>FLOH01000036.1_pt1 | contig 522786 bp, 475 predicted proteins | sample 756751 | NCBI WGS metagenome assembly FLOH01 (sample SAMEA4026879, study PRJEB14308) | marine metagenome | biome: coastal water; material: water | depth 74 m
AACAATCTATCTTCAATTTCGTCGTAAAACTTCTTGTAACATGAACCATAAAATCAAAAATCTTTCCAAATAAAGCGCCAATAGTTTGTAATCCGGCTAACGCCTTAAGCTTAAGCTGCTTCCTGAAACAGACTCGCTTTGTTCGATAATTGTATCCGTCCACGTCATTTTCGTTTTGCACATCCCTTCGTGTGAGTCAGCTTGAAGCTTTTGTTAGGGGGAAGGGTTTCCCTCTTTGAACAGCAATTTTCAACAGTTCCAACTTGAGAATTATCGATTACCGATTCATTGTTGTCGCCGCTAGATTTGATCAGGTTTTGAGTTCCAATACCTAATGAAGGAGAAAACAGTATTGCCAAAACAATTAGTATTTCCACAACCATAAAGATTTCAATAATGGTCTCTCGGATTTGAGTAATTCTCTGACTCCTACCCGCTCTTTCAATATCTCGTTCGCGCCACTCCTTCGTATGGACATCAATCAGTTTTGCCATCTCCTCTGTAGACATGCCCTCAGTAATTAAATGGGCTGGTACATCAGGCATATCATCTGTAGTCATGGTGCCTAAATCGTAGTAATTCTTCTTAATGATTCGGAAATTGTAAATGATTAGACATAGAGATAGTGAGCAAAAAATAATTAGGACATAATTCAAGGTTGAAGAGATATTCGAATTTCGAATGCTATCTGCTGAAAAGAATGAAAAGAGAAGGCCATTGATTGTTAATAGCGCTCCCCAATAGACATTTAGCGAATCATGATATTTATCTAAGATGCGTCGCTCATAATCTTCAATAGATATTCCCATAGTTATTTATTCCTATTTTGGCTTCTGCTATTCATTTGAGTATAACACTTCTGTTCAAGCTAAAGTAGTCTCACACTTCTAAATTCAGCCCCGATGTTCTTTCCCCCTAACGCCTTAAGCTTAAGCTGCTTCCTGAGAAAGCATCGCTTTGTAAATTCAATGTATCCTGACTAGTCATTATCCTCAACCAATTCCTTGCGTGTGAGTCCGCTTGAAGCTTTTGTTAGAACGTAAATCCCAATCTCTTATTCGTTAGTTTTCAATTCTGGATTAAATGGGTTAAACGCATAAAGATGCCTAGAGGTTTGGATAAATACTTTACCAGCTCCCGTTGAAACCTGTTCTATTCCTGCACCATCTGGACCACCATACACTTTGTGAACTATTTCGCCCGTTTCGGCATTTAGAATGAATAAAGTGCCATAGTTTTCCACATATAGGAAGCCGTCCAAATAACTCATCGTTGGCCGTTCATCTGGGTTAGATAGATTTGTTCGCCATAAATCTTCTCCGGTTGTCTTATTCATTGCGAATACAGCAGCACCGGGCTTGCGGTACAAAACATCTCCAACAATAATCATTTTAATAGCACCATAATTATTATTATCCCAAATTACTTCACCAGTTTCCGCATTTAAGGCTAGAGTCTTATTTTTTGCGCCCCAAATCGTGCCTATATACATAACTCCATCCTCAAAGACTGGGTAACACAAATCAAAACCACCACCGGGTTCTTCGTGGGTCCAGAGCGAATCCATAGTCTCTTCATTGTAGCAAATAATACGGCCAACCGAATTTGGATTATTTGGAGGAGACCAGCCAATACTCCCATATACACGACCGTTAAAATAGGACATTGAATCATAGGTTTGATCACTCTTTACAGTGTCAAGTACTTGACCCGATTTAGAGATTTTAAAAGCAGATTTATAAAACGGTGAGTAATAGTTTGGACCAATCCCGTGATGGTTGGAGCGACCACATGAATCAATAGACCAGTTCAGCTCGCCAGTGGCCATATCCAATGTATATACAGAATACCCATCATTCTTTTCCCAGGCGTAAAGCTGTTGATCATCAAACAAAAAACTTCCGATAAACGAATAAAAATCACCAGGAACATCATATCTCCACTTAATTGATCCACTATCTGCCCTCAAACAGGTGATATATTCATCTCCAGTCATCAGTACCAAACTATCACCAACAACACCGGGGGAAACTCTTCCTCCCCATCCTACCATGCTATAAGGATATGCCCAAAGGAGCTCTAAAGTATCATCTTGGGTTATATCATCCTCGACAGGTGTTAGGCATCCAACTAGGAATAACATCAAAAGTAGAATCAGTATATACCTCATATTTCTATCGTTCTAACGCCTTAAGCTTAAGCTGCTTCCCAAGAGAGCATCGCCTTGTATGTTATCTGTATCCATCCACGTCATTTTCGCGATCCGCGCCTCTGCATGTGAGTCAGCTTGAAGCTTTTGTTAGAGCTTTGATTTTTCGCCAAACGTTTTCTTGAGTGCTCGCCAATTCATATACGAAAGGGCTAATCCCATGAACGTTGCAACATACAGAAATTTAAAAACAATCTTGAAAGGATTATCTGGTACATCCATTGTAGTTAGGATTATTCCCATCGGTATGCCATAAAACAAGAATCCATGCTTAAAAAAATACTTGAAGTATCCTCTTCTTAATAAATCTTGAATATCACTTGGATTAGGATATCTAATGTTTTGATCACCCGCTACTAGGATTTCGTCTACCAATATTTGATAACCCATCTTTAAAACAGCTGGTTTAAGCGCTTCTCTTAGCTCAACCTTTTTTATAGAACCAGCAATTTCAATATCAAAAGTCGATGAAGCGAACATTCTGAGTGGACTGCCAGATTTGGACTCTACCAATTGGCCATCTAGCCAAATTGATTCAATTAATTTCGGTGGAAGATAGGACTCTTGTGTTGAAATCTTGATTTGATGAGTTTCAAACTCAGCACTATAAATATGTTCTTTCATATTTTCTCCAATAGCTCTAACGACTCAGGCTTAAGCTGTGTGCCTGCAAACTGTAATCTTTCTTTCTTAGTATCGTAATAATCCCCTTTTTTTCGAAGCTTGGCTAAATCAGCTTGAAGCCCTTGTTAGCCGGGAACACACTATTGGTTTGCTGCGTAGCCGTCACGAACAGTGCGAGTGGAGCAGCAAAAGGTAGCTTTTTTTAAAAGCCCCCCAACTCAAGCCAATATTTTCAATAAAAACAATCTATCTTCAATTTCGTCGTAAAACTTCTTGTAACATGAACCATAAAATCAAAAATCTTTCCAAATAAAGCGCCAATAGTTTGTAATCCGGCTAACGCCTTAAGCTTAAGCTGCTTCCTGGAGCAGACTCGCTTTGTAAATTCAATGTATCCATCCACGTCATAATCGCTTTGCACATCCTTGCATGTGAGTCAGCTTGAAGCTTTTGTTAGAAGTTTTATTCAAAAGGTCTTGGCACTGGCGAGTAAGCACTCGATATACCGCTCTCAGCAAGTAAATTTATGGAATTACTTCCGTCACTATCCATAATCCGTATTGTCTGACCACTATGATAAATGATATGTGCACCATCTTGAGTATAGACAGGTTGATCATCATCAGGGCTATCTATTGTGAGACGCGATTCACCAGAGCCGTCGCTCTGCATTACATATAATTCATAATTTTGGTGAATGTCATACCGCTGCGAAGAAAATACAATTTTGGATCCATCTGGTGAAAAGCATGCATCCTTATCAGGAAAGTTATTATTCGTTAGTCTCATTAAATTTTGACCAGAGGTGTCAATTAAAAATAAATCTTCTTCAGAGAAAAATATGATTTTCGATCCGTCTGGTGAGAATTTTGGCGAATATGGATTGATTAGTTCAGAAGCCAGTGGTTTCATTAATGATCCATCAACATCCATAACATAGATTGAAGATGTATAATAATCATTGGAAATAGAAAATGTAATTTTCATACCATCACTGGAAATTTTTGGTTCAAAATAGGAATTAAATGTGGGAGTTATTTCCTTAAGGTTTTCACCAGAAATATCTATGCTATAAATTTTATTCTCTGGACCAAATGTACTTCCAACAAATAGAATCTCATCTCCTAGAGGAAAGAAACTTGGCGATAAAGAGCTAGTGAATTGATCTGTAATCACCGTCTGTCCCGATCCATCAATGTTCATAACATATACACCAAGATTATTTCGATACGTATTTCCTGATTCTCTTATCCTCCGAGATAAAAATAAGACTGTGTTACCGTTAGGGGAAAATTCGAAACCGATATCCATATTTTCATCTGTGGTTAGTCGTGTTAGCAGGGAACCATCGTACTTCACTGTGAAAACATCTTGGTTATCATCTTTCCAACCCACAAACATCACTCTTGGATCACTATCAATAAATCTTGGTTCGTATTTGTGGGAGGTTTGGGGATCATTTGGATCAGTACAAGTAACGAGGAGGATACTTATAAAAAGAGCCAGAGTGCAATTTCGTTTCATCATGATTATTCCTTGGTAAATACTTCTAACAACGTTTCTGCTGTCTGGTATAATCATTATTTGGCGTTATTTGATTCATAATAAATACTTCGTAATTGTGCAAATTTCCCTCCAGACATCGATATTCTCAACAAATAATATTTATCGGGGTTTATTTAACGTCCGCATAAGATGTATTAAACATGGAACCCCCACTCAGTATTGACTTGTGCTTGAATGTAGCTTTCTGGACTAATTATTCAAGGACTCAGTGGTTGTTACATTCATTTGTGATATTGATTCCAGCAAAAGAAAACCTACAGGAACCGAAGTGCCCAAGGGCTTGGGGGGATCATAATATAATGCACCAGAGTGCTTCAGCACGTTTTTAGTGCTGCGACCCGGCTTGGCAGGCAATTTTAAGCCAGCTGCTGGAAATTCGACCTCCATATTCGGACGAGAAAGCGATGGTTTATTTTTGGCGGGTGTTGGTATGGCGGTTTTAGGGCATTTTTAATGGATTTTAGACGATTTTTGTTGTGCGGGTGATGCAGGCTAAATATTTGTATTAACAGTAAGATAGTGCTTGACAAATGACCATTTATGTCATATATTAAACTATGAACCATATAGCAGTTTGACCCCGCAAAACGCCGTTAGAAACTTCCGAAACACTAGAGAGACGAAAAAGCCCATAGCGAGCTTGCTATGCTGGTAGGTTCCAGTTTTAGCTAAATAGCTACGATTACAAATTCGGAGGAAAATTCTTATGAATACCACCACCCTAGAGTCCGTTGATTTTTACTCAAGTGCCTTTCTATTGGCATCTGGTGAAAATTTGCGCGAGACTTATAAACGCGGATCGCAAACAGTCTTTGTATTTGAAGACTCGGAAGAGATCCAAATCTTACTTAATAAATACTTTGCTATGCAAGCTGAGATAAATGCCTCAGCTTATGCCCAGGCAATTAAAAATTTGAAGAATATCATTCATTCTGCAAATAATTCATATTCAAACCACAATGCAAATAATTATGAAAGGAACATTACAAGAACTTAAGTGCGAACTATTTCGCAGAATTCCTGGTAGGTATGATGTCTACTCGGTCCAGCGCAAAAAAGGATACTCTCATGTATCTGCCCCCCTTGAACTAGAAACATATCTTGATGATAATTTAACAGTCGGTACTTATCTACTAGACCAAAATAATCAGGTCACAGATGCATTTATCGATATAGATGTTAATAAAGAGGCATACTCCAATGCTCCTATTTCAACTTTTGATGATATCCTCATAAAGCAAACACTCCAAATAGCAGGAGTGTTGGATGATGCTGGTATCACATATTCGATTGAATTTAGCGGTTTTAAAGGGTACCATCTGCTCATCTCTTTTGACAAGCCAGTGCAAGCAGCTGTTGTAAGGCGGAAACTACGTGAACTGGAGAAAGATTTTATCCTGGTAGACGATCGCCTGCATTGGGAGATATTCCCTAAACAGGATAAAGTAGATCCAGGTGGCTATGGGAACTTGATAAAATTACCATTACAGAAACATCAAGGATCTGGAAAATATAGTCACTTCGTTGATAAAGATTTCAAAGAGATTTTGCCCACCACAATTCCCACAAACTCAATTGACGTACTTGAAACTGAACCTGTTAAAAGTGAACCTGAGAAGGTTTCATTTAATGGCTCCATCCCACATAACATCGAGCGTATGGAACATCGTTGCGGATATATCCACGATGCTATTGAAGCTATAGCGGCTGAAAAATATCTGGATCATGACACACGAGTCAAGTTGGGTAGTATTTATAAAAACTTGGGTGACAAAGGATTAAAACGTATCCATGAACATTTCTCAGGGTTGCAGGATTATAAATGCGCCAAAACGGATAAACATCTCAAATCTTTAACCGGAAATGCAACCACCTGTGAGAAAATGTGCGGTAGAAATAAGTGTGATGCAGTTAAAGCGACACGCTATGAATCTCCCATAGGATTTGCCTATCAAGTTGAAGCGGATGAAATCTTTGAAAAAAGAGGACGCTATGCTGTAAAACGATATGCACGGAATGGTGAACGCAATGATAGAATATTAACTGAATGGGCCATAGAACCTCATCAGCTAGTTGATCTAGGTGATAAGGATGTACTTGTATGCAATATTATCTCAACACAAGGACGGAAATTTATAGATGTCAAATTGGAGAACGACTCCTGGCACGGGAGGCAAAGACTTTTAAAAGCCCTTGGGCACTCTGAGCTGACCTTTCACGGGTCGGACCAGGATGTTCAGAACCTGGCGCAGTATATCACCAGCAGAACCCTCATTACAAAAACAGGAATTGATTATATAGGATTAAAAGATGAAGTCTTCGTGGCAAAGGGTGTAAATATCACCAAAGCCGGCATTGATATGAATCCCAGTATTGAGTTATACATCCGCGGTACTGAAAATCTAGCCGATGAATATGACTTATGCAGAGTTTGCGATGACAAAGAGTACCTGGATATCGCCCGTGCAATCTACGAGAACTTGCCTAAGATTAATGATGCTGAGACTATCTATCCCCTAATTGGCTGGAATGCATTAGCCCCGATCAAAAATAAAGTCATGGATATTATTGGAGCTTTTCCAATAGGCAATGTCGCTGGGGAAGCTGGATCTGGCAAAACAGCCTCCTTAGAGAAATTTGGGATGCTTAATGGAGCCATAGATGGTACCGTCCATGATTGCCGGATAACCAAGTTTGCATTGCTTCACCTAGTATCATCTACAAATGGGATACCTATCATTCTTGATGAATATAAAGAGTCTACAATGGACAAAATGACGGTCACCGCCATTAAAGATATCCTGCGTGGAGTATACCGAGGTGAAGTCACCAAGCGTGGACATGCTGATCAAAGTGTGAGTAGCTATAAATTGCAAGCGCCCGTTCTTATTTCTGGTGAATACAAAATAGATGAAACTGCAATTCGTGAGCGCTCTATCTTTGTTGCATTTAAAAAGAAATCCTTAAAAATAGCCGCCTATGTCGAGGCATTTAAAAAATTAGATGCAGTGGATCTCGGCGTTTTCCAACCCAGGTATATTCAATATCTACTGGGAGTGGATCTAACGAAGTATTTTGATGGTGCCCGGAGTCATTTTGTGGGTGATAAAACCTTTAAGGCATTAAATCCCAGAGTTCAAAATAACTGGCTGGTTCTGCATGTGGGACTTTCTGTATGGTATGATTATGGTGTGAGCCTTGGGCTTCAACCAGAGTCAATTCCTTATAGTAAAATATTTAAGACTCAAGCTGAAGAATTGGGCTACAATACTCTAGGATATATGCTTCGCGATGTTGACAAACTTATGGAACACCTGGCTAATATGGCGGAACATGATCTGATACAATCAGGAAGAGAATTTGCCATTATTGATGGCAAGCTCTTGATCCATCCGAAATCTATTCTGCCTGCTCTGCGTAGATATTCTCAGAGTCACAATCTGGATATTTTCGTTATGGACGAGAGTTCTTTCAGGACTCAACTCAAAGATGCGGAATACTTCGACCTGTTTGATAAGAAGCTGGTAGATGGCAAGCAAAAACGATGGGCTTTCCTTGATATTGACAAAATGAAAAAAGCTGGATTAGAGATAGAGGGCTTTGGTAATGATTAGGGTGGACAGTGTGGACACCCCGTGGACACCTGATTGGACACTTATTGCAGGTCTTATATATATATTTATTAACGACTTACAGAATGAGTGGACACTTTGGACACTAAAAAATAAGGGTATAAAAGGAATAATTAATGTTAATAGGTATAGGTGTGTCATACTCTCGGAAAGGTGTCCACTCCGTCCACAGCATGCTTTATTAATTAATTATATTATACTTATGGGTGTCCACTTATGTGTCCAACCACTGTCCAAGGTGTCCACCTTTAAAAATAGGAGAAAAATTATGAAATTCTTTGAAAAATATAGAATGACCCACGGAGGTCTACTCTATGACAATAATGGCGATGAAACTAATATGCCAGAGCAAGACAAGTTAGAAGCATCCCGTAAATTAAAACGGGATAGCATAGGCCGCATATTTGCGACCAAAACCAGACCTGAAGTCCAGGCAATGGAACAATTAACCATACAACAAAATGATAAAAAGATTAATAATTAAAGATATCGATGATCTAAACCCAGCAATGGCAGATTATGGGGTAATACTCTCAGAGACACACCCTGAGGTTGAGTTTATAACTAAGAAGCAATGGGCTGTGGATGCATACCTCTGGTATAATTTCCAACTAGAACCCCAGGAGAACACCTTTACCGATTATTACAGAGAGAAATTGGGTATAACCAATGTGAATATAGCTCTCCGTGAGATTGATAAGTGGAATGATGAAGTAAGCAAAAATAAGTTAACAACACGAATGTTTAATAAGATTATCGATTTAGGAGATATAAAGTTTGGTGTTTTACATAGACGAGACTCAAATAAATCAATTGTTATGATGAATAGCCCTTTTAGATATCCTAGACAGAAAACAGTTCATGCTGGATATGGAGGATATCCATGGCAGTATTTAGACCCTCTGAGTTCGCCAAGCGATACGGAGCTGAAGCGATATTTTAATCTGAGCAGCACTCAAAGACGGTCATTTAGAAACCAGTGGTAAGTAACACTAAAGGGGGCTTAACAGTCCCCTTTTGTTTTTTCTCAAGGTATACAAGAGACCAATATTGCTTAAACCGTAAATATGCAAACTACATGAATGGGAAATATAGAGGCACACTACAAAGGCGCTGAAACCTGGTATAGGCAACACCTAACGCCCGCAGCAGCTAAATGTTTGAGCTGGCTTTTGTGAGGATCCATGGCAGTACCTGAATTCTGAAAGACTGCCAACAGATAAAGAGCTTAAAGGGTATTTTAATCTAGATAAATCTCAGCGAGAACAGTTCAAAAAGCAGTGGTGAGTAAGAAATGATCGCGAATTAAAGTAGAAATCAAAAACGCTAAACTACCATAGTGTCATAAAAACACCGAAGCAAAACCACATGTAGATGATTCTATGTAACGATCGATGTCGAGTCAGGCACAAAAGGGGATAACAAATTGTCAAATATTCATATGATAAAAAGAGGGCTTTAAACGGCCCTCTCCCTTAATCAGGCAGTTTCTGCTGGCAGTTCCTTTTCTGTTTCATTGGTCACTTCCAAGTCCTCTGGACCTGTTGTCAGTGCTTCTTTTAGGATTTCGCCTAGCAGCTTTGTTGCAAGATCAATGATTTCTTCTACTCGATCGTCATCCATAGGTTAACGGTTGCAGACTAAACCACGAATTACGGTTACGATTAAAAGCGCTAAAATGTCCACTTGTTCTCCTCCATACTTAATTATTAAAGCCCTATCCTGGCCACCGTGGCCAAAGTTTATAAGCTTACTAAAACTCTTATTCCATAAAATACAGGCAACTGGAATTGGTGAAGCTTGGAAACTCATGTCAGGTATCAAATGGCAATAATAGAAATAACTGAAGGATTTTTCAGACTGGGACTACCCGTCATTTGATAAGTACCAGATTATCCGATCAAGGACAAAGGTCTTTTTGTTTTTGGTGGGTAATTCGTTTTGCTAGAATTTTTTTATATTTTTTTTGGGGAAGGAGCTATAGCAATTAGAAGCTAAAAGAGAATGCACAAGGCACTCTCTTTGTTTCCGTCCTTTAGAACGGCTCTACGTTTTGGTCACCTGGATCACTGTAGTCATGACTCGAGATTACTCTCGTCACTTCCTCAAACTGATCCCTTGCTTGTTTCGCGAGCATTAACATCTCTTTTGAAGCAATACCATCGATACCGACCTTAACCTCGGCCCACCGATAGGTACCCTTCTTTACATCAGACAACGAAAACGTTGTGGCTGTCGCTACTACGGGGAGACTACTGCGTTGGAGCTTTTTCTTGTGGGCATTCCAGTGTTTAATCGATGTGGGTGATAGTGCAAATACCAACGGCTTCACTTCACCATCAACCTCAGCAAGTAAGAACAACCTTGCCTTCGGTTTACACGCGCCACCAATAACCCCGTGTTCACAGTGCAAACAGGAATCGGAAAGTGGTTCTTTGCCGACTGGATGATTATTAATCCCAGAGCATAAGGGCACCTCGGCACCCTCCTGCCACAATGCACGAATAGGCGACTGTTCAGCAAAAACAACACCGGTAAACTTGTTGCCTTTTATGTTGATCTCCTGATTGTCATCGTTCAGGTAACTCTCTCCAGTGTCGATATACATACGGTGTTTACCATTGTCTCTGTGTTCTATTCGAACACGTGGTAACTCGAAGCCAGAGGATGCTGTTGATTGATCCTCCAGCTCTTTGTCAATGTCCCACCCAGCAACAGATAGAGCAGCTCGTACATCGTCTGGAACTATCATTTGATTTTCCATTGTTTCCTTTCTGGCTATCCAGCCATATTTAATTCAGCTAACAGTTCATGAGCCATATCAGCGTCCTTTTCAGGGACGTTATCATTCCGGCTTACGCAGTGCGTAGCGTAAGTACAGAAATTGCACGAAGCTGTATTCGGATAATACCAGGGTTTAACCATAGCCGACAGTTGACTTCTGATCTCATGCCTGAATGCACGAAGGTCTTGGATCGATTTCTTGGTCATCATGAACGGTGATCCTTTTTCATCACCGATCTCTTTTCCCGGCATTTTTCTTACATACTGCTCATGTCCGCGAAGGAAATAGATACCAACCGAATCAACCATCATGTTTGGTTTGACCCAGATGTCATCAACTAGCACCTCACCGAACTTTAAGGCATAAGAGTACAGCGTAAGCTGTATGTCATTTGGAATGGCGTACTGATTAGGTCTCATCTTACTCGATTTGAAGTCTATCAATGAGACTGTTCCGTCAACATTCTTACGGCATTGGTCCATTGTTCCGGTGAACAGGTATCCCAGTATCTTTACCCTGAACGGAACCTCAGAGAATAAAACGATAGCATCACGGTTATACGCTTTGCTTCTATAATTCTCCAGGATCTCAACTCCATTCTTAGTCAAAGCTTCGATCTCTTTAGCCATGTCTCTTTTCCAACGTACTGGGATATGGGATTCATCACTCGCATACAGGTAATGATTAAGAGCCTTGATATAGAGAGCTCTTAGATTGCCGTTCCACTCTCCTTCATGCAATTGCTTTAGGACCATGTGCAAGGCACTACCATGGATCGTTCCTGGATAGCGAAAGGCAGGTTCTAGTTTATCAATGTACCGAAATTTGTACATAAGCGCACACGAGGACCAGCATTTTAGGGTACTCTGACGAAGTTCAATCGTATCCAGTATTTCTTGCTTTGTCAATTCAATCCTCCTTTCAATTAACCTGTTCCATGAGTTGTTTGTGGATTGCGAGGTGCTTCTCCATGATGCTTTGAGGTGGAGAACTTTTTAGGGCTTCCGTACATGCATTATAGAAACTCCAAAGACTACGATCTGCGAAGTCATCATGGGAGGGTGTTACCCACTCATTCTTCACAACTGGAATCTGTCTTGGATTAATGATCCCTCGACCATAGATCAGACCAAGCATCCGATACGCTTCGTCATTCGACATAGGAATCTGTTTCATCACTTCAGCATCAGCTTTGATTTGTTCAAATGCTCTCCGCGACTTGTAGATTGCAGACAATGCTAGACCATCAATATCTGCATGGACATTCGACGTATGTTTGCGAAGGACGGTTAGGTCTCCAGTAAGCATCAAGTTGTCACATACGAAGACCGATGCTCCTACAGCGATGCCGACTGATAAGCTTCTATCGTAGCTATTCCGGAACCCGATGGATAATCCAAGAGCTGAGTCACCATTCTTGAACGTGTGTACGCCAAACATTTTGGCCCCATCTCTGGCAAGTCCGAATTGACTTTTTTCCAAACTGAACTCTGGAAGCAGGTTTGTAGCCATATTGGCCAACATACTTGCCAGTTCTGCGTGACCAACTGGCTTATAACTTTTTGTTTCTTTGGGGAGAGGAATATTAGCCAACTGATCCAGCGTGGCTATCTCCGCTCCTCGATGAAGCAGTAAACTCATCTTTTACCTCTTTTCTGTTGATTGTTTTCGTGAGATACGAAGAGATATCTCATTGTACTTCTTATTCCACAAAACTCGATCATTTGCTTTTACAGAGAGCTCGAAAACATGGAATAAGAGTAGTAAAGAAAGGACTTTACTATGAATTCAAAACTAAAAGACGTCCCTGATAATGTTATCAGAGAAGAGTTTGTAAACCGTTTCCAACTAAAAGCAGGTGACATGATTAAGAATGCGACTTCAGCAGCTAATCACCTAAGGGCATTCCTCTCTGGCTATGCAAGAGATGTTGAGCATTTCGTTGTGATATTCCTTAATAACCAAAACAAGGTGATTACAACTGAGGTTGTTGCATCAGGAACGATAAACACATCTGCTGTATATCCTAGGCAGATTGCTATTAAGGTACTTAAGTATGAATCAACAAATGTGATACTTGGACATTCACACCCTAGTGGTAATACGATGCCAAGCAACTCTGACAGAGCCGTAACCAAGAAACTCCAGACAGGGTTGGCCGCTTTGGACATTGAGATTCTAGATCACATTATAATTGGTGAAGGTCATTATAGCTTCGCAGACGCAGGGCTCTTATGAATGCCAAATGGAATGTGACTTTCGACAAGTTCATGAGCGAGGACGAAGTTAAGGCACTTCGTAAAACTCTCGAGGCTGCCGTTATCATTGCCAAATCCAAAGCACATCAAGGACCTGTGAGAGACCAATGTATTCTAGAGTTGGCTTTAGGAACTGGATTACGCGTAAGTGAGATCGCAGAACTGAGGCAAGAAGATGTTGATTTAAAGCGTGGCGGGAACACTTTGATTGTCCGACACGGTAAGGGAGATAAACTTCGCCAAGTGAAGTTCAGCTCAAGTCTGAAAGCACTCATCCAGGAGTATCTGGATTACCGTACATCAGACAGTCCATATCTGTTTGTATCAGAACGTCAGGATCACATGTTCCCGACTGCTATCCAAAAGGTGTTTAAGAAATGGGCAAAGAAGGCTGGTTTACCTGCTCGATACAGCATCCATTCGTGTAGACATTTTTACAGCGTCAGATTGTTGTCCGTTTCTAAGAACCTCAGGCTCGTCCAGCAACAACTCGGGCATTCGAGTCCTCAAACAACTACGGTTTACGCGTTCGCCTTGGACGAGGAGATCACCGAGGCGGTTGAGAAGCTCTAAGCACATGAAATAGATCGATTCCTGATCTATTTCTTTAACTATGCTGTTTTTAGATAGATTTCATGGTGGATTGGGTAGCCTACCTTGATTAGTTTGGTTCAACAAGCTTTAAGTAGGATACAAATCTTATAGAAAAGGACCCAATTTTAGTATGCCAGATACTAAATCGGAATACAGGAATCCACTTACTGTAAGATTGGCAGAATCTATTGCTTTGCTAGAATCGCTCGCAGTTGAATTAATTCAGAGAAACCAACCTCATTACATAATTACAGGAAAAAGGATATTAGGGATGCTCTCGCCAATATTTGATGTGGCGAAAGATGTTGATAAGTTTTTGCAAAGTATTGGGGTAAATACTGACACAGGACAAGAGGAGAAGGCAGTATTATTATTAAAAAGTATTCTTGAAGATGTATATCAATTGGTTTCCGAATGGGAAGAAAGACTGAAAAATAAAGATTTAGATCTAAATCACACAAATGATGAACCAGTCACAAAATATGAATTAGTTAATATCACTGAGGATGCTGTTAAAGTATCAGAGTTATTGATTGAAGCACTAGATGACCCAGACCTGATAAACTTAATTAATTTGATAATTCCAGATGATTTAGAATTTGACACTGTAGGTGAGCGTGAAAAATTTAAGGAGTACGTTCACTCATATCAGAAATCCTTGAGAAAGCAGGTAAATGAGATCGTTCCAGATTATCTCTTTCAGCTTATTGGCGAGTTTTGGGAGATACGATTTGGAGGTAAGATTATCCACCTAAAAGACTCAAAGGGATTACAATACATAAATACATTACTCAAGAATCCGCACAAACCAATAAGAGCGGATAGTTTAGCAGCACCCCAAACTTCTGACAACAAACACCCATCAAATCATTTTGATAAGGTTTCAGAGAGTGAATCTCTTGGATATTTTGATAATTCTAACAAAACTTACAAGGAAATGACAAACAAGATCATGGAGTTGGAGAACATCCTTGAAGAATTAGTTCCTGGGAGCGACGACTATTATTTGGCCGAGGAACATCTTAAGACAAAAAGAAAAGAGAGAAGTAGAATCTTCAACCGTAGCGGTCAGGAGAGACCGCAAGACTCTGGAGAAAAAGCACGTCAAGCTGTACTCAACGCAATCAAAACAGCCAAGGGAAAGATCAAAAAAGACTTACCTGACCTCTTTATGCATATCGAAAGATATCTGGATACTGGCTTTGAATGCATATACGATCCTCTACCAGGCGAGGAAACAAACTGGCAATTCTAAACATCCTATAAGACACAACTCAAAACTCTAACCCACCTTTTTTTTTGGTGGGTTTTTTTTATTTCAAAATTGTGACACAGAAAATCACACGCGTGATGGGGTTTCTCACGCCTGCGCTGTGTTCGCCCGAAAGCATGATGACTTGTCAGGGCGAGCGCAAACCAAAAGCGCAGGAGAGACCTCATGGAACTCTGTCAAACATGCCCCAAGAATGCTTCAAAGAATTGTCACCAGATTTGCCCCAAAATTCAAGCTCACCTCAATGGCTTAAGAAACTACAAGACGACTTATGTAAATAAGGAAGTCGGGCTCAATGAAATTCATGCCAACACTGTTCGTGAAAGTCTCGCTGACTATCTGGACTCAAGTGGTTCTTTCACCGAGAAGTTTGGTCACCTACTCCCCACAATAGAAAAGATAGTACTCGATCACGGTACAGATCGTCAACGCGAAGTCTACGCGTTGATGATTCATGAGAAGATGTCTTTCTCATACATCGCTGAACAGCTCCACATGAAAGTCCAGTCAGTTCACGAGGTGATCTACGGTCACCGTGGTCAGGGTGGTTTGGTCCGCAAGATCCGCAAGCATCTCACAAAACTACCTGAAGCCAGTTTCATTTAATGAACCCCAGTTTTAAAAAAATCAGACCTCACCCACTATTCAGCCTGGTGAATGAGGACAACTCGAAAGGAGTTACATATGAATTACTCAAATTTCTACCCTCCAGTTACTCGCCGCATCAGATACCTCTTTCTGCTCAGCTACCTCTTGACGTACTGGTGGGCGTCTGTAGTAGATGAAAGTTCTAATCTCTCAAATCACCACCACTTCCACACAAAACCACCTGATATGAATTGTTTTAGTAAAATCAGTTTTTTTAACGGTCTCACTCCATTGGTGAGTGAGCAAACGAAAAGGAGTTCGAAATGAACGGACAAGTAGAAATCAAGGACGCCGGTAGCGATGAAGTCTCCGGCATAAATGTTAATCAAACTCAGGGAGGTCCCACTATGGAACCTACACTTGAAGATAAGCAGTCCATGACTCCTTATCAGAAGTTGATCCGGCGGTCATATGGGATTTCTAAAATCTCAAATGCCCTGAATCTTCAAACTCTACGGAATGACATTCGTTCGTTGCAATCTGACCTAAAGGCTCAGGTTGAGGAGATGAATGCTTCAGTAGATGGCATTGAAGATGACCTGGATCGTTTGGCTCAGAAAGATGAAGCCAAATTGGTCATGGAACAAATCGAGAAACTCGATGCTGTTCTGGTCAAGGTCAATGACCAAGTCACTGAGCTATTGTCAGCTTAGTAGTTTACGGAATGGGGCACTTCTTCGGAGGTGCCCTTTTATATGGAATAAGAAAACTATAACCAATCATTATCACGAAAGGAATGAACATGAATTTCTTAGAAATAAGCGGTGAAAAATATGGGAGCAATGATCTCATTAGTTTTACAGCAACCCAGTTAACTGAAATTGGTGTAAGTAGTTTTCAATCCATCCAAGTAGATACTCGTCAAAATCAAATTGACATTCTTTTTGAGGACATGGACGATACCAAAATTGTTCACGCCATCAATGGCACACCACAGACTGTTAACACCAACGAATTTAAAAGTAACGATGCTAGGCAGTTTCTACTCGCATTATTTGAAACATCCAACCAAGCAGCTTACAGTTAACCAAGAAACAAGAGGACATTAATCATGGAACAGATGTACAGCCTAAAAACAGCAGCCGGTCTGCTGGATCTGTCCCCGGGAGAGATCCGCTCTCTTGGGCAGAAGGCTGGCATCAGTTTCTATGTAATTGGTGACAGCACACGGGTAAGCGAAACAGGTCTAAGCAAAATCGTCAACTATGCTACCAGGTCAGAGCATCATGTAGAGCAGATGTTCAGTTTGGAATCTGCTGCTGAATTACTTGACGTATCCACCAAAACACTTCGAAGACTGATTCGAGAAAAAGATATCCCCACCTACCGTGTGGGAAAAAACCTAAGAATAACACAAAGAGACTTATCAGATCTAATCAAGCCAAAATTAACGCTTGATGACTATTGATATCACAGAAAGGAGTTAGAAAATGGCTTCAATTACAAAGATCAAAACTAGCTCCGGAGATAGATGGGTCGTTGATTATTACGATTTCAACCGCAAAAGACGCCAAAAAACGTTCAAGGAGAGTAAGTCCGCAAAGGAATTCAAACTTTCTATTGAGCACAAAAAGTCGCGTATTCGAGCCGGCCTGGAAGCATCACTCGAGCCCAATCTTAAATTTGATGACATGAAGGAGGTATACCTGATTCTTATCGATGGGCAGAAAAAGCCAAAAACGATTCAGCGTGAAGAAACAGTTTTCAGAACCTTACGCTTGTTTATGCCTAATGAGAAGATCAGAAATATTGCTGCCTCGACCATCAAGCAATATGTCCATTACCGGATTGATGAATGCAAAGTCAGTCCAGCTACAGTTAATGCGGAGCTTAGGACTCTGAAATCCTTTTTCAATATCCTGATTGCTCATAACTATGTTCAAGTCAATCCGATCATGAGTGTCAAATTGCTCCCGATCGAGAAAACTGAGCCTCAAACTTACTCAGATGATGAAATAGAGAACATATTGAAACAAGTAGATGATCCAAATTACATGGATCTAATTGAGATGTATTTGCACACTGGTGCTAGAAGGGCTGAGCTACTGTTGCCTAACTTCACCTGGGAGAATGTTGACTTTGAAGGCAGAATGATTCGTCTTCGTGGAAAGTTCGATAAAGAGCGGCTAGTACCGTTGGACAAGAAGGCATTTGAAATTCTCCATAAGCGGAAATTCCAACAGAAGCTCGAATATCCATTCGACTTCGACTATGATTATATGTATAAGAAGATCAAGAAGTACATCACCGATGCAGGAATCCCTGATGGTACGCTTCACGGACTTCGGAGAACGTTTGGAAGTAAGCTTGTGCAATCAGGAGTTGATATTTATGTCGTCTCTAAGCTTTTGGGACACTCATCGGTAAAGGTTACCGAACAAGCATACATTCATTTGCTTGATTCAAACCTAAAGGATGGTATTGCTGTGTTAGACAGTGTATGGTAACATCCAATCACCAGAATAGAAAGAAGGTCCAGTTGATGCTGGGCCTTTTTTTATGCCCCATTCCCCAACACACAGCCCCATACATGGCCACTTTTCATACAACCCTTACTGGCTAATGTTTTCTACCCAATACGACGATTTTAGGTCTCCAAAAAGTCTCCATTTTATTTCCCATAATGTCCCAAATAACGGGACTGGATAGAAAACTATGCAAACTGGCCAAAATAAAAACCCCTCGTAACTCTATTAATTACAAGGGGTTTAGGCTGTACTCCGGACAGGGCTCGAACCTGTGACCTACGGATTAGAAATCCGTTGCTCTATCCAGCTGAGCTACCGGAGCAGTCATTATTATCAACTACTTACTCAACATTTATACGTTACGATAAATCCATTGTAGTCACAACGTAGTTGTATTGCTAGTATAATATACTATTATAGATGCATGTCAAGTATCAATAAACGCAAAGATGGATGCTATATCTTTCAGACCTACTACAAGGACCCAGCCTCAAAATCAACGGTACGATATCAGAAAAACTTGGGAAACCTAGAAAAAAATTGGGCAAGTGAAATAGAGGGTGAAGAAGTAACAGAGGACAGGCTTGAGCTCGAAATATTTATTCAGGAGAATAAGATAAAAGAAGCAGGCGGTCTTCCAATTTCGCCAAGACTTTCTAAAGCTGTCAAAAAATATATTTCAACTAGAGAGATGCAGGTCGAAAGTGGTGAACGTAGTTACAATACATTAAGGACTGACAGAAGCTCCTTGAAGCTATTTCGTGAGTTCATCGAAGATTCTTGTAAGGATTTAAGGATAAACAAGATTAAAAGGTCTCATATTCAAAATTGGATAGATTTTCGTCGTAGGAATAAAATATCACAATCAACGATCAATATAAATTTAAGAACAGTTAAGTCATTTTTTTCATTTGAGCTTGAAGAAGGGCGAATTAGTGAGCACCCTTTCAAGGGAATAACTATCAGTGAAACTGAATTAAATAAAGATGATAGTGTAATTGATTTCTTTGAGCAAATCAGAAAATTCATTCTTGAGGAAATGAAAAAACGGGAGAATGGACCATCAGAACCACGACAGAATCAAATCAACAATAAAAAGACTGGATTGGATTGGTTTGATGATAATAATTGGCTCATTCACTATATATGGATCATGTTAAACACTGGTATGCGAAGTGGTGAAATTTCGAATTTGAAATGGAGAATTGGTGATGAAGACTCAGGAGCGTTAAGATCGAGGAGTTTTTCTCATCTTTCAAGTAACGAATCAACAATTGACATATATTTTAAAAAAAGAAGACGAACTATCCCCGTGACTGATGCTGTTGAAAGAAGCCTGACCATGCTCAGACAATACAAGCGAGACACAAATATTGATACGACATACCTACTTGAAAACCCGCGAACACAAAAGCCATACACCACATCAGCTGCTGCAAATCTCTTCAAAAAGCTTGTCAGTGATCTCGAAATTGATGCAAAGCATACACTACACTCTCTTCGGCATGGGTATATTTCAAAACTGGTTTCCAAGGGTGGCAATATCATTATGATTTCAAAAACTGTTGGCCATAGCTCAAGTGAATTTACTCAGAAACGATACATGCACTTGAGAGCCAAAGAGGATTTGACTGATACAATGAATCTAATTTCTGATGATGATTAGTAATCTTTTTGGAGGCAGATCTCTTACATTGTCTCGTCATAAGTGCAACAGGGGCTATCTTTCATACTAAATAATGCAGGGGGTTGTTTTTGAAGACTGATTCAATTATACAAACACACAAAAGAATGAATTATTTTCTTCTTTTTGTCATCGCCAGCTTGTCTCTAATCTCTACAATCTACTTTGACATATCAGAAACCCTTAAAGTTCTTACTGCAACCCCTCTCGTTGCGTCACTTACTGCTATGCTTGTTCATTTGTTTCGAGATGACAAGAAATTTCTAAATGACTTGATAAAACAGGACAGAGAGCATCAATTTACTCTGGCGGCTACTTCTCATATGTCTGAAGTAGTATTTGATAAACACGTTGAATTTGCTGAAAAATATGTAGAAGAGATGAATACAATATTAGATCAACTTTTTGGTGGAGGAGTAACAGTAAAAGACTTACGACTATCATATAGCTTGAGCAAGTTAAGGATTGAGAATAGACTTTGGCTTTCTTATGAAATGACTAGAGAACTAGAAGTCTTTGAAAAAAAAATCATTGAATTTACGAGTAGCAGCTCTTTTGCGGACTTATCAACTCAGCGTGAGGGTAATGATGCAGAACGGAAGGCATATATAGAGAAAGCATTCGATTTGTTGAGAAATATTTTAGAAATCAATGAAGAGGAAGAAGGTCAGGGAAACTCGTTAGTGATCAAACATTTGCAGGATATACTAGGTATAACGCATCTGACGAAAATGAGAGACACAGTTCTCAAGGATAGTGCGTCGTAGCATGATATTTAGTAGTATTATTCAGAAGAATCAAGTCAACTCTTCACATCACCATATCTGAAAAGCAATCTTCTACCAACCCTAAGATGGGGCAATGCATTCTCAGATTGATTCATCAGTCGTCAGAGTGTTGTTCTTGAAATATTGAGATATTCTAGCACCATTGTTGTCGTTAGTAATTTATCAGCTTGTTCATCCATAATATTCTCTTCAATATCACCCAGAAAATCGCCAACAGCCCCTTCAATTATCTGAATATACACCCCACCTTCTAACACACATATTGTATCGTTAAGAAGACTCTCTCTAGCGATCTTCTCAACTTCTTCCATGAATTCGAGTGATGGATTTCAATCCTGAAGTCCATTCAGCGTTTTAATAAGTTTCAGAACATTTTTATCTACCTCAGACATTTTTGGCAAATCTTCTACGAGAGCGATAATCTCTTTGTCTAGTTTTGATAATTCTGTTAATTCGTTGTTGTTCATAATATTGTCCTTTCATTGTTAATTGGCTTCTGAAGTCACTGAACAGATAGTGTTATTTCGAACAGAATGACGTTCTGAAACGTTCCGTAAAGTCAAGCAATGTCTACACTCGTCTAATATTTAGCGCGACTGCATTTTGTCGATACGGAGTTCACGAGTAACCACCTAGTAATATTTGACCAAGCGTAAATATTTAAGGTTTCTAGTTCTCGCCCCCAGAGTACTCCCTTGATAATAAATATCAGAAGATTTGAAAATGTTTGAAAAGCTGAGAACTCATTATCACGCACTAATTGAGAGTGTACAAATATACATTACACAACACCTGACGTTTGTGGTTCTGTCTGTGGTGTACAAATATATAGTCGTGTGTTGTTTGTTTAATGTGTTGTTGTTAATGTTAGACTTATATCTTTTTTATGTATACTCGTATATATAGATTAAAAAGATTATAGTCGTAGGAATTTAATTCAAGATATGTGACTGTGAGTTTCGCCTAGATAATTCCAGATATTTATTCAAATAAATCAAAGTTTTTGATCGTTTGAGACTTCAGCCTCCTAGTTATTACTGTATCCAGATAGTTATAAGATTAAAAAATGAAAGAGCAATATTATGAATTATATCCTACAAGATGATCCATTATTTCAAAAGCTAAACCCAATACACCAACAGCGATTATCGATGCTATTGAATAGTATCATGAATGGCGATTTCAGGCATAAGCAAATTATTCCAATCAATGAGATAGATTCCATTTCTTTGAGCTCAGAGTATATGAGAAAGCTTTTTAGGAAGAAATATGATGGGAGCTATTATAAAGTAATTCTGGATCAGTTTTTTGAATGTGTGAATGAGTCTTATCACTTTGGTTATGGAAAAGGAATGACACGGAAGTTTAAGGCTCAGAACAGAGTAGCTGAATCATACTTGAAGTACTATAAGGATTCTACTCCATTTACGATTACCCATTTTGAAAAGAAATCTCAGACACCAATAACTTCGATTCCCAAAAATGCAGTTTGTGACCTTGACATCTCAGGCAATGAGAAAGCAAGTAGAGTTATTTTGCCTTCAACTATCGCTGTGAATGTACATGCGATTGAGTCAGCCATAAATGACTTAGAAAATGCCAGTTCACTTCAGGTTAGAAATTCTCTGAGAATGAGAAATCTCATTCACTTGTATCAGTGGAGAAAAGCTGTAAATAATACTTTGGCTCCAAATTTGGCGGTTCAACAGTATCAGGAGAGTTTGAATGGAAGATTATCATCAAGAAGTCATGTGAATTTCCCAAGCATCATCAATACTCCCAATAGAATACGTAAAGTTCTATTTAGTGATATGGACATGTACGATTACGATATGAGTAATAGCCATTTTTCAATATTCTTCAATCTGTGCAAACAATATGATTTCGAGTGCCCCAATCTGAAATATTATCTTGAAAACAAGAAGGCGTTAAGATCAGAATGGAGCGATAAATACTATTTAAGGGTCAAAGTTCTGAAACGATATATTATTTCGTGGCTGTATGGAACGAAAAAAAACAATGTTGGCAAATGGAATTGGGCATACGAATCGATAGGTGAGGATAGGTTAAAGGGAATCAAGGATGATGAGTTGTTATCAGGAATTTACAATGAAATCGTCAAGGGTCGTAATTTGATTGTTAAACGTCATCGAGAGAATGGAGTGGTAACAAATATCATGGGCAAAGAGCGGAAAGTGAAATCATTGAGTAAAGACTTATGCTTCATTCTTTTTGGCTATGAGAGCAAAATCATGGAAATAGTCAATCAGATTATCGGTGATGACATGAAAGTCTTGATCTATGATGGTTGGATTGGGAATAAGATTGATGTCTCTTTTCTTGAATCTGAAGTTGAGCGAGAACTCGGACTCGCTGTTAAATTTGATGAAGAATTGATTGAATCACCATCAATATTTAGTCTCAAATAAAAGTGTACAAATATATAGTGTGTCTCTCTTGTGGTGTGTTGGTTACTTCTCTATGTTCTACTTAAATACATACTGTATATATAATATATATCAATAAACAGAAATATAGCTGTGGGAATATTACAGAGGATTATCGTTCTGAAAGTATTGGTGAAATTATGCTAGTACAACTACGAGTATTGAATCATCAGATTCTCTGATACTCTTTTTACACATAAATAAATAGCTACACTCAGAACGCTTTAACTCTGAGTGTAGCTATTTGAAATCAGAAATTATTCTAACAAACCAGCTAATGAATATGAGACAGAAATTTTTAAATTAAGACCATTCATGTCAAGTGTCGCATCTGCTTCACTCATACCAAGCTCTTGTCGTGTGTAACTCACACCATCAAGCTTGATTTTATCAATAACTACATCATTCATCAAATAATTTACACCTGCAAACACTGATAACGTTTCATCAAGATTATAAACCACACCACCTTCTAGAGAAAATCCAGAACCTTTCCCTTCCAGTTCAAGTAATGCGTCTAAATCTACTAAATCATCTTCTTCATAAGCAGTACTCATTATATACTCAGCACCAATCCTCAAACCAATCTTGCTATTTTTTAGTGCGAAATGTTTTCTACCACCAAGCACTAGTGTATTAAACCTTGTGACAGATTCAGTCAGACCAATATCGCTATCAGTTTCTGATGAATTATCTGACCATAATTTATAACCCGCGTAAACCTGAATATCGTTTTGAAGAGTCACACCAAAATTAGCCCCATATCTTGCAGCATTATTAAATTCATAGTCTTCGTCTTGGGGTTTATAAACACCAAATTCTGCTTCAGCAAATAATTGCTGAGAATAGATTTGTGTTGATAAAAACAATACCCATAAAATTACCTTAATGAGCTTTTTCATAAGCCTTTTCTCCTTTTTTTAGTTAAATACCACAAGTCAAATGAGCAACTGTCTACCAGTCGTCTGAACTAGTGTCTTTCATGAAAGCAGTATAATTTTGAGCTAAATCATCAAAATACGATTTGATAGCCCTGTAGTGAGTCATTGCACTCATGCTCAATCCAGTGACTCCCTTGTAGTCAAACGTTTGAATATTTGAGAAGACAAGTTTCGTCTTATTCTCCTTGAAATAGATCGATAGACTATATTTGAAACTTCTTTCAAAATAATCTACTTCTGTCAAGGCTGAACCGATAGCCGTCCCTTTTACAGAACCAGTTTCCAGATCTTCAAAAGTGATGACACTCTCAGCAGAATTATATGATTCAGCTATCCACAGCTTTCCTTTTGCAAAAGCCTTGTCTTTTGACAGACTATCGAGATCGAAGATATACTCAAAATCTTTATTGAGTAATTCTGGCGGTGTTTTTTCAAACATTGCTGTCGAGCAATTGAATAGTGCTAAAAGCGACAATCCAGCTAGTAGTCCTTTAATCGCTTTCATTTTGTCATGTCCTCCCAATACTATCTATAATTTTATATCCTTAAAAAACTTTCCCATGTTGAAAAGACTATGATTCCATTAGCTTTCTATATGCATTTTCGTAATAACGAGCATCTGGAATATTGAAATCATATTGAGTAGTCGGTGTGTCATCTTCAATAATTCTAAACTTGATAGTGCCACCTCTCAATAATGCCTTATGAATTTCTTTTGACCATATTTTATCAAAACGTAGTCTTTCCGAATAATTCTTCGCACTCGCCTTGAAACGTTCACCTTCATTATCTTGCACTAAAACTGTATATAAATTTGTAGAATACGCTTTCACGGGATTATTTCCTGCATATTCATAAAGTTGAATTGATATATCAGAATCGCTGCTTATTAAAAAAGTAACATTCAGCTTTGAGTCTTGAGTCGCAGTATTGCTAAATGTACCGCGAATATACTTTGAGTTTGTTATGTAACCTGTTTTTGTAGCCTCCCCAAACTCATCTACATAGTAGTTAACGTCCCATATTCCAGTATTGTTGAGATTAGCAAGTCTAATTCGTTCTTTTTCTTTAGCTTCAGCCTTCTTCTTTGCAGCTAGTTCTTGCTTTTTTTTCTCTTTCGCTAATGCTAATTCTTCTTTCTGAATAACATCTAACATTTTTTTAAATTCTGGAACTTTCGAAGACTCGGGATATTTATCAAAAAAGAGCACTGTATTTATCTTAACTCGATTGTATTCTTTGTTATCAAAGTCAGCTTCTATTTTGGCACCGAGTTTCTCTTCTCCGAATTTACATTCTTCTAGCTCTTGTTCGAGTTGTACTTTTTCTTCTTTTAACTTCTCATAATCAGCCTGAGAAACACCACAGCTTGATACTAAAAATACAATCGTCACAGATAATGTCTTAAAAAACAAGTTCATTTATATCCCCTTTAATGTCTGTTTATAATTCTACAAATCATTCTCTATTGATATGATTCTTCAACAACGTTACCATCTGTATCATACCATTTCCAGAGTCCAGTCTGTTTTCCATTTTTGTAAAATCCAGTTATCCAAAGAGTTCCGTCCTCTTTGTATTCATAGAACCTACCATTTTTCTTAAATTGTTTTAGTTGATGTTTTTCTTTTACTTTACCATTACTCCAATAAATAGATTCCCAGCCATTCTCACCTTGCGAATCAGACCACAACTTGCCGTTTCTATAAAAGCGATAGCGCTTGAAATCAATTCCGAGTTTAGTAGAATCGTCAGTAATTGATATTAGCTGACCAGTATTACTATAATTTTTCTGCTGAACGATATGATTATCATGATACTTTGAAATATACTCAAGATTATTGTTTTTGTCATATTGTTCAAATAAGATGGTATTTCCAACAGAATCAAATAAAGCCTTCTCTTTAACTTGTCCGCTGACATAATAAGAAAAGTGTTCATTGATTGCTTTTCCTAGAGAGTATAATCCCGAGTCCCTAACTAATCCATTTTCCCAATAGTTGACTCGCTTTCCGTGTAAAGAGTCATCTAGAAAAGTCTCTAGTTTAAAGATCATTTCATCTTCGTTTATTGACAGATGTTCTCCATTTTTCTTTCCCAATGAATAATGACCTGTGAATCTACTTTTCCCGTCGTCCCAAAATTCAAGAGAATCACCATCTAGCAATCCCTCTACATAGCCACATTCAGTTTTTATTTGTCCCGATTCATAATATTCACGATACGAACCAACCAAGACTCCATTTGAATATGTACAGTCTTTTTTTAATTGACCGTTTGTAAACCACTCAGAATATTTGCTGTTAAACTCTCCATCAATGAACGAACATTGAATAGCCTTTTGACCATTCTCATGATACCCAACAGAATTACCAGTATATCCTTCATCAGAATTGACTTCGTATTTAATTCCGTTTCTTTCTACGAGTGATGCGAAATCAACTTCTTTAGTACATGTCGTGAAGAGTGTAGATGCTAGAAATGCAAGAATGCTGAATTTTATCAGAATGTGTTTTGTCATGATGCCCCACCTTAGAATTGAGATAGAATATAACCCGAGTCTAACGATTGTCAGTAGCTAACAGAGAAGTGAAACATCTTGAAACAGTCTTGTAGATTGAAAAATTGACATCGATATATATAAGAGGTGACCTGAGATGAGCGTGTCAGAAAAATCTCTGATTCACGAGAAACTATGCCGCTTGTTGAACTACTAGCCTATCCTTCACCTTGTAACAGAAATTATATGACACACCTAAGATTTCACGAATCTTCCTGACACTCACGCCATTTTCAAGAAGTGTCTTCACCTTCTTGACGTTTGACTTCTGTGACCACGTGTCTATTGACTCTGTGCTACCTTTGACTCGACCTTTGTAATGACCTTTCATTTGAGCGATACGAATACCTTCTAAGATTCTTTCTCGATGAAGATTGTACTCCATCTCAGAGATCGATGTAAGAATCGTCACGAGTAGTTTTGTAGTGAAATTCTCTTTCCCGTCCACGAGTGTATGAATGCCTTGTTTGATAATATGAATTGAGACATTGTATTCATGTAGAGTTCTGATTGTCTTGAGAACATCTTCAGTATTACGACCAAGTCTATCAAGATGAATTACTTTGACTTCATCTATGAGATCATTTTTAGCATCAGAAAGTAACTTCTTGCCCATAGCTCGTTCTTCAAAATGAATCCGCCCACTCACTCCCTTGTCTTTATAGAGTCTCCAGCCATCTTCAACTTTTTCATCTTGACGATCAGTATTTTGAAGAAATGTTGAAGTTCTCATGTAGTAAGCGATTCGTGTCATTTAGTGTCCTTATTGTTATCATTTATAACCATAGACTAAGATAACACTTTTGAGAGAAAAAGTCAATGATATGAACGCTATTATTGTTACTCGGTTAGAGTAATAGTTAGAATAGTAAAATTCATATTTGTAGTTAATTCTTAACTACGTGCTGATATCCTATTGTGATTTTATTGAACTTAACATCCTACGTAGTTGCTAGGTAGTCGTGAGTATTGCACACAAGAAAGCTTGTAACAATTTATATATATTATAGTTATAAAACAAGAATTACTTATATTGTCAGATTAGAAATCCGTTGCTCTATCCAACTGAGCTACCGGAGCATAGTGCTGATCTTTCCATCTGCCTGTTAGGCGTGCTATATTATTTGGTTGCTCAGGTGGGAGCAAGGCAAATAGAGTTAGAATGATCTCATTTCTTGATCCTACCTGCCTGACTTCTCTGAATTTCAGGCGATCCAGATAGACTTGATGTTTACAAATTCTTTGATCCCATAATGAGACAACTCCCGTCCATATCCAGATTTCTTGATGCCTCCGAATGGCAATCGGGGATCCGACTTGGTCATTCCATTCACAAAAACAGCTCCGCTGTCAATGCGTCTAGCCAGAACTTCCCCTCGTTTTGAATCCTGAGTCCATATTGAGCCACCGAGCCCGAAATCGGAGTCATTTGCCACACGAATCGCTTCTTCTTCGTCCTGCACTGGAATGATTGCCAGAACTGGTCCAAACGATTCTTCATGATAAAGCGGCATTCCCTTCTTCACGCCTGTAATCACAGTGGGCTGATAAAAAGCACCAGGTCCCCCAATGATATTTCCCCCTGTGAGCAATCTTCCCCCTGCCTCAATCGTTCGCAGGACTTGATCATGCAATTCATCCCGTAAATCTAATCGGGCCAGAGGTCCAACTTCTGTATCTGACACAAAAGGATCCCCAACGCGCATTCTGTTTAATATTTCTGTCTGGGCAGCCTCAAACTCAGCCAGTCTGGGCTGGACGACAATAAATCGCTTGGCGGCAATGCAACTTTGCCCAGAATTAATCATCCGAGCCTGAGTGGCTGTGCGCACACATCGGTTAATATCTGCATCCTCCAGCACGATAAAGGGATCTGAACCTCCCAGTTCAAGTAGGGATTTCTTCAGTTCCTGGCCGGCAATTGAGGCAACGGATTTTCCCGCCGCTTCACTCCCGGTAAGCGATACTGCCTTAACTCGATGATCTCGAATTAAAGACTCCACCTTACCGGCAGGAATCAATAGCGATCGGAATAGATGTTCAGGGAATCCAGCCTCTTTGAATACAGACTCTATAGCCAGCGAACATGCAGGTACATTGGAAGCGTGTTTTAATATCCCGGCATTTCCAGCCATAAGGGCTGGGGCAGCAAAACGAAAGACCTGCCAGAACGGAAAATTCCAGGGCATGACTGCCAGAATAATACCCAAGGGTTCAAAGCTGACAAAACTCCTGGAGGCATCCGTGTCAATAATTTCATCCTTAAGAAAATCCGATGCCTTTTCAGCATAATAATCACAAACCCAGGCACACTTTTCTATCTCCGCTCGCGCCTCAGATATAATTTTTCCCATCTCAAGCGTCATTAAACGAGCAAATGCTTCCTTTTGGGCTCTCAGAATTTTTGCAGCCGAAGACATATGCCGGCTTCGTACTGAAAAATCAGTGTTCCGCCATTGCTCCCAGGCATTCTGGGTAGCTGATAAAATATTCTGAATATCCCTGGTCTGATGCTCAGAATACTCTTTAATGATATCACCAGTTGTCGGGTTGATACTTTTCATCATTTCCATCCCCCAGAGTTACTTCTGAATCCGGTCATTTGGTCATCCCTATAGTATTTTGGCGTATCATGGAGACCTCCTCCCTACTTGCACAAATAAGTGCAGACATTACATTCTGATCATCTGTGACAACACTCTTAATTTACCAATAACGGTAGTTGTGAAAACCTAATTAATGGACCTTATCTATGGAGAAAACAACTAAATCACATCTAAACCCAATCCTTCTGACTTCCCTCGTTTTCGCTCTCCTGATCACTGCTTGTACTGTTTATTATAATACTTCTGATATTAAAAAAACTTTTTCAGCAGCCCAAAAAGAAAGTAAGCAGCTTCTGGAATCAATTACAAATGATAGAAACGAGAAACGCGGGATCTACAACCACCTCACCAAAAATCTGGCTGACTCTACTCTGCTACCATACCCTACCCTTGCAGTAAAACTATTAGAGATGTCCGAACTTTTAAAAAAGCTGGAGCAATCTAGTTCTGAGCTGGAAGCGTTGAACACGCAGTTTAGCCAACTCGCGAAGGGGCATAAAAAGATTGAATCCAAATCGTCACTTTGGAAAGGTTATCAATCCACCAAAACTGAGTATGAAAAAGAAACCGAGGCGTTCAACAACCTGGTCACGAGCTACAATAAAGTCTCAAATAGTTTTGTGAGCATCTCCCATGAGCATAAAATAGGGAAAGTTAATGTCGTTGAGATTCAAAAACATGTCTCTGATTACCTGACTGAGCTTGACAAATCCGTGGCTGAACTCAGGAGCAATATCGAGGCGAATCAGAAAATTCTGCTACAAGCAAAAGAACAGGGTATGAATAATCGAAAATTAGCCTCCCAAACTAAATCGCTTCAGGAATTAGAAGAAATATTGACTATTGTTGCCACAAAACAAACTGAGCTCAGATCATTTGTGAATCAATTCGAAAATGAGGTGGGAGAAGAACCGGTCATATGGTCTGGACCAGGGATGCAAACGCAAACAATTATTCAGGATATGCAACGAATCGGAGCAGAAATCGAAAAGCAGAGCCTAAAATTTAACACACTGGCGAAACGACTCTAGCCACAACGCTCTAATCAGATCGCGCGACCAAAAGACGACCCAGTAATTTTCCATCATTACCTTTAAGCGGCGTTAGAACGATCTCGCGGGCGATTTCATCCCCCTCAACATCAAGAAACACGATTTCTTCACTTCTATGAATCGCTTCAGGATCACCAGCCAGAATCACTGGAATGTCCCTTTGGCTCTTTAATAGGGATGCGATTGGGAGCTTTCTGGCTGTACTTCTTTTCAGCCCAAAAAGGTCTTCAGCGACACGATTGAATTCGATAATGTGTCCCTCAAAATCAAAGGTTATCATCATATCTAATGAACTGTTAAGTACATTCCGGACATCCTGTAGCGCCTGATGGATTCGTTTGTCCTGCTGATGTCTGTAGAGTGAGGTCTCCAACACGATTCTGAGATCCCTATCATTAAATGGCTTTATTAAATAACCAAAGGGTTCAGTGATCTTCGCTCTTTCGAACAATGCTTCATCTTCATGGGCAGTCAGATATATTATGGGGACGTGTTGCCGAGCAATTATTTGTTGAGCGGTCTCAATCCCATCACTGGTCCCCTCCAACATGATATCCATAAGGATTAAGTCAGGCTTCAGCGAAGTTGAACGCTCCAGGGCTTCAACCGAATTAACGGCTGTTCCTGCTACCTCATAGCCCATGTAATTCAGTTTGAATTGAATAAATTTTGACATCTGGATATCATCTTCTACCACCAGGATGCGCTTCTTCAAAGTCGGAATCAATGATTGACCCTCATACCGTAACATTAGATACCTCCGTTCTAATTAATGTGCGCTATAGAACTTCGTGTTCCAAAACCAGACAGGATATGCATCATCGAGACCCGGATTTACGCACTGAATCGGAGATACGGCTGAAGTTATTATCGCCTTGAATCACCCAATTCTTTACCCTAAAAATCAGAATTGATCAAAACTAAATCAAATCAGCGATCTTCAGCATATATTCGGCTGTTTTTTGAGGGCTCATTCTTTTAGAATAGGAGCTTTCAATTTTGAGAGTTATAAATACTGCTGATTGGTCTCTAATATTTTAATATTTTTGGAGTTGAAAGGTTGCACGAATAAAGTTTTTGAAATTAGTTTGGCATGGAAAGATTTTCTAATAAAAAGGATTTACCACATGGGCGCGACACAGTTCCACACCCGGCTTTTACTCTTGCTCATATCGCTTGTTGTACTTTTCGCAGGATGCGCACACAAATCTGCCACAACTGACCGGGATACGATTCTGGATATCGTGGCTGGTGCAAATACTGATTTCTACCTGGACCAACGGATCTGGTATCAGGATGTTCAGGCTGAGATCGTGGATCAGACAGTAGTCCTTAGAGGTGAGGCTTTCTTCAAAATCCCCGTTGATGGTATTGGGCGAAAATTGCATAAAGCTGGCTACGATCATTCTGTGATTGACTCTGTACACTATCTCCCCGAATTATTTGAGAATGATCTTGCTTATGGGATCATAATTGAGCCTTATGTCATGGGTCGCTACACACCCGTGAACAAAAAGCAGGAAGGCACGGAGATGCTTTATGGTGAACCCGTCAGGCTTATCCGGGAGCAAGGTGATTTTTATCAGGTTCAGTCTAATATTGGCTACCTCGGCTATATCCCAAAAACCTCTCTCCGTCTGGTTAATCTGAATGAGTGGAGTCGCTATTATCTGGGCAAGCAGGCTGTCTTTGCTCATAATGTGACTCTTGAAAGCGGACAAAACATCATGATGGGAACCAGACTCCCCTATCTTGGCGATGACCATATATTAATGGCTGATGCTTCTGAGTTTAGCCTATCCCAGGAACATTACAAAATTATTGACCCAGCCGAGAATCCCCTCCGCAGAGAGATTATTACTTCAGCCGAACAATATTTAGGCCTGCCCTATGTCTGGGGTGGTCGCTCCTCCCAGGGATTGGACTGTTCAGGTTTTGTCATGCAAAGCTATGGGCTAAATAATATTTATCTTCCTCGCGATTCGGATGAAATTGCCAATGTGGGTCGCATCATTGGTTTCCCTGGTTGGATGGATGCCATGTTACCTGGAGACCTGCTCTTTTTTGCTGGAGGTCGGCGTTTGGTCACTCACACGGCGATATATATGGGCGCAGGGAAAATTATTCACAGCCTCGGCTCAGGTGTCCAGATCCAAAGCTTAAATCCAGCTGATCCGGATTATTCAGAAAAACTGGCACAGCGGTTTATCTTCGCCAAAAGAATATTCGATTAGACTTTTAAAGTTGTTTCGACCTCTTTCTGTTCTCCTCGTTTCAATCTGTATTTTGGTGAGTTGTTCACCTAATAGGGGTGGCTACGTTGTTATGACCTATAATATCAGGCACGGTGTGGGCATGGATCGCGTTCTCGATCTTAAGCGCACGGCAAGAGTTATCGCCGCTGCAAATGCAGATTTTGTCATCCTGAATGAAGTTGATCATGCTACAAATCGCTCATTTGGAGTTCTTCAGGCAGACAGCCTGGGCAAGCTCTTAGACATGTATGCTCATTTTGGACGATCCATCGATTATGATGAAGGTCAATATGGCAACGCCATCCTATCCAGATTCCCAATCCAGAATTTTGTGGTCATCGATTTGTCAACAGACAGTTTGCTTGAAGGGCGGAGCATCTTTCATAGCACTATTCTGCTCCCGGATGATACGCTCACAATTATGGGAACCCATCTTGGGTTAAAAACCGATGAGCGAGATGAGCAGATTGAGCGTATCGTGAGTGCTCTGCCATGTTCAGAAAAGTTAATTCTAGCCGGTGATTTCAATTTTGAATCTTCGGCCAGGGCATACGCTGTACTGACATCCCATCTATCGGATGGACTACTTCAATTAAAGGGCGTGCCGGAGTTCACTTTTCCTGCCAATAAGCCAGATCGAAGGATTGATTACATTTTTGTTGGCACCGATATCCAACCAATACAAAGCTCGCACAATCACATCTCGGAATCCAGCTCGGCATCCGATCATCGGCCCCAGCTGTTGCGTTTCCAAATAATTCCCCATTGATCCATAGCCATTCCGCACAAGCAGCCCATTCTTTAGGATGAGTGCCTCATCTCCAGTTTTATGGGGTATATCAGTGAACGATACGGTTGCAGAGCGTGCACAAGGTATGCAAAATTGGGGAAAAAAAAGAGCGCTGCAAATAACAACGCTCTCAAGGACGTAACGAATGGAGTTGTTCTTTTAGGTGCTGAGAGCCCGTAACTTCTTCTCAAATTCAGAAAGATCATCGCCATCCAGATCTACATCAATCTCAACTTCCTTTAGCGGCTTATCACCCAACTCTAGTTCAACCTCGGGGGCAACATCAGCAAATGGCTCTCCAAATGAGGCAACCTTGGGTTCAGCAATCGGCTCTACAAATGGAGCATCAAAAGATTCCACTGGAGCAGGTTTGCGGGAAGCAGGCGTGGCAGCTCTATTTCTGGAGGAAAGAATGTTATCGCGGGAAGGGGTCTTCTTACCCTGAAGTTGTCCCAGCATGGCCTTCACTTCTTCGTTAAAATCACTGACTGTTGCTTCCATTCGGCGCATCAATTCATCCATGAGAACTTCACCATAATTCTTGTCTATCCCTTTCATGAGATGTCCAAGATTATCTTTCAGGTAATTCATTCTACTCTCAGAATTTGCAAAATCTATGTCCGCCATTATTCCTCCTGCTTTCAGATAATTTGAATGAGAATTTAAAAGGCACCCCCTGTCAAAGCAAGCGTACATTCAAAACTCATCGCCGAAAAGATATTATCGGTTTTTGGGGCTTCCCTTACGGAAATATTTGTTCAGCCAATCCCTCTGGAAATTCTCATAATTGCCTCTGTCAATCGCACGCCTGATATCAGACATGAGATCTTGATAGAAGGTCAAGTTGTGGATTGTTGCGAGGGTTTCGGCCAGGGGATCCTTGGTAAAGAATATATATCTCAAAACCATACGTGAATAGGTCTGGCAGGTATAGCAGCGACAGGCTGTATCAAGGGGATATTTATCCTTGCGGAAGTTTTTATCCATAATACGTAGTTTACCCATGCGTGTAAACAGTGTTCCCTGACGAGCATAGCGGGTTGGGATGACACAATCAAACATATCAATTCCACGTTCCACTCCGGCCAGGATGTCTTCCGGTAAGCCAACACCCATGAGGTAACGCGGTAAATTAGGAGGGAGCATAGGGGTCGTGTAGCCGACAACCTCTTTTAAGAGATTGAGCCCCTCTCCAACACTGACACCACCAATAGCAAATCCATCAAAAGGAATTTTTGTGATCTCAGTTGCACTTTGTCTCCTAAGTGATTGAAAAATGCCACCCTGGACGATCCCAAACATGAATTGATGATCATCCAGTGGATATTCGCGACAGCGTTCTGCCCAGCGCGTGGTCCGCTCAACAGACTTTTGGACATATTCCTGAGGTGCCTGGTAGTCAACACACTCATCAAAAGCCATGACGATATCAGAACCTAGAGCGCGTTGAATGGCCATAGATTGTTCTGGTCCAATGAACAACTTCTCTCCATCTTCTTCAAATTTAAAAGAGACTCCTGCTTCAGTGATTTCACTGCCTTCCAGAGAAAAAACCTGGAATCCACCTGAATCAGTCAGTATGGTTTGTTCCCAACCCATGAAACGGTGTAAACCACCCATCCGTTTTACTGTTTCCAGACGCTCGCTAAGGGATAGATGGTACGAATTTCCCAAGACAACCTGAGCCCCAGACTCGACAACATCCCGCATGGGAGTAGAACGCACAAAACCGGCAGTTCCAACAGGCATGAAGGCAGGTGTTTCAACTTTCCCATGCTCCGTAAAAAAATGTCCCCGGCGTGCACCTGACTGATCCGTTCGCATCAACTTGAACTTAATATCTTTTTTACTCATTCTGAATCTATCCTCTCTAACAAATATTTCTTCGTGTCCAGGAGCACTTGATCTTCAAGTCCCCTGAATTCAATCTGAAGCGTCAGTATGGAGCCCTGAAACTCCATATCCATAGCAAGATACTCCGAAGAGCCTTCCTTGAGCCCACAAAATTCACCTATTGTCTGCGCTGCGAAACGTTCAGGTTCAACCTCTCTAAGCAGTAACTCACAGCCATCAAGTCTCTTCCCCCGACCACTTGAGTCAAGTTCAAACAATTCTAATAAAACCTGGTCGTCTTCAAAATCGCTCACCCAAACCTGGTAAATGGGGATTGTATCAAGAGAGATAGTCAACCGCTTGGCTTCCCCGGCTCCCAAGCTTTTACTTATTCCAACCAGCGGACTGATCGCTGTTTTCACTCCAGCACTATTGAGCTTGTAATTCCCTGCAAAATCTTGGCGTATGCGTTCAGCGGGACTCAAGCCGTGGTGTTCTTCAAACCAACCATTATTTCTAAGGGTAAGACCCATCAGTAGCATCATGAAAACCAGGGTCACAATGCTGATGATAGAATAGATGCTTAATTTTTTAATCTTTCCCCCAAAATAGCCGCTGCTCAGGCAGACTTGTGCGCAATAATCATCCAGACATCTTCAACATAATTCTCCTGAACATCTACACTAAAACCAGCTGCTTTCAAATCTCTCAAAGCCTGAGTCTGGGCGATACGATGGTCTTTGGAGGGTCCACGCTCCCTCTCAGATGCTGGGTCCCAATCAAGGATCATGAGTTTTCCCTCAGGTTTAAGTGTTCGTTTGAGCTCCGCCAGATTTTTATCTGGAGATTTAAATTCATGATAAAGGAAAAATAAGACAGCGGCATCGACTGATTTGGAGTCAACCTCCATCTTCACCTCCTCAACTTGGAGCACTTGCACATTCTCTGGGGGATCTCGTCTATTTAGGAGAGCCAGCATATGTTCAGATGTATCGGCTGCAATGACCATCCCCTCTCCCATGGCTACGGCTGCCGGGAAGGTGAAAAATCCGTTGCCACAACCGAGATCAAGGATTGTGCTTCCAGGCGGCGCTCCAAGCCTCATCAGCAGGACATCAGGTTTTAATTCTTGATAGCGCCCGGGGGAAAGCAAACGATCAGCCCTTTTGGGGTCAAATTTATGGGACATATCCTGCTCCTGATTCAAATTGTTCAATCAAATCCTCGCGAAGAACTTGACTTTTTGCATAATTGGAGGCGAAACCTTCCCAGAATACCGGCAAAACACCAATACCAGAACTGGAAATGAAGGCTTCATCCATCTCCGATATTTTATCTTTTAAGATAAAGCTCTCTTTGACTTCCATCCCGCGGTGTTCAGCCAGCTCCATAATGGTTTCGCGAATAACACCGGGGAGAACACCTAATTCCAGAGAGGGAGTCAACAAAACGTTTCCAGCAATGAAAAATACATTTCGGATGGCGCATTCAGTGACGTATCCATCTCTGTTTACAAAGACGGGTTCAAAGGCACCGGCTTCCTCGGCATCCTTTTTGGCCAACATATTGCCAAGATAATTACTCGATTTTATAGCCGGATAAAAACGCAGGATCGGGTAATTCTTCTCCTCGAGAAAAATTACTTTTACAGGCCACTCCTTGACCTCGTTTATCTCTCTCGACGAGATATATATCGATAGGTCAGACTGCAAACTCCAGGGGGTGCCGGCACTGATACCACGGGTAATAATGATCCGAATAAGTGAATTGTTGAGCTTATTCCTCTTGATGAATTCTTCAATCAAGTTGGGTATTTTAGTAAACAACATTTCACTGTCCATACGGATAGTGTCCATGCCGTTACGCATTCGCTCCAGATGTTTTTCCAGGCGAAAAGCGTGGCCTCCATTAATGCGGATTGTCTCAAAAAGGCTATCGCCATACAGGAAGCCCTGGTCCCTAAATGGCACAACAGCCTGTTCTGCTTCAACCCAGGATCCGTTTGCATAGATCAGCATGATGATTCCATTCCCATAGCCTGTAGGATAGCATAAATCAAGGCTGTGGCAAATGGGAATGATTTTTAGATCAAGGGATCACTAACCTGGTATAAACAACAAAGGACCCGTAGGCCCTTCGTTGTATGACACCCACTTTGGGGTTCTGTTATTTGCGGACAACCCGTGCATTGATGATTTCTCCCAGGACTTCGCCGCCACCTGAAAGCACCACCGTTACGTTTGGCTCATCGCCTTTAACTTCAATGTTACCTTTTACTTTTGAATTTCCATCAACAGTGATAACCAATTCTTTGTATTCTTTGAACAGGGGTTTTTTATTACCTCTATCAACAATGACATTGCCCTGGACAAAGCTGGCCTCCAACAGGTCGATGTCGCCGTTCACAGTAGCGATATCTCCTGCTATCCTGGATTCTTGAATTTTAATTGTTCCGTTTACGGTCTCTAAGTCACCGGTGATGGCAACTCCGCGTTTACAACTAATACTGCCATTCACCGTCGAGACGTCACCCTTAACTTTAACCTCGCTATCAAGCGTGATAGAGCCATTGACGCATGAGACTTCACTGGCTTCAGCATTTCTGTCCAGGCTTATGCTGCCATTAACACAGGAGACATCCCCTACTGTAGAGTTCTCACCTATGGATATTCTGCCATTTACTGTTGTACAATTTCCATCAACAATGGCATCATTCCCTACGCTAATGGATCCATTAACTGAGCGCAAACTGCCCTTCTTATGCTCACCATCATCCACATTAATACTTTTATTAACATGGGTGTCGGAGGAAGCCCCGCATGCCAAAAGAACTGTGGCCAATGCAATTAATGCTGTCTGTCTCATAATCCTTATCTCCTTGATCATTTTTATGTTCAACTCAATTTTGCTAGACGCCAAAACCTGTATTTGTTGCCAAAATAATTATAAAACTAATGGCAAGAACGTTAGCGGCAGTGAGAAGAAGGCTGAATAACTTGCCCACGACTGTCTCGTATTTCAAAATTGTTTTCATGTCTGCCCCTTTCATTTTTTACGCCTTTCGTTTTTACTTGCTATCCAATATAACCAAGTCCTGTGCCATGCTCCATTGATCTTCGATTATCCTATTGTATATAATCGCTTTATGGCCATTAAATTTGCTAGCTACATAGCACAAATAATGTGTCCGGCTCATCATATTGATATGCGAGCATATCATCATGATATATTTGGTTCAAGCCCCTTTATATAGAGATAAGAGCTGTTTAGAATGGCTGAAATAAATCTGGAACCACAACTTGACCCTTAAGTGCAGCCAGGGTGAGCGGTGCGGAATTTTTTAAATACTTCTCCATGGAATCGATTTCAGCATGGGGAATGGGGTAGCGACTAACAAACTCAATTTTGAAAGGGTGTTGAGCATCCTCTAATCTTGTAGCCTGCCGACCGACCAGCTGCTGAATCAGCAAATCGTTGGGATTTAATATTTTGACTTTGACACCGTGTGATTCAATGATTTCCCTGAAAAGTTCTGCCTGGTAGCCATAGTGGGTACATCCCAAAAATGCAAACAAGGATTCAGGCTTCTTGTCAAAGCGACCCAAAGCCTCTGCTACATACTTGCTTAATAAGATTCGACAAGCCCTGCCACTTGCGTCATTGGAAATCGCATGAGCCAACTCTGGACATGCCTGTGCAACTAAACGTGGCTCAGCGACATTGATGAGACGGGGATAGGTGTTCGCCTCGGTGGTGGTTTCGGTTGCAAAAATGATGATGCTATCGTCCTGGTGTAGTTCCAAATTTTTCCTACTCAATTCCACGCCGGCCTCGACTATCCCCTCAACCGCAACCTGATTTTTTTTGGCAAATTCAGTTTCAGCGAAAATTACGCTCAGTGTATTACATGCGATTGCTATTTCATCAGGTACAAATCGGGAATACACAGCTTTCAGAAAACGGTCAAATAAAGCGATTCTCTCTGACTGGGTCTTTAGAGAATTATATCCGCTTAAATCCTCTGGCGTGGCGTTAACATAGAGCAGTTCGATACCGGGAACCGGGCTTAGCTTTGTTAATGCACGTTCCAGCCCTGCACAAACTGATAAGCCACCCAAACCTGAATCTGTAATCATCCAGCGCATGATCGGCAGCTAGTTAAGCAGTCTATTGTAATGACCTGCCAATAAATCCCGTAACACAGGCAAGTGTTTCAGTTTTGTCTCAGTGATTGATGAGGCAGGTAGTTCATAAGTGATTATAGGTATTCCCCGCTCCTTACACCAGGAGCCAAAAGAACCGGGTGTAGCATATCCCACATCGGGGACCAGCTCCATCCCTGTACGCTCTGCCATGTCCTTTGCAATGCTTGAAGCATGGGGATCATCGATACAGGCAAGAAAGCCATGGAGAGAGACGATGAGTTGGGGTTTCAGCGATTCAACCAACTCGATCAGTGCCAGGGTCTCAGGCTCAGAGCCTTTTTTTGACCCGGGACTCAAGGCAATGTTTTGAGGATCCCCAGGGCGGTTTCGATAATAGACTGGCTCTGCTGACCAATTTGTTGCAGGAAAATTTCGATTTAGATCTACGCCGCTGGCATTACACCGGGTTCCTGCAAGGACACCATCAGGATTTGCTGCCAAAACAACATTAACCCTTAATTCTTGATCACCTAAAGAGCGTAAGGATTCAGATAATAGGACGGTAGTCAGGCTTTCATCACCGTGTATAGATCCCACAACCAATATCTGAGGGTTTATTGAAGCGGTTTCGATAAGCTCCAGAGGTAAACCTTTGGCACTCAAACCAAACTGCTTGACCTTGTAGACAAGCGGACCAAATTCAGAATGGGATGGAGACATATTGCCTTAGAGAAACAGCCGGAATGAAAATTATTTTTTAATGCCCGTAGAAATCCGATCTGGCAGAGGATCATGACTTTTGCAGGGGATTTGGAAATAGAAGACACTACCCGTTGGTTCTGCGTCCCGATATCCAACTTCGCCACCATGTTGCTCGATGGTCATCTGGGAAACAGCCAGACCGAGTCCGGAGCCGAGACCTTTGGCGGTCTTTCGAGAAGTTAATTGGGCATATTTATCAAAAATTCGGTCCTGTTGATCTTTTTCCACCCCTGGTCCATTATCAGACACGCTGAAATACAGAAATGATTCACCGATCTTCTGTTGCTCCTGAAGATGGATGCTAATCTTTGTGCCATCAGCAGTATGCTCGATGGCATTACTGATAAAATTTGTGATTACTTGCTCAATTTTTAGGGCATCGCATTCACAGCTGGGCAAACCATCCGGACCGTTAAATGAGATGCTCATTTCCCGTTGATCAGCCACAGGTTTCAACATCTCAATTGAGGTATTAACGATGGGCTTTATGGCAACAGGCGTTTTGTTCAATACCATTTTTCCGGCTTCAAATCTGGAAAGATCAAGCATCTCATTGACCAGGAGCAGCATTTTTTGACTGGTTTTGCGAATTGTGATGGCAATTTCACGAATACGCTCATATGGTTTTTCACCCATTTTCAACAACTCTGCAAACCCAAATACAGAAGTCAATGGACTTTTCAAATCATGGACTAGCATGGCAGTAAAATCTGCTTTGATGCGCATGGCCTGTTCCATTTTTTCCTGCTCAGTTCTTCTGATCAATCGACTTCGATAATATACAAAGGCCAGAATCAGCAGCATCATTGCCAGCGAAAATGCGAACACAACCCACATAACCGTAAATTGACGCTTGTACTCAATTTCCTTGATAGTTGCTTGACCCTTAAGTTCGTCAAGCTCTCGGACTCTTTTGTCCAGCTCATATCGTATCTCTAATTCAGCGACGCGACGATTACTGCGCTGCCGATTCAACTCATCTCTGGTCAGCTGCAATGCCTGTTGGTAAACCAACGCTTTTTCTGGGTTACCAAATCTGGCATAGGCCGAAGTCAACAAGCTGTTGGCTCTCTCGATAGTGAGAAGATCATGAATTTCCTGAGCGATATTTAGACCCGCCAACATTGTCTGGATGGCATTATCTTTATCACCAACCTGAATATAAAGCTCTCCCATTTGCAAATAGATCTCAGCAGAGATTGCATCTTCACCAACAGATTCAGCTAGTTGCTGACCCTGCTCGAAGAATTCTATTCCCTTATCAGTATCACCGGCCTCTTGATAAACTTTACCTACATCACTCAGGGCAATGGCAATGGCACCCTTGCTACTATGATTGCGTTTCATATCAAGAGCATCTAAAAAATACTTTTGCGCGGTATTGAGCTGGAATTGATTGTAGTATAACTCACCTAGACTTGTATAGAGATCAGCCAATCTTGAGTAAGCATAATTCTCGTCAGCAATGAATACCGCCTGCTCAAGATGAGTTGATGCATCCTCAAACTGCCGCAATGCCATAAGAGATTGTGCCAATCGGTTTTCACTGGTCAGGACACCCTGGATATCACCCGATTCCGTATAAATACTTAGCGCACGTTCAAAGAAGCGAACTGCCTTTTCAGTCTGTCCCCACTCAGAAAAAACATCACCAATGACCATAACCGTGACAGCTACCTCATCGGGTTTGTCAATATCCTCAAAAATCATCAAGGCCCGCAGAAAATAATCCAGACTCTGATCACTTTGATTGAGGAGGCTGTACGTGGTGCCAATGGTTCTGAGAGTTTTGGCGATCTGATAATCATCAGACAAGGATTCAAATGTGTTTAAGGCAAGAGACGCGTTATCCAATGCTTCGCGATAATTTTCGGCATTCAAATAAAAGATAGTCAGATTTGTTTGAGCCACTGCCTGACCGTAGGGATCCCGCAAAGAGGTGGCCAAATCAAGAGCCAGATTGGCATACCTTTGGCTTTTCTCCCACTCTTTTCCAGCGTGAGCTTCAGACAATTGATTCATTAAATCGACGGTCTCGCCATCTGTGGTACTGCGCAATATTCGCTTGAGACTATCAATCTCCGCAGAATCCTGAGCCTTGAGCCCGGACACTCCAAAAAGGGCTATTGCCAGGACGAATAAAACGATGTTTGCTCTTATTTTCAAGATCTCTCCACTCCCATTAAAATCGGCTTGTCAGGATAACCAATAATTACCGTTTAAGCAAGCAGACCATCTATAATCTAGTTAATTTAATATTCATGTGTCAATTTTGTTGCAACTTTTTGTGATGATCATATTCTTTAATGTTTTCAATTGATTTGGAAACAAATGTCAGATTGATATATTTACTTACCTATGAAAAATAAATTTACCCTTCTACTCCTCTGGATTGTCGGTTTATCAGCTCAGGGGATTGTCGCAGAAATCAAAGTCGATACAAAAAACCTGGATGATGTTCCTAGACAGGCTGTATCGCAATTAGCTTCAGACATTACCTATTATATAGAAAACACGCAGTGGACATTTGAAGATCTGCCCTCTGATTTTAAAATCCAGGCTACCATTTATCTTGATAGCTATACTGAATCAAGCACCCAGAAGATATATACTGGCAAGGCATTCTGGGGAAATGGTGATGACCAGAAATATTTTGATAAGAGCTGGCAATTCACTTTTAACCAGGGTGATGCCTTGAACCACTCAAGTACATTTCAATCACTTACCTCCTTCCTTGATTATTGGGTGCTAACACTTCTTGGGAGTGATTTAGATACTTGGAACCAGTTTGGTGGTAGCCAGCTGTATACTGAAGCTCGCCAGGTGGCCAGAGATGGAAATAACAGTTCCTACTCTCTGGGTTGGAAGGAACGCCTGGAGGATATCGAAAAACTTAGCCGTAATCAGGATTTTCGAAAAATGAAATTCGCCTATTATGAGGCAATAGATTTATGGGATACTGGCAATAAGCCGGAAGCGCGGAAAACCATTGAAGAATTTATGCGGAGCTTGGAGACCAGTATCAGTCGTCAGGATTCTCGTATCTTTACCCAAAATTTTCTTAACGCCAAGTATCAAGAAATTGCGGGGTTCCTAAGCGAGGTCGGAGAAGTCTCCTATCTCCTCAGGCTCAAAAAAGCTGATGAGGATCATCGAGACCACTACGATCAAGTCCTGAGGGATTGGTGATTCCAGGTTGATTCTGGCTTCCTTTTAAAAACAAATTGATCATTCTTAAAACTGAACGGCTCGCGCTCCGCACCATGACGGTAGAGGATGATCGTTTCGTTCTTGAACTCCTCAACTCCCCTTCCTGGCTGAAATTCATCGGTGAGCGTGATGTGCACACTCACGAAGCAGCCAGAGAATATTTACTGACTAAAGTCATCCCTGATTATGAAAATTTCGGATTTGGGTTTTATATAATGGATCGAATAAAAGATCGTGTAGCGATCGGAAATTGTGGATTGACACATAGGGAGGGTATGAATCATGTCGATATTGGGTACTCTCTATTAGACCGATTCACGGGCCATGGATACGCCTTTGAAGCGGCTCAAGCCATCTTGAATTATGGATTTAAAGTCCATAGCCTTAGCCATATCTCTGCCATAACAACGACAAACAACCACAGGTCTATCCATTTGCTAAATAAACTGGGACTCGACTACCAAAAAATGATTAGTTTGCCAGGTGATGATGAAGAATTGATGCTCTTCGGTATCGACGCACCTACAAAAGAGAGAACAAAATGAAATTATTGAAATTTTCACTTTTAATTTGTTTGCTTGTCAATCTGACAGCTTGTCAGGAAAACGTAAGTGACGCAAAATGGTTGGCAGCTCTACCACAACCATGGACACTCTCCCAGGATCAGATAAGCGAAATCTTACCCCGTTTCCAAGAGCGTTTCCCTGAGTTTCAGGAGCGTCTCAAATATCTTGCGTTGTGGCGGATTGGGACACCCTACGAGATTTTCAAATTGGGTGAAGAAATTGAACCCGACCTGGATCCAATTATTAGATATGACGTTTCCGATTGTACGGGTCATAATCTTACAACGCTTGCCGCGGCAAGGAGTAACAGTTGGAATGAAGCTCGAGCCAATATGATTGACATTCACTATAAAGTGGATCTAAAGGGAGAAAAAACGCCGAGCTATAAATCCCGGTGGCATTATACAGTAGACCGCATCACTGCCAACCCAAATACCGTCGATATTACTCAGACTCTTTTGCCAAGATCAGCACTGGACTCCATAAAAATCACCTTGAATCAGAAAGAGGATGGTGAAGAGTTATTAAAGCTGGACTGGCAGAGAGAGATGACCGCATATTACATCCCTAATTCGCAAATCACTGCAGAACTCCTGGCTAAATTACCCACCATTGTTGGTGTCTCATTTGTAAAGCCAAAATTTTTTAAAATGGGAATCGTCATGGGTCACGAAGGCATGATTATAGATGGAAAATATTTACTGCACGCCTCACAAAGTGCCGGTGAGACCGTAAAACTGGATTTTATGGATTACTATTTTCCCAAAGATGGCGCTTTTTTTGCCGGAATAATGATTTTTGAATTCAAGGAGGATGCATAAGCTCTATGTCTATTAAATTCGCCTGATGTGTCCGACCAGCTCTAACACTATTCTTGGGGACCAACTATGATTATCAAGACTTTAGAAACTGAAAAACACAGCCAATTTATTAACATCACAAAAATGGTTCAGCAAGCCGTAATGGAGAGTGATCTTCAATCTGGTACTGTGACTGTTTTCGTTCCTCACACTACAGCAGGAACAACCATAAATGAAAACTCAGATCCTGATGTTTGCCGCGATCTTCTGAATGGCCTGGAACGATCTTTCCCCTGGGAACACGAAGACTATCAACATGCAGAAGGAAATACTGCTGCACACATGAAGGCATCAATGATGGGGAATTCAACACAGGTTATCGTTGAACATGGCCTATTACAATTAGGGACCTGGCAGGGAATTTACTTTTGTGAGTTCGATGGCCCGCGAAATCGACAGGTTTGGATCAAAGTCGTGGGTGTTTGAATCAGGGGATTCGATTTCTAAATAACGCTTCTGAAAATTGAGCTCCATTTTCAGGGTGTTTTAACATTCGAAACAATACAAAGTTGTAGAGAAGTGGATTTCTGGTCTGAATCTCTTTCAAGGCCGAGAGCGATTCTTCATCGATATAATCCAGAAAACTCAATAGCATATTTTGATTTAAAACCGACACTGCAGGTAAGGGATAATCACTCCCGTAGAGAAGTCTGTGATGGAGATCCGCTCTGGAAAGCATAATCTTTAGAGGATCTCCGATCTGAGATAGAAGTGTCATCCCAGAAATATCGGCAAAGAGTAATCCTTCATACCCTGGATCATCAAACAAACGCATAAATAGTTCAAAATTATCAACATCGGGTCTCTCAGGATCATCTATATCTTCTGATTGCCCAGAAACCGCACAGTGAGCAACAATGACTTTAACTCCTGCCCCAAGTGCCTTCCTGAGCAAGAGGGGATTCCCCAGATATTGTCTCCCTTGCGAGTCCAGGGCCTGCTCCGTACCAGCGTGACTTAATAAAACCATATCCAGGCGATGCATGGCTTCATAAAATAGATCACACAATTCTGAGCTTGGATCAATGCCCTGAGCATTTGGGACCCACTTCACCACACGGACGCCCATGGCTGCCCACTTTTCCAACTCATCAATGGCATCTTTTCGGTAAGGATGAACAGAAATAGCGGGCAAAAGGTGATCAGGGAACTGCCTGTTTAAGCGAACAACGTAGTCGTTTGGGATATAAATTTCAAAATTATCAGGATCAACATCACCATTGATCTGATAAAGTTTGTCAAGCGCTAAGCTTAGAGCCTGATAAGTAACCGGAATTGCTTTAATTTGAGCAAGGAGATATTTGAGATACTCTTCATCGGCTAGATTTTTATTCAGAATACCACTGGCATCCATAAAATAATTAAATCGCGTGAACTTATTGGGGTACAGAATGGATTGGGTGTTTGGATGGACCTCAATACCACTGTCACTATTCCCCATACCGAGGATATGGACATGATGGTCTACCAAAGTATCACCTTTAAACGGTGCAAAAGCCTCTTGAATCAGCAATTGGGCCGCTGGACTATAAGCAGATGCATCTGAAACACTGGCTACATTAGATTCAATCCTGCAGCCAAGCAAAAGAACGCTCAACAGTGCGAGAAGACTCAAATATTTAGTGTTGTTTTTCACTGGCGGGAAAATAAAGGGAGTGCAAAAGCACTCCCTTTATGTCAATAAGTTCTTTTTTTACAGTTTGGTTTCAGCAACAACAGCTGCAACGTGTTCTGCAGTAACTTTCAAAGCTGCCTTTTCGGCGTCATTCAAAGTGACTTCGATGATCTTTTCTATTCCACCGGCTCCGATGACACAAGGCACGCCAATGAATAAACCATCGATGTTATATTCTCCTTCGCACAGTGCTGCACTGGGAATAACCCGCTTTTTATCAGAGAGAAAGGCTTCTGCCATTTCGATTGCGGATTGAGCGGGACTAAAAAAGGCTGAGCCATTTCCCAGCAACTTCACAATTTCCCCACCAGCCATTCTGGTTCTTTTTTCGATGGCTTCTAGCGTTTCTGCATCAATCAATTCAGTGACAGGAACGCCCCCTACCGTAGCCAGACGAGTCAGTGGCACCATTTCATCACCATGCCCACCAAGAACTAAACAGGAAACATCCTGGGTTGAATAACCCGTTTCCATAGCAATAAATGCTTTAAATAGAGCTGAATCGAGAGCACCCGCCATACCGATAACTTTATTTTTTGCAAAGCCAGATATTTTGTAGAAGGCATACACTATGGCATCCAATGGATTGGAAACGACAATAACAAAGGCCTCCGGGGCATATTTTTTAACGTTATTCGCCACATTTGATATAATACCAAGATTGATCTCTAATAAATCATCTCGCGACATTCCCGGTTTGCGTGGGACACCTGCAGTAATGATGATCACATCGGAACCGGCTATATCTGCATAATCACTGGTACCTGTAATGTTTACATCATAGCCTTCCAGCGGTCGCATTTCCATGAGATCCAGGGCTTTTCCTTTGACTGGACCTTCAAAAGCGGGGATATCCAGGATGACAACATCTCCCAATTCCTTTTGTGCTGAGAGCAGAGCCATAATCTGACCGATCTGCCCGCCACCAATAAGGGTTATTTTCTTTCTACTCATTTCTTAGACTCCTTTTAACGGATTAGATATTCAATATCGATGTTTTTAGAGGTTCAATTCTTATGCCACAATAACGAACTTTCGCAAAATTTGTGATTGCTATTGTGTGTCTCCAGTGCGTTTGCCACCTTTAATAATGGTCATCCAGATATCCTCGATGACTTCTGCAGGTAAGCGTCCTGCAGATTTCTCAACCAGCCTATTGATCAAGTCTTGTTCTCTTGCAGGGGTGAAAAGGGGAATTTGGTGTGCGATTTTCAACCGTCTTATACTGATTGCTTCATCAACTCGCTGCTCAATCAACTTCAAAATCTGGGCATCAAGTGCATCAATTTTTTTTCTGTGCTCTGATATTCTATCTGTCATATCGGCTAATATAGGCTGAAAGCGTGCCAGCCGAGACAGATTTTCAAAACCTGATTCGTAAATCCTAATTCTTAATTAGATTGTATCCATGGTAGAACGCACATATTTCGCTGAATGGTTACTCCCCATCGTGTCCGATCCCATCAAAGACGGCTATATTTCATTGGCAAATGGAAAAATATCTGCGATTGGTAAGCAGAGTGAATTTACGGGAGATAGAAAGCTGGTGCAAGATCTGGGATACTCAGTACTCTCTCCAGCCCTTATTAACGCCCTTTTCCATCCTGATTACCCTGTGGCTGACCCTCAATCAACTCCAAAGGGGTCCTTCTTTAACTGGTTTCAGTCCGGGAATAATTTAAGCCATTCAAACTCCAGACTGGAGGCTGAAAGTGAGCTGCTCAGTGCGATTAAGCGTGGCTATGATTATGGTACTGCAGCTATCGGCATCAGGACTCGCCACCCTGAGATCAGCAAACACCTTGAAAACTCTGGGCTATATTCAGTAGTATTTCAGACGCTTCGTGGCTTTCGGGAAGGTAATGCTCACGAAGTCTGGAATAATAGGGGTCGTTTCACGGATACTGATTTGACCAGGTTTTACCATGCTGGAGAATTTTTATTTAATCTCAGCCCTGATGTATTTCGAAAGATTTCCCGTCATAATGAAAGAACAGCAATACCCATGTCTTTCATGAAGGATGAGGATATTTTTTTTATGAAGGGACAGGGGCGAGTCTATCAGTATCTTCTCGGGAAAGGGGATATGGACTATCGCTGGAAAGCACCAGGAATCAGCCCCTTACAATATTTTTTAAATAGCGCATTTGCAGCGAATGACACAATGCTAAGCCAGGTTATAAATGTTGATGAAGAGGACCTTGATCTGTTAAAGACGAGAAAAGAGACTTTCCACATCTGTCTTCATCCCCGCTTTGATAGGCAATGGGAACTGGGGACAGCTCCGGGACAATTGATTCTGGAAAAAGGGCTAAATATCTGTCTCGGAACCTTTGCGGAACATATGGATATTCGGGCAGAAATGAGATCTGCCTCAGCTGAATATGGATTCAAAGCTGATCAGATCATTCGCATGGCAACTCTGAATGGGGCAAAAGCCTTAGGCCTTGCGGACCGAATCGGAAGTTTGGAGACAGGCAAGGATGCAAAATTATTCTCCATCAGCTCCACAAGCAGCATTTCAGACCCCTGCGACACAATACTCTTTACCAATGAGCGTCTAAAACCCGTATCCTGAGATAAATACAGCGCTAAACAAAAAGCGCGAGTTTCAATCCGCGCTTTATAACTCAAAAAATTCGATTTAAATCTGTTTAGAAGGTCCAGCGAAGTCCGATAGTAGGAAGTATTTGTATTCCGTCTGCCCCAAAGACAAAATTATTACTGATTTCTACTTCAGACCCAAGGGACAAATGCTCATTGGCATTATACCATATCTGAGGTTCACTGAGCAGAACAAGTTGTTTGCCATCAACAGGCTTGTCTTGTGACCATAAATCTACAAAACCGGTGAACTCAACATGGCCATCCATAAAAGGAATAAACCAGGTTGTTGTCAATTGGATATCTGCTGAACGAGACCCAGCAGCATCACGAAAAAGGAAATCCAGAGGAAGCGCTATAAACCCAAGATCCAGATAATAATTTACACCGAGGAGCCAAACCTGTCCCAGCGCTCCAAAATTTGCTACCCCGTCATTGTACTGGATGGTTGCGGAAAGATTTTTTATTGGTAGCGTATAGGAACGAGCGATTTCCCAGTATGACAATGACATACCTTTTATTCCCTGCGAATCATTATACTCCATATCAACAAACCAGAATGTCGAACCGAATTGATCAGGTTTGAACATTTCCAGGGTTGAAACCAAATATTCTCTATCACCTGAAGCCTCATAGTGAAGCTGTATGTTTTGAGAAAGGGCCATCGAATTGATGAGTAGGATTATCAAGATCGTTTTACGAAACATTTTGGGCACTCCCGCGCAATCTTTTTTTATTACATCCTCCGCTCGAACCGTCCTGGTTCTGCCGGATCTTCAACAAACTTCATACGCTTCAAATAACGTTGATGGACGGGAACATTGCAATGGGCCTCATAGGTATGGAAGCCTTTTTCTTGCACCATATTGCGAAATTCCCTGAAGAAATATCGCGCACTTTCAAAATCTCGATACATGGGAATTTCATAATCCAGATGGATTCGAATGATTCCGTCCTCCATTCTCTCATAAATGAACAAACCAACCGGCACAACATTTCTGGTAATAAAAATGGATCGATATTGACGAAGATCAGTAACGTTTAAGTCGGGGAAATGCTTGTGGATGTCCGAATGATAAAATTCAATAAAACGAGGGAGGAAAATACTGGTGTCCCAAGAGATTGGAATCAAGTGGAAGTGTTCCTTTGTAAGTGAGAGTCGAACAAGATAGAAGACGTTCACACATACAATAAAGGCATTGACCACCAGAACCGGGTAAATATGGAGCAAGCCTCCATACACCGTAAAAGCGATAGCGCCGAGAAGATTAATCCAGCGTAATCGGCGAATATTGGTCATCATCAGCGAAACGGCGACGACAACTGAGGCCGTATACCCCAGCCATTCAATCCAATCAAAAATCATAACAATGACAAGCTTCCATTTGCCCCATCTAATCTAACGTTTGCTCCCAGGGGAAGACTCATTTTGCGCTTGCCGTGTCCGTAGGCCACACTTGAGACAATTGGAAAGTCAACAGGGCCTATAATATCAGTCACCAATTCTTCTAAGAGGAAATCATCCTCATCTCCACTGTCCCAGGTTTCCAAAAACTGACCCAACATGAGACCATTGATTCGATCCTCTCCGTGAAAAAATCCAGCCATTTTGAACTGACTCAACATGCGATCGAGATGTTGTGCATTTTCACCAATATCTTCCAGGACCATGATTCCACCAGCAACATCTGGGAAATAGGGCGTAGCCATGAGATTATTAAAGAGTGAGAGACAGCCACCGACCAACGGACCCTCACCCAGGCCGGGTGAAAAAATGGCATGCGGCATATCGTCAGGGTTTTTAAGCACCTGACCAGCCATTGGTTTTGATATTAGATCCCAGAAACAGCTTTCTGTGTAGTTGTCAATTCCGTCTTCAGCTGCCATTTCTACTGCTACCATGGCACCGGAGATTGTAACCAGACCAGTCTCGACTCCCAGAGCACACTGCAGGGCTGTTATGTCAGAGTATCCAATAAAGAATTTAGGATTTTGGGCAATGAGCTCATAATCAAGATCATCAAGAAAACGTGGCGTCCCATAGCCTCCGCGACTGCAAATAATGAGGTCGATTTCATCATTTGCAAAAGCCCAATGCAGATCCGCAAGCTGTTCTGGACCATGACCTGATAAATATTTATGCTTCCCTCTCAAGTTGGGGCCCTCTATTACTTTGAATCCTTTTGAAACCAGATAGGCAATTCCTCTGTCGAGTTTTTCAGGTTTTGGGGCTGAAGCTGGCGATATCACAGCGATAGTCGCGCCTGCTTTGATGGGATCAGGTGTTATCATGAAGCATCCTCACATATTTGAGAAAGAAGGGCACTCCAGTTGGAATGCCCTTTTAAAACTAATTTCCTAAAGATCAGCTAGCGCTTTTTTGGCCTCAGCCTGTAGACTACGATCACTGTCACTCTCTGGCGTTGCACTGATAGCCATGTTAAACCATTTTCCTGCAGCAGTTTCATCGCCAAGCTCGTCGTAGCAATAACCAATATAGAGCATATTACGGATATCTTTTTTATCCAGGCTATTGGCCTTCTTAAAGAACTCAAGGGCTTCTTCAAAAGAGGCTTGGGGTGGTGTTGCATAAATGATACTTGCAATCTGACGTTCGATCCATGAAAGATCTGACAGAGCATAATGCCAGCGACCCATCACATGATAATTTCCAGCATTTGATGGATCATATTTAATGGCAAGCATGGTATGGTCACGCATGCCGTATGAATTCTTGATCTTTTGCTCCGTACCTTCGGCTTCACCTATCTGTCCATGATGAATGGCATACCATTTATGCCCGCCGGCACTTTTATCGTTGAGAGCCAACGCTTTTTCGGCATACTCTCTACCATCATAGATGTACTGTTTTTTATATTCCATATCGTTTGGTTTACGATCTGCGAAATCAAAATATCCACGGCTAATTTTCCACAAGACTTCTTCGTTTTTCCCATCGAGCTTGAGTGCATCTTTTAGAAGATTCATTGTAGTATCATAATCTTTCGCATCATGAGCGACCTCTGCACGCATCAACAAATCGGCAACAGGATCTACCATCGGTTCTGTGCTTTCTTCTACAGGATCCTGAGCAAACCCAAAACTGGCTAAACCCAAAATCAGCAATATCAACATCCTTCTTTTCATGTTTCCTCCTTGATTCGTTATTCTTGAATAATATCGTGATGGTCAAACAGCACAACACGTTGAACCATTTTTCCGCTACCATTAAATTCTTCCAGCACAGTGCGATTTTCTTCGTCAATGTACTTGTAGCGTCTTTCTGTGAGAACTTTTCCCTCCAGATCGTCCTTTAAAATTTCACGTTCTTTTCGGCGATCCTCGCGATAGAGCGTAATCCTTGAACAGAGGGTTTGCCCTCGAACTCCCATAATATAATAGCCGGTTTCGCGCTCGAAATCGTTGTACTCCCGGCGAATCATAAAGTTTGAATTGGCCGGTATAAATGTGTCTCCAAATATGGTTCTAAAAAGCGCCATCTCAGAAGGGTCATTTCGGTAGATTGTTTCTTCCCTTAATCGGCCCTGACCATCGTATGTTTTGCTTGAAACGTGATTCCCATATTGATCATACTCATTTTCAATATGACCCTGAATGACATGATCTCGAGAATAATGTTTAATTAAGAGCGGCTTTGAATCACTCATTTTCACCTGGCTATATTGAGTATTTCCTAGTGAATCAAAGGCAACGTATCTGGCATTTCCTGGTTTTCCCCAGCCGCTATAGAAATAACTAGAATCCTGTGCCTGGACACTGAAACAAAACAATACAATGCTGATACCCAATAGTGTTTTCATGCTTGGCTTAAAAACTACACCAGAGTAGAAAAATACAAAGTGATAAGTGAAAAACTAAAAGGAGGGATCGACTGAATAAAGGTTGTGGTGCATTCGTGTCTACAGGCATTTTTCAACCTTAAAAATATCTAAGTCTTCCGCTCTTTCTTTTTGGCAGCTGGAAACAGAATATTGTTAAGTATCAGCCGATAACCTGGTGAATTTCTATGCAAAGATAGTTGAGTAGGCGGATCTCCTACGAAATGCTGGTAATCTTCGGGATCATGACCACCAAGAAAAGTATAGGTGCCTTTTCCCGCTGCTCCATGAATGTATTTTACCTGCTCCTGACCAGGGACGTCCCCCATTACGATGACATGTTTTTTAATCAGAGATCGTCTAAAACCTGTTGTCTGACCCATGAAACCCTTAATAACGCCTACATGATTCTGAGTTAACATGGTTGGGACGGGATCCCATTTTGCTGAAAATTCAAACAAGGTGAAATAATCAGCTTCTGCGCCTCTTGAACGGGGACGATCGCTGGGTGGCTCGTCAATGTCACTGTATTCATAAATCATGGGGTCGGTAATAATTTTATAATTCTCAAAGGCCATGGTTTTACTATAATCGATTTTTGATAAAGCCTGAGGATCCACCGGGTCATAGTCATATGGAGCAGCGACAATATCCACACCTTCTGCCGAGAGTGCAATATCGAGAGCATCTGTGGCACTGCACATTGCAAATAAAAAGCCCCCGTTAAGGACGTAATCTCGAATCCTTCTTGCGACAGCTTTCTTTTCCTCCGACACGCTCGGATAGCCTCTGAGCTTCGCGAAAGCTTCATATTCAGCCTGTTGTGTGCGATACCAGGCGGCATTCCGGTAATTGCGATAGAATTTCCCATACTGCCCTGTAAAGTCCTCATGGTGAAGATGAAGCCAGTCATACTCACTGAGATCTCCATCCAATACTTCCGCATCCCAGATGACTTCGTAGTCGACTTCAGCGTATTCAAGAGCCAGGGTTACTGCATCATCCCAGGGTTGCTTCCCTGGGGGTGAGTATACAGCCACCTTGGGAGCTTTTTCCAGAAGGACGATATCCATATTGTTATTTTCAATAGTGGCGTAAATGCTGAGCTCTGCACCAGGTGCTGCAGTTTCAAATTTTACATCTCGCAAACGTAACTCACGAATTAGATCTGGATAGCTGTCTACGAGAAAGCTGCCACCTCGATAATTGAGCAGCCACTCAATGTCTATGTCACGTTCCAGAACCCAGAAAGCTACCCCGTAGGCCTTAAGATGATCTGTCTGAGTTTCATCCATTGGGATTAGAATCTTTTGCGACCAGACTGATCCGACGACTATTCCCAGTATCAAAATGCGTTTTAGTGTCTTCATGACCCGGCCCCCAATAAACTGCGTAATCTCAGCCGCAGATTCTGAATCCCCAGATAGCCTGGATGATTAACAATGACCTCCTCATAATAGGGGATTGCAGCGCTGGGAGCATTTTGAATAAATTGGAATTGCTCACCTCTCCAGATAAGGACTGTTGCCCTCCATTCCGAGTCAGGAAATCTCAATAGAAACTTATCCATGTTTTCTGAAGCTTCGTTGAAATTATGCAAAGCCAACAATATCTGGATAACCCGAACTGATGCTTCGTCAGCGATGGAATTCGATTCGCCAGAGATTTGTTTGAGGGCATCTATAGCTTCCGTGAGCTTATGTTGACCAATCAATCGCTCTCCCTTCAAATACTGACCTAATTGAGGATCGTCACCCTCTCCGTTGCCGTCGAGCAGGGCCAGGAATTCAAGCCCATCATTAAAAATTGGCGACGCAGGAGAGGCGGCACCGCTGAGATTAAGTAATTCCTTTTTCAGGGCCGGGATATCACCCTTGTGAATCAATATTTTAATTCTGGAAGCGACGATTTGCGGGTCGTCTTCGTCAATATTTAGTTGTTCCACAAGTCGATTCAGCGATTCCAGGGCAGCCGTTGTATCTCCCCGCACCAGCCAGGCATCCACCAGGCGTTTGCCTGCAGCCAATCTTGTCGCAGGTATTCGAGCGTTTTCAAATATGTTCTGGAAACCCTGGATAGCCCGGTCCACATCCCCACTTACCATCAATTGAATCTCAGCGATATGGTAGGACGCCAAAAAGGCCTCATCGGTTCTTGGCAAAAGGGTCTGCAGGCTATCGTAGAGTTTGAGCGTGCGATCCAGGGAGACATCTTCTCCAGATAAGATGCGAACATCCAGATTCAAAAATTCATTCCCCGGGAAATAGCCACTCAAGGACGCATAGTCCTCCCTGGACTGGAGTCGGTATTCATAGCTTGAAGCCAGGCTCAGCAATGCCTCACCAATTTCCCTTTTATCTTTTGAATTTGCGGAAATGAATAAATACAAATCACCGGCAGGCGCCCAGGCCTTTTCTGCTGCTAAATCGTTGGCTATGGAAAAAACGTCCTTCATTGAGGTGTTCAAATTCGAGGCAAGCACGATTGAAGCACAAGCATCATAGCGTCGTTCGTGAAGATACACTTTGGCCCTGGCCAGTACGATGGCTGAGTGGGATCCTGGCATTTTGAGAACTTCATCAAAACTCTGACTGATTACTTCTGACGAGCCTTCATTTTCTAACATCTTGACCAACTCATTACTGATATAATCGAGCATGCCAGGATTTTGGTCCAGATGCGACAAATATTCTCTACTGGCCAATTCAAAATTCTGCTTTACAGCATAGATACGAGCCAGATCAAAAGCAAACGCCTGCGGGTCATTCAGATTAGCTCTACCTTGTTGCAAGATTTGAATAGCCTCGCTGCTGGCTCCCGCCTGGAGCATCGAATTGGTAATCGTGGTATATCGAAAGCGTTCTGTGGGATTTTTTTGAAGCAATCTATTCCAATCGTCGAGGGCTTCCTGCTTTCGATCCAGGATGTAAAGTAAGCGACCCTTGTCCGCTGAGAGATGCGTATTTTTAGATTGAGTTTTGAGTATATCCTCCAGGATCTGGAGGACAGTTGGCGCATTTTCTGGTCCGGGCATGAGTGCTGTCACGCGGAAATAGAAATTTGTATTCCCAGGATTTTTGTAGAGTAGTTCTAAATACAAATCCACGGCTTCCTCGATACGACCAAGACTCGCCATTGATGCAGCCCGTTTTTCAAGAGCCTGATCACCTGTTCCTGTTCTTCTTAGATTGAGCTGGGCTCTTACATTGTTAAAACCAATAGAGGGCAGCAGGACCATGAGCAGGAGTAGGATAAGAGTGATATTGGTGTTTTTCCTATTCATTGATCTCAGCTTCCAGGCGATTAAAATACTCTCGAATTAGAGCTTGTTCTTCTCTGCTATAACTCTGTTTCAGACTAAATATTAATTCCTCATACAGCTGATTCCGAGCCTCTCCCAGGTCCTGTGGCAACCCACCGCTTCCCGTATATCTGGGATTGTCGAGACCCGTCTCTGACTTACGCTTCTTGCTGAAGTCCTTTTTTGTAGCAGATCGTTGCGCATCGAGTAAGCGGTTGAGTATCTGTTCCTGCTGCTCATGAACTTTTTGGGAGGGACGCTTGCGGCTTAACTCCTTCGCTACAGCTTCCATTTCCTCACCGATCTTACCAAGGTCGCCTAACATACGCGAGTCTGAACCCATACCGTTTTCTATCTGAGACAAGGCTTCCCTGAGTTGCATTTGTTGTTTGGCTAATTGCTGCATCATGGGTGGATTTCCCATACCCATTTGCATCATGGTTTGACCATTCAAACCCTGCTGCTGTCCGGCCATATCCTGAAGCTGTTGCATGAATTCACTAAAACCACTCGATTCGCCGGATTGCTGGAGTGCTTCCATGGAATTCGCCAGCTGGCGGGCCATGCGATTCAGACTTTCCCTTGCGGCCGCCTGGGCTTGCGAAGATTTTCTCGGATTTCTGGCTTCCAGCTCATCGATAGCTGCTTGCATCTGGGCTTGTACTGACCCCAAGGAACGACCCATGGCTGGAGAAACTGCGAAGGTCTTATTGCCCAGTTCTTTGACATCAGAGGCCAGTTGCTGTAAACCATGCATAAGCCCCATCTGAGAATCTGCGTAGTCTCTTAATAATGAACTTTGGCCCGAGGTGCGGGAGGTCGGTTGCTCCAAATCCTCTTGAGCCTGGGATAGTCTTAAGGTTTTTAACAAGGCGGAACGAAATTCAGACATAACTTCGTCCATCATTTGTTGCTGCAGATTGGATTTCATTTGATTCGATTGATCCGCCATTTTCTGCAATGATTTCTGAGCTTTCTTGGAAGGAGAAGCAGCTTTTGACATCTCACCCTGCTCCATCAAGGATGCGGCTTGCTCCAAATTTTCACTAATCTGTTCCTGATTCATTTGTTCCTGTAGATCTTGAACGTCCTCTGAAGAAAGATTCTCTGACTGATCCAGCAGATTTTCCAGGGTTTCTGCCAGCTCTTTTGTCTTGTCGAAATCGCTGGCGATCTTTTCTTCCTGCTGAGCTGCATCTGTCGTTTCGCCACTATCTATTTCTGAATTGAGCGATTCCTGGCGTTCTGCCAGATCATTTAAACGGGTCGCCAACTCATCAATTTTTTGTTCAATTTCAACTTGTTTGAATATTTCCAGGGTTCGTTCAACACTCTTTTGAAAGTTTTCCATGGCAGCCTGAAAATCTTCTAATGCCGCTTCCATTTCTCGAGGATTATCCTGGTCCATAGCCTCTTGTAAGCGCTGCATCGCTTCCTGGAGTTCTGGAGTGATAAGCTGCTCCATTAATTTTTGAAGCTCAGCATATTTATCAAGTGTCTCTTCACTAAAAAGGTTTTGTTCATCCGCCGAAGACATCATTTGATCCAGTTGCTCGCTGATATTTTCCAGTTGCTCCTTAAGCTTATTAACCTGATCAATAGCTTCAGTGGCTTGCTGTTGCTGTTCCCATGATAGATTGGGGTCTTTTTGAACCTCAAGGGCCAGTTCATCCACTTTTTCTCGAATTTCTTTAACCACCTGGAGAACATCTTCCTGCTCTTCTTTTACCTGCTCATTTCCCCTGGCAATCTCTTCAAACATCTCATCCATGGAGGGCAGTCTGGCCATCCATTTTTCAGTCGAGGCCAGACGAGGTCCATCAACTGCATTGTTGTCCCAAACCGTAAACCAGTATTGAATCGCATCCTCAGGCATGATACTCAGGTGATTCAAATCCCAATTATAATTGAATTCAAGAGAAGCTTGGTCGCTGTGGGGCAGATCCACATTTATGGCATACAGGCTGGTATCTTCCATGAGATAATCTGGGTGCTGAATACGGTAATTCAACTCAAGTTTTGAAAACCCAAAATCATCATCCAGTTTGAGGCGGATCGGAAGCAGCATATTCTCACCCAGAATAACATCCTGGCCAGGGATCATCACTCGGATTATTGGAGCCACGTCATAGGCAACAAAGATTGGATAGATCAGCGGATCACGATTGGAGACCCCTTCAAAATCAATCAGATTAAACCAGGTTTTATCAGCCGCATCGAGCTTGAAGCTTGCTTTAAAGCGAGGTCCGTCCATTTGAATCGAAACAGGCCTGGATTTTTCAAATAGAAGTGTCGCTGACTCAATCTCTTTTGATGTTAAACCTTCAAAACTGACCCTTGAACCCTTGAAGCCGCTAATATCCATAATGTTACGCGTGAATATCTCTACAGGAAGTCTGGTATATGCAGGCGGACGAATCCGGACTGTTAAATTTTGAACAAGAGGCCGATTGATGACTTGTACAACAAGTGGCTCTGATTCAATTTTTTTCCAGGGTTCCCAGGGTCGTGCATTGGTCACTCGTACCAGGGCTGTAAAACTGTTCATCACATGATTAAGCGGCATGCTGAAATTTTGATCATTTACCGTCACCGGGTAAACATTAGTATCTTTACGGGTCTGAATGATCACCTCAACTCGCTGGACCGTCCGTCCCTTGACACTACCCTCAAGAATGAGACTATCACCTGCCAAAACCTGGGTTTCATTCACATGTAATTGAAGGCTCAGTGGTAATGGATATTCGAATTGAACCTCAGGTTGACTCAAGCGAAGGATGGCTGCATTGGTATCCTGGAAGTTGACAATATACAGTAGAGCAAGGACTCCCAGACCAATTGCAGCTCTTTTCAAATAAAATTTTATCTGCTCCTCCGGAAACAGGAGATCTTTGGGTATTCGCTCAATAACCCTGGCTCCAGCCTGGATAGCAGCTTCATGTAAACTATGGGAGATACCGACTGTTGAATTCATATGGCTTAGCTGCACGGCGTTGAGGATTCGATCTCCCACATCCGGGAGTTTTTCACCAATGATTTTTGCCAGTTGTTCAGGACGGGTAGATTGCATTTGTTGACGTTTGAGAGACCAGTAGATGCCCAAAATACCAAGCACAGCAAAAATACTGATGATCCCCATCCAGGTTACTAAGAGGGATTTAAAATCAGGCGTGAAGTATCGAAAACTCTCCAGCCAAACAAACAAACCAACAAGGGTCGAGATCATCCCAAAAGCAATCAATCCAAACAGAGCCCCTTTTCCTCGGGCATTGCTTTTAGCATGGACGGCAAGTCTGAAAAGATCTTGGTCAATCTCCCTATTGTAGGGTTGATTCTGGTTTTGCCCGGAAGTCATTGAATCAATAGGTGAAAGCGTAAATTAATATGTTCGTTCCCATTTCAAGAGCCTCTCGATGTTTTATTTCTCCATCATTGTGGACTTCAAGATCTTCCCACCCATCACCGAGATCGCTTTCGTAGGTATAGAGTACAATCATACGCCCATTGTGAAATAATGCCAGAGCCTGGGGCGGTTTCTCGTCATGTTTATGGATCTTGGGCAAACCCCTGGCAAATGAATAATAGCTCTCAAACAGGGGATGATCAAAGGGAAGTTCTACCCATTCTTTTTTGGGAAAGACCTTCTTCATTTCCCTTCGGAATGATTCATCCATACCATAATTATCATCTGCATGGATAAAACCCCCAGATGTCAAATAGTCTCTCAATTTATAGACTTCTTCCGTACTGAATTTCACGTTCCCATGGCCAGTCATATACAAATAGGGATGATTATATAAATCTGTGTCTGTAATTTTTACACGATATTCTTCAGGGTCGACCCGGATATTGGTATTCTCACGGACGAAGTTTATCAGATTAGGAAGTGAGCTGGGGTTGGCATACCAATCTCCACCACCATCGTAGTGCAAACGGGTGATATGTAAATCCTGAGCGTTTAAATTTGTCCATCCAAAACAGGTCAAGATAATCAGCCAGAATATATTTTTTCTGTTCACACAACCGCCTTTATCATCCAGACACCAATAATTATCGTCATTGCACTTTTTATCAATTTCGCAGCCAGATTCCCAATCAAGGCACCCAGAGCAGCGCGTCTTGCATCCTGCTTACTTTTCCCAAGCTGCCGCTCACTCCAATAGGCTCCCAAATAGGAACCGAGGAATAAGCCCAGCAATGCGCCCACAATAAAGAACAAACTTCCCAAAAGTAATGTTCCCAGAAGTCCCCCAATAATTGCCAATACCGCTGATCGTTTCTCAGCGCCACTATATTTGGCTGCCAACCCGCTCAGGGTGAGTTCAAATATCTCAAGGAAGATCATTATCCCAAGGATGATAAATATTTCAGGAATAGAAATCAGTGCAAAGTCGCCAATCCAGGCCCATACGAAGATAAAAATCAGCATAAGAAAACTGCCTGGCAGGTTTAACCAAATGGTCACTGCAGATATTGCGGTAATGGTAATTATGAGGAGCAGTGTTAAGATTTCCATAGCCGATTAAAGTAATGGACTCGCGGGTTGAAGTCAGTCTTTTTATATTCCGGGTAGAACCTGACCTGATGATCTGATTCATGCTTCGGCATTGCTTGCCAAGCGATTGCGCTAAATATATATTCACGCGCTTTTTTATTGCCACCCTAGCTTCCGTCTTCGCTTTCAGCTACGACGGGACACGCAGTTGGCAGATTTTGTTGTTTCGGTGTGTCTCCCTGCCTGCTAGGTCGTAGCTTAAGGCGAAGACGGGAGGCCGGGTGAAACGAAGAGACTCAAAGGGTAAAGACACAACAAGTTCTTTTAAATGCCACCCTAGCTCAGTTGGTAGAGCAACGCATTCGTAATGCGTAGGTCAGGAGTTCGACTCTCCTGGGTGGCTCAACCCCAAAATAGTAATGAATTATCCAACAGGATCTGAGTTGTTTGGACCTGGACAATCAGCTTCCAGAGCACCTTTTGAAGAAGCACTCCGGGGAGTAATCAAAGGTTCCTTTCTGCGCTCATCGATAAAATGGAAAACAGTTAATATGGGATGTCTCAACATCATCCGTGGACCTGCATAGCGCATGACCCTTTTAATATCATCCTTGATTCCTGGCTTATAACAGTGAACTGGGCAATTCTTGCATGTGGTCTTTCCCTGGTGAAAGGGGCAATGTTGGAGACGGTCGATAGCATAATTCTGCAATTCAGAACATTCTGGACAATTCATTACTTGTAAGCTGTGATGATGCCGACAATAGATACCAATCATCTCTTCAAAGGTTTTTGACTCACGTTGAAGCCTGTTGTTAAAGATTGACATCCTAGCTAAGCGCCTCTTTTTGTTCCCGATATTTTTCTCGCTCTAATCGGTATTTTGCGACGATAAATCCATCTGCCTCGGCAAAATCTTTTTCATAAGTCAGGCCAGCTTTTTCCAGCACTCTCCGAGATGCGCCGTGTTCAGGATCAGTAATGGCAACAATCACGTCAAGGTCCAGCTCCTCAAAACCCTTCTGAATTAATGCTTTGGATCCTTCGGTAGCCAATCCTCTACCCCAATATTGGCGCTTGAAGCGATACCCTAATTCTATTTCGGTGGGGTCCGGCTGATATCGCCGAAAATGGAACCAGCCCATGAAGGCTAAATCCTTTTTGTCTAAGGTAGCCCATATCCCCAGTTGAGAAGTATTGGTGTAATAGTTGAGTATTCTGGGCATAACTCGTTCGAAGATGTAATCTTTTGGAGTCGGTTTACCACCGTTAATATAGCGAGTAACCTCAGGATCTGAATCCAGATCTACAAGTAAATCCAAATCATTCTGAGTGAATTCTCTCAGGATCATTCGTTCGGTTTCTAGATATATTTTCATTTTACCTGATTCCTGAAATTGTATGCCCCCCATAATAAGGTCGAGTTGCTGTTCATCCATGAAAAAGCATAGCAAAAAGCCGCTTATTTTCATGAATGCTGCCAGCAAGTACAAATTATTGAAACAAAAAGTCATTTTATTTTTTTTTGGGTTGCACTTCTTTCTGTAAAAGTGACATTAGGCTTTAATGAATAAGCCCGCCATCCTGCTTCTGGAAAACGGACACCACCTAAAAGGATTTTCTTTTGGCGCTATCGGCACCACCGGTGGTGAAGTCTGTTTTAATACCAGCATGACTGGTTACCAGGAAATTTTAACAGACCCCTCCTACTGTGGTCAGATCGTTACCATGACCACACCCCAAATTGGCAACTATGGGGTAAACCTCGAAGATGTTGAAAGCGATAAAATTCAAGTCCAAGGTTTTATTGTCCGCGAGGCCAGCCCAATTGCATCGAATTATCGCTCCACTCAAAGCCTTGATGACTATTTAAAACAAGCCGGGATTGTAGGGATTCAAGGAATTGATACGCGAGCGTTGACCCGCATGCTTCGAGATGAAGGAGCCATGAACGGAATCATCAGTAGTGAATTGGTCGATCTTGATGCACTTCGGGAAAAGCTGACAAAAATTCCTTCGATGACTGGTCAAGATTTGGTCAAACAAGTCAGCTGTGCGACGCAGTGGCAGTGGCCGTGCAAAGGTGATCCCTCCTATCGGGTTGTAGCAATGGATTTTGGAATCAAGCACAACATCATCCGCCAGCTCGTGGAAAACGATTGTGACGTTATTATCGTCCCTGCTCATACTGCTGCCGAAGAAATTCTTGCCTTGAATCCTGATGGCATCTTTCTTTCGAATGGTCCTGGAGATCCAGAACCCGTAGATTATGCAATAGCGACGGTGAAATCACTGGCCGGTAAGAAACCAATTTTTGGAATTTGCCTGGGCCATCAAATTCTATCCCTTGCCATGGGAGCCAAAACATACAAAATGAAATTCGGTCACCGCGGTGCGAATCATCCGGTGAAGAACCAGAGCAGTGGGAAAGTTGAAATAACCAGCCAAAATCATGGGTTTGCCGTCGACCCAGCAAGTCTTCCAGATCTAATTGAAATAACCCACATCAACTTAAATGATGGGACTCTTGAGGGTTTCCGATGTACACACATTCCTGCTTTTTCAGTACAATATCATCCTGAGGCAAGCCCCGGTCCCCACGATTCACGTTATCTATTTAAAGAATTTGTAGCCATGATGGATACCCATGCCAAAAAGAACTGATCTGAAATCCATTCTCATCCTCGGTGCTGGACCCATTGTAATTGGCCAGGCTTGTGAATTTGATTACTCTGGGACACAGGCTTGCAGGGCTCTCAGAGAAGAAGGGTATCGGATCATTCTGGTGAACTCAAATCCCGCGACCATTATGACGGACAGAGAATTAGCTGATGCAACCTATCTGGAGCCTCTGACACCTGCCATTATTACGGCCATTATTGAAAAAGAGCGCCCTGATGCCATACTGCCCACTGTCGGTGGACAAACCGCTCTGGATCTGGCTATTAAATTGGATGAAATGGGCACTCTAAAAAAGTTCAACGTTCAGCTCATAGGAGCCGATGTTGAGGCAATTAAGAAGGCTGAGGATCGGGAAAAATTCAAGACAATAATGGATAGCGTGGGTATTGATACAGCCAAGGGTGGCTTCGCCCATAGTGTTGATTCAGCACTTAAAATCGTTGAGTCCATCGGTTTCCCAGCCATTATCAGACCCTCATTCACCATGGGTGGAAGTGGCGGTGCAACGGCCTATAATCACGAAGAATTTCGTGATCTGGTGGATAATGGATTGTCAGCCAGCCCCATTGGTGAGATCCTGATCGAAGAATCCTTACTGGGTTGGAAAGAATTTGAGATGGAAGTTGTACGTGATAAAAACGACAATGCCATCATCGTCTGTTCTATCGAAAATATTGACCCTATGGGTGTTCACACAGGTGACTCGGTAACAGTGGCTCCTGCTATGACCCTGACGGATAAAGAGTATCAGAAAATGCGGAACTGGTCCATCCAATGTCTGCGGGTCATTGGCGTGGAAACGGGCGGCTCGAATGTCCAATTCGCAGTCGATCCGGTAAGCGGTAGGATGATTGTCATTGAGATGAACCCGCGGGTTAGCCGCTCATCAGCTCTCGCTTCCAAAGCCACTGGTTTTCCGATCGCCAAGATAGCCGCCAAGCTGGCAGTGGGATATCTACTGGATGAATTGCCAAATGAAATTACAGGTAAGACTCTGGCCGCCTTTGAGCCCAGCATCGATTATGTTGTCACCAAAGTACCCCGTTTTGATTTTGAGAAATTCCCCTCGGCAAGCGGAATATTAGGGGTTCAAATGCAATCTGTCGGTGAGGTGATGGCTATTGGCAGAACCTTTAAGGAAAGTATTCAAAAGGCCTTCCGTTCTCTGGAAGTGGGTCTCGATGGACTGGAGCCTAAAAAAGTCATCGGCAGAGATTTGGATCTGAACAAAATGCGTTTTGCTACGGCCTTCCGCCTGGTAAAAATCTGGAAAGCCTTCGAGAGCGGTGTGGATCTGGAGACCATGCAAAACATTACCCAGATAGATCCCTGGTTTTTGTACCAGATTCAAGAACTTGCACTGGATTCGAAGCCGTCTCTTCAGGTGGATGATATTCACAATTTTAAACGGCGTGGATATTCTGACATTCAAATTGCCAACCGTCTTAATAAAAGTGAAGCCGAGATTCGAGAATTCCGCAAGACAAACAATATTCTACCTACCTTTAAAGAAGTCGATACCTGCGCTGCTGAGTTTCCGGCCAGAACTTCATACGTCTATTCCACCTACGAAACCGAAAATGAAGTCAGCCCCCTTGCGGGGAAAAAAGTGATGATACTGGGTGGCGGTCCAAACCGTATCGGTCAGGGCCTGGAGTTTGATTACTGTTGCGTTCAGGCAGTGTTTGGTCTTAATGAACTTGGGTTCAACACCATCATGGTGAATTGCAATCCTGAGACCGTTTCCACAGATTTTGATATCTCAGATCGGCTTTATTTTGAGCCCCTCACCTTTGAAAATGTGATGAATATCGTTGATCTGGAGCAACCAGATGGCGTATTGGTGCAGTTTGGTGGACAAACTCCACTAAATATTGCCAAGCGCCTTCAGGAAGCTGGCGTAAAAATCATTGGAACAAATCCTGCAGCCATCGATCTTGCAGAAAACCGTAAGAAATTTGGAGCCATCCTAAACCAGTTGAGTATTCCAGCACCGGATTATGGTACAGCGCTATCTATTGAGGAGGCAATAAGCGTTGCCAATAAAATTGGTTACCCAGTATTGGTCAGACCTTCCTATGTGCTTGGAGGACGCGGGATGGAGATCGTATATACAGAAACTTCACTTAAACAGTATGTGGCCCAGGCAGCCCTGGTGAGTGGTGATCATCCAATCCTTATTGATGCTTTTCTGGAAGACGCCTTTGAGTTTGATGTGGATGCGCTCTGTGATGGTGAAGATGTCTATATCGGCGGCATTCTCCAGCATATTGAAGAAGCCGGGATTCATTCTGGAGATTCAGCCTGCGTCATTCCCCCCTATCAACTTCTCCCCGAACATCGTGTGCTGATTGAGAATTACACCCGGGAGCTTGCGCTAACGCTCAAAACAATTGGATTGATCAATATTCAGTTCGCCATGAAAGATGGAATTGTTTATGTGCTGGAAGTAAACCCACGGGCTAGTCGCACAGTTCCATTTGTGAGCAAGGTTACCGATGTTCCGCTGGCAAAATATGCAGCACAATTGGCAGTTGGGAAAAAATTGAAGGACTTAGATCTTCACAGAGAAAAACATGCTTTGATTGCTGTTAAAAAACCTGTTTTCCCGTTTAATAAATTCCCAAATCAAAATGTATTCCTCTCTCCCGAGATGAAGTCTACTGGTGAAGTCATCGGACTGGACTCACGACTTGGCGCCGCCTTTGCCAAAGCTGAAATTGGAGCAGGAAATCTCCTGCCAACCACAGGCACTGTATTTATTTCCGTGAATGATCGTGATAAAAACGCTAGCATCGATATAGCCCGGGATTTTCAGGAGATGGGATTTCACATCATGGCCAGTCACGGCACGGCACAAGCCCTGCGAGAGAATGGACTCATTGTTCAGACGGTTCATAAGGTGAATGAAGGTCGCCCCCATGTGGTTGACCACATAAAAAATGGAGAAATCCATTTGGTGATCAATACGCCTATGGGAGCCCTGGCTCGTGAGGATGAATATGCAATCGGACGAGCGGCAATACGGCATAAAATTCCAGTGATTACGACACTCAGTGGGGCAAAAACCGCTATTAGGGGTATCCGCCGTCTGGCTTTGGACGATTTACCAGTAACCAGTCTTCAAGATATTTTTAATTGATTTTCTGAGTCGCTAGCGCTTACTTTTTTACGATCACCACATGTTGACTTGAATTTGGATATCTATTGCACTGATATATAGTGTTTGTCATTCTGAGATAATGGAAGGATTGACACCTAAATGCAACATACTGTCCTTAGCCTTCGACTTTACTAGAGGCATTTGCATAGCGTTTATGGAATGATCAAGCTGATTTGGCGGTATGGTTCAAAACATGTTTTCAAATAGGGGATTCAATTATGGCAACTTCAAGTATTCGAACTGAAACGACATTCAAAACAACTGACAATTTCACGCTTTTTGAGCAAACCTGGAAAGCTGAGAATGCCAAGGGCGTCGTATTAATTACCCATGGAATTGCTGAACACTCTGGTCGTTATGACCACGTGGCTCAAGCTCTGGTGAGTGGTGGGTATACTGTTATCGGTTTTGACTTACGTGGACACGGGAAATCTTCAGGAAAGCGGAACTATATTAATTCCTTTCAGGATTATTTAAATGATCTTCAGGATGTATTGGTTCGAGCAAAAGGGACCTATCCTGATCTCCCCCTGTTTTTGTTTGGCCACAGTATGGGCGGTGGTATTCTTGCTCTCTACACTATTGAACGCAAACCTGAAGTTTCTGGAATCCTGTTAAGTGCGGCCTCTGTCAAAGTCAGTGATGAGATTTCTCCCCTACTTCAAAAACTATCCGGGATTATTAGCGCTATACTTCCCAAGCTTCCCGTTGTCAAATTGGAGAGTAAAGATATTTCCAAGGATCCGAATGTCGTGAAAGCCTACGATACGGATCCGCTTAATTATCGTGGTGGGGTTTTAGCCCGCACCGGTTCCGAGCTACTCAAATCAACAAAAAAGATTTCAGCTCAAGCTGCTGCAATTTCGCTTCCTATTTTGATCATGCATGGTACTTCAGATAAACTGGCGGATGTAAGTGGTAGCAAAATGCTCTTTGAAAAGGTTAGCTCAAAAGATAAAACCCTCAAGCTCTATGATGGGCTCTACCATGAAATTCTCAATGAACCCGAGCAGGATCAGGTTAAATCAGACATGCTTAGTTGGCTTAACGCACATCTTTAGACCCTGTGGCAATCTTAGCAATAGATCAGGGGACAACGGGAACTACTGTGATTCTCGTAAATCATGATGGTGAAATTTTAGCCAAAGCCTATCGTGAATTGACACAATACTATCCGCAACCAGGCTGGGTAGAGCATAAGCCTCAGGAAATCTGGCAAACTGTAATTGACTGTATTTCAGAATTGAGAATCAATTACAGCGGGGCCATTGAAGCCCTGGGCATTACGAATCAACGCGAAACCACGGTTATCTGGGATGCTGAAACGGGTGAACCAATCTTTAATGCCATCGTCTGGCAATGTCGCCGAACAGCACCGATTTGTAAAGCATTGGAACCCAGTCGCAGCTTAATACAGGAAAAAACGGGTTTAGCTCTGGATGCATATTTTAGTGGATCCAAAGCACAATGGATTCTTGAGAATGCCAGTACTGCTGAGCATCAAAAACTAAAGTTTGGAACCATTGATACCTGGTTGATCTGGAAACTCACTGGAGGGCTCGTGCATGCCACGGATGCCACCAATGCATCCCGAACCATGCTATATAATATCCACAATAAAGCATGGGATCAGGAGTTGTGCGAGCTCATGAACATCCCTATGGATATTCTACCTCAGGTCAAAAATTCTGCGGCTGATTTTGGTAAAGTTTCCAGCCTCACTGAAATTGAGAATGTCCCTATCCGGGGTGTTGCCGGGGATCAACAAGCCTCTCTTTTTGGTCAACAATGCTTTCTTCGGGGGGAAGTAAAAAACACCTATGGTACAGGCTGCTTTATCATGATGAATACCGGCAATGAAGCCATCCACTCAGAGCATGGTTTATTGACGACACTGGCTGCGGATCCTTCCGGGCGACCCTGTTATGCATTGGAAGGTTCAATTTTCATCGCAGGAGCTGCCATTCAGTGGTTACGTGATGAATTGGGACTAATTGAGAAAGCCGCAGAAAGTGAGGTCGCAGCTCTCGCAGTTCCTGACAATGGAGGAGTCTATTTGGTTCCAGCTTTCTCAGGTCTGGGAGCACCTCACTGGAACATGGATGCCAGAGGAACACTTAGTGGACTGACCAGGGGCTCTAATAAAAACCATATCATCCGGGCCAGCCTGGAAGCGATGGCTTATCAGACCCATGATGTACTGCGAGCTATGGAACAGGATGCGGGGTTTAAAATCCGCTCCCTGGCAGTGGATGGGGGTGCTTCTGAAAATGGATTTCTGATGCAATTTCAGGCTGATATTTTGAATATTACGATTGAACGTGCTCATAAAATTGAGACGACTGCCCTGGGAGCTGCATATCTGGCTGGGATTGATATTGGTTTTTGGACACAGTCCGAGCTAAAATCATTTTCTGAGAAGAAAACATTATTCTCACCTGAGATTTCTGAGGTCCTACGCAAAAAATATTTGGCCGGCTGGAGGGAAGCGCTGGAAAAGGTTTGATCCCATGACGAGCACTCCCAATCTATTCGCTCTTGACTACCCGGATCACCCGTTTGTCTTTTTTTCGATAGAACATTGGCTAACACTAACCATACTATTAGCCATATATCTCGCACTTTGGTATTTCAGGTCCTGGTTTATTAACCCACATATTGATCTTCGAACACGCTGGATTATTGCAATCGCCCTGATTGCACAGGAGCTAAGTCTCAATATCTGGCATTTAAGTATTGGGGACTGGGATGCAGGTTCCACCCTGCCGTTGCATCTTTGTGGTGTCGGGATAGTTCTGGCGGCCTTTTTAATGATCAATCGCAGTTATCTTTTGTATGAGTTGGTCTACTTCTGGGGACTTGGCGGTGCTATTCAAGCTCTTTTAACACCAGATATTGGAATCTACAGTTTCCCACACTATCGCTTCTTCCAATTCTTTGCATCTCACGGTTTGCTTATTTTCGCCAGCTTATATATGACATGGATTGGAGGCATGCGGCCGACCCACAAATCCATCTGGAAGGTCATGGGCATCACAAACATCTATTTAGTTTTTATTGCAGGATTCAATGTGTTAGTTGATGGGAATTATCTGTTTATTTGTTATAAACCTGAGAACGGTTCCATAATGGATGTCATGGGTCCATGGCCATGGTATATTCTTGTTTTAGAAGGCGTGGCCTTGGTTTCCTTTTATCTCTATTACCTTCCCTTTGCTCTTAATGATTTAAGAATTAATATTTCCCGAAAAGTCTAATTAGTTCAGGAGATGATTGGTGGGAGCATTTCGCGCGCGATTCTCTTTTTGCGACATACGATCATGAAATAACGCGGTTTTGGCAAAATTTGCCTGAATCTGCTGATTCAAACTATTTTTCGAGACAAACCAGCATGGGAATGCAGAAGGCGTTAATTGAAGTTCTTTCCATTCCTTCAGGGAGACTACTGGTTGAATTTCTGGTTGATCCATGAGACCCTCCTGACGCCTGAAATCCAAATAAACTTGATCTCGTTTCAAGAGATAATCTCCAAAACGAGATGAACCAGCATGAGTCAATACTGAGCTCTCAACATGTATTCCGGAACGGAAGGCTGCCAGATAGAACATTTCATCATAGGGTAGAATCATTTCATAAGTGGTATTCCTGGCCGGTCCCAGAAGGGAATCATCAACATTTAAAAATTGTAACCCATCTCCAATAAATGTTACTCTCGAATAATTTTCATGCAGTAATTCACGTATTCTCGGTAAAACATCCTTCCCTAGAATCGTAACTGTAACCATGTTTTCATCGTTCCCATTATCACGAACCTTGATTGAGTAATTTTCCCAATCATAATTTATGGGGTATGGCATATTGGTAAATACCTGTTCATGGATGAGTTCTTTTACTTCTTGAGGGTTTGCATGTGAGGGGATATACATGGTTGTGGTGTGAATTTCAGGTGGGTACAGCATAATCCATATTTCTGTATCAAATCTATTGACACCTGCATTATCCAGGACTGCCTGTATTCTACGGTTCATGGCAGCATCGCCGGGAGAACGCCGATAGATCATTTCGCTCCCAGATGTGCTCTTTGGTTTCACATACAATAGCAATTCAGTTTTGTCCTTGAGATAGGTAAAAAATAGCCGGGCTTTAAAATTTGTAGTCTGAATCATGGTGCTTCCCCTTCTCTGAGAGTGTCCTCAGGGGTATAGTTCTTCTAATAATGGGTGATAGTGATTGAGTCAAAAGTAAGCAGAGAAAGCTAAAAAACAATCCCTATTTATGATTTATTTAATATTTTATTAATATTTTCGTATATTATTCAAGTATGAGAGAAAGGTGACCGGCTCGGTGCATGAAAGGATATTTAACCGGGATCAGCCGTCCAATCACAGATAGAGCCGTAAGGAGATTGCTTCCGAATTCCCATTGGACAGGAGCTCGTACTGGAATACTTTTAATCATGAAAAATAATGAAGGCATAGACTGTGACAGCTCCCGACCGTTCAGACTAAAAAATAAAATTCAGCATTACAGTTGGGGCGCCCGGAATGACCAGGCCTTTATTGCCCATCTTCTGGGTCTTCAGCCTGAAGAGAATCAACCCTTTGCCGAATTGTGGATCGGAGTTCATCAAAAGTCTCCATCTCAAATTCTAGATCCTGATAATGGGACCACGAATCTCTCAGACTGGCTTGGTGAAAATCCTGAAACCAGACTTTCCTTAAACCAATCCCAGGCATATCCTGATGGATTGCCTTATTTGTTAAAGGTACTTTCGGCTGAACAGGCCTTGAGTATTCAAGCGCACCCCAACAAAGCTCAGGCTGAACTTCTGCACAAACGTGACCCAATAAATTATCCTGATGCAAACCATAAACCCGAAGTGGCAATCGCTATTGACCACCTGGAAGCACTGGTGGGCTTCATAAGTCCTGGACAATTTAAGGAAGTGCTCAAAAACATACCTGAGCTGAATGAGCTGCTTTTCAAACAGAACTCCGGGATTGTCAATCTTAAAGCAGGAATTATGAGATTACTGCAGCTCCATGAGAATCAGAAAGTACTGGTGGATGCATGTATTAGTGCCATTCATGAACGACTGTTAAATGCCGGTGAACACACTGAAGCCGAACAATTGTTTTTAGATTTGATTGTGGATCACGGGAACCAAGATATTGGCCTGTTATTCCTTTTCTTCTTGAATCGGGTGCGACTGGGACCAGGAGAAGCCATCTTTCTGGCACCCGGTGTCCCCCACGCCTATCTCCGGGGAAATATTATTGAGTGTATGGCAAACTCAGATAATGTTGTACGCCTGGGTCTCACCGGAAAATTTTGCGACTCAAAAGCGCTATCGGAAATTCTGGTCTTCGACGAGAAGCTGGATCACCGAGTCGAAGTATTAAGTGATGGATATCTCAGTGAATACATTTCACCTACGAGAGAGTTTCGTCTAAAATCCCTAAACTTGCTCCAGAGTGAGTCACGAGCATTTTCTTTCCGATCGAATCTCACAATGTTTTTGTTGCTGGAAGGTGAAATCAGTCTACGCTGGCGTGGCGGTGCGAATTCTTGTACAAGTGTATTCCGTCGTGGCGATACCTTTATAACCCCTGCAAATCTGGATGAATTTACCATTCAATCCAGAACTCATTCCAAGCTGTATCTTGTGGATCTCCCCGCCATTCAGGACTAGGTCGCCCTCGCTTCTATCCTGAATTTGTCTGAAATGATGGTAGGTTTGACACTTGCCCAGCGTAACATAAGATTTACTGATTCACTCATATTATCCAGCTTAATAGGGTCGAGAAACGCGGTCACTTTTACAAAATACTCGTTATCACCGCTAAACCCTGCTGTACTGGCGATTACCAGTTTATCCACTGTTATGTACGCGTCTTTTGCTGCCTCAATCGTAAAATACTTTTCTACGTCTCGACTTTCTGAATTTACCAAATAATAAACTTCGGCATCCTTATCAAACCTAAAACCGTTCACAACCTCTTTTGTTTGCAAAGGGGTGGCGTCCCCAGCAATAAAGAGCTCAAATTTAAAGTGCAAGGTGATATTTTCGCCTGATAGTAGCACATCATCAAGCGTTTCAGTAAAAGTATCAGCCAGCTTGGTTTCACAGACGATTTCATGTTTAAGACCAGAATATTGCAAATCAAGCATCTCAAACCAGGGATTGCTTGATATGATAGTTGACAGGAGAAGTTGGGTAACTGCTATTACCGATGCATTAAAAGTTTGAGCAATCAGTTCAAACATAAGAGGGAGATCCGGTTATCCTGAATTACCCAACACTAACCCAATGGCCGTGGCAACCAGGGTTAATGTCATGACTAAGCCAATGGCTAGCCCATAGCTAACAAGCAGTAACAGCATTTTAGATAAAGTCTTAGGATGGGACTGGGCATAGAAGTTTTTAAGGGCTAGATAGAGGTAAACGAGACTGGCAAGAATGACGCCCCACATAACGATTCTAAAATCAAGAATGACGGTCAAGATGAGTAAAGAAAAAATAACTGCATGGACATGCAGGCTGAAAATTAAATGCTCTATGTATAATTTTTTTCGTCTCCAATACAATACTTTCAACTGGAGAGCAGCAACAGGAAGGAGAAAAAACATCATCTTGGCAAAATTATCACTGAAGTTGGATAGAAAGTCACCTGGTTGAACATTAAAATTACTCCCACCAACGCTGAGGGAAATGGGCGACGTGGAACTATCGGGATCAACTTCTACGAGGCCTGTACCTTTTGTAAAATATTCGCCACCATTGACTTCGTGTGTTTTGGATTCAACGACCTTTCCCAAAGCATCTTCCATATCGCCTGACTCAGTAAATTCTTTTATAAATTGATTATTCTGAAAACTGGGAATCAAGGTTTTCATCGAGAGAGCGAGAAAGAATACCACGCTGGCAACCAGATAGATGCGAACAGGAGGCAGATAATTAATACGCCGCCCTTTTACATATTCAGTCGTCAAGAAACCTGGTTTTGAAAAAAGCAGCTTTAAGCTGCGTAAGACACGGGAATCAACATCCAGGAGCTCTTCCATAAAGTCTGCAAAAAAATCTTTGAGGGAAATATGGTATGACCTATTCTTTTGACCACACTGGGGACAAAAGTTAGAGTTTAATTGGGTTCCGCAATTAAGACACGGCCCATTCTGCGGGGCTATTGACTTTTGTTTACTCATCATTGAAGTCTAAATTTAGAAGTTATTACGAGCAAGGTTAGTCTTTTCTTAGAATAGCAACCATTAATACGAGGAATATTACTATTACATTTGTTGATATCAGAGTGTTGAATGTTGAGATTGAGCTTGTAAAGAGGTTGGAATGGATGGTCTTTAATAACTCCAGATCAACTGAAGAAAAGCTCGATTATGTGCGCAAAAACCAATCAATGCTCCTGGTTGCATTCGATGACGAAAAGCAGGTTGGATTCAAATTGGGGTATGTAATCCCAGGGACCCGCACCTTCTTCTCATGGTTAGGTGGTGTTCATCCAGACTACCGTAGAAGGGGTATAGGCCAGCAATTATTAGAGCAACAGGAAAGTATTGCTAAAGACCTTAAAATGGATACTATTTACTTTACAAGTTATGATCGGTTCGAGGCAATGATCACCCTCGGCAAAAAAAATGGCTACGGGTTATTAAAAACAGAGGAAGATAGTGGGGAAATGAAATATTGGTACCAGAAGCACTTACCCTCATGATCCTTCACAAGAACGCAATAGCGCTAAGTCAGTGGACCATTTCATTCTTTTTCAAATTTGCAATCAGGTTAGCTTAAGCGCACTGTTATAGGAGAATTGGGACATGCCAAACACGCTTAAGAATCTCACTATTAAATTATTATTGCTCATATTGCTTTTTGCACTACCGACCCTGAGTCTGGCTCAATCACGATCAGCAGATGCCAGAAGCTTGCATCAAAATATCGATAAACTCAGTCAGATGTTAACAGAGTTAAGAACGGAGCAAGAGCGCTCACAGAGCATCAAGACTGAACTCGCAGTACCACAAGGCGGATTTAGTAAACGTGATAGTCTCCGTCTGCTGGCCTTGAGGCGGAAACAAGCTCAATCTAGAGTTATGATTGACGCCCTTACAGAAGACATAATTAAAATCAGCAAAGCGCTTGAAGATCCCAGGAAACGCTATGCCCTCGCAAAACGAATGCAGAATACAAGTGAATCCGAGGTCACGAATGCTGATTCAACTGCACCAGATAAACAAACGATTCCCACGGCTATCTCATCCCGTTCAATTGATCTTGCAGCCGTAAAATTAGTTCGTAAAGGGAATTCACTTGATCAAGCCCGTCTACTAACTATCGATCAACTCACTGACGATCAAGTCCAAGACTTTTACCGAGGGCTAGCAAAAGTTGATCGCTATGAACTCTACGATATTGCAGATGAAATCTCCGTCTCGGAAAAGATTGATCTTCTAAAGGCTCGCCGCGCGGCTATCTACTTTTATCTCTATACCAGGTAATGATTAGGTTTTTTTATCCCGCCCTGCTGATCTTTCTCTTTCTCGGCTGCAGCAGAGGAAAGATCTCGTATTATGAGCAGGGGAATCTTCACACCAGGAGTTTTCTTGAACGTGTACCTGACCGAAAAAGCGTTCATCATGACTATTTTGCAGTTAGACGGAATGATAAGGGTCAGATCACCTCGGCAAAACACTATTCCGCTCAGAAGCGGCTTGTGGAAAAAAGCGCCTACACTTATTCCCGCAAGGGCCAGCTCACTCAACACCACATGGTTGAGTATTTTAATAGTGGGCCACCTCGCATTTCGAAAGAATGGTCCTATTCAGATGGTCGTGTCGTAAAAAGAACAGAAAAATGGTTCACACGCGCACACATTCTTGAGAAAAAGATGAGCTTTTACTATGATGCAAACCAACAGGTTTTTTTGGAAGAAACCTGGGGGCTGGGCGGAAAGATTGAGAACTCCACAGAATATTTCTACGATTATGAGCATCGTCTGGATAAATCCAGACGTAACTTTTTTCTTCCAGATGGCAGCTTGAGGGATTTCTGGTTAACCATCTACAATGATGAAATTCAGATCATCAATGAAGACCACTATTTACCTGATAATTCGCTCATCGCATTTTACCGATATAGTTATCATCCCGTTAAATCATACAGGGAGTTTGAAGAGATTCTAGATGAATCAAGATCCATTTTTATCTCGCGTAGATTTGATGAATACGGACTTCTTCTGGTTGAAGAAGAAAGTGACCGCGATTTAAAATTGTTAAAGCGCACTGTCTATGAGTATAGCAAAAACCATAAACCAAAATCAGTTCACTATTATGACCCATCGGGAAGATTAGTAAAATCAGCTAAATATAAAGAGCCCCGATATCTGGAAGCATTCCGGACGCCAGGACTTTAGGAGATTTGAGATGAAAAAAATTCTGGTACCTCTCGCTGCAGGATTTGAAGAAATTGAAGCGGTCACAATTATAGATTTGCTCCGAAGAGCAGGTGCCAAAGTTATCGTGGCAGGTCTGGTAAAAAGAAATGTTCAAGGGGCGCACGGTCTTAAGCTTGTTGCAGATACAGTTCTGGAGGAGGTCTTAAAGGAGAGTTGGGATATGGTCGTTCTTCCTGGCGGTGTGCCAGGTGCTCCCAATCTCATGGATGATAGCCGGATTATTAAACTCTTAAAGCATCAAGCATCGGCCAATAAAACCTCAGCAGCTATCTGTGCTGCGCCTGCTGTATTGGAGAAGGCCGGTCTGACTGCCAGGAAAAAAGTGACCTCTCATCCAACCTGGGCCAATAAAATGACGACAGCCATTCATACAGGAGCAAGAGTCCAGGTTGCCGATCTGTTGGTAACTGGTCAGGCAGCGGGAAGTTCAATGGAATTTGCCTTTAAACTAATCGAGACCCTCTATGGAGCTGAGAAGGTGGCCGAGGTAAATGCTGGAGTCTTAGCCCGACTATAGTGCTTAATTTGCCCTAAGGCTATCGAACCACGCCTCAGAGAGCAAGAGTGACGGGAAAAAGCCTGTTGAGTGAGTTGCCCCAAATAATGGAATCAAGTCAACGCTGAGACCACCATTTGCTAACATGGATTCATAAGCTGCCGTAGAGTTTTCATATGCAACTATATCATCCGAAGTGCCGTGAAATAATCTCACCGGTGCAATCGGCCCCCAACCCAGTAATGTGTTTTCTTGAAGCGCTGCTTCTATCGCTGGCTCGCCCCCCTGAAGAAAAGCAGTTCTAAATTCTGATCGAAATAGCGAGTCTAAATCTGTGGGTAGTTGATCGTTTACGTCTCCTACGCTTTGACTGCCATCAAACATGCCGGGAATGGTTGATGCGTAAGGTAGCTCAAAAATATCATCCAGACGGTTCCACTCATATACATCATCGTAAGCAGCAACCACAAAAGCGAGTAAAGCAGGGCTGTCGAAAGTTTCAAGTTGAAGTAAATTTCTGGTTGTGTTTATCAAATCGTAGGGTCCAGACATGGGTGCCACACCTGTCAACTGAAATTCTTCTGAATAGTCAGTTTCCATGATTTTATGTGCAGCCATAGTAACATATCCACCTTCTGAATAGCCTGCCAGAAATAGCTTATCGCTAAGTGCCAGATCGTTTGCACAGGCATATTTCCGTGTAGCTCGAATTAGATCGATAACAGCATTTGCAGAAAGCTGAGCATCCAGGTATGGGTGCATCATTTCAGAATCGCCCAGACCTAAATAGTCAGGTGCCAGTGCCATGAATCCATTCATCGCAAAAAGTAAAGCATCGAAGGCGTATATAGGATTCACAGATCCGACTTCATTGCGTTTTGAAGCAGTACCGTGTTGGACACTGACCACATCATAGGTTTCGAAATCACGTGGTATAAAGATGACACCGGAGACTGGTGTAAGCTCACCGTTTTTATCCAGGGTTTTGTATTTTATTCGATATGCATCTACTGAATACTGAAGCTCAAAGCCTATGGGAGCACCAAATTGCGTGAGGTAGGATTGCACCAATTCGGGAGTGACAGTCAGGAACAACTTTGCTTCGATAAGCTCTCCTGCTACTCCAGCCGGGTTGCATGCATCAACCGGTTCATTTTTTTCACACCCAATAAAAGTGATCAATAAGACTAAAATTATTGAGAATAGCTTGATAAGTGGGAATAGCTGGCTAAATGACTTTTTCATTGTTTAAAATTCCTTAGAATTGACTCATTATTACGAAGGCATCATAGCGCTCTTCAAGTTCCGATTCTTCAAGGTAAGTTATTCCGTCTACTGAAAAATCTTCTACGCAGAAAGAAGCGAGTACAGACCCAAAGATTACCGCCAGTTTCATGTTATCAAATGTATGATCCTTGGATTGAGCAAGATATCCGATGAGCGCGCCTACAAAAGTATCACCGGCGCCAGTGGGGTCAATCACCTCATCCAAAACCAGTGCCGGAGCAGAGAAGACCTGAGATTCGTGAAAAAGTAAAGCTCCGTGTTGTCCCTTTTTGATCACAATCCATTTTGGACCCATGGCCTGGAGCTTCCTGGCTGCCCTGGCATAATTACGCTCATTAGTCAACATTCTTGCTTCTTCATCATTAATTACAAGCATATCAACACGTTTCAAAAGGGAGAGCAGGTCATCCAGTGCAATGTCTATCCAAAGATTCATTGTATCAAGAACAACGAAAGGTTTGGAATTCATCTGGTCCAGCACATGATGCTGTAAACCAGGGTGGATATTTGCCAGCAATACATACCCGGCATCCTTATAAGTTTCTGGAAGCGTTGGATTGAAGCTTTCAAAAACATTTAATTCGGTGAATAGCGTTGTTCTGTCATCAAAATTTTCAGCGTAACGTCCTCCCCAGCGAAAAGTCTTTCCTGGTTCAGTGGACAAACCTGTCAGATCCACCCTATGGTCTTTGAATAGTGTGATCACAGATTCCGGGAAATCCTCACCTACTACCCCCACAATACCAGGATTGGCAAAATAACTTGATGCAATTGAACAATAGCTGCTTGACCCCCCGGGGACATCAGTTACAGATCCGGCTGCTGTTTCAATTGTGTCTAATGCTAGTGAACCTACAATAATTAGTGACATTCATTCCTCAATTTTTTCACATTTTCTCTCTGCTGGCAAATTGCCTTCTAATCCACCCGACTCCAATGATTTTTCATTGAACCACCTCTTTTCTCGTCTAGATTCTCCACATGAAAACATTATTAATGATACTCTTGACAGCAGTGATGACCCTGGCAAATGCTCAGGATTATGAATTCTACAACAAAGCACTTAGCAAAGAGCAAAATGAACAGGCAATCCATCTAGAAAAAAACCTGATGGCAACCTGTTGTTTTGGTGGACCCATATATATGCATGGGAAAAACCAAAGGACTGAAGATGCCAAAATCACAATTCGACGCTTATTGGTCGAAGGCATGACAAGTGACCAAATATTGGATCATTTCAGGAATAGTATTGACCCCCAGACAAATCAACCCTATGGGAATCGCATTTTAGCATCACCAAAAGCAAGTGAAACGGTTGGCAAAGTCTCTTACTGGATGATTGTCGTCTTTAGCTTGATCGGTCTTGGTTTGTTTGGTTACGCCTTGAAAAAGCTAAAATCTCAAAAAATGAATGCGAATATAAAAGGCCAACTCTCCGAAGACACGCTACGCAAGATTGAATCCGAACTTTCAGAAAGAGATTGATTTTAGCTTCGGGACTCGCTGCTTGTCAAAATCTGGATTTTATCTCTTATAATAGCTGCAAGCTCATAGTTCTCTTGCATTACTGCTTCTCTTAATTCTTTTTCCAGATCAAACTGAATTTCAGCTCGACGTGTAATTTCGTTTACGTTTTCTGCCAAACTGGGTTCTGAATCACTTACCAATTTTGAGGTTGCAGGTATACGTATTGAGGCTTCATCAAAAACTTCTTTTGAGACACGGATTGGAACCCTGGCACGCAATGCAAGAGCAATGGCGTCACTGGGCCGAGCATCCAGTGAGTGAATTTCAGCTCCATTACGAACATTGAGTTCAGCGAAGAAAGTACCTTCCCGCAAACTTTTAATGATCACGCTATCCAAACCATCAGTCATATGTGCGATCACTGTGGATAAAAGATCATGGGTCATGGGTCGTTCCAGCCTAATCTGCTCAAGTGCCAATGCGATTGCCTGTGCTTCAAACTGACCAACAACAATCGGCAAACTCCGCTCTTCATCTCCGCGAGCCTGGAGAAAGAGGGTATAGCCAGGAGTCGCCGCCTGAGCAAAGAAGAGAATATTTTTTACAATTACTTCAATCATTATTTCACCTGCGCAAACATACGGTCTGACATATGCAATTGTCAAACCTTCACATAAGAAAATTGAACCTCTCCGCTAAAATGTGATGTTTAACACTCCGATCTGCTCATATCTGGAAATATCAGTCTAAAAACGATCAATTCACTCTGTTCAGGATGACGTCAGTTAGCGCTTTTAACATTTCTGGATTTTTAAATGATGTTGAATTCAACAATTCATCTGCCTCTGCAACCCAGGATTGAATCAGGTCTTGCGCCCGCCTAATCGTACCGTGTCCAGACATCCACGATTTGATTTGATCGCGGTGGGTTTCATCAAGCTGCCCTGCCATCCGAATCTTTTCCCATGCCAGTGATTCAGCTGAGGATAAATTCTTTTTCAAGTCTAGCCAGATCCAGGTCTTTTTTTCCTTTAACAGATCACTTCCCAGACTTTTCCCCATTGCGGTGGCAGAGGATGTGACTTCCAACAGGTCATCCTGCATCTGAAATGCGCGTCCGAGCAGCAAACCAAACCTTGCAAGCGCTTTAATAGTTTTCCCGCTGCCACCACCAAGGATTCCACCTAATTCGCACGCAAGTTTGATGAGCGCACCCGTTTTAAGATCAATCATCTTCACATACTCATCGGGTTCAACGTCCTGGCGCTGTTCAAACTCCATATCCCAGCCTTGCCCCTTGCACACATCCATGGCTCCTTCGTTGAAGGCGCGAAAGATTTCAGGAAATTTTGCAGAATCTATAGCGGAAAGCAATTGGTAAACATAAATCAGTAAAGTATCACCACTGAGTAGCGCTCGATTCCGATTGAAGGCCGCATGCAAAGTCGGAACTCCACGGCGCATGACATCATCATCCATGATATCATCATGTACCAATGAAAAAGTATGAAAAATTTCAAGAGCTGCCGCAACGATAACAGCCTCACGCCAATCTCCGCCTACAGCCTCAGTAGCAGCCAGGCAGAGTGCAGGACGCAGCATTTTACCTTCAGCCTTCAAGGCATAGTTCATTGGCTCTGATAAATAGATTGGTTCCTTGGAAAAGCTAGGGTTGCTTAAGTGCTTTCGGACAGCTGCACGCCACTCAGTTAATTTATTTTGTAATTCTTGATCCATACCTGGGATTCATGCACCTTCCTGTAATGCAACATTCAATAAATTTTAGTCAATAAATTTCGATTCCCAATAAAATTCCCCAGATGCGCTACACCAGTACCAAACATGGCCATTTTAAGGGTTTCTTTCCAGACCAGCAGCGTTTGCACGAGCTGATCAAGATCACCAACAAGCCCTGGTTTTAATAAGGCTCCGGCTATACCGGCCATGCTTGCGCCCAAAGCCATCGCTTTGGCCATATCCAGGGGACGCTTCAGCCCGCCACTGGCGATGATCACCATATTGGTATTTACATTCTCTAATACTTCAGCTGTTGGTTCACCCCAATTTGCGAACTCAAATGCTGCGGCCCTTAAAACCGTTTGTTCTGCTGGGAGGCGTTCTCTTTCGATGGAGATCCAGTTGCTCCCGCCTGCACCTGCGATATCAATTACCTTGACTCCAGCATCTTGAAGTTTTTGAATTACATCTATTGATAGCCCCTGCCCAACCTCTTTAACAATAATGGGCAACCCAAATTCACGGACCCATAATTTAATTGACGCAAGTGCTCCAATAAAATTTGTATCACCCTCTGCCTGGAAGGCTTCCTGCAATGGATTTAGATGGATAATGAGAGCGTCTGCCCTTAATTCGGAGCAGAAAGCTGCTACTTGATCCATCGATTTCGACTGAATAATCTGGGCGATTCCCAGATTGGCAAATATAGGAGCTGAAGGAGCCTTTTCCCGTGCGATAAGAAAACTGTCCCTAACGGTTCCGTTTTCAAGTGCGGCACGAATACTACCCAGAGCTAAAGCACAACCGAGCTCCTCAGCTGCTGCGGCTAGGGTTGAATTCAATTTGTGGCTTTCCTGTACACCGCCACTCATTGAGCTTATCAGGAGTGGGAAATTCAGTTTTTTCCCAAGGAAGCTTAGACTGGTGTCTACATCCTTAAGATCTATTTCCGGCAGCGCATTATGTATGAATCTCCAGTGCTCAAACCCTGCTGAGATGGAAAATTTTAGAGTTTCATCTTGCGCGAGGATCAGATGATCGCGCTTACGCTGCTCAATGTCCCTCGTCAAGATGGACCTCGCCAAACTCTGCGATTTTATTCATCACCAAGGTCTGAATCTCTTCCATACGTTTCGCGGTTTTCGCCTCAAAGCGAACAACCAGGACTGGCTGTGTGTTTGATGCCCTAACAAGTCCCCACCCATCACCAAAACGAATTCGAACGCCATCAACATCGATGCAGTCGTAATTGGCTTTAAAATAGACAGCTGCATTCTCAGCAATCTCAAATTTTTCAGCATCTGAATTACAGGTTAGTCTGATTTCTGGTGTGGAGAAATATTTTGGCAGTTCATCAATCAACTCTGAAAGAGGCCGCTCATTCTTGGAAAGCAATTCCAACATGCGCCCACCATTATAAAGGGCATCATCGAAGCCAAAATATCTGTCAGCAAAAAAGAGGTGTCCACTCATCTCACCTGAAAACGGTGAATTTAGTTCCTTCATATGGGTTTTTATGTGGGAGTGACCGGTTTTGTACATCACAGGGGTACCACCAAACTCGATTATTTTCTCTTCAAGTGCTTGTGAGCACTTCACGTCAAAAATAATATGATCAGCCTTGGATTTGATTACATCTTGAGCAAACAGAATCATTTGATAGTCAGCCCAGACAACATTTCCCTTCTCATCGATCACACCGAGTCGATCTGCATCTCCATCAAATGCCAACCCGACATCGTAACCACCTCGTTTTATTTCTGCTTGAATATCTTTCAAATTCGCAGCCACAGTTGGATCTGGATGATGGTTTGGGAAAGTACCATCCACGTCACAAAAAAGCGCCGTTACTTCACAACCTAATCGTTCATATATCTCAACAGCACACAGTGCAGCAGCGGCATTTCCGGCATCTACAACAATGCGCATAGGTCGCTTAAGATCAATTCCGTTTACAACATTATCCACATACTCTGGTAAAAGATCATAGTCCGTGGCTTCACCGGAACCGCTCTCGAAATCATCTTTTTTAATGAGAACCAGCATATCCTGAATGTCAGGACCAAAAAAAGCCAGTTGGTTAAACGTGAGTTTAAAACCATTAAATTCGGGAGGATTATGGGATCCAGTTATCTGACAGGCACCGTCTACATCATCAAAATGGAATACGCTGAAATAGTTTCCAGGAGTCGGAAGAATCCCGATATCCATAACGTTAATTCCCGTCGAAAGTGCGCCAGCTTTAAAATATTCTTTTAGCTGGGGTGTTGTAAGTCTGACGTCACCTGAAAGGGTGATTTTTTTGCCACCACGACGTTTCACGATGGTTGCAAAAGCTCGACCGAGGGCAACCACTACTTCTTCTGGAAAATCAACAGCAACTTTTCCGCGGATATCGTATTCTCTAAAAATAAAATCATTAATGTTCATTTGATTATGCTCCTACGACCCGGTGATCAGTCTTGGGCCTGTGATTTTTCTAATTCGTCAATTGCTAAGCGCACGTTGCCTGTAAAGTGCTCCAAATATAGTCGGCTTTCAGCTGCTGAGGCATGGCTTTTATGCATGACCAGAGCGACCTTCACATAGTTGTCTGCCTTTGCTAAAAGTTCAACCGCTTCCTCATGGCTACAGGTGGTGATAGTGGAAATTATGCGATGGGCACGATCTTCCAACTTTAAATTTGTTGCCTTTAGGTCAACCATTAGATTTTCATAAACCTTACCTCGTTTGACCATGGCAGTAGTAGAAATCATATTGAGAACCATCTTTGTGGCTGTCCCGGATTTCATTCTTGTCGAGCCAGTAACGACCTCTGGGCCTACTGGGACTGAGATTAAAACGTCTACATCTATATCTATATCCTGTTTGTCAACGCAGGTAAAAAACACTGTAGCTGCACCCAGTTCTTTTGCTCTTTCAAGGGCTCCAAGGACATAGGGAGTTACCCCACTGCTGGCAATGCCCATGACAACATCCTGATTTGTTATCCCTATATCATCAATAAGTCTTCGCCCATGTTCAGGAAAGTCTTCTGCCCCCTCAACAGCTGTTCTGAGGGCAATGTCTCCGCCGGCGATAAACCCTTGCACGCGTTCTTTGCTTGCGTTATAAGTTGGAGGAATCTCAGATGCGTCCAGAACACCCAATCTCCCAGATGTTCCAGCCCCTACATAAATGAGCCGCCCATCCCCTTGAAATGCTTTATCAACAAGTTCCACCGCTTTTTCAATATCGTCCATCTGCTCTGCAATCCGCATTGCAATGATTTGATCTTCCCGGTTAATTATTTCGAGCACTTCCCGGATAGATGCTGAATCCAACTTCATGCTATTGGGATTTCGCTGTTCCGTTAACAGTTTTCCCAGTTTAGATGCCATTTTTATTTATTTCTCCCCAGTTATCCTGAATTTCTAAAATTTCATTTCTTACTTTTCCAAACGCGGCCTGCAGGTTATCGTCAATAATACATTTAAAGATGTTTGTAAACCAAATGGTATCAACCTTGCTTAGACCTACTAATAATGCTCCTCTGACATGTGCCCTGAATTGGTTAACCATCCCAGATGCCATGAGGGAGGCAAGGACTGCTATCTCTCTGTGCTTGAGACTTAATCCAGATCGTGACAACACCCGCCCATAGCCATCTTCTATCATCCAACGCGTCAGATCTGGGTGTAATTCATCCATCACTTGAACAAGTTTCGAATGGTGTTTCCCATAGATTAGCATACTGGTATCCAAGCCGGCCTTTCGGTGATCATCAACATGCTTTCCAGGACTGCTTGTCGGAAAATGCTTTCTCAGTTGCTTCAGGGCTTCAATAGTCTTTGGAAATCCAGCGAAAAGCAGGGTTTGGAGAATGACCTCCTCAATGGCTTCCAGATTCAAAATGCCCTTACACTTCGGTAGCCATTCATTTAATATTTCTGTGTCGTTGAGGGTTGTAGCAGACGCAAGAACTCCGAGTAGAAACATTTGTTTTTGCGCCGGCTCAGAAATCCCAGTCCACAATTCCACAAAAGTTGAATTGCATAATGTTGAAAGGTGTGCATGGTTCATAGCCTATAGGATACTCCCTGTAAGTCTGGATGAAACCTGAATTTTCAACCTGGGATATTCTGATAATGTGCTGATTTGACAAGAATACAAGCGCCTGAAACTTTGGATCAGGTGATTAACACAAGGTTAACAGCAAACTATCGTTCGCACTTGAATCAAATTATATTAATTGTATGTTGAACGTGAAAATGACTAGCCACACCCAAGCTGATATTTTGTCCCAATGATAGAACTCATTCTTGCTATTTTTGGTCTCATCCTGAGCTTCATCTTTGCTGGAGCCGAGATCGCCCTATTGTCCTCCAACCGACTTCAATTAGAAGTCTGGCAGCGGAGAAAGGTAAGAGGCTCTGGATCTGCCTTGAAAGCAAGCCTTGATCCAGAAAAATTCCTCACTGCGACCCTTATCGGTAATAACATTGCCAACATCATGACAACATCCTTTGCTACGGTTATGCTGATTCGCATTATTCCTAGCGAAGGTCTAATCCTGTTGATAATTTCCGTGAGTGTTTTGATTTTTGGCGAAATAATCCCCAAAACATTGTTTCGTGAGTTTCCCAATTCCTCAATGTTATTTTTTGGTCGCTTCGTTAGCATTGCTGAAATATTGCTCTACCCCCTTACCATTCTATTGACATTTTATCGCAGACAAATTCTTCACAGTGCTGAAATGGAGAGTCAAACCCAACTGGATTCGGAGGAACTGCATCTCCTGTTCAACGATCCACGCGAAGAGAGTGGTGTCGATGTTCATGAAAGACAAACGATAGCGCGTATTTTCACCTTCAAAAACACCTCAATTGGTGAGGTTATGACACCCAGACCGGACATGACTTCTGTTTCAATTGAAAGCAGAATGCAGGAGGTTGAGACAGCTTTCATGGAATCGGGCTATTCCAAACTCCCTGTTTATGCAGAAACGGTAGATGATATCAAAGGCATTGTTTTTCTGCATGATATTTTCAGAGGCGCCACTGACCTCAAAGAAGTTATGCGTGAGGCCTATTTCGTGCCTGAGACCAAAACTGCGGGTGATTTAATGGGTGAAATGCAATCCAGGAGCTTGTCAATAGCGATTGTTATTGATGAATATGGCGGGACGGCAGGACTCATCACGATGGAAGACCTGACAGAGGAATTATTTGGAGAGTTTACGGACGCTTTTGATGAAAAGATTTCCCAAGTTCAGAGTTTGGAAAACGGCTTTTTAGTCATGGGTAGTGCTGAAATTGATATGCTTAATGATCAGTTTGATTTCTCGATCCCACCTGGTGAATATGAAACACTGGCCGGTTTTCTAATTCAAAGTCTGGGACACATTCCCCAAAAAAACGAACAATTTCTCACTGAGACGCATCGCTATGTAATTTCATCATCTACCTCCACCAGAATTGTAACCATTTACGTTCAGGAACGCTAATTAGCGTCTCATCTTGGCCCTTCTTCCTCTCATCGATAGATATCTGATCCGAGCATTTTTTTCCACGATGTGGACCGTTCTCATTGGTTTGGTGGGAATTTTTACAATTGCTGATTTTGTAGAAAAGCTCGATAATTTTGTTGATGCTGGAGCAGGGGTCAAGCTCATGCTCATTTATTACGGGTATAGTCTACCTTATTTTATTGATATGGCTCTGCCCATGAGTATGCTTCTTGCGACAGTCTTCTCGCTCGGCACTCTAAATAAAAATTATGAAATAGCCGCAATGCGGGCTTCAGGCGTCAGCATGCTGAGAATCGCTCGACCACTTCTACTACTCGGGGTTTGCTTCACTTTATTCCAATTTGCGTTCCAAAATCTGGTCGTAATGCCCTTCAATCACCAGCAAAAAGAGATTACCCGCAATATTCTAAAACCTGCTCGAAGTCCCAAGACTCTTAACGAAGTGGTTCGTCAGGATCTAAACGGCAACATCATTGTGATCAAGTCTTATGATGTGCCAAGCAATGTTGGAAAAGATGTCTCGATTCTGGCATATCGTGATTCTGGTATCACTGAACGATGGGATTATGGTATACTTATGTGGGATGACTCACTTAAGAACTGGCATAGCAGTGCCGGGCTAAATCGCCGTTTCGATGCCCAGGGTAAGCTACTCTTTTCGGAGATGGGTGTCTCTGACTATCTACCTGTCACAATTACCCCGGAGGACATTGGGAAAGAACAAATCAGACCCGATGAGATGAACATATTCCAGCTTAGAGATTTTATCGAAAAGAAAAAGACACTGGGACTAAACCCTCACCGCTGGATAGTAGACTTTCACTTTAAGCTGGCATTTGTCATGACTGGTTTCATCGTCATCTTTTTGGGAATAAGCTTCGCATTACAGGGCACCCGTGAAAACCTGGCCATCGGTGTTGGAAAAAGTGTGGTAGCTCTATTTGTATACTATATCCTCTTAATAGGAGGGCAGAAAATTGCATACAACAGCACCATGCATCCAGGTTTTGCCGTATGGTTTGGTGACATCGTACTTTTTATTGCAGGTACCTGGCTCTTCTATCAAACGGCAAAAAAATAAAAGAGCCAGTATTCATGAAACAACAATTGTTATGATGTAGTCTTACGGGGGCAGCTGCTGAATCCTAAGATTGTATAGAGCGGGCATCGATTGAAGAGGGCGGTAAAAAGGGGTACTGTCCCAACAAGTGCCCAATAGCGAGCGTTTCCTTCCAGGACAAAGAAAAGACTAAAAAGCCCTGCTGCCAGAATGAGGCGGATAACTTTATCGATTGAGCCAACGTTAATTTTCATTTTATCTCCTATTTGTTTATTTCCTATTAACAACAGAGACAAGTTCAATTCTTTTTAGGCATTGTTCCGTGACAAGGTCACACAGTTTCCATTTTTTATTATATTTTTTTAGGTGGTCAGTCTGCATCAGTAGCGAAGAAGTGCCTCTTGGGGGAGGATAACACCTCTGCTTTGCTTTAGAAGTCCCCTGCGTTCAAAATCCTTTAACAGTCGACTTATCACTTCTCGAGCGGAACCCAATTCAATGGCAATTTCTTCGTGGGTCATTCTAATCTCAATCAGGGTCTGCTTTGAGTTCAGCTTCCCCTTCAAAAAATCGATCAAGCGCTCATCAAGCTTGCGGAAGGTTAACTCTTCAATCAGGGTCATGACAGCCCCCATCCTGCTGGCCAATGTAAAAAAAACGAATTGCCGAATCACTTCATTCCGGGCTACCCAGTCCCGAAACAGGTCCCCGGGAAATAAGACTGCTGTTGTATGTCTATCCACAATAGCAGCAGCTGGATAAGCAGATTGAGCCAGAATGCAGGAAGCAGTCAAAATACAGGTTTCTCCCCGTTCAACATGATAGAGTGTGATTTCCCGGCCTGTTTCACCACGCTTAAACACCCTAATATCCCCACTCCCTACCAGCGCAATTCCATTACAGCTATTACCTTCCTCAAAATAATGAGCACCAGCGGGCAAGGATACAAATTCGCCGTTTTCGATCAGTTTTGATTGATATGAATCTGAGAGCTTCTTGAAAAAAGGGAATAACTGAAGAATTTCCAGCTTTGAATCATCTGGGATAGATTTTTTGGACACGCTCTGCAAACATCACTTTAGCGTTTGAATTGAAAACTAATCCCAAATTCAATACCCTCAGCTGTAGCGAATGACATTCCACCTAATAATTTTAGAGCCAGATCAGCGTCGAACCAGATCAGATGGACACCTGCACCCAGGGAAGCTTCTCGACCATGACGTCCGCCAAAGGCCAATCCAGAGCGAATGGGAACCATTTTAAATCGAATCCACTCAGCAGCCAGCGCCAGTCGCCAGGATCTATCGGCAAAATAATAATCATCCAGACCGGCAGAGAGATCTCCCATGAGAATAAAATCATTATTGTATTGATAGCTGGCTCCCATCCTGAATATGGCGGGATAATTTAACCTCAGACTATCAGGCATTGCTACGGGACGCTCCTTGAATTTGAATAAGCTATCAGAATTGGCAAAGGCGCCACTGACATTCACATCCTGCATATCCATGGTGTAGAGCGTGCTGGCCGAAAATGCAGCGCTATCCACGGAAATCTGGAGAAGATCGCGGATGGGAACAAGACCTTCAATAAGGCTAATATTTTTGGCAATGAAATTATCACTATTACCCCAGTTGATAAAGCCAATGACATTGGTTATTGCTACACCGAATTGCCAGTTGTCTTTTTTCCGAGTATTGAATCCAAGATCAACACCCAAACCGCTGCCACCTATGGCTCGGGTATAGCGGTAAAAACCATCAGACTCCAGACCGCTGGCCCGTGTATTTAAGCTGCCGCCTGAAGAATCCACTCCGGCAAAACCAATACCTGCGAGATATTTAATGGTGACACCCACATTGTATTTTTCAAATGGGATAGCAAAGGAAAATGCAAAATTTGTGACCATGAGAATATCTTGAGCAAGGGCCAAATCGAGTGATTTTCCGATTTTGTTCCCATCCATTGCGAATTCAAACAACCCCCGGGGTAATGAATTCTTCATATAGTATTCAACACCGGAAGTAAATGCATAATTCCCAAAAGATAGATTAAGAAGGGGCAGCGGCACGCTGATTCCCAACCCCACTGCGAAACCCTCCTCAGGTATTTCTGACAATAAGAATTGTTTATGGGTCTGATTCGTGCCAGGCTTTTTGGTCTCCAGGTCAAATGGGGCACCATTGCGATCACCTGTGAAATACTGATTAAACAAGGCCAGTGACATAAAATTATTATAAGCTTTAATCCTAAAATCCAGCAGGTTTGCACTAAAAGTCAGGTCTTCAGTATACCCTAAATTTGCAGGGTTATAACCGATTGCGGATACTCCTCTGGACGTCACTGTATATGCATTACACAAACCCAGGCCTCGGGCATCGATATGCGCCTGACCACAGACAGCCGAGACCATTAAAAATGCCAGGGCTGCATTGATAATCAGCTTTCTCACTGGGTTGTATCTTCCGGGCTACTGTTAAACATGGGTCCAGAATTTAGAATAAATTGCATATATGCGGTAACATCGATTCCTGCGGAGAAGGGCAACAAAGCTGGATTTGGCGTCTCTGAGATCAAGAATTTTGTAGCAAGGTAATGCGTTTTGGGATCGATCAACCAGCCCAATTCGCCATATGGTGTGGCATCCAGCATGAGCAATAATTGAGAATTATCCTCGCTCAGCGTTAAATTGTAAAGACTGTCAGGTACGGTTGGATATGCCAAACCTGCAAGGGCCATGGCAGAGGCAACATCAGTAAAACCCGTCTGCGAACGCCCTATAATGAATGTATCCAGAAGTGCATATTTATGATGCCTAAGGGTTCCATAGGTTGAATCCGCATCGACCTTTAACAGATTAAAATCAGCTGAATTAGAGTAGCGTCCGAATCCTTCCTGTCCCGGAATAGCCAATCCGGTGTTGGGGTCAGTCGTGGCTGCAGGCACCTTCAATTCCAGCACCCTAACCACGGGGTGCATGATCAATGTATCAAGGTCGAGATCAACGGTATCAATAGCACCATCCAGATTACGATCAGCCGCGATGAACACTTTATTTTCGACCGAATTATAAAAGGGGAAATAAGGAATATCCGAGACCAGAATCCTCATTTCAAATTCTAAGCCAATGTCGCTAAAAATAATGGTGTTTATCATTGAACTAAGGAGCAAATCTGCCTCGTCAGGAATACCATTTGAGCCCACCAACTGTTCCACGGTACTTGAATCCAGGGCATCCATAGTTGTAAATGCGGGCGATAAAAATTGCACTCCCCCCTGAGCAACCGAGAGGAAAAAGGGAATTTCAAAGCGCCAGGTTCCCGATATTTCTGAGCCAGCAGTTATTGAGGTTAATCCATCGGGAGAGATTCGAGCGTCACCGCCAACTGAAACGATATCAGGCATCATGGCCATTAAGTCTACAATGTTATTCTGCGAGTCGAAGTGTTGCACCACAGTGGCCACGCCATCCACCGTTTTTCGAACATAGTCACGACTGATTCGTATTTCTGTCGCTACCGGGGCACCGGCAGCTCCTGCATCAAAGTCAACTGAATCAGGGTTCAAGGCAACTACGATGCTATCACCATCGCGAAAACCCTTCACCTGGAGGCCGAGACCCGGGGCAACTCCAAATTCATTATTCAGAGTGATAGCCAGAATGGCTTCTCCAAAGGTTATTCCACCGACGAGTCCCGGTAAACTCAATGGTTGTTCCTGTGCACTGATCCCAAAGTTGAGATCAAAAACGCCTGTTAAATCTTGGATCTTCAATGTGGTCATTTCGACATTAACGTCAATGGCCATTTCATCTGGTGGTGGATATGGAATAGACGTCGGACCTCCAGAAGCGCTGAATTGAATTTCAGTTTCAATGAGAAGCGAATCCAGGGGCTGCTGATCCCCACTGATATTGCTTATAAAGTGACCATCCAAAACCACGACGGTATCAGCAGTTCCTCCATCTGGCAGCGAGAATTCAAGAATTTCATATTCACCGGCATCAAGGTCTGCCTGAGACGCATAGAAATTGCGCAGTTTGATGCGCATAACATCAATATCCAATCCCATCCGGTTTGCTAAACTGATGCTGAGGTGATTTGTATCAGCATCATCTACATTGTCTTTGAAACTGGCAGAGATGATTTGGACGCTAAAGGAGGTATCAGGCGAAGTTGTATTCAGCTCCGTATAAATTGACATGCTCGTGTCCCGCATGTTTAATTGAACACTTTCGAAGCCGTCTATATCCAGCGAAAAATTGTAGTGGAAGAATGGATCGACACCAGTGGGGAAAAATAGGGTATCACCGTTGGAAGCACTTATGGTTCCACCGAATTCAAAGATCAGACTATCATAAACGGAGATCCCATTCAGGGAAGAGGTCTTAACACTATCCTCACCCTCCCTCATGTATTGAGACAAAGTGTTAAAAAAATGATTGTGTAAAGTATCCGTCAAACCATTGGCTCGCTTAGTATATACAATGAGTCCTATATTTGATGAGGCCAAGGGCAGTTGACTATTGATAATTGAGCTGATGGAACCGGTCGAAATTGTTACTGATTCAAAACTTTCGATGGGAACATCTTCTGGAAGTGTTGAAGGGTCTGGCAAAAGTGAAAATGCTTCGCGAATCCGTGGCAGTGCGGCTTCAGGAATATCAATCGTTGCTGTCATTTCATAAGTATATGAAGAATCGCAAATAAAGGCAGGAGGCGGAGTCGGACATGCAGTACAATTGGTTCCACCGCCATCAAGAGTAGGAACACGGGCAGTGATGGTTCGTGAATATCCCGGCAGGCTTACATCTTGATCAAAATTTATATTGGTGTCAGCATCTCCAAAGCTAAAGGATATTGTTTCTGATCTTGTTGCAAGGATGTCATCACAAACGGCATTTGGAATACCACTTATCACAAAATCGTCAATATTGAAACCCATATCAGCCATCGAAATAACCGTATCCACCGGTCCCAAATGAATACCATCATCAAGTGTTGAGGGGAGGAGGTCTGCAATACTTATTGGACCTACGCCAAGGGACATGGGATCTTGACCGGGAATAACAAACATATCTGCGGGGAGGGTGATGGGAGGCAAATCATTTTCAAGCGTGATATAGAGACCTCCAGGATAATCGGATAAGGTGTCAGGTAACAGAATATCCATTATTCCATCACCATCGGTATCTACCGAATCTGCATACACCTGTATCGTACCAGTGGTATCCGAACTCAGCAATCCATCGAAGGGATACCTTTCAGATACCAGGGGAATCGTCAGTGTGACTTGCCAGGTTGGAATCACCACTTTTGTGGGCAAACCAAAATCGCATTGTAAAACCAGGGCACCAAAGAGTGCAACCAGTATCAATCCTGCCTTTCGGCCTTTGAGATTAATGAAAATTGTATATACCTTTCTTAGTACCGATAATGTTCTGGTTTGAACGGACCCTTTTGCGAAATACCAAGATATTTAGCCTGATCAGGAGTCAGCTCGGTGAGATGGGCATCCAGATGAGCCAGGTGCAGTCTTGCGACTTCTTCATCAAGTTCTTTGGAGAGGACTTGAACACCAGGGGCAACCGAGCCTTCAAAGAGGGCCATTTGTGCTAACACCTGATTGGTAAAAGAGGTGGACATGACAAAGGATGAATGCCCTGTGGCATTGCCGAGGTTGACCAGACGCCCTCTTGATAACAGGATCAAAGCCCTGCCATCAGGAAACTCAAAGCGATCAACCTGAGGCTTAATGTTGTTCTCTTTCACTTTAGGGTTTGTCTCAAGCCAATGCACATCGATCTCATGATCAAAATGACCAATATTGCACAGGACCGCATTATCCTTCATTTTTTCCATATGCTCGCCACGGATCACACTCTTGCAGCCTGTTGTGGTCACAAAGATATCACCAAAGCCGGCAGCTTCTTCCATGGTCACAACTGCGTAGCCTTCCATACTGGCCTGCAGGGCACAGATGGGATCGATCTCAGTCACAAAGACCTGGGCACCATATCCAGCCATGGACTGAGCACAGCCCTTGCCTACATCACCATATCCGGCAATAATGATCTTTTTACCAGCCAGCATGATATCAGTACCACGCTTGATACCATCAGCCAACGACTCGCGACAGCCGTACTTGTTATCAAATTTAGACTTGGTAACAGAGTCATTCACATTGAGAGCCGGGAAGGGTAAACCACCCTCCTTCATAAGCTCATAGAGACGATGAACACCTGTTGTGGTTTCTTCTGATACACCCTTGATCTGAGCATGCCATTCAGGATGCTGCTCCAGAATAACCTGGGTTAAATCACCACCATCATCCAGCAATAGATTTGGGCCCTTACCATCAAAGCCCAGGGTCTGATTAATACACCACCAGTACTCTTCCTCAGTCTCACCCTTCCAGGCAAACACCGGAACACCGGAAACGGCAATCGCGGCAGCAGCATGATCCTGGGTTGAGTAAATGTTACAGCTGGACCAGCGCACTTCAGCTCCCAGTTCTGTCAGGGTCTCAATCAGAACAGCCGTCTGAATGGTCATATGGATACAACCGGCAATACGAGCACCCTTAAGCGGCTTACTCGCTCCATAACGTCTTTTGAGCTCCATAAGACCTGGCATCTCTTTTTCTGCCAGTAAAATCTCATCACGACCATAATTGGCCTGGGATATATCGGCTACTTTGTAATCTAGCTTGTCGGGGCGTAGCTCTTGAGCGAAGCCTGATGTCTTTGTTTCCATATTATTTTCTATGACCCTTTTATTTCATTGCGCATTTTTTTAATTTATTTCTTTACTCTTTTTGCCACTAAGACACAAAGGCACGAAGTCTTGTATGTCCAAAAGCATCACAAGATAATTCTTTCTTTGAGGCATTGTTGCCACTAAGACACAAAGGCACGAAGTCTTGTATGTCCAAAAGCATCACAAGATAATTCTTTCTTTGAGGCATTGTTGCCACTAAGACACTAAGGCACGAAGTCTTGTAGGGTTGAAAAAGCATCACAAGACAATTCTTTTTATGCCGCTTTTTATCTTTGGGACATTGAAATTTATCAAGAAGCCTAGTCTTTTATCTAACATTCTTAAGTGGCTAAGAATTTGAGCATCCCACACCGGATTTATTTTGTCAACAGCTTTCAATTCGCAAATTATTGCGTCTTCAACCAAAACATCTAAACGGAGTCCTTCATCAAATATAAGATTGTCATATTTAATTGGGATATTTACTTGCCTTTTGACACTCAATTTCCGTTTTTCCAATTCATAACAAAAGCACACTTCATAAACATTCTCAAGCAATCCTGGACCTAATCGTTTGTGAACCGTAAAAGCAGCGTCGACAATTTGTGTTGCGATACGCTCTTCATGCTCAGTCAGTGGTCTAAATTTCACCGATGACCCTTGATGAGTTAAATTGTCAATAATTTTTACCTGTTGTATTGAGCTTATTTTGATCAATCATTTCTTTACTCTTTTGGCCACTAAGGCACAAAGGCACCAAGTTTTGTAAGGCATAAAGCAGTGTCGACATTTTGTATCTTTGTGTCTTCGTGGCTTTGTGGCATTTATGCATCAGCACCTCGATGATTTTCTGCCACTAAGGCGCAATGGCACCAAGTTTTGTAAGGCATAAAGCAGTGTCGACATTTTGTATCTTTGTGTCTTCGTGGCTTTGTGGCAAGTCATATAGTCTATTTCAATACTTTTGTAACTTCAGCTGTCATGTTGGTCTTTTCCCAGGGGAACTCATCCCGGCCAAAGTGGCCATAAGAAGCAGTCTTCTGATAGATGGGACGTTTTAGATTAAGATGGCTGATGATGGCTGCTGGTTTGAGCGGGAAGACTTCCCGGACCATGGCCTCAAGTGCTTCATTTGAATGGCTGGATGTGCCGTGTGAGTCAACCAGGATGGAGATAGGCTCTGCTACACCAATGGCATAGGCCAGTTGAACCGTACAGCGCTGGGCAGCTTTGGCAGCCACAATATTTTTAGCTATATAACGAGCCATATAGGCCGCTGACCGATCCACCTTGCTGGGATCTTTGCCAGAGAAGGCACCACCACCGTGAGGGGCATAGCCACCATAGGTGTCTACAATAATCTTACGACCGGTTAGACCGGCATCACCCTGGGGACCACCGATCACAAAACGGCCGGTTGGATTAACATAGATTTTACAGGTCTTATAGTTAACCATATCAGCAGGCAGGACTGGCTTGATGACATGTTCAAGCACGTCATTGTACATCTTACCCTTTACATCCACACCTTCTTCATGCTGATTGGAGATCACAACAGCCTCGATAGACTCTGGCTTATGCGTCTCCGAGTTATACTTGATGGTAACCTGAGATTTTCCGTCAGGTCTTAGATAGGGAATGATTCCTTCCTTGCGGACTTCAGCCAGACGTTTGGTCAGGGCGTGTGCCAGATAAATAGGCATGGGCATAAAGGCATCAGTTTCGTCAGTGGCATAGCCAAACATCATACCCTGATCACCGGCTCCTTGTTCGTGGGTTTCATCATCAACGCCCTGTGAGATATCTGGAGACTGCTTATCAATACTTACCAATACAGCGCAAGTCTGATGGTCAAAGCCCATACTGGAATCTGAGTATCCAATCTCTTTGATCGTTTCACGGGCGATACGTTGAATATCAACATAGGCTGATGTCGTGATCTCTCCCCCAACCATGACAAGACCTGTGGTTACAAAGGTCTCGCAGGCGACCCGGCCCAGTGGATCCTTTTCCAGAATCGCATCTAAAATCGCATCTGATATCTGATCAGCAATCTTATCTGGATGGCCTTCGGTAACAGATTCAGATGAAAATAGATATGACATATATCGCTCCATTCTTAAAAGTATTTTTGACTTCCAACTTGGTGGAAAGTCTAAGTATTAATTTAATAATAGCTCCGAGTAATCGCCGATACTTATGGATCTCGCCTGGCTTTCTGCAATGGCATTATCACCAATGAGCGAGTGGCTGAGAATCATATTTTTTATGACCGCGCCCTTACCGACAATGGTCTCAGTCAATATAGTTCCGCTTATCTCAGCACCCTTGTCAATAGTTACATTGGGTCCGATAACCGAATTAGATACTTTTGCTTCAGCGTGGATAAATACAGGCGGGTGAATGATGGAGCCACTAGAGTGCTCCGTTGACAAATTGTGGGTCAGCAAGAATCTGTGAGACTCTAACAAGGATTCTTTGGTTCCGCAATCATACCATCCTTTAATCTCAATAGCCATGATGTTTTCCCCGTTTTCAATCATCATTTGCAAGGCATCGGTAAGCTGATATTCACCACGTGTTTTTATGTCGTCTGATATAAGCTTTTCGATGGCGGCTTTCAATATGCGCTGGTCCTTTATATAGTAAAGGCCAGCAAGAGCCAGATCTGATTTTGGATGTTCCGGCTTCTCAACCAATTTGGTTATTTGATTATCAGAATCAATCTCAGCCACACCAAAACGTCGAGGATCATCAACTTTTACTACTGCGATGGCGTTTTGCCCAGGGGCCACAAATTCTTTAAAATTTACATCAAAAACAGTATCACCGAGGAGAATCAACACATCCTCTTCCTTATCCTCAAGACCCTGTAAAACGGCATGTGCGAGCCCCTTACGCTCCTCTTGATAGGGATAGTCTAAACGAAGATGGGAATAATATCGATTAACATACTCTTCTACTTGATCGCCCTTGTAGCCGACAATAATTGAAACAGACTCTACTCCCGCCGTCTCAACTGCATCCAGCACATGTCCGATGAGTCGTTTTCCGGCCAAATTTATCATTACTTTGGGCACAATCAAAGTATGAGGTCGTAATCGTTTGCCAATTCCCGCTGCTGGTATAACTGCTCTCATGAATTATTTCCCTCCGCCAAACATGTCAACCTTCACATTTACATGCTCAAGGTATTTTTTGGGGTCTTCTTTTATTTCTTTTACAATAGCATTAATATTTACAGTAATACTGTCCAATCTTTGATACAGGGCATCTGAAGTCGTCAATTTTCCCAGGCTTGAATTTGGATCTTTCAGCCTTGAGCTCAAGATGCTTAAGTCTTCACCCAGTTTGTCCAGCCTACTAATTGAGCGATTTAACTTATCCTTATTATCATCAACAACCTTGTTCAAAGTATTTGAAACTGTCTTCAAATTTGTAACAATAGTATCTATATCTTTTCGCTTCGAACTGACCATAATTTCGGCCTGCTGTAGCGCACCCTTCATGGCCTGAAGCCCTGGCTGTATGTCAGAAACCATAAGAGAATCAATTAATTTGGAGCTATTATGTATGGTATGAAGACTGGCTTGAACATCCTCTTCCATGGCCTTATTCAGCAATAATAGTGTTTTGTTAAAATTGCCCAACAATGTCTGAAAATCCGCTGAAATAGCACCGGTGGTTTCAAAGATATCCTCGAGCCCCCCTGCGAATGTACCTCGAAAAACACCATGCTCTCCAAGGGGTATCCCTGAGTTGCCAGGACTAACCTCAACCTTTTTAGATCCCAACAATTCCTGATTCGCGATGATAGCGTAAGCATCACTATACAGGGTTATGTCCTTGTCCACACCAACGATTATATCTACTGAGTCTTTTCGTACAATAAAGTTGTCAACAACTCCCTTTGGAACCCCGGCTACGGTAACCGGGTCGCCTTCTTCAAGCCCACTGGCACGGGCGACCCGAACCGTATAATAGCTTCTTGAGGAAAAAATATCGGCTTTATTGCCCCACATAATTCCCATGACCGTTATGGCAAGGATTATCAGGACTACGGTGCCGACGATTATTTCTTGTCTTTTTTCCTCAGGTTTCATTTTCTAATGCTTTCTTGTCTCATCTACTCTTCATCAGAGGATTCTACAAACTGTTTATCGGGATCTATCGGTCGTTTCCATTTTGTCTTATGCTTTGTCAATTGCTTGCGCATCTTCTTGACGACAAAATCAATGGATTTTATAAGATCATTTGATGTCTCTTTCGCCGTAAATGTTTCACCTGGTACATTCAAAATCACCTCAGCAATATAATCACTTTTTATCTTCTCAACGATCACCATACAACTAACAATTCGATCATAGGTAGAATTCAGACGATGATCGACCTCACCCTGAATATACTCTCGTGTTTTCTCAGAAATGTCAAAATGTCGGGCGACGATGTTTACCTTCATTTACTCCTCCAGCTTTAGGGTGATTAACGAACATACTATTTTTTTCCAGCCCGCGGATGGGCCATTTGGAAAGCTTTTTTCATTTTGTCAACTTGCACATGCGTATACACCTGGGTAGTGGATAAGTTCGCATGACCTAATAAATCTTTTAGAGCCATAAGATCAGCCCCTGCGTTAAGAAGATGAGTAGCAAATGTGTGTCTAAGAACATGGGGACTCATTTTTTTCATCTCTGCGATAGCCTTTATTGCACGCTTAACCCGTTGGCGAATTCCACCAGGTCCAAAGGGAGTACCATTTTTACCCAAAAATAGTGCTTGGCTGTTATCACGAAATCCAAATTTCTGTTTGGTCGCATATTGATAAGCCTCTATCGCTTCCCAGGCGTATTGTCCAACGGGAATAACCCTTTGCTTTGAACCTTTACCCAAAACTGTAACCGTGCCTTTGTTTTCATTCAGATCGCCAGGTGAAAGCCCTGCCAATTCAGATATTCGCATCCCGGTGGAATAAAACAATTCAACGATGGCAAGATCCCGCTTCCCCATCCAGCTATCCGATTCACTCAACTTCTCCAATACAGCAACTATCTGAACTTCAGACAGATAACTTGGAATAACGCCTGGAAGTTTGGGCGTATGTACATATGCTGCAATGTTTAAGCTCACAATTCCTTCTCGATGTAAATATTTAAAAAGGGATTTCAAAGCTGCTAATTTTCGTGCAACAGAACGAGGTTGCTGGACTAACTCTCCTGAGAGATGACCTAAAAAGCTACGAATAACCCCTCTGTTAATCTGGTCTGGATGATCCAAACATTCAATATCCTGGTCTTCTAGAAATTGACAAAACTGATTTATGTCGATTTTATATCCCCGCAATGTTTCCGGTGAATAACGTTTTTCCACCTCCAGCCAGAGCAGAAATTTTTCGATATGATCATTCAAGAGTCGAGCCATTTTTATTTACCATCCTCCCGTAAAACTGCCAGGATCTGCTCATAATCTTCAGGGAGAGGGGCTCTTAAATCCATGGTCATTTGAGTCATTGGATGTTGAAATATTAATCTGCGGGCATGCAGAGCCTGCCTACTCAAAATGTCCAACAAGCGGGCAGCAAGCTGTCGATTTCTCATATTCAAGGTAATAATCTTGGAATTTCGACCGCCATAATATGGGTCACCGAATATTGGGTGGTTTATGTGAGTCATGTGGACTCTGATTTGATGCGTGCGACCTGTTTCAAGCTTAACGCGAACAAGGGTCAAAAATTCGAAGCGTTCCATAACCTCGTAGCGCGACAGCGACGGGCGGCCATCCTCAACGACACCATATTTTTTACGGTTATTCGGCAGACGACCGATGGGCGCATCAATATCCCCGGAATCCTCAGCAAAACGTCCCCAAACCAAAGCATAGTAATATTTTTTGATTGTGCGTTTTGAAAACTGCGATCGTAGACTTCCATGGACCCGATTGTCTTTTGCAGAAATGAGCAGACCGGAGGTGTCTTTGTCTAGACGATGCACAATTCCAGGTCTAAGGAGTCCATTTTCATTAGAGAGATGTTCACAATGATAGATGAGCGCATTGACCAGGGTTCCGCTGGCATTGCCAGCGGCGGGATGAACGACCAGTCCAGCGGGTTTATTGACAACAATCAGATAATCATCTTCATACACAATATTCAAAGCAATATTTTCACCAAAAATTGTTGGCGAATAAGGCAGATCGTATTTGACGGTAATGTGCTCACCTGGTTCAACGAGGTGGCTGGCCTTTACCGATTTTTCATTCGCTGTGATCCTGCCGGTTTTCAATAACTTCTGGACTTGATTTCGGGTGATGTAGGAGGGCAAACGTCCGGAAAGAAATTTATCGATACGCTCTGGCCGCTGCTTCCGATCAATAGTGACCTCAAAAGTTTCAAATGCAGACTTGTGGTGTTCAGCTTGAGTAGACAGCGTGATTTATTCCTACAATTGTAAAAAGTGAGAGAGTATGATTAAAGTGGGTTGATTCAATTATATGCACTTAAAATGGCCTGAACCAAATATAGCTTTCGGCTTGGTAAATAGAAAGATTATTGAATGAGCTCTTTTGTAGGATCACTTCTTGGAGAGTTACCAGGGTTAGAGGATTCCCCGGCTTCGATCTTGCTCTTTTTCGACTCGATAAAGAACACATATCCCAGATACAGAATCATTCCAATGTTTACAGCACTATCAGCAATATTAAAGGTAGGCCAGCGTGTGAAAAACAACCAATCTGGCCAATCAAAACTGATAAAATCAACCACATATCCTCGGATAAGTCGCTCTGGAATGTTTCCGAATGCGCCTCCTAGAATAAAGGCGAGACCAATACTGGGTAACACATGCTGGTCTTTATATTGATATAATAAATAAAACAACAAACCTATGGCTCCAATGGCCATAGCATTGACCAAAGGCATTGGAATAAAGGAAAGACTGAAAATCATATTGTAATTTTCGGCATAATCCAGTCTGAAGAGGCTCCCATCCTCGGGCCAATAGCCTTTGCCTTTAAGAGCGACAATGGCCCAATACTTAGTTCCATGATCGAGGACCACCAGCACAGCGGATATGCTGAGATATTTTAGCATCTGCTTAATTGCGTTCGATTCCTACCTTGAATGTGCACTTGGCAATTTTGAATTCAGTCTGAAAAATATCCTTTTTTGAACCAAAGGAGATGGTTTCAGCCAGGATTTCATTGGCTATGTATTCCTGATACTCGACAATGACTTGTTGAAGTTCATTCTCAACTTCAAGATAGAGAATGATTCGGTCAGCAACATCAAACCCGGCATCCTTACGCATATTTTGGACATTTCGGATAAAGTCGCGAGCGATTCCCTCGTTTATTAGTTCTGTTGATAATTCAGTCTCAACAGCTACGACTACTCCTGCATCCTCAACTACGGCCTGACCCTCAGGTTCAATCGTCGTAATCATAAGTTCTTCAGGAAGCAGATCGAATGAACCGTGTTCATCACCCAGGCGTATTATTTCTCCTGCTTTTGATTGTTTGAGAAGATCTTGAGGATCTGACGCTCCAATCAGATTGCGAATTTGGCTCATATCCTTGCCATATTTTGGACCTAACAAGCCAAGATTGGGTTTAATATCGTATTTAACCAAATCATCAGCTGTCTCTACAACTCTAAGGATTTTGATGTTCAATTCTTCCAGAATCTGATCCTGTAAATCAAGTGCAAAGGACTTATCAGCAGCATCAGGGAAGTAGACTGATATGCTGGCCAATGGTTGTCTGACTTTCATGTTCGCCTTGTTTCTGGCGGCTCTTCCCAGCTCAACGGTTTTGATAACCACTGCAACTCTTCGAAGTAAGTCATCATCAAGCCAGCGTTCGTCAACTTCTGGGAAACTACAGAGGTGAATACTTTGAGGGGCCGTAGGGTCCAGCGCCACAACCAGGTTTTGATACATTGATTCAGTAAAAAACGGGGATACGGGGGCAATCAGCTTGGCCAGTGTAACCAATGCCTGATAGAGGGTGTGATAGGCTGCCCATTTATCAGTATCATTTTCACTTTTCCAGAAACGGCGTCGTGAGCGTCGAACATACCAGTTTGACAATTCGTCAACAAAACGGTTTATCTTGAGCATCAGTTTATCTGCCTGGTAAGTATCATAATCTTTACGCGCCTGACCAACCAGTTGGTTCAAACGAGCTAAGATCCACTTGTCAAGCTCTGCCAGAGTCGATTCATCAAGAGTGGACATAGGGTCAAATTTATCGAGTCGTGCATAGGTTACAAAAAATGAATAGGTGTTCCAAAGTGTCAGAACTTTTCGACGGACTTCATCGGCAGCTCCATAGCCAAAATTTAGATTATTGACTGGAACCTGAGAAGCGTACATCCAGCGCATGACATCCACACCCATTTTCTCCGCGGCGTCTTCAAACCAGATGGCATTGCCAGCTGATTTATGCATATCATCACCATTTTCATCTTTCACAAGAGCATGGCCCATGATGGTTTTGATGGGAGGTCGATTCTCCATCACTGTACTCATGGCAAGAATTGCATAAAACCAGTTACGAAATTGACCGGGGAGTGACTCGACTATGAAATCTGCCGGAAACCATTTCTCCCAATATTCCGGATCTTTGCGGTAGTCCATCGTCGAATAAGGAACAATACCAGCATCAAGCCAGGGATTTCCAACATCTGGCACTCGCGACCCGATTAGACCTGTCTCAGGATGTTTAATCTTTACCAGGTCGATCCAGGGTCTGTGAGGACTGTTTCCTTCAAATTCTTCCCAGCCTTCAACAGCCAGGGCTTTGAGCTCCGTTTCCGAGCCGACGACATAAAAAGATCCATCTTCAAAAGTCCAGATGGGTAAAGCCAATCCCCAATAGCGTTTTTTGGAGATCATCCAATCATGCATGTTTTTGAGCCAATCAAGTTCGCGATCCTTCCCATAGGAGGGAATCCATTCCACTTTTTTGGTTACCTCGGCTATCTCACCTCGCAATTCGTCCATGCGGATAAACCATTCATCGACAGGTCGAAAAACCAGCTCTGTACCATGACGCCAACAACAGGGATAGCGGTGAGTTATTGGCTCACGTTTGTAGCGCAGCCCTTTTTGAGAGAGGTCATTGATCACCTCATCGCTAATAGCCATGACATTTTTGCCAGTCCAATCACCAAAACCTTCCAGGTAATTTCCAAATTCATCGATGGGCTTTATAACCTGAAAACCCAGTTCACGAGCCAGGGCATTGTCTTCTTTTCCACAGCCAGGAGCGATGTGAACGATGCCAGTGCCATCGCTTTCAGATATTTCATCCCAAAAAATCACAGCATGCTGAATGTCTGCCTGAATGGGCAACTCATCGTAAGGACCGTGGTATTCCCAGCCCAACATGTCCCTTCCCTTGAGCGTCTCGAGAATTTCATAGTCACCCTGGAGTATTGAGAGACGACCCTGGACCAAATAGTAGACCTCATCGGCTTGCTTGACTTTCACATAATCGAGGTCTGGATGAACTGCTGCCATGATATTTGACGACAATGTCCACGGGGTAGTGGTCCAGACTAAGAGTGATTCTCCCGCCCTATCCTTGAGGGGGAATTTTAAATAAATGGAAGTATGGGTAAGTTCTTTATAGCCTTCTGTAGCAATTTCATGTTCAGAAAGGGCCGAGCCACAGCGGGTACACCAGGGCATGACATCGTAGCCCTTGTAAATGAACCCACGATCAAAACATTTCTTCAAAAAGGACCAGATGGTGTAATTGTTTTCGTCGGACATTGTGAAATAGGAATTGTCCCAATCCATCCAATAGCCCATCCGTTTTGACTGTTCGGTTTGGATAGCTGAAAATTTGCGGACACGTTCCTTGCACTTATTTACAAAGGCTTCAATGCCGTATTCTTCAATATCGGTTTTAGATTTGAAGCCTAGATCTTTTTCGACCTCCACTTCAACCCAGAGCCCCTGACAATCAAATCCATTCTGATAGCGGAGTTCCATGCCAAGCATGGCGTGAAACCGTTGATACATATCCTTATATGTTCGCCCCCAGGCATGGTGGACGCCCATCGGGTTATTGGCAGTTATTGGACCATCCAGGAAGGACCAGCGGGGTTTCCCAGCATTCTGAGCTCTCAGTTTATTGAAAATATCTGCCTGTTCCCAAAAGTGGAGCATTTCGTGTTCCAAGGCGATAAAATCTTCTTTGCTGGATACTTCCTTCATCATGAGTCTGTGTATTCCTGTTCCATTTTTCATTACTATTTTATCAACTTTTCAAGACCTTTTACAGCCGCGCAATATAATCGCCACGTTTTCGTCATGTCAATGGTATCCCCATTATTCTATCCCTTCCGAAAACATGCCCGTTTGAGGTCATGAATTGTCAATAATTATGGAAATAGCTGCAAAAGAAAGCGACCCTGATGTGCCACTGTGGCAATCAGGGTCGCCTGACCATGTGGAGGAAAAGTCTAGCTGTTATTTACAATACAGCTTTACTCCGTTTTATTTCGGTAAGGTGAGGGCGACAAAAAAAGTATTATCAGCATCCCGTCTAACCAACAATAGAATGGTGTCTCCTGCTTCATAGCTGTTTATAAGTTTTTCAAAATCCCGTTTACTAGCGACTTCTTCCAGACTTCTCACATTGGGGCCCATTTTCTGGATGAGATTTCCTTCGCGAATATTCTTTTGAAAGGCTTCACTCTCCCGCTCAACTGCAGTAACCAGAACACCCTTCGTTCCTTGGGGAAATTTATAAGCGCGCAATCGATCTGCACTGGGCGTTTCAGTGGTAAAACCAAGATCTGACTTTTCAACTTCTGGCGGACCGCTGGCAACCACTTCCTCAGGTAATTCACCTAATTTTACAGTGATCGTTTGAATTTTTCCGGCCCTCAGAATCTTTACTTTTTTCTTTTCTTCTGGTCTCTGCGTCGAAACAAGCATGGGTAATTTTTGGGAATTCTCCACGGCATGGCCATCGAATTCAAGAATAACATCACCTTGTTTCAGCCCTGCATCATCAGCTGGACTGTCCTCGACAACCTGTTGGACCAGGGCACCCATTGCATTGTCCATTCCCAATGTTTTTGCCAGATCAGCATCAACTGGTTGAATAAATACACCTAACCAGGCTCTGGTAACCCGGCCATTTGAACGCAAATCTTCAACAATCCGATTAACTAAATTAACTGGAATGGCAAAACCGATACCCTGGTTACCACCACTACGGGAGGCAATCGCAGAGTTCATACCTATCAGCTCACCATCCAGATTTACCAAAGCACCACCAGAATTGCCCGGATTGATAGCAGCATCGGTCTGGATAAAGTTTTCGTAATCGTTGAGTCCCACAGACGATCTACCTGTTGCGCTGATGATTCCCTGGGTAACAGTTTGAGAAAGGCTGCCTGAAAAAGGGCTACCAATAGCCAGAACCAATTCACCCACACGAATTTTGTCGGAATCTGCCATTTTTATGGGTCTCAGGCCTTTTGCGTCGACTTTAATTAGAGCAACGTCAGTTTTAGGATCGGCTCCAATAATCTCTGCATCATACTCTTTATTGTCGGAAAGTTGAACCTTGATGTTCTCCCCTTTTTCAACCACATGATTATTAGTGATGATGTAGCCATCCTGGCTAATAATGATTCCAGATCCTAAGGACGTACTTTTCATCTCACGGTCACCATCAGGTAAGAAGGGCCAGAGTTGTTTGGGAAACATATCCTGATAGTCACGCAGGCTCTCCATTGCAGGATGCTTGTAGACGTGCTCACTTGTGATTGTCACGACTGACGGTGAAACATTTTCCGATATATCCGCAAAGGCATTGCTGAGAGATTTAGCAATACTGATATCTGATGCATTGATATTTGCCGGGATAAATAAGACAATCAGTAAAAGAGCGCTAATTTGTAGTATTTGTTTATTCATGTAGTTCTCCATTTTTTGGGCAACTCTTTCTATGCCGCTTAAAAGGAAAGGTTTCAGATAATTTAAGCTGACTCCAATGTAAAGATGGCAAAAACAGAAACTAACTCCTAACCTCACGAATCGTTTTTTATTAATTTGCCAGCATGTCAAGTAGATCGCATGTGCTTTCCGCCCTCCAACGAGTTGAAACTTCGCGGGTTCCCATTGGTGAAATTGGCGGAGGATATACAGATAGTATCATCAAAGCTATCCTGGGCGGTGATCACCAGACAGGTGCAGATGCATACTTTCAAAATCATCTAAATGTACGGCGACTCCTCGGTGCAGATATTGTCGGGGCCAGAGTTCTTGGACCGCCTGTGGAAGTGATTGGAATCCATGAGGACTGGGGAACTGACATCTATCGAGATTTCTGGGGCGCCAGCTATACCCAACCCCCAGACGCCACCGTCCAACTTGTGAATCCTATCGCCAATAGCCCGGCTGAACTGGAAGCCTGGAAAGCTCCAGAGCTTGGCAATTTCAATAAGTCCCTCATCAAGCGCTGGAAAACGGATACTGATCTTTTCGTGTTGGCAACCCTCAACGCAGGGTTTGATCTGGGTTATGAATTATTGGGTTTTGAACGCTTCATGATGTGGACTATTCAAGCACGAAAAACCATGCACGAATATTTTGAAAAATTGATCCAAGCCAACCTCGAATTGGCATTGATGAGTGTAAATGCCGGTGCTGACGGCATTCTTATAGCCGATGATCTCGCCTTTAATACAGGCACTTTTGTAGATCCTGAATACCTGCGAACCGACTACTTCCCCCTGCTGAAGGCGATGGTCACAGAAATTAAGAAAACCGGCGTGCCCGTTTTTTTACACTCAGATGGAGATTTGCGAAGCATCATACCTGATCTCATCGATTGCAATATCGATGTACTTCAATCCTGCGACCCCAATGCAAATATGGATATTCCATCCCTTAAAAAGGAATACGGACATGACCTGGTTTTCATGGGAAATATTGACGTTGACCTTCTTGCCAGCGGATCTGTAGAGGAAGTGGAGATTACAACACGCAATCTTATAAGAGATTCCCGAAAAGGCGGCGGATTTATCCTGAGCACCAGTAATGTGGTCGCTTCATACTGTAAACCTGAAAATGTGAGAGCTATGTATGCTGTAGCTCATAAGGAATTAATTTAAATGCCCGCTCCTGGAGATTCAATTCAACAGGCAATTTTATTGGGAAACGTAGCCTCAATATCCAGCTTGGTTAATCAACTTCTGGAAGATGGGCTGGCTGCTCATGTCATCCTTGATGATCAGCTATTACCGGGAATGGCCATTGTTGGGGAACGATTTAAACGCAATGAATTGTTTCTTCCTCAAGTACTCATGTCTGCCCAGGCAATGCAAACGGCAATCGACATTTTAAAACCCCATTTGCTCAAAGATTCCGGCGGATCAACACAGCAGACTGTTATTATAGGCACTGTCAAGGGTGATATGCACGACATTGGCAAAAACCTGGTGAGAATCATGCTCGTTGGAGCTGGTTTTAACGTGATCGATTTAGGCGTTAATGTTCCTGCTCAACGATTTTTAGAAACCGCGGCACAGCACCAGGCTGCGGTTGTCTGTCTCTCGGCATTGTTATCATCCACAATGAATAATATGCGGGAAGTTGTGGCCAGCTTTAGAGCAGATTCTGTATTAAGCCAGACTAAAATTCTGATCGGTGGTGCACCTGTAAGTCGGGAATTTTCAGATACGATTGGTGCCGATGGATATGCACCCTCTGCCCCGGCAGCTGTTGAACAAGTTCAACTGTTGTGCCAATCTTGACCTTGAAATTAAATGAAACATCAGCATAAGTTAAATTATTCATGATTACCATAATCTCACCTGCCAAAAGTGTCAACTTCGAAGACCCGGCACCGACTGATTCTTTTTCTCTGCCCGATCATTTAAGCCAGAGCAAAAAGCTTATTCGATATCTAAAACGTTATAAGAAACCACAACTCATGGAGCTTATGTCCCTGAGCGAAAAGCTTGCTGAATTAAACATATCACGGTATAAAGCCTTCAATCCACCGTTTCAGCTAGACAATGCCAAACAAGCGCTGTATGCATTTACCGGGGATGTGTATCGGCATATGCGCGTGAATACCTACGATGCAGAAACCCTGGAATTTGCCCAAAGCCATCTTCGGATCTTGTCAGGTTTATATGGCTATTTAAGGCCACTTGACTTGATTCAGCCGTATCGCCTGGAAATGAAAACGAGACTCGCAACAGATCGCGGAGCGGATCTTTATCGGTTCTGGGGCAATCGCATTAGCAATGCGCTTAATAAAGATCTCAGGTTAGCCCCCACTCCAGTTCTGGTCAATCTGGCATCAAAAGAGTATGCAAGAGTCGTTAATTTCAAAGCAATCAAGGCGCAGGTCATTCATATTGATTTTAAAGAAGAAGAGCAGGGTAAATTGAAGATTATTGCTATTTTTGCCAAATGGGCGAGAGGCCTTATGGCAGACTATATCGTCCAGAATCGCATAAGTGACCCCGAAGAATTAAAGAATTTTGGAATGGCTAATTATGCTTTTTCCGCTGAAGATTCCAGCCCATCAAACTGGGTCTTCAAACGCCCGCGGCCCCTCTAGGGCATCTTCTTTCAAGCTTTTACGATGGGTAGTTTGATCGTGAAGGCAGTGCCTTTTCCAGGCGTACTTTTTACGCTGATCTCGCCCTTGTGATCCCGGACAATATTCTTTACAATTGCCAAGCCAAGCCCTGTTCCACCATGTTTATTATAGGTGAAAAATTCATCGAATATCTTCGTCAGAACATCCCTCTCCATCCCATGTCCAGTGTCAGACACAGTCAAAACCAGATAGTCCTCAACAGCTTCGGTGGAAATGCTCAGGACACCGCCTTCACTCATTGCCTCACTAGCATTATTGGCAAGATTCTCAACGACTCTATAAAACCTGTTCGGATCGATATTTAGCAAAGCCTGGCCTTGAAAATCAGTGATAAGCTGCATTTTTTGTTGAGCCAAATTAAATTGTATACTGATGAGCGCTTCCTGAATACAGGCGGGGAATTCAAGGGTTTCTAATTTAAGGGCCGAAGTCCCACTGGCAAATGCCAGCAGTTCCTGGGCTAAAATATTGAACTGGTTTACCTGTTGAGTAATGATCTTGGTGTACTTAACAATTTCTTCATAAGGCATCTCTTTTAAGCCAATAAGTTGAGCGAAACCGGCGATGGTTGTCATAGGATTCTTTAAATCATGGAGAATTGTCGATGCCATCTTGCCGATAATTGAGAGACGCTCACTTTCAACGAGAGCTTCACGTGTTTCATTCAGCGCTTGAATCGTTTTACTTAACTCACGATTTTTCTCTTCAAGCGATCCGATTAGCGTGCTATCGGTACGCCGTAAATAATTTGATATACTTCTGGCTACTTCCAGAGTGAACTTGGGAAAATGGTTCACCAGCTCCAGAAAACCCGCCTTTTCAACGACGAGAACTTCGCTTGTCTCGCGGGCAATAATGCCAGCACTTCGAAGCTTGTTCTCGACGAGAGCCATCTCTCCAAAGAGTTCGCCTGAACCACGGATAACATTAAGGACCTCAAGCTCATCACCTTCGATTGATTTCACAACCTCGAGATGACCCTTGATTAAGACAAAAAATTGGGTGGCGATTGCAGCTTCTTCAATAAGCATTTCACCAGACTCGAAAACCTGGCGCTGCATTAAGGCGGACATCTTTTCAAGCTCGTCCTGGTGAACGCCTGAGAAGAGATCTAATTTTTTTAACAATTCAATCGGTGGAGGGTCAAGAATGCGCATAAGCCTTTAAAACTCTATGGTGCGCTATCGAAGGGTATGGGGATTTGGTGTTTACTCTTCGGAAGTAAATTGTAGCCTACGGCAGGCAGATCAATTATAAATTTAGTACCAACCCCTTCCTCGCTTTCGATTGAGATGATGCCATCATGTTCATCCACGATTCGCTTTACGATGGCGAGGCCAAGACCGGTACCTCTGCGTTTTCCAAAAGTATAAAATTCTTTAAAGGCATTGGCTTTTATCTCATCTGACATTCCTCGGCCATCATCTTCGAGAATGATCCGAACGCCTGTTTCCACTTCCTGACTATGAATGGTAAAATGTCCCTTTCCATCAAGAACATCGAGAGCGTTGTTGGCGATATTTTCCATTACTCTGAAGAATCGGCCATTATCAATTCGAGCTTCACCCGTAAAATTCAAATCTCTTTCAAATACGATACCCTGTTCCTCAAACTTAAGTACCAGCGAATCACAACATTCATGAAGATACCCAGCCATCTGAACTGATCTCAGCCGCATCTGCTCGCCACCCTGTGCAAATGAAAGAAGGTCTTGAGTCATGGTTGTAAACTGGATGACCTGTTTGGAAATGATATCGGCATATTTCGCCAATTGCTCTGTGCTATTTTTCTTCATTTTGATCAATTGAGCATAGCCGCCGATGGTAGACATGGGATTTTTCATGTCGTGTAAGATGGTAGAAGCCATCCGACCGATGAGCGAAAGACGTTCTTTCCCAATAAGTTCTTCTTGAGTTTCTTGCATCAGGTAATTCAAATGACGCAGCTCATCGTTTTCTTTTTTCAATTTATTGATGAGTCGCTCGTCAGTTTCTCTCAGGAATAATGAAATATTTTTTGCTACTGCCAAGGTGAAGAGCGGAACTGATTGAACAAGGTCAAGAAAATCTGCTTTTGAAACGGCTAAAATTTCGCATTCCGTATCAGCTATCATTCCAGCGCTTCTGGGTTTATCCTCAAGCAGTGCCATTTCACCAAAAAGCCCACCCACTTCATCATAAAAACCAAGGAGTTCAGTACCTGTTTCGCTGACTTGTTTCTCAATTCTAACTTTGCCTGAAATCAAAATATAAATGTGGTCCCCGATTGATTCCTCTTTAATAATGGTCTCTTCATTATCATAGCGGCGAGCTTCCAACTTAGCATAAATTTGCTGTAGCTCAGCGTCTGGGATATGTTCGAATATTTTCCACTTTTTCAGGGAATCAAATGTTGGTTTTTCTATCAGCTTCATACACCGTCCACTCTATATAGGAGTCAATTGAAGTTTAAAAATCATCAATATCAAAAACACAATAATATGTGCAAATACTAACTCTTGGTGGCGACTCATTCATTATCTACAGAATCAAAACCACACTTGATCAGCAGAGCGTTTAGCATGGATGAGAGACGTTGCCAGAAATCTTGTGTTACTTCTCCCTAAAGTAATCATGTTTGTCTTTTTTCAAACCTCCATTCATCGATGCGTAGGTCTGAATACTTCAGATATCTGGCAAATTTCATCAGGAGTTCACTCCCCGAAGAATTGTAGATTCAATGGATAAATCTAATCTTAATAGCGCTTTGAATATTTCAGCTAATAGCCACCTGTCTGCATACTGGTGAAGATTAAATTCATTAAGGCTTTTTTAAATAAAAACTGCCCCCTCAGAAATCTGAAGGGGCAGTGTGTGGAATTGGTAATCTGGTGTGTTTAGAGTTCGCGTGCGGCAGCCTGTGCGGCGGCCAGTCTTGCAATAGGTACTCTGTAAGGAGAACAACTCACATAATCCAGACCGGCTCTGTGACAAAATTCAACTGAGCTTGGTTCACCACCATGCTCGCCACAGATTCCAAGTTTGATATTCGGACGGGTTTGTTTGCCCAATTTACATGCCATTTCTACGAGCTGACCAACACCCTCCTGATCAAGAACTTCGAAAGGATCATTTTTCAAGAGACCTTTTTCAAGATATACGGGCAGGAATTTTCCTGCATCATCACGCGAATACCCAAAGGTCATCTGGGTCAGGTCATTGGTTCCAAAAGAGAAGAACTCTGCGCTGGTTGCAATCTTGTCTGCTATTAGCGCAGCACGGGGGATTTCGATCATGGTTCCAACGAGGAAATCCATGCTTTCACCTTTCTCCTCGAAAAGATCTTTAATGGTGTCACGAACAATCTTTTCCTGAAGCTCCATTTCTGCCAGGGTACCTGTAAGAGGGATCATGATCTCAGGTATCGCTACAATACCCCTGGCCTTGAGGGCAAGGGCAGCACCCATGATGGCTTTGGTCTGCATAATCGTAATTTCTGGATAGGTATTGCCCAGACGACAACCACGATGACCTAACATGGGATTGAACTCGGCAAGATCCTCAACTTTTTCTCTAATGACCTTTAATGAGACACCCATAACATCAGCCATTTCCTGCTGACCTTTTTCGTCGTGGGGAACAAACTCATGTAATGGTGGATCCAGCAAACGAACAGTGACCGGCAAATCATGCATTGCTTCAAAAATACCTTCAAAATCTTTTTGTTGTATCGGCAAGAGACGCGCCAGAGCTGCAACACGGCCGGGAGTATCTTCGGCAAGAATCATCTCACGCATGGCAACAATCTTCTCACCCTCGAAAAACATGTGCTCAGTACGACAAAGACCTATCCCTTTGGCTCCAAACTCCCTGCCAATAGTACTTTCACGCGGTGTGTCGGCATTGGTCCGTACGTACATTCTGGTAAATTTGTTGGTGAGCTCCATGAGTTTTCCGAAATCTCCACTTACCTCGGGATCAATCGTTTTGATTTTGTCTACGTAAATCTCACCGGTTGATCCATTCAATGAAACCCAGGTGCCTTCTTTGAAGACCTCTCCCCTGACAGTGAGGGTTCTGGCTTTATAATCAATTTTCAATTCGCCTGCACCGGAAACACAACATTTACCCATTCCGCGGGCAACCACAGCGGCGTGCGAAGTCATGCCTCCACGAGCTGTTAATATTCCATTGGCTATGTTCATGCCCTCAAGATCTTCTGGTGAAGTCTCAATTCTGGCAAGGATAGCATTTTCAAATTTGGAAGCTTCATCTGCAAAGAACACCAATTGACCCGTAGCAGCACCTGGTGAAGCAGGCAAACCCTTGGTCAGCACTTTTGCCGCAGCTATTGCTTCTTTTTCAAAAACGGGATGCAGAAGCTCATCCAATTTGTTTGGTTCAACCCGCATCAGGGCTTCTTTTTCATCAATTTCACCTGCAGCCAGTTTTTCCATGGCTATTCTGACCATGGCAGCACCGGTTCTTTTACCATTGCGAGTCTGTAACATCCAAAGCTTGCCATCCTGCATGGTGAACTCAATATCCTGCATATCTTTATAATGATCTTCCAGGCGGTTCTGAATGGCATCAAGCTCTTTATAGATCTCAGGCATCAACTCTTGAAGGGAGGGAAAATTCTTAGCGCGATCAGCTTCGGAGACACCGGCTAATACAGCCCAACGCTCTGAACCCAGCTTTGTGATTTGCTGAGGCGTACGCACACCTGCAACCACATCTTCACCCTGGGCATTAATTAGATATTCGCCATTGAAAACATTTTCACCCGTTCCTGCATCGCGGGTAAAGGCAACTCCGGTACCGGAATTATCGCCCATGTTCCCAAAGACCATGGCCTGGACGTTAACGGCGGTTCCCCAATCGCCAGGGATCTTATTCAACATGCGATAATAGACTGCGCGAGGGGTTTCCCATGAATCAAAAACTGCCATGACGGCTCCCCAGAGTTGCTCCCATGGATCGTCTGGGAATACTCTACCCGTCTTCTTGGTAACAGCAGCTTTGAACTCCTTCACCAAATATTTTAAATCTTCTACTGTAAAATCAGTATCAAGTTCAAGACCTCTGGTCTCTTTTAGCTCTTCCATGATTCCTTCAAAGGGATCGATGTCTTCTTTTGACTCAGGTTTCATCCCCAGAACAACATCACCATACATCTGGACGAAACGACGGTACGAATCCCATGCAAAACGCGAGTTGCCTGATTTTTGAGCCAAAGCTTCAACAGCACTGTCATTCAATCCAAGATTCAAGACCGTGTCCATCATTCCAGGCATAGACACACGAGCACCAGAACGAACTGAGAGTAACAGCGGGTTCTCTTCGTCACAGAACTTTGCGCCCATAATGACTTCGGTTTCCCTGACTGCTGCTTCAACTTCAGCCTTAATCATCTCAACCGTTTGTTCCTGGCCTATTTTATTATACTCCGTGCAAACTTCAGTCGTAATCGTAAATCCTGCAGGAACAGGGATTCCCAAACCGCTCATCTCAGCGAGGTTGGCCCCTTTGCCACCAAGTAGATTCTTCTGAGACGCATCGCCATCAGCTTTTCCGCCCCCAAATACATAAACGTGTTTTGTCATGACCAAATCATCCTTTCAATCGATATAAATACAGAAAAATTGTTGTTGAATCGTGTCTCAGATCAGAGTGACTAATACCCATGCGCCGAATTAAACCTTTTTCTTAACCTTTTACCAGAAAATTTAATCTGTGAAAAGTAAATGGCTCGGAAGCCTCCATTTCCAGTGAGGCTGTGCATCACAATCTGGATTGCCTGCTAGAATTATTTCATGGATTTAATGGACCACAGGCTAGCTTCAAGCATGAAAACTTTGCTTATCCATGCCCTTCGATCAGAAGCTGGACTTATCAAACAGTTTTACCCACATATATCAGTCCCTCAGACCTCATCCAGCCTGGACCTGAAATTCTTGAATGATGATTTTGATATTTTAAGGACAGGAGTGGGACTCAAGCGATGCAATTCTGTCCTGCAAAAAATCGTGGATCCCGAAAGATATTCGCGGGTTATCCATTTTGGCGTAAGCGGCTCGCTGAGTCATGAACTAAAAATCAATCAACTGGTCGAGGGATACCAGTTTATCGCAGTGGATAAACCGACTATAACCTTCTCCAAAACGAATCTACATGACTTTGAACAAGTGCCAGCTGTCTCCTTTATTAGCAGCGACAAAGCGATCACCAGCGACATTTCTCGTCTTCAAGCCGTCGGATTAGGTGGACAGGCTGTTGATATGGAGTCTTATGCTGTAGCCCATTTCTGCGTGGAGCACAACCTCGACTTGCTGGCTTTGCGCTGCATCTCCGACCAGGCTGGAGATACTACGGAAGCTGATTTTAAGCAGCATTACTCGAAAGCGGCCGCGACTTTGCAGACATTTTTAATGAAGCATGTATTAGCCGGGCCGAAAATATAACTATGAACATATCCGTGATCATCCCCACCTATAACCGAGCCCGGACTATCGAACGCGCTTTGATTTCTGTGCTGAGACAGACACTTCCCGCTATGGAAATCATCGTGATTGATGATGCATCTGATGACATCACCCCACAGATACTCGCAGAATTTGAAGGTAAAATCAGGTTGATCACAAATGAAAACAACAGGGGTGTCTCCTTCTCCAGAAATGAGGGGATTAAAGCAGCTCGCGGGGATTGGATAGCTTTTCTAGATTCAGACGATCGTTGGGATAAGCATAAGTTAGAAACCCAGAAATTGTTTCATGATTCCAATCCAGAGTTTTTGCTTAGCCAATGCGATGAAATCTGGATTCGAAACGGTGTTCGAGTAAATCCAATGTCCAAACACAAAAAACAGGGCGGGTGGATATTCCAGGCTTGCATTCCGCGTTGCATTGTGAGTCCAAGTGCGGTCATTATTCACAGAGACGTCTTTAAAGCGGTGGGGCTTTTCGATATACATCTTATGGCCTGCGAGGATTATGATCTATGGCTTAGAATTGCACCTATTTATGAAATTGGTTTTCTGGCCAAAAATCTAGTCACCCGGTATGGTGGACACGAAGATCAGTTGAGTAGAAAATATTGGGGTATGGATCGCTTTCGGATTACCGCCATGGAAAAACATATTGGTAGCTCACTTGACCCCGAATCCAACAAACGGCTCCTGGAAGAATTGATATTGAAGTGTGGTATTGTGGCAGAAGGTGCGCGTAAACGCGACAATCCAGAACTCAATGAGCGCTATCTGAGAAAGCAGAAAAAATACCATGACCGCTTGGCTGCCCTGGCTTAGTAAATCCCCGAACTTTCTTTGGATTATTCTACCAGATCGTTACGAATACTGGCATACTTCAGTGTAGAGAAAAGATTTCTGAAAAATGGGGGTTGCACAGCTTGCATGCGATTCAATGCGGCTTCATAATCATAATCAAACCTGTTTACATCATATTCAATATTCTTACCATCAATCTTTAAAAACCCAACAACTGGACGGCGGTCTTCATCAAAGGGGAGTCCCGTAGATCCCGGGCAGATTACGCGTAAATTTCCGAAATGCTCATTCCGAGGTATGTGCGTGTGACCATGAACAAAAATAAAAGTGTTAGCCTGGTCGTGTTTGGTCTGTTCGTGATCCCGCCATTTCCTGGCTTCTTCTAGCGTGGGAGGCAACTCATCTCGTCCAAACCAGGCATGGGTAAATTCCACATATGTCGAGCCGTAGTTTACAAAATGAGACATCTTCATTTTCCGGATAAATTGCTTGCCCTCTTCACCAATTTGTTCAGCAGTCCATTTTTCATTGGCAATGATATCGATGCACACTGGATCATCGGGGTCCATTCCCTCGATGGTGGGTCGATCATATTCCCAGATTCGCTCAACCACATAGCGATCGTGATTTCCACGGATAAAGATAATGTCTTTTAGAGACTGTAATTTTTTGAGAACCTCGAGCGGAGCTGAGCCAAGTGAAAAATTGTCACCGAGACAAACGATGCTATCAACGTGTTCATGTTCATTAATAAGCTCAATAGCCCGATCCAGGGCCTGAATATTGCCGTGAATATCCGTAATTATGGCAAAAGTAAGGGCTTTTCCCTTGGCATCAGGCATAAATCGCACTCTTTATTTGCGCAATATGAGATTGAATATTTTTTGTCATTCCATTATTTCCGAGGCGTAAATATCTCATGCATGCCTGCGAAATCCAACTGCTTTTAAAACTCGCGGATATATATCATATTCCAAAAATGCTGCACTTGAAATGGTTGCCATAGGCATATCTCTCGAATATATTTGCGCCGGCATGAGATCGGCATCTATTATAAGTGATAAATATCTACAAGGAGATACAATGAAACAGTCGAAAAACCCGATGCTCTGGGTTGTGGGATTCTTGCTGCTAACTATCCTGGGGTGTGATTCCACAGACATGACCTCGGCAAAGGTCTACCTCCAGCAGAAAAACTACGAGAAGGCGGAAGAGATGTTGATCGCTGCTTCCGAAAAAGAAGCCATCAATTCTGAACCATCCTATTTATTGGCAACCGAAATTTATGCCCGGAATAAAAACTGGAGCAAGGTTTCTGAATATCTGGCCATGTCAGAGGGAATCGATGGGAAATTTACTGAAAAAATAAAAATGGCTCGTGAAAAATATTGGATCGACAACTTTAATGTCGGCGCCCAGGGCTACAATGCTATGATCAAGGGCGAAGCCAAAGATCCAGCGGCCCTTTCTGAAACAACGATCAAGGCCTTTTTGGACTGTATCATTTTAACACCTGACAAACCAGAAGCATACAGCACCCTGGCCCAGGTCTATCTCTTCAATGAAGATTTTGCCAAAGGTAAAGAGTATATGATTCTTTCGGTTGAGAAAAACCCACTGGACATTACCTCGTTGGTTAATCTTGGGAATGTATATTTTCGCGATAAAGACTATGATGACGCCTTGGTTTATCTCCAAAGAGCCATGGATGTAGATCCCTCTAACCTGAACGCTATTAAGCAGATCGCTTTTGTTTATGACGCAAAAGGTGAAAAGGATAAAGCCGCTGAAGCGTATTTGAACGCAATCGAATTTGATCCCAGTAATACAGATCTTCATTACAATCTTGGCGTCCTGTATTTTCAACAGGAACAATGGGAAGATGCTGCTGCAGAATTTATCAAAGTTGGAGAATTAAATCCCACTGAAGTTGACGGACTGTTCAACGCTGGTCTGGCTTATGGTCGTCTGAAGAAATGGGCAGAAGCAGAGAAGTACCTTGAATTGGCCTTCGAAATAACCCCGGATAGCCTGGATGTTGTGCATGAGCTGAAGATGGCTTATTACCATAACTATGGGACAAACTCCAAAAAGTTTAAAGACATGGAAAAAATTGAAAAGAGCTTGAAAAATTAGCTCCATTGACAAATCTTTACAAAACCCCACTTAATAGTGGGGTTTTTTGTTTTATCTCCGATTTGAGCACTTAATTTCTCGACACAACCCGTAACTAAAAAGGAATCTGCTATGCGCATTATTACTATAATTACTCTAACTCTTCTACTGTCAATAAGCCTCTCTGCCAAGAAAAAGGGAGCGCCACCGATGTCCTCAGGCGCATCTGGTGACCGGACCTGCCAAACCAGTAAATGTCATGGAGATTATGATCTGAACTCCGGTAATGCTAAAATTACCATTCAGGGACTCCCTGAAGTCTATTCAGCTAATGCGATTTATGAAATCACATTACAAATTGAACAATCCGATGCAAAGGTCTTCGGTTTTCAGGCCACAGCTGCTGACGAAAATGGAAAAGCAATCGGAACCTTAACTCCAAGTGAAGGCGCTGACATTCAAATTCTGGATTCGGAAAGCTATGCCACAAAAAGCAACCGTCAATATCTTACACATACATTGGCCGGTATTAATGGACCTAAAAAGGGTACATCCCCTACCTGGAAAATTCAATGGCAAGCACCAGACAGCACTGCGTCAACATCCTCATTTTCCTTTGCTTTTAATGCTGGTAATGGAAACAAGAAAAAAACGGGTGACTATATCTATACCCGCAGCATACAGGTCAATCCAGCAAAGGATTAGGCTATAAGCTTGATAGGTAAAAGCCGAATCTGTGGATTCGGCTTTTTTATTTGCCCCCCAACGCTAATTTCAGCGACATGATATTCAACCTTTTCAGGAAGATAGTGGCCGGCGGGCTTCTCGTTGCAGTTTCGTTGCTTGGTCAGGAAGTCCCAATTGATGAGCCACATCTGCTCCCCTTTCCAGGCCTTAGCTTCAGAATTTCATATTTCTCACTGATTCCAACTCAAAATCTACTTATTAAGTCCAGTCCTCCAGGCTGGACAAGTCAAGACACCATAAGCGGTGTCTTGGCAACGCTTGATGTAGAATTGCTCCGCTATAGATGGTTGGACCACATTCTTGAGTCACCAAAGATGGATGCATACTCCAGTTTAGATTTTTCGCTCTCGAGTCAATTGGGTAGTGCGGATTTACCAAGCGCATATCCTTCTTCATTTCTGGTGAATGGCGTTGGCATGAGCGCATTCAAAATGAACATGGCAATCAGATCATTTATGTTGAGTCACCATTTTAATTATGACTACAGTCGGCGCGGGTCTTTTACGGCACGATTGGGTACCGGGCTTGGTCATCTGACGCTTTACAACAATTCAAGTGGAGTACGGCTTCTTGAATCCACTGGCTTTGAGCTTGAACTTGGACTGGGATGGAAATATACCCTGTTTGGTCGACTGGGTAAGCGAATGCGTCTTGGCGTGGATCTCGGTTATTCGATCCGGAATTTTGACCTTACGGAGCAATCCGAATCTCTTAAACTTAGTGATGGTTCAGCTGGTGAGCTCTCTCCATTTGAATCAATCTCATTGAACACTCCTGAATTACAGGTGAGTCTGGATTTTGGGGAATTTTTATTTGCCAGCTATACTCCTTACCGCGACCCCTTTAAGCTGGGGTTGCTAAATTTCTCGGCAGGGTTCGGGATTACTAATTATCAAAACGGGGTGACGTACCATCTCGATTCAACGGAGACTTCCCTGAGCGTCCCATTTATAGCGACGGTCTCCAAAAACTATGATTTCCAGATATTCAAGTACAACTGGCCTTTTCATTTTATTCGACAGGCCAACATAGATGTCTTTAGCGGGTTAGGTATTCGGTATTGGAAAAGTTACCAGTCCATAAATCTTCCCCAGGGATGGGCTCACGATTTAACAGATGGCAGTGCACAGTTTTTGGCCCTGAGCCTGGTTCCAAGAATAAGGGATATTTACCTCAATCATGAGATTCTATACCCATTTGGCCCAAACCTCTATGTGCGAGCGAAGGGGGGTACTGGCTTTGCCTCAATGACGCTCTATGAAAATAAACTGGAGGAGCGCTTGATTGATGCAAGCAGCCTTACCTGGCAGATTGGCGCCGGGATTGGCTATACCATTAAAGGTGATGGGAGCTCCCGGGTTTCTTTTGGTCTGAATGTAGATTATTACCATCAAGCCTTTGAGATTGATATGGCAGCTTCGAATCTTACGCCAATTGATCCAGCTGAGATTATTCCCATTCGTTATATGAATCTCAGCCAACCAATCATTTCAATCAATATCGGTTTGCTCTTCGGAGGCTATCCAAATGCAGCGCTGAAGGCCCATGAAGCATTTCGACAAAAACGATACGCACGCGCCCTGGAGATACAGCAGGAGCTAATCCAATTCACGCCGAATCACCATAATATTAAAGCCATTCTCATTGAAAAGCAGATGATCGAGGATTCCCTGGTAACACGCTATTATAAGGATGTTCGAACCATTCTATCTAAAAATAAAATTAAAGAGGCCTATGCATTAATCCAGCAAGGTGGAGCTCCTCCGGGGATCGAAGTCGAAAGGGCGATCAAAGAGATGAAGATTGAGATATCAAATCGTGCTCTTGAGAACGTTGCCGAGGCTCTTAAGGTGCTTGATTATGAGCAGGCTGAAGACATGATACTCCTGGCACTAAAAAGTGATCCTTCATCATATGAAGTTGCGAAAGTGGTGTTGGCTCGCTCCTATATAATCCGCGCCACCATTCTATACAGGTCTGGTGTATATGGGCGCAGCCTGTACTGGTTAAAACAGGCAGATGGCCTAAGCGACCGCTACAAAATGGTAACCAGCGAGCTTCGTCAAAAAATAGGTGATGGTAGATTAGATGATGCAAACGAGGGCATCTTGAAAGAAGACAGGCAGATGGTATATGAATCTATGCAGGATGCAAAAAGTCTTAATCCCATCCTGTCAGAGGTGGTCGATGTGCACCTGAAAGACCTGGAAGCTGCTATGAGGCATGCTGATGAACTTGAAATTGCTCCGATGAAAATGATGATCCTCGACAATTTACTGAATGATGTTGCCGGCCTCGACCCCAAAAATTTTGTCCCAAAAATCGGCATGAAAGGTTCCCTGATTACCAGATATATAGGTGCACCTGAACGAAAATTTCGCGAAGGTGACTATGAACTATATGTTTATCCTAAATCTGAGAATACTGAAATATGGTTATATTTACGCGATGGTGTTATCGAGAAGATTGAATACCCCCCAAAAAGAGCTAATCCAACTTTAAATTAAATGGTGCCCCTTTAGCCCCTGATAAACCTCTTGAATCACAACTTTTGAGATACCCCAGGCAGGTACAGCCAGAAACATACCTAAGACACCAATCTGCGAACCCACTAGAATAAGCAATATGACTGTTAATGGGTGCATTTCCATTGATCCTGAGACGACTATGGGTGAAATGATATTATTGTCGATCATCTGAACAATGAGAAACATGATGATGATGTGGAAGACAAAAAAGTAGTGTGTAGCGGCAACTGGGTCAGCCAAATTATTGAACAAGCTTACAATAATTGCTGGCACCATGCCCATAAATGGACCTACAAAAGGTATCATATTTGCCAGGCCAGCAATTGAGCCAATCAGTATTACCCCTGATATATTGGCATCAAAGATCCAATTCAGAAGACTCAAGCCAATAAAGGACTGTATGGCTACTCCCATAGCCGCCAGTAATTGGCCTTTAAGAAAATTTGTTAATTGTTTTTTTGTCTTATAAGAGATGTTCAGTGACATTTCAAAATAGCGATTGGGAACCATACCGATAAGTTTTTTAGTCATCCGTGTACCGTCAACCAGAAAAAACATGGTAATAATGAGTATGAAAATAATGGTCGCTACTGTATCAAGAGCTCCCGCCAATAGCGACCCTAGCTGACCAAAAAATTGTGCCGAAAGGCTTGAAATAAGATCCGAATCCAATTGAAAGCCAGGCACAATGCTGGCGATTTTCAAATTTATTGATTTCATGATCGCATCAAGAGAATCGGTTGCTGAGTTTTGTTGAATGACATCCCTGATTTTGCCAATTTCCAGAAGGAGTGCCGGTATTCCTTTAACGATCCCAACCCCAACAATTCCGAATATGCCGCCAAAGACCATAAGTGTACTATAGATTCGCTTGATTCCAGATGATTCGAGACGATCAACAATGGGGTTAAAGACGGCCGTCATAATTGCTGCAATAACAATAAAGAACAGGGCATCCATTACCAGGGGAAAGGCTTTGTAGGCTCCAGCTAAAACGAGAATTAGTATAAAGAAATACACCAGTGTCTTAAAGAGGCTCTGGTGAAATAATCGAAGCGACTGAGGCGCTATTTCGATCGGAGCGTTGCTATTCATTATCCTCAGACCCTGTGAAGGATTCCAGACGGCGAGAAACTTTTACCAATTCATTGTTGGTGCTTCTTAAACGAACAGCAAGCACCTCAGAAAGGGCCAATAGGACTTTAGCTCCCAGGGCCGGCTTTACTTTGAGGATATCCATGAGATCCGGTCGATAAAAACCTATAATCGTGCTGTTTTCCAGCGCAGTTGCCGCTGCAGTTCTCGGTGATGAATCCAACAGAGCTATCTCACCAAAAAAATCACCATCACCCAATTTCGAAAGCTGTTTTGGTGACTGGTTAGGGATGTCAAGAAAGATGCCAACGCAGCCCTCGATGATGATATACATTCCACTGCCGGGATCTCCCTGCTTAAAGATGGGTTCACCGGGTGCGTAATTGCGAATATGGATGGCATTTTCAATTATTTTTATTTCCTGCCAGGATAATCTTGAGAACACATTCACCTGGGAGAGCACCATTTGAGCCTGGCTCCGTTTGGGTTTCAGCTTATCCTTAAAGCTTTCAAACAATGGATAAGAGACTGTGGAGTTATCTTTCATAATTGCCTTTTAGATAATGTTAACGATGGTTTATTGGAGAATCATGTCAACCAGTGTCACGACATCCTGTACACTGGTTTGGTTGTCTTCATTAACATCGGCGGCGCACAGTTCCACATCGTTTGGTGGCTCACCATTTCCCAGGATTAATGCGACGAGTCGGACCAGGTCAGACACATCCAGGGTTGAGTCATCATTAATATCCCCGGGATCGCATTCTGCCATCGAATTGGGTTCCACCGTATATGTTGCGCTGTAGATACTCCCAGTGGTTTGGGTAACAACCGGAATCAGTGCTGCCATTGTGGCATCTCGAACATCCAGCACAATTGAGCCATCATTGTTCCCATCAAGTTCGATGCGGCCCCATTCTACAGTATTGGTATCTGAGCGTATTGCCCACATGGCTGACATCTGGACACCATCCTGACCGTTGAAGTCAATTTCCAAGCCTGCCTCACCTGCTGTATTCAGGCGAATCATCTTTGCCCCTAAATTTTCAATCCCTGAGACACTGGAGCTCACGGGGTAACTGTTGTGAGTAGCAGCCAGAACCGCAGTAGGATAGCCTGTTATACCGGCATCATCATAGCCGAACTGACTTACACCAGACACCATTACTGCACGTGAACCTGTGAAAAAGTTCCAAACAACATATTCTTCGAACGCTTGGGCAAGTGTAGAACCAGCATTGACCAATGCCTGCGCATAGCTATCCATTACATTTTGGGTAGTGTGGGTTTGACGCCAGGTCCAAAAATAAAGAAGGACTGGTGCAGTAACATATGAATTAGCTCCAAAACGCTGGTGAATAAAATCTTCCCAGGCATAATCTTCATAAGATCCTGCACCACCATGATCCAGCCCCCAATGCGGTTGTGAATATGGATCTCCAGAGCCCATAAAATTCAACATGGAATCATTCACATAGTCGTACACGAACTCCTCAACCCAGGCTGCATCGAGTTCAACCCATCCACCTTCGGACCACCCTGAATGTGCGCGCTGGCTGGCATGCTTAAATTCGTGTGCACAGGTCACCTTCATGGCTCCTTTAACATTACCATCAGGATCCTGATTGGCACCAAAACCAATAAAATTGTTATTCAACACGAGGCGTGTCAACTCAGACCCATCTACTCCGCTAGTAGTACAGTATCCATAGGCGCCCATGTTTTCAAATGAAACATTATAAAAGCCATCACCTCCGACATGGTTCGGTCCTGCAAATCCGGCACTATCAATTTCCTGGGCCCAGGTAAAGTCCAAGTAATCACCCGCCCACTCAACGAAATCAGGGACACCGTTACTATCAGAGTCAGTCGCAGGAACGCCATTGGTGCCAGTTGTGACATATGTGAATACAAAATGACCACCATCGCTAAAATAAGTTTCGCGCAAAGCATTGAGTTGGGGTAGCAGGAGCTCTTCAATGATATTTATGGTAGCTTCCTGGAGCTGGCTTTGCAGTTGTTCATATTCAACCAGAACTGGTGTACCGCAGCGCAGAAGTCCGGGCTCATCAATCTGGAAACGAGAGTCGAGCAATTCCCGATTTAGAAATGAGTAAACCTTATTGAGGATCATCTCATCTACGCTGATTTCGCCACGCCCATAAGCTTCTTCTATAGCAACAATTGGATGGGCTGCATTGAGAATACCCGATGACAAAAAGATTAGCAAAAGCATCATTTTTTTTATAGCCATTATTTCTCCTAGAGCTGAAAAATATTAAAAAGCGAAGATAATCTCTGTTGAAGGGATGTCAAAATATTTGAGATTACGAAACTTTGACAAATCCAGATTGTTAATAGCGATCTTTTTGACGGGCCATATGCGCAGATAAGTCAGCAGGACGACCAACAGCGCTGAACATTGCCTGAATAATTCCTTGCAAACGCTTAACGATTCGCTCAACAATCCAGTTAACTTTTTGATCTGTGTACGCAATTATCCTCCCCTGGATAAGTGGGCGAAGCCCCTGATCGTCTGCCTGAAACATTTCTGATACGGCTGTAAAAAATGTAAAGAACTGTTAGCCTGCGAACGACCAGGTCAGTCTATTTGATTCGCTCTAAAAGTACAGCCTTGGGGAATTTACCGAACTGTGCTCTGGTGTAGGATCCATCAGGTAGTACCCAGAGAAGGAACTGGGTGCCTTCGGTAGCAATAACCGAAGTAAGAATATCGTTTTTAGCCACCAGTGATTCACCACTAATATAGTGAAGATCAGCCTGAATCAGGACCTCCCCCGCATTCACTTCGTGATCGGGATGAGGATTCATAGTATCATAGCGACTGGCAGAGGCCTCCCAAATTGTGCCATCAATAAAAACCAGTACCGTGTTCGGGAAATAATCTGGATCCCTGGCCTTGGCAGCCAGAAAATGGGTCGCTGAAAAGATGGTAAAAGCGCCACTTGGAAAAGTTAAGTCGCTCCCATCCGAGAACGAAACTCTGCTGCCATTACCCGTTCTTCTGGCAGATAAATCAAAGCCAAGCTTACCTTCAGAAATGGATTTGGACCAGTCCAGAGGTTCAAAACTGTCCCGCATGAATTGAACTCGATAAGTATTATGGATGGTGTGGAATCTTGCGATATAGGGCTTCAACTGGTTATCATAGGAAACTTGTATCACGCTATCATCTTCAGTCCAGGTCAGCGTCATATCCAGCACTGAAATTCCAAGATATGAGGCCTCGTATTTGATCGTTGTCGTTTCTGCGGCTGTAAGATGCTTGGGGGTCGTAATACTTAGCAAGATCAGGAGCCCAAAATGTCTCACTCTCATTTCCAGGGCACTTTCCCGAAGAGTCCCGAGATTCCCATTATAGGAATGTAGATTGGCTGGGCGGGAAACCACAGGAGGAAGACCCAGCTATCCTTGATCCGATCAAGTCTTTTTAGTCCAATAATCATTATAATGAACTCCAACCAGAATTTTATGAATACAATTCCAAATAGGAGCATCGTGAAATTTAGACTGGCAACACTCAATAAAATGGCCAGGTTCAAAATAAAAGCGAAAAGCAGAAACGAAAAGAAGAGCGGATCCTTACTGTGCAAACCTCTTGTGTCAGAAGCCCAGCGCTTCCTTTGAAGGTAAAAATCTGCGATTGTTTCAGAGGCTGCAGTCGTCGCAAAACTACCCGCTGCCCATGAGAACCTTGCTCTGACACCCCTTAAACCACCGATCTTCTGAACCAGATAAAAATCATCTCCAATACTCTGATCTGGATCGCCTGTAAAACCACCAATGGAGGTAAAATGGGCTCGCTTAAAGGCCAGGTTTTGACCTGAACCACTCCAGGTCTTTCCCAGGGCCATCATTCCAGCATTGCTCATCATAATACCCATAAAATCAAGGGCCTGGTAAATAGCAAACAGGGAGCGTCCTCTCACTGATGAAAAGCCGACTACAATTCCAGTCTCAGAGTCAAACTGTGAAACCATTTCGCGGACCCAGGCTGGCTCTACCCTACAATCTGCATCTGTTTCAATTATGATAGTGGCGGTTGAACTTTTTATACAGTGAGTAAGGGCGTTTTTCTTTCCTGTCATTTCAGTTGATTCTTCATTGATTCGCAGGGCGGTAAATTGTTGATGCGTCTTGCAGAATTTGTGGATCAGGCTCCAGGTAGAATCCGTCGAGCGATCATCTGCAATAATGAAGCTTAATTCCCCAGGATAATCCTGGGCAAGCAAATCTTCCAATAATTCTGGCAAATTATCAGCTTCATTGCGGGCTGCCACAATAACTGCCACACTTGGAAACTCAGAAGATTGAGGTGAATTGTCTGCTTTGAGGAGACCCCAGATCATGCAACAAACAAATGAAAAATAGAGGGTTGCCCCGAGGATCAGTAAAAGGCCAATAAAAGTAAGCATTCGTTAAAGAATAAAGAATCCAGCCACAATAAAGTAAACCAGTACTCCCAAAATGTCAGAACTGGTGCTCACAAATGGACCGGTTGCGACGGCTGGATCAAGATTGAGACGATTTAATACGACAGGTACTACAGCGCCCACCAGGGCCGCAGTTGCCATAGCCAGGCCGATTGCACTACCAATGGTCACACCCAACTCAAAAGCTGTCATGACACCTATATCAACATATCCTGCAGTACCAAGCAGAAAACCTGCTCCTCCAAGAAGCAATCCGAAAAGAGCTCCCAACAATAATCCGATCTGGAACTGCTTAAAAACCAGGGTAAGCGCCCCTTTTGTGGCAACCCTGCCCGTGGCAATACCTCGCACGACAATTGTTGCAGTCTGGGTTCCCACATTTCCGGCCATACCTAAAACGATGGGTAAGAATGCCACCAATGCTATTACCTGCCCCAGAGTTGCTTCATACTTGCTAATTATACTGGCCACCAGCAAACCCCCAAACCAGCTTGCAAAAAGCCAGGGCGCACGTGTTTTGGCATTTGAATAAGTGCTCTTGAGTAGAATATCACGATCTCGACCGGCACCAGCCATCTGAAGAAAATCTTCCGTGGCTTCTTCCCTGATAACATCGATAACATCATCTACGGTGATAATCCCCATGAGCTTATTCCCATCATCTACCACTGGTACAGCCAGGATATTATATCTGGAAACAATCTGAGCCACTTCCTCCTGATTGGTGAGGGGCTGCACAGCATGGACATTGGTGATCATCATTTGGCTTAATTTTTTATTCGGCTTGGAGGTGATCAAATCCCGGAGGGAAATCACACCAACCAGATGCTGACGATCATCAACCACGTAGAGATAGAAAACCATTTCCTGCTCGTCCTGGTTTTGAATCGAAGCAATAGCTTCACCAACTGTGACATCTTCGTGCAAGGCGAAAACATCAGGTGTCATCAACCCGCCAGCAGAGTTTTCCGGGTAGGCCATGAGCGATTCCATCTCTTCAGACTCGCTGGCCTTCAATCGCTTGAGGATCTCTTCTGCCAGTTCCGGTGGGAGTAGTTGAAGGATGTCAGCTTCATCATCTGAAGACATGGCCTTCATTAATCTTACGGTCTTCTCAATGGGCAACTCAGAAACAATTTCTACAACGAGATGCTCATCCATTTCAGACATCACTTCTGCAGCGTGATCCACGGAAGCAATGGCTAAAAAGGCTTCATTTCGCTCTTCAGGGGAGATATGCCGGAAAATCAGTGCTAAATCTGCAGCATGCATCTTGGCCAGCATGTTCTCAAGATTACTCTTGGCATGCCTGCGTAACAAACGTCTTACCGTATCGATATGGAGGTGTAGATCTTTCATAGGCTCCCCTGAAAATAAGCGGGAAAGACTAATAAGGAAGGAGGAAAAGGAGGACTTTGGGAGGCACTTTTTCTCTATTCCCTACAGCCCTGCTTTCAACTATGTTCAGACGATGAAGCAAGCTGATAGCATATATCTGGACCACGCTGCAGGGACCTTCCTATTGCCTGAAGTTCGAGACACTCTCTCCAACTGGCTTAATAGCCAGATTGCAAATCCTTCCAGCATCCACCACGAAGGGCGGCTGGCAGCTGCTGCCCTGGATTCTGCACGTCAAACGATCGCTGAATCCATCGGATCCAAGCCATCTGAAATTATCTTTACATCCGGCGGGACTGAAGCCAACAATATGGCCATCCTGGGTGGGGCATATTCCCTTCAGGGGCGTGGAAATCATGTAATCACCTGCAGAACGGAGCACCCTTCCATTCTTGAAAGTTTTGCACATTTGAAAAAAGACGGATTTCAAGTCAGCTATTTAGGCACCGATTCACACGGTCAAATAGATCTGGATGAATTGAAAGCGAGTATTCGTGATGATACGATTCTTGTTTCGCTTATGTGGGTAAACAATGAAACAGGGCTCCTTCACCCAATTGCTGAAATTGCTCGGATAGCCAAGGAAAAGGGAGTACGGTTTCACTGCGACTCCGTTCAAGCGCTAGGCCATTTTCCCATCAGAGTCGATGCGCTTCCTGCTGACTCCCTGGCTTTCTCGGGACATAAGATTGGTGCCCCGGCAGGAATTGGTGTCTTATATCTTCGAAAAGGGACTTCCCTGGCCCGGCTGCAGCAAGGCGGCAGTCAAGAATCAAATTTTCGTGGTGGGACACAGAATCATATGGGTTCCCAGGCATTTGCCCAGGCGTTGAGACATCATCAGGATCATCTGGGTTCATATACAGAAAAATTTAACCGGCTTATGGATCACCTGCTTGAGCGTCTAAAACCGCTGCCGGGGATTCAAATCAATCGACAGGGTAAGAGCTACACACCAAACATTTTAAACTGCTCCTTTCACCGAATCGATGGCGAAGCCCTATTCATTCGTTTGGACATGAAGAATCTGGCTGTTTCAAACGGTTCTGCCTGCAGCTCAGGCTCCCAGGCCCCCTCCCATGTGCTCAGCGCTCTGGGTTTTAATGAATCACTGGCTCAGGCCAGCTTAAGAATCTCTCTGGGGATTCAGACGACAATACAAGAGATCGATCGCTTTTGTGATGAGCTTGAGCAGATCATCCTTTCAATACAAAGAGACATAGACTAATGGAACAAAATAATAAAAAGGTCTGTATCGCCATGAGTGGCGGTGTAGACAGCTCGCTGGCAGCCAGACTTCTGGTTGATCAGGGATACGATGTCATCGGTGTGACAATGAAACTTTGGGGCTACATTGATACTGGAGGTCGTCCAACCCATGACAGCAATTGCTGTTCACTTGATGATATAAACAATGCCAAAGCCGAGTGTGCAGCACTGGGAATTCCCCATTACACTCTAGATATGTCTGCCGAATTTAAACAGATTGTCATTCAGAATTTTGTTTCAGAATACAAGGCTGGCAGAACCCCAAACCCCTGCATTATTTGCAACACTGAGATTAAATGGCACGCGCTGCTCAATAAACTTGATGATCTCGGAGTTGATTATCTGGCGACGGGACACTATGCCCGGAAGCTGAAACATGAAGCTTCAGGCAATTGGGTGGTGGGCAGGGGCAGGGACCAGAATAAAGATCAGTCTTATGTCCTTTGGGGTATCCGTCCTGAGGAACTGAGTCGCACGATCTTCCCACTTGGCGATTTATCGAAGCAAGAAGTCCGCGAACAAGCCGCAAAAGCTGATATGCGTACAGCAGACACGCCCGAGAGTATGGAAATTTGCTTTGTCCCTGATAATGACTATCGACGCTTTCTCTCTGAGCAATATCCAGAGATTGGAGAATCAGCTCCCGCAGGGGATTTTATCAATGCCAAGGGTGAGGTCATCGGCGAGCACCAGGGTATCCATAATTATACAGTGGGACAACGCAAGGGACTGGGCCTGGCCACTGGAGAACGGATTTTTGTAAATAAAATTGATGTTGAAACGAACAGCATTCATGTCGGGAGTCGTGAAGACGCCGATGCCACCGAATTTACTGTTAATTCATGTAATTGGCTGATTCCTGAATCTTTTATATTTAACGTCCCCGTAGATGTCCAGATTCGCTATAATCATACTGCAAAACCAGCCAGGATCGAGCGCTTAACAGATGATGAGATAAGGGTCAACTTTGAGACCCCAGAAAATGCGATTACACCAGGGCAATCCGCCGTATTCTTCCAGAATGGAATGGTTGTTGGCGGCGGCATTATTAAATCTCTTTAGGACTTGAAATCCATACTCTTTGCATTTGAAAAACTTAGATTGAGACCAGTATGAGCATGGATAAAAGCAATGCATTAGCAGTGGTAATTATGGCAGCGGGGAAAGGCACGCGCATGCAGCGTGATGACATCCCTAAAGTCTGCAATCTGATTCTGGGAAAACCCATCATTCAATATGTTATTGATCAGGCTAAATATTTATCGGCCTCCAAAATCATCTGTATTGTGGGGCACCAACAGGAAGCTGTCCGCGCTGCCTTAGAAAGTGAACCTGTTCTATTTGCTGAGCAACTTGAGCAGTTAGGAACCGGGCATGCAGTTTTACAGACAGCTGAACTATTGAAGGATTTTTTAGGCGAAGTGATCGTGCTTTCAGGGGACGTTCCTCTCTTGAGAGGGAGCACTCTGGCGGCACTCCTTAAACGACATCGTGAAGGACAATTTGCAGCAACTGTACTCACTGCAATTGCTGAAGATCCAAGGGGATATGGACGCGTAATACGAACAGTCGATGACCTGTTCGATCGGGTGGTGGAACATAAGGATGCAAGCGAAGACCAATTAAATATCCATGAAATAAATTCTGGCATCTACGTTTTTGACTGTCAGAAACTCTTTGTGCAGCTGCCCAAAGTCAATAGCAGCAACGCTCAGAGCGAATTTTACCTGCCAGATGTGCTGCCGCTACTTCAAAACACAGGTGCAAAGGTAGGTGTTGAAATATGCGAAACTTTTTCTGAAATTCAGGGTATCAACACTGTAGCTGAATTAACAACAGTGGAAGCAAAGATTTTAGACTCTCAGGAGTGACCCATGAAGCCAGGAATACGACGACAATTTTTCACCCTTTTTGCAATCATACTTATAATCCCAACATTGCTGAATGCCCAGTATAAAGCGGAAGTTCCAAACATACCTGGACTCAACACCCGGAATACAAATGTCTCAGCTTCCTTTTTCGGAATCGATCTCTCTAAGTTGAATTTTCAACACAGCTATTCAATGCAGGTAAATTCATTTGGCAACGATGCAGTCGCCATGGGTCTTTTAAAAACCAGTTTCAATTATGCGATAAACCCGCAACTCAGCTTCCAGGGATCCGTCGGTCTTATGCATTCGCCTTTCTCAACATATTCACCCATGGGAGAACAATATTCTTTTCTGGATGGTCTGAATGGTGACAACATCTTATTCAGCGGTGAAATTAGCTATCGGCCAAAAGAGAATATGCTGTTTCAGATTGGGTTCAGCCGAATGCCCGGCAATCAATTCAATCAGTATTACTCACCCTATTCATTTAAAAGATTTGGATATTAATTTTTATGGCGAAAGTCCTCAATAGCAAAGCCACCAAACAATCTCGCCGAGCCACCAAAAAAAATCGAAAGAATCGACCAGCACAATCAGCTGATATGCTGGTAAATGTTCTCATGCTGGCACTTTCAGTGTTAGTGCTTACGTTCATCTGGTCTTTCTGGAACCGTCACACCAACAATCGCAATGTGGCTGAGGAGATGCGCTACTACGCTGAAATCCCTGAGGAAGCCACGCCAGAGACCCTGATAGCCAATAAAAAATATCCCAATGTCAGCGTTGAAATTTTAAATGGGTGTGGCGTCAGTGGTGTGGCAGCAGTGTTCAAAGACATTGTTCATGAGAAAACTTTTGATGTTCTAAACACTGAGAATGCCGCTCATTTTCGCTATGATAATACGCTGATTATCGCTCGAACGGACAATATTGATTCTGCATTCAAACTGGCTGAGGAACTTGGTATCAGTCGCGACAAAGTGAGTATAGAAACCGATGCCAGTCTGGCAGTGGATATTACAATGATCATAGGTCATGACTATAAATCCGTCCCAGCCTATAAAGAGAAGAAGTCGTAAATACCACTTTGCGCTTAATAGCCATCCCAAAATCACCCAAAAAAATGAATTGATCTAATGCCTGATAACTATTCAGCTTCAAAAGAACTTGCCGCCGAAATTGGTGAGCTCGCTTTGCAAAAAAAAGCCAACCGTGTAAAAATCCTGGATGTTCACAAAATAACTTCCATGACAGATTTTTTCGTAATCTGCTCTGGTAGTTCCGATGTTCAGGTCAAGGCCATCACCGACCATATTGTAGACGAAATTGCTGAGCAGGAACGTCCCTTCAACCGGGAGGGCTATGATTCTCGAGAATGGATCCTTTTGGATTACATTAATGTAGTGGTCCACATTTTTCATGAGGCCAGCAGGGATTTCTATGACCTGGAACGGCTCTGGATGGATGCTGAAATCACTGAGCTTACAGACGACTCTCAGGGATTGGATGCTGATACCCCCCTCTTCGACAATCTCTAAAATTGATAGATCTCAAGCATGTTTGATTATTTGACCCGGCAAATTATTGCTCGCTTGGAACAGTTGAAATGGCCAACCCATCAACTGCAGCTATCTCGACCAAAAAAGGTGGAGAACGGTGATTGGTCTAGCAACATTGCAATGGCGCTGGCTCGGGATTTAAAACGAGCTCCAATGCATATTGCTGCTGAACTCATGGAGGGAATGCAGCTGGATCCAGGTATCGTATCTAAATTCGAAATTCTCAATCCTGGGTTCATCAATTTTTTCCAGACCTCCAATTATCTGACATCTCAGGTAAAAAACATTCTTAAGGCAGATAACCGCTATGGCAGCAGCGATTTTGGCTCGGGAAAAACTGCCCAGGTTGAATTTGTAAGCGCTAACCCTACAGGTCCTCTCACTGTCGGTCATGGACGTCAGACTGTGCTCGGTGATACGCTGGCAAATATTCTGACCTGGTCCGGATATGATGTCACTCGCGAATATTACTTCAATAATGCTGGTCGACAGATGCGTCTGCTGGGTGAGTCCCTGAAGGCACGATATTTTGAGCTGAAAGGCGAAGTTACCCTCTTGCCGGATGGTGGATACGAAGGCGAATACCTCATCGAAATCGCCAAGGCCTTACTGGAGGATAAACCAGACCTTAGCGGTGATACAGATATTAACATCTTTAAAGAATTTGCTGAAAATTCAATTTTTGCCATCATCAAGTCCAGCCTGGAGCGGATTGGTGTAAAGCACGATGTGTTTTACAATGAACGATCCCTGTACGAGGATGGCAAAATAGACGAAGTTCTGGAGTTGCTTGGGGAAAAGGGACTCCTGTATAAAAAAGACGGGGCAACCTGGTTCAAGACCTCGGAGCTCGGGATTGAACAGGATCGCGTGCTTGTTAAATCCAGTGGGGAACCGACCTACCGCCTTCCCGATATTGCATACCATCGCGAGAAGGTTGCGCGTGGCTTTGATCTGGTGGTTGATATATTTGGGGCAGATCATATCGATGCCTATCCCGATGTACTCTCAGCTTTGAAAGTGATGGGACTTAAACATGAACATATCCAGGTCGTTATTCATCAGTTCGTGACCCTGATGCGTTCAGGTGAAATCGTCAAGATGTCCACTCGAAAAGCAAATTTTGTCACCCTGGATGAGCTCATTGATGAAGTCGGAGCAGATGTGGTGCGGTATTTTTATATTATGCGCAGCGCTTCCAGCCATCTCAATTTTGACCTTGATCTGGCGAAACGACAAACCGATGAGAATCCTGTTTTCTATCTTCAATATGCCCACGCCCGTATCTCCAGCATTTTTAGAAGGGCAGAAGAACGGGGTTTGATTGCTGATTCGGACCAGGCAGATTTATCGTTATTGAATGAGGAATTCACAATTGCACTCATCAATCAGGCACTTGAATTTCCTGAAGTGCTTGACCACTGCCGAAGATCTCTGGAAGTGCACCACCTCCCGAGCTACCTCTTCAGTCTAGCAACTGCCTTGCACAAATTTTACACTGAGTATAAGGTTGTTGATCTTGAAAATCCTGAGCTTTCACGCGCCCGAATGGCTTTATTAGAGGCCGTTCAGATAACACTTAGAAATGGATTACGCATCCTGGGCATCAGTGCACCAGAACAAATGTAAGCCATCTGTTACGCTTAGATATTTGCGCTAGACCCTGATCGGAAAGCGGCAAGAATTTCATCCAGGGCAACTTCATCTTTCGCAGAAGGTGCATGCAGGCCTTCAAACCCTTGAATTACAAAATAGCCGATTTTATCAAAGAAATAGGTAATGCGGCTGGTAAAAGCGATAAGCTCCTGCATATCTGCAACATTCTCAGCACCCAGCTTTTCCAAAATATTTATGTAAAGATTGCGACGGGCCAGAATAAACCCGTAATGGATTTCTGATAGTTGAACTTCATTTGTTTTGCGGTCCACGCCAAATTCCCAAAATAGTTTTGCCACCTCTGCTGAAGTAACCTGCCAGTCCAGCCATAACTTTAATTGTTCATAGAGAAACCGGGAATACTTATTTAAATCAGCATCATTCAATCCAAGTTGCGTTTGAGTGTTTTCATTGGATTTAAGCATCTGAACCCAATTCGCGCTTAATTCATTGGCGTGGGTATCCAGCATGGCTATCAGCTTTTCAGTAATCATTCATTTTCCTCACGATATAAAACGAGAGAAAATATACCTTCAATTGCGGTCAGATGCTATAGTCAGAATATAATGAGTGAAAAAAACGGGTATTCCACGAAAGTGCCAGGGTTTTGTCTGTGCGATCCTGGTGATTAACCCTCTTGTAAAAACTCGTTTTCGTATTCTGTCTCAAGATCATGCTTATGCCTGAGTTCTTCATCAGCCATCATTTGAAAGAATGTATGCAATTCTTTTTCTGCGGCAAATTGTAGCGCCAGATCTTGATACATGGTCGCTGTTTTTGCTTCTCGCTTGGCTGCCAGGATGATGATTTCCTGTGTTGTCATATTATCACTTAAGGTAGGTTCCATAAGGTAATCTGTAACCTTGAGATCAGCAGGGGGCAAATCGATATAGTGCTCAATTTCAAAATTCTGTAATGCAAGCTTATGAGCCGTTTCCATGTCGATGAGCTCCTGAAATTTCTGGCGGGAGCGTTCATCTTTCGCCTGATTTTTTGCCAGAGTATAGAGCTCAATAGCCTGCTGTTCCTGATGAACGCACATTGCCACGATATCATCCATATCCATAGAATTGATTTGTTCTTTTAAACTCATGCTGAACTCCCGACCTTGGCTTTGAGATATTTGTTGATTGCAATGGCTGACTTTCTACCGGCACCCATGGCCAGAATCACGGTTGCGCCACCACTGACAATGTCACCGCCAGCAAAAACACCTTCCATGGAAGTTCGACCATCTTCATCAGCCACGATATTTCCCCATTTATTGGTTTCAATTTCAGGAGTGGTCTGCGAAATGAGTGGATTCGATCCATTGCCCACAGCAATAACCACCATATCAACATCCATAATAAATTCGGAGTTCTCCATGGGAACTGGTCTTCGGCGTCCAGAATCATCTGGCTCACCCAGTTCCATGCGTAAACATTTAGCTGCTACCACACTCCCCTGCTCATCACTGATGAATTCAATGGGATTAACCAGATTCATGAATTTAACACCTTCTTCTTTGGCATGATGAATCTCTTCATTTCTGGCGGGCATTTCTTCTTCAGAGCGACGATAAACGATGGACGCCTCCTCTGCCCCGAGACGTTTTGCAGTTCTGACAGCATCCATAGCAGTATTCCCACCCCCTACAATGATGGCATGTTTTGCCCGATAGAGTGGTGTATCCCATTCAGGAAAATCGTAGCCCCGCATAAGGTTTGAACGAGTCAGGAATTCGTTGGCGGAATAGACACCATTTAGATTCTCACCAGGGATATTCATAAAGCGAGGCAATCCAGCTCCCAGGCCAAGAAAGACAGCATCAAAACCCTCTTCGCTCATTAATTCCTGAATCGTCATGGTGCGTCCAACGATAAAGTTTTTTACGAACTTGACACCGACTGCTTCAAGGGTGGCGACCTCTTTGCGCAATATTGCTTTTGGTAGACGAAACTCAGGAATTCCATAAACGAGGACGCCGCCAAATTCATGGAGTGCCTCAAAAACAGTTACTTCGTGGCCTTCTTTGGCAAGATCGCTGGCAACTGCCAATCCGGCAGGACCTGAACCGACCACCGCCACCTTTTGCCCACTGGATTCAGGTTTTTCGAAGGTATCAATGGACGGTGTAGCATTATTCATAGCATAATCAGCCACAAAGCGTTCGAGGCGTCCGATGGCTACCGGTTCAAACCTTCGCCCCATAACACAGACTTCTTCGCATTGAGATTCCTGAGGGCAGACCCGCCCACAAATGGCTGGCAGAGAGTTGTCCTCTTTAATTTTTTGAGCCGCTCCAGCAAAATCTTGATTACAAATCAGCTGAATAAAGTCGGGAATTTTGATGCTGACAGGACAGCCATCCATGCAGGTGGGCTTTTTGCATTCGATACAACGCTGGGCTTCCAGCACGGCTTGTTCAGGCGTGAGTCCCAGATTGACTTCCAGGAAATTGCTGTAACGGATATTCGGATCCTGCTCAGGCATAGATTGGCGCTGAATAGTCAGACGTTCCTTCATGGGAACAGTGTTGAATGAAATTGGTCGTTCACGATTCATGAAATCAAACCTCTACTGCGAGTTGTTCAGCTTTTATCTTTTTCATCTGCTTTTCAAGAAAGCACTTATGGGATTCTTCTTCCTGTTTCTTATACATCCTCTGCCGTGATCCCAACTCCTTGAAATTCACCTGATGACCGTCAAACTCAGGGCCATCCACACAGACAAAGACTGTTTTTCCACCCACGGTGGCACGACAGGCGCCACACATTCCGGTCCCATCGACCATGATGGCATTCAAGCTGACCATAGTAGGAATTGCCAGCTCTCGAGTCTGGTTTGAGACGGCGGCCATCATGGGAAGCGGTCCGATTGCGACGATCATATCCGGTATGATCCCTTCATTCATCAGATCCTGCAAAACATCTGTGACCAGACCATGGCGTCCAGCAGAACCATCGTCGGTAGAGATGCGAACTTCGTCAACGACCTCTGCCATGCGATCCGCTGCTATAATGAGGTCCTTATTACGGGCACCGATGATGGAAATCACCCGGTTGCCGGCGGCTTTTCCAGCAGCAGCGATTGGTAATGCTTCGGCGGTCCCGACGCCCCCACTCATGCAAACCAGGGTACCCCAATTTTCGATATGAGTTGGTAGTCCCAGTGGACCTACGAGATCCTGTAAATGGTCACCTGTCTCAAGCGTATTTAAATGCGCACTGGTTTTACCCAATCCCTGAACGATGATATTGATCCAGCCTTCTTCTGCGTTTGAATCGGCGATGGTAATGGGAATGCGTTCACCTTTATCGTGGACGCGTAAAATAATGAATTGGCCCGCTTGCCGTTTTTTGGCGATCAGAGGTGCTTCCAGAATGAAGCTTTTTACGTTGGGGGCGATGAATTCTGCTTTTATAATTTTATACATACTCACTCCTGTTTCAGACATGTGCTTAAGGCAAGCTTTGTGCCATAGTAGATAATATGCTGAGTTGAATTTTAGATGGGGAATTGAAGCAAAGAGTGGCAAATAAATGATAAAAAAAGGGGTGCTCTAAATGAAGCACCCCTCCTCAGGTTTTGATATAGTTGATATTTCTATTTAAGGCGATGCCTGAAAGACCAAGAATCAACATAGTATAATAATTTCATCGAAATGCTATTGCTCTGATCCATATTCCATACATCCTGAAGATCCTCCCAATAGCTTTTCTCAATATCCTGAGTATCGCCCTCGGAATAAATGGCATTCTTCCAGGACAGGGTCAATTCACTTCCAGGTGTAAACCGCCAGGTCATAACCGCGTCAATAGTCAAAGCATTGAAAACCGTATTCAAAGCTCCAGTAAAGTTGCTGGGAGACAGGTTGCCATCATCCATCAGGTCAAAGAATTCTTTGTATTCTACTGTCGAGCGATAATGCCTCAATCGAATATCAGATTCCAGGTTTCTACTTACGATAAATTGAGAATAAACGGTATTGGTGGTCGTTATATGATCACGCTTACCAAATATTGGATCATCATTCTCATCAAAGTCAGCAAATCCATGATTGTTTGTACGTACATGCCGATCCAACTCGTACTGAATCATGAACTGATTGCTAATGCGCCACTTGGGATTAATACCACCTCCCCGCCACTGACTTCCCCTACGCGTAACTGCTGAGATCCCGGTCCACCCACTAATAGAAAATGGCTTATTATAGTTGGATGCCACCCAAATATGGGTATCAAAGCCCTTTGGTGTTGTAAAATAGCGATCTTCTACGCGCGTCTCATAGTAATCATGACCCTCTCTGGGGTTCCATGACATTCCGCCACCTACAGAATAGTAGTTTTTGAAGTTTACGTCATAATTTGCGTTCAAGTTCAGGCTTGTATAAACTCGCGGATTGTAGAGCTGTGAATAGTTTACTCTCAATTCAAACTGCGCTCCATTTACTTTCCAGACTGGGTTTAGGGTTTTCAACTCAAGCCAGCCAAATTGCCCCATTTCATTGGGTTGACGCAAAAACCCCATGTCATTGGGATTAAAGAATTCACTTTCAACTGAATGACCGACACCGTATTGGACGGATCCCTGATCCTCGACAAGTTGAAAATAATATAGATATCCAGTTGAGCTACTGTCCGGATAACTCAGTTTGTTGTAGGCTCCCCTAGAATCAAAGCGCCATTTATTATCTTTTGTATAGAGTCTGGTATCGAAGCCGATCACATTGGCATCACGGAAATCATCGGTGGAGTCATTACCAGAGAATCTTTGGACATTGGTATTGGTCAGGCTGATCTCGGATCCGTTTTGCAGGTTCTTACTCACTACAACTAAGTTGTAATTGGATGTGGGATTGGTGAGGTATTCATGTTCATTCCCCAGTGAATCTTCAATGACAGCATACATAGGGGCAGTAATGGCATTAAAGAATCCGAGACCGAGTCCATCAATTGTCTGTCCTGTGATTTTGGTCGCATTGATCATTTGGGTAACATCAGGATTTGATTTGAGTATTTCACCCTGGCCAAGGAATTCTTCATCGGCCACCTCCCAGTAGCGTGAAGGGGTTGACCCTACCCTTCTGGAGTAGAACAGACCTGCCTTTTGTAGTAGTTGGGTACCCTCGGTAAAGAAAGGGCGGTGTTCGTTGTACTGGATTTCAAAGGGAGAGAGATTGAGTTCGATATTATCAGATTGAACCTGGCCAAAATCTGGGATCAGAGTCATATCCAGGGTGAAACTTTCATTGATTCCATACTGGAGGTCCATTCCCCCACGATAGGAGATTGATGAAGCCATTTCTCCATCATCAACAGGATATCGATCGCTAGACGCGGATGCATAAGGTGAGAAAGATAGCCGCAGGGGCGTCTCTAATTTTTGAATACCTCTAAGCAGACCCGCTTGCTGAGCGAAATTATCCATTTCCTTATCCAAAAAGGTCCAGGTATACGTCTCCCGCGTGCTAGAGCGACCACGAGCTATATTGAATCCCCAGGTTTGGATATCTTTGGCAGGAAAACGCATCTGGCTGAAGGGGATGGCCATTTCAGCCGTCCAGCCATCTGTATCCATATGAGCATTACTTTCCCAAACTGGATTCCAGTTAAAATCACTGCCAGTGGGACCCCACTTACTGTCAACCTGAACCCCGGCAGATGTGAGGACAAAATTGAGCTCATTGGCTCCATCGTTAAATGGATTCAACCACAGACCGATCCAGTCTGCCACGACATCCCAATCATCTCGTTTTCCAAGTTGGCTTGGAATACTTGATGGATCCGGGTCGTACATTTTGCATGCGATATAAAGGGCGACATCATCATACAGAACCCATATCTCCGTTTTAACAGGGGCATGACCGCCACTTTCCGGTTCAAAGCGGTAAAAATCGGTAGCTGGTTCTACTGCTTGCCAGACTGTTTCATCTATGATCCCATCAATGATCGGTGAGGTTAAAGTTCTAATTGTTACAAGATTTTTTTTGGTCTCGCCGGCTGTGGCAACAGCAATGAACAGTACGCCATAGAATAGCGCTCTAATAATACTCATATAAATGACTTTTCTAATAATAATAGGTTTTGGTGATCAGGGCTTACCCAATCCAAGCTCTTTTAGTTTCCTGGACAAGTTGGATTGCTGCATGTTCAGACTTTGAGCTGTACGGCTGATATTGCCCGCGTGTTGACGAAGTTGGGATTCAAGAAAGCGCTCCTCGAAAAGGCGTTTTGCCTCAGCAAAGGGACGGGTTTCATTAAAGATGGCTACATCCCCATCAGATGAAATGACCTGATTCAGATGGGGTTTGACTTCCTGAATATCAATTTCCAGGTTAGGGCTCAGTATATAAAGCCGTTCAATGAGATTTCTCAATTCACGAATATTCCCAGGGAAGGGATACCCTACGAGCATATTCATAGCATCTCTTGAAAAATGTTTGGGTGTCAGGCTCAACTCAGCTGCATAGAATTCTAAGAAATGATTCAGCAACGTTTTTATATCCCCTTCCCGCTCACGAAGTGGAGGAAGATTGATAGGAACAACATTCAGGCGATAGAATAAATCTTCACGAAATGATCCTGATGAAACCATTTCCTCAAGGGGTTTATTTGTGGCAGCTAATAATCGGATATCCACAGTTTGGGTTTGAGTACCCCCGACACGCTCAAACTTGCCATCTTCCAGCACTCTTAGAATCTTAGCCTGGGCAGATAAAGTCATATCCCCGATCTCATCGAGAAAGAGGGTCCCACCATTGGCCATCTCAATTTTTCCCTTTTTCTGTCCCACTGCGCCAGTAAAGGCACCTTTTTCATGGCCAAACAATTCACTCTCCACCAGTTCGTTGGGAATGGCGGCAGCGTTAAACTTTACAAAAGTCTCTTCAGAACGTGGACTTGCGGAATGAATGGCATGGGCTACCAGTTCTTTTCCTGTACCACTTTCACCGCGGATCAGAACTTTAGCCTGGGTAGGTCCTACGCGGTGCGCTGTATCCAGCACCTGCTGAATCTGAGGTGAAGTACCGATCAAGCGATATTTATCGTGCTGAGCCTGTTGTATAAGTACGGAACGCTTGCTCAGTGTCTGCTTTTCTGACAAATTTCGAATAGCCAACTTGACCCGGGCGAGTGAAAGTGGTTTTTCAAGGAAATCATAGGCTCCAATACGGAGAGCATCTACTGCAGTACCTACAGTTGCGTGGCCGGAGATCATGATAACATCCAGGGTTTCGTCAAGTTTACGGATACCCTTTAATACTTCAATTCCATCCATACCGGGCAGACGGACATCCAGAAGTACCAGATCGACATTTTCATTTTTTAACAATTCGAGACCGTCCTCACCAGAACCAGCCTCGATGACATTGTGACCGTCATCTTCCAGGATATCCCTGAGGGTCAAACGAATGTTTTTTTCGTCATCAATCACTAATATTTTAATTTTGTGTTCAGCCATTGTGCTATCCAATCTCATTCATTTGTTAATTAACCGGCTTCAAGATTGCAAGGGAAACTAATTTCAAATGTTGATCCCTCACCGAGCAAACTTATTGCTTTTATTTCCCCGCCATGTTGACGTATGATCCGCCTGACAATTGCCAGACCCAGACCTGTTCCCTTTTTTTTGGTGGTAAAATAGGGTTCAAATATTTTATTTAAATCTGCTTCAGATATTCCCTGTCCGTGATCTTTAATGCCGATGACACAAGCCTGGTCCCGGACACTAGTACTCACCTCAATATGAGGCTCATCGGGACAGGCTTGAATTGCGTTTTGAATCAGATTCACCAACACTTGTTTCATTTGCATGGAATCTGCGAATACTTCCCTTAAATTCTGATCCAGCTTTAAATCTATTCTGGCATCATCTGAGTATTGATCTGAGATATCCATTAACTGTTTATTCAGGTCATAATGTTCAAATTGAGCCTCGGGCATCTTGGCAAAACCAGAAAAGGCGTTTACCAAAGACTGCAGGTTGTCCACTTCTTCATTAATAATCCGCATAGATTTTTCCAGGATTTCCGGCAGATTATCCGCGCGTTCGTAATATTTGGCTTCCAGACGTTGTGCTGCCAGGCGGATGGGTGTGAGGGGATTTTTAATTTCATGGGCCATGGCGCGGGCCATTTCCTGCCAGATCGTCTGTTTTTCGGCTTCAATCAGTCGTTCGCGACTCTGATTTAAATCAGTGATCATATTATTGAAAGCAACGATCAGGGTATTCAGCGGAGAATAGGCACTTTCCCGCACTTGAAAATCAAAATCGCCACCCTTCAATTGTTCTGTTGCAGAGAGTAAACGTGTTAATGGCCGCGTGATTATCATGAAGAGAAGTAAAAATATACTGCCTGTGAGGATGATCATCACGATGACGATCCCAATGGAATATCGCTCGATATCACGGCTATAAAAATCACCGGCTATTTCGATTTTATGTATATCCTTCAGAATGCCTTCGATCTCTTCGTTAAAGTCGACCAATTGACTCGAGTCCAGAATAGTACTATAGCTTTTGTGCAGTGCCCTCACCTTTGTTTTGGTGGAAAGATCAGTAATCTGTTCCTGATAGGATGAGAGATTGCTTATAAAAAAATCACGCATAAGCATGGCCGCGATAAGCGTTACCAGACTAACCAGGATCATGATCTGAATCCTGAATGATGGCAGTTTGATTCTCACAGGACGAGTTGCCTTTTTTCAAAAGGTTCAGATATATGAATGGGTCTAACGCGATTCCAGAAGGACATAAGATTTATTCGTTTTGTGATACCAGGCATTTCGATCTCTTCCATAAAAGCGGATATTCTCAAATAATAGGCCTGATCATCTTCCATGACTCGCATCCTGCAGAACAGTGCCTTCTCAATCGTGACCCATTCTGCTTTGGCCTGCTCAAGACTATAAAATTGCTTGGTTTCATCATGTTCACTTCGATAGACGGTGTAATCGTCCTCAAGGAGGGAGTAACGGAATTGATGGACCCAATCAGCAATAGCCACTATTGAATCGCGAGCGCTATTTATGAGATCTACTTCGAAATGAATTATCACAGTATCTCCAGACTGGAGCAGCATGTCCAGATCTGGTGTAAAACTTTCCATGAGCTGCCCGGAACAGAATAGGCGATCTCCAGCCACGTCCAGGGTTACATCCTGAAAATAGGGATCTGTTCCTACAAATGCTGTCAGCAGCAATTGAGAAACAATTAAGGCTCCAGCGCCCAGCTTATCACTGAGAAACTGTAACATTACTTCCGTTCGTTCTTTTTATCGTGAGCTGCATCGTGAGTGTCATAGTCTGATGTCGCCTACAAGGGGATCTGGTTTATTCCAGAATCACATTAAAATTCAATTTTCCTCCTTCGCACACAAGGGCTGAGGGAGTGTTAATCATTATGATCTTATGCTTCGCCTTAGCGTAAATATCGGGCAGATTAATCGGTACAAAGCTTTGATTTGAATATTGACGTAGCAACATGCTGCCATTTGGTGTTTCGATCACTCGTACAGTAATTTTGGGACCAGTGTGACCAGAAAACTCTGAGAATAAACAGAGATCGTGCGATCCTGGCAAGCCAGTTGGAACGACCACTTCTAAATCATCTGTGAGGAGTGCTGAGAATAGAGGAGATACCAGAAGTAAAATCAGGCTGGAATATCTTAAGGCTCTTATCATATCTGCTCCACGGTCAATTAAAACAGGATGCCGATATCAACTGATATCGGCATCCTGTGATACAATTATTCAGCTTAGCTTAGAATCCAAACCACAATCCAAGTGATACTGTGCTGGCTTCAAGGGCTGTATTGGGGCTGCCTGCCAATTGGTAGGTATCCTTTTGGCTGTCCATGTTACCATCTTCCAGTGTGGTCTTCCAACCATCTGAGAAGGGGTAGCCGTACATATATCCATATTCAGCTTTGAGTCGCATCCAACTGGTCAATTTCAGCATCAAACTGGCGCGAGGATGAACGATGGCATAATTCTTTGAAAAACTTACTGATGTTGCTCTCGATGTTAAAAGTGAGTCTCCAACAGTGGTCCAATTAAAGTCACCATCTTTCTGCGTAACATTTAAGTCCATACCGCCACCACCGATACCAACACCTCCACTAAATGTTGCCCATGAAAAAGGAGCCAGACGTTTTTCAATGGTCACTCCACCAAAACCCATTGAGAAGGTGATATCTCTGTCAAGTGTGATGCTTCCATCAGCTACCAGGGGCACTATGGCAGTACTTGTAAGTGAAGTACCGTTTCCGAAACCGCCCAGGAACCATCCATTACCGACATAGCCCTGTCCAGAGCCTCCCCACAGAACCACACCGTTGGAATCAAATGGAGTCGTGGTCAGGCCAAGTTCATTCATAAGATATCTTACATCTGTAAAGTCATCTTGAACAAACATGGGGGTAAATCCGCCACCACCAAATCCACGTGAGTTCTTGGATTTTTTCGATTTCTTGTCTTCACCAACCATGGTCAAAGACCCATCGGCTTTTTTCTCTTTCATCACAGGTGGCTCAAAGATCACTAATGTCGAGTCTATTGTTTCATCTCTCCAGAAAACGACCGTTACTTTGTCACCAAAATTTTTGCTTCTGATCAATCGAACGAGGTGATCTTCGTAACGAACTTTGGTGCCTCCGAAATACATGATGATATCATCCTCGATGAGACCAGCCTTGTCTGCAGCGCCATTATTAACGGTACCATTTACGAGAACGCCATGGGCGTAAGGGTAGCGCATTTTGTAGGCATCCTCGAAGTCCATGTTGTTTAGGTAAACACCCATTTTGGGGCGTGAATCGTTTTCGTCATCATCGATATGAATATTGATGCCTGTTTCTACACCAATTTCACTGAGCGCTTCCAAAACTTCCTGGTTAAGCTCATCATTCATATCTTTGAGCTCCTGACCGAGCTCTTGATCAAACGTGATTTCAATTTTAGGTTTACCCGCTCCCTGGGCAAAAACCGGTGTTGCGATTAAAATTGCTAAAGATACTGTCAGAGCTGTTGTCAGAGCTTTAGCACTCGCATTTGCAATCAATGTTCCTGGGATTTCTTTCCAGGCTTTCAGAAGATCAGTTGTTTTAGTCATTTTCGGGGTCCTTTCTAATCTATCGTTTTCCATTTTCATTTGAATAGTCCAATTCAATTTCCCTCTTCTAGGACAATTGCCATGCCATAATGAAAGCAGACCTCGATATATCCTTATTTTCCTTAGCCTTACCCACTGAAGTATATCCTAAATCGACCCCAGGTTGCGGTGTAATGTAGCATCATTCTGATATAGCGCCATATCAGAATGATATGCGATGTTTTTTTTATTTTGCCAAAAATAACTTCAAGGTTATTTGAATGATCAAATTTGTAGAATAAATGAGCGGGGAAAAGGGTTTGGGGGATTGTTTATTGACTCAGTTCTCTGACCAATTCACTGAGGAGTCTGGCGAAATTTTTTCGCACACGCTGACCTGTTTCAATGACTTCTTCATGATTTAGTGGCTGATTAATAATTCCGGCTGCATAATTGGTAAGACAGCTGATACCCAAGACCTTCATTCCAAGCTTGAAGGCAGCCAATCCCTCATGCACGGTGGACATACCTACTGCGTCTGCCTGTTTGAGCCGGAGAAATCTTATTTCTGCTGGAGTTTCGTAAGAGGGTCCATTCAATCCAGCATAGGATCCGATTTTCAATTGAATCGAAGCTTCCTCGGCAACTCTAACTATTTGCTGAGATTGGGCTGGATTAAAAACATCCTCAGGTTCCCCTGCTTCCCCATAGACCGAGCGGCCGGTTAGATTAATGAAGCGATTAATCAGCATGAGGTTCCCCGGTGCATAGTCTTTGCGAATGCTGCCCGCAGCGTTGGTGAGGATAAGAGTTTGAGCACCGAGAGCGTGAAGAATCTGAATCGGGTAAATTACCTGATCGATTGAATAACCTTCATAAAAGTGTACGCGTCCTGAATTTACCAGAACTGGGATATCACCTAAAAAGCCATAAACCAATTCTCCTGAATGTCCGGCAACTGTTGAGACGGGGAATCCGGGGATATCCGCAAATGGGATACGGATGATTCCCGTAAGGGACGCCACAAAGTTTCCCAGACCTGAGCCAAGGACAAGAGCAATACTGGCTTTAAATGCGCCGCGTTGATGAATGACCTTAAGGGCAGCCTGCATAGTTGATTGTATCATTTAATCAATCGCTCTCTGTGTAAACAGCTGTGCTCAATTGACCACAGGCGGCGTCAATATCATCCCCCTGACTCCAGCGGACTGTGACCCCAAACCTGGCTCCCTCCAATGCTTCAAGGAAGCTAGCAATTCTCTTTTTTGAGGGCCGCAGATAACCTTTGGCAACTTCATTATAGGGAATCACATTCACCTTACAGAAAACCTGGTTTGCGATCCTCAATAAACGGCGAGCATCTCCAATACTATCATTGATACCCTCCATTAAAACGTATTCAAAAGTGAGCATGTTTTTTGAGATCTCAGTATAATATTTACAGGCTTTGACCAGTTCCTCAATATCCCACTTCTTGTTGATAGGCATAATCTTTGTGCGGCTCTCATCATCACTGGCATTCAGACTAACAGCCAATTTATAGCGGTGTCCTTCATCGGCAAAGCGTCTGATTTGTGGCACCAGGCCACTGGTTGAAAGGGTAATTTTTCGAGCACCGTGACTAAAACCGGTCCCTGCATTCAGGATTTCGGCGGCTTTAATAACCTGATCATAATTGTGAAAAGGCTCGCCCATACCCATAAAGACAATATTACTTATTGGACGTTCGCTAAAACGCCTGACATGGAGGAGTTGATCTGCAATTTCACCGCTGCTTAAATTGCGTTTAAGACCCATTTTCCCTGTGGCACAAAAATCACAATCCAGAGCACAACCCACTTGTGAAGAAAGACAAACTGTCACACGTCTGGATTCGGGAATAAGAACAGTTTCCACAAATTTTCCATCATTTAGTCTGATGAGAAATTTTGAGGTCCCCTGGCTTTCAGAAGTTTGAATCTGGTGTACCGTTGACAACTCCAGGCTACAGTTTTGTTCAAGTTCCTTGATCATCTCATTTGACAGGTTGGTCATCTCAGAAAAGTTTTGGGCACCCTTCTCCCAGATCCACTGAAAAAGCTGACGGCCACGGAAAGCTTTGTGACCGTTGCTTTTAGCCCAGTCTTCCAATTCAGCTTGACTAAAATTTTTGAGCTTTAGCAATTCACCATTCATGCCTGAAAATACACCAAGTGAGCTGGAGTGAAACATCTTCTTTTTTTGCTAGTGTCACAGCTACTTTAGAGCGCAGAAATCGACCCAAATGATTCGGAGATGGAAATTATGTTTACAAATGCCAGATATTTTATAAAAACCGCTTTTGGATTCTTTATCCTCGGGCTCTTTTCAGGATTATACATTTATGGTTCCCGGGCATTTGGCTGGGCCATGCCTTTTTCTATGATTCAGGCCCACACGCATGTCTTGTTAATGGGTGGCGTCTTTATGATGATACTCGGGGTTTCTGTATGGTTCTTTCCTCGAGCAAAAAAGGGGGATACGAATTATAACCCAAACATAATTCTGCTTAGCTATTGGCTATTCACGCTGGCAACGCTTGTGAGATTTGTCGTAGAAATTCTGCAAGGGATTTATCCTCAAAGTTTAGCAACAGTTGTAGGGTTCTGGAGTTCTGTATTCCAGGTGCTCGCAAGTATAGCCCTGGTCTATAGCATTTGGGGACGGATCAGACCGGTTGGCAGCCAGATTCGCGAAGCTGCGGGAGAGAAATTCTGACCTTGAAAATTTCACCGCTTCTTGCTCTTGTTCTCTTGACAGCTTGTGGATCAAGGGCACCCATGCCTGAAGTTTTTGATACAAGCACCCGGGTCATTGAATTCATTGATTTGTATCAGGCAGGACAATTGCAGTTCGTGCTGGGTTTAAAAGATCAACCGGAATTGAGGCGGGTCTGGCAAGAATACAGCTCAGAGATTGTGTTGGTATTATTAACAATTGAGAATGAAGATGGTGAGCTTGAGCGAATCCAACAATCCGGTGTTTTTGTTAATGCTGGTGCCTACATCCTCACAGCCGCACATGGATTTTATCTGGATGATGCTCGTTTGGTTGATCTGAAGGCACGTCGGGTCTCAGGGGAAGAGATCGCTTTGCTGGTGACTCGCCTGAATTACAACCTGGAAGATGATAAGGATCAGGATTGGGCAATTTTGGAAGCTCTGGAAACCATTAATACAACAGGTGTTGGGCGGTCGCATGAAAGTGACGCCGGCAACGAGGTCTTAATCCTGGGTTACCCTGGTGGTTTGGGGCTCAATAATGATGGAACGGTGGTGCATGCCTCAGAGCTGGGACAAGAGGATATTCATCCACTCGCCATGATTTGTGAACGTGTGTTTTTGAAGCCCAATGTTCTGCGCCCCCAGGCAGGGGCCATACCTATTCGAGGGATCAGTGGAGCTCCGATTCTGGACCAGAATGGGGCGCTCATCGGCTTGTTTAGTTCAGTCAGCAGAACTCGATCCATACAGGGTTGGCAATACATTTTCGGGACTTCAGATATCCCATGGAAGACCCTGGATAGCCTGAAGGGAAATTAGCTATTGTGGGACGGGTGCTCATAACTTATTATTGCGCGCTCTTTTTTATCAGTAGGTGGCAGGTCTCGTTTTAACGACAACAACCCCACAGCCCAGCCGGCTTCCGTCTTTGTAAAATGAATCGATGGGACAGGCAGTCTCCTCCTTCGCTACCCTGCTCTATACGGAGACTTTATTTGACAAGATTTTTAATTCTTATTTTTGAATTGAAATAGGCCAGGTAGCTCCCCCCTTCGCTCCCACGAGCTTCGGCGGGGCAGGCAGTCTCCTCCTTCGCTACCTGATTTTTTCCCAGAGAGGCAGTTTTTTTAAAAATTCATCATCTACAATTCATAATTCGTAATTGTATGAAGGCCAGGTAGCTCAGTCGGTAGAGCAGGGGACTGAAAATCCCCGTGTCGGCGGTTCAATTCCGTCCCTGGCCACCACATAATCCCCTTGTATTTCATAGACTTACGAGGGTTTTTTGTTTCTAGGCCACTTTACGGTAATATATCCAATGTGGACAAAGTGGGACATTCTGGGACTCCTGATGGACACTTTATGGACACCTGAGAAGGGTGAACTGGATAGAATACCATAGCCAGTAGGGGTTTGCTGAAAGTGGGCCAGGTATAGGCGTTTCAGATTTCCGAGTGGGCGTAAAAAAAGCCCGGACGAATCCAGGCTTTGGTGAAATATTGAGTTAGATCTACTTCCAAACATCATTCAGCACTCCTGCTGCCCGATGTAGTTTCTCATTGTTGATTTTTATGTAGTGATCGATAGTAACCTTATAATCCTGGTGACCCATCAATTTAGATACATCAAGCAAATCAACACCGCTCTCAATTAATTTTGATGCGTACGAACGCCTTAGTGAATGTAAGCCAGTTGCTTTAACCTTTGCGGCTTTTAAGTAACTCAGGTACTTCTTGTATAAATAGTCGTAATTGAAATTGAATGGAAACTCTTTGTGTTCTTCAAACTTACGACGATGGAGGATCTCAATTGCAACATCATCTAGAGGTACAATCCTTGGCACCCTCTTCTTCCCTATCAACGTGATTTCTCGACGTTTAAAGTTCACATTGTCCCATGTGAATGGTCTTTGGGGCAATATCTCTCCACGTCTAGCACCAGTATGCAGATACATTAAGAATAGATCTCTATAGTCTGAGGATTCGACTTTGCTGAGGAATTCTTTTACCTCATCGTCAGACAGTATGATTATTTCTTTGGGGAGATTCCGCGGAGCTTGAACAGCTAGGATCGGATTCTCCTGCAAATAATTATACCGAACCAGCGTATTGAAGAAAGCCTTTAGAGTTCGGTGTTCTGTTGCAGCAGTAGCGGAACTAATATCACATTCAACTTGTCGATATTCCAGATAGTGCGTTAACTGCACTTTATTAATCGCTCGTATTTTGATGTTTCCCAAGAAAACTTCCAAAGCATTGTAGATGGATGTTTCTCGACGAATTGTTTCAGGGTCTTTCTGGTTAGCCATATATTTTTTATACTCTTTTACCATTTCGGTCAGAGTGAGATTAGGCTCTAAACTGGTTTCCAGTCCAGCTTGTATGCGCATCTTCTTTACTTCAATTTCTTTTGCAAATCGAACTGCCATCTTTTTGTCTTTGAAATGCTTCCGGCGGCGAACACCATTCATGGCATACCAATCAACCTTGTATCTAATCTCCCCCGCTTTGGTTTTTATTTCATGTATATTTGCCATGATAATTCCTTTCTATATCGTCAATCGATAGTCATCTAAAGACAATTCTTCTGTGACTAGCTGGTTTAGGTCGGACTCTTTTAAGCGGATATTATTACCAACCCTGTAGATTGGGGTTTGGTTTAGATGCAATAGCCTACGCACCGTTTTCACGGATACTCGCAGCAGCTTGGCTGCGTCCTGTAGGGTATACATCTGTTCCATGATTATTATCCTATTCTTTGGTGGTTATTGTTTTAAGGTTGATTGTGATAGTAAGAGTTCTGCTTCTACTTCAGGGAAGTGCATCAGGAAGTAGTCAGGGCTATCGTGCAATTCAAAACCATCATCAACCTGAACACTGGCTGAGATTATTTTCCCTGATCGTGCACGGTAATCCAGCAATGGATTCAAAACATGTTCTGGCACTAAAAAAGGATCATGATTGATTAACTCGAAGACCAGGTTTGCTTCCTTTTGACTCGTTACGACAAAATGGGTTGAGATTGCTTTTGGGAATAAATTGATAACTTGATCAACACTAAAACCTTCCTCTTCATGATCAAAGAGAGTCAGATCTGAAAGTGTGGGTTTGTTGAAATTCATAATAATGTCCTCGTTGTTATTGTTATCATTCTTATTCCAGAAAAAGGGCACCTCCGAAGAAGTGCCCGATATTGGATCCAGTTAGAGAGTGAATTCCCTAACTCGAAGTAAAACCTCATCATAGTCTGATTTTGGGAAAGCGACTACTATCCCAAGGTGGATTTCTCCTTCAAACTCTGAACCTGCAGCAGGGTGCATGATTCCAAGTCCGATTTCCCAGTTGTCCTCACAATCAAACTCATGAGATAGTGAACGCTCTCCGAGAGAATGCGCTTCACCATCATCACCACCTGATTGAACACATGTGAGAAGAAACTCAGCACCGTGTGAGCACCTGAAGGTGATTGACATTCTATCATCTACATCAGATGCACATGCTGTGATGGTATAAAAATCAGCTTCCCATATCTCTTTAATGAGATCATAGATTTCTAAATCGATATCGCCAAAGTGATTCCCTACTTCGAGATATGCCTTTTCAAGTTGACAATCCATAATATTTCCTTTCATTTGAAAAAAGGGCACCTCCGAAGAGATGCCCCATGGTTAGAATTTTAGTTATGCAGCATCAAAATCGATGAACTCGACAACTGCCTGAGCTGTACGCTCCGTTTCCTCAATCTCGTCTTTTAAAGCAGAGAGAGTTTTGAGGGTTTTGTTTACCGTCTTGATTTGAGCTTCTTTGGTTGCTTTCGTTTTAAGAAGCTTAGCCCGTTCGCTAACTCTATCATCAGCGCTATATGAAGCAGCAATGTCCTTGTACTCGCCGACAAGAAAAGTCCGACGTTTGTTCAGACGTTCAACAGCATTATCATATGCAGTAATAGTAGAAACGTGTTCTAAGTCAGCAGTTACACCATGAGCATAACTACCGTCATATTCCTTACGTGTTCTTTTTTCCATACCTTCACCTCCTTTCACGGAATTTGAATTTGAATATTGTGTACCGAGGACTTCTTCGCTCTCGGTGTTATTTGCTGGGTTCTCAGCTGTTGTTTTGATGTTAACTCCTTCATGACTTGCGTCATCGTTTCCAGTTGCGGAATTGCTACCGGCGTTTGTGTTCAATTGATCATTCAAAATGACCTCCTTGTTTTGTGGGGAGACTTCCCCGGTTATTGACATGTTGTATGTATTGTTTGTCTTCATGACCGGCCTTAATGACAGAAACATGCCAAACCGTATATTGTGTTATAACAACGAGTTATGTTGTGTAGGATGAAAAAATGAACGTAAAAAAACTACACAGGGCTTGTGTAGTTTGAGTGTGGTTGAAGCTTTATGGGATCCTCTTAAATGAGGATATTATTGACTTGAAGCTGGTTGTGTAGACTGGACTTTAAACTTTATTCAGAAAGTCCTTAAATGTCTGCTCATCGACGGTATAAAGCTGTCTCTCAAGTGATTTATTTTCAGAAATTTTAGTTTTCAATGAATCTAGTACTGATTTGAACGCGTCTTCAAATACCTGTGTATCTGGCTTGTGTAACACTGAGTTATCAACCAGGAAGGAAATAGAAGCAGTAACATCACCAGTATGAGTCAATAATCGTACAAAAATTCCATAAATTATCTTGGTCATGGTATCTTTACTTGAGCCCAATTTCTTCCAGGTTTTATTGATGCTACACCCAGTCTGGATATATGCATCGAAACACTGTTGGTCAGTCGGGCCTGTGAAAACAAGGTCTGTTTCAATGGCTATATCGATGTCTTCATCATTGACTAACAACTTCAAATCGTTTAAAGATTGATTGCTCTGCTTGAAAATTGCAACGATGCGATGGATATGATTATCCAATTGGCGCACATTTCTGGGCCAGGATTTCTCAGATAACGGAAGGAAAGTATCTTCTGACATTCCTTTTGGAGGTTTGACGTTTTCTAGCTTAGCATGTTTCTTGAATAATATTTCACTTAAAAGAGGCACATCCCCTGCTCTTTCATCCAACGAAATCAGCTCAACATCAAAGCCATTTATTCTACTGTACAAATCTTCTCGGAATTGCTTCTCTTCAATACGTTTCTGAAGATTGATGTGGGTAGCAGAGATCACTCTCACATCCACTTCAATTTCCTGCTGTCCGCCTATGCGACTAAATGTATTGGATTCGATTGCTCTTAATAACTTTGCCTGCTGTTCCAAAGGAAGATCGCCGATCTCGTCAAGGAATAGTGTTCCACCATCAGCTATTTCAAATGCACCTTTTTTCATCTCCTTGGCATCAGTGAAGGCTCCTTTCTCGTGACCAAAAATTTCAGACTCGAAAAGAGAGGCGGATATGCCTGCACAATTAATTGCTTTAAACTGACCTTTCCGCTGAGATAGCTCATGGATTGCATTTGCCAATACGTCTTTACCTGTCCCAGTATCACCTGTGATCAGTATTTTAATTTTAGAATCAATTACAGGCTGCAAGCGTACTAGAGTTCTTAGCAGTGTCTTACTCCGGGTAATAAATGGAGTCTTGAGTTTGCTAAGTTTTTTAGCCAGCGAACTCTCTCGGGCATCAAGTTCTTCATCTTCAACCGCTAGATCATGGGGACTATTAGGCAAAGAATATGATGCCCCTGGTTCTTCAATAAAATATTGGCTAGGTGCGTTTAGCTGGGGATATCCATATTGATTTAGATTGCTTAATATGATCCTTGGCAGATTTTCGACACCATCTCCGAGTGACAATGTATTTAGAATCCATAAAGGGGTGAGCTCACGGCCAGCCAAGGAATAAAGTGTTTCGCGCTTTAAGGGATCTGCATGGATAATGAGTTTAAAATGTGCGAGCTCTTTATACTCTTTACAATTAGCTAAAATAATTATTGAATTGTATAAATTCTGGAAGAGCCCAAGAATATCATAAACTGGCTCTTTGTACTGAAACAATTCTAACAATTTCACCAGTTGTTCCAACTTAGCCTTGTCACTCTTGCCCTTCTGCTTCGTGATCTCTAAAAATAACTCCCAGGAATGATATATGATTTGGGAGGACTCTTTCATGTTACTCAACGAAAGCATCACCGGCTCATAGCGCTCTACAACCTTGTATTTGGGCAAGGTTATGGTTGAGGACATTCTCTTCTTGATGAGTGAAACAATAAACTCGGGGATGTTGTTCACCAGAGACATAAACGTTTTCTCATTGAAAACTTTGTGTCCCTTAAAGGGGTACTCTAATTCATAAAATCTTTCGATCTTCTCTATGTCAGCATCAAAGAACAGATCCCTGTCTTTTTCAAATCTGTCAATGTCATCATAATAATTGAGAATGACTTCATCCTTGATGTGGTGAGTGTGATCTCTGCAGAGCTCAAACTCTTGACTTAATTTCTGTTCGAGGATGTCCATGTATGTGATTCCGTTTTTAAATTTACAACTAGAGACTGATGAGTACTATCCACGACACTTTTACATAAGCAACATTTGAAGGTCCCCAGGTTTTCATAACAATATCGCAGCCTTCGGTAGTGATGTTTTCAGCATTAACAACAATCCGCGGATTAAACTTGGAATCTGTATCTAGTCCAGATATGGAGGTGAACACCTGGGGTACAGTTTCAAGCGTCTCTTTAAATTCTATATGTTCAATGATACTTCGATCCCCGGAACCGTCCATGATCTTGGATTGCTGATTCTTTTCAAAAGACCCAATATCAATGATCTGGAAACCATTCTTTTCAACTTTCGCTAGACGTTGTTCTAAACTTTCACACCAAGCTATGACATCAAGTACTGATTTGGGTTTATCACTCACACGAACCTCCAGATTAGGTATATAACCACATTTATCTTCCCAGTTCTTCCAAGATATGCGAGGTAGGCTACCTAACCCAGTATGAAATATATCCAATAACTACATAGTTAAAGAAATAGATCAGGGATCGATCTATTTCATGTGCTTAGAGCTTCTCTACGGCTTCGGTGATCTCCTCGTCCAAAGCGAACGCGTATGCGGTTGTTGTTGATGGATTCGAATGCCCGAGTTGTTGTTGGACAAGTCTAAGGTTCTTTGATACGCGAAGTAATGCTGATGCGTAATAGTGCCTGCAACTGTGGATTGAATATCGAGCAGGCAATCCAGCCTTCTTAGCCCACTTCTTAAACACCTTCTGAATAGCAGTCGGGAACATGTGATCCTGACGTTCTGATACAAACAGATATGAACTGTCTGATGTACGGTAATCCAGATAGTCTTGGATGAGTGTTTTCAGACTTGAGCTGAACTTCACTTGTCTTAGCCGATTACCCTTGCCATGACGGACCACCAATGAATTCCCTCCACGCTTAAGATCGATGTCCTCTAACTTGAGTGCTGCGATCTCTGAAACTCTCAAGCCAGTACCCAGTGCGAGTTCGATAATACATTGATCTCGCACAGGTCCTTGATGAGCTTTGGACTTGGCAATGATAACGGCTGCTTCAAGCGTCTTGTGAAGTGCCTTAACTTCGTCCTCGCTCATGAACTTCTCGAAGGTCATGATCCATTGGCTACTCATAACAGCCCCTGATCTGAAAAGCTGTAGAAGCCATCTCCAATTACAAGATGATCAAGGAGCGAAACATCAATAGCCTCTAGCCCACGTTGTAACTTCTTTGTCAAGGCTCGATCTGAATTGCTTGGTGTGGTCTCGCCTGAGGGGTGATTGTGGGCCACAATAATTGCACCAGCTTCTAAAGCCAGTAAACGTTTCACAATCTCCCTTGGAAACACAGCTGCCGTTGCAAGACTTCCAGTGCTGATCACTTCAGTTGAGATGATCTGGTTTTGAGAGTTCATAAAAACAGCGACGAAATGCTCCTGGTCCTGTGGATGGTTTGATAGAAATGCCCTGAGATGTTCAGCTGACTCTCTAGCAGACTTAAGCTGTGAGCCAGGTTGTCTGGTGAAACGGTTTGAAAATTCTTCTCGCAACTCTGTATCAGAGATGCTTTCAATTGATTGGTACATGTTTAAATCTCCTTATTAAGCCACGTTGTTGGTGCTGGTTGTTGCTACACTGTAGAGATCCAGTACAAACTGGCTTACATCTCTACTCCTAAATGTTTTGTTCCGGGCGTGTGTTGGAATACCAGCTATCGTTCTTGTGGTGTTTGCATCTTCTAGGGTTTTAAAACCGATGCTGATTCTATTCTTCTTCGTGCTGACTCTGATAGTTCTGTAGCTATCAAGTCCGAGCAATGAAAGCCCGCTGGAAACGAGACTGGAAAGCTCATCGCTACCATATTTATCATCAGCAATTTGCAGGTAATGCATAAGCCTCCTTTGATTCCTTCATTTGTGGGTATTGGTTTACCAGTACTTTTCTTATGCCAGATTTTGAGGGGTTTTTCTGATCTGTGAGATCGTGAACAAGCTGTTGATCAATTTTGTGGTATAAGAACTATATGGAGGCCTTCTTAGCCTTCACAAATCAATCAAAATGAAAGAGGTTAAAGATGACTTTACTGCTTCATAAAGGAGCGGAACCTGCAACTATAGAACAGTTGGCAATGATCCCGCTTCCGCAAGAAACAAGGAGCTATAAGCCAGTGGCCCATCATGAATTGGCAAACATGCTGAGCTCAATGGCTGGAAACTTGTTACCAGAGTTCGAATTGGTTAACACCCAGTTTGGACTGGCCAGAGATGGTGCCAAAATGTTTGGTGTACACACGTTCAAGAATGGGGACTCTGCTCTTGGATTGAGTATCGGATTCAGGAATAGCTACGATAGAAGCTTGTCAGTTGGGATCGCAGTAGGGGCCAGTGTTTTCGTATGTGATAACCTGATGCTGACTGGTGATCTAACAGTGCTTCGTAAACACACTTCGAATGTCCATGCAGATATTGATGGACTAGCTTTGTCTGCTATCTACCGATCCCGATCTGCTTTCAACCAGATCAAACAAGATGCTGAAGTGATGAAACAGATCCCTATGTCCGATGATGAAGCATATCGGATGCTTGGATTGGTATACGGTAAGGGAATTATCAATCCACGAATGATACCAGTCGTGAAGAAGGAATGGTTGGAGCCATCGCATGATGCCTTCGAAGAAAGGAACCTTTGGAGTTTTTATAACGCTGTAACGGAGTCTCTGAAGAGTTCTCCACCCCAGTCAATCATGGAACGTCACCTGGCTCTTCATGCTTGTCTCATACAGAACTAGAAAGGAGAACTACTTATGAGCAACTTTGACAGAATAAAAACCTTAATTGAAAACTCGCTGTACTTCCTGTACGCAGTACTCACTCAGATCTTTGAATCAAGAAAGCGAGGCTGAGTATGACTAAGCAAGAAATACTGGATACGATTGAACTTCGTCAGAGCACCTTGAAGACATGGTTGTCTTGTCCCCTCATGTACAAGTTTAGGCACATTGACGGGCTTGAACCTGCATTCAGGTATCCTGGCACGGTTCATGGAAGTGCCCTTCACATGGTACTTAAGCAACTGCATGAAGGTGAATGGAATGGTGATCTCCGAGCCTTGTACACCAAAGCGCTGAATCACTATCTGTATGCTGGTGATGAATCTCATATCCCCGTCCGTTGGAAGGGGGATATGCACAAGGAGATCGAAAGTCTGAAAGCAAATGCTGTTGAGATCCTTGAGAATTATCGGAGCAAGGATTACAACAAGAATGCAGTTGTTTTATTTTCAGAGACTAGATTCAGATCAAGAATCTTAGGATACGAATTTACTGGTACAATCGATCAGGTGAGACTCAACCCTGATAACTCGGTCGAGTTATTAGACTTTAAATCATCTGCTCAAAGACCCAACTACTACGCGATCCCAAATGACATCCAGCTTAGCCTTTATGCTTATGTATTGAAGTATTCAGAGTTGTTTGTGGATGGTATTTGGGTCAAACCAAATATGCTAGTGGATAGTGTGGGTATCTATTTCCTACGGGCACATGAGGTGTACAAGCGGAAGGTCCCAGGGAAAGAGGTCGGCGATGAAAAAAGCGATCCCTTTATCCGAACCACAAAGAGCATCAATGATCTTCGTGCATTCAGGCATGAGATAAGAGCTCAGCTAAGCGCAATGGTTAAGCCGTGGTATTACCCCAATACAGTTTCAGGAGCTTGCTCATATTGCAGCTATTCAGAACACTGCGTAAGCCGGAATGACAACGTGCCTGAGAAGGACGCTGATATGGCTCATGAATTGTTAGCTGAACTAAACATGGCTTGATAGCCAGAAGGGAAAATATGGGAAACGAAGTGATTGAGCTTAGTGATGCCCAAAAGGTTCTTAGTGAATCGGGCTGGAGTTATGATGATGAGATGAAGGATCTGCATCCTGAATCAAATGCTCTCATGATTCCAAGAGTAGTTATTTCACATGACGATCGTGGAAAGCATAAAATGTCCATCGACATGGGGAGTAATTACCTCCAGGAAGGCTCTGAGGAAATACCTGTTCCAGAAAACATGCTCACTGGAAATATCATAGCTACACAGAAAATAAGAGCTCTGTGGAGTAAAGAAGAAGTCCACCCAACATGCAGTAGTATTGACGGTGTACCTGTCTCACCAGAACCAATTAATGATAAATGTGCAGGGTGTCCTGAATCTGTTATTGGATCGGGTAGCTGTAAGGTGAAGCAGCGCCTTTTACTTCTTGTGGAACTAGAAGGTAAGCTAACCCCTGTGATTCTGTCGTTGCCTCCAACGTCACTCAAGCATTTTGAAAAACATTTAGTAAAAATGCGACGATCAAACTTGCCTTTGGTAATTGCACGAACTTGTTTTTCGTTGATTGACATTAAGAGAAATGGATATCGATACGCTGAAATTGGTATCGACATTGATGGCATTGCTGACAAAGAAACACTATTGAAGGCAAAACAGGCGCGAGTGGATTACGAGATGCTCACGAAAGTAATTTCTAGTGAAGATTATTCTGATGCTGGAGATAGAAATTAACATCGCGGAACAACAGGTGAACTGATTGGACCCGTAATTAGAGAGTGCCCCACGCATTCTCTTTTACCTTATTATTTTGCTATAGCAAATCTCCTAAAAAAAATATTAAAAAATTCTGGAAAAAATTTTCTAGCCAGAAACGAAAAATACCTCTATGGTCGATTGAAGTACCTGGTAGATTAAATAAGGCGGGGTAGAGACTCCTTTCCAAAATCCGCAAGATCGATTTATTCGGGGTATTATGAAATTATTATTGGCTTTATTTATCACCTTGTTAGTTGGATGTGATCTGTTCACTGAAGACTCTGAAGTACTCTTTGTATTCACTGAGATGCAATGTGTGGAATACTCCTGGGAGGGTGATATTGATGATGAAGTCTGGGGTGAAAACGTGAAATCTTACCTTGAATCTGAAGGTATCACTGTCAACAGGCTTGAAGCATTAAGGGATTCGTTGGGTCATTGTCGTGCTTGTGAAATTTGTGCCACGGGAAGAACCATTGAGGTTTGGATTAACGACGGTGATGCCATTTTGATGGATGATCTTGGATTTGTTGAAGGTTGATAGATGGATAAACCAAGACTTGAACATATGGACCTACAGGAGCTGAATGCACTTCACGCTGAACTGTATGTAACACTCCTATCATTTCACAGTATGAATATCCAGGGTGTCAAACACAAATTCCTCCGAGACCACCTTCAGGAAACCATGACCGATATGCAGAAATTAATGGCACAAACTGATAAGATGATTGAGTCGATGTCTGGAACAGATCGGTAAATTATATGACACAAAAAATTAAATTAACCATATCACGATATCGCAGAGCACTGAATAAAGAATGGAAAGACCACAATTTTATTAGTGACGGTGCTGGTAAACGGTATATGATTGGACCTCTGTATCTCCGTATTGATGACACAAAAGGTGCCATGGCACACTATCAATGGTTTGAGAAGATGTTTGATGATGATTCTGGCGAACCTTTCCATAGGATGGGATGGACTCTGGCACTGCACAGGCATGCTGATGATTCCGGGGCAGAGAGAATGCTGCTAATTGCCATGCTTAAAAACTTGTACCTCTTTCCTGTTCTGTTTGGTGAAGATCCGCCTACTATCGATGGCTGGCATGGTTCAAACTGGGAAGAGCTTGATTATATCACTGAAGCACCTAAATGGATGCTAACTCTTTGGACTGAAGATGAATTGGAATGGGCAAAGGGAATCTATTATAGTGACCAGGCGGTGAGAATCAGGGAACGTTATATCACTATCAGTAAGTTCCTGGAGCTTGAGCGTCCTGGTGAAAAACGGTCGAAGTTGGTCAAAGAATCTATGAAGCTTGAAAAAGGGGATTATAGCAGTTTAGCTCATTAGAGCATCTTGCACAAAGTAAACACACGCTACTCTAGGGAATGTTGCTATTACTCACTTTGGCGTCGAATCTCATTTACCTATTTCTCCTATTGCTATGTTTTTGAAAATGAAGAGGCCAAGAATATCGACCTCTTCATATCGGTATTTCTACACGAAATCAGCAAATTTCGGACTTACCCTTCGATACTTAGGAGCGTCCGAAGGCAGAATTGTTCTTAGCGAGTCGTTAAACAGGCCAAGGAATGCAGCCATTTTGTCATGGTCTACTGAATCCAAAAGTATAAAGAATTCGATTACCTGTACAGGCATCTCTTCAATTGACGCAATGCAGTAACCAGGATCCTGGAGTTGACAAAACCTGAGATCTTCAGGCTTGTCCTTATCGTACCACACGCAGACATCCATTTCCCAATCTACTTTTTGTATATAGGTCTTTCCATCGAATGGAAACTCAGTTGTTTTCTTCATTATTATTATTTTGGTTTTCGTGCAGCGCTCTTTCGCGAGCAGCTGTTAAAGATGGAGCAAACACCTTGCTTACTCCACCTGCTCTTTTCATTCGCTTGATAGCCTCAAGCTTGGCATGTTCAGGATGACTGACTTCATGAGGTTTAAATAAATTACCAATCCTTTCCTGATCAGGTCTCACGAAGTATTTCATAATGCTCTCTTCGCGAGGTTAATCAATAGATCGCCGTTTTCCTCTACCAGTGGTAAAAACATCTCGACCAGTCTTCGTTGCTGGCATCCGTTTATTTCACTGATGTTCATAGTGTTTTCCCAATATTCTTTTTCGCCTTTTGCGTGTTCATTTATGTCTGAATGTTCAAGTCTTGTTGTTAGCTTGAAGTATTTCATTGTGATTCCTCCTCACTTATTATTTGAAACCCGACTTTGATGCGGGTTTGATGCGACTTTTGAAATGCCCAAATGGTACTATATAAGGGCTTAGGCGACTTTTCCATTTTTAAGCCAACTAGGAGCTGACGGGTATGGGGTAGGTATAGCTGGTATATATTAATAATTTTACCCCAAATGGTTTGAGAAGTCGATAAGTCGGTTAAGCCCTTACCCAGTAAGGGATACAGCCGATTTGGAAGTCGGTCCAAAGTCGGCCCAGGTCGGCCCAAGTCGGCCTTAGTCCCAGCGGTATACTTTCTTACCATTGAGTTTTCCGACACGTATACCATGGAGTATTCTCCATCATGTTTTGTAATAGATGTAAGAGATAGAATTTGCATCTCTTACGCCCTAAGTATATGTATTTAATATATATAGCCAAAATGTAATTGTAAGAGATAGATATTAGGCTAGGGACCGGGAGGTACTCTAGTATATACATATTCTTCTCCCCCCCCAATATTAGATATATCTCTTACATTACCTAAAAATCCCTGAAAAGCCTTACTGTGTAAGGGTTTAGGATGTAAGAGATATCTCTTACAATCTCTTACATCTCTTACATTTTTAGTCATCAGCTGTCAAATCCCTGGAATTCCAGACAATATCAAAACCCTTTATCATTTGTAAGAGAGGTAAGGGAATATTTGATTTTCTCTTACCACCTAAGTACCTGTAATTTATACATATAGCTAAAAGGTAAGGGTAAGAGAGGATTATTGACCATGCACTGGCCAGGTATCCTATATATATATTATTTTTTATATCAATATTAAATAATTCTCTTACCTTACCCATATATCCCCGTAAAGCCTTACTGTGTAAGGGTTTAAGAGGTAAGAGAGCTCTCTTACTTTCTCTTACCTCTCTTACCTTTTTAACTCTCAAGGGTTAAATCCTTAGAAATCCAGTTAATCTTAAACCCCTGGTAGGTTTTACCCTTAATTTTTACAGACTTTGACACTCCTAAGTGCCCAGCGGCTAAACGTCCGAAGGCGTTAGGGGTCAGATTTTTTCCATTAACATTATTGTAAAGTTCACAAAGATCATTAACCGCAATTTTTGATGCTCCCTTCAGCCTATTTAAGATATTCTCATAGTGCTGATTCCTTAATTCATGGTCATAGCCTGACACCTCTTTAACAATGTTGTTCTCTAACCAAGCAAGATCTCCTCTACTAACAGCTTCAAAAAACATATCAGCATTGGTCTGGGACATGATTTGTAGAACTCGTTTAGGCTCATTGTCGATTACTTTACCAATGAGAGATTCATCAACACTGTATTGCTTCAGATACCAGACAAACTCTTGTAGCTCACTCTCAACTAAAGCCAAGAGCTGTTCGTATCCCGGCCACCAGGAGGTGTTATGAAGCTTTACTTCTTGCCTGGGTGCCACATTAAATCTGCGGTCATTATCTGATAGTGTGATTGCATCACGGCGATTGGTCGCAAAAAGGAAAGAACAAACGTTCTTCCCGTTGAACCTATCTTTATTCTTACCCTCTATCTGAATATGTTCATCAGTGATAGCAATTTTCATTTTCTCGATGGTGGCTATTCCCTTGGCCTCCGTTCCGGAAAAGTTTCCTGATACTTCATTTATTAAGACCAGCACATTATCCGTTAGAAACGAATTAAACTGGGTTCCGAAAGCATCTTGATCAGCCTGCGCACAATACTGAGTTCCGAAGATCACTTGCAGGACCCTTGAAAAGAAAAAGCCCTTACCCGTACCTTCAACGCCTTGCCACAAGTAGCTGGAAATTAGCTTTTTTCGGTTCTGAACGAACCAGGCCAGATCATTATAGAATCGATCGATAATCTCTGGATCATCAGTCATGATATGGTCAATAAGTTTACCAATATACTTAGGCTTTTTCGCCACATGATCATCTGGTACTGGGGCCCTTAGCAGGTCAGTCACAGAGTATTTATTGACGTACCCTTTATCAAACTCCGCTCTTTCGTCACTATTAAACACCAGTTCATAACGAGCTCTTGGATAAATGTTTGGATAGGGAACCCCATGGTATTTGCAGAACTGCGATGCACGCTGAGTTCCTCCAAGATCTCTTACTACATAGTCCTGGAGACCATTTTCAAGGCAGCCCCCCATGAAGTTGGCTTTTAATGTATCGATAAAGACCAGCTTGTCATTCAAGTTCAAGCGATAGATATATCCATCAACTTCCTCGAAATTGTAGACACCCTTGTTTCCCATACTCCTTGATTCACAGCTGCTACAAAACAGGAATGGCAGACCAGCATCGTTTATTAAAATGACAGCATTATGATCATCACCACTACGTTGTTCTGACATCCCGCAGAAGGGGCAGTATATCGGTGAATCAGGTTGTATATCTCTGATCTTCCTGCTGTTACGATCTGCATCCAGCACAACGTCGGAGAGCAGAACCAGTTGCTCAGTTTTTTGCTGCCAGCTCTTGACCGGATTCAGCCCCCGGAATTTTTCCAGATCTGGAAGCTCCCTCCATTTCATCGGCCCCTGGCTATTGCGGAAGTTTGAAACCTCTGTCGTCCCATGAGCAAAATAGCGAGCCTGTCCCATGAAGGTCTGATCGATCGAAGGGTACCTCGATTTAAAATATCCTTCCACGGCTTTCAGGTCTTCCATATCAGTAATGGGATGATCCAGTGGGATGAGCACTCTCAGTCGCTCACAACTTGGAACGATCACACCGTCTTTCTCTTTGGGCTTCTGGTGGTTCTGACTGGAATAAACATAACTGTCATGCGACCAGCTCTGCTGATCGGCGATAAGCTGGGAGCTATTCACACTCCCATCATCAAAATCCAGCATGATGGCATGACTGCCAATCCAATCCTGTGTTTGTCTGTGGTTTTTAATATACTCGTTACAGCTGATGCCGTGTTGAGTGGTGATGTTGCGGACAGAATCCTCTGTCCAGATGTAATCCTGTAAAGTCCAGCCGTTGGCTACTCTACTATTATTATAATCCTTTCCTTTTGTTGGATCATAGTGCCCATTGACACTGATCTGACATGTATAATTTTCCATAATATTTTATAATTGGTTGTACCATAGCATTATCCTCGTATGGTGAGGGCTTTAAGTTCGCGGATGGCTTTCTTGAATTTCAGGGGATCCACGGAGGCCTGATGCCAGTAGTAGTCACGCTTTAATTCTTGAAATGCTTCGCTATCCTCGAACACAAAAAGTTTCCGTTCTCCAAGTTTGCGGAGATCGTATAGTTCATATCCTTTATGGCAGGCGAACGCCGCCAGCCATATGTCTTGGGTTGTTGTTTCGATTGTCATTGTTCTCATAATTTTATAATTCGTTTTCATTGGTTCACCTCAAATAGGTGGTATCATTAGCCAGTCTCAGGCTAAAAGGTTTTAATACAAAAAGCACCCTGCAGGGGCCGTTTCATCAATTCGATTTTCGTAGGATTCAGGTTTCGGATAGGGTCAAAGATTTACGTTCTAGCCTATAATATAATATACTGCACTTTCGCGATTTTGTCAAGCGATATTTTATATAAACCATTAATAATACTTCATTAAGGCATCTTTGACATGGACGCTAAATTCATTTTAATTTAATTAAAACGCTAAATCTCGCCATGGTTACACCTCATGAAATTAAATCGTGGCTTTCTGGGCCAAATACGGAGGTCGTTTTTGCTCACATCGGGTTATTTTAAGGAATAAGAACGATAATGATAAACTCACTGTCAATAATTTGCGAGGTGTTATTAAATGAATTCCATTGAAATGACCGAGAATGAAGAAGACCAAAGCGTCAAAATTGTGATCAGGGACTCGAATGGCACGAAAATCTGCACAGATACTGTTCCTGGTAATGTTTTACCTGAGCAATGTGAGCAATGTGGGACAAATATTGTGTACAGCATGAATGAGGATGTTACGTTTTGTGCATTATGTAATAAGTGGTTAGAGACTCTATGTGATGATCCCACCAGTGAATATTACTCAGAAAACAAACAGGAGAAGCCTCTCACAATGGGTTTATTTCTCTAGTAAATCCAATTCCAACAAATTTCCTGGCATAAGAATATTAATCAATGATTATCACTTAGCATAAGGAATGGAATATGTCAAAAGTTGTACTGCAATGTAGCATCTGTGGGAATGAGATTGACCCACATTCTGACAAGCTTCACAAACGGGACCCATGCGGTCTTTATATCGTCACGAATATTCTTGAGGATGATGGACAGGATCCATATTATGCCATGCGATTAAGGTGGATAATTTTGCAAAAACGGGATCATTTGTATAGCTATCGACGGGAATTTCGTTGATAAGTTCAAGATCGGGCTCACCCGCTTCGCCCTCATAGCGCGTCGCCATATAAAACATCATCCTGGCGACGTCTCCAATTACTTCATCTCGTGGTTGCCAGACCCATTCTGCATCTGTGCTCGTATAAGATCCGGTATTGACACCCTCATCTATATATGGAATTGTGCAGTAATCGAACCATCGATTATTGCGAGCAGAATTAACAGTAATATCCGCAGGTCTCAGGTGGTGCACATCCGTGGCTGCAACATCGTCTTCTGATCCAAAGCCATCATATAAAATGCCTCGTGATTTTGCCCAGACATGTTCACGACTCCAGCCATTTTCATTATTGAATTCTTGTGCAGCGTTTACTGACCACCCAGTATATAGCAAGATCACATTGTTTGGATTATTTGGATCTTTGTCCGTTTCCTTAAGAATATCCCAAACATCCGTCTGTGAATCAGTATATGGAAAACTTGTGTGTCCTTGAATAATATCATTCAGGGCTGACTTTAAGCCTACTCCGCTTAATCCCGTTGCAGAATCATAATATCCGTCAGGAATCTGAGAAAACCCTATGTTAGAGAGTAAAAATGCGATGGTTAGATTGACCCATACTTTTCTCATAAAACTTCACCTTTCAATAATTATGGTCTTGATCAGATTTAAACTGCTCGAACCCATATATAAACTCAATTATGCTTACTATTACAATTCAGTTAAAACTTTTTTATTACCGATTCTCCTAAAGCATAAACGATTATGCTGGAGCACCATATTTCATACAATCAAGTTAGCCCATCAATCCAGACTATTCATCCGAAAGATTGAAAACTGCTTAATCTAGTAAACTGGAGGATTGTGATGTATGATAAAGCGAGGGGAGCCGCTAGAAGATATGATTAACTGTCATAATCAGGGTTCAATGGAAACTCGATCAAGAATTGAGCCCCACCATCCCCATTGTTCAAAATAACAGATCCCATGAGTTGATGCTCAGACAGTATTTTCACCAGGTATAATCCAAGCGAGTGAACAGAATCCCATACCACAGGCTTTTGAATACCCGATCCATTGTCTGAAATCTCAAGTTGGATTTTAACTTGATCAATCATGGCTAAGCGGACGAGAATCTGCTTGTCCTTTTGCTTTGGGTCGGGGAAAGCATATTTCAGAGCATTGGTCACCAATTCATTAATGAGCAGCCCACAAGGAACAGCCATGTCCACCGACAAATTGATCTGATCGACCTCTGTCACAATGCTAACCGGAAAATCAGGCTGTTTGAATGCCGCTTGCAAATCGCGTGTTAAACCATGGATATAGTTGTCGATATCAATATTGTCCAATTCTTGAGATCGATAGAGCGCGTCATGGACCAGCGCCATAGAATTAATACGGTTTCTGAATTCCTCCAATGTTTGAATCGTCTTGGGATCATCAAGACCGGCCTTTTGCAGACCCAGCAGGCTGGCAATAATCTGGAGATTATTTTTTACACGATGATGAACTTCTTTGATCAGCAGTTCTTTTTCATCCAGCGCTTGTTCCAACAGGTGTCGATGCCGCACCACTTCAGTAATATCGTCCATCGAAATCATGACATGGTTAGTAGAACCATGTTCGCCTTTAAGAGGATAAACCAAAATATGTGCAACACGTTCACTACCATCAGGAGCAAGGAATTTTACTTCAGATGCTTCAACGATTTTACCGGTTAGAGCGGCCTTAAAATGTTTGCCAAGGTTTAATTGTTGAGCGAGTGGATCACTATCGATCTGATAATCGCGGATGATATCTTCAGTGCTTTTGGCAGCCCATAGTTTTTCCCAGCCCTTATTGAGATTTGTAATATTACCCTCAGTATCGTGGATGGCCATCGGAGTAGGAGACTGGGAAATCACAGCGCGAAAATAATCGGCTCTAATCCTGGCGCGTTTGTGGGCCTCCCGTCGTGAATTCACCTGAGCATTTAGCTGAATATTGTGTCTTTCTAGCTCGGTACTTCTGCGAACCAGATAGGTCGTTCTCAATCTGTAAAGCATGGTAAAGGCCAGTAAGATAATCGTGGCCACTGCAAAAATAAACCACCAGGATTTGTAAAACTGGGGCAGCACCATTATTTGAATCGAGGTTCCTGCCTCATTCCAGACCCCATCATTGTTGGTGCCTTTCACATGAAGGGTAAAATCGCCGGCTGGGAGATTGGTAAAAGTAACATTGTTTTGATGGCCACTGTAACGCCACGTATTGTCAAAGCCCTCTAAATAATACGCATACATATTGCTGGGGGGGTGGTAATAATCAAGGCTCGCAAAACGAATGCTGAAAAAGAGATCACCCGGTAACATGGTAATTTGAGGGGATTCAGTAATTGCCTCCTGAAGCACAAATCGGCCCTTGTAGAGTTCACCCACCTGGATTTCGGTGTTCATGATTGAAAGGTCAGTGAATTGGATCGGGGGAATGTTTTGATTCTCCTCAATTCTGGTCGGATCAAACCAGGTGATCCCCTCAATGCCTCCGAAGTAAATCAGACCGTCATGATCCATGCATGCAGCAGGATTAAATTCTTTGCTGACAATCCCATCAGCTAGACCATAATTATGAAAGGATTCCGACTCCCGATCAAATTTTGCTAAACCATTGTTGGTGCTCATCCACAGAAAGCCATTTTTATCCTCGAAAATAGCATAGATGGATTCGTTGAGTAAACCATGTGCTTTCCCATAATTTTGGAAGGTCTTGGTTCCAGGATTAAATTTTGATAGACCACCGCCATAAGTTGCCAGCCAGAGATATCCATCCTTGTCTTCATGAACAAACATGACATCATCATTTGGCAATGACTGCGGGTTGACAGCTGAACTCTTGAATTGCTGGAGTGAATGACTTTTTGGATCAAATTTGATGAGACCCTCATTTTCTGCGCCAAGCCACAGTATGCCCTTCGAATCTATAAAAATGGAAAGAAAGGCCAGGTCTCCCAGGTTTATCCCATCCACGCTGGGCTCTGTGAAGGTTTCGAATTCCATCAAAATGGGATTCAATTTGATGAGACCCGCTCCCCAACTCCCGATCCAGAGATAGCCAGCTTTGTCTTCGGCAAAGACAAGGATATAATCACTTTGAAGCCAGTCCTCCCGGTCTGGATCCGGAATAATATGCTCAAAGACAGTCGACCCTGATCTTAGCACATCAAGAACAGTACTTGCTGAGCTGACCCACAAATTATCATGGCGATCAATAAAGATATCCTGAAGACTATTATCACTTATGCTCCCTGGATCATCTGGATCATGCTTGAAAACTTTGAAACTTTGATCTTCAGGATTAAATAGGGTGATCCCTTCTGACCAAGTGGCAATCCACAGGCGACCCTTGCTATCTTCTCTGATTCTCAGAATTCTATTATCGTGGAGACTTTCAGGATTGAGTGGGTCGTAGCTTATATTATAAAATTTCTTCCGATTGCGAACATACTTGCTTACGCCACCTCCAGAAGTCCCTACCCAGATGATCTCACCATCGTCAAAAAGACACCGAATGATGTCATCCTTCAGGGCCGCTTTATCGTAAATCTTTCTGTCTATATGATCGATCAGGATACCCTGGGCGTTCAAAACGAGAATGCCTTTCGAATCAGTCCCAACCCAAATTTTATCTGGACTCTCTTGACTCATGGAGAGGGCTCCAGTTTCAGGATATCCAGGATTGATATCCGATTTGTAGCCATGATGAATAAATTGATCCGTTCGCCTGTCGTAAAGATCAAGCCCGCCCCAATTGGTACCTATCCAAAGTCTATTATTGTGACCATCAAAAGTCTCATAAATTAGATTAACATTGTTATCGAAGAGCGACCCCGATATCTCAGAATCGTTTGTATAGGATCTTAATTCAAAGCGATTTAGGTCGAGAACATTCAATCCACCATTTGTTCCTATCCAGAGTTGGTTGAGGTGATCTTCAAAAATAGAAAGAACTTGATCATTGCTTACATTGATATCATTCTTTACCAGGTCACTTAATGGTTGAATCATTCCGGATTTGGGGTTTAGTCTGAAAAGTCCGGAAAGCTCAGTTCCTATCCAAATATTCCCATCATGATCCTCGTGAAGTGCGAAAATTGATCCCTGACCTATACTGAGCGAATCAGTAGAACTCTCAGGGTAATGAATAAAACTCTCGGTTTCATAAACGTAACGGTTTAATCCCGTCGCATAAGTCCCGATCCATAAATCACCGGCTCTATCCGTAAGAGAACACAATATGGAATTCGAATTAATGGAAGTACTATCTTGAGAGTTATGCCGAAAATGTTTAAACGAGATTCCATCATAACGATCCAAGCCGTCTTCAGTCCCAATCCAGATAAAGCCATGCTTATCTTTTGTTATTGTCATACCGCTGTTTTGAGAGAGTCCTGCTGTAATATCAATGGTCTCAAACAGATAGGGTGAATTACCGACACCAAAGGCGATTCCTTCGAATAAGACCGTGGTCAGGAATATCTGAATGGAGTATTTAGTAAGGTATTTCATTGGGTAAACGACAACAATTCCTTATGATAATATAGTGTCTTCAAGTTAAACCTATGAGCAAATCGTTTGTCACTGTGGTTAAGTTGAAAATATAGTGACAAACATCCATCCTGCAATAAAGAGATCAGCGTTAATGTATTATTGAATCATTAGAAATTCTATGTCAATGGGACACAAATGCCACTGTGCTAAGCTGAACATGAGGAGGTGAAATATTGGTGGAGAGGGATGTCTATCTAGTTTTTCCCGGGAAAGAATACATCCCAATTTTTAAGCGTATCTTCAGAAGCCTGCTGGCTGGCTTCCTTTTTATTGTGACCCTCACCAAAACCGACCAAGGATCCATCAATGCTGACCTGAATCATATAAATCGGATCATGATCCGGACCTGTTGTTTTTGTAACTTCGAAACTTGGGTTTCCCATTTTTAGACGCTGACACTTTTCGGCGAGTTGACCTTTAAAATTAAAGGTTTGTAATTCCTCAGCATAATCAGCCTTCCCAGCTATCACATTGGTCTTAATCCAGCGAGCAGCAGGTTCATATCCGCCATCCATGTAGATTGCGGCTATGAGAGATTCGATGACATCGGCCATAATGGATTCATTGTCTCTTTGTCCACTGCGCCTGCTGGAATCACTCAGCAAAATCCAGCGCCCCAGATCCAGGCGGGTTGCGCATTCTGACAGGTAACTACCATTTACCAGGATCGTTCGATATTTTGTGAGCGTGCCCTCATTAAGGTGAAGATGAGTCTTAAAAAGGTAGTCAGAAACGACCAGTTGTAAAACAGCATCTCCCAGGAACTCGAGTCTCTCATAAGAATAAGGAATGTTGTTTTGGCTGGCAAATGAGCTATGTGTCAGAGCACGTTCTAATAAATTGGGCTTATTGAATGAATGCCCTATAGCTTTTTCAATTGTTGAGAGTTTTTTTGCGAACTCCTCAGAAACCTCAGGTTTCTGAGGAGTTCTGCGAAAGATGTTCCCCAGCAGACTCATAAGGGTGGATTAGGCCTTGAATTCCTTCACTGCCAACACGGCATTGTGGCCACCAAAACCAAATGAATTACTGATCCCAGCACGAATCTCACGATGGGCTGCCACATTAGGAGTATAGTCCAGGTCACATTCGTCGCAGGGATTTTCATGGTGAATGGTTGGTGCAATGGTGTTGCTCTGAACCGTTTTTACCAAAGCGGCGAGTTCAATGCCTCCAGAGGCACCGAGGAGATGACCCGTCATAGATTTTGTTGAACTTACTGCCAGCTTGTAGGCATGCTCACCGAAGACAGCCTTTATGGCAATGGATTCATTTTTGTCATTGGCCGGAGTTGAAGTCCCATGAGCATTAATATAGTCAATATCGGTAGGCAGGAGGTTTCCATCGGCTAAAGCCATTTTCATGGCGCGATTTGCTCCCTCTCCACCTGCAGCAGGGCTGGTGATATGATAGGCATCGGCAGTCATCCCAAATCCTGAAAGCTCAGCCAGAATATTTGCACCACGAGCCTGGGCATGTTCAAGGCTCTCAAGCACAAAAACACCGGCACCTTCACCCATTACGAAGCCATCACGGCCTTTATCAAAAGGTCGACTGGCAGATTCTGGATCCGAATTAAAAGTAAGCGCTTTCATGTTCGCAAATCCGGCAAAGCCCATCGGTGTCAGTGCTGCATCTGAGCCTCCGCACACCATGACATCTGCATCGCCATAGCGGATAGCTCTCATACCAAGACCAACAGCATGGGCAGCAGTTGCACAGGCTGAATTGACTGAAAAGTTTGGTCCTTTAAGACCCCAGATAATGGATACAAAACCGGCGGCTATATCCGGTATCATCATGGGGATGAAAAATGGGGAGACCCGTCGATGTCCTCTGCTGATCAGCATGGCATGTTGTTCCTCAAAAGTAAAGAGGCCACCGACACCACTGCCGATGATAACACCAATACGGGTGGGATCCTCATTGGCAATATCCAATTTGCTTTGAGAAATTGCATGTTTAGCCGAGTGAACGGAATATCGGGCAAAGGGATCCATGCGGCGGGCTTCTTTAAAATCGACAACATCATCAATAATCACCGGTTCTTTGGTGACGGCAGCAACTGTTGCGTTGTAGCCTCCTTCAACCAGCCAATCCTGAGTTGTGACGCCGTTTTTTCCCGCGACAAGATTATCCCAAAAGATATCTACTTCATTGCCTAGCGGAGATACAATCCCCATCCCCGTTATTACAACACGCTTTTTCATGATACTCCCTTATAAAAAAACTGGGCTCACCGCAAAATCAGGCACTAACCCCCGACCCATCAGTGAACCCAGCTTTCATTCAGAAAATGGTGACTAAAGCTTAACCAAGCTTACTATCAACGTAGCTAACTGCTTTTCCAACTGTAGTAATGGTTTCAGCATCTTCATCTGGTATTTCGATATCAAAAACTTCTTCAAACTGCATGATTAATTCAACAGTATCGAGTGAATCTGCTCCAAGATCATCAATAAAAGAAGCATCTTCAGTGATCTTTGCTGCGTCAACACCTAGTTTTTCAACAATGACGTCACGTACTTTTTCGAAAGTTGACATGTAATTCTTTCCTCCTAACGTTCAATTCTATCCTTGCATGACCAGGCCGCCGTCGACATTGAAGACCTGACCTGTGATATAACTCGCCTGCTCAGACCCCAGGAATGCAACTAAATTAGCCACTTCCTGTGGTTCTCCGATACGACCCAGAGGGATCTGTGCAAACAGCTTTTCCTTGGCATCATCTGTGATAGCATCAGTCATATCGGTCGCAATATAACCGGGTGAAACGGCATTCACAGTAATTCCTCTCGACCCAACTTCCTTGGATAAAGACTTTGTAAATCCAATAATACCAGCCTTAGAGGCAGCATAATTAGATTGACCGGCATTCCCCATTTGGCCGACAACTGAGGTGATGTTTATGATGCGACCAGATCTCAGTTTCAAAAAATTTCGTAATAAGGCCTGGGACATATTGAAAACACTTTTCAGGTTAACATTCATGATATCGTCCCACTGATCTTCTTTCATGCGCATGAGAAGATTATCTTTTGTGATACCAGCATTATTAACCAGGACGTCAACCTGGCCGAAGGTGTCAATCGCTGCAGCACTTAGTGCTTTACAATCCTCTGCTATAGAAACATCAGCCGCCATGCCCAAACAGGTGTATCCCATGGCTTCGAATTCCTGTTGCACCCGAAGGCAGTCCTCAGCACTGCGGCTGCTGATCACGATTTTAGCTCCCAACTGCGCAAGACTTAAGGCAATTTGGTAACCGATACCGCGTGTGGCTCCGGTTATCACCGCTACTTTTCCTTGATAATCAATCATGCGTGTGCCTCTAATTCTTCCAGCGTGGCTATACCGCTTGCTGTAACATCTCGATTAATCCGCTTGATCAACCCTTGAAGTACGCGTCCAGGACCAATTTCTATAAAATCAGTATAACCATCCTTCAGCATGAACTCCACACTGTCCTCCCAAAGAACTGGACTTTCCAATTGATCCAGAAGATTTGTTTTGATTTTTTCTGGATCAGAAGTAGGCGCAGCATCAACATTGGCAATCACTGGGACTTTGGCCTTGTTAAATTTAATTTTCTCAAGAATAACACTTAATTTTTCTTTTGCAGGTGCCATGAGGGGGGAGTGAAAAGCACCACTGACATTTAGTGGAATAACTTTCCTTGCACCAAGATTTTTGGCAATATCCATTGCATAGTGAACAGCAACAGTTTCTCCTGATATGACGATCTGGCCAGGCGAGTTATAATTGGCAACCTGGACAATGCCTCGTAAAGAGCCATGCTTACAGACCTTCTCAATATCTGCTCTGGACATATTCAGAATTGCAGCCATGGTACCCGATTGAGCTTTTCCTGCAGCATACATTCCCTCAGCACGGACCTTGACAATGGCCAGGGCATCTTCAAAGCTCAGTACACCGGCAGCATAAAGTGCAGAATATTCACCAAGACTGTGGCCTGCTGTAGCTTGAAATTTTAATGATTTAGGAAGAAGCGAGAAGATTGCCGCAGATGTTACAAATAGAGCTGGCTGAGTAACTTTTGTTTTTGTTAACGACTCCAGAGGACCGTTAAAAGTCAGATCAGCTAAATCAAAGCCGAGAATCTCTGCTGCAGTAACATACAGTTCCTGTACGGAGGGATGTTTATCAAATATATCCTGGCCCATCCCAACAAACTGAGATGCCTGACCTGGAAAGACGAGCGCACGTTTCATATTTCAACCTTTCTTGCCGGGTCCGTAGCGTAGCAAGATGCTACCCCAGGTGTACCCTGCTCCAAATGCTGCCAGCAATACCAAATCACCGTCCTTAATGCGCTTTTCTCTTACGACTTCATCAAGTCCCAGAGGAAGTGTACCCGCGGTGGTATTGCCATATTTATCGATATTAATTAAAACTTGTTCATCCTTAAAACCAGCTCTTCTGGCAGCCATATCAATGATGCGTTTGTTTGCCTGATGGGGAATGAAGATTGCCACATCTTCAGCGGTGAGGTTGTTCCTCTTCAAAATTGCTGCGCTTACCTCAGCCATATCCGTGGAAGCCCTTTTAAAGACACTCTTTCCATCCTGCCAGATATAGTGCTCGCGAGCATCCACGGTAGCATGGGTTGCGGGCTTGCGACTTCCACCTGCTTTCATATGAAGGGCATCCGCACCAGAACCATCAATAAACAGAAGGTCATCAATAATTCCATAATTTTCATCTTCAGTGGGCTCAAGCAAGACTGCTCCCCCGCCATCACCAAATAGAATGCAGGTATTTCGATCTGTATAATCAAGGATGGAACTCATCGTGTCTATGCCAACGACAATCACTTTTTTATGCCCGGTCTGGATCAAGGAGCTGCCGGATTTTAGCGCAAAAAGAAATCCTGAGCAGGCACCGGAAAGATCATAACCCCATGCTTTGGTAGCTCCGATTTTATGTTGTATAAGTGCTGCCGTTGAAGGGAAAAGCATGTCAGGAGTAACCGTGGCTACAATGATGGCATCTATATCTTCAGCTTTTGTCCCCGTTTCCTGCAGAAGCTTATTAACAGCATGAACACTCATGTCCGAACTGGCTTCCCCCTCTGCAGCTACATGCCTCTCACGAATACCAGTGCGACTTACAATCCACTCATCATTGGTATCAACCAATTTTTCCAGATCGAAATTTGTAAGTATTTTTTCCGGTACATAGGAGGCAACTCCAGTTATTGCAGCTCTGATCATTATAGAATTCCTGATTGATTAGTGATGGATGACTTCTTCACCTAAATCCGCATAAGCGATATAGGATAAAGATGCTGTGATTTCCTGTTCAATCGCTTCGATCAAATTTGAGTTGACCAAGCGCTGGGCTTCAAAAAGTGCGTTTTTAATGGCTTTACCATTAGAGCTTCCGTGAGCGATGATAGAAATTCCTTTTATTCCCAGTAGAGGTGAGCCACCATAATTATTCGGGTCAAAAATGTCGACCAATTCAGTGAATAAAGGCTTGATTAGTCTTGCCCCAAGAAGCCTGCTGGGACGATCCAGCCGACTTTTTATCATGCTGAATAAGGTTTTAAAGCTACTTTCAGCCAATTTCAAGCAAACATTACCCGTAAAACCATCGGTGACAATGACATCAAACTTGCTATTGAAAATATCATTGCCCTCCGCATATCCCTGGAAATTCAAATTAGCCATTTCGAGGAGACGTTTGGCCTCTTTTACCAGAGAAGTCCCTTTTTCAGATTCTTCACCAATACTCATCAGAGCAACTCGAGGGGAGGGGTTTTTGGTAATTTTGCTGTGAACGATACTTCCCATAATTCCAAACTGAAGCAAATTTTTGGGCTTTGCCTCCGCGACAGCACCAACATCTAGAAGGAGTGTTGTACCTTCTTCATGTGGCATGAAAGCACCTACAGCAGGCCTGTCTACGCCACGTATTCGACCCAGAATAAGGAGGGAGTAAGTCATTGTCGCACCGGTATTCCCTGCCGATATAAAGGCATCACCTTCGCCATTTTTGACCATTTCGATACCCACGCGCATTGACGAGTCTTTTTTCTCTTTGTAGGAGCGGGTAGGGGAATCCTCCATTGTTACAACCTGAGAGGCGTTCTGGATGTGCAGACGAGGGCTTTCAAATGATCGTGATTGGAGTTCTTCGCGAATAAGTGTTTCTGGACCAACCAGAACAATCTCGCCTTTACTCTTTGGGTCATTCAGATACTGAATGGTACCTTCGATATTGATAAAAGGGGCGTTGTCGCCCCCCATTGTATCAACCACGATTTTCATTTTTGGAATCAAACTTCTTTTGGAATGATTACCTGTTTCCCCTTGTAATAACCACAATGTGGACAAACACGATGCGGTAATTTTGGTTCGTTACAATTTGTACAAATGATAAGGCTGGCAAGATTCGCCTTCCAATGGGTACGACGCTTATCTCTTTTGGAGCGCGAAGTTTTTCTTTTTGGTACAGCCACGAGTTAAAATCTCCTATTCGTTGAACATATCTTTCAGCTTTGCCCAGCGGTCATCCGCTTCAACTTCAGTTGTGAGTCTTGCCTGTAGAGCCTTGCCGGCTTCACAATCAGGACCGCATCTATGAGAGATGGGGATGGCTAACAACACTGTCTCGAGAACCATTGGATAAAGGTCAAATTCTGTGTCATGAGCAGGAATGATAAAAATCTCTTCCCCTTCATAACCATCCAGATACTTTGAATCAGAAGTCAACATGATATCAAACTCACATTGCAGGGTATCTTCAAAAAACTCCATACCAGCCTCACAAACAAATTGACCGGTAAATGATATGTGTCCGTGCAGATAAATATTTTGACCCTGGCGATCAATATCCAACTTCAATTCCAGATGGAGTGGTTCCCACTCAATACTTTCATCGTGCTGTAGCTGTGCTACGCTGTCAAAGATCTGCTCTGATTTGCCTTTCGGCAATGCGTTCAATACTAAGTTCATTGTCAAAGCCGCGCAATATAGATTCGTGTTATTCGCATGTCAAACGTTTAACTTATTGAGAAATCAGCAGCCTATCAGGGCTGCATAAGGCCTTCAATCTCGGCTATTGTTTTTGGGAGGGATTCACTCAAGACCCTGTAACCTTTCCGCGTAACCAGCACGTCATCCTCGATCCTGACCCCTATGTTCCACCACTTAGGCTCAACATCCTCAGATTCACTGATATAAATCCCCGGTTCGACAGTAATAACCATGCCGGCTTGAAGAATATGGGGCTTGCCCTCTGAATCGACACGCCCGCCAACATCATGCACATCTAAACCCAACCAGTGCGAGGTTCCATGCATAAAGAATTTTTTATATTTTTCATCAGCGACCAGCTTTGACAATTCACCCTGAAGAAGACCGAGCTCAATGAGACCTGCTGTGATAACGTCAACGGCAATCTCATGTGTTTTACGAAAGGTTGACCCCGGTTTAACCGTAGCGATGGCTGCCAGTTGGGCATCCAGAACCAGCTGATAAATTTGGGCCTGTTCCAGACTGAATTTGCCACTGGTTGGTACTGTTCTCGTTATATCTGCAGCATAATAATCCCATTCGGCTCCGATGTCTGTCAAAATGAGGTCGCCTGGGGCAAGCCGGCCTCGATTGTCTTCGTAATGCAGAAAAGTTGTATTTTTGCCAGACCCAACAATGGATGGAAAACTCAAACGCACTGCACCTCTCTTACTCATTCCGTACTCGATTTGCGCCTGAACTTCATACTCGAATTCCAGAGCCGGTATGAGCGACCAGGTTTCTTGAAGCGCGAGGCTAGTCACATCAATCGCCTTTTCTAGCGCCTTAATCTCTGTTTCTGACTTAATCATACGCTGGGTTTTCAAAATTGAGCTAGCTTCCTGAACAATTGCAGGACGTGTGTACATCATTTCCAGCTGATGGGTGAACTCAAGCTTAAATTCGGCATCACTTCCATATGAGATAACCAGCCGGTCATAGCCGGCCATCAGTTTACCCACATAGTCATAAAATTCATCGTAGACAATAGCCTGATCGACTCCAGGCAAGTTCCGGGCGTCTCCCAAGTGTTTTAGAGGACCTGTCCAGACTTCTCTTTTTGGGTCTTGAGCAGGAACAAATAAGGACACTTCGGCCTGGCCGGGTAAATCTTCTTTTGGCGTAATAACCAGGATAGCCTCACTCTGTGTCCACCCGGACAGATAGAAAAGATCGGAGTCCTGGCGGTAGGAATATTCGATATTGCCATTTCGAACAAAAACTGGAGCGGAGTGCAGAATGGCACAGGCATTCAGATTACGAAGTTCAGCCATAAAAATGGCTCTGCGTCTGGCAAATTCATCTTCGGGAAGATTTTCTCCCTTTGACATGGATAAACCGAGACTTTGGACCAAGAGGAAAAGAGCCAAAAAATATTTAGATTTGGAGCTCATAGGGCTTCCTTATTCAATAATTTTATATTCTGCTCGAGCCTGTTTCACAGGGATTGCATTAAAATGCCACCATTCAATGGAAATTGGGAGAAACCCAGCCTTTGTCATCACTTCTCTGAGCAGTAACCGGTTTTCAATTTGCCTTTGCGAAAGCTTTTTTTCACGGAGAAATTTTTGCTCATATCTTGGTTGCGCCAAATCACCAAAAAAATCAAAAGGAGTGCCCATGTCCAGGGGGACACCATTGACAGTGGCAATTGTTAGATCAACAGCAGAGCCAAAATTATGGACGGAACCGCGATCAGGATTAGCTACATAATCCTGGGACGGGGTGTTGACCACGAGAGTCCACATGATGCGTTGAATAGATCGAGGGCGGGCACCATCATAAACAAGCAGGGTGAGCTCAGGATGGCTATTCTTCAAGAGTGCTTGCGCTTCTTGCAACATCGAGGCAGCCTTAGGTTGGAGATAACAGTTCACCAATTCACCATAAGTGTCCACACCAAGAAAGTTATCCAGCGTAGAATATTTCAATTCGACCAAAATATCAGGGTCCAGGCTGTGGATGTTGATTAGTCCCTGAGACAGGAGCATTTGTTCCAGGCTTAATGAATCAGATGGTGCCATGGCAAAGCCAGGGGATATGTTGGTTAGAAGAACGAGCAGGAAGATGCTAAGATATTTTTTCATGGGGCGAAGATAGTGTATTGATTCCCATTCTGCCAGTTTCGAACACGCAAAGGATTCTTTGTGCAGAATTTTGCATAGTGTGCATCGACAAAGCGGTAAAGTAAATGTGCATCTCGATTAGGATTGATGCCCAGCCGGGTCGTTTGAATAATTTGATCAGGTAAATAGTCATCTTCAATGAGTTCGAATTTACCCGGAGTCAACTTTTTGCCATTCCAGTCTGCTACCTTGAGTCCCAACGCCTTACAGAGCAGTGTTTGTCCCGAACATAACTTTTCGATTGCCCTCAAAGCCCCTGATCTGGAGGGATTATTGGTTTGCATCAGTTTGATGGCTTCTGGATCAATCTCTTTATCCACCATGGGAAATCCAGCTTTGATCAAAACAGCATTCCCGGTTCCCTGACATGAAAAATTGAGTGAATCTCCGCCTCGAGCGTAATACATATATATGGTGCCTGGCGGCATGAACAGTGCTTTACGATGCGGGGTGTAGCCAAGATAGGCATGGCTGGCCTTGTCTTCTAGATAGTAAGCCTCAGTTTCGATGATCCTCACCGGTAACCAGTGTTCGAATTGCTTCACTCTAATTACTTTTCCCAGAAGTTCTCTGGCAAGCTGCTGGGCATCTCTGTTGAAAAATTCCAATCCGATCGAAGACGCGTTATTGTTTTTAGAATGGTACATCCAGAATAATATTCATTCCAGGTAAAGAATCACCACTTAAAATTTGCGCTTCAGCAAAAATCATCGACAGGGTGTGGACAAGGACACTCTCAGTTGCGAGAATGATTTCTCGATATCCAGACGAATCAAGGAAAATTACATTGGTGGTGGGCCAAGAGTTCTCATAAACTGTGAATATTAAGGGATCGAGATTTCAGGATTTTTAATTGTGGTATTTATACTCTCGGGCTCGCTCATAAGCTCAAAACTAAGCTTTGAGAATATGCTTTTGGCATGCACTTTGTAATTACGGTATTTCAGAATACAGAAAAATGAATAAATTCAGTCAACATTCAACAGATCAGCCTGGCGACATTTTCAGAAAGAAGTTGTATTCTCCAGGCGCAATTTCCCAGTTATTGGGTCTTTCTGTGGAAACGCTTCGATTGTATGAGCGAGAGGGCTTATTTGTTCCGTACAAACTTGGCTCGGGACATCGGCGCTATACCGACGGCGATATTGAGTGGTTAAGCTGTATTCAAAAGCAGATTCATGAGAACAAGCTCAATTTTGCAGGGATCAGGTATTTACTGGCTATGTTGCCCTGTCATGAAATGAAGCCTTGTAGTCTGGAAGATCGTATGGCCTGCCCTGCAGGGAATAAAAGTTGTAGCCCTTGCTGGGATTTTGAGCATACGCCCTGTCGGACTCCTGGTCAGAGTTGCAGAAGCTGTATCGTCTATCAACAGGTATTAAATATTGAGAACTTAAAGCAAATACTTGAGGTGAAATTCAAATGCGATTAGTACAAAATTCATTGGCTATTCTAATGATTATCTGGAGTTTACTCTTTTGGAGTTGCGACGCCATCACCACCAATAGTAACGGAGATCTGGAACTATATAGTTGTGAAGGATGTCATACGAGCGAAACGACATTGAATAATATCGTCGATCAACTGAATCTTGATCCACCGAGTGACGGACAAATTATTCCAGGTCAGAGCAGGGCCACTTCAATCTTGTCATTGACCCAAAAAGTATGGATTAGACTTGATTCGGATCTTGGGATTAATTCATTTATGGATATCGATGAACAGCATTCCCAGATCAGCTGTGCTGGCTGCCATGGGGGGTATTCAAGTCTGGACGCAGCTGACGATACTTCAGCATATCATGCAGCCCATGCCGGTCTCATTCGTGACCCCTCTGAAGTTGGGGAGGTCGGTTGCGCTGGTGGGATGTGTCACGGCGATATCGTTCGCAGAAATGCAACCAGTATGCACAGCAATCTAAATGGTCAGAAAGCGCATGTTGCATTGAGAAACGGTTATGAATCCTTCGACGAGTGTCCTGCAGATATAAAGGACGCATTCAGCGAAGACTGTTCCAGCTGTCACTCAACATGTGGCCAGTGCCATATCAGCAGACCAACCTCTGCAGGTGGCGGCTTTTTAGAACAGCAAGTGGGATCAAGTCATAAATTTATTAGAACGCCTGATGAAGCAAATGTCTGCACCTCCTGCCACAGTTCCAGGATAGGGGATGATTGGAACGGAAGCTTGACTGGCAATCAACCAGATGCGCACAATCAACATGGATATACCTGTCTGGACTGTCATTCTGAAGATCTCCATGGTGATGGATCAAGCGATGCTGAATATAGCTCGCGTTATCAGGTCTCCGGTTTACCGCAATGTGTGGATTGTCATCAGGATGATCGTGACGACAATGCCTTCCATTTGAAACATTGGCCAAATTCAAACGCAAGTGATGGTCCTGACCTTGCCTGTTCTGTCTGTCACTCACAACAGTACAACAATTGTAACACATGTCATGCCGGTGAATGGATGAATGAATATAAATCTGATAATACCGGTGATTACCGGGTTTATTCGTCTTTCAAGGTTGGACGCAATCCCTATTATGGTGAGACTGCTCATCCCAACAATAATGCCGCGTGGGTGACTGTCAGGCATGTGCCTGTAGCACCTGAGACGTATGCAAGCTGGGGAATAGATATTCTGCCCAATTACAATGCCATGGAGACATGGAAATACACCAGCCCGCATAATATACAACGCTGGACCTCCAGGACCCTTGTGGATGCCGCCTGGGCAGAATCAGACTCCCAGCCCTACACTCCAGATAATTGTGCCAATAGATGTCACATGTATGGGTTCTATAATAATTTATTTTTGAGTGATGAAGATTTAAGCGAAGACATAACTGGTGAAGATCTCAGTGATGAAATAGCTGCCAATGCCCGTGTTAGCGTTGGTCCTAAATGGGATAGTTGTCAAGGTGTGTGTCATGACGTAGTGCCATCCAATTGAACCCTTGGATTAGAATTATTTGCGCCACAACGGGGAGGAATCCATGGGTTTCCTGCCGTGTTGGGTTTTTTATGTAAGGAAAGAGAAACTGTGTTATGCCAAAACTAAACTTTAAACGCTCAATTCTTTTTGGAATATTTTTCGTCGCAGTCTTTTCGGCTTGGGGGCAACAGGCCGACGCCGAAAATTGCAATCTGTGTCATGGTCTAGCCATGTTTGGTATGGTTGGCCCAGGAAATAATTTACATAGTTTTGAAGTATCAGCCGACGCTTACAGCCATTCAACTCATAGGAATGTGATTTGCCGCGATTGTCACACTGACATTAATCAGTTCCCTCATCCAGAGACTGTGGAGAAGGTTGAATGCGCGAAAGCCTGTCACATTACCAAACCATTTGCAATGACTGGTTATTCCCACCTTGAACAATCAGAAGCACATGCCATTAGTGCCCACGGGGATAAGGCAGCGTACTCTGCTGAGAAAAATGCCGCCAAACCAGATTGTAAGTATTGTCACAGTAATAAGTTTAGAACGGTGATTAAGGACGATGTTTTATCGGAGAACAGTCAGCATTGTGTGAGATGTCATGAAGGTGCAGGCCTTGCCGGTGTGATTCTCCATGTTAGCTCTCATTCCAGTCATAGATCTGCAGAGGCTTCCGTGGCCGTCGTCGAATTATGTTCCTCCTGTCACAATGACCAGGGACACATGAAAGATTTTGACGTCAACCTGACTCAAGTTGCTGGTTACGAGCGTCAATTCCATGGAAAGGCATTGAAGCGAGGGCTTGATCAAGTGGCCAATTGCATGGATTGTCACAGAAACCATCTGAACTTGCCTGCTGATGATCCCAATTCAAGCATTCATCCGAACAATATTCAACAAACCTGTAGCGCAAACAGCTATTGCCATAGTAATGCGACTGCCGAGTTTGCGGCGGCAGCAATTCACTCCGAACCCACCAGTAAAAATAACCCCATCATTTTCTTTACTGAATGGGCATTTATCATATTAACCGCAGGAACCATGGCGCTGCTCTTCGCCCACATCCTTCTGGATTTTGGACGTTGGACTGGTGATGCATGGATGCGGAGGAAAAAAAGATGAGCCAGGATTACACCCGTTTCAGCGTAAGCCAGAGACTGCAGCACATTTTCATGTTTGTCCCCTTTATCATTTTGGTGTTAACTGGGTTTCCGATCAAATTCCCAGACAGCAGTTTTTGGACTGTTGTCATGTCAGTCGTCGGAGGCATTGAAGTTGCTCGGAGCATTCATCGTTTTGCTGCAGCTGTGATGATTCTTGATTTTGGATTTCACATCCTGTATATCTTTTACAACTTAGTTAAGAACAGGCCTTCTCTATCTCAATTACATCTGGTCCCAAGCAAGAAAGACGGTCAAGATATCATCAAGAATTTGAAATATTTTCTATTCTTATCTGATGAGCGTCCCAGATTCCACAAGTTTTCGTATCTGGAAAAATTTGATTACTGGGCCGTATTCTGGGGTATGTTCATTATGGCAGGCAGTGGCCTTGTGCTATGGTTCCCTGTTGAAATCAGCAGGATTCTCCCAGGAGTTGTGATTCAGATCGCCTATGTTGCACACAGCGATGAAGCCCTCCTGGCCTTTCTTGCCATCACTATTTGGCACTTTTACAATGTTCACTTTAATCCTCGGGTATGGCCTGCCAATAAAGTCTGGTTCAAGGGTACCATGACCGAGGAAGAGATGGAACATGAGCATCCTCTGGAATTAGAGGAAATCAAGGCAAAACAGGGGACTTCAAAATGAAAAAATTACTGAAGGTTCTTTATGGCTTTGTCGCTCTAGCATTGGGAATATTTTTTTCGATTACATTGATCAAGGCCGTTGTCTCCCACGATGCGTTCCATGAAGTTGAAGTATTGTCAGACTCTCGGTTTCCTGATTACGTGGAACAATTGAACACCTATTATAATAGTTTCGAAAAGCGCAAGAGTCATTTTCACCAGACCCAGGAACGCGCCTTCCTGCCTATGGAAGATCAAGAGAACTGTTTGAACTGCCACTCACTCTGGCCTCATACAAAAGATGTGAGAACCAGATCCTTTAATAATCAGCATTCCAGATATTTATCATGTTTGGTTTGCCATCTTGGAGAACAAAAAGGGCGTCCTGTGAATTTGGAATGGACCAACTTTGGGGTCGACAATTCTTTGATTCGCCAAGGTCCTTATGGGGTGACCCGGCTTTCAGAAGACAAATTGTCAGCAGCGGATAATTTCATCACTAGAATCGTACCTGTCATCATAGATGGTTCCATTCGGACAAGACTATTCACCCCATACAACTTACCAGTCTATGTAGAGTACCGTGAATCAGTGAGTGCAGGGAATTATGTGGATGAAACCAAAATTCGAAGTGAAGCTGAAGCTCTGGTTGGCAAGGTGCCTTCAACTTGCGCAGTATGCCATTCTGAGGAAACGAATTTCCCATGGGTTGCACTAGGTTTTAGTGGCGACAGATTAAATGAAATGCAACATTCTGCGGTTGTTGGAATGGTTGAAAAATACGACTCATTTTATTTTCCTCCAGTTTTTGAGTAGAACCCTTGTTCAGAAAGATTTTATGAGTATAAGTAAATATCTGATGGCCTTGTTGATCTCCGGATTTCTCCTGGGCCAGGGACTCATTGCCCAAGAGATTAATTTTTCGCTTGTCCGTGAATATGAATCGAACTTCAATTTCCCTACAGATCTGTGTGGAAATGCAAAGGGAGATGTTTTCGTTCTCGATGGCATGAATGACAGGGTCGTAGTTCTTAAGGCCAATGGAGAGGTCTCAGATATAAAACCTCAACGTGAAAGCTTTTATAAGGCTGTGGGAATTGCCTGGATTAAAGGTGAATTGTGGATAGCGGACACTCCCCGTTCTCGTCTGATTAAAATGGAACTCGATGGTCGAATCAGTCAAGTTATTGCTCTGGCACATGGTATTGAACCAGTGGATTTGATTGCCGCCGGGGACTACAAAGTTGTCTCCGACCGGATGAACCATACTATTACAGTGTTGGATGAGAATGCGGAGGAGAAATATTTTTGGGGTAGCCGTGGCGAATCGTTCGGGCAGTTCATTAATCCTGGATTTATGGCTATGGCGCCTGAAAACAGATTGATAATTGGAGATATTCTCAATCGCAGGGTCGTCTCTTACTCTCAAAGTGGTCGCTATCCGCAAGTTATCGCCAAGCCAGGTGTTGAAAGAGGACAAATATTTCGACCCAAAGGAATTGATATAGATGCACAGGGGCGCATCTGGGTTGCAGATGGTTATACTGGGGCTATTCAAGCCTTTTCAGTCTCCGGAAAATTTGTTGGGATCGCCAGCTCCAAGGGAAAATCAATAGCTCTGAAAGCACCCATGGGAATTTGGGTTGACAAGCAAAATCGACTGTGGGTTGTTGAGGCGCTTGCGAGCAAAGTAAGTGTCTGGCAGATAAGTAAATGAGAAAATTCTCTAAATTCCTGGCGATACTTGTGGTTTTGAATGGCTTGCCGGCCATGTCAATAGCTCAACATAATCCCGATGGGCGTAAGGTTAGTCTCGAGTGCGTTACCTGTCACGTGAGCTGGCACGATGCTGTCAACTCCAAGCTGTCGCTGCTCCCCGAGGTTGATGCCCCCATCCAGTTGCAGGGAATTCCTGCACGGATTCCAACGGCGGCAATGTGTTTTACCTGTCATGATGGTACCGTAAAAGATTCCAGACAGATATTCTCTTCCAGCAATCACAAGCCGGGTATGCAGGTTAAACATGCTGATATTAAAGGAATGCCCCTCGATAAGAATGGAAACATCTATTGCGGAACCTGTCATACTCCTCACAGCCTGAAACCTGATCGGATAGGTGGCCTGGCACCCTTTTTACGCAAAGAAAAAATTAATTCTGCACTTTGTTTGAGTTGTCACTCGAGTCAATCAAAAAATCATCAGAGTCATCCCTTGAAGGTCAAAGTCAGCGCTGATAACAAAATGGCTGAGAACACTTTTTGGGGGAAAGACGGAACGATTGAGTGCATGACCTGTCACCCTATCCACGGAGCGAAAGGGGTTACTGGTGTCATTGGCAAAGACCGAAGTGAATTATGTTCATCCTGCCATAAAGCATATTTCAAAATTCAATTGACAGATCACGATCTGACCAGCTCACTTAAGAATAAATCTGGAAATATTGGGCCGGATCTGGGGGATCAAGATCCTTGTGCCGCCTGCCATGTCAGCCACGCTGCCAAAGGCAAACATATGTGGGCTATGGAAATAGATTCTAAAGCAGGTGAAAACGGATACTGTATCGGTTGCCACAGCAATGATGGACTAGGAAGAAGCAAAACATACAGTCACGCCGGTCATCCCGTATCTGGTAATCCTGCTCAAAGAAAAATCTCCCAATTGGGGATAAAAGTTGGTGATGAATTATTGTGCCGGACTTGTCATGATCCGCATCAATGGGAATTTTCTCAAAAACATGGGTTAAGCGCTGCAAATGAAGAAGGGACAGAATACACTTCGTTTCTGCGTCTTCCAGATGACGCCCAGGGGCAGCTTTGTGTGGCATGTCATACTGATCAGTCCAGTATGTTCAGCTCCGATCACAGTGTCAGTCGAGAGGGTTTTCAGCAGTATTTTAGAGAGTCAAATGGACTTCACGGCCAGTGTACAGTCTGTCACGGAAGCCATACTGAGGCGTTAGACATTTCGGCGGATGCAGACCCATTCACTACGCTTTGTTTACGGTGCCATGATGGTGAACATTTTCCAACCTCTGTGGTCCACAATAATCACCCAATGGGGATCCCTTTTAACTCGACAAGTAAACTGGATGGGTATCAGAAGGGCGGCCAAACCCTATTGAGCTGCAATACCTGCCACGATCCTCATAAGTGGGGAAAAGCTGTTGAAAAATCCAAGACCGTTGATTTGCAGGGAGACGATCGCAATTCGTTCCTCAATATTTCGAACTGGCCAGAACCCAAACTCTGCCTGGATTGCCATGCAAATAAAGCAACTGTTTTAAAAACTGATCATGATTTGTCGGATCCGACCCGGAGTGCTTGCAGTCTTTGCCATACCCCCCATAACGCTGAGACTCAGTATGGTATTCTTGCCCGATGGGGTGGTTCCCCAGGTGAAAGTTTTAACGAAAAACATTGTTTCAGTTGTCACAGCAAGGATGGTCTCGCTGGGAATAAATTGGTGGAGGGGTACAGTCACCCAAGAGAATTTGGCATACTCTCTCCAGCTGCCAGAGGCCAGGGTTCCTGGTTGGACTTCCCCATCTTTACGGAAACTGGACCAAGCGAAACCGTTGGACATATCGATTGTTTTACCTGTCATGATCCTCATACCTGGTCCTACAAGAAGGAAATTCAAAAACCTGGTGCTGAAAATGAGGAAGGCAATGATCTAAGCTCATTCCTGCGCAATCCGAGTCACTTGACCCTATGCACAGATTGTCATGGGGAAAACACCTTGTGGAAATATAATTATTATCATGACCCTGTTAAGAGGAAGCGGTATTAATATGAAGGCAATGAGACAGATCAATACAAGACCAGTAATTTTAACTCTATTCGTGGGATTGGTTGTAAGTGGTCTCATGAGTTGTGCATCCACCAGAGAAGCCAAAAAGACCATGACTTTTCCGGAGGATATTTCGCAACCCTATCTAGCTCTGGATCAAGTCATTGATGGGAGCCAGGAGGGTCGCAAAGGTCTGCTCGGAAGAAGCCTTCAATTTATTCTTGGCTCTAAAAACAAAGTCAGTCTTAATCAACCCACTGATATGGTGGTAGATGCCCAGGGTAGGCTATTGATTGTGGAAGCGGAAGCGGGCATTATTACTACTTTTATAGAAACTGAGGGTATCTGGTATATCCAGGATCGGGTTAGCGTCCCCATAATTAAGCACCCCATTGGTATTGCAGCGGGACCCGAGCAACTGTTTGTCACCGACTTGACCAATGGGAATGTAAATATCTTGAACTACGATCTTGAAATAACTGGCTCCATTGAACACGCTGAAATGATACGACCAGCCGGTCTCCATTTTGACCTTAAATCCAATCGATTGTTTGTTGCTGACCCGCGTGCAAATCGTGTGTTTGTGTTTAGCAATTCAGGAGAGATTCTTGCTCAAATTGGACATGAAGGCAGCAGTCAGGGTCGTCTCCAGAGCCCAATTTCAGTTGCCGTTGATCCCATTAATGGAAACATCATGGTCCTGGACGGTATAGCTCGGAAGATTAAGCAATATGATAGGGATTTTAGATTTATCAGCAGTTTCGGGGAATATGACCAGGTCCCAGGAAGTTTCGCTTTTCCCAAAGGCATTACAGTGGCAGAGGATGGAACTCTCTTTGTTGGAGATGCCGCTTTTGGCAATGTTCAGATGTTTGATCCATCAGGAGCGCTCCTGTTCTTTTTTGGGGAGACGGGTACGGGAGCAGGTCAATTTTTAATGCCCCGTAATTTATTCATGGACAAAAATCAGCGTCTCTATGTTGCTGATCCGTATAATAATCGAGTGCAAGTTTTTCAATACTTTGCACAGCAATAAGCGGTGATTTCATTATGAACACTAAACAGCATACGGCCAATTCGATGAGAAAAATAATTTTGAGTCTGGTATTACTCACACTAATGATGGGAACCGCAGGGGCAGTTGATATTGAGAGCAGCGGCAGAATTGAGAGTCGAATTGGACTCATCAACCAGACTGGAGGCGGTGATTCAAACAATTTGATTCATATCGAACGAATAAACTGGGGTTTGCAACAGGAGTTCGACTTTCTGGCTTTGAAATATAGCTTGAGTGGTGGTGGACTTTTACGTGGCTCCAGCCAATTCGATAATTCTCAAATAAGTCCGGAGTATCAAGCCAAGGCACAGTTGGTTCCATTCAGAAAGCTGGTTTTGGAATTATTCAGCTACTCGCAAATGCGTAATCCCATGCAGATTACTCAGGATACCCTCCAGAATCAAGAGCAGGTCAGCGGGATTCAGCTGAGCTCACAACTGGGAAACACCGGCCGGGTCCTGGTAGCCTATGGAATCAGGAACCTCACTCGAGATGATTTTAAAGTGAGTCATCAATTTATGAATTTTCAGTTGGAACAAAAAATTCTCGGTCTCCAATTTCGATTACGCGGTGAAAAAGATTTATATAAAAGCGATTTGACAAGCGGGGAAGACGATAGATCTAAGATGTCCATCCAGTGGTACGGAAGTCCGATCAAGGGCTTAAATTGGACATCAATAAATTCAGTCCACAATTACAATGGTGAAGATTATTGGCGTATATATCAACGACTAAACTACCAACTATCACAACGTTCCACACTTTGGGCGCATGCTAAAAATCAACAGGTTTCGTATAAGGGGAGTTATCTGAATACCCAGGGCTACGATGTGGATTATCGTTTGAAGATGGGTGAAATAATTGCGCTTCAATTATTAAGTGAGGGTAGCAAAGTAAAGCCTCTTTCAGGAGATCCAGTCTTCCATTGGCGCTCTTATCTAGCTGGAATTCACTGGCGGGCTGGTAAAAAAGCAACTGCTTTAGGGGTTCTACAATTTGGATTCAAAGAGACTTACCGATTTGGATCGGGTATGGATTTACAATACGAAATTGAAGAGCGGCTGCCTTTGCTGAAAAATCGCTTCTTACGGATCGGTTTGAGCGATCATTCCGCCGGTGAATTGTTTATTGGGACTGATTCTGAGAATAGCGATCCGCGTTATGATATTGATCATCAAGTTGATTTGACTATCGACCTTTGGCCCGGTCAAAAAGTGCAGGTTGCCAACAATTTTCGTCTTCTCAACCATTTTGGAACGGATCTGGATTTTTCAGAGGATACACTCAGGAACGCACTGACGCATAACATCCAGCTCAAATATATTCAGCGTAAACTAAGGGTCTCATTTGATCACCTAACCATAAGTGATTTCGGGGATGACAGCGATCTTCGCTTACATTTCAACTCGAGATTCTCTTATCACATAAAACCAGGTACAAGCTTGAATTTGATCAGTATGTACCGCTACAAATCTGAGGTATATCCTGACTATGTTTGGCTGAACTCCTTCCTGAAAATAAATATGCAGCAATTCAGTTGGGCACTGGAAGTTCAGTCCCAGGGAAGTCCAGATGAAATCTTAGATGATAACTTTTCCGTGTGGATGCGCTTTATGAGGCAATTATGATCAGATCTATTTTTCTTTCGCTCCTATGCCTTCTCACAATGAATCTCAGGGCTCAGGATATTGATAATCTTCAGTCCAAAAGCAAGGTTGCAGGAACGCCACATAACCTGGCTCAAAATAAAAATGGTCTGGCGGTTAATGATTTGCTCACTGACTATTCATTTTGCAGGTCGTGCCACGTGCCCCATAAAGCCACGGCTGTGGAACCGCTGTGGTATCGCAAGGGTGCCATAGCAAATTTTGATTTGAATAAAGAATTGGACGTCACAGATACCCATGTACATCCGCTGGATCCTGGCAGCCGAAAGTGCCTCTCCTGCCATGATGGGAGCATGGCCAGAACTTTTCCTCATAGAGGGGAACTACAGAATCAACAGGTTAATCTGACAGCCCCTGAGGTCCGCGCACCGGCAAACTATAATATGCACCTCTTTAATTTTCCAAGCTCTGGACGAGAAATAAGCCGACCTGATGAGTCATCTCCCCTTATGCTTAATAGTCAGAATGAAGTTGGTTGTATCACCTGCCACGATCCTCACAACAATGAGCAGGGCCACTTTCTGCGTGTCACAAACCAACGTTCTCAAATTTGCCTGGAATGTCACCATATGCAAAATTGGGAGCTCTCTACACATGGGAATCCCCAGAATCCTCTTCATGCTGAACTTGAGGAAGTTGCCTGTCTGCAATGTCATGAAATCCACACGCTCCCAACCAATGCGAAGCTCCTGAGGGCGGATGAAAACACATTGTGTTTGAGTTGTCATGATGGCAGTTCTGATGATGACCGGGAGATTGCCAGCATAAATAATTTGGAGGAAGTGTTTGAAAAAACTTTCACCCATCCTATACGCATCAATCCCAATGTTACGGGGGTCGGATATGGCTCTTCAACAGATTCCCCCTGGAATTTCGGATTGGCGAATGACCGGTTTGTTCGCTGTGGTGATTGTCACAATCCCCATGCAGTGTCTGGACAAAACGTTTCTCCTGTTCTGGATGGAGCCCTGGCTTTTGTTAAAGGTGTGGATGCCAAAGGATTTCATAAAGATCAGGTCGAGTTTGAATTTGAGGTTTGCTATAAGTGCCATGGGCAAAACCAGAATGTCAATACGGGGAACGATGTCGCGCGGCTATTAAGCGTCGGAAACAGGAGTTATCATCCTATTGAGAACGTTGGTCTTTCAAGCTATGTCCCCAGCCTAAAACCAGGCTGGAGTGAGCAATCGTTGATCACCTGTTCAGACTGCCACGGAAACGATGATAAATATGGCCCTCAAGGACCTCATGGATCAAGTATTCCCCACATACTCAAAGCGCCCTATAGCGATTTCCCATACGCAAGTCTGGATGAACAACGTTTATGCTTTGAGTGCCATGATCAGCGCCGAGTTGTCGGCGATGATGGTTTTAAATTCCATAATTTACACATCAATAGAGCCGGTTACAGTTGCTCTGCTTGTCACAACCCTCACGGCAGTGCTGATTCTCCAGGATTGGTCGATCTGAATCAGTCACATATCACTGCCCTCGATGGCGTGAAAATGGTTGAAGGTTTAGAGCCTGGACATGGAACCTGTACATTGCAGTGTCATGATGCTAAACATATTCGGGAAGTGTATTAATAGCTTTATCGCTGTTCCCATACTGTTCAGCAATCTTTCATACAGATCATAGTTTACTAGATTCTCTCCAGGCATCGTTTTTCCCCACCAGTTTGTACTGTATGGACGACAATGCTTCACCTTGTTATATCCAGACTTGATGACACACATCAATAGTAAAATCGAATGACCAAGATTCAGTAACGCTCTCAGCTTTCGACCTCTTTCAAGCCATGTCGAAGGAAGTGTGGTGAGCCGCTCTATAAAACACTTGCGCCCTCATGAAGAGGGCGCAAGTGTTTGCCTTCATCTGTAGTTCCTATTTAGTCCCGGTCTGGAGGATTGAGTTCGGGATCTGGTAGGGTCCCGCCGTGTTCGTGCTCAAACATCTGTTTTGGCATACTACCTGTCAACCAGCTCGTATTCATGGGACCAACACTGGGTCTGAAAATGGTATTGTAAAGATGCCAGATTAGAATTGCCAAAGTGGCCAACCAGGCTTCCCAGTAGTGAATGACCAGGGAAATATCCAGAAGATCCTTGGAAAATAATTGGATAAAGTAATTATCGAACCAGAGCACTAAACCAGTAGCAATCATGACCATGTTTCCCCATACTCCAGCCCAGTATTCAAGTTTCTCAGCATAGGCAAATCGACCAAATTTTGGTTCATGGTTGCGGAAATCGAAGAAATAGAGCACCATCTCCCAGAACTCTCTGATATCTCTTAATCCCGGGATCATGTCTTTGACAAATCCCTTGCCCCGCTTTGTAAACAGGAAGAAAAAATGCCAGAGTGAGGCGATGATCATGATGACTGCTGCATAGCGATGAATAACGCCCCTGAGCTCGAATCCACCATTCCAGCCAAAAAAGAGTTCAGCGATCCAGGATTCATTAAATCTCAATGAAAATCCGGAGATGACCAGAGTGAAGAAGGACAACAGCAAAGCCGTATGTTGAGCGACCTCGATTCCGCGCATTCTTCTCACCGAGGGTGCTCTCATGCTAAGTCGAACTTGTTTTAAATAATCCAAGAGTGTATGCAGAAACATGCCACCGATTACGACAGCGATGAGCAGGATATAGATCTTCTCTATAAGTATCGCCAAAGGTGCTCTTGGGTCTTCGTTGCCGAAACCATGAATGCTTACAGCTGCCAGTTTATCGCTCATTCCCGGATGACATTTACCGCATGTGGAAGCCAGGTTCCCGGGGCTAACCGTTGAAGTTGAGTCAGAGCTGGGCAGTATGCGATGCGATCCATGGCAGGATTGACAATTGGCAACATGAAGATCGCCAGCCATGCTTTTTAGCCCGTGATAACTGTCGACGTAATTGCTGACCTTCCCTCTTGATGTACCAAGTCGTTCATTCAAGGCTGTAGACTCATGACAGGGCTCGCAGGTGGCTGAAGCCACCCTGAGCTTTGATACTGGTGAGAGAGGATCATCTGGTGATATGATGCCATGTTCTCCATGGCAATCGGTGCAAACCGGTGCATTGGCCATCCCGCGGGCAGCCATTTTTCCGTGAATGCCTTCCCAATAATCTTTCTCCTCTTCTGCATGACATTTGCCGCAGGTTTTGGGAATATTCAGGTGATATATAGAAGATTCTGGGTTCGTAGGTGGGTAGATATGATGCGAAGTACCTCCTGAGGAATGGCAATCATCACAAGATGCAGCTTTAACATTGCCCCTTCCAGTCGCTTTCCCGTGAACACTGCTATTGTACATTTGTACAGGGTGCTCAATGAGAATATCATAGCGGTTAACCAGGTCAATATTCTCATGACAATTACCGCATGTATTGGCCAGGTTGGTAGGATTGACGGTCGAATTTTTCATTGTACTGGCCAGGACATTGTGATCGCCGTGACAATCAGAACAGGTTGGCATATCTTTGCATTCACCTTTCTGAGAACGACCATGAGACTGATATTGAGCTGATGCATCATCATGACAGCTACGGCAGCCTTCACACCCAACTACAAAATTCTCAGCCTCTTCAGTATGTGGAATGGTACCGTTATAAAGATGACAATCCAGACATTCAATCCCTTCATGGATAGACCCATCCAGATCATCCTGAATGATGGTTTCCATGGCACTGGTTTCGTGGCAATCAACACACTGATCACTATCGATTGGTTCATAATCGTCTGCAGCGAGCACAAAGGCCGGAACCATCATGAATAATAGGAGGGTGTATAGTGTGCATAGGTATTTTAAAGTGAGTCGCATCGGAATGGTGAACCTCTCAATCGTTTTTAGTATCATTTTAACTTTATTCGTATTCCAGGGATATCAGCAGGATAGCTCAGATCCTCTTCATGGCACTCAACGCAGGAAGGCGCAACGTCGTATCGATTATCCGAATGGCACTCATAACATTCAATCTCAGCATGGTCTTCGCTCAATTGAATTCCTGTGACTTGATGATCGAACTCCCCGAATTCGAAATTATTATGACAAGTGGTGCATGTATTGTCCATGGATTTTATTGGCTCGGAACCGGTGTGGCATTTGTCACAGCTTAAGTCTTTATGGAATTGACTGAGTTCCCAACCGGTTAGAGCGTGGGTAAATCCCTGGGAGGGTGTGTCATTGTGACATTGATCGCAACTATTCTCAGCTTTTGTATCGTGACAATTGCTACAGGGATTGTGATGGATCGACAAGGTCTTGATCTTTTTGACAGGTGTAGGCGCTTGGCTATGACAGGTTGAGCACTTTGATTGTATATGGCAGTGCTCACATTTGAATCTGTACAGGTCAACATGCTCTTTATGCTGGAAAATGACAGGTTTCTGCTGACTCTCCGGCCTGACAAAGTGGAAGAGGTCTGGCACAACAATCTCTTTGTGATGATGTGATAGAATATCAGTAGCATCTAAAGTTTTTCTCAAGTTGAAGCGTCTTTTTTTCTGGGTGTGGCAGGTTTCACAGAGCTTTTTGCCGTACCAGCTTTGATGACAATTCAAACAATTCCGATGGTAAGCTCCATTGATGGTAGGCATTGAAAGAGAGGCGTTTTCCGCATCTTTCACGTGGCATTCAGCGCAGGGGTCAAAAACACCTTCTGACCCGTGGTGGTGACAGGTATTGCACCCATCACCCATAACGGTCATTTCTGAATGAAGCTTGTGGTCAAAGAGGACTGGTTCGAAAATGTTCTCAAGTAAGCCAATTTCAATTTTATCTGGAACCGTGGTCCGCTTACTCTCCGATTGAGAAAAACAATGGCTGAGATTGAAAAGCAGTAGGACTGAGATCAGATAAAATTTCATTCAATTGGCTTATGCTATTTTATTGGTGCTGGGTGAGCGATTTCCTTGACCCGATCAGCGAATACAAAGGGTTTATAGGTGGGTGATTTAGCATTGTGACAAACCGTGCAGGTCTCAGCTTTAATTGCAACAAGACCGAGCGTTTCGCCCTTGATGCTGCCATCGCCGATAGCGACCATGTCCTTCTTGGACTTATACAAGCTGCCAGCACCATGGCAGGATTCACAACCGACGCTGGCGAGATTCTCATTCGTAGAGATAGCCTTTTTATCCAATGGATCCACAGTCAATTGATAGCCAGATGCATCTCCCCAGCCTGTAACATGGCATCCGAGGCAGGCGTCCGAGTTTTCGGGTGCATCTTTAAGTCCCATTTTTTTAGCGATTGCTTTGGCTGCATCAGTTTTCAATGTTTCCAAAGATTTTGCATGAGGTCCGTTTTCCCATAAGCTGTATTGGGAGCCAACTTCTGCTTTGCTATGACAAATTTTACATTTTTTTGAACCGACATATTCCGCTGAAACGTCCTGAGCAAACATCATGGTGGAAGTAAAAGATAATAAAAGCAGTACTAGTTTTTTCATAGCAAGGTCCTTTCGGAAAACCAGGTTAAATAGTATTCATTAACTTATGTGTTTTGAGCTGATTAGATGCATTAGTATCCCCACACTTAAATACATTTTTAAAGGCGGACTTAATTAGTACAAATAATGTGCCAATGTGGAGATGCTCTCTAGTAATAAATCTGTTGGTATTAAAGACTTTGCAGCACTTGTCACGCAGAGCCAAATCGATCAACTAGTGGCATCTGGCTATGTCTATTGAGCCTAGCTTTTCTCATGAATCATATAGATGGGTATGTCCAACGTACAGGGCGAATAGTTAGCAGTAAATACTAAATGGCAATAATATTCACTTTGATTGTGCCGGGTAGGATAATCTTTTTGATGATTGAAGTGTTCCGCTTTGAGGTCTGGCTTTTAAGGGCACAAATAAATCTTGCAATAAGGGACTCAAATAGTCATCTTTAAACTGACAATAAAAGTGAATTGAATGGGGTAAAAAAATATGATCCAATTAACATCAGTCGCAGCAGAAAAAATAAAGGTTCTTATGAGTCAACAAGACCTATCGGAAGAGGGTGGCCTTCGTATTTATGCCAACTCCGGGTGCTGCTCAAATAGTTCATTCGGGATGTCTCTGGAAAACAAACGTCATCCAGAAGATAACGTTTTTGATTCTCAGGGCGTCCGTGTATTGGTAGACCCAGCAAGTTTTGCACAGCTGGAAGGTGCCAGTGTTGAATACTACAAAGATGATAATGCCGAAGGCTTTACAATCATGAAGCCGAAAGCTGAATCAAATTGTGGATGCGGTGGTGGCAACTGTGGCTGCGGCAACGGCGGTGGCGGTAGTTGTAACTGTTAACTTCACAACTCACCTCGATAAAACCCTGGCTCATCACCAGGGTTTTTTTTTACCCTTTTCACATCGAAATTAGGAAAGAGACACGATTATTAATCAAAAATACCTGTCTCAGCAGAACCTGAATTCTGTTTAGCTTTACCATTATTGTTCTCAGCTCCAACGAAATCTTCGTTTACCGCATAAAAATACGCTTTAGAGGGTATTGTTAGCTTTACAACTAGGGATATTGGTCTTAGTTTGAAGCAATGAGACATGACGACCAAAATTTCGACGGATATCCCTGGATGAGGAATTTTAAAAAGAACCCCATTCCCATGCTGCTTAAAGCTGCGCCACTCCCGATTCGATATCAAATCCTGACGGACATATTGGAAGATTCGAGCTCTGAGGATTTTCTTGCCCTCCAAAAGAATCTGCGCAAACACAAACCCCGCCGCAAGCTCCTGGCAGATCAGAAACCGGATGGACTTTGGGCTCTGGATGGTAAAACATCGGGGTTGACCGAGCATCAGCTACAATTGCTACAGCTTTTGAAACAGCTGGAAGTGCTGCATGAGCTATTGGATATGTCAGTAACTTATAAACAGGAGAAGGTCATGTTAGGGATGCGAGAGGTTCTCCGCACCCTGGCTGAAAAGGATCTTCCGCTGAGATTACACCACCTCATACAAGCAATACATCTAGCCATCGTTTATAATCTGGAAGGCAACCCCATCATCAAGAGCATTATCAGAGAGATCCTTGCCCGACAAAATAAAGATGGTGGTTGGTCAAGTATGCCCCAGGAGAAGGAGACCTGCATCTGGAGTACTCAATACTTGCTCTGGACGCTCGGCCAGTCCGAAAATTTTAAGGGAAATCGCAAACTGAAACAGGGTCTGACGTATTTGCAAAGTCAATTGCTCCAGAAGGGCCAGAGCAAATTACTTCCTGGTATGCAAGCCTGGGATACTTTGATTACTGGAAGCAGTGGTTTGAGTGTTATATCGGGTGGAACTTTACGTTATCTCGAGACACTTAAGATAGTTGATGACAGTGCCAGAGATCGAAAAACAAACAAGCTTCTTGACTGGCTTATAGATGCTCAACTAAAAGACGGTTTGTGGCCAAGCATTGTTGATCTAGACCGACAGGGTGATTTTTCTGTCACACTCCGTGTCCTGAAAGTATTGAAACACTTTCAAACCCAACGTGTCGAAGAAACACTTAAATATGAATCAGATTATGAATAGAAAATTATTCGGAGACCTATAGAATGAATGAATTCAATGCCAATACATCTTTCCCCGTAATGCCCCTTAGAAATACGGTGCTCTTCCCTCAGCAGGTGATCCCATTGTATATCGGAAGAGAACGTTCATTAAAACTACTTCGTGAATTACCTTCAGGTAAAAAAACGATCGTTGTTGTGGCACAACGCGAAGGATCAGTTGAAAATCCTGAGGTTGGTGATCTGTTTGATGTCGGCACCACAGCCTCCGTCATGAAAATTCTTGATATGCCTGATGGTAGCCAGAGTGCTATAGTACAGGGTGGGGAAAGAGTCAGGATAAATGGCTATTCTCAGACCGATCCATATTTCAAAGCCAGTATTGAAGCGATTGATGAAGTTTATAGTGCTGATCTTGAAACTGACGCCATGTCAGCAAATATTCGAACCCTGTTTCGCGAACTCTCAAAAGTTGCTGACTATATCACCCAGGAGCATATCTCCCTGTTATCAAATATTCAGCATCCCGCTCGTCTGGTAGATCGGGCCATTTCAATGATGCAGCTCTCTAATGCTGAAAAGCAGGATATCCTGGAGGAGACTGAAGTTTCTGAACGTCTGAAAAAGGCAACCGTTCTAATTAACCGTGAGATTCAGAGACAGGAAATCGGTGAGAAGATTCAGACTGAAGTTCAGGAAGAAATCTCCAAGAGTCAGCGTGAATATTTCCTAAGAGAACAGATGAAAGCCATAAAGAAAGAACTGGGTGAGGATGACCAGACTCTGGAGATTAAGGAGCTGGAGGAAAAAATAGTTGCAGCCGGTATGCCTGAAGAAGCGCTTAAAGTTGCCAACAAGGAGATTGATCGACTTCAAAGAATCCCTCCATCCTCGCCTGAATATACTGTTTCCAGAACTTACCTGGATTGGCTGGTTGAGTTGCCCTGGAGCAAGGAAACTGAAGACCGGGTCGACATTCAGGAGGCCTTAAATATTTTAGATCGAGACCATTATGGTTTGAAACGTGTAAAAAACAGAGTTCTAGAATTTTTATCCGTGCGCAAACTGAAGATGGAGAACACGCCTGATGCACGGATCAAAGGACCCATTCTCTGTTTTCAGGGACCTCCAGGTACAGGCAAAACTTCCCTGGGAAAATCTATTGCAGATGCCCTTGGGCGAGAATTTATTCGAATTTCACTGGGCGGTGTCAGGGATGAGGCAGAAATCAGAGGTCATCGCAGGACCTACATAGGTGCACTACCTGGTCGGATCATTCAAGGTTTAAAGAAAGCAAAAACTAGAAATCCAGTCTTCATGCTGGATGAAGTCGATAAACTGGGGACCGATTTCCGGGGTGATCCCAGCTCAGCATTATTGGAAGTGCTTGACCCGGAACAGAACCATTCTTTCAGTGACCACTATCTGGAGGTCCCTTTCGATTTATCAAAAGTAATGTTTATTGCTACTGCCAATTGGCTTGATCCCATTCCAGGACCCCTGCGTGACCGCATGGAGATGATAGATTTTCCTGGATATATTGAGGAAGAAAAAATCCATATTGCCAAATCCTATCTCATTCCCAAGCAAGTAGCTGAGCACGCGCTTGCTGAAGATCAGATCACCTTTATGGACACTGCCATCGCTGAAATTATTGGCAGCTACACCTATGAAGCAGGTGTGCGCAATCTGGAACGTCAGATTGCAAACGTCTGCAGAAAAGTTGCTCGTGAACGAGCTGAAGGGAATTTTAAACCGCGCAGAATTACAAAAAGCAGTATTGGCAAACTTTTAGGTCCAGCGAGACGTCATAGTGAAATAGCAGAGCGGATGTCAAATTATGGTATCGTAATCGGACTGGCTTATACAGCAGTGGGTGGAGATATTCTGTTTATTGAAGCCATGAAAATGGAAGGCAAAGGTGGTTTAAAACTTACTGGTAAGCTTGGCGATGTTATGAAGGAATCTGCCCAGGCGGCCTATTCATATATACGGGCGAACGCTGAGCGCTTTGGGGTGGACCCAAACTTCTACAAAAAGTGGGATATCCATGTGCATATTCCTGCCGGTGCAGTACCCAAGGATGGTCCCTCAGCTGGTATTACCTTATTTACAGCCATGATATCGTTACTCACTGAGCGTCTGGTCAAGAGTAATCTTGGCATGACCGGTGAAATCACCTTACGTGGAGCCGTATTGCCCATAGGTGGGATTCGTGAAAAAGTTATGGCTGCCAATCGTGCAGGGTTAACCACAGTTATTCTACCGAAGAAAAATGAAGCTGATCTCGTAGAATTACCAGATCAGGTAAAAAAAGAAATGGAGTTCAAATTCGTTGAAAATATCGCCGATGTCATCGAATTAGCGCTGGAACCCATATCGAGTGAAGCAAAACCTGTAAAACACAAGAAGACTAAGAAAGCAAGTTAAGGGGGTGTTGGATGAATTGTCCCAAATGTGATCATTATATGAAGTCCATTGATTACAAGGGCGTCCAGATTAATCGCTGTTCATCCTGCTATGGACTCTGGTTTGATGATTTTGAGCTGAATGACCTGAAAAAGCTGGCTGGATCTGAGGTTGTGGATATTGGTGACGTTGAAATTGGCGCAGAAAATAATAAAAATATACGACCGAAGTGCCCGAAGTGCCAGAAAATGATGATGCCAGAGATCGGGGGAGGACGCAGTCCCATCCAGTTCGAGCGCTGCCAGCAATGCAACGGGGTCTATCTGGACGCCGGAGAGTTTCGGGGATTTAAGAAACTTACGCTGGGTGAGTATATTAAATCCTTCTTCAATCAGGATTAAGCTCAGCTCAAACTCTACAATTCTTAATCATTCGTTATAAAAAAAAGTCCCGGGCACTGCCCGGGACTTTTTTAATTGAACAGAGTTTAGCGCTTAGAAACGTAGCCTCAACCCAAAGTTCATAAAACGAGGTGTTCCAAGGAACACTTCAGCTCTTTCAGCGGAATGGCTGTTGGAACCATTTGACCAACCATTGTATTGGCTATTATCAACTGCATCTTGAACGTAGGTAGCATCAAGTGCATTGAAAACGTGAGTGAATAGCTGAGCATTGATCCCTGCAATCTTTGGCAGATCGTAGGTTACATGCAGATCCATTTTGGAATAGCTTGGCGCTGCCCATACTTGATCGCGATCTGCAGTGGCTAATTCAGCCTCACTAAGCACGCCATCATCATCAGCATCGTCGATTTGACGACTATCAGGGCTCCAGTCTGAATAGTTATTATCATAAATACTATACAGAGCTTGGACTCTTAATCCCTTGATAGGCATAAGTGTGGCACCTAAGACATAAGCTGTCTGAGGCATGTCACCAACCTTAAGGTCTTTCAGAGCATATCTGTACTCACCAAGAGTTTCGCCGGCTTCGTTCTGGTAATTTCCATCGGCATCGCCAGTAAACTGCCAGCTACCGAAACTCAAGGCTGCATCCAACCGGAGCATTTGCATAGGTTGTACCGAAGCCTCAACTTCAATACCCTTATGGTTCTGGTTGACACCTGTCAGGAAGATAACATCTGTATCACCACTGGAACCCTGTCCACTGGTAACTGCTTTGGTCAAGTTGCGATCTTTCCAATCAGTGTTGTAAGCATTGGCTGTAACTGCAAACATTTTTGCCTTGTAGTTAACACCTAATTCCGTGCTAGTGAATTTCTCATTAGCGGGATCTGCCGCGACACTACCATCAAAATAGATGACATTGTCCATGATTGGTGGTTTTTCAACATAACCAAAATTTCCAAATATGTTGAAATTATCCGCTAGGTGAAACATACCGCCACCCTTGACCTGAATGGCACCGATAGCGTCAGATTTAACGACTTCTTGTTCGGTAGTAAACAGATCCTGGTATGAGTATTTGATGGATGAGAAACCAGCCATACCATAGGCATTAATAGCACCTGCGCTATAACTAGCCTGGGCAAATCCACCAATCCAGTCAACAGTAGTTTCACTGTGATAATCAATATTATCTCCGAGTACCACCTTATAAGCTTCACCATTGTTTACATTTGGATCTGAGTCATCCAGGTAATAGTCGCCACCCATAAGGTCGCGTACTTCACGTGTGTGCTCTATTCCAGCTGTACGCCAGTCGATACCAACCTGAAGTTTGAGCAGATCACTCATGTCAAAGTTCAACTTGGAAATCAATCCAATCGTGTTCTGACGGTTGATACTGTTACGCAGGATACCTACGGACTGATTGTTTCCGGCACCATGTGTGCGGTAGATTTTGGTTTTGTCAACATAAACAGAATCTGCGCTACCGGAGTTATAGGCAACCAGGGTATTCCAATCCCTCGTCCAGGGACCGTCACCATAATAGTATTTGTAGTCGTCATCACCCAGATTTCCATCGGCATCCAAGGTTGGAATTTTACCATAGGTGCCAGTACCACCACCAGAACCACCTGACCAATACAGAACCGATGAGAGCCTCATCTTCTCTGTGAGGTTGAGGTAGTGGTTCAAATTTACCAGTGGTTTATGGAAGTAGTTTTCCCGTTCGTTCAAGAAATTGGGATCATATCTATCCATGGTTTTGTCACCATACATGTACCAATATTGCTGACCTTTATAGTCAGAGCTAATGTCAGCTACATTCTGGTTAAATAAATGGCCAACTTCTCCAAACTTACCTTCATATTCGTCCCAGTCACTGGTGCCATCATTATCAGAATCGAGAGCTTCCAGAGCAGCTTTATCAGCTACTTCAGCAGCAAATTCTTTATCATAAGCCATGAGGTTCTGTTTGTAGAGGTTCTGACCATGACGCTGTGGAGCTCCAAGGGCATATAACTCAAAACGGTTGTCAGAGCTAATTGCATAGGCAGCACCAAAATAGTAAGCCCAGGCATCAGTCCAGTTGCCATCAACAACACCTTCGCCAGTTTTGCGAACAACGGTACCGCTTAAGGCAATTTTGTCGGCGATGAGACCGGTGTTATAGTTAACCGTGGTTTTCAGGAAGGAACCAGAACCAGCTTCCTGCTTGACACTACCACCTGCATTAAGAGCAGTAGGGTCTGTGATGATATTCATGGATCCACCAATTGAAGGTGTTGCCAGATTAACAGCACTAAGTCCACGTTGCATCTGGATAGAAGATGTGGCATCACCAACACCATCCCAGTTTGACCAGTAAACCCAACCATTTTCCATATCATTCTGAGGAACACCATTAATCATAACGGCGACATTGTTTTGATTAAATCCACGGACATTAATACGAGCATCACCTGCACCACCACCCTGATTGGTAGCATATACTGATGGAGTTGTGTTAAGAACCATTGGAATATCTTGTGAACCCAAACGGATTTCCATCTCTTCTTTGGAAACATTTGAATAAGCAACCGGAGTATTTTCACCTGCTCGGGAAGCTAGCACCTCTAAGGCACTCATTTCGAGCGCTTGACTGGAAAGTGCGAAATTCAAGGTCGTGGCAACACCAGTTGCAACTCTTGCGTTAAGGGTCACCGATTCATAACCGATGACGGATGCGGTGACGGAATAATTTCCAGCGGGAACGCCTTCAATTACAAATGCACCAGATAGATCAGATGCGCCACCATAGGGCTGGCCATCAACGATCACATTTGCGCCGGGTAAGGCGTCGCCTGTACTTCCATCTGTTACTGAACCGGTAATCATACCCTGTGAAAGGGCTAATGCCGGAACCATAACAGCAATCAGCAGTACAGCAAACAAATAACGTTTACTCATCTTCTTGTTTTCCTCCTGTTATTGGACATACTAGATTCTGTAATGACTGTGACAGACATCACATGATGACTGGGTCCCACAGGAATATTCTCCCTGATGAACTCCATGTATTACCTAAAATTCTCCATCCATTACGGCGCAAGATAGACTGCTTATTTTTGCATGTCAACCTCCAATTTGTTAGGATTCTGTTATACCATACTAGAACGACATACTCACACTACTGTTGGGGCTTTACAAATATTTCAACCCAATATGTTGTATATCCGAGGCTTAGCGTTTTTGGGCAAAGTGATACTTCCGGTTCGTTCAAAATCTGTTCTTTAAGTGTGTTGGCAATAGTTATACAAAAGAATATTTTTTTATGCTAAGCGTAGTATGAAAACAAACCGCACTTGTCTTTGCGAGGGAGGGTAACCCGACCGAAGCAATCTCCATATTGATATTCGAAAAAGAGAGATCGCTTCACTCCTTCAGTCGTTCGCGAAGACGAGAAATGACATGACCTCCCCGCGTTTTTGCGAAGGAGGGGTGCCCCGACTAGGGCAATCTCCAGAAATTCAGGCGAAAAAGAGGGATCGCTTCGATTATGACATTCCCTCGCGAAGACGCTTTCAACTTGAAGGATATCGAGCGATTAATTGTTTGCTTTGGGCTCAACGTGGACACTTATTTAGAGCATATGAATAATCAACTTATGAAAGACCAATATGAGTAAAACCAATTCCGAACTTTTATTGCCAGCTGGTAATTTTGATAAATTGAAATACGCTTTCGCTTACGGTGCAGATGCCGTCTATGCAGGCGTACCACGCTTTTCCCTGAGAACCCGCGAGAATGATTTCCGCAAAGAAACCCTGGCAGAGGCAATTTCCTATACCCACGATCTGGGTAAAAAATTATATCTCACCATGAACATATATGCCCACAATACCAAGATTAAGGGATTTATGGATGAAATGGAGCGGGTGCTCCAATATGGTCCAGATGCCATGATCATGGCCGACCCAGGTCTGATACATTTGGCGCGCAAAGAATTTCCGCAATTGGACATTCATCTCTCAACCCAGGCAAATTGCACCAACTGGGCCAGTGCTGATTTCTGGAGGGATCAGGGTGTCACCAGAATTATTCTCTCACGCGAACTCAGTCTCAAGGAAATTGCAGAGATTCATGAAAAAGTGCCTGATGTTGAATTGGAAGCCTTTGTTCATGGCGCTATTTGTATCGCCTATTCCGGTCGCTGCCTGATTACCAATTATATGAATAACATGGACGCCAATCAAGGGACCTGTACTAACTCCTGCAGGTGGGGCTACAGCTTTGGGCAAAAATCTCCGAGCCTGCTCCAGCTTGAGAGCGAGGATGTTACTCAGTTCCCAGAACCTTATCAATCTCCAGGGGATGGATTTTTTCTTGAGGAGCCCAAACGACCCGGTCAGTTCTTTAATATGAAAGAGGACGAACACGGCACCTATATGATGAATGCCAAAGATCTCTGCTCCATCGAGCTGATTCAGCAGATGAAGGCAGCTGGCATTGTTAGCTATAAAATAGAAGGTCGCACCAAATCAGTCTATTACGCAGCTATGACAGCCCGCTCATATCGCAAAGCTATTGATGATGTTGAGGCTGGCTTGCCCTTTGACTCAAAAAATCTTGAAGATCTGATTGGAATCGCTCATCGCGGTTACATTTCTGGTTTTTATACAAAGGATCCAAAAGAGTATGGCCAAAATTATGCGGATCCCTCATCTCAGGATTTTACTCATCAGAATGCAGGGATGGTTATTCAGTGGGATCCTGCCACGGAACTATTGGAATTTGAGATAAAGAATCAAGTGAGGGTCGGTGATACCATCGAAATTATATCACCCCCGAAGCTGGTGACCATTACGATCGATGCATTGTTTAATGCCCGGAAAAAATCGGTAGCTGTTCTCCACGGTGGCACGGGGCGGGGATATTTACATCTGGATCAAGATCCAGGAGAATTTACTGTCATTCGCAAAGTCCTGTCGCTTGCTAGAGGTGTGGAATCAGGTTTGGAGAAGTCAGAAAACGCGGACAAAAATGGTGAAGCGCTTGCAGACAGGGTAGGCTTCATTGATTTACAGGCATTAACGAAATAGGTATCCATGATTACCAGGCTTCTCATTCACAAAGCTTTCCGCCCCACAAATCTGGCAGCTATAACCAAGGAAGTATAAGCGAAACCTGCTGCCCAACGCGCTTCCGGCCCTCGCTTATAAAATCTTTGTGCCCTCTGCGTTCTCTGCGGTTAAACAATGTGTTCGACCTTCCCCTAATTTTTGTTTGGAAAATGAACTGGAACAGATGCTGGCCTTTGATTTGAGTATCCATATCGGACGATAAATCCTGTAAATGAGGTAATGGTCAACAACCTAACAGCTATAACTCAGGAAGCGTAAGCTAAACCGGCAACCTAAAGTGCTTCAAGCCCTCGCTTATAAAATCTTTGTGCCCTCTGCGTTCTCTGCGGTTAAACAATGTGTTCGACCTCCCCCTAATTTTTGTTTGGAATTCCAGCCCTATCAAATTAATCTGACTCCGCCATATGGGTTTGACAACTGCGAAATCTGCTGCTGAAAAACGACTTCCAATCCGGGAGGTCAACCCTGTTGAATTGCTCGGCCCAAACGATACCAATTTAAAACTAATTGAAAACCATCTTGAAGTGTCCCTGTTCTTGCGCGGCGATGAGCTGGTTGTACGCGGTGACGAATCTAAACTGGCTCTCATCGAAAATATTATTGTTGAGATGATGGCCGTGCTGAGCCGCAAAAAATTCCTCGATAAAGATGATGTCTTAACCATCATCCGCTTAAATCAATCGGGTAAATCAAGCCTGGGGGAGACCGGCCTGGACTCTGTGATACTGTTCACTCGTTCTGAAGTGATCAAACCACGTACCGCTGGACAGGAACGTTATTTTGCCGCCGCAGGAAAGTATGAGATGGTTTTTGGTCTTGGACCGGCCGGGACTGGAAAAACATATATGGCGGTCGCTTTCGCAATTTCAGCTCTCAAAAATCGAGAAGTAAAAAAAATTATTCTTACCCGTCCAGCCGTTGAAGCAGGTGAGCGTTTAGGCTTCCTCCCTGGAGACTTACGCGAAAAAGTGGACCCCTATCTGGCACCACTCTATGATGCTCTCTTCGATATGATGCCCCATGATAAGGTGCGTCTTTTCATGGATCAAAAAACCATAGAGGTTGTTCCGCTCGCTTATATGCGGGGTAGAACACTTGATAATGCCTACATCATCCTTGATGAAGCCCAAAATACGACCCCGATGCAGATGAAAATGTTTCTGACGCGAATGGGTGTAAATTCGAAAATTATTATCACTGGTGATCCCACTCAAATCGATCTCCCAAAACATGAAGAATCTGGATTGCTCCAAGCGGTTCGAATCCTCAAGGATGTGGAAGGGATCGCCTTCGTAGAATTTGATGATACAGATATTGTGAGACACAAACTGGTCAGGCGCATACTAAATGCCTATGACCAGCCAAAAAGCACCTGAGCACAGGGGCTATAAACTCATCCCTTTGGGGATCTACAGTTTTGGAACGATTTTTGACCCTTGCTTAGACGATCTCATTTCTGGCTGCTGTAAATAAGTCTCGTGCGAGCAGAATAGACGAAGTCAGGTTTTCATGAGTCCCATGATTGGGAAAAAGATATAAGGAATTATCATGAGTAGAGTCAGAGCCATTAGAAAAGTAGCTATTGTGAGTGCAAAGCGCACTCCTATTGGCGCATTCCAGGGTTCACTAGCACCCCTGACAGCTCCTCAATTAGGGGCGGCAGCGATTAGAGCTGTTTTGGAAAGCAGTCAGTTTTCCCCCGAAGATGTTGATGAGGTAATCATGGGGAATGTCCTGTCAGCCAATACGGGTCAGGCACCTGCCCGGCAGGCAGCACTGTATGCCGGACTTCCGCAATCGACTGAATGTCTGACAATCAACAAAGTATGCGGCTCAGGCTTAAAATCCGTCATGTTGGCATCTCAGGCCATACAGGTTGGGGATGCGAATGTGATTATTGCAGGCGGAATGGAAAGCATGTCGAATGTACCCTATTATTTGCCTGGAGCTAGAGCTGGACACAGGCTGGGAAATGGAGAGATGCTGGATGGAATCCTCCGCGATGGACTGCAAAATGCTTATGATGGTATCCACATGGGCCTACATGGTGAATTATGCGCAAAAGATTTCCACTATACCAGGGAAGCTCAGGATGCATTCGCCAAGGAGAGTTATCTCCGCGCCCTGAGAGCTCAAAAAACAGGCGCATTTAAAAATGAAATTACAGCTGTTGAAGTCCCACAACGCAAAGGTGATGCCCTTATTGTCGATACGGATGATGAACCTGGTCGCGGAAATTTTGACAAAATGGGAACCCTACGCCCGGCTTTTGCCAAGGAAGGAACCATTACTGCGGCGAACGCCTCAAAAATTAATGATGGCGCATCCGCTTTATTGCTTATGCGAGAAGGTGATGCTGAGAAACGGGGCTTAACACCCATGGCTCGGGTTGTCGCCCAGGCCTCTGCTGCCCAGGCACCAGAATGGTTTACAACCGCACCTGTGAAAGCCATCACAAATGTCCTGCGAAAAGCTGGAATGACCTTGGGAGAAATTGATCTTTTTGAAATTAATGAGGCCTTCTCAGTCGTAACAATGGTGGCCATGGATGAACTCAATATTCCCCACACAAAGGTCAATGTGAATGGTGGAGCCGTTGCACTTGGTCATCCTTTGGGTGCCTCAGGTGCCAGGATTTTAACCACACTTCTCCATGCCATGGAAGCTCGGGAAGCTCAGTTTGGACTGGCTGCCCTGTGCATTGGCGGCGGCGAGGCATCGGCCATGATTGTGGAACGAATTTAGGAGGTCCCTATGAAGATTCATAATGTTGGCGTCATAGGCTCCGGGACCATGGGAAATGGTATAGCCCATGTCTTTGCTCAGGCGGGATTTGAAGTTTCTTTGATGGATATCAATCGAAACCTGCTTGATAACGCTATCGCGACTATAGGTAAGAACCTGGATAGACAGGTTTCCAAGGAACTGATATCCCCGGCGGATAAATCAGCAATTCTGGCTCGCATATCTCCATCAACTGTATTAACTGATCTTGCAGATTGTGATTTTATTGTTGAGGCTGCAACGGAGAATAAAGAAATCAAGTTTCATCTTTTTAAAGAATTGGATGATATCTTAAAACCCGAAGTGATACTAAGTTCTAATACCTCCTCCATTTCAATCACTGAAATCGCTGCTCAAACCTCTCGCCCTGACAAAGTGATTGGAATGCATTTTATGAATCCGGTGCCGGTGATGAAACTCGTAGAGATTATTCGGGGGCATGTCTGTAGCGACCAAACCGTAACAACAACAATTGAACTTTGTACAGCGCTCAAAAAGGTTCCAGTTGAATCAAGTGATTATCCAGGCTTTGTGGCTAATCGCATCATTATGCCCATGATAAATGAAGCTATTTTTGTCCTGATGGAAGGGGTGGCTACCAAGGAAGCTATTGATGAGATCATGCACCTTGGATTGGCCCATCCGATGGGACCCCTGGCTCTGGCAGATCTTATTGGATTGGATGTCTGCCTTTTCATCCTGAACGTGTTGCACACTGGCCTCGGCGATCCAAAATATCGCCCCTGTCCACTCCTCAAACGCATGGTCGCTGCTGGAAATTTGGGTCGAAAAAGTGGTGAAGGATTTTACAACTACAATTAATAGAATTTGAATAATACACTTTAGAGGCAAAACATGAATTTTGAGTTAACAGAAGAACAGTTGATGGTCCGGGAGACTATCCGTGACTTTGCCGCATCTGAAATCAAACCTGGTGTCATGGAGCGTGATGAAAAAGCCGAATTCCCGGGAGAGATCATTAAGAAGCTTGGCGCATTAGGTTTCATGGGTATGCAAGTTCCTGAAGTTTACGGCGGTACGGAAATGGATGCCGTGAGCCATGTCATCACTTTAGAGGAAATTGCACGAGTTGACGCCTCCACGTGTGTTATCATGTCCGTTAACAATTCACTCTTCTCGAATCCTATCTTGAAATTTGGTTCAGAATTCCTGAAAAATAAATATTTACCCCTCACTTCAAATGGTGAAAAACTGGGTGCTTACTCCTTAAGTGAACCTCAATCTGGCTCTGATGCCAAAGCCATGCTGACCACGGCTACTCTGGATGGTGACTCATACATCCTTAACGGAGTTAAAAACTGGGTCACCAGTGGGATTAGCAGCGATTTCGTCATTGTTTTCGCAAAAACAGATAAAGATGCAGGGCATCGGGGTATATCTGCATTTGTGGTCGAAAAAGGTCTTGATGGATTTACAACAGGCAAAAAGGAAGACAAACTGGGTATACGTGGTTCAGACACAAGTGAACTCATATTCGAGAATTGTCGGGTTCCAGTAGAAAATCTCATCGGGAAAGAGGGATCAGGGTTTAAGATCGCCCTTGAGACATTAGATGTAGGTCGAATTGGAATTGGAGCCCAGGCATTGGGCATAGCCCAGGGTGCATTGGATCGCTCGATCCAATATGCCAGGGAGCGGGAACAATTTGGAAAGCCTATTGGAATGTTTCAGGGAATTGGATTTAAACTTGCGGATATGGCCACGCGGGTTGATGCCAGTCGGCTACTGGTTTATCGAGCTGCCTGGCTTAAGGATCAAGGCAAGACAATTGGAGAAAAGGCCTCGATGGCCAAGATGTTTGCCGCAGACACAGCAATGTATGTAACAACAGAAGCCGTTCAGATTCATGGGGGATATGGATTTATTCGTGAATTTGAAGTAGAGCGTATGATGCGCGATGCCAAAATCACTCAGATCTATGAGGGTACCAATGAGATCCAGAGATTGGTTATTAGCAGGCATCTTCTGTCAGAATAGTATTGAGCAAAATTTTAAAGGAGAGATGAAAAATGGGATTTTTTGATGCACCAGCTCTAAACCACCATGAACAGGTTGTTTTTGCTAAGGATGATGAAACCGGGCTAAAAGCGATTATTGCCATTCATAACACCAGCCTTGGACCAGCGCTAGGGGGTTGCCGTGTTTGGAATTATGAAAATGAAGATGCAGCATTACGTGATGTTTTGCGTCTATCTGAGGGCATGACCTACAAATCAGCACTGGCCGGCTTAAATCTTGGCGGTGGTAAATCTGTAATTATTGGTCACGTTCGCGATATCGGGAATGAGGCCGCCTTTCGTGCCTTTGGAAGATTGGTAGACAGTCTCGGTGGCCGCTACGTTGCTGCTGAAGATGTAAACACCACACCTCAGATGATGGAATGGGTGCATGAAGAAACGGATTATGTCGCGGGTCTCAGCCCAGATCTCGGTGGATCTGGAGATCCTTCACCCTTTACTGCCTGGGGGACTTTTGTAGGTATAAAATCCGCCGCTAACAAAGCCTTTGGCTCAGATAGCCTGGAGGGCAAGAAGGTTGCGGTCCAGGGTCTTGGTCATGTCGGCATGTATCTGGTGGAGCATTTATCAAAGGCAGGTGCAAAAGTTGTTGTCACCGATATCAAAGAGGAGCGCATCAAAGACATGCTCAAGTTTAAGAATGTCTCCGCTGTAGCGCCCGAAGAAATATATGACGTTCCGATGGACGTTTTCGCGCCCTGTGCCTTGGGTTCAGTTGTGAATGATGAAACCATTGATCGTCTAAAATGCCAGGTGATTGCAGGGGCCGCAAACAACGTGCTCTCAGATTATGAAAAACATGGAAAAATCCTGTTGGATCGAGGCATTCTCTATGCACCTGACTATGCCATCAACTCAGGTGGTGTGATAAATGTATATGGTGAATTTGAAGGTTATAACGAAAAACGTTCCTACAATCGAGTGAATCGCATTTATGATATCCTCCAGGAAATTTTTCAGCTTTCTGTAGATGAACATATTCCAACTATGGATGCTGCAGATACTCTGGCCGAAGAGCGGATTCGTAAATTAGGGCGTCTAAAACAGATGCACCGATCGGGAGAACGCTTATTCTCAAAGATATAAAGAACCTTAAGAAAGGATCAGGCCTTAGTTAATGCAAGAAAGACGTAGAGCACGGGAATTTGTGGTACAGGTTTCTTATGCCCATGAGATTCAGGATGGTAACCTGGATCAAACTTTCGATTTGCTGGCAGAAAACAGTGATTTATCTGATGACTTATTAAAATTTGCCCGCGATTTGGTCAATGGGATTATGGCTCATCGCAAAGAGTTTGATGAGCTCATCTCCAGCAAATCGCGAAACTGGGACATTGCTAGGATTGCACTCATTGATCGATTGATTCTGAGAATGGCATTGGCTGAGTTCTTCTATTTTAAAGATATTCCTCCAAAGGTTTCTATCTCTGAGGCCATTGAAATAGCGAAGGTTTTCAGCACGGATGAAAGCAGTAGCTTCGTGAATGGTATTCTGGATGCTATTCTTAATGATGCTCTATCAGCCGGTAAAATATCTATGATCTAATCAGCTTACTTCAGTCTACTGACTCATAAGGTCGAAAAAAGCGTGTCCCCTAGGGAGACACGCTTTTTTTATATCGATAAAAATGGAGGCCCCGGCCTGCGATGCACAAGCCGGGGATGGGAATTTCTCAGATCTGGTATGGCCCCCTCTCTGAGAAAACTTCTTATCAGAAGCGTATGCTCGCATAGCTGCAGGTGTAAGGAATTATTATCGCAAGAATAATAATTCCAGCCAGGCTCGCCACTCTCCAGATTTTATTGGCCATATTCCCTCGCAAAAAATCTTCGAAACCCAGGCAATAAATTGGCAGGGTTGAGGGGCTTGGGTAGTCAGGATACAACTCAAACCCGGGAGGTGAATCTGTGAACGCCTTCACCCCGACAACCCCACCGCTTTTAAAAAGCGTTCATGAATATTTTTGAAATAGGCACCCGCCACAGCCCCGGTCTGAATTGATAAACCGGGGCTGTTGTCCACGTATGACAAACTTATTTTAGGAGTGTCAATTTTCTGACATCTCTAAATTGCTTCCCGGACCTATCGGTGAATTTCATTTCATACAGATAAATCCCTGTTTCCAGCGGTTTACCCTGCTGGTCAAGAGCCAACCAATTCAGGGAATGAGAACCACTTGTTTTTTCACCATCAATCAGCGTGTTCACCAAGCGACCCCTTAGATCATAAATCACCAGGTTTACCTGACCATCAGCGGGCAAGTTGAAGTTAATCGATGTTGATGGGTTAAAGGGGTTGGGAAAGTTCTGATATAATTCGAATTGGTGTGGTAAGAGTCCGAGGGCTGGATCCACAGCAAGCGTCATGCAGAATGAACCAGCTCCCATGTCCACACCATCCTCTCCCGCGCTGATACAAGGTGATCCAGCCAGAAGGTTATAGTCATCTGAGGGTCGATCAACAAACATAGGATCATCTACAATATTACTTAGTGCCCAAGTGACGTCTCCATTGTTGTTGGTGTCGATAGCTTCCTCACCACCCTCCGCATCCGAATACAGGATGGTTAGAGAACTGGGAACTTCTGCCTCATAGAACTCAATGTTGCTGGTTGTAATTCCTCTGCTCGTATTGAACCAAGCAATAGAATTTCTGAGCGTCAGGTTGGCACCAGCGCTCAAACCGACTCCTCCAGCCTCGTGTTCTACATTTGATGTGGTCTTATTATCAGCAATAGTAACTCGGTCAAGCGTGGGATTTCCGCCAAGATGTATCCAGACCCCACCAGCCATATATTGCGCTTGATTTTTAAAGATAACAGATTGCTCAACCAGAGCATCGGATGTCCACAGTGTGAGTCCACCACCGGTAACCCGTGCTGTGTTGTGGCTAATTTTAACCCTTCTTAGCGTGGGACTTGACTCATAGGCCATAAATCCACCAGCATAGTCCGCAGTATTGCCACGGATGATAACATCTTCAATCAATGCATTAGCATTATAGGCACACATAATTCCGCCACCCATTGAGGTGTCCCCAAGAGCAGTGTTATTTTCTACAATTAGATTCTTAAGAGTGGGGGTTGAACCATATCTGACGACAATGCCACCGCCAACAGAATACCCATCAGGATTCACCCAACCCTGGCCATTTGTGATGGTGAAGCCATCCAAAATCGCAGTCTCTTCCTGATTCATTATGAAGACGGTACTATTCAAATGACCACCGTCAATAATGGTAGCTTCTGGACCATTCACCGATACTACTGCGATATTCTTACCCAGGAAGTCGATATTTTCATAATAAGTACCATCATCAACCCTGACAGTATCTCCATCCAGAGCTGCTTCTATTGCCAGTTGTATCGTGTTGAAGTTTTGTGGCACCAGCAGAGCTTGTGGTGGTCCTGGAACTTCATAAGATCCCATATCAGGATCTGACCCGACGTATTCATCAGAATTCATATCAATCCAGGTTTCTTCCTCGAAACTGAATGATGCGGTTCCGGCATCAATACAGGGTGAGATTGGACTCAAATGGTTTCCATTGTAGAAGCGGGGACTGGATGTTATGTTGCCCTCTATCCAATTTACCATTCCGATCCCTAGATGCATTCCAGCAATCCCGCCCATGACATCTGAATAGGCTATTGATACAGTATCAGCTGCATTTTGTGTTTCCGGATCAAAAGACATACAGTAAAACTGATCGGGTGCGTTTGCGTAAAAAATGGAATTAATGATTTTAGGTGTGCTTCCATCGTTTGTTAACATTCCACCACCGCCATTGTCACATGAATTCCCTATGACTGTGACTTTATTAAAAATGGGTGTGACATGGTCATGTAGGAAAAAACCACCACCAGCTAAGGCTGTATTATCGTGGACATATACACGCTCCAAATATGGAGATGATTCTTGACCAATGTAGACACCCCCACCACCCTGAGGCACCGTGTTGTCATAAATTTCAACATTTTTAAGCGTAGGTGATGACAAATAGATGGAAAGTCCTCCACCCCAGGTTGAGTGATTATCCTTGATGATGATATCTTCCAAGACCGGATTAGAGAAAGCACCGATACCAATTCCACCACCAGCTGATCCAGCAGATCCAAGAGAGGCTAGAGTATGATTGCCCGATACAATCAGATGTTTAAGCGTCGGTGCCGAGTTAAAACGTACGCTTATTCCACCGCCCACATAATCTCCATCTAGATTCAAATGCCCGTTACCATTTGTAACGGTGAATCCATCAAATACAGCTTTATCAGTTTCACCACTTAAAAACAATACAGTGGCACCATTCTGATTACCATCAATAATAGTGTAGTCCGGTCCACCGAGGGACTTAACAGTAATATTTTTTCCACTGAAGTTGATGTTCTCTACATAAGTACCGACATCAACCATGACAATATCCCCGTCGATTGAAGCATCAATTGCTTCCTGGATCGTCACATAGTCACCCGGTACATCATAGGTCCTGGGTGCCTCCCATGCGCCCACATCTGGAGCTAGATCAGTATATTCATCCTCGTCCATATCGATCCAGACTTCACCATCATATTCGAAGAAGGCGCTGCCCTCGTCAATACAGCCAGACCCCAAATTTAATGCCGGAGCTACACCAAAATCAGGATTCTCGGTGCCATTGTTCTCCAACCAGTTGAGTGACCCTGAACCGGGATCAATTCCGGCTTCACCACCCATAATACATGAGTAGTCAATGTTCAAAGTATCAGGAATATACTGCGTATCGTTGTTGTTCATGAGTTGATCAGGTACATTCGACCAAAAAATAGAGTTAATAATATTTGCAGAACTTCCATCATTCAAAATCATTCCACCTCCGCCACTGGGAGCTCTATTATTCATAACGGTAACTTTATTAAAAGTTGGTCTCGAACGATTGTGGATAAATAAACCACCGCCATAAAATGTTGCGAGGTTATGATGGACATAGACACGCTCGAAATAGGGAGATGCACTTACACCAATGTAGACACCCCCACCAGTAGTGCTTGCAATGTTGTTATGAATTTCTACATTTTTTAATGTTGGATCTGAATCGCTCGCAATAGCCAGACCGCCTCCCCACATAGATTCATTATAAGAAATTTCGATGTTTTCCAAGCTGGGATTTGAATTATCCGCAATAGTTATTCCACCACCTGCAGGACTGGAACCTCCCAGCGCAGTATTATCAAAGATTACCAAATTCCTTAGCATAGGTGAGGATCCTTGACGACAGGCGATTCCGCCACCGACAAACTCGTCACCATTATCCCATCCTGTTCCATTGGTAATGGTAAATCCATCCAGAACTGCTGCTTCTGATTCGCCACTATTTATGAGAACTACAGAACCGTTTTGATTTCCATCAATTATGGTATTTTTGGGTCCCGCCCAAGACATGACCACAACATCTTTCCCATCAAAATCAATGTTTTCAACGTAAGTACCAGGACTTACCAGTACAGTGTCTCCATCAGTTGCAGTGTCAATGCCACCCTGAATTGTAGCCACATCCGTGGGTACATTGATCACTGTGGCGGTGACAGTACAAACACTGGCCAACACAATAATCATTGAAGTAATCCATTTCATAATCCCCTCCTTGTTTGGGTTTGAGTTCGCTGTAAACCTAAAACAGAAGTGGGGTTGGGGCATCTTTACAAAATCTATACAAGACAAGAAAAATGATGATTCGCCATGAGCGTCCGGAAAGATGCTGCAGTTAATGCTCGACTAAAAACACCATTTTGGTCATAATTAGCGTCTAAAGTCCTACTGTATAGGAATGTTCAGGGAGTATGTGAGATATATACTGGTGGGGAAAAAGTGATCTAAATGTTTCGAATTATTAAAATGATAAGGACTGGCGGTCAATATTTTGAAAGAAATGTTGAAAGATTTTCATCGCCTTCAATCCCAAGTTTTTTTCTAATGCGGTGGCGATAGATATCGATTGATGAGGATTGAACATTCATCACTTTTGCAATATCCTTTGAAATGAGATTTAATCTGAGCAATGCGCATACTTTTAATTCACTTTCAGAAAGCTCGGCATGAGCTTGTCTAAGAGACAAACATATTGCGATCCCCCGCTGAATATTTTGAGGAAGAGCAAAGCAATAAACAAAACCATTGCAGATTTAAGATTCCCAAAAAAGCTGTTTATAATTGATTAAAAATAGTCTAGGCTCAATCAATGGCAATACTAAATGTGTAGTAAAAGCAACTATTGGTGATTGGTGTTATGTTGGTGGATACAAATGATATTGAAAGTTCGTTCTAAAAAAAATATATTTCCAAGTCTTGATCTTAATAAACCGCTTCACTTACACTAAGTAGCAGTTATTTTAGTGCCATGATAAGTAAATTTATAACCCGAATATTTGGAACCAGTTCTGATCGCGAGACCAGACAGCTACTGCCATTGGTCGCCCAGATCAATGAGCAATTCGACGCCCTTTCTGAGGCCACCCAGGAAACCCTCATTGCAAAAACAGAAGCATTTAAAGTGCGGATCAGTGAGGATACAGAAAAACTTCAAGTTGAACTGGAGAATGATGGCAAAGATCACAAAGAAATCAGCGCTGCGATCTACGATCGCGAACAAGAAATCTTAAACGAACTTTTGCCTGAAGCTTTTGCTGTTGTAAAAAAAGGTGCAGCCCTACTCATGGGGCAAGCCATTCAAGTTACCGGCCAGGAAATGGTCTGGGATATGATTCCTTATGACGTCCAACTCATGGGTGCCATCGTGCTTCATCAGGGCAAGATTTCGGAGATGAAGACAGGCGAGGGTAAAACGCTGGTTGCCACCATGCCTATTTATCTAAATGCTTTGGTGGGCAAGGGTGTCCATATCATCACCGTGAATGATTACCTGGCAGAACGCGACTCCCAGTGGATGGGAGCCCTTTTAAAATACGTGGGTCTCTCTGTTGGAGTAATCCTCAATCAAATGGAGCCATCTGTTCGACAGGAACATTACAATTGCGATGTTACCTACGGAATCAATAGTGAATTCGGATTTGATTATCTTCGGGATAATATGTCCATTTCTAAACAGGACCAGGTTCAACGCAGACATTATTATGCCATCGTTGATGAAGTTGATTCCGTTCTGATTGATGAAGCCCGTACACCACTTATTATTTCAGGAACTGTAGATTCTCCCATCGCGCAACGGTATACGGATTTGCGTCCCCTGGTTGATGATCTCATGCGTCGACAAACCCAGCTGGTGAATTCCATTCTGGCCAAGGCGGAAGAAAAATTAAAAGATCCCAAAACGGAATATGAAGCCGGTGAACTTATTCTCCAAGCTCGTCGAGGCAGTCCAAAACACAGACGCCTGCAAAAACTCTATCAGGAACAGGGCATCAAAAAACTTGAGCAGCGTATTGAGAACGACTATCTCCGTGATAAACGCATGCCCGAATTGGATGAAGAATTATACTTTATCATTGAAGAACGGCAAAATAGTGTTGATCTAACTGAAAAGGGTCGTGAAGCTTTATCACCCAATGACCCGGACCGATTTGTCATTCCAGATTTACCCACTTTGCTCAATGATCTTGAGAGTGACACTGAAACGCCGACTGCCACCATCAATGAAAACAAAGAAAAGCTCTATGCCCTCCATGGAGAACGTTCAGACACTATTCATAACCTCGGTCAGCTTCTGAAAGCATATTCACTATTTGAGAAAGATGTGGATTATGTTATTCAGGATGGCAAGGTCATGATCGTCGACGAGTTTACGGGTCGCATTATGCATGGTCGCCGTTATAGCGATGGACTTCATCAGGCCCTTGAAGCCAAAGAAAAAGTGCGGATCGAGAAGGAGTCCCAGACTCTGGCGACTATAACTTTGCAGAACTATTTTAGACTCTATAAAAAACTGGCAGGAATGACCGGTACTGCCGTTACAGAAGCAGAAGAGTTTTTCTCCATCTACAAGCTCGGCGTTATCGAAGTCCCGACACATCGAGATGTTGTGAGAGTTGATGAAAATGACCAGATTTTCAAAACACGACGCGAAAAATTTAATGCCGTGATTGAGGAAGTGATTGCATCACATCAATCCGGGCAACCCGTATTGGTTGGTACGATTACTGTGGAGGTTTCTGAAACACTCTCACGTATGCTTCAGCGTCTCAAGATTCCCCATAACGTCTTAAATGCAAAACAACACGGCCGTGAAGCTGAAGTTGTAGCTCGGGCCGGTCAAGCCCATGCCGTCACTATTGCAACCAATATGGCCGGACGTGGAACTGATATTAAGCTGGGACCCCAGGTCAAAGAGCTGGGCGGTTTAAAAATACTTGGTACAGAACGTCATGAATCCCGCCGAATTGATTTACAGCTGCGGGGTCGTTCAGGACGACAAGGGGATCCTGGCGCATCACGATTCTATCTGAGTCTTGAAGATGATTTAATGCGACTGTTTAGCTCGGATCGCGTCGCCAGCGTCATGGACCGTCTCGGGCTCCAGGAAGGTGAAGTCATCGAAGCCGGTATGGTGACTAAAGCGGTGGAGCGGGCTCAGAAGAAGGTCGAAGCTCGCAATTACAGCATTCGAAAACATCTTCTGGAATATGATAACGTGATGAATCAGCAGCGTGAGGTGGTCTATGATCGTCGGCAGGCAGCTCTGGATGGTCTTGATCTGAAAGAAGAATTTCGCGAGGTCATGGAGAACTATGCTGATTCTGTTGTAGAAAAATTTACAGACCTTGAATCTGATGTCGATCTCTGGGATTGGGCAGGTTTACAAAGCGATCTTGTGGCAACAGCTATGGTTCAATTACCAAGCTCTCCGGCGCCGGATATGGATTTGGATAAGCTGCGTGACCTCGTAAGTAAACTATTGCGGGAGGCCTATGAGGAAAAAGCCGAGATAACCGGTAGTGAGGCAAATTTCAAACGTCTCCAACAATTTGTGTATCTTCGCGTAGTGGATGAAAAATGGCGTGAGCATCTTTATGAGATGGATCAAATGAAAGAGGGTATCAACCTTCGAGCAGTTGGCCAAAAAGATCCACTGATTGAGTATAAAAAAGAAGGGTATCAACTTTTTGTAAAAATGCTGGATCTTATAGACAGAGATGTTCTCAAACTCTTTTTTCATGCCCGGATTGTGGATGAGAACGAAAATAGAATAAGAAGAGCTCGGAATCTTTCAACGCGACATGCAGAGACTTCAAATATGGGTTTTCTGAATGCCCTGCCACAGACTGATCAAGGTGGCCAGGTTGGAGCTGCTCCGCCGCGGGTACCTCAGAAGTTGAAACCTATTACAGTTGAAGAAAAGGTTGGACGGAATGATCCCTGTCCCTGCGGGAGTGGCCAAAAATACAAGAAATGTCATGGGAAATAGGGGCTGCAGGGTGATGACTAACAATTTCGTTACAGGTTGGTCATTGACAAATAAGATTTGTATCACCACTCGAGCACATTATTTTTCAACTTGCTAAATGGATGCTCCGAATTGTGACTAGCGTCAACATGGCAATGCAGTCAATAATTTAGATTGAACGAAAATCAACCACATGCATGTGGAGGGAAATATGCGTAAAAGCTTTCTAGTCATCACCAGCCTTATTCTAATTGCCAGTTTTGGCTTTGGTGAGACAGTTGTCTCAGTTGTGGGATCCTCTGCTGAAAATGGGGCTAGTATTGCAAATGTGGCAATTAGCATGCAAAACACCAGTGCTGTGGGTGGACTTCAATTCAGTCTGAAGGATATCCCGAATGCCTTGAGCGTCTTTACCGTCATCCCAAAAGGGAGATGTGCAGCTGAAGTTTTTACCGATACAGACAATAATGGTATTTGGACTCCTGGCGAACCCCTTGAAGATACCAATGGCAATTTGATCTGGGATGGCCCCTTTGATGTCCAATTTAATGATCGTGACTCAACAGTTAGCATTCTGATTTATGATGGTGGTGGCAACGCTATCGTTCCTGGGAATGGTGAAATCTGTGAAGTCTTATTTAATCTACCAGGAAGCGTCTCAGATGAAATAATTGAATTAAAATTTCATGAAATTCTTGATGCCGACCCTCAGTTCCTTTTAGTCGTTACAGACCCTGATGGCACGGCCTTAAATACTACCTGGTTAAATGGACTGCTTACTATTGGTGGAATTGAAGTTCGCTTCGCTTCGGGCGGCGGCGGATCAGCCAACTATTTATCAGAACCTGTACTGATCGAAATGACCAATGCCGTTGCAGTAAAAGGTATTCAATTCAATGTGATTGATGGCGTTGACTATCTTCAGATTGAATCCGTCACTGGTTTAGATCGTGCTGCCAATTTCACATTCGTAGGGAATGAGATCAATGGACAATCCCTTGTGCTGGGTGTAAACTTTAACGGAGAAGAAATTCAAGCGGGTGCAGGCGCAATTGCTGAGATCATATTCATGATTTCTCCCACCGCTTCCCTTGGTGAGCTAACAATCTCATTCTCAAATTTAATCGTAGCCGCCGAAGGTGGCCTACCGCTTCCCAGCAATGGTGCTGACGGTGTTTTTACGGTGACAACAGGTGTTGATGACAAAGCAGAACTTCCAACATCATTTGGCCTGGATCAGAACTACCCAAATCCATTCAATCCAACAACGACAATCTCATATAGTGTCCCTGAGGCTTCAGAGATTCAATTGGGTATTTATAACCTTTTAGGTCAGGAGATCAGATCCCTGGTTGTCGGTGATCATCAACCTGGTTTTTACACCACCATGTGGGATGGTCTGAATCAAAATGGTATTCGAGTCGAATCTGGTGTGTATCTCTATAGAATGAGTAGTTCAGCTGGTTTCAGTGCCACTAAAAAATTGGTTCTGCTTAAATAATTCACAAAATAATTTGTTATTAAAGCCTCGGTTTTTCCGGGGCTTTTTGTTGCTTCAAACGGTTCAGTATATATCTTCTCACGCTTTTTTTAAGCCGCGGTGGCGGAATTGGTAGACGCGCTAGATTTAGGATCTAGTAAGCTCAGCTTGTGGAGGTTCGAGTCCTCTCCGCGGTACAAAGCAAACAAGAAATCGTTTGCTTTTTTGGTTTTGAAACGCCCTAATCAATTTGATTTCTCTCCTGCTACAGTTAAAGTAAACCTGGCCTGGGACGATACTTTTTGTAGAGTCTATGAGCTGATCAGAATATAATCCATAGCAGATATGAGAGATTGATGAAAAAGCCATTCAAATATACTGGTGAGTTCAGATCTTCCCTTGACGATGTCGTGAGCGAAATTGCAAAAATTTTCTCCATCCTTGATGGAGAAATGAGAACTTATAATAGATTTGAGCTGGATATAGTCCTCCGCGAAACTTTGAATAACGCAGTGATCCATGGCAATCAAAACAGGGCCTCTCACCGCATCAAACTGTCGCTAAAAATTGAATCCGACCAATTTCACATTGTGGTGGAGGATGAGGGGAGTGGTTTTAATTGGCAATCTGTAATTGACGAGCAATCCAATCCAATTGTTGAGAATGGTCGTGGATTCCCCATTATTCAGACCTACTGCAATGAAGTGATCCTAAATGAAAAAGGGAACCGAATCACTTTGAAATTGAATGTTCATAAGACATAGTATTGATTTTATATGCTGATATTAAGTAAAGAATGAATTTTACTACCTGGCCAAAAGAAGCGAAAGCGCTTATGGATCAAAATCCTGGACCTGTTCTTGTTGTGGATTTGACCGGAAAGTACAAATATTCGAACGTGGCGTTCAATGAGTTCCTCAGGAAGAGAAATTTGGATCAATCTGAATTTCCATTGGTTTTACCACCAGACTACATAAACATATTTCGCAATTGTAAGGAAGCCGAGGTGAGCATACCCGTTACTCAGATGGAGTATGCTGAAAAGGCGATTTTATGGACAACTTACTTTAGTGAGGACATGTCGGAAGTTATCTACCAGGGTGTGGATATTACCCACTTGCACAGAAATGAAATTGCGCTGATAACGGCAAAGGAAAAAGCTGAGGAAGGCGAGAAGCTTAAAACGGCCTTCCTGGATAATATGAGCCATGAGATTCGGACACCCCTCAATTCATTGTTGGGATTTATGAATTTGCTCAGTGAAGAATTGATGGAAATCTTGAACGAGGATCAAAAATTCTATTTTGATTTAATTCATCAGAATGGTGACAGGCTGGCTCGCACGATGGAGGAAATTCTAGATATCTCGCACTTTAGCTCTGGAACCTATGAACTAAAATTGCAACCAGTGGATGTGTCCCAAATCGTTATGCTTCGCCTTGAAGAACGACGATCCGATATTGAGGCAAAAGGATTGATATTAACTATTGACATGCCACAGCAAAATCTGGTGGTCCCCACGGATGAATATTGTCTGGAGCGGACAGTCGGTCATCTTATCGATAATGCCATTAAATATACAGAGTCTGGTCATATCGCTGTTGGGGTTAAACAGAAGGGGAATTGCATTGAAATTCTTGTGGAAGATTCAGGACCAGGAATGAGTGATGATATGCAGCGGCTAATCTTTGTCGCATTTAATCAAGGGACCATTGGTCATTCCAAGAAATACCAGGGCATCGGATTGGGTCTATCTTTAGTGAGACTTTATATGGATGCGATTCGGGCTACGGTGGATCTGGAAAGCAGTCTCGGAAAAGGCAGTCGCTTTATACTTTGTATCCCAAATTAAAAGGTCATTCGAAATCAGATATTTTGGCGCATTCGCGCAAATAGAGCTCGCCGCTAGGCTTAAAGACTTAGGATTTGGTCAGTCCACTGAATAGCTGTTCGGTTTATCTCCGATAGTTTTGAAAGTGCAATTGGAACCTTCAAGGCTGAAATATATTTTCCCAAATCACCGTCCTGTTCCAACGCCTTCGAAAGCTTCAAGACACTTTGCATTCTAGTGTCATTACCGAGCAAGGTATCGATTATCTCACCCGATAAGGGCAAATCAGCAACCAGCGATTCCATTGTTTTTCCTACAGCAGCATCCATCATTGAGAAAATTCCTGTTAAAAAATATTCAGAACTTTGGTCGCGTAAGCCCATTTCATCACTTAGAAGTTCGCAAAAGCGACCTCTGAATAATGAAAGTTTCATAAATTCTCTTGGTTTGTCTTCTGCCATCGATGCCATGATCAAAACCGATGCCCACTTCTTGAAATTGTTGAGACCAATGAGCGCCAGCGCCTGTCGAAGGTTCGTGATTTCATGGCGGACACCCATGGCTACAGAATTTATATACTTCAACAGCTTTAAGGTCAGGGTGGGATCGCTCTTAAGCACTTCTACCAACTCACCATAATCGACATCCGGTTCATGAATTTTCTGCATGAGTCGGATCTTAGAAAGTTTAGACCCCGTACTTTGCTTAGATTCGATTATTTCAGGTCTGGCAAAGAAAAATCCCTGGAATAACGTGTATCCCCATGTTCTGCAATCCTTGAATTCTTGAAGCGTCTCAACTTTTTCTGCAAGTAATCGCTTCCCCTGACCTAATAATGTCTGCGCCAATTTTTGGATGGTTTTAGGATCCGTGTCTCTGACATCTACCTTGATTATGTCAGCCAAGTCTATGAGGGGTTGAAGATTGGCACGATAAACCATATCATCCAAGGCCAGTATGTAGCCATGATTCTTTAAATTTTGTACTGCCTGGATAATTTCTGGAGTAGGTTCAATATTTTCCAATAATTCTATTACAACGTCTTGTTTGGGAAGAATTCGCCACACTTCATCAAGTATGAGTTGTGCTGTAAAATTGATAAAGCTTTTTTTCCCTGAGCTCACACTCCCAAACTCAGCACTGTAGAAGGAATTATTAATGACGTTTGAGGTCGCTTCATCCCCATGAAGATTAGTAAAAGCATGGTCATCTGCACCTCGATACAATAATTCGTAGGCATAGGTAACTCCATTTAGATCCAAAATGGGTTGTCTTCCTACCATAAGTGTCATACGGAGGATTCCTGATTCGATGAACGCGTTTTATTCCACATTAGAATACGTGGGTGTGAATCGGATGTCTGTGTGCTGGAAAGGGTGTTCATTTCAGCTTACATTTAAAAATTCAATGATCCTCATATTCGAAAACAATTCTGTGAGGTCTTCGTTCAGATTAACAATGCAAAACCCACCATTCGCCTGCCGAAGTGCATTTCGCGTAGCCACCAGAACGCCAATTCCCAATGAATCAATTATTCTGACTTTATGCAAATCCAGTTTTAGGTCTATTTTGCCATTTTCGATGAATACTGAAAGCTCCTTTTTTAATTCGTGTGAGGAATTGCCTACAATATCTGATTCAGGGGTAATAACAATGGGCTTCGTGCTCATAATCGACTCTCCAGCTTAACTTTTATTCCGCAAATTCATCCCGACAACCATTATTGCCCGGTTCATTATATTGGCTTCACAGCTTCAAACTATATGCCAGTCTTCGCCCAAGCCGTGCCCAGATACCATTTAGAGTTGAGATGCAACAAACCTTGTCCTTTGTCTTTTAGTATACTGGCCCTTTGGATTCACTTGGGGTCAATGCTCATAGCATTCTGAGAGAAAACGTGAGATTTCATCATCTCAGGATGGCATGGCTCAAGAATTTCATTCTTGGAAAATGATCTTCCATTCCCCTCATCCCTCCTGTCCTGGAATAGTAATTACTACCATTTTGGCGGAAAAATCTTCCTGACTATTCGATTTGAAAAAACTCATGGTGAACACCGCATTACCAGTCTGGGAAGTGAGCTATAGTGTCAAAAAGGTATAAACATAAGATGATTTCTTTAGGGCAGGATTTCAAGCCCTACAATTGAAACGTCGTCCTTCATAGATGATAGGCCATTCCATTTCAAGGCTGATGCAGCCAAGTCGTCAATAGAATCACGCAAATTGAATCGGGTTTGATTTTTATGTAAAATCCGTTGCATTCTTTCGCTACCAAATTGTTCGCTATATTTATTCGTAGTTTCGGGAATGCCATCTGAAAAAAAATAAAGTCGATCTCCAGGGTTTAATTGAATCGTTTGCTCCGAGTATTGACATTCTTCGAAAAATCCAACCGGCATCCCTGTTGCGGGGAATGATTCGGCTGTACCGCTGGACCTTGTAACAACTGGACCCGGATGTCCAGCTGAGACGTATTTGACTGAATTTGCTTTCAAGTTAAGAATACCATAAATAAAGGTAAAATATTGTCCAATGATATCATCCATGGGAAATTGTTGATTCAATCGGGTAGCTACCTCTGAAGGTGGCCGGATCGCATAGATTTTTTCAACTGCATCAAGGGTGTGAAAGAGAAGTGAGTTTGGTTTATCTGCCGACAGAGTATGGATCAGTGTCATTGCCAGGAGCGCAGCGGCTACACCATGACCACTCACATCAAGAATGTAGAAACCAACATGGTCCTCATCCAACCGGATAACATTTAACGCATCTCCAGCCAGTGCATCACAGGATAAAAGACCCCATTCAAAAACCACCTTTTCAAGTTTGGGTGGAGTATGAGGCAGGAAGGATTGTTGGATACGAGCTGCCAGAGCCATATCCTGCTTCATTTGCGAGTTCGCATGGTTGAGGCTGTCATTCCTTTGTTGAAGTTCTTGTTCCAGAAGTAGGATTCTCTCCGCGGCGATGACACGTGCGTGAAGCTCTTCAGGTTTTACAGGTTTGACGATATAATCATCTGCGCCAGCTGAAATGCCTGAGATCAGGTCACCCCCTTCATTTTTAGATGAGATCATTATGATGTAGGTTTTAGCGACGCTGTTTCGATCCCGAATTTTGCTTATTAATTCGATCCCATCCATGATGGGCATAACCCAGTCAATAATGGCGATATTATGAGAATATTTTGAGTACAGCCTTATTGCCTCAGCACCATCTTTTGCGAGGTCGAGATCGTATCCCCATTTGTGGAGATTAACCTGCAACCAGGTTCGGATTGTTATATCATCTTCTGCAACGAGGATGCGCACAAGGTAACTCCTGTTATAGCAAATTTCTTTTGAGCTGGCTAAACCACCTGCCCCATCAGAATCATTCAACATTCTGAATCACTTGCAACCACTGCTCGTGCGGTTTGAAGCCCATAAACTCAAACTGAGACTGAGACGTTTAGGTCTCACTAATTATCATCGCTTGATTTATGATTTTCTTGAGGAGCTGACAAGCTTTGGATTTGAAAAGCAAGTATGCAGGGTTAACAAAATATATCAATACAATATGGGAGTATATAGTATAGATATAAATGTTTGAAAATTTAGGAAACAAAAGTAGATCATATAGTTTCTAAGCATAATAATATTAGTAATATAGCTATTGTATATATTGGGTGGCATGAGATTGGTTAATAAGAGTTTATCGTCTTGAACATGATGGTAATATGCCATTTATCGAAACGAGAGACCGATAAGCGAAATAGCCTATCTAAAAAACACATTGAAATGTAAATCTTGGAGGAAATTATGAAATCAAAACAATTTTTACTCGCATTTTCAATCCTGGCCGGCATGACCTCCGGTCTGCTGGCTCAAACGACCGTCAGTAATGATATCCACCTGGTCAATGACAAGAAACATACAAAATCTGTATCATCAGTGAGTGGAGATATCTTTGTTGGAAACGGGGCCGTACTTGAGAAAGGGTTATCCACAGTAAGTGGTGATGTTGAGATTGGTAGCAAAGCACAAGTGAAAGAAATCAACACAGTGAGCGGGAATATTTCAGCGGGAAAAGGTGTAAAGACTGCTCAAATAGAAACGGTAAGCGGGGATATTAGCATTTATGAAAAGTGTGAGATCAGAGGATCCATCAAAACGGTGAGTGGTGATATCAATTGTGATTCTGGCTCTAGAATAGAAAATAACATAAACACAGTAAGCGGCGATATCGAGCTGGATGATGCGATTTTAAAGGGCTCCATTGAGACCGTTTCGGGCGACATCTCCCTCTTCAATGGTTCGATTGTGGCTGGTGATATTATCGTAAATAAACAATCAAATATGGTTCTTTTTCATAATGGTGTGCTCAAAATCATCGTTGATATGCATTCAGTGGTAAATGGATCCATCCTGGTAAAAGAAAAAGATTCAAATGTTATCGTTTACTTGGCCAATGGTGGCAAAGTAAAAGGTGAAATCGTAAATGCTGAGGTCCGAAAGCAATAAATAATTGAATCGGACTCAGGTAAAAGGAATGAATAAAAATGAAATATTTGCGTCCCCTTGCAGTCCTGATTTGGGTATTTATGCCCGGTATAATTTTAAGTGCGGCTCAGCTAAAAGTGGCAAAGCAGGACCGCAGTATTTCAGCCTATCGGATTGATCAATCCGATGTCAAAATAGATGGAAAACTAGACGAAAAAATATGGCAAGACCTTCCTCGCGCTGGCGACTTTTTGCAGCGCAACCCTGATGATGGTGGACAACCAAGCCAGCAAACAGAATTTACAGTCGCATATGATGCCGAGTATTTGTATGTGGCCATCAGAGCCTATGATGATCAACCTGAGCTTGTTAGTGGAATCTTAACCCGCCGCGATGAATCAACACCCTCTGACTGGGTGTACATTACCATAGATAGCTATCATGATCACCGCACAGCCTTTGAATTTGGTCTCAATGCTGCTGGCGTAAAACAGGATCTACGCCGCTTTGATGATAACAATGCAGATTTCGACTGGAATGCTATGTGGGATGGCGCTGTCAATATCGATGATCAAGGATGGTCCGCAGAGTTTGCAATTCCATTTAGAGAATTGCGGTTTAACAGCGCTGAGGAATTGATCTGGGGTTTTAATGTCTACCGAGAATTACCTCGAAATGACAATGAGCTGGCTATCTGGAATTATTGGTCTCACGAAGAAACAGGATTTGTTTCAAACTATGGTCAGCTGACAGGTCTAACCGACGTTCAGGCCGTTCAACCACTTTATGTCACACCCTATATTATGGGTCGCTCGGGGATGAATGATGTCAATATTAGTAACCCCGGTGAGTATGAAAATGCGACTAACCTGGGTGTGGATATTAGAAAGAATTTTGATCTGGGGCTTACGTTCAGCGGGACGATAAATCCGGATTTTGGGCAGGTTGAAGCTGATCCTGCCGAATTCAATCTAACCGAATTTGAGAGCTATTTCAGAGAGCAGAGACCCTTTTTCATGGAAGGTGGTAATATCCTCAATTTTTCCATGGGATTTGGTGATGGTGATAACTCTTCAAACACACTTTTTTATTCGCGTCGAATAGGTCGTGCACCTCAAGGCGGTGTGGAATACGACGGTGCTGCGGTCTCATCAGTAGATGCATCCGAGACAACCAAAATTGTAGCTGCTGGGAAGCTTACTGGAAAATTGGACAATGGGTTCTCAATTGGATTAATGTCAGCGCTGACTGCAGAAGAGACGGCTGTCGTACATTATTCGGATGGCCACGAATCAAGCAATGTTATCGAGCCTGCAACATCCTATCTGTTGACCAGGATTCAAAAGGATTATCGTGAAGGACTCACAACCCTGGGCGGCATATTCACAGCGACGACACGAGCTTTGGATGATACTGGAATGGAGTGGCTTCGGGAGCAGGCCTATACGGGTGGATTGGATTTTAATCATCGCTTTGGCGATCGAAAATACTCGATTGAATCGGCATTCGCAGTTAGCCATGTAAAAGGTAGTGAGGAGGCTATTCTCAACACTCAATTGAACCCTGCGCGATATTTTCAAAGACCAGACGCACCTCATCTATCTGTTGATTCCAGTGCTAGTTCCTTATCAGGAGCTGGTGGCAAGTTCATTTTAGGTCGAGCCGATCGTAAAATTAACATTTTCGCAGGTATTCTTGCCACAAGCCCAGGCTTGGAGGTGAATGATCTTGGTTTCATGAGAGCTGTTGACAATATCAATCAGTTTGTTTGGGCTGGCTACAGACATTGGGAGCCAGGAGCTATATTTCTTAACTATAGCCTGAATGTTAATCAATGGGCCAATTGGACCTTCGGTGGTGAATTTAAAGGTATTGGTGGGAATGTGAATGGGAATGCAACGCTGACAAACAATTGGTGGGTAGGAGGAGGATTAAATTTCAACTCAGGTGGTATTGTTCCTTTTCATTTACACGGTGGACCGTCAATTTATGGATCCAAAAATGTAAATGGTTGGCTCAACATCGGTTCCGATTCACGTCGCGATCTAAGCGGAAGTATTTCGGCCAACTATTTTTATAGCTGGGAGAATGTCCACAATGTCAATCTATCCCCATCCATTACTCTGAGACCCAGGAAAAACGTTTCATTTTCGTTGGGACCAAATTTTCAATTCATGGATGATACTTGGGCGTGGATTACGACAATGGCTGATACGAGCAATCAATCCCATTACATTTTTTCGGGTTTAAAATTAGCACAAACCTCTCTAACATTCCGAGCAGATATCACTCTGAGTACAACGCTTTCATTGCAGGCTTATGCCCAGGCTTTCATTATGGGAGCTGATTTTTTCGATTTTGTTGAAGTAGATGACCCCCAACAGCATGACTATGATAAACGCTTCGCTTCATTACCAGACAATACACTGTCCTTTGGCGGAAATGGCGCTCTGGGAGGTGTTGATATAGACCGGGATGGGATTATTGACTATACTCCAATATCCTACGTGTATTCAGATTTTAACTATAGTCAGCTAACTTCAAATGTGGTGTTGCGTTGGGAATACTCATTGGGCTCAGTTATGTACCTTGTCTGGTCAAGAGGCGCATCAGCCTATGAGGCAAACGCATATTATGAGCTGGGCGAGGATCTGGGGACTCTGGCAGGGCTAGATGCTGATAACATATTTCTTATCAAAATAAACAAGTCTCTTAATTTTTAAATAGAAGAAGTCTGTAAAGGTTCCCCCATTACCGAACCTTTACAGACGCCTTTTTTGAGCGAATCTTCTTCAAGGATCAAACCCTCACGCTCAAGCAAAAATCAAACTTCAGATGCGCAAGTATTTTCACACTTTTATAAGAAATAATAATTTAATATCCGCCTAATTCAGACGATGATAATATCATGGATAGGTCATTATTCATTATATATATATCAGTTTTATGCAGGTTTTTCTTTATGACTTGGTGTAAATTGATTATCGTTCGAGCAACAATTGCCGAATAATGAAATTTGGTGCACAATAAGCTTATGAAACTTTCAAAAAATATCTTACTCCCCCTCATCATTTTTATCAGTACGATGGTAATCGGACGATTGGGCTTTAGCTATTTGAAAAATCAAGAAAGTGAAAAGCTCAAGATAAAGACTCAGGTTACTGCTGAGCAAGTAGGAATCAGGCTTCACGAATTTTTGAACACGCGCTTGACTCGATTGGATTTTTTCAGGGAGAGAATGGAAAGCAAGCCAGTTCTAGAGGAGGCAGAATTCAGGACTCGGGCGCTTATGATGCAACATGAGCTGCCAGGTTTCCAGGCAATCAACTGGGTTGATGAAAATGGCATCATTCAGTGGGTAACTCCACTGAGTACAAATTTACCGGTAGTTGGAGTGAATCTGATAGAAAAGGCAGCAAAGGGAGCTGCACAGGAATTTTCCAGGTCAATGATATATCATATCGATACGGCTACGCCCTTGGTTGAATTAGTCCAGGGAGGTCTTGGTTTTGCCATCTATCTACCAATTGTGGTGGACGACAAAGTTACCGGTTTCATCAATGGTGTGTTTAGAACTGAGGAACTCGTTTCACAGTGCTTCTCAAACACGATCCGTGATTTTAATTATGAAGTGTCCCTAACTGGCGAACGCATATTTCTCCGTGGCGAACCCGATAATTTTAATACACCTCGGGCTATGGGTCGCCACAATTTTACTTTTTTAGGGCAATCCTGGGAACTTCAAATTGTGCCTGGATCATCGGAGAAAAATACTGCAGATGTAATGTATTTCATTTCCACGGTGGTCACTTTATTTCTGGGAATATTATTTTCTGCCTTTACCTATATCAAAATGAGATCGAATGCAGAGCTCATTGAAGCGCACAAAATTGTTGAAGATTCAGAGATCAAATTTAGAACAATATTCGATAAATCCCCCGCCTGTTTGATTCGGTTTTCGTCCAACGGCACAGTCACAGATTGGAATTTGGCTGCAGCATCAGTGTTGGGTTTTGAATTCCCACCAAAGATAGAACGCAATGCTTATCAATTAAAGGAAATGGAACCAATTATTCCTGCTATTGAAGCTGCCTTGAAAGGTCAAGATTCAGAGTACACCGGATCGCTTAATATCAATGGTCGAGAGGTGGAGGTGGACGCCTCTTTCGAACCTTTGGTGAGTGGATCAGATCAGATTCAAGGTGGTATTATTCTTTTGAAAGATGTGACGGTTCAAAAGCAAATCCTCCGAACCAGGGAAGTCATGTACGAAATGGGTAACCTGACAAACAGGATAAAAGACCTGCCAAAACTTTTCGAGGCCATTCAGCATGGTTTGAGCTCAATCATTGACACCAGAAATTTTTACGTTGCATTATACAATGAAGAATCAGATGAATTTTCCTATCCATACTACAAAGATGAATTTGATTCTGCACCTCCGGAACCAATGAAGGCTGAAAAGGGAATCTCGGCATATATTGTGAAGAATTCTATTCCACTTTTACTCAGCAAGGAAGAAATATACAGCATGAACAGGGAAGGTAAGATTGACCTTCTTGGTACACCTGCCGAGCAATGGTTGGGTTGTCCTTTAATTGTAGAAGGTCGTCCAATTGGAATTATGGCTGTTCAGAGCTATTCAAAGGAAGTTGTATATGATGCCAATGATATGGGCATGTTAAACTTTGTATCTGACCAGATTGCCAATACCATAAAAATTAATATTGAAGATGAAAAACTTCGAAGATCGGAAGCCATGCACCGTGAACTTTCGAATCAACTGAGTGACTCTAATAACATAAAAGCATTACTCCTTGATATTTTATCCCACGACCTGAAAAATCCTGCAGGTGTTATTTCAAGCGTCGCGGATATGATGATTATGGAGGGTGCGGTTAGCGACGAAGTGAAATTAATCAAGGACAGCTCCGATGCGCTCCTGGTGGTAATTGGAAACACGACTGCTCTTGCACAGATCGCGCTTGGTGAAATGATTGCCATGGAAGAGCTGAATATTAGCGATCTGGCTCGACAGGTTTGTGAGGAATTTAAATCAAGCTTTAAGGGACAGGGGAAGCCACTTGAAATCGACATTCAATCAGGATTGACCTGTGCCCTAAATCCGATAATCGCCGAAGTATTTAGAAACTACCTTAGTAACGCCTTAAAGTATGCTCCTGATGGCGAAAAGGTAATTGCTAGTTTGGAGACTGACGAAAACGAAATATGCTTTTTCGTGAGCGATTTCGGTTCAACGATCAGTGGTGAAGATCAAAACTTAATATTTCAACGTAATGTTCAACTTGATAATGGTAAAATGCGTGGATCCGGACTTGGTTTAGCTATTGTTAAACGAATCGCAGAAGTCCATAAGGCTAGCGTTGGTGTAAAGGCTAACAGTCCAAAGGGGAACATCTTTTTCATAAGGTTCCAGAAATCAGTACCTGGTATTGATCAAAATTTGGAGACAGGAAAGGTTTAATGCATATGGGTGAGATGAAGACAGTTTTGGTTGTTGAAGATGATTTTGCTTCAAGACAATATTTGTTATTGCTGTTGAAAAAGCTTCAGTACAATGCTCATTCTGCTGAGACAGGGGAGCAAGCACTGGAGTTGATGAAAGAAAATAATGCTGATATTATGCTTTTAGATATAGCACTTGGACCTGGTATCACAGGATTGGAATTGGGTGAGACACTTAAAAAGGATCAGCGATTTGTGGCAATTCCCATGGTTGCCGTTACCGCATTTTCAAAGGATAAACTGGAGACTTTGCATGAGGCTGGATTTACTGATTATATGGCCAAACCCTACACAATCGGACAATTAAGAGATATGTTGGAAAAGTATCTGGGCGTGTAATGATTACCAAAATTGCTTCATTATTCCATATCAAAAAGCGCATTCATATTCTATAATAGCTCCATGAAAATTAGTGAAATCCTGCATAACGCCAAAGACCCATTTATAAGCTTTGAGATCATTCCCCCTGCGCGAGGCCGATCCGCCCGGGAAGTATACGAAATTATTGATGATCTCATGGAATTTAGACCTCCATTTATCGATGTGACCAGCCATGCCGCAGACTCATATTTTGTAGAAGAAGCGAATGGTAGTTTTACTCGCCATATAAAAAGGAAACGGCCGGGGACAATCGGCCTCTGTGCCGCCCTAAAATACAGATATAAGCTTGAAGCAGTACCCCATTTGCTTTGCCAGGGTTTCAACAAACAGGAAACTGAAGATGCACTGATCGAGCTCAATTATCTGGGCATAGATAATGTACTGGCCATCAGAGGTGATCAATTACAGTATCAAAAAGCGCATGCGACAGGTCGCGAAGCAAATCAGCACGCTCTGGATCTTGTAAAACAGATCAGCAATATGAATCGTGGTAAATATCAGGAAGATATTCTGGATGCTGATGAATCTGATTTTTGTATTGGAGTTGGTGGCTACCCCGAGAAGCACCCTGATTCTCCAAGTAAAGCTGCAGATATTCGGTACTTGAAACAAAAAGTGGACGCTGGGGCACAATACATTATTACTCAAATGTTTTTTAACAACCAGGATTTTTATTCCTTTGTGGAACAGTGCAGGGCAGAAGGAATAACTGTACCAATTATTCCAGGTCTAAAGCTGGTGACCCGAAAATCTCAGCTAAATTCACTACCTCATGCCTTTGCAGTCGATTTCCCTGATGATCTGGTCAAAGCATTTGATGAAGCTGAAAATTCAAATGAACGAGCTGAAATCGGGATAGCCCACAGCATCAAACAATGCGAAGATTTACTCAATAATGGTGTTGAAAATCTCCACTTCTATGTGATGCAGGATACAGGTCTGCTTAAACAGGTCGTGAAGAGTCTAAAACTATTTTAAACGGGGTTAACCAGCCTGATTTCCCCATTCTGAAAATTGTGAATTTTGCCTTCAATCCGAATGAGTGCCTCCCCACTACGGTTTATCCCCAAAAACTGACCATCAATAATACTGTCCTTCGTTTCCCACTGCACCTGCTCATTTAATTTATAAGCAAGATCGTTCCACTGGGCAATGAGAGCGTCTGGGTTATCCAGCATTTTCAATTGTTGGAAAAAATCTTCGATAAAATAATTAAGGAAGTCCGTTCGATCCGGGTTATGCCAACCCGCTATTCGCAGCGAAGTCGCCGAATTCCGAATCGATGGTGAAAAATCTTCAGATGTGTGCTTCAAGTTGATCCCCATTCCAATGATAGCTGAAATTGGGCTGTTTCCCTGCCATTGAATTTCCGAAAGCACTCCACCACACTTTAAGGAATCTATGATTATATCATTGGGCCATTTTAGGCGGATATCTGCCTCCACAAAGCGCGCCACAGTTTTGTGGAGCACTGTACCAGCATAGAGGGACAAGAGCCGAGGACTGTGAGAGAGTGTGGAGGGTCGAGCAAGGAGAAGGGACATCCATATTCCCAGATTGGCGCTAGATTCCCAATGCCGGCCTTTCTGACCCAGACCGCCCTTCTGTTCGTCGCTGACGAACAGAACATTACGATTGGCGAAATCTGCTCGTCGTCGATGCGCCTCCAGATTTGTAGAATCAACAGTCCTGAGGAAAATGGTCTCATCCAGTTCAGAATGGATCGTCATAGATTGAGCTAACTTTTCTGGATATTTAATGACCGCTATATTCTCCAAAAACAGTTCGCAGTGTATTGGAGATTTCACCGATGGACGCATATTCGCGAACGGCCGCCAGGATGAATGGGAAGAGATTTTTACCTTCACTCTGGGCTGCAATTTTCAAATTATTCAAGGATGATTCTAGAGCAGCATGATCACGGTTAGATTTAACGTGTTTTAATGAACTTAGCTGTTCTAGGGCAGCTTCTTTACCCAATGCGAGAGTCTCTGGTTGGACTTTTTCAGCACTTATAAATTTGTTAACACCAACTATAATGCGTTCTTCCCGTTCAATCTCCTGCTGATATTTGTAAGCACTATTTCCAATCTCATTCTGGAAATAACCTGCTTCAATGGCTTTTACTGCTCCACCAAGGGCATCAATTTTTCCTATATATGCCTCTACCTCTTCTTCAAGCTTATCTGTGAGATCTTCAATGACCCTTGAGCCTGCCAACGGATCCACATATTCAGTGATACCACTTTCAAAACCGATAATCTGCTGGGTTCTTAAAGCAAGTCTGGCAGAATCTTCCGTGGGAAGCGCTAGTGCTTCGTCACGAGAATTGGTGTGCAGGGACTGTGTCCCTCCAAGAACGGCAGCCAGGGCCTGAAGCGTGACCCTGACAACATTATTATCAATCTGTTGGGCTGTGAGCGTGGAGCCACCAGTCTGGGTGTGAAAGCGGCACATCATGGCCTTCGGATTGCTTGCCCCAAAGCGCTCCTTCATGATTCTGGCCCAGATTCGCCGGGAGGCTCTAAATTTGGCAATTTCTTCCATAAAATCATTGTGGGCATTCCAGAAAAAGGAAAGTCTGGTGCCAAAGACATCCACATCAAGTCCCGCTGCCAGTGCTGCCTCCACATAAGCAATTCCATTAGCAAAAGTGAAGGCTAGTTCTTGTGCTGCAGTGGAACCAGCTTCACGAATATGATATCCAGAAATTGAAATCGTATTCCAGTTAGGAATATGCTCGTTGCAGTAGGAGAAGACATCCGTGATCAAACGCAGGGAGGCTTTTGGGGGATATATGTAGGTGCCTCTGGCGATATATTCTTTTAAAACATCATTTTGAATTGTTCCCTGCAAGGCATGGCTTGCTACCCCTTGTTTTTCTGCAACCACCTGATACATGGCTAATAATATTGCTGCAGTGGAGTTTATGGTCATGGAGGTTGAAACCTTGTCTAATGGAATTCCCTGGAATAGAATTTCCATGTCGGCCAGGGTGTCAATTGGCACGCCGACCTTCCCAATTTCCCCTTCTGACAAAGCGTCATCAGAGTCGTATCCAATCTGGGTCGGCAAGTCGAATGCTACTGAGAGACCTGTTTGTCCCTGATCAAGCAAATAGCGATATCGAGAATTTGAATCCCTGGCACTGGAAAACCCAGCATACTGTCGCATGGTCCATTTTCGAGATCGATACATCTCGCTGTGTATTCCTTTGGTAAATGGATATTCACCGGCTCTTTCATCGCTGCGACTCATGGCTTACCCTAAATTCCTCTTTCAGACTTAATCTGTTGATAGGCTTCGTTAATTGCTTTGAATTTTTCCTCTGCCATTTTCTGGAATTCCGGACCGAGGTGTTGGACCTTATCTGGGTGAAATCGAGTTGCCATTGAACGATAGGCTTTTTTCACTTCCTGATCGCTGCTGGAAGGCTCAAGTTCTAATATTTTGTAATATGAATTCGTATCCTTTACAAAAATCGCCATAATTGCATCTACATCTTTTTGATTCACTTTTAGATGCTGAGCAATTTCCTGAATCAGTTTGATTTCGCTGGTGTGAATGTGACCATCTGCATGGCTTATTCCAAAAAGTACATGCATGAGCTGCAGTTTTTCAGCTGAATTCATGTGACGATTGATTTGATTTGCTACTTCATAAATAAAGTAGTCTTGATCCAGGAGATTTTTCAGCAGAATTAACATTTCCTGAGCATTTTCCCGGCCAAAACTTTTAATGAGAAATTGTTTCACATAGTCCAATTCCGCCTTGACAACCTTCCCATCAGCTTTCATCACGGCTGCCACCAGAACCAGCAGGGCAACTGCAAAATCACCTGGGCGTGTCTGCTTAGAAGTACCAACCCCGGGCATATTTATCGCTTGATTAGCATCAAGCTGACCGCCTATATACCATCCAATGAGACCACCAATAGGACCTGCAAAAGCCCATCCCAGCCCCGCACCAAACATTTTTCCTAGCATATTTTTCCCAATATTTTAATGATCATACTTTTTTGCTTACACGATTTCAATGATGAATGTTCCCTTTTCCACCGTCTGTCCGGCTTTAACAGCGATTCTCTGAATAACCCCTGAGAGTGGCGCTTTTATCTCGTTTTCCATTTTCATGGCTTCGATCAGAAATAGCGGCTCACCCTCTTTGACATCGTCACCGACTTCGTGAAAGATTTTGGTAATCAGCCCAGGGATTTGGGCATTTATCAATCCAGCTTTTAATTCCTTTAATGCATCCCAGCCCAACTCTCGAAGATGAAGGTGTACAGCATCAAGCAGTTCCAGGACCACAGGTGTCCCATTCACATTCACGCGATCCTGATGGTTTGGACACACTCCAACCACAAAAGAACGCTGGTTCATGAGGATGCTGTAGACACCAGCCTGAATCTGAATTGCTTCTAGATTGAAGCTTCCAGTAGGCGTATTGATAACGAACTTTTCAGCTTCGGTTTGAAAATCGACCTCAAGACTTTGCCCCCCTGCATTAATCTCGTATTTCATAAACCCTCCCTGCCACGCTGAGCCGTGAACCAGTTGGAACGTTTTGTCAGGTTTTGATCAGAGGATTTGGAACTTTGATTTAAACGATTCTGATGAATAAATAGTGTCGCTCCGGCAACCAGCAGGACTTCCTCGCTTGATTTTGACAATTCCCGGTGAAGCTCTTCCTTGTGTTGAGCGTAGAAATGAGTATCGTAAGGTCCTTCCCGAAAAGCGGGGTGCTTGATAACTTCCCGGCAAAATTGGATCGTGGTTTCGATTCCACCAATGTAGAATTCTCGTAAGGCTCTCTCACAGCGATTCAATGCTGCGTTTCTGTCCTCAGCCCAGCAAATCAACTTGCCAAGCATAGGGTCATAATAGGGGGTTATTTTCATCCCCTGGCGAATCGCACCATCAAAGCGAGTACCTGGTCCATCGGGAATTTGGAGCATTACAATTTCACCAGTTGAGGGCGCGAAATCCTGGGTTGCATCCTCAGCATATATGCGGCATTCAATAGCATGTCCAGAGCTATGGACATGGTTTTGTTGGATTGACAGGGGCATGCCATAGGCAATCCGTATTTGTTCAGAAACAAGATCCAAGCCTGTGACCATCTCAGTTACGGGATGCTCTACCTGCAAACGTGTGTTCATTTCCAGAAAATAAAATTGCTTATGTTTGTCAACCAGAAATTCTACCGTTCCAGCACCGACATAATTACAGCTGCGAGCGGTTTCTACTGCGGCCAGTCCCATCTCTACTCTCAACTCCTCATGAATAAATGGGCTGGGACTCTCTTCAACAACTTTTTGATAGCGTCTTTGAATTGAACATTCCCGTTCATTTAGATGAATGATATTCCCATGGGTATCGGCCAATATCTGGAACTCTATATGATGCGGCTCTTCCAGGTACTTTTCAATGTAAACGCGCCCATCCCCAAAAGCAGATTGGGATTCTCGCTGGGCTATTCCCACTGCGTCATTAAATGTCTCAGCGGACTCCACAATTCGCATACCTTTGCCACCACCACCGCCAGCTGCCTTGATGAGGACAGGGAATCCAATAGCTTTTGCAATTTGAAGGGCATCCCCAAGATCGACAATGGGTTCTTCAGTGCCCGGGACCACAGGAACATTCGTTTTGAGCATGGATTGACGGGCCATGGTTTTATCACCCATGGTTTTAATAGCCTGGGCTGGCGGTCCGATAAATACCATACCTGCACTGGTGACCTGCTGTGCAAATTCCGTGTTCTCAGAGAGAAATCCGTATCCTGGATGAATAGCTTCCGCCTGGCATTCTTGTGCAACCCTCAAAACATTCTCAAAATTCAAATAACTCTCAGTGGAAGGAGCGGCTCCTATATGATAAGCCTCGTCTGCAAAAAGAACATGAGGAGCTGTTCTATCTGCATCGGAGTAGATCGCAACAACTTCAATACCCATCTCCCGGCAAGTGCGCATCACTCGTAAGGCGATCTCACCACGATTGGCAATCAGGATTTTTTTAAACATAGCTATTCGACTCCTCAGAATATTTCAAATGATTTAGCCACGAATTCACACTGATTTCCACGGAAGTATCTGCATCTTTTGGAATTTATACTCATAGGATGAATGCGTTTGGAGAAGAGCAGGATAATTATTCAAAAAAAACGACCCCAGATAAATCCCCGAAGAGAACAATCTTTTAACGTGAGTATGAATCGAAGCATTTTAGTTGAAATACCCTCTCATGATTTAGCACTCTTGTTCATACATCTCATTAGCTAAAAAAAATATCAATCAATGTTGGATCACGAAGCATCACTGAAATTTAAAAATCAATATCCTGGAGCTTGAGTTACAAAAATTGTCTTTTTCAGCTGTGACTATTCTGGGTTCTTCTGTGGCAAGAAGAACACTACACATCTGCCATTTCGCGGAATTCTGCTTCAGTCAAAACGTGGACTCCCAGTTTGGCTGCCTTCTCCAGTTTGGATCCAGCTCCTGGTCCAGCCACCAGATAATCAATTTTTTTGCTGATGCTTCCAGCTGTTGAGCCTCCCAGTGACTCTACCAATTCCCGGGCTGAATCTCGATTAAAAATTTCCAATTTGCCCGTAAACACAAATGATAGCCCCACAAATTTTCCTTCGCTGGAAATGGCTGGCTCCTCTTGTGGGTCCAGTCCAGTGTCGACCAGCTTTGTCAGAAGTGCAAGATTATCTGCTTCTCTAAAAAATTCAACGACACTGCGAGCCACAATAGGTCCAACCTCATGGGTAGCTTCAAGATCATCTGCATTTGCCTCACCAAGAGCTGTTAATGAACCATATTTTTTGGCCAGTACTTTTGAGATATGCTCGCCAACATTTCTAATGCCCAATCCGTGAAGCAGACGCCAGAGAGCCACTGATTTACTTGTCTCAATAGCCTCCATGATATTCATTGCCGATTTCTCCGCCATACGATCCAAATCGGCTAGTTGCTCGGCTGTGAGAGAATAAATATCTGCAATACTATTGATCAGTCCAGTGTCGACTAATTGAGAGACTAACTTTGTTCCAAATCCATCGATATCAAGACAACGCTTGGCAACAAAATGTTCAATTCTACCTTTGATCTGGGCAGGGCAGGAAATGTTCTGGCAATAGTGCTTCGCCTCCCCTTCAATCCTGACAACATGGCTATCACATATGGGACATCTATCAGGAATCGTGTAGGGACGTGACCCGGCAGGTCGTTTATCCATGATTGCTTTCACAACTTCAGGAATCACATCACCTGCGCGCTGTACCACCACAGTATCACCCACGCGGATATCTTTTCGATCAATCTCATCCTGGTTATGAAGGGTGGCGCGGGCAACCATGACTCCACCCAGATGAACCGGTTCCAGATTTGCCACTGGCGTAACTGCTCCAGTACGACCAACGCTGGGTTCAATGCTCAGAATTTTGGTCACTTCCTGGCGAGCCTTAAATTTGCCTGCAATGGCCCAACGCGGGGATCTGCTACGAATTCCCAACTGATCTTGAAATGAAAGACTGTTTACCTTGGTAACGGTCCCGTCAATATCATAGCTCAAAGATTCACGATCTGCTTCCAACTGCTTGTGGAACGAAACAACGGCTTCGATTCCAGCGCAAAGTTCATAGCGATCATTTACAGGGAATCCCCAATCTTTCAGAGCTTGAAAAAAGTCCATATGAGTTTCAACTGAAAAGGCATCAATTCGCCCAGGAGCATAGATATTTATAAGCAAGTTTCGACTGGCGGTGATACGAGAATCCAACTGTCTCAGACTTCCGGCAGCAGCGTTGCGCGGATTGGCAAAAACTTGCTTATCATTTTCCAACTGGGTTTGGTTCAGTTGCTCAAAATCTGAGTGCCCCAAAAAGACCTCACCGCGGACTTCCAGATGGGGCGGGATAGGGCGCTTGTCATTTCTTAGCCTTAAAGGGAGGGATTTCAGCGTTCGCAAATTTTGGGTGATATTTTCACCGGTGAAACCATCACCGCGCGTGGAACCAGCAGCAAATAACCCATCGATATAGACCAGTTCAACACCCAGCCCGTCAAGTTTGGGTTCAATTACATAATCAACTCGATCGATCTCCAGATCTTTGCGAATCCGGGCATCAAAATCCAAAAGTTCCTGTTCATCCATGGCATTGGCCAAAGAGAGCATCGGAATTGTATGGGGCCAGGATTCAAATCCTGAGATTGGGAGACTGCCCACCCGCTGGCTTGGTGAATCTGTCTGTTTCAACGCAGGGAATTTGGCTTCTATCTCTTGAAGCTCACGCAAGCATTTATCATATTCGGCATCCGAGATGATGGGATCATCCAGGATATAATAGCGGTGATTGTGCTCGTTTAGCGCTGCTGTTAATTCACGAATACGAGAGGAAGCATGATGTTGATCCATAGGCCGAAAATGTAATCGCCAGGCTATAAAAAAGAAACGCTCCATTAAGGAGCGTTTCTGAAATTCTTAGTGATAGAGAAGCTTATTTGATTAGCGAATCCAATTGTTCAGCGACGAAGTCACCGTGTTCTTTATCATCAGGAACCGTCAGCATTCCTTCTTTAAATCGAATTGCCGTACTTTTACCTTTTTTCAGGGGAAGGATGTAACGTACCATTTTCTTGTGGGTACGAATCTTTCCACGTACTTTATCTCCGAATGCTTGTGCCTTAGCCATAGTCTTTCCTCCAGTCCTTTAGCGGCGCGAAACTAAACGACTCCCACACCGATTCCAAATAATTTTGTAAAGGCTGCCTATTTGAATGCCAGAATATCTTTCTCAAAAACTTTGTGATCGGTATAGCCAACATACTTGCGTTGAATATTGAAATCTCGATCGATTACAAATGTAGTGGGGATTCCACGGACACCACCGTAGGCTTGAACCACACTCCCATCACCATAAACAATTGGATAATTAATATTCATCTTTTTTGCAAATGGAACAACAGTTTTTGGGCCACCTTGATCCAGGGAGATACCCAGAATGACAACATCATCCTTATAGTCTTCCTGCAATTGAATAAAGCTTGGAATCTCCATTTTACATGGGCCACACCAGGTTGCCCAGAAATCCACAATAATTACTTTCCCTTTAAAATCAGACAGGGATACCTCTTGACCATTTAAATCTGTCAGGGTAAAATTTGGTGCTTCTTGTGCTTCGACAGAGGTCGTACCGATCATGAGCAAACCAAAGATTACAAAAAGGATGGCTGCACTACTTGCGATGATTTTATTCTTTTTCATTTGTTTCCTTCTTTCATTACTACGCTTAGAACCACAACTGATCCCGGCGTTACAAAGTTCTGCCAGGAATATGACTTTAATATGCCTCGATTCACATTATGTTTCTTTGCCAAAGTCTGAAATATATCGAAATGTCCGCGAGATGCCATTTCAGAGGGCGAAGGGATTGGATTTTTGTAATTAGAGTGGAGAACTCAAATGAGGACCAGAATTGGATTCATGAGTTCGGCTATCCTGATGATCTTGATAGCGTGTACGAGCAATTCGGAGTTAGTGAAAGAAATGACAATAAGTAAGAAGCCACTTGCAGCCACTGAAGAAAAGATGGGATTCACCCGATTGGGAGATCAGGCCACCTTTCGTCTATTTGCGCCATCTCAAAAGCAGGTGAAACTCATTTTATTTAAAAATTATGATGATGCCAGCGGTGACTCTAGAACCATGATTAAAAAACCCAATGGTGTTTGGGAAGCCAGTTTCACACTGGACGCGAATATGAATTATTACGCCTTTGAGCTGGCAGAGTCCCAAAGCAAATATATTGCAGATCCTTATTCACGCGCAGTCGTGAGACAGAACAATTTTCGATTCCCCAGTAAGACACTAATTCTTCCAGATACTGGTTTTAATTGGGAGGGCGATACCTTCAGCTCGACAACCCTGGGAGATTTGGTAATATTAGAGGCTCATTTAAGGGATATGACTGCCCATGGAACTTCTGCTACAAATCAGGCTGGGACCTATACGGGCTTTATAGAAACGGAGCAAATAGGTGGTCTGAATCATCTGAAAGATATGGGATATAATGCAGTTGAATTCCTGCCACTTCAGGAATTTGGTAATATTGAAATCGATTATAAGAATCCAGCTGAGTATCTCTGGAATGATTGGAATCCCTACGAGAATAATCACTGGGGATATATGACTTCATTTTTCTTCGCGCCAGAAACTTATTACGCCACTGACGGAGTGAAGCAGCGCGACGCCTGGGTTGGTCAGGATGGACGGGCTGTCCAAGAAATGAAAGAGATGGTAAAAGGGCTGCACAAAGCAGGCATCTCTGTGATTATGGATGTGGTTTACAATCATGTTTCTCAATATGATAATAACCCGTTTAAGCAGATTGATGCTCCCTACTATTTCAAATTGGACGAGTCGGGTAATTTCCTGGGTAACAGTGGCTGCGGAAATGATTTCAGGACTGAAAATCCCATGGCTCGCAAAATGATCGTGGAAAGTGTGCTCTATTGGATGGAAGAATACCATATCGATGGATTCCGATTTGATCTGGCAACCATGATTGATCTTGAAACAGTGGATGCGATTACTGCAGCCGCCAGAAAAATGAACCCAAATGTTATTCTCATTGCTGAACCCTGGGGTGGAGGTGGCTACAATCCCGACGAATTTGCAGATCATGGATGGGCTTCGTGGAACGACCATTTTCGAAATAGTATCAAGGGTCGTAATCCTAAACCGGATGATACGGGATTCATTTTTGGCCGACTCTGGGACGGGAACGATACAGAGCATTATCAAAACTTGATGCGGGGTTATCCGCAAAGTGCAGGTGGACATTATCAGCTGCCGGTTCAAAGTGTGAATTATTTGGAAAGCCATGATGACAACACCATGGGAGACTTTATTCGACTTGCCTTGAAAAAGGTAAAGCAGACCCAAAAAGTCACACGTCAGCAAGTCTCAAAGCTTTCTCCAGAGGAAGTGAAAATCCATAAGTTCGCAGCACTGAATTTACTGGTAAGTCAGGGGCCGGTTATGATTGCCCAGGGGCAGAGCTGGGGGAGAGCCAAGGTAATTGCAAATAGTATGGGAATTGATGAAAATGCTGGCCAACTGGATCACAATTCCTATGAAAAGGATGATGAAACCAATTGGTTGAATTGGAGCGAGAAAGCATTAAACAAAGATTTGGTAGATTATTATCGTGGCCTAATTGCTCTGCGCAGAACCTACTCTGAGTTGAGAAATGATATGCCTGATTTCCGGAGCTTCATCGAGCATGAGAATGAGCTCTCATTTGGGATAATTATGGAGGGTGAGCACACATTGATAGTCTTGCTCAATGCTGACCTGAAAGTGCCGGCGAAATATAAACTACCCACAGGAAAATGGTCCATTCTGGCAGATGCGGACCGTTCCGATTTTGGCGGTGACCGCATGATTGAAGGATTGGCAACAGTTCGGCCTCAAAGCGGATTAATTCTGGTCAAGTAGCGGGATTATGAAATCGACGACCAAATATCTTCACTTCAATGTGCCTGAACGGATGGGCTTTGTAAATATTACCCGGGACGTTGAGGCTGTTGTAAATGAGAGTGGCATCCAGGAAGGTCTTTGTCTGGTAAACGCCATGCATATTACGGCTTCCGTATTCATCAATGATGAAGAATCTGGTTTAAAAGAGGACTATAAGCGCTGGCTCGAATGGCTGGCGCCTTTTGACGCCAGTCCTGAACGTTATCATCATAATCGTACAGGTGAAGACAATGGCGATGCCCACCATAAGCGCCAGATTATGGGTCGTGAGGTGGTGGTAGCCATCACGGGAGGCCGCCTGGATTTTGGAACCTGGGAACAGATATTCTATGGTGAATTTGATGGACGCCGCAGTAAACGTGTTCTGGTGAAAATTATTGGAGAATAAGCAATTCGGATATTAAAAAAACGAGTTTCTTCTTAATCCAAACCCAATTCTTTTTTTAACGCTTTTGTCCAAATCGCATAGCCTGCTGCATTCATGTGGAGACCATCAGTGCCGAAAATATCCTTGCGTGGAGTCCAATCATCAGCCAGCATGGGGTTAAAAACATCGACATAAAAAACAGTAGCTTGTTGGTCAACCCTTGCTTTGATAAGAGCATTTGCCTTTGCCATATTTTGCATATGTCCGATACGCGCCAGGCTAGGTTTTATTGAGATAAAAAAGATCGGAATTTTTGGCCACTTTTCAAATATCGTGCTTGTAAAAGTATCGAAATCCGCCAGCACTTTTTCTGGGGATTTGCCAGCAGCTATATCATTGTCACCTTCATAGACAACAATGGCGTTGGGTTTGTAGGGGAAAACAATATCATCCAGATAATAAATTAAATCTGACATATGGGATCCACCGAGACCACGATTAAGAATATTCACTTCCGGGAAGTCTTCTGCCAGCGTTTCCCAGCCGTCAATGGACGAGCTGCCAACAAATAAAAGTGAGTTTGGAAGTGGTTTTTTTAGACTGTCTGCAGCTTTGTATCCAGCAATCTTATCAGAGAAGCGCAGGGGATCAATAACAGGTTCTGGGGTGGCCTCAGGCGTTGGCCCACAGGAATGGATGAATATAGAGATGAGGATGAGACTGAAGTATGGTAAGGCTATTCGAATTAATTTTGATGCTGCCATGAGAAAACTCTCCCTTAGTGAATTGTGCAATCTGGATAAAATATGTCCAATGAATGACCACAAGCAAACTTAAAAATTTATTTGTCGCTAAGGTTCATGCCTCAGTTTAGATCACGAACTCGTTTACCATTTTGAATACAGCATCAGGTTGATCTGCATGAATCCAGTGACCTGCATCTGGAATCGTCTCTAATCTAGCGAGTGGAAAATAACTTAGAATTTCGGGAGAGAGCCGGTCGTCGAGATAGTCTGAATTTTCGCCTCTCAGAAACAATACGGAGCCGATAAATGGATCATCTGGTTCTAAGGGTGCAGTGAGATCCTCGTAATGATCAAGCAGCGCTTCGTGGTTGAATTTCCAGCCGAGACTGCCGTCAACTTTACGCAAAACATTTTTCAACAAAAATTGACAAATCTGGGCTGAACCAATCGTCTTTTTGAATTCTTTTTCTAAAGAGCCCCGATCGGAAAAAGCAGCCAGGTCAAGGGTCCGGAGCACGTTAAGTATCGGCTCATGTCCCCTTTTAACCGGACCAATTCCAATATCGAGGATGGTGAGACTTACGATTTTTTGTGGATATCGGGTGGCAAAAAGCATGGCCACCCTTCCGCCAAGTGAGTGACCAACAATATTGACCTGGTCCAGGTCTTCCTGTTGGCAAAAATGATTTAGATCATGCACCATTTCGAGATAATCCATCGCTGATTCATGCGGTGAACTGCCATGATTTCTCAGATCAAGGGCATATACAGTAAAAGAGTGACTCCATCGTTTTGCCAGGGAATGCCAGTTATCTGCAGAACCAAAAAGACCATGAAGAATCAACAAGGGTGGACCCTGCCCATATTTTCGATAGAACAAGTTCATTTGCATTACTTCACTAACATGACTTTTTGGGTAGACTGATGATCGCCTTGCAAAACCTGGATAAGATAAACACCGGTAGCAACATTTTTTCCCGAAGCATCAGTCCCGTCCCAGTCTGCCATGTATCTACCATGACCTACATGTTCTCGGTTTAACACTTTTATTTCGCGTCCGGAAATATCAAAGATTGATATGGTCACAACTCCCGGCAGATTGATGGTATACTCAAAATTAGTCTGGCCATTGAAGGGATTGGGAAAAGCGCTTGCAAGCTCGAATGCATGAGGTTGGGATTTGGAGGTGATCTGGGTTTGATTCCCGGGAATGAAGGTCACAAAAAACTCGCCCCCCTCGCTGGCAGGAATAAATAGCTCCATTCCATCATAGCCTGAATAAGTTTCTCCATCCAACTGAACGCTGGCAATGCTGATTGGATAGGGTAGAGGATTTAGAGTCAGGGCTCTGTCACTGGATTCAGGTTCAAACCAATAGTATAAAGAAAAACTTGTGTCCTGTACGAAAAGCGAACCATATAGATAACTGTAATATCCGGTTTCAATGGAATGATAAGCGGCTTTTCCACCACCACCTTTGTTTAAACCCCAGGTTTCAGCTCCGTAGCGGGTGCGATTTTCATAGACATCTCCATAGCTATGATCGACAAAATGCTGCATGAAGAAGTGTAAGGTTTCATCAGCCATCTTCAGATAATTCTCATTGCCCGTGACGCTCCAGAGTTCCAGTCCCGCAGTAACTGCCTGTTCCATTTGCCACCAGGCTTTGGCAGTGTCCGGATTCCCCCACATGAGCATCTCACCGCTAGTTCGGTTGTAATCCTTGTAGGGACCGCCAAAATCATGATCGTAACCGTTTGTGAGTACATCAGCTGCTAACAGTTCTGCTGCATTCAGATAGTCCTCCCGGGGGTCCAGCTGATAAACTCGAATCAGACACCAGGCTGATTTCAGCACATGTCCCATAATGGTCATGGTTTCACCACTGTCCCAATTCCAGTTAGCGTCAAATTCTTCAACAAATCCGATTGTCTGAGAGGACATTGACTCAACCAGATGATCGATGATTTGTTCACATATTTGATGTAGTCTGTCCAGGTAGATTTGATCACCTGTTTGCAAATACACACTTAATAGATGGGTTGTAATTGCATCTACTGTAGCGTTAAAACTTTTGTCGTATGCTGCATTACCTGAGGCAGTCGCCCAATCATAATAGCCCTCATATCCTGGTCGATCATCCCAAAACACATCTTCAAGATGAGCATAGCCTGATTGGAGCATTTCCCAGTCTGCAGAATCTCCGAAAGCCTCAAAAGCAGCCGCCGGACCCAATAGGGCGTAGTGTTCATCAAATGCTGACCGGCCGTTGTTGGCACCGATCACATTGCCATTGATGTCCATCTGTGAATACCAGCCCCCGTTGACCGCGTCCCATGCGTGTTCATACATGAACTCAAGCCCTGCCCTGGCGTAATCACGGTAAACATCATTGCCCGTCAGCATGTATGCTCTGACAAATCCATAGGCATTGCGTGTCTGAGTAAGCAGGTTCTTGTTTGTGCCCCAGGATGAGATAACATTACCAAAACGATCAATGTTCGTATAAAATCCGCCCCTGTTTTCATCCAGGGTATTCATCCAAAATTGTGCGCAGCTATCTACATAACCGATAGCTAGACTCGGTTCAATTAGATAAGGGGATTTTAGTGTATATTGAGCATGAGTAAATCCGGTCGTGGCAGCCACGAGGATATATATCAACACTGTTTGTTTAACGATTCTAATCATGTTTCATCCTGTTCCAATATATCAAGTGGATCACCCCTGCTTACCACACCCCTGGTGAGAGCAATGAGATTCATTCCGAAATTGACTTTCCCGTTTTGCTTGCGATAGGTCGCCAGGGTTTTTAAGGGTTCTTTAGAGGCTATACCGCTTTCCTGATCAATAGTTGTGACCAGACAGCGGGCACAGGGTTTCACGACCAGAAACTCAACTGCACCAATACTTATACGCTTCCAGCTATCTTCTGCGAAGGCTTCAAAACCGCTAACCACCAGGTTGGATCTGAAACGATCCATGGGGATTGGTTGATCCAGTCGACCATTCAGATCATCCAGTGAAGCTTGATTTGTGAGTAGGTAGGGATACCCATCAGCAAAGCTGACCTCAAATGTGCGATTACTGGGCAAAGCTGGATTTTCCAGGGGTCGGTGAACCTCGCTGTTCATATGGACCAGGCGAACGGGTCTGTTTAGAATATCACTGAACCAAGCATCACATTCTTTGCTTATCCAGCTACCCTGGACTGTATCTTTCCAAATTTGAGCCTCAATTTTAGTCGGTGTGGCAGCAGAGAATTCGAGGGTGAGTGCGTCTTTTCCAGCGCTTGTAATGTGTAAATGATCCTGATGATAGGAAATTTTAATTTGTCCCAGTTTGGGGGAGTTGCGTTGAGAAATGAAGGTTCCATTTTCTTCAATTAGCAACCATCGTCGATCAAGGGGGAAACCTCGGTCTTCTACCTCTGAGCTATTCAGGTGAATCCCAGAACAGGATTTTATGGGGTAAATCCATATCTGATCCAGGGAAGGCACGGTTAAAACATTCTCTCTAGACATTAAAGTGGAAGTAAATACAGTCGCCCTCTTGAACGATGTATTCCTTCCCCTGAAGTGATATCAAGCCCTTTTCTTTTAGGATTTTTTCAGAACCATGAATCATGAGATCATCAAATTTGAAGATAGCAGCTTTGATAAAACCTTTTTCAAAGTCTGTGTGAATTTCCGCAGCGGCCTTGGGAGCCGTGGAGCCCTTACGAATTGTCCACGCTCTGACCTCTTTTGGACCAGCGGTGTAGAATGATTGAAGCTTCAGTAGATCGTAAGCTCTATGGATGAGTTTGTTCAGACCTGGTTCCTCCAACCCGAACTCCGCGCAAAACTCAATCTTCTCTGCGTCATCAAGGAGGGCGATTTCCTGCTCCAGTTTACCACATAGCCTCAATGCAACTGCTCCGGTTGACTCAGCATAATCAAAGAGACGTTGTGTCAGTTCGCCTCGTTGTTCAGCCAGAATTTCATTCTCATCCACATTGGCTACGTATAGCACGGGCTTCATTGTTAGCAGAAAATATCCCTGGGCTCGTTTCAATTCTTCCGCATCAAAATCAATACTCCGGGCAGGCTGAATATCATCGAGGTGCGAACGAATCCGCGTCAATAGTTCCTCATCAACACGAGCCACTTTATCACCGGAACGAGCCAGCTTGGTAACCCGGTGGAGCTGTTTTTCCACGGAGTCAAGATCCTTGATAATCAGTTCGCTCTCAATTGTTTCCACATCTCGAATGGGGTCAATACTGCCTTCAACATGTGTGACATTTTCATCCTCAAAACAACGGACCACATGAACAATGGCGGTAACTTCTCGAATATGACCCAAGAACTGATTCCCAAGCCCTTCGCCCTTGCTTGCCCCCCTCACCAATCCGGCGATATCAACAAACTCCATTACTGCTGGAGTTGTCTTTTCCGGAGCATATATCTTTGCCAAAGCGTTTAGTTTTTCATCTGGTACCAAAACAATACCTATATTTGGATCGATGGTGCAAAATGGGTAGTTTTCGGCAGGAATATCTGAAGCGGTCAGGGCGTTGAACACTGTTGATTTACCAACATTGGGGAGACCGACGATTCCACAGGTTAATGCCATTTTTGAGTCCTTAAAGATTCTTAATGATTGAGCAATTCAAAATTTATCGAGATATTATGCTCAGGGCGGAACACATCCAAGAGGATTGAGCGTGTTGTATTAAACCGTTCTCGTTCCATGTCTGCCAGGACACGGGTTTGGATCGCCTCAAATTCAAGCGGCAGCCGCTTTCTATCCATTAGTTTCACGAGCACCCATTTGTTTTGGTAATAGACAGGACCTGACGTGGTTCCAACTGCGATGCTCCGAGTCAGCATGTATAGCCGTGATTTGTGCTCTGCTGCTCCAATCCAGATTTGTTCCTGTCCAGGATCAGTGGAGACACTTTTATTTCGCAACCGGGATAAGCCTTTCACTGCTGCAAGACTGTCTGGAAATTCAAAAAGCTCGACCAATAAACTGTCAGGGGCATGATATCGGGTCAATTTGTTTTTTTGAAAGAAATTCCGTTGAGTGAGCTTGTCGAAATTAAGTGTATCTGCAATCAAACTCACATAGGTGTCGGCAATGATCTGATCCTGACTATCTTGAACTTCTTCCAACACATCTGGATGTTTATCCAGTCCCAGGCTTCGAGCCTCTCTCGTGAGCATTTCATTCCGAATAATATTCGACGCTGCGACATAGAGATTGCCATAGAGGAGCGAACGGTCAAGCTCGGGCATGCGCTTCAGGATGTCCGAAACAGTCCAGTCCTCACCATCAACGCTGAGGAGTCTTTCGTCCAAATAAACTTCAAGACTTGATAGCAGTTTTGAAAATTCTACACTTTGACCTGGTTTGGAGTCATCTGGGTTGAGATGAGCGACAACGATTGGCCAGACCTGCCTGGTGATGTCCCGGTTAAACTCAATCGGGTATTGGGACATAAAATCATTGAGGACTTGTTTTCCCAATACGTTCTCACGTCTTTCCAAGATCTTGTTATGTATTAAATCACGATTTTCCAAATAGTCGGTTTCAGTGATGAACACCTCTTCCTGGGTATCTTCCACCGTGAGGATATGCCAGCCATATTGACTTTTGACTGGCTGAGAAATTTGTCCGGCTTTCATGTTGTAAACCGTGTCTTCCAGGGTCTCATCCAAATCCCCAAAGGTTATCCAACCCAAAGCCCCGCCATTCTTTGATAAGGTTGTATCGCTGAAAACCTTTTGTGCCAGGGTGTAGAATGATTCTTCATGATTACGGAGACGGCGGCTGTATTCTTGAATATCTGCTTCAGAATCAGCGAAAAGGTGTCTGACGAAAATTCCTTTTTGACCTCGCCTGAAGCCTTCTCTTAATTCTGCCTCGCTCGGAGTCGGGACATTGTCTTTAACCCATTTTTTGTATATCTGTCTGGACAATGCCCTTCCTTCAGAGCGTTCACCCAACTGTTTAATCAGGGCGATTGTGTCCAGGTGGGCTTCACGACCTTTTTGCGCCAAAAGTTTTTGACCGATGAGATAGTTGACCATATCAGCACGATTCTCTTCGCTGTCGAATTTATCGCCATAGAGTAAAACCGGTAAGTAGCTTCGCTGGAAACTCGTCTCTGTGATTTCAAGGTCATCAAGCATGGCGACGATGACTCTATTTTCATTGGTTTGAGGTTCATCCGGGGAGCAGGAAAGAAGAAATATTGAGAGAAAGAGTGGCAGCAGTGCGTAAAAACGGATCATTGAGGAGCAGCCACACATAACTTTTCGAATCCCTTCAAGTTATCTACTGTCCCCAGCGCTATCAATTTGTCCTTGGCTTTAAATTTGTAGACAGGATCCGGGTTAAAGTCCGCAACTCCCGTTTTATGCTCTATTGCAGTAACAATGATGTTAAAATTCTTCCTTATACCCAAATCGATAATCGATTTACCATCGGCCTGTGATCCTGATTCAATTGTTATTGTTTCAAGCGCAAGATCAAGGTTACCTCTATTTAATATGAGCTCAATGAAGTCCACAATACCTGGAGCCATGGCCTGCCGAGCCAGTTTTGTGCCGGCTGCTTCATAAGGGTTCATAACCTTGTCGGCACCGGCTCTTTTCATTTTCGATATGGATTCGGGAAATGCAGCACGGGTTAATATATAGATATCGCTTTTTAAATTTCGTGCTGACAGGGTCAGGAAAAGATTATCCTGATCGTCTTTCAAAACACTTATCAAGGTTGTGGCTCGCTCAATTCCAGCTTGCAGCAGGATGTCATCCTGAGTTGCATCCCCTTGGATTAGAACCATGTCGTTTGGAGTCATCGAAGCAATTTTTTCAAGATCCTTCTCGATGATCACAAAGCTTTTGCCAGCTGATTTAAGCTCTCGGGCAATAGCTTGACCCATGCGACCATAACCACAGAGGATGAAGTGCTCATTTAATTTTTTGATGCGTTTCGCCATGCGAAACCTCCTGTAACGTTTAAAATCAACTGCTTGCTGTGCGATATGGCTGGCGATTACAAAAAAGAGTCCAATGCCTGTAAACATGATGAAGATGGTCCAGAGATGCCCCAAGTCGGACATTACCCAAACTTCTTGAAACCCCACAGTTGCCAGTGTAATCGCCGTCATATAAAATGCATCGAACCAGCCAACATTCTCAATAATTACAAAGCCAGTGGTCCCCAATAGAATGATACCAAGCATACCCAGGACCAGATGTTCAATTCGTGTATCCAGCATGCTTTATAATAGGATGAGACGAGGCTTAAGGCTATCAAAATTACATGAGTGAGAGACATCAATCCTTCGGATTTCGCTAGCTTGTACAGGGTCGTAAGTGTCGGAGACCAGTTTCTCATATCTCGGGTCCTTCATCGTTACCTTCGGCTTTCAGACCCATCTCTTTTAGATTACATTCTCCGCTGATGAATGCCGCACTGATCCCTATTAATTGCCCCATAAACAAAAAATTCAATCGGAGTTTGTATGTCAAAAATTGTTGATGTTTTTAGTCGCCAAATCATGGATTCCCGTGGAAATCCCACCGTGGAAGTGGATGTATATTTAGAAAGTGGAGCTTTCGGTCGTGCTGCTGTTCCTTCAGGAGCTTCCACAGGTGAACACGAGGCCATGGAGTTACGTGATGGTGATAAGAGCAAGTATTTAGGCAAGGGTGTTACAAAAGCGGTTGCCAATGTTAATGATATCCTGGCAGATGCGGTTTTAGGGATGGAAGCTGTTGAACAGCGCGCCATTGATGAAAAAATGATTGCGGTTGATGGTACGGAGAACAAATCAAAGCTTGGTGCAAATGCCATCTTAGGTGTTTCCCTTGCAACCGCCAAAGCTGCCGCCATGGACTTTGACCTTACACTTTATGAATATCTCGGCGGTGAGGATGCAACACTGCTTCCAACACCCATGATGAATATCCTCAATGGCGGAGAACATGCTGATAACAACGTTGATTTTCAGGAATTCATGGTTTTCCCACTTGGCGCTACCTCTTTCAGTGAAGCTTTACAAATGGGTACTGAAACTTTCCATCAGTTAAAAGCTGTCCTGAAAAGCAAGGGCTTGAATACAGCAGTTGGTGATGAGGGTGGTTTTGCACCGAATCTGCGTTCAAATGAAGAAGCTGTGGAAGTCATACTTGAAGCCATTGAGAAAACGGGTTACAAAGCTGGCAAAGATCTCTTTATCGCTCTTGACGTTGCTTCAAGTGAAATCTATGACCCAAAGACCGGTCTTTACAGTTTGGCTGGCGAGGGTAGAACGCTTAACTCAGACGAAATCGTAGAATTTTATGCTGACTGGATTTCAAAATATCCCATCGTCTCCATCGAAGATGGAATGGATGAGAATGATTGGGAAGGCTGGCAGAAATTATATGCTAAACTGGGAAACAAAATTCAGCTGGTTGGAGACGATTTAACAGTTACGAATCCAATCAGACTTCAAAAAGCAATTGATATGTCTGCAATCAATAGTATTCTGATCAAGTTGAATCAGATTGGCACTCTGACCGAAACCCTGGATACCATCAAGTTGGCTCATGAGAATGGCTTGACTTGTGTAATTTCCCACCGCTCTGGTGAAACAGAGGACACGACCATTGCCGATCTTGCTGTAGCAACAGGTGCAGGCCAGATAAAGACCGGTTCTGCCTCCCGCAGTGACCGCATTGCCAAGTATAATCAACTGCTTCGTATTGAGGAAGAGTTGGGTGATCTGGCAACCTTCAAGGGTTTCAAGGCCTTAAATCCTAAATAAAGGGTAACTATGGCTCAAAAACGGTCACGCTCCACGAGTTCCAGACAGACACGAAGTTCGGGCGGCATCTTTGGAAACAAGATCGCCTGGATATCCGCTGCTATCATCCTGTTGATTCTGTTCCAACTCTTTGTGCTCCGCGACGAAGGTATTTATAGTTTGATCCGGCTTAAGCAGGATATAAAGGCGATGGAGACGCATATAACGCGCCTTGAAATGGAAAAAGCAGAACTTGAAAGTGAGCGCGACCGATTATTAAATGACCCGGATTATTTGGAACGAGTCGCCCGCGAACGATTTCGAATGGCCAAGCCCGGTGAAAAGGTTTTCCATGTCGTAACCGAGACGAAAAAGTCGGGAGACGGCCAGTAAGTTGATTGCTATTGAACCAGCAAGCGTCCCCTACAATATATTTAAAGCATGAAATGTTTCGTACTGGTAGGCAATACCGACCCCGGCCAAACTGCCTGAATGAGGATGCAGGGTCAAAGGTTTCGCCTCCACCCATGACACAAATCCCAGCAAAAAAGAAAAGACTTCAGTTTTCAATCAGTGTGCGGACACAAGCACTTCTTATTGTCATGATATTTCTAACTAGCACAGCACTGGCTTCGAAAGAGGACTCCCTGGCCTATATTTATCATCAGGACAATCTTTCAACCAACAACGATTTCCAACTTAATTATAAATTCGTATTACCTCAGGGTGATCTTCACATCAATGATGTTCTACACTACAAGGTATTCTCCTATGACAATGCGCTTTCAGAGGAAAAACAATATTCTGTTGAACATCGTTTAAAAAGTGATTGGTCTTGGGGCAAGAATCGAAGCAAAAGTATCCGGGTTGAGAGCAGTCAGCATCAAGATCACAGAACCGGGTTAGCAGCGACAATAGAGAATTGGGCACTGTTGGCAGGCTTGAGGCATGCTGACTCTTTTTCAGCCTACTTTGGTGGGCGATCAGTGGAACGTTACGGCATTGTTGATGAAGGATGGACAATAGAAATCGACTTGAATAAGGTCTGGCACTCAGAAGTTCAGCATTCCTCTATAAACGTCTCTGGATCCAGAGACCAGCTTAATGATCACCTGAGCCACTCTCTGGAAGCTCAGGCTGACTATCTTGTTCGTTTTGGGAGCATCGCATCTTTTCAAACCTCCCTCCTTAGAGAGTCACGCTCTCAATCATTTTTCACTGATTCTCTGGGGAGTTCCCAATCGCGATATAATGGTAATTTGCAGTGGCAAAATCGGTTCACTTATAATTTCAGTAAAAATCTGCAACTTTCCCACCTACTCAACTGGGGAGATCAATTGACTGAAATCAATCGCGAAAAGGTTGACCAGAATTCAATAATTCGATTGCCAGGTGAGGATCGGAAACGCTTTGCACTGCTCAATGAGACGAACCTTGTATTGAGGAATCCAAATTTTTATTCCCTCACAGGATTCAAAGTTGAGAATTCTCAGAATAAATACTATGTGGATTATACTCAGGTATTGTATCAGCTCAGGCAAGAAGTTGACTGGCAAAACCGCGGACTGCTGGACTCGCTTTCCTGGTCAATGTTAATTTCAAGACTAGAATATGATACTCCCGATACGACCAACGACGATGACAGGGATGAGTGGCGCCTCAACACTTCGCTGCGCTTCGCATGGCAACCTTCGCCTTTCTATACTATAGAAGTAGGTGCCAAATTAGGTATGTTTCATCTGATTTACCTTTTTAACGCTCGGAGCTCGGAAAATAATTGGAATCGAAACCTGGTTTTGTGGTCAGGTTTTGCCTGGCACAGAAATGCCTGGGAAGGGGAAGGTCGAGCTCGCATTCGCAGCAACTATTTTGATTATGACTATGATGATTTTTTTATCGAAAACGATCAAGCAACCCGCAGTTTTGTTCACCGCTCTCTCGATATTCAAGAACAGCTCAGCTACAGATTCAACAAGCGTTGGTGGCTTTCATCAAAAGTCGCTGTACGCTGGGAGGACGAAGGGAAGCTTAATTGGAAGGCCTTTGTACAGCAAGTCAGTAGTCAGCGGGAGCAATCTGAAGTAATCCTGAAACTTTTTTATGCCTACCATGGTTGGGAGGGATGGCTTGGCTATTTGACCCACGAAAGGCTGATTCAATACGCTATTGAGAACCGAGAATCTCAACAATGGAGTGGTTCTGGCCCCTTGTTCGGAATCAACTATCGCTTAGGGGATCGGATCTTTTTAAACGTCGATGCCAGATTTATATCAGTGCATGATCAAGATAGGGAGTATCTACTCCCGAAAGTCCTTCTCAGCTTGATCTACCGCTAAGCGCTTCTGGGATGGGCTTCTCCAGCTCATCGATGCGTTCGTTGAGGTGATCCAAATAGCCAGAGAGATGTTTTTGAACATCTCTCACAGCCTGATTATAGTAGTGTGGACCCAGGTGTTCACTAAAAAAATCCAACAAGAATTCAGCTTCAAATGTTCCTAATTCCTGAGTCAATTCATTCTGGAAATAGTGTTGAATTCGCTGAACAAGTTCATTTTTCTGATCCCGCGAAAAAATTTGAATCATGAGATGTCTTCCCCCGCTTGAAAGCTGTTGCCCTGTGTTGATTTTGACATTATTATAGGCTATACTTTAAAAACAATCCTCAAAGTTAAAAGTTGGAATAATCATGATGCATTTAAAGAAAATGCTGCATGCTATGCCAGTACTCGTTGGAATCCTTTTCCATGAATCTGTATTGCATGCCGCCTTCGAGTACCCAGGTCTTGGTTGGTCTGCGGCTTCGGCCAATATTAAGGTTCTTGGCTCCTCAAATCCAGATCGACTGCTTGTAAACCCGGCATTATTAATCGATAACGGCTCACTTAGGTTTAGTTTCCAATATCACAAACCCTATCAAGGTCTGGGTCTCCAAGCAGGATCGCTAAGTTCTGTTTATAGACTGGGACGACGACCATTTGTCAGTGGTATTCAATATTTCGGTGATGATGTGTATTCTGAATGGAAGTTATCATCGGGTTCGGCCTGGGCTCTGAACCGCGGTGTGAAGGCAGGTCTAAACCTCAATTTTCAGAACTTGAGGGTGGCAGGATTCACTAACAGGAGCGCTGTTTCTCTCTCAACCAGCATGGTATTAGAAATAGGTGGGGGCGTTCGTATCGGCACTTTACTGGAGCATATTATCCAATTGCAAAAGCATTTGCCCATCCCACAGAAATTCCATTTTGGAACGGATTACCGCTCCGGTCCCATAAATATCATTTTTGCCCTTGAAAAAGAATCTGCCCTGCCAATGGAGTTGTGCCTGGGTATGGTATTCTCACCAGGTTCTCTCTGGGAATTTGGATTGGGATATAGGGATCTGAGTCAATCTTTCTCAGCAGGATGGCGACTTAAGCTCCCCAAATTGACCTTGAACTATATCTGTGTCGTTTACCCAGAGCTACCGCTCTCTCATGGATTTGGTCTGGAGCTTAGTATACGGTGAAATGGAGCATCATATTTTTAGTCTTTACGTTTCAGCTGGGGGCTCAATCTTTTGATGCGAGGAATGTGGACGAAAACGAAGACCCGGATGAAGAACATTACCTCAATGAGATACTTGAGAGCATCTTCCAGCCATTTGATCTGAAAAATGCAGATTCAAGCCAGCTTGATTCACGGGGATTTTCTCAGGAGGCCATTTCCGCGATTCTAAAATGGCAAGGCGAGAGCGGCACCAAACACGCTATAAAAACACTCCAGAAGGGTTTGAGCGAGCAGGATATAAATTTGCTAGACCGATTAACCTGGAAAGGCAATCACGGGAAGGTCCTGACCCTCCGGCAGAGCCTTCACTCCAGCGCTTCTCTGAATGGTTGGCGCATCCTTCAAAAAGCTAGAGTCGGGAGTCGCTGGGGGGAGTTAATGTATCTAATTGAACAAGATCCTGGGGAAGCTCGTCTGTCAGATCATTCCATTTTGACCTTCGCCAGCAATCTCATCCCAGGCTTTACGCAGGTGATTTTGGGTGATTTCCATGTTCGTTGGGGTGCTGGAATTATTCTGAATCAACCGGGCTTTAGAGCTAATCTAAATCCTGGAAGTCTGTTGGTAAAATCTCAACTTGCCATAACACCCCATTATTCCAGTCGGGAGACTGATTATTTCAGGGGTGTTGCTGCGAAGTGGGCATTATCCAGGGTAAACGGCGCCATTTTTTTATCCAACCGTGAAGTGATCGGCGTACAGAGTGAGGCAGGTTTTAAAGAAGATTCTGATGGAATCCATCCTGCCGGTAAACAATTTAAGACGAGCAGTGAACGCATGGCTGGAGTGGCCGGCAATTACGACATTGGCTCTTTTCGTTGCTTCGGAGCCATTATTCTCAATTCTCAGATAAGCCTGACAAGCCAATGTGAATTTGGCGTGACCTGGCAGATAAATGACTCTCAAGTGGTTCAAGTTTTTACAGGACTCACTGGCATTCAGGGAGGGAGATCAGTTCTGGTCTGGTCGTATAGCTCCAATCCAGTGATTCTCTCAATCCAATACCGAAAATATAGATCCAGAATACCCATGTCCAGTGGATTTGTCTTTACCATGCTGGGAACAGACGCTATCAACGAATCAGGAATTGTAGCCCGCTTGCAGATAAAACCTGCCAAAAAAGTACTCTTTCGCTATGCTCTTGATACAGGATTTTCCGCTAAGCTAAATAGCCTGACTCAGAGCAATCGGATTGTTCAACACAAAACCCAGGTGATTCTCAGGCAAGTCAAGCGTGAATGGCAATTAGATTTGAGTCTCAAACACAGTGGGCCTGTAACACCTAATGATATCTGGCACGATCAAGTGAGCTACGCACGAATCACAAAAATCGCCATCTCACTCGATCAAGTGATTGGCTCAAATTTCCAATATCGTCTGAATTTGAAGACCGCAAAAAGCCCGTCAAATAAATCACTATTGATACAGCAACGCCTGCTGATAAATACATTCCCCTTGAAGGCATCCATAGGATTCGTCAGATTTATTGTCCCTGACTTTGCACTGAGGCTGAGTATTTATGAATCCGGTTTACTCGAAAGCTTCAGCTTTTTTACAGCTTATCAGGATGGCCAACGCTGGTTTTTATACTTGAAACGACGGTTCCGGGAGCAGGTCGATTTGGAACTGAGGTTGGCCCATTCACATCTGGATCAGGAGCAGATGACTGCCAAACAACTTGATGTCAGCTTTCAGTTGTCCGTTGTCTTATAATTAGCACTCGACTAATTTCAGCGCTAAATATGAACCGCGCACGCATCATTATTCTAATCTTCATTCTGTCAGTGACGATATCTTCACTTCATGCAAGACGCACTGAACTTATTCTCCAGAAAGCTTCTAACGATCGTTATGTACAAGCCATTCCAGTTTATGAAATCAACCAGTATCAATACATATCCCTTCAGGATTTGCTGGATGCCTACAAAATTTCTGCTTTCCTCAATCCCGCTGTTAGAAAATCGGTATTTCGATTGGACGACTTGAAGTTCAAGATTACTGCTTACAATCATTATGTCATGGTTGAGGATAAGACTTTTCAGATGTCCCATAGCGTGATCTATTTCGATGGTGAGACCTACATTCCCATGGAGGATTTTGTCAATATTTTGGAATTGACTGGATTGGTTTCTGACGTCACTCTCCTAACAGGAACAGATAGCGCTGATATAATGGTGCAAAAGACTGAAGAGCGTCCCGAGCTCTCCCCCTTTGATATTCTGTCTACAAGCATCGAAGAGCGTCAAAATGGAACTGTGATCCGGATCCGAACGGCGAATCGCTATGATGCCAAATCAGTAAAGGCCTGGATAAATCGTGATGAATGGCTTTACGTTACCCTCCCGGGAGCCAAAGTGAATAAAGCCGGGATCGATCATACTGAAATCCCCAAAAACAGTAGTATCCGCACGGTGGCTGCAGATCAATTGGAAGGAACCTCTCAACTGACCTTTCGCTTAAGGGGCACAGTCGAAGGTGTTGATGTATTGCATCGTGAGTCTCCACCAGAAATATTGTTGACCATCAGGCGACCCTATGTCATTGATCAGTCTCACTACCTTGATCAGGAACGGGAAAAATGGAAGTTGGACAAAATTGTCCTTGATGCTGGTCATGGTGGCCATGACCCAGGTGCTCGTGGTAATGGTCTTACAGAAAAGGATATAACGCTTGATGTTGTTAAGCGGCTTGGCAAGCTCATTGAGACCCGAACAGATATAAACGTTGTTTACACACGGGACACAGATGTCTTCGTCCCACTCTGGGAACGAACCAAGCTTGCAAACGAGGCCGGTGGAAAAGTATTTCTTAGTATCCATGTCAACGCAAATAAGAATTCGAAAGCTTCCGGATTTGAGACCTATCTGTTGCGTCCAGGAAAGACGGATGCTGCCATAGCAGTGGCTGAGATGGAAAACGCCGTAATAAAGCTTGAAAATAATTCTGAACAATACGATAAGCTAAGCGCGGAGCAGCTAATCTTAGCTACCATGGCTCAAAGCTCTTTCATGCAACAGAGTGAAACGCTTGCAGACCTTACCCAAAGTGAATTTGATCGAAAATTGGTCGGACAAAATCGAGGCGTAAAACAGGCCGGATTTATTGTTCTGATTGGGGCCTCAATGCCCAACGTTTTAATCGAATTAGGATTTATCTCAAATAAATATGATGCAAAGCGATTAAAAACCGCAGCCTATCGACAAAAGGCGGCCGAAGCAATATTTGAGGCGTTGATGAAGTATAGAACACGCCATGAAAAGTTACTTTCCCCATGAGCAATCCGAAGGCAACGCAAGCAATTGGTGTATTTGATTCCGGACTTGGGGGAATCTCAGTGGTTCGTGCTCTTATAGATCTACTTCCCAATGAGCATCTGGTGTATTTCGGTGACACGGCTCGCGTACCCTATGGCTCTAAATCTGTAGAGACTGTCATTCGATTTTCCCATCAAATCTCGGCATTCCTCCGAGAAAAGCAGGTCAAAATGATTGTGGTTGCCTGCAATACTGCTTCTGCCGTGGCCCTTGAAAGCCTCCAGAAAAGTTTTAGTATTCCTATTGTGGGTGTTATAGGGCCGGGAGCGAGAGCAGCGGTAAAAGCGACTCACTCAAGACATATTGGAGTGATTGGAACTGCTTCAACTATCCGTTCAGGAGCATACAGATCAGCAATTCGAGCTGCAGATCCTCAGCTTAAGGTTTCAGATCAGTCCTGCCCTCTATTGGTGCCCCTGGTTGAGGAGGGTTGGCCTCAGGATGGTGTCGTTCGTCAGGTGTTGGAGAGTTATTTGGGTATTTTTGACCAGGATAAGCCAGATACTCTGATTTTGGGATGTACCCACTACCCTTATTTAAAACAGAGCATTCAGGCAGTCATGGGAAAAGCGGTTCAGCTTATAGATTCTGGGGAAGAAACCGCTGCAGAGGTTCAGCGAGTCCTGCAAGAACTGGACTTGTTAAATCCCGAAAAGGGTGACCCGGGGAAACACGAATTTTTTGTATCCGATTTTCCGCAGAAATTTGAAGAAACAGCAACGCGATTTCTTGGTCGCCCGCTTGAAAACCTCTTCAAGGTCGAACTGGAAGTCCTCGAGTCTTACAAACAACTTTAATCAATTAGTTTAGAAAAAGAACAGGTAGCTGTAAACGATGCAAACAGAGTCTGATTCAGTTTTCGAGTATATCTTCGGTCTGACGGCTCCCGGTGTCAAGCTTGAGCTGGGAAGAGTCAAACAGTTTCTAACTTTTATTGGGAAGCCTTACGAAGCATATCCTGTTTTTCATGTTGCTGGAACCAATGGAAAAGGCTCCACGTCTGCAATGACAGCATCAATATTACGTGCAGCCGGTTTTAAAACGGGATTGTTTACCTCACCCCACCTTATAAAGCCAAACGAACGTATCAGAATCGGAGATATTTTCGTTCCAGATGAGTTTATCATTGATCGCGTGCAAGCCTGGCGTCAGCAAATTACAGAGCTAGGATTAACTTTTTTTGAGGTTCTCACAGCCTTAGGGATGGACTATTTCAGACAGGAATCTGTTGACTATGCTGTGTTTGAAACGGGACTGGGCGGTCGCCTTGATGCGACAAATGTTGTTGACCCGCTCGCCTGTATTATTACTGCTATTTCCATGGATCATGAAAATATTCTAGGGGATACGATCGAACAAATTGCCCTTGAAAAAGCAGGCATTATAAAGGCGGGGAAACCCGTGTTTCTAGCCAAGAATTCCAGGGCAGTAAAAGAAGTGATGGAGTCTAAATGTAGGGAAGTGGGGGCTCCGCTCCACTATGTCCCGGACCTGGCAAAAATTCTGGATAGTCGGATAGTTGGAACGAAACAGCAGGTCAAGATTGAATTTGATGGGGATGTGCTTGAGTTGACCTTACCGCTGTTGGGACGTCATCAAGTAGAAAATTTTTGCAACGTTCTGGTGACACTCAATGTTTTGGGATTTGATCTTAATTCACGCTCGATCCAGCTCGGTCTGGATCAGTTGAGTTGGCCAGGTCGGCTTCAACTATTACAGACAAATCCCATGGTGCTTTACGATGTAGCACACAATCCAGCCGGATTGGAACGGCTCGTCGAATCCCTAATTCTGAGCTCACACTCGCGGGCAACTTTGATTGCCGCCTTCAATGCCAGGAAGAATATCAAATCCATGCTGGATATTTTGGCTTCCTGGAAGGGGCAAGTGCTTTTCTCCCTATTCGAAGGTCACTCTTCCATAGAAAAGCAGGTGCTCATAGCCATGGGCGTGAGTGATGAAGTGATCTTTTCAAGCCTGAAGGAAGCCTACACCAAGGCTTTGGAACACGCTGATGGCAGGGAAGCGATTTGCTTTTTTGGGAGTCACTATATCGCAACAACCCTTGAAGAGATGTTTAAAGCGGAATAGAAATCCGACGGATCCCTTGCTATTTTTTTTAGTGATTTGAGGTTGGGGTCTGAAGATTCAGTGAGAATTGAAGCAGGGGATTGTGTCAAAACGCTGGTGTCTGACCTGGATCACACACCGAAATAATAATTTAGATTTTTAATTGACAAGGTATAGGGCGGGATTAAATTCTTGTCGCTATTCAAAAGCTGAATATGCTAAATCAAACTCCCGGATATAATTTTTCACAGAATATTTAATAAATCATCAATTACAAAAGAACGGGTCTATTTCAATGAGTTTTACCATTATGCAACTTCAAAATATGAAGTTGAAAGAGTTGGCGGATATTGCACAAGAGTTGGCAGTCCCAGCTATTACGGGTCAGAAGAAGATGGATTTAATCGAAGCAGTCATCGAAGCCCAGACTGAGAGCGAAGGGATGATGTTCTCCAAGGGTGTCCTGGAGATTCTTCCAGATGGATATGGCTTCCTTAGAGATGCGGATAATAATTATCTTGCTGGTGCCCACGACATTTATGTATCCCCTTCACAGATCAAGCGATTTGGATTAAGGACCGGTCAGATTGTCTGGGGTCAGGTTCGTGCTCCCAAGGACAATGAGCGATATTTTGCCCTCCTGAAAATTGAGGCGATTAACTACATGAATCCTGAAGAGGGTCGAATTGTACCTCAGTTTGACACGCTCACTCCGCTTTATGCAGAGCACAAATTAACTTTGGAGCGGGGACCAAAGAGTTATTCCATGCGCGTGATGGATTTATTAAGTCCCGTGGGCAAAGGCCAGCGTGGTCTTATTGTAGCACAGCCCAAAACGGGAAAAACGATTTTACTCCAGGATATTGCTAATTCTATTATAGCGAATCATCCTGATGTCACGCTTATCGTACTGCTTATTGATGAACGGCCGGAAGAAGTTACAGATATGCGTCGCATGGTTGATGCCGAAGTCATTGCATCTACTTTTGATGAACCACCAGAGCGCCACGTACAGGTAGCGGATATGGTGCTGAATAAAGCAAAATGTATGGTTGAGTTTGGCAAGGATGTCGTCATTCTCCTGGACAGTCTTACTCGCCTCGCGCGAGCTCACAACGCTGTTATACCTCACAGTGGTAAGATTTTATCTGGTGGTATTGATTCCAATGCCTTGCATCGTCCCAAAAGATTTTTTGGTGCTGCCAGAAACGTAGAACATGGTGGTAGTTTAACCATTATGGCTACTGCACTGATTGAAACTGGATCTCGCATGGATGATGTGATTTTTGAAGAATTTAAAGGTACTGGTAATATGGAGCTTGTACTGGACCGTCGACTCAGTGATCGCAGAATTTATCCTGCAATCGACATCAATCGATCTGGTACAAGGAAGGAAGAATTACTCCTAAGCAAGGCCGAGTTATCAAGAGTTTGGATATTGCGTAAATTGCTAAACGAAATGACGCCTGTTGAAGCAATGGAGTTCCTGCTGGAGAGAATGCAGAGATCTGAGACGAATAAAGAATTTATTCAGTCGATGAATTCCTGATTTAGTAATTCTCAAATATTCACTTATTCGGGCGTGGAGCTTTATCCACGCCTTTTTTTCATCTAAATATGGTGGGAAAATATATAAGTCGATATTGCGGATCTGCATCCAGCTTTCCCTTGCCAAGAGTAGGGGGTCGCCGATATATTGCGCGGCTTTTTATGGAGAGAAAGAGAGAAATGACATTTACCAAAAGAATCAATGCTTTACAGCCCTCAGCGACCATGGTTGTAATTGAAGCTGCCGCACGTCTTAGAGAGCAGGGAGTCGATGTAATCTCCTTCGGTGCTGGAGAGCCGGATTTTGACACGCCGGATCATATTATCGCAGCTGCCAAAAAAGCTCTTGCAGATGGAAAAACACGTTATACCCCTGGCTCAGGCACAAATAGCTTGAAAAAAGCCATTACACAAAAATTGAAAAAAGACAATAATCTTGATTATGAGCCGAAGCAAATCGTTGTCTCAAACGGCGGGAAACATTCATTGTTCAATATAATGATGACCCTGTTCGATGAGGGAGATGATGTTATTATCCTCACGCCGTATTGGGTTACCTATCCTGAAGTTGTCAAGCTCAGTGGCGCAAACCCTGTTTACGTGGAAACACGAGAGGAAAACGGTTTTCAGGTGACCCGCGAAAATCTGTCAGCCGTAATAAGCAAGAATAGCAAGGGAATTATTGTCAACACACCCTCGAACCCCAGTGGTGCAGTTTTAAATCGAGAGAGCCTTCAGACAATTGTGGACCTGGCAAATGAACATGATTTGTGGATCATCAGTGATGAATGTTATGAAGCTCTGGTGTATGATGGGGAACATTTAAGTCTGGCCGGTTTTGAAGGTGCCTATGAACGAACGATCACAGTTCAGACAATGTCCAAGGCATTTGCAATGACTGGTTGGCGTATGGGATATACCGCTTCCACTCCTGAATTAGCATCTGCAATGGGCAAGTTTCAAGGGCAGGCGACGGGTTGCCCCAACTCCATTGCACAATATGCCTCTGAAGTCGCACTGACTACAGAAGCGACTTTCCTGGCGGGTTGGAGAAAGCAATTTATTGAACGACGCAACTATATGGTCTCGACACTGGATAGTATGTCTGGCATCAGTTGTCTTCTGCCGGAAGGGGCTTTTTATGTTTTTCCTAAAATTTCAGGTCTGTTTGGGAAAAAAGCGGGAGCGTTTGAAATTAAGAATGACTTGGATCTGACAAAATATTTGCTAGATGTTGCTCATATTACTGTTGTTCCAGGCTCTGCATTTGGAGCCGCGGAACATGTAAGATTGTCCTATGCTACATCGATGGACGCGATAAAAACGGGTTTAGGCAGGTTTGCCGATGCCGTTGCTAAATTGAATTGACGAAGGGAGTTATTATAAATGAAACCAGGAATCCATCCTAAATACGAGCTAAACAAGGTTTCTTGTGCTTGTGGAAATACTTTTGAGACTTTTACCACAGTCGGTGAATTGCATCTTGAAATTTGTAACGCTTGCCACCCATATTTTACGGGAAAACAAAAATTGCTCGATACGGCTGGCCGTATTGACAAGTTCCGCAAAAAATATGGCGCAACGGAAAAAGCCTAACAAATCATCTCTCATATTGATTTGATGCCCAAAAGCGCCTTTCGCGTTTTCATTCAGGCATTTCTCACCGCTCAGCAAACCATATTGGTTGGTGGGCAGGCCATTATAGAAGGTGTAATGATGCGTGTGCCAGGTGCATATGCCATTGCAGTGAGAAATCCCAGGGGTGAAATCGTAACCAGACGTCAAGAATTTACATCCATCGTAGAACGGGTTGCTATATTTAAAAAGCCCGTTTTACGAGGGATGGTTGCTCTTTTCGAGTCCATGAAAATGGGAATTAAAACCTTAAATGAGTCAGCTGAGATTGCATACGAAGAGGACACTTCCAAGGAAATGAGTTTCAAAGATAAGGTCTTTTCCTTTTTAGGAACACTCCTGGCTCTGGGAATTGGCTTGGGTCTGTTCTTCGTCACTCCACTCTTCGTAACTGGCAATCTGCTTCACCTTTCAGAAACAGCCTTTACCTTTAATGTGGTGTCAGGTCTGATCCGAATTGTCTTATTCCTGACCTATCTTTGGGGTATTTCTCTCATGGATGATGTGAAACGTCTTTTTCAGTATCATGGTGCAGAGCATAAAGCAGTTTACACTTTTGAGGCTGGAAAACCTTTAGATATTGAATCTGCCAGACCTTTCCCAACCCAGCATCCGCGTTGCGGGACAAGTTTTATATTTATTGTCCTGCTTTCATCTATCCTCATGTTTGCAATTATAGACAGTATTGTAAAACTGTTTGTGGGTGAGATGAATCTGCAGATACGTCTTTTGACACACTTGCCCCTGATTCCAATTGTAGCAGGGTTTTCATATGAAGTGTTAAAGTTATCCTCGAAATATCGTCATATCGCATGGGTCCGCGCTTTAGCAGCTCCAGGACTTTGGTTGCAGAATATTACTACCAGTGAGCCAGATGATGAGCAGCTGACGGTTGCCCTCGAGTCTCTGAAACATGCTTTCGGAGATGATCTGGAAAAATATCAAGGGAAAACGTACCTCGCTGAGGCCATTGAGTAATGTTACTGGAAAAACTCCCTCCCATTCGGGAAAAGTTCAAACTACTTGAAGGACAGTTATCAGATCCAGAACTCATGGCTGACAATCGCAGATATGCAAAAATTGCCCGTGAACACAAGGGACTGGCCAGAATTCTAAAAGCTTTCCACAGCTACGAAATTCTGATGCGAAATATCGATGAAGGTGAAATCATCCTTCAGGGCGACGATGATGAGCTAAAAGAAATTGTTCGTGATGAACTCGCTGATTTTCTTGAAGAGAAGGCCAAACTCGAAGATGATCTCAAGATTCTTCTAATCCCCGATGATCCCCTGGATCATGGGGCAGCCATTCTTGAAATACGTGCAGGTGCTGGTGGGGATGAAGCGGCTCTTTTTGCTTCGGATCTGGTGCGGATGTATTTGCGATACACCGAAATTATGCATTGGAAGCACGAGTTTATTACTCTGAATGAGCTGGGTGCTGGCGGTATCAAGGAAGCCATTATGCAGATCACAGGTGAATCTGTTTATGGCACCCTCAAGTTTGAAAGTGGCGTACATCGCGTTCAGCGCATTCCTCAAACAGAATCCAGTGGCCGTATTCACACCTCTGCAGCTACGGTTGCAGTCCTCCCGGAGGCTGAAGAAATCGATGTTGAAATTAACAGTGGCGATTTAAGAATAGATACCTTTAGAGCCAGTGGCGCCGGTGGTCAGCACGTCAATAAAACTGAATCTGCAATTCGCATCACACACCTGCCCTCTGGAATGGTTGTCTCTTGCCAGGATGAATCTTCACAGCACAAAAACAAAGATAAGGCGATGAAGGTTCTGCGCGCTCGACTATTGGCCTTTGAAAACGAAAAACAAAATAGCCAGGTTGCTGCAATGCGCAAGACTCTGGTCTCAACTGGCGATCGCAGTGCAAAAATTCGCACCTATAATTATCCTCAGGGTCGGGTAACGGATCACCGTATCAACCTGACTTTGTACAGACTTGAAGAAATTACCAATGGTGATCTTACAGAACTTCATGAAAAACTTGTGGCGGCGGAGATGGTCAACAGACTGGAGTTACTCTGAGTATGGCTTCATCTCGTTCAATGCGAACATGGCGGAAATTTCACCGCTACGCCTTTGGATATAGTAAATGGATCAGCCTCATCTGCGTAATATTGTTAGTGGTGATTTCAGTGACCGGTATCCTCCTTGTTCATCAAAATACTTTGAAATCCATTCAAACTGGGAGAGTCCCATTAAGTATTTTGCCAAATCATTATGAAACACGTTTGGAACAAACGCGTGAAAGACAGGGAACCAGTGAGGTTTTTGCAGCAGAGGAGAGTGTTCCCATGCGCTGGATTATCCTGGATCTGCACACTGGCGATTTTTTTGGCAAATATGGATTTGTACTGTATGACCTGCTGGCTGCAATAATGCTGGTTCTGGGGAGTACTGGGATCTATATGTATTTTAAGATTAGAAAGAATAGTATTTTATAAAAGGAGAGTATGATGTTAAGAGGGAAAGTGTGTGTTGTTTTAGTTGTATTGAGCATTGGGTTGATGGCCTGTAGCTCTGACAACATGAATGGAACGGGTGAGCAATATGGTCAAGGTGTTACCTTAGACAAAGCCATTCCGATCAGTGATGTTTTTACGCAGATGAATGAATTGAACGGTCAAGTTGTCCGGGTGTCAGGGACTGTTAATGATCTGTGCAAACATAAGGGCTGCTGGATGCAGGTTAGTGATGGAAATAATGTCCTCACGGTCCGCTTTAAGGATGAGGCTTTTATCTTGCCGGCAACAGCTGCTGGACGGAATGTGGATTTCGAAGGATTATTGATTGCTGAAAAGATTTCCAACCCTTTAGGGACTCACAGTGCCTGTGCAGAGGGTGGTGAGCATGGTGGAGAGGGAGCCTGTGAAAGTGAAAGAGCAGAAGCTACGATAAAAAAAGTGGCAGATATGCGCTATACAATGGTTTCTACCGGTCTTGTTTTGCTATAATAAATTGGGACTCTCTGTAACGATTAAATAGGAAGTGCATCTAATCATACGCGAATTGACAATTGAAGAGACGCCTGAATTGATTCAGGCCGCCCGGGATGGGGATCGCAAAGGACAATCACAACTGGTGATGATGTATTCTGCACGTATCTACAATTTGGGCTTGCGTATGCTGCGAAATAATGAAGATGCGGAAGATATGCTTCAGGAAACTTTCATTACGGCATTCCGAAAGATCGAATCTTTTAAGGGTAGTTCCAGTTTTTATACCTGGATTTATCGAATTGGGGTAAATATCGCTCTAGGTAAATTGAGGAAACAAGCTAAGATGCATGTTAGTTATTCGATTCAAGAACCTGATTTTGAAAATCTACATGGCCTGGAAATATCGGAGTGGCCAGATTACATCGAAACCAAGATTTCGGATGAAGAATTCAAGATTGCACTAAAAGTTGCACTGGATGATCTTGACGAAAAGTATCGATCTGTCTTTGTTCTAAGGGATCTTGAGGAATTATCAACTGCAAAGACAGCAGAAATACTCAAGCTTTCTGAGAGCAATGTTAAGGTTAGATTGATGCGGGCCAGATTGTTTTTGCGTGACCGGATGAGCACAATTCTTAAACGTGAAGGTTGGCTAGTTTAATGAGTCCTAAACATGATGTAGAGCTTCAGAAGAAGATTTGCATGGATTTTGGTGCAGATCTGGGCTCTGAATTGTGTATAGAGGTGGGCTTGCTCATGGAAGAATGCCCTGAGTGCAAAGTCTATTATGATACGATTCAACGTTCCATAAAATTGTACAAGGTAACTGAAAATGAGTGTGAGTTACCGGAACCCGTATCAGAACGTCTCTTCAAAGTCCTAAACTTAGATAAATTGATGAAGGACCTCTAATCTTGGCAACAACAATGGCTCCGGCTAAAAAAGTTATTATGTTTACCACCCCGACCTGTTCGCATTGCACTACTGCGAAGCGGTATCTTCGTGAAAAGGGGATAAAGTTTAAGGAAATTGATGTGAGCAGGGATCAAAAAGCTGCTCAAGATATGGTACGGAAAACTGGCCAGCAGGGGGTCCCTCAGTTGTGGATCAATAATAGCCCTGTGGTGGGTTTCGATAGAAATAAAATTAATAGTTTATTAGGTGTATAGGAGAAAAAATGAAAATTCAACCTTTAGATGATCGTGTGTTAGTAATGCCTGCTGCCGAAGAGGAGAAAACCGCTTCAGGTATCATTATTCCAGATACGGCAAAAGAAAAACCACGTCGCGGTACTGTTGCTGCAGTTGGTAATGATGAAGAGCTGCGAGAGCTCGTCAAAGAGGGTGATGTCATCCTTTATGGCAAATATGCTGGTGATGAATTATCCTATGATGGAAAAGATTACTTAATTCTTAATCGTAGTGATATTCTAGCCAAGCTTAGCTAAATCAGCATTATCATGCTTTGAAAGGGGAGTCTTCGGGCTCCCCTTTTTTTTGCTATTGCGGATCGGTCTCACAGCTCTATTCCATAGGACTATTCAATAACTACTGCACATTTTTTGTCACTTCTATGAGAATCTTACCTCCAAGAAGTGCCGAATTAAGGTCGGTTCCAAAAAGGGGAATTCATGAACAAGAAATTTGTTATTATTGGCGGAGATGCTGCAGGTATGAGTGCCGCCAGCAAGATTAGAAGGATTCAAACTGATGCAGAGTTGATCGTTTTTGAAAAGGGTCAGCACATCAGTTTCGCTGCTTGTGGAATTCCCTACTGGATTAGTGATGTTGTGGAAGATGGGAACAAGCTGGAAGTCCTCACTGCAGAAGTAGCCAGGAATAAGCGAAACATTGATGTTCGGCTGGCACACGAGGTGACAAGAATCGATGCGTCCAGGAAATTTGTTAGCGTTCACAATCATGAAACGGATGAACAATTCGACGAATCTTATGATGTCCTACTCATCGCTACTGGCGCTAGTGCCATTATACCCCCTATCCCAGGTATTGATAATCCAGGAGTCTTCAGTCTTCGCTCACTCCCAGATGGGCGAAAAATTAAAACTTTTCTTGAGAGCAATAATGTGACCCATGCGACCATCATTGGAGGTGGATATATCGGACTGGAAATGGCCGAGTCCTTCCGCCATCGGAACATCGCAGTCACGATTGTTGAAATGGCTGATCAGCTAGCCGCGACCTTTGACAAAGATATTCTTGAAAACGTAACGGAGCATATAATTGAAAAGGGTGTTGATCTTCGCCTCAATACGAGAGTTGTTTCAATTGAGAGTTCTCAAAATGGGCTGGAAATAATTACATCAGAAGAACTTATTCACACTGATCTGGTCCTTATTTCTACTGGTGTTCGACCCAATTCGAAGCTGGCTGAGGATGCCGGAATAACCCTGGGTGTAAGGGGTGCCATAGGTATTGATGAACATATGGAAACAAGTATTGCAGGTATCTTTGCCGCTGGAGATTGTGCTGCACATAAGCATCTCGTTTTGAATACAGATGTCTGGATACCACTGGCTCCCACAGCAAACCGCGGAGGGCGCATTGCTGGAGAGAATATGGCGGGCATGGCAAGTCGATTCAGGGGAATATTGGGAACAGCTGCGATAAAAGTTTTTGATTTTACCATCGCACAAACAGGTCTGACCGAGCTTCAGGCAAATCAGTCGAGGCTGTTTGGTGAAATAGAAACAAGTACGATTACAGCAGGCAGCAGAGCTCATTATTATCCCGGTTCAACCCAGGTAACGATCAAACTGGTTGTGGAAAAATTATCAAAAAGATTGCTTGGTGCCCAAATGGTTGGGAGAGCAGATATAGCAAAAAGACTGGATGTGCTGGCGACTGCCATTACGGCAAAAATGACTGTGGAAGATATTGCAATGCTGGATCTTAGCTATGCCCCTCCAATTGCGCCAGTATATGATCCTATCCACATCGCTGCTAATGTGGCTAATAAATAGGTCGAGGCATGAAAATCATGGGGATTCCAAATGATTACTAAAGAAATGCTGATCGAAGATCTGGTAGCTGATTATCCTCGCCTGATCGGTCCGCTCAGAGTTGAAGGAATCGTCTGCCTGGCTTGTGGGGAAGCCTTGTGGGGAACACTTGAGGCTCAAGCCTCGGAGAAGGGGATCGACAATATCGATGAGATCATCGCAAGGATGAACAGTTTGATTGGCGATCTTGATTGATAAAAAATTGAATCGCAGGTATTGAAGGAGCATATTATTTGGCTGATCCCTTGCTTGTGGTTGCTACAAAATATTAAGGTGAATTAAAATGTCAGAAGTGAAGATACAACAAGTTAGCGGGTCAACATTTGCTGCCCGCGGGTCGTCAAACCATTGGCTGGTCATGGATATTCCAGTCCAAAGAGGTGGGTCAGGAGCTGCCAGCAGTCCTATGGAGCTCATCCTGTTTGGCCTGGGTGGTTGTACTGCAGTTGATGTGGAGAGTATTCTGAAAAAAATGAGGGTCGCAGTCGAGAACATTGAAATCGATATTGTTGCCGAGAGAGCGGATTCTCATCCTAAAGTTTATACCAGGATTGACATGACCTATCATTTTTATGGAAAGGATCTTTCGCCCAAAAGATTGGAGAAGGCCGTAAAACTTTCCAAAGATTCATACTGCTCGGTTAGCGCTATGCTCGCCAGTACAGTTGAGATCAATGCCATTATTGAGAATCATAATACAGCATGATTCATCGACTCATCGCATATTCGCTTATAGTGTTAGGAACGGGAGGAACCATCTACATGGGGGTAGAGGGTATCTATGGGGATCAGTATGATGTGCCCTCAATGAGCATTGAGTCATTTAGCCGACAACTCAGTGACTCAGATGATCTTATCTTAATTGATGTTCGAACAGCTTCAGAAATTAAGGCAAACCCTGCACCCTGGCCCAATGCGATTCACATACCTTTGCTTAACCTGGAAGAGCGGTGCATGGAACTGACGGTTTATGAAGATAAGGTCCTGGTACTATTGTGCCCGACTGGGAATCGATCTCGCCAGGGAGCAAGGCTGCTAAGGCTGGCTGGATTCGATGCGATTTATTTGAAAAATGGAATGTTTGGCAAACCAGCAGAAAATTAGATATGATCATTGGTTAATCATGCAAAGCGTAGGGCTTGATGCTGAGATGGGATAGGGCCCTGGGGTTCTTGGCTTTCCGGAAATTCTGATACTTGACAATAGATTTTGACCTCCGCTGAAAATCCCTTATGTTGTCGGTCGTCTCAAATCGCTAATCTGGTCCATCCAAATGGGGAGCCTAACATAGCAAGTGGGTCACAACTTTGCCAAAGATCCAGGGGGGATACAAGCGAAAGGAAGTGCTACCATGTTAACAAAAACTATGAAAATACTGGCCATGGTATTGGGACTGATCAGTCTCACATTTTTCAGCAGCTGTGATGAAAACGTCCCTGAGGATGCAGCAGAAATCTTAGTAGAGTATGGCGCTAAACCTGATTCAATACCTACTTTTGCTCAGATAAACCTCTATGCGGATGATAGCCCCTTCAATAGCCTGATTGGCGATAATCCTAGTATTGATGCCAATAATGATGCATTGATATTAAAGCTGATAGAAGGCGGTGATTTTCTAATCACGGTGAAAAGCTTTTCCTCACCTGTGTATATCGCAGATGAAACAAGTCCCGTGTATAACGTGAATATTCCATGCGGCGAAAGCTGGGGCATGGAAGTTAGCCAGCTGCTCAATGTGCCTATTCCTGACAGTGCTGAACCTGCTTTCGATGGCGCAGCAGGTGATCCAGTCCCTTCTGGCTGTGCTGAAGGATCGGATCTGGATAATCACATGGTTGTATTAGACCTGGTAAATCGCTGTGAGTATGATTTTTGGCAAGCTCGAAAGACAACCCTGGGTTGGTACGCTAGTTGGGCGGGCAGTATCAGTTTGGATAGCGATGGCATCTATCCACATGGCTTGAGCACGCGCGGTTCTGGATTTGCCTTCCTGGGTGGTGTAATCTGGCCTGATGAACTCCATTTGGGTCGAATCGATCATGCCCTATCATTTAATCATCCCTATACAAAATCAGGTGGACCGGTAGCACCTGCCACTGACAGTGATGGTGAAATTAATCAGGCTGATGCTATCCCGGAGGGCGCCTTATTGCAATTAAATCCGGACCTTGATCTGGGAACCCTTGGTCTTACACCTTTTGAAATGACCATTGCCATTGCACTTCAACGTTATGGTATGTATTTAGTTGATAATGGGAGTAGTGGTGTTGGATTGTACGCTATTGACCCCAAGAGTGTAAATGGAAACCCCTATGCTGGTGTTTTGCCAGACGAGGATTGGCCACTATTATCCAATATTCCGCTGGATGAATTTAGGGTTTTGGAAATGGGACCTCAAAACGGTAATTATCAGAATGAACTTGAACTCGTTGAAAGCGGATGTGCTTCCTATGGCGCAGTGGCTCAAAATGAAAAGACAAATTATTGATCATCAATTATGGAAAGTGTGAACATTGAATAAAAGATACATCAAAATGTTATCAGGTTTGGCACTCGGAGCTATCCTCGGTTTTGGATATTACAGCTATATTGGCTGCGCCTCTGGTACCTGTGCGATTACCTCAAATCCGTACATCAGCACTGCATACGGGGCCATGATGGGTCTGGTTTTTGCATGGCCAGCCAAGGATGAAGAAACAAAAAGTGATAATGGAGAAAATGAGCAATCCAGCTAAAATAATCGCCACACTGATGCTGACGGTATCAGCTCTTTTTGGACAAAATAACAATTTTGAATTTGTGCAGCACGATACGGCCTATTCAGGAAGCGAAGAATTTGTTGTCCTTGAAGGTGATATCTTCAGTTTATCTGATGCAGCTCAGTCCATCACTGTGACACGGCTTACCCATGAAATTCCCAGCACCTGGATAAATTCGTTCTGCGTGGGTCCAGCCTGTTTACCACCTTTTCTCGATACATTTACCTTTGAACTGGCTGCCAATGATACTGCCCTGTTTACTCTCGACACTTATCCAAATGGAGAAGCCGGTGTAGGCTCTTGGACCATCTTCGCTGTAGATTCCTCAACCATGGAGGTTGACTCGGTCCAGATTAACATGGAGGTTGTGACAGTTTCAGTCGACAATGCTTACGAAAAACCTGCCACTTTCGAACTTTCTGATACATACCCCAACCCGACCAATGCATGGGTAAATTTTGATCTTCTGCTTGAACAGAGTGGTGATTATTCAGTGGTTCTTTATGCCCTGGATGGTCGAGAAGTTTTATCGCGAAAGTATTCACTCCAGGCGGGGGAAAACCATCTTCAATGGGGACTCAATGGCCTACCCTCTGGTAATTATATTGTTCGTGCTACGGGTTCTGGTCACACCGTTTCCCGGAAAATAAGTGTGATTAAATGACCCGCATTCTGACAGTCCTATTGCTCGTGGCCATTGCCTTTGGTCAGGAAAAAAACTTACCCCAGGTCAATCTTAAAGATTTGAAGAACAAAACGCTAAGTCTTGAAAAGATCGTAGAAGGCAAACTTACGCTTATCAATTTCTGGGCAACCTACTGTGTGCCTTGTCGAAAAGAGATGAAGCACCTAAATCGAATTAGCGAAACCTATGCTGACAAAAATGTTCAAGTTGTTGGCATCTCAATCGATGATTCCAGAACCGTGGGTCGTGTAAAATCTATGGTCAAGTCTCAGAAACTTGAATACACTATTCTTCTGGACACGGAGCAGAAGCTCTACAAAAATTTTAATACATCTGCCATGCCTTTTTCCATACTGGTTAGCCCCGATGGTAAAATTCTTTGGGAACACACCGGTTATCTCCCCGGGGATGAAGCACAGATGGAAGCTGAGATAAACAAAGCCCTTTCATTACTTTCTAAACGCAGCTGAACAACAATTTGTTATTTGCGGCTAGAAAATTTATCCTAATCGCATTACCCTTGAGCCTTCTGGCTGAAGGCGTTTCCTGGAACATCGGTCTGCTTTCCAATTATGGTCGCGGTAAGCAGGTTGGAACAGATTATAACTATTTGGAAAATTTTGTTAGTGGATCAGTTGAATTTGGTCAATGGTACCTCGATCTTAGTATTGAATCCAGTCAACCTCCAGAATACGGTTATACTTATCAGGGATTGGATAGAATTTACCTCAGCTATATCGGTGATTCGCGCTCCGTTGAGTTTGGCAATATTTCCGCTGTTTTTGGCCGTGGTCTTGCCCTCAATCTTGATGAAAATCGAGCCATAGATTTTGATAACGAAATTATGGGTATCAGATTCTCTTCTGTATTTATGAAGAACCATGAGCTTGACTTTGTGGCTGGAGTGAACCACAACTATCGATTTTATTCTCCGAGTTCTGAATTGAGAGAACCCGATGGGCAGGCGGATTATGAATTGGCTGGTTTGGAAGCCACTCTCAATAGTCAAAGTGGCCTCTGGTCACTTTCGCCTTATCTGCTTATTAGCCAGCTTAGATCAGATTATCTCTGGAATGAGTTGGACCCCTCAATCGGAAAGGTATCCATTGACACCGTAACCCAGACTGTGAATGCTATTCAAGGTGGTTGGGGGCAATCTATTTATGGCGACAGTTGGGATTTGTACATTGAGTATACCCATACTTGGAAAGCTTTTGACTATCCCCTGGTGAGCCAGGAGTCTGAGCAGTCAGAGGATGGTCTCACCCTGCTTAATCATTCTGTAGAATACACAAAACCCGGCCAGGCATTAAACATGCAAATCAATTGGTTCCCCGAATGGTTTACGGCTATGTTTGAATATAAGCGCTACTTAAATGGACCGGAGTCTGCATCGCAAAAACGTGATCCAATGCTTCTGGCGAGTAAACCCTTACCCTGGCAAATGGGTCCAACAGGTGTTCGTGAACATGATATAAGTCTGCTTGGCAATGTGACTCACCCCGTTGATTACGGAGATGAGCTGGGGTGGAATTTTGAGCTCCGCAAAGCATTGAATGATCAATTGTCTATGGTATTAAATGCTGCCCAAATTTCAAGTTCAACAGCAGGTGATCCAGGCTTTCTTCCGGAGCAGGATATCAGTCTTAATCCCTGGCAGGAATACTACGCAGAGTTTGAATATTCTGGTTCTGTGTTTTACCAGAGAGTTCTCCTGGCTTATACCCGGTCAGTCTTGAGCGGGCAATCAGCCGCAGAAATTGTGGAGCATTATACGCTTGTACCTGCCTATTTCTCCTGGCATCCAAATGAAAATCTCGTGTTTTCGACCGTGGTTGAGCTTCAGTCTTCTAAAGTCTCGGGTGAGGTGTACGGCGGCAGTGTTATAGAGGGACATGAATTTACGAGTGGTCATTTTATTGCCAGTACCGATTATGCACATAAGTATTCAGTTTCACTCATCTGGGATATCAGCACTGACCCCAGTTTAAGCGAAGGAAGTGAAGAATCTCAGAACTGGATTAGTGCTGAGCTCTCCATAAAACCGATGGATGGCTTGTGGATCAGGACATCCTATGGTAAGGAAAAGGGCGGGGTCAGGTGTACAGGCGGCGTCTGCCGTGTACTTAACCCATTTGAAGGCTTTCGTTTATTCATGGAGTGGAGATTATGAAATATTTTCTGCTCTCCCTTTGTGCTGCATTCATATTTGACTCTTGCCAGTGGGCTCCCGCTGAAATAGACATCGATGTAAAATCAACCTTCAGTAGAATCAATATTGCAGTGGGTGATACAGCCCAATTAGACATTAATGGCTTTGATTTTTATCCATTCAGCGGCGTGGACCCTGATGTGGTTGAGATTCTGGTGGAGACTTCAAATGAGGGAGTTGGACATTTTCAGTTCATTGGTATTGCCGCAGGACAGCTCGATATTTCAACAAAATACAGTCCATTTTCACATGATGAGACAGCCATCTATTACATTAATTTGAACATAAGCGAGGGGATTCCACTGGCACTTTACATCGGTGAGCCGCTACTTTTGAATCTGGGTGACTATTTTGATGAGTCTCTCCTAAGCGAACTAGATTCAATCAGTTTGTTGAGTACTGATGGTTCTGAGATACCCCTGGTTGACTTCGAAATTGATGTTGAGTTGAAACGTATCACACTGCTGGGGGTTAGACCGGGTTTTAACGAATATCAGGTCGTGATGTACGATGGGGTTGGTATTCAGATCGCGCCCTTGCTACTTGAGTGTGACATAAAAATCAGAAATTTTGTCCTGGCTGAAATGTTTACAAATTCTGGCTGCGTTAATTGCCCCCAGGCGAATGGTTATCTTGATAATATTTATGATGCTCGGAGCGATCAATTAAATGTGGTTCGTTACCATGTGAGCTGGACAGATCCCAATGACCCTATGAATTTATACAATCCCTCTGAAGTGACGGATCGAGTGCTCTATTACAATTCGTTTCTAGCACCTAGTTTTATCGTAAATGGTGTTCTCATTAGCAGTCTTGATGAAAATGATTGGGTTAATCGAATTATCTCTGCTGCATCTTCCGAAGCTGTGTTGTATCTCTCACCAATTGATGTCCAGGAAAGCAACGATAGCCTGTTTCTGGATTTTGATCTGGAAACTTTTGGTGTTGAACTTGGGTCCATGACCTGTTGGTCTTTGGTGTTGGAAGACAGTATTGAGTTTGCTGGCTCAAATGGCGAGGATCTGCACATGCAGGTCATGCGCGATATGAGCTCCTCAAGTTTGGCAGGCAGTGAGAGTGCTTTTACCATTCAGCACAGCTTGAAAAAACCAGACGATTTTGGAGCTGGGCAGCTTATGAGTTTGCTCGTCTTTGTCCAATCCGATGCTGACAAATCCATCTTACAATCACGCAAACATTTCCTGTATTGAGATCCGAATATGTCCGACTATCACCCATTTTTCGTTCATTTCCCCATAGCAATTTTATTAGTGGCTGCTGCCTTTGACCTTTTTGCTGTTCTAAAGCAGCATGAGCAGAGCACATCCACAGCATTCTATTTACAATTAATGGCTGGAATATCAGCCCTGTTTGCAGCAATTAGCGGGAGCTTTGCAGAAACGGCCATCCAGAAACAGGAGCTCTTGAGTCTTGCAGTAGCTGAGACTTTTGGGAAGCATGTTTCGATGGCTAATGCCACCGTCTGGATCATTATGATCGTGATCCTGGGTCGCAGTTTCGCGATTTTAGAAAAGAAAAAATGGGCGACCAGGGGTTGGGTGTTTCCATCCATTAGCTTATTACTGGCAGCGCTTGTCCTGGTGACAGGTCTTCTGGGAGGTGAGCTCAGTCAAGAGATCCTAAGGTATTTCATGCAAAACTAAGCTGCTGCTGTGGGTTGTGCTAGCGTTCAAGAGCGCGACCGCTTTTTCAAAAAAGTCCACGTCCGAGCGGCGACGATTATTATCAGTTAATTTCCCCAAGCCAACAAACCCCTCTTGCAGATGTATTGGTGCCGTTTATATTACATACCGACCAGTCGGTATGTAGATTCTTAGATAAAGTTTAAGGCCCTTAGATGACAGAGAGACGACCAAGCTCAGAACGCAGAATTGAGATTCTAGAAGCAGCCCTGACCATTTTTATAAAGAAGGGCTACTCCGATACACGGATGGATGATATTGTTCAAGAAATTGGCTTGAGCAAAGGTGCTATTTACCACCATTTCCAAAGCAAAAGGGATTTGTTTATTGCTCTCATAGAGCACTGGATGGATCAATTCTCGGCAATTGAGCGTGGAGAAAAAATGCGAGCGAAGCCTTCAACTGAAATTATTAAGGAGATTGCACGGTTTACGGCTAAAGTGTTCAAGCGCAACCCTAATTGGTTTCTGGTTGAACCTGAAATATGGGCATTTGCCAATCGTGATAAAGAAATAAATGAGTTGGCAAGTCAACTGTATTCCCGGGTGTTATCCGAATTTGAGGCACTGATCAGGAGAGGTATTGAATTTGGTGAGTTCAGAAACGTTAATGCACGGATGATAGCCATGTCAATCATGACTTCCCTGCATGGGATGATCTGGTTTGTACTCTTTAAGCCCAACGATTTTTCGCTTGAGGAATATGTCGAACTGAATATGGAATTAATTCTGAATGGCATCGCCTTTCAGGATTCATGATGAATAAAGATTTATCAAAAGAAGGAGAATGAGATGGGGAAGGGTGGCACATTTTTAACAACCCCTTTTGGCGTAGATGAAATCTTCACCAGAGAAAAATGGAGTAACGACCAGAAAGAGTTTTTTGCTGCAATTCAGGATTATGGGCGTGAAGCAGTAGCCCCTTTAGCCGAAGAACTTGAAAAACTTGATGAAAAGTTGAGTCGAGAGATCATGGTCCAAATGGGCGAGATGGGAATGCTGGGAATGGATGTCCCGGAAATCTATGGTGGCATGGGTCTGGACAAAACCAGCGCAGCCCTGGCTCTTGAAGCCATGGGTGTTAGCCATAGCTCATCTGTTATGGTCACTGTTACTGATCACACGGGGATTGGATTACTTCCGATCCTCTGGTATGGCAATGATGCTCAGCGCCAAAAATATATCCCGAAGATGATGACTGGCGAATGGATGGGCTCCTATGCCCTCACAGAGCCTGGAGCGGGGTCTGACGCCTTGAACGGGTCTACCACGGCCACCCTCAATGAGGCTGGAACACATTTTATTTTAAATGGCACTAAACAGTGGATTACCAACGGAGGTTGGGCGGACATCGGTGTGGTTTTCGCCAAAGTAGATGGTGATAAACTTACCGCCTTCATTTTGGATCAGGAAACCGAAGGTTGGGGGCGGGGACCTGAAGAACACAAGCTTGGCATAAAAGGTTCGTCTACAACAACTTATCTATTAAAGGACTGCAAAGTACCGATCGAGAATGTGATTGGTGAAGTGGGTAGCGGTCCTGCAGTTGCCTTTAATGTGCTCTACATTGGCAGACTTAAATTGGGTGCGGTTACGATGGGCGGCGCAAAAGAAGCAATAAAAACTGCCCTGGATTATGCGAAAGAACGTCACCAATTTGCTCAACCCCTTACTTCATTTGGTATGATACAGCGTAAATTCGCCGACATGGTTATTCGCTGTTATGAAGCGGATACTATCACGTATCAATCAACTGGATCCATAGATGCAGAAGTTGAATCTTACCCAACAGATGCGCTTGATTATTATGATCATCTCTATGCGGTCATTGAAGATCACGCTATCGAAAATAGCACCAATAAAATATTCTCCTCCGAAGCACTCTGGATTAATGCTGATGATGGACTGCAGGTTCTCGGTGGCTACGGCTTCTCAGAAGAATATCCCTTTGCCCGTCTGCTCCGTGATGAACGGGTGAATCGCATTTTTGAGGGCACCAATGAAATTAACAAGCTGATCATATCTGGGATTGCCATGAAAAAAGCCATCCTGGAAGAGCTCCCCATTCGTGAGCAGGTTCAAGCCCTGGGTAGTGATTGGATGCCAGCTGTAGAAGTTCCCGAGGATCACCCGCTGCACCAAGAAATCAAGGCCGTCGAATTGGGGCGGGGAATCGTTCTGAAAACCCTTGATGAATTGATTCTTAAATATGGACAGGATTTCAAGAATACTCAATTTGAGATTGAAGCATTCGCCAATATGGTCATCGCTCAACAGGTCATATTTAGCGTATTGCGTAGAACTTTGCAACTCGACCCGTCGTACCCTCGTCGCGACGTGGTGGTATCTATTCTCAAAGTTTCAGTTTCGCGAAATCTGGAAACCATTATATCAAATGCAAAGAAGATCCTGCGCCATATCCTTAACGAGAATGACAGGGTTGCCAAGTTGGGTAAACTCGACCTGACAATCAGTGATTTGGCGTATCATGCCGATGTGATTGCCGAGCAGAAACAAGTATTCCAACTCTTACTCAAGCGCGGATTCTATCCGCTCAACGATTAAGAGCATAAAGCATTAGGAGGTTAAATATGAGTGAGAGATATAGTGTTATTGTAGATGCAGTCCGGAGTCCTATTGGGATCAAAAATGGTGAGATGATGGGAATGCGGCCAGATGATATCGCAGCACAGGTCGTGAAGGCTCTGCTGAATCGTAACCCGGGTGTTAAGCCTGAGCTGGTTGAAGATCTGGTTCTGGGTTGCGCCTTTCCTGAGGGAAATCAAGGCATGCTTATGGGGCGCGGAGTGGCTCTCCTGGCTGGCCTCCCAATAACCACTTCAGGAAGTACTGTGAATCGCTTCTGCGGATCATCCATGGATGCTTTACACCAATTAAGCACAGCAATTATGGCTGGCGACAAGGAAATAGGGATTGCTGCCGGTGTTGAGGATATGTTTGGTGTCCCGATGGGTGGTTTTAATCCTGATTTCAATCCCGAGCTTTATGACATGGATTATTACATGGGTATGGGTGAGACTGCAGAAAATCTAGCCCAGGAACTGGGAATTAGTCGAGAGGATCAAGAAGCTTTTTCTATCGCCTCACACACAAAGGCACTGGCAGCGCAAGCTTCCGGAAAGTTTGACAATGAGCTCATAGCCATCGAAATCGAAGGTGTTCGTGTTGAAAAAGATGAAGGTCCCCGAGAACCCAATATCGAAAAAATTCGATCCTTATCCCCTGCCTTTTTGGAAGAGGGTAACATTACTGCAGCAACATCCAGCCCCATCAGCGTTGGAGCATCGGCAATTCTGGTGATGAGCAATACAAAGGCAGAAGAACTGGGCTTAAAGGTGAGGGCTCGAATTATATCCAGAGCGGTCGCCGGTGTAGAGCCCACACTTATGGGTTCAGGACCATTGCCTGCTACCAAAAAGGCGCTTGCAAACGTGGGAATGACAATAGATCAGATGGATGTTATTGAATTGAATGAAGCTTTTGCTGCCCAATCCTTATATGTCATTCGAAAAGGGGAGTGGCCAATGGATAAGATCAATTTGAATGGTGGTGCCATTGCTCTCGGACATCCCCTTGGATGCTCCGGGGCCAGAATCGTGACTACTCTATTAAATGTCATGGAACAAAATGATGCACGCTATGGATTGGCAACCATGTGTATTGGTACTGGGCAGGGTATTGCAACCATAATTGAGAGGGGCTAATTATGGCATTTAAGATTGAGAAGGTAGCTGTTCTGGGAGCTGGCGTGATGGGGGCTCAAATTGCCACCCATCTATCGAATGCCGGTATCCCCAGCTATCTGTTCGATATGAATCAGGACCTGGCCGAACAGGGCTTGGAGGGGATGAAAAATTTAAAACCGAGTCCCGTATACAATCCCAAAACACTGGAATTGATTACACCGTGTAATTATGATGAGCATCTTGAAAAAATCAACGAAGTGGATTGGGTTGTAGAGGTTATCGCCGAAAGACTGGATTGGAAGCAGGGGCTCTTTGAAAAAATTGTGCCTAAACTGAATGCCACAGCCCTGCTCACAAGCAACACTTCAGGTCTAGCTTTGGCGGAAATGGCCTCTGTTTTACCTGACGATATAAAGAAACGATTCTTTATCACTCATTTCTTTAATCCGCCCCGTTATATGAAATTGGTTGAGCTGGTTGGCGGACCTGAGACAAACCGGGATGCCATGCAAAATATGGCTGCATTTCTCGAGGATGATTTAGGAAAGGGTGTCGTCTGGGCAAAGGATACAGCCAATTTTATTGCCAATCGAATCGGTGTTTACGGGATGATGCTGACGCTCAAGCTGGCAAGAGAAAAACAGTTAAATATAACAGATGTTGATGCCCTGACCGGAACCCTGATTGGGCACATGAAATCAGCAACCTTCAGAACTGGTGATGTTGTTGGTCTTGACACACTTGTCCATGTGGCTGAGAATGCCTATGACAAAGGCGAATTAGACGAAGAGCGGGACATGTTCCTGATCCCTGATTATCTACAATCCATGTTGGATAAAGGCTGGTTAGGCCAGAAAACGCAGCAGGGTTTTTATAAAAAGGACGAAAATAGAAACATACTCGCTCTCAATCTGGATACTCTGGAGTACGAGCCATTAGTAAAAAGAAAATTTGACGCAATCAGGGTGTCCAAAAATGAAACCTATCTTCCAGGCAAGTTAAGAAGTTTAGTGAAGATCGATGATGTGGCGGGTAAGTTTCTCTGGGAACTCAATGCGGGAATACTCATCTATTCAGCCAATCGCCTTCCTGAAATATCCGATGATATTGTAAATATCGACAATGCCATGAAGTGGGGCTTTGGCTGGGATTTTGGTCCCTTTGAAGTGTGGGACGCGCTCGGAGTCAAAGAATCAGTGGCTCGAATGCAGGGAGATGGTCGCAAAATTCCAGCATGGATAACAAGCATGCTTCAAAAAGGCTTCACATCCTTTTACGGATTCAATGGAAAAGTAAAAACCTATTATGACCCAGCTAGCGAATCCATGCTGCCTGTCCCAACTCATCTCCTCGCTGTCGATTTTGATGTGATTAAAAAAACAGGTGGATTGATTAAAAAGGATTGGTCCGCCTCCTTAATTGATCTCGGTGATGGAGTGGCTGCCGTCACTTTACACTCCGTGTTACAGCCCACCTTTAATCCAATAGATGGGTCAGTCATCAGTATGTTTGACCAGGCAATTGATTGGGTTCAAGAGAACGGCTATAAGGGATTGGTTATCGCTTCTGAGGCACCTCACTTCTCAGCAGGTGCAAATCTGGCACTGATGCTCAGAGCCATAGATGAAAAAGATTGGGCTGGTCTGGACGCCATGAGTAAAGCCATGCAGGATACGATGCAAAAAATGCGATTTGCTCCCTTTCCTGTTATCGCTGCTCCTCATTCTTTGGCACTTGGAGGTGGTTATGAAATAATGGGTGCCGCAGACAGAATTGTGGCTTCAGCTGAACTCTATACAGGATTGGTTGAAGTTGGAGTTGGTCTTATCCCTGGTGCTGGTGGTAATCTTCGCATGATTATGAAAACCCAGGATCGATATGGCAAAGGCCGAACTGGTGCATTCCAGGTGGCTCAGAAAGCCTTCGAAGCGATTGGATTTGCTAAGATTTCTATGTCTGCTAAACATGCTGTTTCCATAGGTTATCTCACCAAGGATGATACCATTATTGTAAATGGAGACCATCGGGTGACAAGAGCGAAAGCCGAGGTTCTCGCTATGAGCGAGGGGTATGTGGCACCTGCGATGCGAACCGATCTCTTCCTGCCAGGCAAAGGGGGACGCCTGGCGGTGAAGAGCAGCGTAAAGGGTTTTCTGAAATCGGGGAAAATCTCAGAACACGATGCGCTCATTGCTGAAAAACTGGCATTTGTACTCACAGGTGGAGACAGGGGTGGCATTATGAAGCCCCTTGACGAACAATATCTTCTGGACATCGAACGGGAAGCTTTTGTTTCACTTGGAGGGGAAGCAAAGACACGTGCGCGTATTGAATACATGTTGAAACGAGGGAAACCTCTTCGAAACTAATTAGTACCCCCGGTTTTTCGTTTCCCTCCGAAGGGTGCTTACAGTGAAAAGGCGGCAATAATTATTGCCGCCTTTTTGTATTTAATATACAGCTGCTTTAGTTAACTTCGCTACCTGTCATACATTCATAATTATGGTCATGATAAATTTTAAACAAATCAAGGTATTTGGATCAAAAATGAACGCTGAAGAAAAACAACAGATACGAGAACGAATTTATTCAGAGATTGAAAGCGCAAGCGATCAAGTCGCTGAACTTCAAGAGTTGACCCAACCTATCGTACCCGATGCGGCTATAGGTCGCATCTCTCGCATGGATGCAATCAACACAAAAAGTGTGAATGAGCTTTTACTCTCAAAAACGAAGACCAAACTTCAGAAGCTTGAATCATCCCTTTCACATATTGACAATGAGGAGTACGGATTGTGTCGAATATGCAAGACACCTATTCCGCTTGGTCGATTAATGATGCTTCCCGAATCAGATAAATGTGTAGACTGCGCATAGAAAAAGGGGTGTGTCATGAAACGTTTCAACTATTTATGGATTTTACCTCTTATTGTAATGACTTCGTGCTTGCCTAAACCTGAGCTATCAGATAATACGCCTGCAGGCACTTTAGGTGACGATGACCCTTACCTGTGGCTGGAAAAGGTCGAAGGTGATTCTGCTCTCGGTTGGGTTAAGGAACAGAACGCCTTGACCATAGCCGAGCTTGAAGAAGACCCACGATTCACACAATTTGAGAGCGAGGCACTGGCCATTTATGAAGCCAAGGATAAAATCGCATATGCTACCATTCATGGTGATTTTACCTACAATTTCTGGCGGGATGAAGCACATATCCGAGGGCTCTGGCGTCGATCACCTGTAAAAGCCTATCTGGATAATAAACCTGAATGGGATGTTGTTCTCGATTTTGATGAGCTTGCCATGGCAGAGAATGAAAATTGGGTATACAAGGGTGCCAAGGGCTTGCCTCCTGCTTACGATCGATTCCTCATTGAATTGTCTCGCGGTGGCAAAGATGCTGTGGTCGTGAGAGAATTTGATGTCTCCACCAGAAAATTTGTGGATGATGGTTTTAATGTAGCTGAGGCCAAAAGCGATGTCAGCTGGATATCAACCGATAAAGTTTTTGTGGCAACTGATTTTGGTCCTGGTAGCATGACTGAGAGTGGATACCCAGCCTCTGTCCGTGTTTGGAACCGCGGAGAGGATTTGTCTGTAAGCCAGGAAGTGGCCAGAGTTTCTGCAGCAGAACTAGGTGCATGGGGCTGGACTCAGTTCACACAAAATAAACAGTACCGTCTGATTAGTAAGTCCAGGGATTTCTGGTCCCACGAAATCCTCCTCCTCGGTGAGGACAATGAACTCAGAAAATTAGACCTTCCCAATGATGCGGATTTCAAGGGAATCTGGAAGGATCAAATCGTTGCCATTCTTAGGTCAGATTGGCAAGGGTCGGCAAAAGGTAGCCTTGTTGCGGTGGACTTGAAATCAAGCCAGAAAACGGAAATATTTGTACCTGATGCCAGGAGTTCAATCTCTGAAACGAATTTCACAGCTACAAATTTACTTTTAACTATCCAAGAGGATGTAATTGATAAAGTCTATGTAGTGAGTTTTAAAGATACTGCCTGGATTTTGGAAGATCTCTCCTTACCCTTTGGGGGCACGCTTTCCATAAGTGGGGCAAGTGCCCTTAATTCTGATTTTTTTTATACATATAACGACCTGATTACCCCGGTTACTTTGGGATATTATGCGGATGCCTCAAGTAAGCCCAGGCTCGTAAGACAATCGCCTCCACGTTTTGACAGTGAAGGTCTTGAGGTCAATCAGAAATTTGTGACGAGTAAAGATGGAACCAGGGTTCCGTATTTTTTAGTTTCCAGAAAAGATATTAATTTGGATGGAAACAATCCAACTCTGCTCTATGGTTATGGTGGCTTTGAAGTTTCTGAGAAATCCCAATATTGGTCAAAAACCGGAAAGCTTTGGATGGAAAAGGGTGGTGTATTTGCGCTCGCTAATATTCGCGGGGGTGGAGAATACGGGCCTGCCTGGCATCAAGCGGCTTTAAAAACCAATCGCCACAAATCTTACGAAGATTTTATCGCCATTGCAGAAGATTTAATTCAAGAGGGCTATACGCGTCCTGAAAAGTTAGGTATTATGGGGGGAAGTGGGGGTGGACTCCTGGTAGGTAGCGTGTTTACGATGCGACCTGATCTTTTCAATGCTGTTGTGGCTCAAGTACCGCTGTTGGATATGCTTCGTTATCACAAGTTACTGGCTGGAGCCAGTTGGATGGGTGAATATGGAGATCCTGACGACCCGATAGAAGGTGCATATCTGAGAAAATACTCACCCTATCACAATATTTATCCGGACAAAAAATATCCCAACCCCATGTTTACAACATCAACAAAGGATGATCGTGTTCACCCCGGCCATGCAAGGAAAATGGTTGCGCGCATGATGGAGCAGGGACATCCTGTGATGTATTATGAAAATATGGAAGGTGGCCATGCTGCTGGTGCGAATCTGAAACAGTATGCAACCATGGCTGCTATTGAGTTTACTTATCTTCATCGACAGCTGTTTCCTTAGCAATATCGCTAAGGAAATGATCAAACAAGACTTATAATAGGCTTATGCCTGCTTTCCGAAGAACTGTGAAAACACTATTTCAGTCATTGATCTACCCATTATCAATGATGCTGTTGATTTCCTGTGAGGATAGAGAAGCCCCCTCCATAGATATCATCACCCCGCATGCTGGGGCAATCCTCCGACGGGATGTTAAAATTGAAATATCAGCTCAAGACAATGAAGATATTCAATCCATAAAACTCTACCTTAATGATTCGCTTTTCCACGAGTTCACCGGGGAGCCCTATATAGTGACCTGGAAAACTCAGGATTTTGAAAATGGTATCTACGACCTGAAAGGCAAGGCCACTGATGCCAACGGGAATGAAACACTTTCGAAAAGTGTCGAAGTGACAGTTGCCAATACGCTGGTCACAGCCATTTTTTCGAGAAATTGGATCTGTAACGATTGTGATCAAGGGGTCATCTTTGTTACCGGTTTGGATGGAACACTCTTGGGACAGGCAAACTGGACTGGGAATGATACAGTAAGGATGCCTGCTACCTATACTACGCGACCCGATACTGGTAGAATTAATGTGACCACCTTGCGCAATGATGGGTTGGGAAATATTCTGGTGACCACATATTTGGATATACCCAGCGGTGTACGCCTGAAGTACAAAGGTTTACCTCGGGTATTTCTGAATGATTATGAATATATGCGCTTTTATATGACCAATATTCCCAGTCACTCAGGCTGGTCAATATCCAATGGATTTTCAGATACATGGTCTTATCCTGATTCCATGGGTATTAACGTGAATGTGCGCAATTATATGGATGAAGTCTCTGTTTACCTTCAGCTCGCCAACACCAGTAGTGGCACTCGCTATCTCTGGCTGGAAAATCAGATATCAGGATCCATTACTCTGGATCTTTCAACGCTTTCCCAGACCTCAAGTCGAGTGATCCAGTTTCCGCCAGGCGGAGGGGGGCAGGCCAGGTCAATTCTGACCGGATATCGTAGCCTGGGATCCTATTATGATGCAGCTTACCTCCTGGATCGGCAGCGTATTTATAACTTCAGCAGCAATACAATGACCGTCCACCCACCCCCCTCACTCATGGCTGACTATAAGACTTATATGTATTATTTCGACGCTGGTGGTTGGTACTACAACACAGTTTTTGGTGCGATTCCTGAAGCCTTCAACAAGCTTGAGGCAGATCTCAATTTCATCTCCAATAATAAAAATGGGTTTGAGGTCAGCACTTCAGGCAATTTTGATCAGATTAAATCACTTTGGCGACATGCCATAAGCAGTGGTACAGTTGAGTGGAATGTGTATGGCCCTCCAGAGCTTACAGCTTATAGCCTCCCGTATTTACCTTCCCTGGCAGGGCAGCTATTTCCGCGAGTGGTAAGAGAGCAGTTAGTCTTAATTTCGGCGGATCTGGCGGATTATCCCGAGCTGGGTTCCTATGATGAAGTGTTGGAAATCCGCTTCGGGACAGAGGGCTATTTTAATGAATATGTACATGAATCACTTACCCGATCGAAGACCTATTAAAACGGCCACTGAGGCTAGAACGGGTGTTACCAGGTTCTGGAGCTACTGAGCGTTATCACAGCTAGATGATTTAATGAATATCTGATTCTTTACTCTTTGTGATAGAATGAATCTGATCGAAAATTGATTTAAGCAGGTGAATCTGTACTACGATTTTAAACAGTGGTTGGCACTGACAAATCCGGGGTACCAGTTTCCTGTCGCGGAGATTCATTCACGCTAATGGCTTATTGTCGAAGTTTTCGTTCCTGGGATAGTTCAAGGGCCTTTGGGGCAGAGTGCCATGAATGAATCAATCTCATATTGATTGTTCTAGTCCAGACATATGGCAAGGCCGGGAAGTTCGTTGACGACAAGGGCAGAATTTTCAGCAAGTGTGTCTTTACAAACAGAATCATAGCAGAATTGAAGTGAATCTACCCTGACACCAGCTAATTTTCCGACATCCAATTCATTAGACAGGATAGCAGAAGCGCCATTTTTCTGGGCTTCTTTGCAGGCTATATCAGCAATGTTCTAAGCAATGGACATCTCGTGCACGCTTCGAAACCCCTCAGCTTCTCAAAATGGGGACAATTATATTGCCTGGTATCAAGCGATAAACCCGAGAAATTATTCCAGAATAGCTGAGACCAGGGTGACGATGTCCTGAATGTTAACCTGGGCATCAAGGTTGTAATCTGCAGCGAATACCGCATCACCCAAAAGTGTAGAATTACCTAGGATGTGAGCGACGATCAAAACCAGATCCTGGATATTAATGTATGTGTCGAAATTAACATCCCCAGGCGTGAAGACAGCCTCGCCGGGATAATAAATGTGAATATCATCGACTGCGGCTTCAACCAAAGATCCATCCCCGGCATCTTCAGCGATAAATTTAAGCTGTACAAAGTTGGGATTCTCAAAATAATGCTTTAGCAAAAATTGACGCTCATTCCAGGAGTTTTCAGATTGAGCAGTCTGTTCGAGAGTCTTCCAGATACCGGTTTGATCTTTTATCTGTACCTCCCAGTTGTCTGTGCCAGGACTGAATCCTAAATCGTTGCTGTACCAACGCCAGTAGCTCAGGACAGGTGAGACACCGGGTGGTATGGCATAGGTCGGGCTCAACAAAGTTGTTCGACCTCCGTCCACATCTCCTGCACCAGCGTTATCACCTGTGAATTCTGCATTTCCTGTGATGAAACATATGCTACCTGTTACAGAGTGATCCTCTTCAGGTTGGACTGGATCTATACCTTCCCAGGTCCCGATGGGCTCATCTCGAACCCAAGTACCAGCAGTCGCGTTATCACCAGCTGATCCTACGACCCAGCCCCGAGGAGTTTCCATATCATCATAAGTGAGCGAAGTGAAGAAAGCTGGTGATCCCACCAGGAAAAAATGAGGGATTGATGGTGCACTCAAGGGATTGAAGGCAGCGTTTCCAGCATCATCAACAGCGTGGATATAATATTCGACTATCGTGCCATTAGCTTGGCTGGGAATCTCAGCAGTCCAGGTACCGGGCAGACTCTCCAGCATATCTACAGTGGTATAAGCAGCACCGGAAATTGAATAATAAAGGGTCACGGATAGGGAGGTGCCCTCATCCGTAAATGTCTCGGCAACGATGGAGATTGGACCTGTGGATTCTGTAAGATTTGGTTGAGCTGTGTGACTGATATTAAATGAGGTTAAAGCTTTCAGGGCGTTAACTCTTAGACCCATCTGCAAATTTCCAATGTCATCGCCATCCAGGAGTCGCGCTTCAAGTGCCTCTACACTCATCGTCGGAAATTGAGATTTAATCAGAGCAGCTATTCCGGCGGCCAAAGGGGTGGCCATGGATGTTCCATCCCAGACATCATATTGATTATTGTGAGCTGGATTGTCTGGATCAACACAACTCCATATACCCGTTCCCGGTGAACACATATCAACCCACGAACCATAATTTGAAAAACTGGCACGTCCGTCTGAGCTATTTGATGCTCCTACACAGATAACACCATCGTTGGCACCTGGATAATGTGGTGAGGATGATCCGTCATTTCCAGCAGCGAAGAGAACGACGGCACCCTGGACGTTGCGTGCATAAAGAATAGCACTTTGAATCGTATTTGAGCTGCCACCGCCTCCCCAGCTATTGCTGATGATATGAGCACCGTTGTCTGCAGCGTAAATAATAGCATTTGCCGCTGCCGCATCAGAAAGATAGGGGAATATTTTGCATGCCATTATTTTTGAGTGCTGGGAAGCGCCTGCTATTCCGATCAGATTATTGGTAACACCAGAGGCGATTCCCGCACAGTGAGTTCCATGATCTTCGGCATTGTAAGGATGCCAGTTCCATTCATGGTTCACATCAGCATCATTCTGGGTAAAATCCCAGCCATAGATATCGTCTATTTTTCCGTTTGAATCATCATCAATCAAATTATTAGCGATTTCAGCGGGATTGTTCCAAAGGTTTGCCACTAAATCCGGATGATCTGTATCAACGCCAGTATCAATAATTGCAATTACCACCGTATCACTCCCTGTTTGGATATCCCAGGCCTCGGGTGTATTCACAACTGGATGATGCCAGGACTGATTGAAATATGCATCGTTGGGGATGAATTGTGACTCATACAACTCACGAATATACATAGGCTCTGCATATTCAACTTCATCAAGGACATTCAAGGCCTCAATTAGACTCAGGATATTCTCATTTGTTGGAATATTCACCACAAATATGCGTTCCAATCCATAAGGATCGATCTGGTTCAGAGCAATTGATGAAAACGCCACCTCAATATCAGTCACATTACTGGCGTAGAGGATTTGGCCAATTTCGGGGATATCTAAAAGCTGCATGGCATTGCTGCGAGTAGAATTTGAAAATGATTCAGGTAGCAATTTTAGAAAAAATTTATCTGTAATCAGCTCAACCTGATTTTGACTAAATAAGGGTTGGCAGATCATAACGAGTAGAAGAGAGACTATAAGATTACGGGAAGCTGGTCGCATATTTTAATAAATCCTCAAAATTTTGATGTCATGGTGGTAGAGCATGTTCAAATAGATAGTCGAAACAGTGGATAAAATCAATGCGTAGTTCAGGGGTTATCCTATTGTGATTCCTTCTAAAAAAAAAGGGCTGCAACTAGGCAGCCCCTGGTCGTAATTGGTAAACTGCGGTTTACCACCCCGTCAAAAATATTTAGCAGCCTCCGGCGGGAGCTTTTTTTTGAGTTTTGCGAACAACCTTTGGCTTCTCAGTATCATTGGCTGCAGGTGCTGTCAAGGTCACTGCATTCCCGCCTCCAAAAACGCCGCTGGCCGCTTTTCGGAAATCATATTTTGCGAATTCTTCATCAGCAGATGTAACAGAGGGTGCCTGAGGGTTCATGATGGTTTCGAACCAATAATTGAGCCCACCTTGAAGCACATAATTGTTTTCAAAACCAAGTTGGCGCAAAATCATCCATGCCTGATGTGATCCCAGCGTCCCATTTGAATAAAGGACATTCATTTTTATGCCCTGATCCACATAATCGCGATATTCATCACTCAAAATCGTGGACAGGGGAATATTCACAGATCCATCGAGATGATATTTTTGATATTCATCTGGTGTGCGAACATCAATTAGTTGAAGACTTGGATCCTTCGATATCAACCAGTGAGCAACATCATCAGCAATAACCATTTCAGCAGCACCTTGAACCTCAATCAACATTTGCTCGGCAGTTAGTTTATAAGGTTCTGTAGTGTTTTCGGGCACCATGGCGATAACGAAACCAAGCAGGATCAGCCCAATAAATATTACGTTTCTCAAATTCATGATTAATACTCCTCTTTTGGCCATTTTTGCTCAGCCAATTCACCCAGTTTAAACATGATCAGGGCCGCAATAATAACCAACAGGGCTATAAAACCTCCTGACACCCCAAAAACCTCCGAGATTTTGATTGGACCCATTGAACCGGACATATAAAAATCTTCTATGAGGGGGAAACTTTCTGCAAAAAAGAATACTCCCAGAAAGAGTCCACCAATAAAAACCATGCCATCGATTTTACCAATGGCTGCCGCACTGAAACTGGTTCCAGGGCAGAATCCACCGACGATAAATCCAGCACCCATGATAATGCCGCCTACGATGGCACTTCCCAGAAATGTAGGATTTACATAAATCAGACTCAGATCTATCCAGCCAAAAAGGCTGAAGAAAAGTAATCCCAGCATGGCTGTAATTGCGCCGGTGAAGAATACTTTTAAGACAACTGTGTCATAGCCATAGAACATTCCTGCTAATTTACGGCTTGATGAGAATCCAGCTTGTTCAAGGACAAAACCAAATCCAATTCCTATTACAAAGGCGATGAACAAATTCCAGTCAGTGCCAATAACTTCTTGAGGTATGAGGGGTCCCATGATTGTCTCCTATATCCAGTTTTTTCTAAGGAAGTAAGCCAGTGCGAAGGCAGTTCCAAATATTGCCATCATGGATACGAAACCGGCCACAGACAGACTCGCCATTCCTGTCAAAGCAGATCCACTGGTACATCCACGACCTAATTGGGAACCAAAGCCAAACAGAATGCCTCCCATACCTGCAAAGATGAGTCTACGATTCGCCGTAATCCCTGGGAAGTGCTCCACCTTCCACTTGAGGCGACCTGAGAGCGCTCCAGAGAGGAATCCACCGACCAGAACTCCAATCATCTCAAAAACCAACCAAGCTTTTAGGGGTGATTTTTCCTCGCCAATGTATTTACTATAAAATGGGGAGTTTACTGTGTGTTCAGGAGCCAGAACATCTACACTTGCTACCATGACACTCTTCACTGCTCCACTTGCCCCCAGTCCACGACCTGAGAAAAAGAAGGCCATGAGGAGAACCAATCCCAATAGGACACCAGCCAGATAGGGATTCATGTATTTTGTTTTCATCCTAAATAACCCTTACTCTATTTAATTTTTAATACAGCCAACGGCTTGCCTGCCCCGCATTGACTACAATAAATCGAAGCATAAGATTTCCTGCTACGATGAGAACGACAGGAACGATTGCTGGAATAAATTTATGCTTGAGTTCAAGGATCTCTAAAATCACAGGCAAAATCAATCCTAGACCCACAACAAAAACCCAGAATGATACTGTGAAAGTACCACCGAGAAACATCTCAGCTGCCTGGATATGAACCTGCGTTCCGGCCAGATGACCCATAAAAAGATGGATGATCATAAACAGTTCAATCCCGATCAAGATGATATCGATGCGAGTGAACAATCGTTTTTCGACTTCCGTTTTAGAAAAATAAGAGACTAGTGCCGCACTGGCAGAAAGGCCGGAGGTGAGGAAAAGCGGTCCCAAAATACTGGTATTCCAAAATGGTCTGGCGTTGAATGCTGATAGTAGAATACCCGTATACATACCCAAAATGATTGACAGCAAAATCAGTAATTGAGCCAGCGTTCGCCTGTATTCTTTTAGCCACTTGATTACCGCCTTCACTTCATCAAATTTCCAATTCCAGTTTGGAAAAATATCTTCTAACCAGATTGCTACCCAGGCAATGGAGAGTGGTGTAATAATCAACAGGGTCCAGGCACCCCAGGACATCGGTGATTCCCAGCGAATATTCGTAAAGAGCTGCCATGCGTAGAAAACGTGGGACAAATCTAGGAGAAGTGAGATCAATCCGATGCCGATAAGAAATGGCACCGCAATGGGCATCCATTTTACAGCAATAGGCAATTCATCTTGACGGTTGCGTAACGTGAAGTAGGCCGAGAATATCAAAATGCCAGCTGAGAGTCCGCCAAGGAATAGGTAAAATGGAATCTCCCAACCCCATACATGTAGCACGGGGTCAATTTCTGGATTCATACGTCCACTGGTAATAATTTCTTCAATCATCATAACCTCTATATCAGATAGAATACTTTGGGATCAGTGCCAGCCTCGGGAATGAGAGATTTCCATTTCCGGGTCGCCATCACTTTTGAGATGTCACTATTGGGATCGTCAAGATCGCCAAAAACCATTGCATGAGTGGGACAAACAGATACGCAGGCAGGTTTTTGACCCTTTTCAACACGATGGATACAGAAGGTACATTTATCAATGTAGCCCTCAGGGTGGATGAACCGAGCATCGTAGGGACATGATGTAATACATGCCTTACAACCGATGCACTCACTTTCCTCAACCAGTACGATCCCACCGGCTGCATAATGACTGGCCTCCGTGGGGCAGGTACGCACGCAGGGTGCATTAGCACAATGATTACAACGTTCAGATCGAATTTCAAGTTGCAGTTGGGGGTATGTTCCTGTTGTCTTTTCCACGATCCAGTCGCGGCAGTGTCCAATCGGGACATCATTTTCTGTCTGGCAGGCTACCACACAATCGCTACAGCCAACACATTTACGTGTATCTACTGCCATGGCATATCTCATGAGGACACCTCCTCTCCGGCTTCAAAGCGGAAAGTGACAAAATTTCCGCGCATACCGGTTCCACCCATTTCAGGATCAATATGAACGCGAGTAATTAGATCGGCGTCGCTTGCTCCACGGCCGTTGGCCCGAGTGAGATTTTTATTGGTGTGACCAAAGCCGTGAACCATGTAAACACTATCAAATCGAATCCGTTCAGTTACCCGGACTTTGATGGGTGTTTTGCTCACAACACCATCCTGATTTTCAAGCCACAGATACTGGTCATTTTTCAACTCCCATTCTTTGGCGACTTTTGGGTTTACCCAGACACTATTTTCGTCCATAAGGTCTGTCAGGTTAGGATTATTAGATGTACGGCTAAAAGTATGCATGGGTGCGCGTCCATAGATCAACCGATAATAACCGGCAGGTGGTTCTTCATGCGCCTTGTACCTGGGCATGGGATCGTAACCTTCGTCTTCCATTGCAGTTGAAAAAAGTTCAATCTTGCCCGTGTTTGTATTAAACTCGAAATCCTCAAGATTTTCCATTGGGTAGAGATCGTCAAGTTCTCTTTTGTATTTCTTCACTCCAATCCGTTGCATCTCCTCCAGTGAGGTGCCGATTTGCTTCAATTCCCAATCCAGCTTCTCTTCTATATCTTTCCAGGGGAAATAATGGCCGAGTCCCATTTTTTCGGCAATCCCTTTTGCCATCCACCAGGCCGGTTTTGTATTGTACATGGGTTTTGCTGCTGGCATGCGTAAGGCAATGGTCGGTTCACGATGTGCGCTTACTCGAATATCATCGTAACGTTCCAGGTAGCTACACTCTGGCAGGATCACATCTGCATAGCCGGTGATTTCCATAGGCATTGTATCAATTACGACCATCAAATCTAATGCCTGGATGGCTTCAATTGTTTTTGCCTGATTGGGCAGGGTGTGGATGAGATTGGTGCCATTAACGATCCACGCTTTATATGAGCAATCTCTTTCGATTTTCGGCACAGTCGCATCACAGATGCCCGAAGCCAATGAGAGTCCGGCTAGCTTATATTTTCCAGGGAATGCATCTCGCCAGCTTTTAGAAGGCTTTGGAAATGCCGGATGGGGGTATTTCTTAAAATTTACTTTTTCGGGATTGTAGTAACCTCCACGGCGTCCCCACGAACCCAATAATGCGTTCAGCATAGCTACTGCTCTTAGTCTTTGTGTGTCATCGCCATACCAGGTTACATGACGACCTGGATGAATAATGACTCGAGGACTGGCATTGGCCATCTCCCGAGCTGTTGCGCGGATTATGTCAGGTTTGATTGTAGTTAAACCATAAGCCCACTCAGGTGTCATTTGAGCAACATGCGTTTTCAGGTCTTCGAATCCGTGTGCGTATTTTTCAACATATTCTTTATCATACAGATTGTCGTATATGATCACATGCATCCAGGCTAGGAGAAGTGCCATGTCCGTGGCAGGCTTTATAGGAAGCCAGAATTTTGATTTGCTGGCAACGGTAGAAAAACGCGGGTCAACGGTGATTATCGTGGCGCCTTTTTCTGTGGCCTGGGCAATTTCCTGAACAGGTCCGTTATGCATGTTTTCACCAAAATGTGAACCAATCAAAACCAGACAGCGTGTGTCTCGAATATCAACGCGTTCCGGTGATCCGACTCCTTCCCCAAAGGTGGCAAAGAAACCTACCTCCCTTGGACCGCGACATTGTGCATATGAAGGAGCGGTAATGCTATTTGAGCCAAAAGCGTTTATCAGGTCGCCAAAATAGGTTCCACCGGAGCCGTGGGAAAAGAGAGCCGTACACTCTGGACCATGTTCTTTAGCAACCTTTTTTAACCCGTCAGCGATATAAGTGAAAGCCTCATCCCAGGATGCTTCACGGAAGGTCTGGCTCCCGCGCTCGCCCGTACGGATGAGAGGAGTTTTCAATCGATCCGTATCATTGTACATGCCCACCCCGCCTGTTCCACGGGGACAAAGCCGGCCGTTTGAGTGAGGATCATCTTCATGACCAGTGACTTTCCAGATTTTTCCATTTTCATTGGTATGCACCCAGCCAGCGCATTTCCAAAAACAAATTTCACAATAAGTCGGTGTTCGTTTTGCATACATGCCCGGCAAAACGTCAGGTGCAAGAATTTCTCCTTTTGAGAAATCAAACAGGGGGGTAGCGAAGGCCACGCCTCCTGCACCGATACTAGCGATTTTTATAAAATCTCGACGATTCATTGTATTGCTCATGCGGTCTTCCAATGTTCTTTTAAAAAAGATTTCATATTTTGGCAGGTGGTTACTTCTTTGTAAACGGGACAATCAGCACAGTCTTCATCATAACAGGCTGTGTTCTTCGATTTAACGACCCAACAGGGTTCCACAGCGATGACATAGGCAGCACAGTTCTCTCGGTCAGAATCGCTGCATCCTTTAATTCCCCAGCAGGGGGCCAATGACATCATCCCTTTGATCCCTGCGAGATTAAAGCCATGGTTTTCAATCATAACACGGATGCATTGCAATCTTTCGATATCTATCTGCGAATAAAGTCTGTGTTTGCTTTTTGTCCGCCGAGGAATGATTAGACCTTCGCTCTCATATAAGCGAAGCGTGTGGACAGAAACGCCAATCAGCCCCGCTGCCACGCCGATAGCATAAACGGGTCTGGTTTTATCAGTTAAGCGGTTTTGTATTTCTGAGGCAGTCATCAATTCTATATTCCAAAATATAGGTTTGCTAGACTCGTGCCATTTTGAGTGATGATTATTAAAAGCGAATAGTATGTATAATGAATAATAAAACTAGTTGATATTAACAGCCAATGGTGGCTAAAATGTGCAAACCCTTTTCAGGTCCTTGGTGGAATAGAGTCAAAAATATAGGGTAGAAATACTCACGTTTCTTGGTTTTAGCCGGAATGCATCAATATTTTTTCCCAAAAGAAGGAGAGCGTGAAAAACACTCTGCTGAGCCCACACTGAAATTCCACATTCGAAAACAAAATTCTCAAAGATGAGAGCACAGCTCCACCTTACAGGGTCGATGCACTATTGTTCGGACATTTGAACAATTCAATAGTCTGGACAGGGTTCTAAGCTAATTTCTCCGCGTGAAAAATAGTTTACTCAAAATCCCAATTGCCTACGTCTCATTGATCTTGATATGGAGTAGTACCTGGATGGCCATCAAGGTCAGCGTGGGGGAGGCACCGTTCATTATGGCTGCTGCCCGTTTTTTCCTCGCAGCCTCCTTTCTCGTGGTTTATCAGAAGATTCGAGGAAAGGCAATTTTTCCCAAAAGATCGGACAAAAAAGTGATTTTGGCTTTAGGATTTGGGAATTTCTTTTTTGGCTATGGTCTCACTTATTGGGGTATGCAATTTGTAAATAGTAATATCACTTCAATTTTGTGGGCAACCATGCCAGTAATGATCGCTGTTTTTGCACATCGGATGTTGGCGAATGAAAAGATCAACGCCTGGAACATTTTCAGCCTGGCAGGTGCACTAATTGGAACCGTTATCATATTTGACGTCCAGGGTGAGTCGTTTGACACGCAAACGGCCAAAGGTATGGCAATGATCCTGGTCTCGGTTCTTGCAGCAGCCTATCCCAATGTTTTATACAAGAAACAGGGTGGCAATTTGGATCCTGTGGCTGCAAACGCAGCTGCCATGTTTATTGGAGCGACCTTACTCCTAAGTGTAGGAATTTTCACAGATCCATGGCAAAGCAAGAGTGTAGATTTGCTCACCGTCGGAGCAACGACCTATCTTGCACTTTTTGGATCTGCCATTGGCTTCACTTTGTACTTCTGGCTGTTGAATCGCGTAACAGTTGTCAAGATGAGTTATAGTACCTTCCTGATACCAATACTGGCAAGCGTCTGGGGTTGGTTGGTTCTGGGGGAGACATTGTCGAAGTCAAATATGATCGGAGGCCTGATTATTTTACTTGCTGTGTCAGTGCCAGAGATGGGTCGATTCACAAAAAAAAAGGTGCTGCCAAGTGAGTCTGCCTAAGCTAAAAAGCTACAAGTTGTAATCGAGACCTTGACGAGCTATATTGGCAAACTGAATAGAATTTATAAAGGTATTTAAAAAACAGTATCCTATGGCAAAAATAATAGCCATCGTCAATCAAAAAGGGGGTGTGGGGAAGACCACAACTTCTGTCAATTTAGCTGCAGGCCTGGCTGTGACAGAAAAAAAGACCCTATTGATTGATTTGGATCCCCAGGCAAATTCTACTGCTGGACTGGGTCATCCTGTCCGCGTGGATGGTCAAAGCATTTATCAGGTATTACTGGGTCATGCAACAATTCAAGAAATCATGCAAAAAACCGAGTTACCCTTTCTTGATATCGCCCCTTCCAGCCCTTCTCTTGTGGGAGCTGAAGTCGAACTCGTTTCAGCGATTGCCCGCGAACGAATCCTCAAGGAAGTCGTTGCTGAAATTGAAGAGAATTATGACTTTATCATCATTGATTGTCCACCATCCCTGGGTTTGCTGACTTTAAATGCACTCACCGCCGCCCATTCAATCTTAATCCCGATCCAGTGCGAATATTATGCACTGGAGGGTTTGGGTCAGCTCCTGAACACCGTCAGGCGGGTCCAAAAGACCATTAATAAAGCGCTGGTTATCGAGGGCGTTCTCATGACCATGTACGACGGTCGGCTGAATTTAAGCAGGCAGGTCGTAGATGAAGTTAAAACCTACTTTAAGGAGCGTGTCTACAAAACATATATTAATAGGAACGTGCGCTTGAGCGAATCTCCTAGCCATGGAAAACCAATTATGCTCTACGATGCAAATTCCGTCGGAGCTGCAAATTATATGAGTCTGGTGGAAGAGGTTTTAGAAAGTGCCTGAAAAACCTAAACGATTGGGCAGGGGACTTGATGCGATCCTGGATTCATTGGGGACTCCTAATGATCAATTATCCGTCGCATTAGCTGTCGCCCCGGAGCTCATTCACCCCAACCCGTTTCAACCCCGTAAGGATTTTAGCTCTGAAAAGGCTGTGAGTGCTTTTAATGATCTCAAAGCTTCGATTAAATCAAAAGGACTGATTCAGCCAATTACCGTACGAGCAGTAGATGGCGAGTATGAGCTCATTGCTGGAGAGCGTCGATTGCGAGCTTGCCAAGAATTAGGGCTGGAGAGCATTCCTATTCATATACTCAAAGTCACTTCCGACATCGATATGATGGAACTGGCGCTGATTGAAAATTTGCAGCGGGATAACTTGAATCCACTGGAAGAGGCTGAAGCCTATGCACTACTGGCGAATAAATATGACCTTTCCCATGAAGAGATAGCCGGAAATATTGGCAAAAGTCGAGCCGCTGTGACCAATGCAATGCGTCTACTGAAGTTGCCCGCTGAGATCAAAACGGCGCTTAAGAATTTGGTGGTTTCGGCTGGTCATGCAAGAGCTCTACTAGGTTTGGATTCTGAAAAAGAAATGGTGAACGCCTTCCAGCAGATCAGACGCAATGACATGAGTGTCCGGGAAACTGAAAAATTTGTCAAACGACTAAAAGATAAATCTCAAGCACACCCTGCAAAAGTTCGAGTACCTGCAAAAAAAACAGTGTTTATTACGCGAAGCGAAGAAGCACTTATGACAGTTCTGGGTACGCGAGTGCAGATAAAAGCCGGGAAAAAGAAGGGTGTTATTGAGGTTGAATATTTTGGAGATGAAGATCTTGAGCGTTTGCTTGACCTCTTTGATTCATTAAAGTCGTAATCTTCCCTATAAATTCCAGATGTTTGAATTAAGGATTCCATGAAACACGAAAAATATACAATTCTTATTCTCCCTGATAATGAGGCTAATGGTAAAGCCATCTCCATTACAGCCAGAACCGTAAATTTATTAAAGTTGCTCGCGTTGATAATAATCGGTACAATTATTCTTTTTTCTACTTATTATTTGCCAAAAGCGCTTGAATTTAAAACAATTAAAAAGGAAAATGACTACCTCCTCCACGAGCGGCAGGCAGTAACAGGATTACTGAAAAACACTAAGCGGATTCAAGAAATAAACCATTTTATTGAAAGTACTCTTGGGGATCATTATGCATATTCTGGAGTAGCGGGGGATTCTTCAGCGGTTCCGAATGAAAATTGGGAAATCTCTCCGTTTGAGACAATGGGATTGTTGGACGATTTGCCCACCTATTTGCCTATCAAAGGATTTCTAAATGCTGGTTTTCAAGTTCGCGAGGGGCTTTTTAGTCAAGATCATCTCGGTATAGATCTTTCTTCGATTCAGGATCGAGTTGTCAAGGCAGCTGGCCGAGGGTATGTAATATTCTCTGACTGGACCTACCGTTTTGGGAATACAATTATCATTGATCATGGAAACGGCTATCTGACTGTCTATGGACATAATGAGCAAAATTTAGTGACTCAGCGGCAGGTTGTTGATCGAGCGGAGCCTATCGCAATCATGGGAAATACAGGGATTTCAGATGGCGCCCATCTACATTTTGAAATCTGGCATGAGGGGGTTCCCCTGGATCCAGCGACATTTATTACTGAGCTGAAAGATGAGACCTCTCCTGAGGGAGAAGAGAAAGAGGACAATGGCTAATCACATTCACCGTATAGAGACAATTGTAGGACGTGGCACTCACATTTCTGGCGATATGGAAATCAATGGATCCGCTCATATAAATGGTACTGTTGATGGGAGTATTATCGCAAGTGGCTTTGTTACTGTTTCAGAATCTGGAGTCGTAAAAGGTGGTATCAAGGGCGATTATGCTATTATCGGCGGGACTGTTGGCGGAAATATTGAAGTGAACGGTAAAGTAGCTCTTGGGAAAGCAGGACGTCTCAATGGAGATGTTATTGCTACAAGGCTCATTATTGAAGATGGCGCGGTTTTTCATGGTCGCAGCTCAATGGTGCCGGAGCAATCAATTGAGGGCGAATTTGATGCGCTTAACGAAGGGACATAATCCTTTTTGAACTCACGTGGCGAGGGCAAATACATGGCTGCCGCATCAACAATGACTGGCAGCGTACTTGGTCTTGGTGCCATTGGCTATTACCTGGACCAAAAATTTAATTGGCATCAGTATGGTATGCTTGTGGGAGCACTCCTTGGGTTGGTCATCGGGATGTACGAGCTGTATAAGAGCGTTTATATGAAAGATGACGATAAATGAAACCATGGCAGGTTCTGGGGCTTGCTGCCGTCCTTTTGAACGGATTGGTGATTTTTGGATTTTTTTTTACGGGTAAATCAGATTTGATCACGTCGCTTTTAGCGGGTGCCATGCTCCCTGTTGTGATTAGTGGAATTCTACTCCTTTGGGGAGGGAGTAATAAAAATTACGACGCTCAACAGCTTCAAAAAATAAACATAATCGGCTTCTTTTTAAAGGTGATACTGCTCGGATTATGGGCAGTAATTTTAATAAATTCAGGCACTTTGGATACAGTGACATTTATTGTAATTATGCTTATAAACTTTCTTGCGTGGCATGGGGTCGAGGCTTATTATTGGCCGCTTTTTATGACAGGTAACGCACAGAGAAAAGGGGAAAATCCTTAATGGCTGAACACGGCCAGGGAGTCACCACAAGCATCGGGGACAAAATTATTGAGCACGTCGCGAATAGTGACGTGATGATTCATTTTGAACTTTTTGGTGTAGATCTCTCTATTACCAAACACGTTATCATGCTCTGGATTGCAGCGGCTTTGCTTATCACTTTAGCTTTATATGCTTCACGTAAACATCGTAAAGAAGAATTACCAATTCCCCGCGGGTTTTCTAATGCTTTTGAATACGGCGTCGATTTTGTGCGCACCAATATTCTGATTCCGTATGTGGGGAAGGATTATGTCCTGAAGTGGGGACCGTTGGTCATGTCATTTTTCTTCTTGATCCTCACCATGAATTTACTCGGTCTGATTCCTCTTTTTAATTATATCAATCATGGACACGGTGGCACAACGGCAACTGGAAACGTCACCCTGACAGCTTCGTTGGCGATAATCACCTTTTTTTCCTTTATCGCAGCCGGTGTATTGGAACATGGCTTTTTTAAACATTGGAAAAATATGATTCCGGGAAACGTTCCCAAGGCTGTACTTCTCATTCTAATCCCTATAGAATTAATGAGTATGTTCGTAAAACCCTTTGCTTTAACGATGCGTTTAGCCGCAAATATGACCGCTGGTCATATCGCTATGTTGGCTATTTTTGCCCCGATCTTTCTACTCCATAATGCCTATGTGGGGGTGGCATCGGTAGTATTAAATATTGGGATTACATTTCTGGAAATCATTGTAAGCCTGGTTCAGGCCTATGTCTTCGCATTACTCACATCTGTATTTATAGGTCAGACTATTCACCCAGAACACTAATATCTTTTGATCATTAATAATCAAATATATAAACCCTCTGTCGCACAAGTATCCAAGTCGCTTGCTCAGTTCAGGAAACCAAGACATGTGAGTGTCAGTATCCTTGAGGCGTCAGAAATTCTCAAACTTAAGAAGGAGTATTAAAATGGAATTTGCTTATCTAGGCGCCGCGATTGGTGCTGGTATGAGTGTTATTGGAGCCGGTGTTGGAATCGGAAAATTGGCCGCAGCCGCAGCTGCAGGTATTGCTCGTCAGCCAGAAGCTGCTGCCAGTATTACTGGTGCAGTTAACCTGCCTCTCTTTCTCCTGGAAGGTGTTGCCATTATCGGTGAGGTTGTTGCTCTCCTCATCGCTCTGAAATAAGAAAGTCTTAAAGACACTCCTTCGGAGGAACTATGGAAAACCTGCTACGGTTTGACACAGGCTTGATGATATGGACCTGGATCACCTTCATTGCGGTGTTGGTAATCCTTGGTGCCAAAGCCTGGAAACCTATGATCAAGGCCTTGGAAAATCGTGAGAGGTTCATCCGTGAATCTCTTGAGGAAGCCGAAGTCGCACGCAAAGAAGCGGATAAAGTCGCATTGGAATACGAAGCAATGATTGTGTCGGCACGTCGCGAAGTCCAGGAAATCGTCGCCGCTGGCAAAGAGACTGCTGAACGGATGAAGACGGATATTCTTAACGAAGCCAAAGACAAGTCTGCTGGAATTTTAAAACAGGCAGAAGTCACCATATCAGCCGAGCGTGACAAAGCGATTACTGAAATCCGAAATCAAATCGTGGATATCTCCATGGCAGCTGCTGAGAAAATCATAAAAAAATCCCTCAGTAAAGAAGATAACGTACGTCTTATCGAAGATGCCTTGAAAGATTACGGAAAAAATTAGTGCGCGATTCAGCAAAAAGCCGCAAGTATGCCAACCTGTTGGTCAGTGTCGCTGAACGTAAATCTGCTCTGGAGCCCGTTTTTCGTTCCATGACTGCCTTTTACGGCAACTATAAGAGGCAACCCGCTCTCAAAGCTTTGCTGGCCTCAAAAAAAGTTCAGGCATCCGTTAAAATTGATCTACTTGCCAGCGTGTTTCCTGATCTCCACACAATTAATCAAGCTTTCTTAGCCCAGTTAGGCGAGGAGAGGGATATGAAATTGTTGGGTGGAATTATTAAAAATCTTGATTTGGTATTTTACAAACGCAGTGGACAAGTAAAGGTCCATGCCGTAAGCACAAGCGAACTTTCAGACCAAACGGTTGAGCAGATTCGCAAAACCGTCCAATCAGTAACATCCTGGAAAGCTGATTTCACCTCAGAGGTGAATCAGAATATCCTCGGTGGTTTAACATTACGAGTTGGCAACACCATTTTGGATGCCTCGCTATCCAGCAAACTCGCACGAATCAAACAAACATTGATTCAGTCCTAAAGGAAAACAGGAATATGACAGATATTCGAACAGACGAAATCACAAAATTGCTCCAGTCAGAACTGGGCAAACTGGATCTATCCATTGATGTCGCCGAAATAGGTGAAGTAATCATGGTGGGTGATGGTATTGCTCGGGTAAGCGGGCTGGAAAACGTTATGGCCTCTGAGTTGATCGAGCTTCCCAACGGTGTTGTGGGGATGGCCATGAACCTTGAGGAAGATGAAGTTGGATTGGTTCTCTTTGGCAATACCAGACTGGTTAAAGAAGGCGATCAGGCAAAGCGGACTGGTAAAGTCGTTTCCATTGGTGTGGGTGAGGCAGTACTCGGGCGCGTTATGAGCCCCATCGGTGCTCCTATGGATGGCAAGGGTGAGATCAAGACTGATCAGATCTTCCCCGTTGAACGCAAAGCTCTCGGTGTGTTAGCCCGTAGCCCTGTGAATGAGCCCCTTCAGACCGGTATCAAAGCTATTGATAGCATGATTCCAATTGGTCGTGGTCAGCGCGAATTGATTATCGGTGACCGTCAGACTGGAAAAACAGCAGTAGCTCTGGATACCATCGTGAATCAAAAATATACGCACGATCCAAACACTCCTGACAATCCTGTCTATTGTATCTATGTCGCCATTGGTCAGAAAGCTTCTACAGTTGCACGAGTGGTAGCTGAGTTGGAAGCACAAGGCGCAATGGGTTACACGACTGTTGTAGCTGCAAACGCTTCGGATCCAGCTCCCCTCCAGTTTTTAGCTCCCTACACCGGTGCATCTATTGGTGAGTATTTTCGAGATAATGGCAAGCATGCTCTGATCATTTATGATGATCTTTCGAAACACGCCGTTGCCTATCGTCAAATGTCTTTACTCCTTAGAAGACCACCAGGTCGTGAAGCTTATCCTGGTGATGTTTTTTATCTTCACAGTCGTCTTTTGGAACGTTCTTCGAAGCTGAACAAAGCGCTTGGTGGTGGCTCATTAACAGCCTTGCCTATCATTGAAACCCAAATGGGCGATGTATCTGCCTATATTCCAACCAATGTTATTTCCATTACGGATGGCCAGATCTTCCTTGAAACAGATCTGTTCAACAGTGGGCAACGCCCCGCATTGAATGTGGGTATCTCCGTTTCTCGTGTTGGTGGCAATGCCCAGATTGGTGCCATGAAAAAGGTGGCCGGTGGTATGCGCCTGGATCTTGCCCAATATCGCGAACTGGCAGCATTTGCTCAATTTGGTTCAGATCTTGATGCTGAAACTCAGAAACAACTTACCCGTGGTAAAATTCTGTATGAAGTCCTCAAACAGAATCAGTTTGTTCCCATGATTGTGGAACAGCAGATCGCCATCTTTTATGCCGCATCCCGTGGTTATCTCGATTCGATTCCGCCTGCCTCGATCAGACGTTTTGAGTCGGAATTTCTAAACTACATGACGGCTAGCCAGGCGGACCTGTTGAAACGGATCGTTAGTGAAGGAAAACTCACAGACGAGATCGATGCAAGCCTGAAAAAAGTTGTGACAGATTTTGTAAAAGGGTTTGTTGCTTAATACGGGATTGCTATGGCGAATTTAAAAGACATAAGGAAGCGCATCGGGACCATTGATAGCATCCGGCAAGTAACCCGGGCCATGAAACTGGTTGCAGCAGCCAAATTACGTCGCGCCCAGAGTAACATGGAACAGGCCAGACCTTACGCCAGACGAATTAATGGAGTGTTGAAACATTTACTCCCTGAAATAAATCGCGGTTCACATAAATTACTTTCCCTGAGACCAATTCAGACCAAGGCGTTTGTGGTGATAACTTCTGACCGCGGCCTTTGCGGAAGTTTTAATACCAATATTCTGCGCAGAGCCCATTCCATTGTGGATGCGGCAGGTAAAGATCAAGCTAAACTGATTTGTATCGGACGTAAGGGATATGAGTATTTTTCCAAGCGTGGTTATGATGTTGTTGAGCATTATGCAGATTTCTGGAATGAGCTGAATTTCAGCCATGCTACAAGGATAGCCCAGGCTATTTCTGATCGATATCTCGCGAGTGAATTCGACGATGTTAAAGTGATCTTTAACCAGTTCAAAAATGTCGCTCAACAAGAATTAGTGGAATTCCATTATCTCCCTCTGGTTTTAGAGGAAGAGGATGAGGTTATCGCTAAAGACTATTTATTCGAGCCCAGCAGGGATGAGGTTGTGAAATCTTTGATCCCCCGACACTTAAACATTCAGATGTGGCGTTTTTTACTGGAGTCCAATGCTTCTGAGCATGCTGCTCGGATGACCTCCATGGAAGCTGCGACGGAAAATGCCGGAGAACTTATTGACAAGCTCCGACTGCAATACAACAAGGCACGCCAGGCCGCTATTACAACTGAGATATTGGAAGTTGTAAGCGGTGCTGAAGCCTTAGTGGAATAAGAGGAAAATTTATACGATGGCAAAGCAAGGAAAAGTCGTTCAGATCATGGGTGCTGTGGTTGACGTCATGTTTGAGGACGGTCAACTCCCTGAAGTATTAAACGCATTGAATATTCAGCGCGAAGAAGGCCTTTTAGTTCTAGAGGTAGCCCAGCATCTAGGGGAAAATGTCGTTCGTACAATTGCGATGGATTCCACAGATGGTCTACAACGTGGCACTCGGGTCACTGATGTTGGTACTCCCATCACAGTACCTGTGGGACCAGAGACTCTGGGTCGCATGTTTGATGTTGTTGGAAACGTAATTGATGGGAAGCCAGCGACTACGGGTATGCGTCATCCAATTCATCGCGATCCTCCGAAACAGGAAGATCTGACTACCTCCAGCGAGATTCTGGAGACAGGCATTAAAGTCATCGATTTACTCGAGCCATACTCCAAAGGTGGTAAAACCGGTCTATTCGGTGGTGCTGGTGTGGGAAAAACGGTTCTTATTCAGGAGCTGATCCGAAATATTGCCACTGAACATGGCGGCTATTCTGTATTTTCTGGAGTGGGTGAACGTACTCGTGAGGGAAATGACCTCTATCTGGAAATGACAGAATCTGGTGTGATTGAGAAAACTGCCATGGTTTTTGGACAGATGAATGAACCACCAGGAGCACGACTACGGGTGGCTCTGTCAGGTCTCACTATGGCTGAATATTTCCGTGATGTTGAAGGCAAGGATGTCTTGCTATTTGTGGACAACATCTTCCGTTTCACACAAGCAGGTTCCGAAGTTTCAGCTCTGCTAGGCCGCATGCCTTCTGCTGTGGGTTACCAACCAACTCTGTCTACAGAAATGGGTGACCTTCAGGAACGTATTACCTCAACCAAAAAGGGCTCTGTAACTTCCGTGCAGGCTATCTACGTGCCTGCTGATGATTTAACTGACCCTGCCCCTGCCACGACCTTTGCTCACCTTGATGCCACAACAGTGCTCGAAAGAGGCATTGCCGAGCTCGGCATTTATCCTGCAGTGGATCCACTCTCATCGACTTCGAGAATTCTTGATCCCCGCGTTGTTGGCGATCGTCATTATAATGTGGCTCAAGAAGTGAAGATGGTGCTCCAGAAATACAAAGATCTACAGGATATCATTGCCATCCTGGGAATGGATGAATTATCAGATGAGGACAAAAACACGGTTAATCGTGCCCGTCGCATGCAAAAATTCTTTTCCCAGCCCTTCTTTGTTGCTGAAGCCTTTACGGGGTCAGCCGGAAAATATGTTTCCCTTGAAGAATCCATTGTTGGTTTTGAAGCAATCCTCAACGGCGATATGGATAAATACCCTGAGAATGCCTTCCTCTACAAGGGCAATATTGATGATGTCATTGCAGCAGCGAAGAAAATGAGCTAACAAGCTATGTCGGCCCAATTTCATCTAGAAATCATCACACCTACCAAGGTCTATGACGAGGGGTTAGTTGACTATGTCCGTGCACCTGGTGTTGATGGGGCTTTTGGGGTCATGGCCGGTCACACTGATGCCATAATGGCCCTTGAAATAGGTATTATCAAAGTGGTGAAAGGCTCAGTTGAAACTATTTTTGCTACAACCAATGGATTTGCAGAGATCACAAAAGAGGGTGTGCAATTGCTGGTCGAATCTGCAGAATCTCAATCGGATATTGATCTTAACCGTGCTCAGGAAGCTTATGATCGCGCTCATGAACTACTTGCTCGGAAAAAAGACGAGTTGGTTGATGAACAACGAGCACTGCGAGCCATGGAGCGATCATTAATTCGCTTAAAGGTTGCCAAGAAGTAAAAACTTGTCCAGGATTAAAAGTTAGAATGCCTCGGCCTCGCTGAGGCATTTTTTTATGTAGTATTTTTGTGGCAATCCCGTGAGAAATGGATCTGAGATCCAGTTTAAGGTTTTGCTAAACGCTGGGTCCAGTCAGCGCTGATAGCGCCGAACACACCAAATCCCCCTTCAATCCCATAACCTGCCGCGATACCACCCTCACCAAGAAGAATATTCGAAATGGTCGCAGCACCTCCAGTTGCCAGGAAGTAGCCATAATAGTTTTCATCGAGGAATCTGAGTCTGATATCCATCAGGACTCGAGTGTCTGGATCAGGTTCATAGCCATCTTCATAGCAATAGGAGGGGAAACTGGATGTCCAGGTTGTATCGCCCTTCTCAAGAGAACTCCACTGTTCAATACCACATACCCAATTTTCACTAAAATCGTTCACACGATCGGTTGCCACCACTGTTGCGAAATCCCCGGCATACTCCCATTCGATCCCAAATAGGTTGCGGACAGAAACAGTGTCTGGGAGGAGGGATTCCTTGATCACCGGTAGAGGAGGTGTCCGCAGGGACCCGGTGGCGCTGAGACCACCTGTTGTGTTGATGGTCAGAATATAATCAGTATCTGGTTGAGGGGAAAAGTTACCCGTAAGATCAAGATAGACGGCTTCATCACTGAAAACACCACTGTAGCCATAATCGTATCGATCATTCGGATTCTCCTGTGACTGACGCTTAAATAAATAATCACCTGTGGCATCTGAGATAATGACCGTAGCATCTTTTACGAGATAACGTGACTCATACAATGTTCGAATCCAGGGTGTCTCGTACCAGAATGTATCACGTACTGTCTGGTGCATGAAATCATCATAGTATTCCCAAGCTTCAAAGTAGACTGTGTCCTTGCCTATGACGATTTCCTCTGGACCAGCAGTATCCAGAGTCTTATGGACCACCACAAAGCTTTGCAATGAATCATCCAGGCTGATGACTCCGAAAATGTTTAACCTTTCAACATTATCTGTATCAATGGATTCCCAGCCCCAATTTCCACAGGAATTCATGGCCATCACCAATAATCCGAATGCAATAATCCGTATAAAATCTTTGCGAGCTCCTCGATCTGGGCTGTTAAGAAATATTTTAGAATTCATACTTTACTCCAAAGGTCGGAAAGAATGGAAACATGGGAATGCCTGCTCTCTGAACGCCCTTGTTGATGTACTCCTGCGCCTGTCGGTCATACTCTGCCCGTGTCTGGTGAATGTAAGTAAACACATTCAAATGGTTGGTCACGTTCAATACCTGGAAATACCATTCCTTAGTGCCAAAACGCCAGGTGGATCGCTTTTTAATGCTCATGTCAAGACGAAAATAGTCAGGATAGCGCTCGGCATTGCGGTCCCCGTAGAGATAGCTTTGCTGGTTGAACCAATAGTCGTCGACCCCGTACTGGTTGTCCTGCCAGTTTTCCGAGCGACCAATGACCGCCGTATAGGGATTTCCCGATGAGTAGGTCAGGGCTGTGCTAAAATGCAATTTTTCTGTGAGAGCCCAATCGGCCACGACATTTAGGGTATGGGTTCGATCATATTTTGGGAAATACCAATCTTGTTTTTCATACTTGCGTTTGGTTTCAGCAAAGGTATAGCCAGCCCAGCCTCTCACTTTCCCGGTGAGCTTCTTTAACAGAAGTTCAAAACCCTGGGCATAGGCGTCCGTGTCCCAGAATTCATTGAACGGGTCTATATGCACAGATCCATCCCCATCGATGGCAATGAGATCGGTGGGTTTCAAGGTAAGCAGGTTGTCAAAGCTTTTGTAGTATGTCTCGGCTCGAAACAGGTAATCAGAGTCGGTCATGTATTCCAAGCCAAGAATATAGTGATCGGATCGGGGTGCCTTCCGATCCTCCGGAACACCAAACCAGATATCGAGGAATCTAAGATTTTCATCAGGAGGGTTGGCTACTGTGAGAAATTGATGGTAACGCCCGACGCTGGCTTTCAGTGACAGGTTATCATTGATGAAGCGCTTTAACCCTATCCGAGGTTCAAAATAAATATTGTCGTGAGGTGAATAGTGAGCCAGTCGTAGCCCCGTTTGTAAGGATAGTAAAGGGCTGACGTTCCATTTGTCCTGGAGATAAAAAGCGGTTTCAACTGGTTTTGATTCCATCCACATGAGTGTATCCCGATAGACTTCCCTGGATGTATCCGCAGAATATTCGGAGCCAATGAGCATGCCCAGATTGAAATGAACTTGTTTTCGCTGAAATCCACCAGAGATCGTGTGATCATCATTTGTCAACCAAGTCAGGTCGCTTTCAATACTGTGGTCATTAATGCGATCAAAGAGGTCAAACCCAAATGAAGACTTCCAGGATGATGTGTCATAATCGCTTTGGCTAAATCCTTCATCCGCATAATTGAAGTCCACTGCAAATCTGAAACGGCTGTTCGCTACAGAGCTTTTCGCTATGAGCCTGGGCGAGATAATCCAGCGCCAGTTCAAGCTGTTGGTGAAATTTCCCCAGCGCCAATCGAAGAGGCTGCTCTCTGAACTCTCATAATAATAATTTTCCGGGTCGATATAACCATCGTCGTACCAGTCAGCGGAGGAATTGGTGCCAGTATAATTCCAGTAGAGAACATCATCTCCATAAAAAGAACTCCAGGTCAGACGATGATCAGAGCCAATATCCAAATTGACTTTCCCCTGAAAATCATAAAAATAGTAAGGGATAATATTGTCCACGGCGTTTTCTCTGTCCAGTACGCTCATGCGGGGTTTCACGAGATAGTTCCAGGCAGTGTTGGCAACGACATCAAAGTAGGTCCTTCGCCCGGCAATCATCCATGAACCTTTAAGTCGCTCAGATTTGCCTGTAGGAAGCGGCCCCTCTACCAGCAGTTTGCTGGAAATAAGTGAGACATTGGCATTTCCCGAGACCTCTTCTGTATTCCCCTCGCGATTAATAATATTAAGAATGGACCCAAGACGACCGCCATACTGGGCTGGGAAACCTCCAGCGTGGAAGTCAGCCTCTTTAATTGCGTCAGTATTGAAGGTGGAAAAAATACCGCCCAGGTGCATGGGGTTATATACAGTGATACCATCCAGCATGATCAGGTTTTGATCAGGTGTCGATCCTCGAACATAGAGGGCCGATGAAAAATCATTAAGAGATTGCACGCCCGGGAGTAACTGAAGCGCACGAAATACATCTGCTTCCACAAATGAGGGGGCTACTTCGATGGCTCGTCTATCCAAAGTGACCGTGCTGGTGCTTACCAACTCCTTGAATTTCTCGCGCTCTGCACTGACTTCGATGGTTTGTCCCTCAATGATTTCCTGATTGAGACGGATATCCAGTCTTAGATTCATGTCACCAGGCAGCTGAATAGATTGAATATGTTTCTCATAACCGATTATGGATACAATCAGTGTATGGGTCCCAACAGGTAGATTGCTGATTACGAAATAACCATCAATATTTGAGGTGCCTCCCCGATTCAAGTCTGGTAAAATAATATTCGCATAGGGAAGTGGCTCGCCAGTCTCGTTTTCACGGATGAATCCATGAATGTTCTGCTGGGCAATTAGAGTGCTCGCGAACAGCAATGAACACGCGATCAATCTAGAAATTCGGGTCAGATTCATGCTGCGAATATGCTTGAAATCCGCGAATAATCACGCTCAAATTTTGGGAGTGATTGAATTGTAGGAAAAGGTGGGTTGAGCAACAGAATTATAGTTATTGTTGAATTTTCAATTTTCAATTTTCATTCCAGAGTGCATATTGTTGCAACATCAAAAATGAGGTATAATGACACCTGTTGCTGAAAGATTGCGGGAATTTAGAGCAGCTGTGGGCTTGACCCAACGCGAAGTAGCCAGCCTTTGTAAGCTTGGGAAAAGGACGATCATTTATTGGGAAATGGGTGAGCGTGAGATCAAGTGTACAAAATTAATCCCTCTGGCTGATGAGTATGACCTCGATTTCAACTGGCTTATCCGTGGTATTGGCAGCATGTTTAATGAGACAGCTGATGAGGCAACAGATGATCTCGTTGATCTCGACGAAAATGTCGAAATTCTTACTGAGCAGGTTGTTGAAAAGGTTGAAACCCCCTGGGTTGACAGGACCCAACCTCACCAGAAAGAGCAAGAAGATGTCATGCCCCTTATCCAAAGGCTTCGACGAAAGTAAGTAGTAATCTCTCGTCAATTATTTTCAAGATTCTCCCGTCTGCTAAAATGTCAGTTATTGAAGTCCACACATCATGGATTACATTGCCCCGATTTTAAAATATGGAGCGAGTATGCGACTGAAAAGAACGGTGACCTGTGGTCAACTAACTAAAGCGAATATTGATCAGGAAGTTATTCTGAATGGTTGGATTGCAACCAATAGGGATCATGGCGGGGTAATATTCCTGGATCTCAGAGATAGATACGGAAAAACCCAGGTAACCTTCAACCCCGATTTAAACCCGGAACTTGCCTCAGAAGCCAAGCGGCTTGGTATGGAAGACGTCATTGCTGTGAAGGGCATTGTCAGATCACGCCCTGAGGGGAATATCAATAGCAATATGCCAACCGGTGAAATTGAAGTAATGGTTTCGGATCTGGAAGTTCTCAATGAAGCAGAACCCTTACCATTTCTGGTTTCAGATCGTGAGAGTGGTAGTGAGGATCTGCGCCTGGAATATCGCTATCTGGAACTTCGCACTGAAGAACTGCAAAGATACATGGCTATACGCTCTAAATCTTATGATAGTGCCCGGCGTCGATTGGTAGCTGAAGGATTTATGGAGTTTGAAACGCCGGTTCTAATGAAATCAACTCCAGAAGGTGCCCGGGATTACCTTGTGCCGAGTCGCATTCACAAAGGACGGTTTTACGCTTTGCCCCAATCACCTCAAACCTACAAGCAATTGCTCATGATTGCCGGGTATGATAAATATTTTCAAATTGTAAAGTGTTTCCGCGATGAGGATTTACGCGCAGATAGACAGCCTGAATTTACCCAGATCGATATTGAAATGTCTTTTGTAGATCAGGATGATGTTATCGGTCTAGCCACTCGCGTCGCCCGGGGAATATTCAAAGACATTCTTGACTATGATCTGCCTGAAACTTTTCCCACCCTGAGCTACAAAAATGCCATGGAAACCTATGGAAGCGATAAGCCGGACATCCGCTTTGAAATGCCTTTGATTGAATTTGCCGGGTATGCCAAGAAAACTGAATTTGGAGTTTTTAAAGAGAATTTGGCCGCAGGTGGCCGGGTAAAAGCGCTGGTTTTGAAGAATGCGGCCGACAAGTATTCACGAAAAGTGACAGACACTTTGACAGAGTGGTTGAAAACTTATTACGGTCTAAAGGGTCTGGCTTTTATCAAAATGGAGCAATCCAGTTTTGCTGCTGGCATTAGCAAATTCTTTTCTGAAGACTTACAGAAAGAAGTTGTTATTGATCTGGGTCTGGAACACAATGATATTGTCTTTTTTGTTTCCGATACAGAGCAACGAACCTTGCAGTCACTCGGGGCTCTCCGCGTGGATCTTGCGAAGCGCGAGTCACTTATTCCACCAGGCATGATCAGCCCTTTATTTGTCCTGGATTTTCCTTTGCTGGACTGGGATGAAGACAGTCAGCGCTACATCGCGATGCACCACCCCTTTACTTCACCCAATCCTGAAGATGTTGATCTCATGCAGAGTGATCCCGGGAAGGTAAGAGCACGTGCCTATGACCTTGTGATCAATGGCTATGAGGTAGCTGGTGGTTCTATCAGAATTCATACCAGGGAGATGCAGAGTCGAATGTTTGAGCTCATCGGTATGGATGAAGCAGAAGCTCAGGCGCGATTCGGTTTCTTGTTAAGAGCCTTTAAATTTGGTGCACCACCTCACGGTGGAATTGCCTTTGGTTTTGACCGGCTCATCATGCTGTTGGCAGGTACAGAAAATATTCGGGATGTTATTGCTTTCCCAAAAACAACTTCTGCATCATCACTCATGGATGAAGCCCCCTCCTGGGTGGATGAACATCAACTGCAGGAATTGCATATCAAGTTGATTGACTGATCCGATTATTTATGGTTAATTCAGGAATCTTTTCCTCTAGCACTTCAGCCATAAAGCGATTTGCAGGTTCACCTGAGCACCACACTGTTAGGGTTTAGTAATTTGTTCAGCTCGTGATCTAAGAGATATTGTTGTTCAAATGAGGGGATGATAAAATGGCATCCATGCGAAAAACGTTCGTTCGATCAATTCTGGGTTTCTTTTTAATGCTTAGCTCCTTGCTGGGAAATTATTGGCAGCAGTGGGTTGAATATGAAATGGATGTTTTCCTGGATGCTGAATCAAAGACCCTGACAGCCAGCTCCTCACTCACCTATGTAAATAATTCACCAGATTCCTTGAAGCAGATGCTTATGCATTTATACCACAACGCCTATAACGAGGGTACAATCGCCTACGAGGTTTGGGGTCGATATGGCCAGAATTTTGAGCCGGAAAAAGGCTGGACCGGTATCCAGATTGAATCTGCCACAGTAGACTCTATCGATCTGGACTTTAAAATTAGAGACGATACAATCCTGGATATTGAATTAAGTCAACCTTTAGGTCCAGGTGATACACTTGAAATGTCATTGAAATGGAAATCCATTATCCATCCCTATCTTGATAGATCGGGATGGAAGGCTCAGCAGTTTGATTTTGCACAGTGGTACCCAAAATTTGTCGTGTACGATCAGAACGGCTGGCATGATGACCCCTTTGGTGATTGGGGCGAATTTTATGGAGAGATCGGAAATTATACAGTACACCTGGATATTCCCAAAGGGCAGATAATTTGCGCCACTGGAGTTGTTATTGAAGGAGACCCTGGTTGGGACGAAGTCACAGTAGACACCTCCAGAGCATGGCTCGAATGGGTGGAAGATTTTAGAAAGGATCGAGGCACTTATCTTGCGGAACTGGATAGCGGCGCCCGACGTCAAGTTAGTTTCTATGCTGAGAATGTCCATGATTTTGCCTGGCTGTGCTCCCAGGATTTTGTCTACGAACATGGGCAATGGAACGGAATAGACATCAATGTTTTGTTTACCTCTCAAGCAGGTAAGGCGTGGACCAAAAAAGTTGTCGGGTACAGTATTTCAGCCGTCAAATGGCTCTCCAAAAAATTTGGAACCTATCCCTGGCCTCAGATTACGGTGACAAAAGGTCTCCTCTCAGGTGGCATGGAATACCCCATGCTGGTTATGGATGAGACAGATAGTGAAGGCCTGCTTGTCCACGAAATTGGGCACAATTGGTTTTACGGCATATTTGGGAATGATGAGTTAGATGAAGCCTGGCTCGATGAGGGGTTTACCAGTTTTGCAACAATTTGGTATCTGGAAGAGATTTATCCAAACAATGGGTATCACTTGACCCGGAAGCGCATCACTCAATTTGAGGCCGACAAACTCCCTCGTCAGGAGTATCTCGAAAGAGACCTGAAACCAGTCGTCCGCTACATGCTATCTCCCCGGAACGAGCCGATCTCCAAACATAGCTTCGATTTCACGGGTTATGGATCCTATAGCTCCAACGTGTATGATAAAACCAGCCTCATGATGTACTCTCTGAAAGCTTATCTGGGAGAAGAGCGTTTTCTGAAGGGAATGGGTCTCTATTATGATCGCTGGGCGTTGAAGCATGTGAACGAGGATCGCTTTATCAAGGCAATGGAAGATGGAAGTGGGGAAGAATTAGACTGGTTCTTTGATCAGTGGCTTCATACGACAAATTATGTGGATTATAAATTGACCGATTGGGATGTTGAGCAGATTGATCAGGATCATTTCAAAACGCGGATTAAAGTTGAAAATAGGGGCGGAATGTTCGTACCAATATCAGCCACTGTTTACAACAATTCTGGAGAGAGCTCAACAGCCTCCCTTAAAGAGTTCAGATTTCGCTCTGCAGGAACTATTGATGTGGACTCTGAATTTCAGCCACAGCGGGTCTACCTGGATGCCAATAACGTATTCCTGGACGTAGATCGAAGAAACAATGACTCTAAGCGCAAACATGCCTGGCGCTACGATTATAGAGGTTGGGATGAGTATCCCGATGATCGAAATTTGTATCTCTGGAAACCACAGTTTGGGATGAGTGATTCTGCAGGATTGGGAATTGGAGTCAAGGTCAAACGCGTTTATCGGAACTCTGGGAACTTTGTTGCCATGGAGTTGGATGGAAATTTAAAATCCGGGAACCCTGATGTTGCCATATCCTTTAAGCATACACAGGCTGGTCCTCACAGTCAAACCAGTTGGTCCGGTACTACAGGATCCTGGAGATCACTCACCTATGGAAACTTGAACTATGAGCTGAATTGGGCCAGACGATTTTGGGTTAATCCAGTCCATTATCTTACATTTATGTTAGAGGAGACGGATGCCGATTATGCCGAATTACCCCTCAGTTTCCGCAACAGCTTTGTAAGAATTGGAGTAAAATATGAACTGCAAGATGATCTTCTGGGTGGCAAGTATGGCTTCAGCGCGCTCCTGCACTTCTCGCCTGCAGGATTAGGGACTTATGGTCAGGATTTCAGTCAGATCGCGTTAATGAGCAATTGGGGCAGGAGATTTGACCTTTTTGAAATGAATAATCGCAGCAACCTGCTTGCTAACGGTAACGCCACTCCTGACATGGTAAAAACCAGAATTGGCTCAAGCGATCTCAGGTCCACCTATCTCAATCGCCCTGCATCAAGTCTCCATAATCTAAGTAGCGTCGATTTGATTGGCTCACGTTTCTATTTGATTGGCGGCGGCAGAATGCGGGGTTATTCTGACTCATTAGATACTCCTGTCAATTTCATCTGGTCCAACAATCTTGATATTACGTTTAGAAACATACCCCACACCAGTGATGACCTGGATTTTGGTCTCTTTCTGGATCTTGGTCAGTATTCTGATGATGGCCAGACCTGGGATTGGCTTGGTGATATGGGCGTTGGATTTGTTTATAAACCCAGGTGGAAGCGAAATAGTTGGTTGACAACGCTGATTCGACCGCTAAAAATTAAGGTGGAGTTTCCTGCTATTCGGTATGAGAACTCAAAATGGGTTAGTACCCTGGCCAACCAACCCTGGATATTTTCAATATCTAATTAATACACTGAACTGGAAAATATATGCTCCTGCGACATTTTATTGCACTTCTCATTCTAAGCCAGGTCAGTGTTGGCCAGGAGCGTTTCGATCAAGTCAGAATATGGTCTGAAAACACGAATCAGACGATTTCAGAGCTGCTCCAGGCAGGGCTAGATCCAGAAGGAATGAATATCAGGCCAGGTGTATATGTTGACATCATTGTGGATCAGAGAGAAAAGGAAAATATTGAGAGCCTGGGCCTGGTAGCTGAGGAGCTCATCGTGGATCTAAGTAGCTACTATGCATCTAGGCTTACGCAGAATGGGAGTCGGGAACTGGGTTATGGGAGTATGGGTGGCTATCTGACTTTTGACGAGATCATTGAAAGTATGGACGAACTCCATGCTCAGTATCCTGAAATCGTTTCTGCGAAGGACAGTATTGGTCAAAGTTATGAGGGTCGCGCAATTTGGGCATTCAAGATTTCTGACAATCCAGATCAAAATGAAGCTGAACCGGAAGTCTTTTACAATGCACTGATTCATGCTCGTGAGCCAGCGGCTATGATGAGTCTTATGCATTTCGCCTGGCAATTGGTTGAGAATTATTCGGTTGATCAACTGCTGACGTATCTGGTCAATGAGCGTGAAATGTGGTTTGTGCCTGTCGTGAACCCAGATGGATATGTTTACAACCAGCTCACCGATCCCAGTGGCGGGGGCATGCATCGAAAAAACAGGCACCCTGGCTGTAGCAGCTCACCCGGTATCGATTTAAATCGGAATTGGTCGTATCAGTGGGGGTATGACATTGAAGGATCCAGTCCAGATATTTGTGCCAGTACTTATCGCGGAAGCGAAGCCTTTTCCGAGCCTGAAACGCAGGCAATACGGGATTTTGTCTTGAATCACGATTTTCAAACCGTTTTCAACTATCATAGCTATGGGAACTTACTAATCCGCCCCTATGGCTATGATCCCAGTGTAGAGCTACCAGTCTCTGATAGGGATATCTACACTGAAATGGGTGGAGACCTGGTCTCTGACAACAATTATTTATTTGGTACCGGGGATGAAACAGTTGGCTATCTGACCAATGGAGATGCAGTAGATTATATGTATGGAGACCAGGGGATTATCAATTTTACGCCGGAAGTGGGGACCTGGGCTCAAGGTGGGTTTTGGCCTGCAACAGAATTGATTTTTGAATTGGCTGAAGAAAACATGAGCATGAATAGACATCTGGCAGCTGTTGCTGGTACTTGGATTGAAGTGGAAAATTTTTGGGTGGGCTTCGATGATGTCTTGGAATTTGAATCAATAGTACCGAGTCAATTGAATATTCGAAACAAAGGTCTAAATATTGAGAATCATATAGTTACCCTTCATATTAGCTCTCCAGATTCCAGCCTTATACCATCCATGGATAGCTACGATCTGACGGGACTGCCCCCGCAAACCAATATTGATCTGGGACAGGAGGGGCTCACATTTTTGGTACAGGCCCATACTGGTGAATCGGCGAAAATTGTCCTTTCAATTGAAGTTGAAGATCAATACAGCCTGGTCGACACCTTTGCTTGGTCAGTGGGACTGGCTGATTCAGTTTTTATTGATGATTTCGAGGCTGGAGCCGGAAACTGGGTATCCGATAGCTGGGGCGTCTCAGATGAAGCCTTCACAGGAGCACTTGGGATGGCGGACTCACCCTTTGGGGACTATGCTGCATCAACAGTAAGCATGACAGTATTAAACGCACCCATAGATCTCCGTGGCTATTCAGACCCTGTTCTCAGCTTTGACCTAAAATGGGATATCGAGGCAAATTACGATTTTTGCCAGGTGCTTGCTTCTACAGATTCAGGGGCATCGTGGCTAGCTCTCGAGGGGCAATATACAACACCAGGGAATGGTGCCTCAGTCCAACCTCTGGGAGAACCGGGCTATCATGGCACCCAGGATTGGGTCCGGGATGAATTCTCCCTAGTTCAATTTGCAGGCACCCCGGAATTACTCCTAAGCTTCAAATTGATGAGTGATACCTGGTATGAAGGAGACGGAATCAGTGTAGACAATATCCTCGTTCGCGGCTGGGGCGTCGGCTTTCACCTTGGAGATGTCAACCGCGATGGTCAACTAACTATTTCGGATGCAGTTATCCTACTGGATGACATCCTTGCCAGTAACATTTTACTTGGGGATGAATTGGAATTGTCGGATTTAAATCAGGATATGCTCGCCAATATTAGCGATTTGGTCCTGCTTATCGAAGTCATTCTTGGGAATTAACCCTCGATTATATCGGATTCCAGCGCTCCTGGAAGCATTAAAAAGTAATATTAGTATCTTCTGATGCGTGCCGGGTGGCATCCTAAATTCAATTCACAAATATAATATTCTAGAATTGTAATATCCGAATCCGGCAAGCTATATTTGGCCGCTTTTCAGGACATGTGTATTATACCAATGAGGAGAATGTACAGCCTGTGCGATTTTTTTATGTTATTGGTATAGCCGTTCTCTTATGTGCCTGTGCGGCAAGCGATATCCGTGATTTGAATAATAGAAAAAAATCTGTCTCAAACATTGTTACCATTGCAGCTGCCGACAGTTTATGGTCCTTGCGAGCTGATTCAAGCAATGCCTATCGGGCATTACGAGCATATAAGCAACTTGCAAAGGAAGACTCCTCCTCAATTGAGATCTGGTCGAAGTTATCGAGGGCGTATTATTTCATTGGTCAATATCTAACGCCTGAACTACAGTTGCGAGATGGTCTGCTTATGGCCGGTTATGAGACCAGTCAAACTATCCTGAATCTGAATCCTAAATATCGTAATTTGTTATTCTCAACCGGTGATGAAAATATTGCTGTCCGAGGATTGGAGTTGAGCACAATTGATGCTTTGTACTGGGGAATGGCCAACTATGGACAATGGTTGGCAACCAAAGGGACGCTGGTACGCCTGGGTCAAAGAGAATTAATCTGGACCTCACTGGAACATGTAAATGACCTGGACTCTAATTATTATTATGGAGCATATTATCGCTTTAAGGGAGCACTGCTGGCAAGGGATCCGAAAACCCAAACAGATACCCTTGCTATCCGCAGGGCCTTCGAGACCGCAATTCTAATTTCTCCAAATTACTTCGGAAACTACACACTAATGGCCAGGCACTATTGCCCATTAACTGGGGATAAAGAGTTATTCTACCGGATACTTACCAAGGTCATAACGTCAAAATCAAATCCATCTTTACCATATTACCCGGAAAATGTATATGAACGGGACTTGGCTGAGAGGTTGATGATCAAAGCCGAAAATGAAAAATGGTTTAAGTAATGAAATCGTTTCGAGCTGAAAGAGAGAAAAAAGATGCATCATGGCAGATCTTATTGGTTTTGCTGATGCTATTGGCATCCGTTGTCCTGGTAAGACTTTTGCCAGCAGGGAATCATTCGGGGGACTTGGGGAAACAGAATACTAACTGGGAAGCTTCAATCGTAAAACTCCCCTGAAAAACAAAAATCGATTTATCAAAGTTTAAATGGGGGTTCGTCCATGGATGAGAGCGCCACGTTTAGCTTCTCTTCGTCGATAATAAATTTCGGATGGTCGTCCAGACGATTCGAGATGCTAAGATACGCATCTGATTTAAAATAAATTCTTAACTCTTTTTGTAAGGGAATGATCTGTTTGCGTGGATGCCATTCAAAGGGTTCACCACTATCCTGTCTTATTATCGAGTCAGTGGCGCTTGCCCAGGCAATAACTGCGAGTCTATACTTTTTCCAAAGATCTTGAGCAACCTTTGTCACTTCAGCCTGCACGTAGGGACTCAGGAATACAAATCGTTTGCTAAAGAGCAAAGCCGTGTGGTAATACTCAGGTACATTGATGATCCCATCCACGTGCAAATGTCTTCCCATGATGGTAAAAAGGGCTAATAATTCATCACCAATGCCAAGACCCGGATGATTTTGGCCAGGCAGTCTTGGTTTACTCCTGGTGAAATCCGCTCTCGGATTTTGCAGCAGGAGCCATTCGATCACCAACACCCTTAGAGGCCGTTTGTACAGAAACTCAGCATCAACATCTTTGGGTGTTAGCTGTTGGTACCTGGCGACAAATTCCATGATAATATGGTCACGATCTTGAACAGGTCCGTCGTATATGATAAGTTTATGGCGATATGGATCAGTGGTATCAACAACGACACTAATATTGCGGATGCCCAGATGGCGTGCCTGACGATCCAGGCCAAATCTTTCAATAATAAATTTTATGCCGTCCCGGGAATACTTTCCCAAAAATAACTCCGTGCTATTTGAGAGATTTCCGGGAGTAAACAGGTCATCCCAGCTCAGCTCCATTTGATCAAAATTAGTCATGATATCCATGGGCGAGATACGTTTGGCTATGCGTCGATATTTTTGGAATAGTCTGGTCATCTTAGCCTGAGTGTGGCTCCTTCATAGATGGATTCTCAGTGTTAGAAACTGTAGGATAGCCCCAAATTTAAATGTGAAAAATCTTCGAGTTGTTTGAAGCTATTACCATCTTCTTCTCCGCCAAGGAAGTAGGAGATGGTTGCATCCAATTTTAAACCAGCCATAACTGAATAACTTGAGTTCAAGTTGGCCATATATCCAGTTTCTTCCAGATTGATCATGAGCAAGGCACCCAACTCGAGATTGTTATCCATGAGGGTGACCATTGAGGAAAGCATTATTACCTGATCAGCAATCAGGGCGAAGGGTGTTCCCATACCCGCCGAAAAATCTGGAACACCTAATCCCGCAAGTTGAGCCCGAAGGGGATCTAGAGCGTGATTGCTGGTATCTTGCAAAATAATCTGGGCTTCAATCAGGCCGCTTCCAGGCACAAATTCAGATTCAGTGGAGAGGTAGTTTGTATTAATCAACTGACCCATGAGTTGAATGCTGTTGGCAAAGGCGTACTCTACCTGGAGAACCGATTGTAGATATTGCGCATCATATATGAACTTGGATATGTTGTAGTCTATTTCGGGAGTCAGAGTGCTAAAATAGGCAAACTCACCGCGCAGGGTCCAATTACCAGTGAAAAGAACAGCATCCAATCCAATGACATTTGTGCTGCGGTAGCTAAGGTGCTTTATAATACTTGGATCTTGCCCCAGCAAAACGGGAGTAATATCAACATCAATGCCGGCGGGGGAGAAAGATCGATCGTGACCCCTGAAATAGGAGGCGGAGATATCTCCAATACCCATGGCATATTGTAATCTGGCTCCGAATTCAAATTCATCTTCTGGGAAGGAGTAAATCGCTCCGGGAGGGATCGAAATCTGGATGGGAAAATCTGGTTCGTTCAAGGGGAGCCGGTTCCATTCAAATCCAGGGATGAGGACCAATTCTACCTGCACATCACTGAAGTAGGCCTTCCCCGAAACGTTAAATGTGCCCAGTTTTCTGTCAGTCCCCGATAGGAACATGTAGTAATAATCATATGGTGACAGATTGTCGGTGGGATTATTCCCATCAGCAGCTCCCCAGGTGTGTATCATCTTACCCAGCCTAACTGCACCGAAGGAAGGGTACCATTCCAGATATGCTTCTCTGAACTGTATCATATCATCAGAAAACTCAGCATCTTTCCAGCGTGTTTCAATGGCCGTCGAGGTCTTCAACATAAAATCACCCATGCCATAGTTGACAGAAATACTAATGGGACGAAAGGGAAGATTGATTAGACCTTTTCCACTTATTCGAAACATGGCACTCGGGGAAACTTCCCCGGATACGCTGATCTGCGCATCCAATTTAAAAGGTATCAGCATTAAGAGCAGCAGGGTTGCCGAGATTAGCTTATTCATGAACATTTCCTTTTATGCCAATCAAGATTGAAAAATTATTTTGGTATCCGTTTTAAATTCTTTTCCTGGAAAAGATCAGGCTCAACCCCTGTGTCGACTTCGAGATTGCTAAATTTGAGTCGCGTGTTGGTCATTTTCTGAACATTTTCCACAAAAATCTCTGAAGGTAAGTCGTAGGATTTCTGCTTGACATACTTCATCACCCGGCGCTTCAGGAGATTGTCCTGCATATCATAGGCTTCATCCAGAATGGAAACCAGATCAGCCTTGCTCACAAAGGTAATAAATCGTTTGTATGTTCTTGTAATGCCCGCTTTTGGTGTACTCTCGAGGATGTAGCAATCAATGCCATCCACGGTTTTTTCCCCTTTTAGCTCATAGCTATACTCATCTAGCTCGCGGGATGTCATATCTTCGTAACTCAAATCTGAACCCATAAAGGAATCCGCTTTTTTCTTGGAAGAGATTCGGCGCACCTTGTTGAATGCTGGTAACCAGAGCCGCATTTCGTCATCCTGATCGGTATGTTCAATTTTCAAAAATGCAACCCCCTTGTCATCAGCAGGAGCCAAAAACCAGATGATCTGTTTTTTATTGTCATCTGCAGTGATGGAGCGAATCGTTGATTCTCTGGTCTTGCCTTGTTTATTGGTGAGGACCATCGTCATATTGGATTTCATGTCTTTAGGAGACACCTTGTCTTCCATGGCTTTGGCTATTTCGTAGCCTGTTTGTGCCATGAGACCCAGGGGTAACATGATCAATAACCCGAGGCATAGTTTTTTTGTCAATGTTTTCATGTTTTTAATCCTTCTATATTTTATAAATATTATGCTACTGTTATACCTTCAATACGGGCTAAGTATTTCTTACTTAGCTCCAGTAAGACCGCCAACAATGTTAGGGTTGCCATGGAAGTGGAGACCATCGCAAAAACCATGAGCCCTCCCATGTGAACCATAGGGATGAACTCTGAGAAAAGGAGTGCTCCGAAAGCCATGTTCGAGGCTGCATCGAGGATCACCGGGAAACCGACATCCTGCATGGTTTCTCTACTAATATCACCTTCCAATCCATGACGTCGCAGCAGGGTACGAAACTGGTTAATATAATGAAGGGCAAAATCCACCCCAACACCAATAATAATAGCCGAGAGCAGAGCTGTAACATGGTTTAGATCAACACCAAATATCCCCATGAGCCCAAAATTCAATATCACGGCTGCAGTTAGTGGAACAATAGCCAAGATACCCCATATCCAATGCTTGAAGAAATATCCGGCAATGAGCGCGATGATCAGAATTGATGCAAAAATACTGATGAAAGAGCTGCGGATAATCAAAGCCACCAGATCCCTGAAAACAATGAGCATTCCTGTAATGGTAATATTCAGATCCTTAAATTCATCTTTTTGTAAAAATGACTCAATTTCATCGACCAGAATGACGACGTCGGAGGTGGAAATAGATCTCATCATGGAGGTTGCGAGACCCTTCTTATAGTCATAATCTACCAATGAGCTGAAATCTTCTGGATCACCGGACATTGAGTATAAGGTAAATAGATTGTTTATTTTTTCCCGTGAATCAGGGATGGTCTCGAACAAAGGATCATCTTCATTCACCATACGGTGCATCTGCTTGATGACATCAGCGATGGAAATTGATAGCGTAACTGATTTATGGCTTTCCATGAAATTCTGGATGCTTACAATCTGGTTCAGGACTTCAGGGGAGCGCAGGTCAGCATTGATGAGGAGTTGCAGATCCATACTCCCGGTCATTTCAGTATCCATAAAATCCAGGCTTTGTCGAATCGGATTTGTCGGCTTAAAAAATGATTTCATATTCACTTCAATGTTCAAACTGAATATTCCTACAGCGCCGATAATCACCACTACAGCTCCCGTGATTAGCACGGTTTTTGGCCGCTTGATGACATGGTCGCCAAAAACCAGGACAAATCTTTCAAAATGACTGGCATGTGATACGGCACTGGAGTCAGGATCCCATTTTTTTAGTACCAGAATGGAAGGGAGGAAGATGGTGCTGAGCAGCCAGGCCCAGGCGATTCCAGCGGAGATTGAAATTCCATAACCAAGCAGGGATTCCAATGGCGCAAAAACCATACACAAAAAGGCTGCAATGGTTGTTAGCGCTGCCAGAAAAATAGGCAAAAGAAGAGAGCTGATGCTGGCTTCAACTGCTAATCGCGTATCTTTGTTCGATCGCATTTTTCGAAAAAATTTTGTAATGACATGTACACCATAAGAGTTGGCAATGGTTAGGAGAATGATGGGCATTGAGGTATTCAACATGCCAAAAAGGAAGGCATCCGATCCAGTTAAGTGATACATCCAGCCATTAAACCCAAACATGAAAACCATGGAGAGCACGATTGTTGCTAATACCATTCCCACTGAGGGGATATTTCTAAAGCTAAACAGTAGAATTAATAACATTCCAATTAATCCAGCTCGCATGAGCATCATAACATCTGTGCGAATGAGTAAGGGTAGGGCACCGGTGAGATAAGCCTGGCCGCCCCAATGGACATCGTAATCACTCAGGTAAGTCTCAACCACTTGCTCTAAATCCCTGACCAGGACATCATTTTTAGCACCGACTAGAGGGCGAACCATGACGTTGAGGTAATCCCCATTACTGCCTAAAGTCCGAGTTTTAATTTTTGGATTACCGTCAAGATAGGCGCGCAAAATAGCAATATCTGCTTCATCCAGATCTCTATATTCCTGGAGAGCAGAAACTTCCAGAAAGCCATCATCGCTCTCCATTTTATCAGAGGTGGAGAGGCAGATAATCTCGTCAACTTGGGCCACGCCTTCAAGTGCTCTGGAAAGATCCCAAAGGACAGCCAGTGTTTTCGAATTGAGGGCATCTTCTCCGCGAATACCAAACCCGAGGAACATGAGGTCGGTACTGCCGAATTCATCCTTCAGCTCATTCCATGTGACCATGGATTCAATGTCCTGAGGCAGCATTTTCATGAAGTCATCTTCAATAACAAAATACTGAATTCCCGAGCCCATGAGCATTGTCAATAAGATGGAGACAATAATGCTGCGTTTTGGATGTTTTGTGGATTGATCTATAAACCACTGTTTCATAGTTTTTCCTCTATATATTTGAGACCTTTGCTGGTTACGATTCCCCGCAAAAAAATATTTCTAAAGCCAAACAGGACATCTTTCGGATGTAGTTGATTTTTGATAAAGAATTCAGGTTGAAAGACATCGTTGATAATGTTCATAAACAGGGTAGCAGTGAGTTCCAGATCCACCTCTTCACGAATATATCCAGCTGCCTTGGCCTGGACAAAAATGGTCAAAAAATCTTCACGGCGTTCCAGGCGAAATTTTTCTATTTGTTTCCAGATCTTCGGGTAGCGTGCTTTGAGTTCACCAATTTTAGTTATGGAAACACGATTGAGGTTGTTGACTACCTCATCCAAAGTGCACAGAAATTTATCCAATGGGTCCATGTCTCGAGCCAGCACTTTTTGGAAATGCCCGGCAATGATTGAGGTGATGTGTTCGAATATATTTTGGAGCAGGATTTCCTTGGTCGGGAAGAATTTATAAATTGTCTTTTTGCTCATGGCCAGATCTTTGGCCAGGGACTCGACGGTAAAACCCCGTACCCCATTCCGAAAGAGAATATTCAGACCTTGCTCCAGGATTGGACCTTCCTGTGTGTTTGGTTCTGGAATCGATGGAAACGTTTTCTGTGTCATACGTTTCCAATGTAGCTAAGAAATGAGCTGGCGCAATAATTTATTTCGAAATTGAATTATCCTTTTTGGTCGAAGATAAATTTTGGCCGTGTAAGAACCAGTACAACCGGCAGGAGGGTTAAGGCGGCAATCAAGCACATGGAAATTGATACGGCAATCAGCCATCCAAAAAAGAAAATGGGAATAAAGGTGGAAAGCATGCAAACAGCAAAGCCCATGATTACTGAGAAACCATTAATGACAATACCCTGCCCCGTGGTGCTCAATGTCCTGATGATGGCTTCTTCATCGCTGAGGCCATTGCGAATTTCCGTCCGAAAGCGAAAAAGAAAATGAATCGTATAGTCAATCCCGATACCTATCATTATCGAACTGAGCATGGAAGTGGCAGTATTCAAATATATGCCCATATAGCCCATGAGCCCGAATACACCTGCGATGGCAAATGCCAGGGGCATGGTAGAGACGAGGGCAGCAGAGAGTGACCTGAAGACCAGCCCTGTCACCAGAGCTGCAAATATTACGGATAAAATAAGGCTACGTGTCTGTCCCTTCACCAGCATGGGCATCAGATTCCCCAGGAGTACTGCGTATCCTTCGCTTTTTGGCTGATTATCAACATGGATATTCTCAGAGAGGAAACTGTTCAATTCTTTCTGCAGGTCGACCATGTAATATACGTCCATGGTATTCAAGCGAATAACGATCTGAGCTTCCCGGTAATCATAATCTACATAGGTATCCAAGTAGCCACTGCTGGATTCCCATGAATACAACAGGAGGTATTGTGAAACCAGCTCGCGGGAGTCGGGAATCTTATAATAGGCCGGGTCACCACCATGCATCGATTGGTGCATTAATTTGATAAAATCAGTAATGGCAAGCGTGTATCCAACGCCTTCTTTGAGTTTCAGAAATTCTTGTATTTTTTCGATCTGCAGCAAGACTTCAGGTGACTTAACATCCCCTTCTATAACCACGGACATGGTGGTGCTGCCTCCAAAATTCTCATCAATAATCGTATTGATAACGCGAACAGATGATTCTGGACTATAATAGTTGAGCGGGTTGCTATCCAATTCGACGCGAGGAATCCCAATTAATGAGACAATCATGAGTAATCCGAATCCGATGAGTATGAGATTGCGATGATGGAAAACAATCCCACCGATCCAAGCCAGTACACGAGAGAGTAAACGATTTGCAGTGTTTTTGCTCTGGTGGGCTGCGCTGGGTTTGTTGAAAAGAACCAGCACGGCGGGGATAAATGTTATGGATAATCCAAAAGCTAGTGCGACACCGAATGCAGTCAAAACACCAACTTCTCGGGATGCTGGTAAAACGTGAGACAAGAGTGACATGAAGCCAATAACCGTGGTCAATGCAGCTAAGAACAAGGGTCGCAACATATGCTCAATAACGCTGGTAACGATAGCTTTGCTGTCAGCACTTTCGTCCATATTTGCGCAGTCTTCAAAGTAACGTGTAATGATGTGTATCCCATACGCACTTGCCACTGCAATAAGCATGATGGGCATTATGCTGGAAAGCACGGAGAGCATGAGCCCCATCCAGGACATCAGACCTAGAGTCCCCAGAATGGAAAGCAGAACAACCAGGAGAGGAAGGGCAACACCTCGGCGGGATCGGAAACTGACAAACAACAAAACTGCGATAAGCAGCATCCCTGCGGGAATAAAGGTGCGGGTGTCATGGCCAATAGCCAGGGAAACATGCGATCTTATTGCCGGCATACCTCCCAATTTCAAATCATGACCAACCGCTTGATAGGGCAGGAGCAGGCCTCTCAAGGTTTCCACCAGACTGACTTCATCAGCGGCAGGATCTATGAAAACTAGGCAGGCAGTGTATTGTCTATCCTTCGATACAATTAGATGACCAATCATTGGGTCAGAAGTTGCTTCGGCGGCAAGAGCGTCGCTTTCTTCCTGGGATCGTGGAATTGCCTGGATGAACCTATCTACACTCATCGACTCATCATCACTTACGATGGACTCATAATTTGTAAGACTGATGACGTGATCAATACCTTCCAGAACTTCCAATTCTGATGTGAGTTCATCTATCATCTCTAATCCTGCAGAGGCGAAAACATCAGGCGCATGGTAGATAATGAGTATGACATCAAGACCGCCATATTGATCTTCAAGCTCCTCCATTCGAATAACATCAGGATCATCTGCAGGGATAAGTGCCTGGATGTTAGGGTTGATGTGAATTCTGTATATGGGAAGGGCCAAAATCCCGATAATCAGGAGATTAAGAAGAATAACAGTTTTCGGATATTCTGTTATGATATGGATGAATTTTTTCATGGGCGGCAATGTATTCTCAGTGTTTCTCCGATGAAAGGAAAAGGAGCTAAATAGAGTTAAAAGAGAATTATTTTTGAGCAGTTTAAAAATAACTATGCCCGCCTTTTGTGGCGAATATATTAAGCGTAACTAAGAAGTGAGATACGCTAGTGAATGAAAAACTACTTCCTGCACTAAAATCATTCGGATTCACGTCGAACGAAGCAAAAACCTATCTTAGTTTGCTGAAGAATAATCCTGCCACAGGATATGAAATCAGCGGAAAATCCGGCATTCCCCGTTCTGCAATATACGAAATATTGAAACGTCTCGAGACGACTGGTATGGTGAGTTGCGTAGACTCTAATCCAACCCGCTATATCCCTCTCCCACCAGACCACCTATTCGACGTGCTGGAGAATAATTTTGAATCCAATTTGGGCACATTGAAAGAATCCTTGCGCAATTTCAACAGCGATCTGGAGGTTGGTGATCTTTGGAATATTCGTGGTTACGACAGTATGATCGATCGAGCCCGCCATATGATCAAAAACGCAGATGAATCCGTTTATCTCTCACTCTGGTTGAATGAATACAAAAAGCTTCATTCAGATTTGCAGGAAGCCGAAAAACGCGGTGTCAATATCGTCATTTTTTCCTTTTGTGACATCCCCGTTGATGTGGGGACAATATTTGCGTATAATTTGGATAGCGAAAGACTCCAGGATGTTTGGAGCAGCAAAATATTACTGGTCACAGATCACGATTCAGCCCTTTTGGGCGGTGTGGACATGCTACCTACCAACAAAGTAGCCTGGACCAGGAATTCTGCCATCGTTGCCATAGCTCTCAATTATATAATCCTAGACCTGACCCTCTTTGGACAACGTTATAATTACAATATGAGTGAGGTAATCTCAGAGATGCTACATGGAGAGATTCACAATTTAGATGATCTTCTCAGCGAGGATCATGAAGCTATTATACATTCAACTAAGGGTTGATAAGTGAATATTTTTCTAATATTCAACAACTGGTCCCTTTTGAGAAGGGATCTTAATGGAGGCACGTTCTATGAGTAAAATTAGAGTCGGGCTGATGGGTTTTGGTGAGATTGGTAGAGATGTGTACCGATTAAGCCTGAGCCAGCCTGAGATGGAAGTGGTGGCAATAAGCGATATTGGTCGTGCGGATATTTTGCATTATCTGCTAAAAACCGATGGCAGGGACCCGGTCAAGGCCGAGCTCGTTGGCAATAATCTCATCGTTGGCCAACACAAAGCACGCTTAATCCACGGTGTTGAGCCAAAAGACGTCCCCTGGGACGCATTTAATGTTGACGTCGTTATTGATTCGACTCACAAATTTCGTACACGTGAAGCCATGCAGGCCCACCTCGATTCCGGCGCAAAACGTGTCATCCTAGCTTCATTGCCACAGGATAATATCGATCGCGTGGTCGTCATGGGTGTAAACGATGAAACAATCAAATCAAGCGATCAATTGGTTTCTGCAGCTTCAGCTACAACCAATGCCCTGGCTTTAGTGCTTGATACATTGGATAATGCTTTTGGTGTTGAGTATGCCATGATGACTACAATTCATGCTTACACCAGTGACCAACCCCTCAAAGATACCGCTGCCGCCGATTTCAGACGGAGCCGTTCAGCTGCAAAAAACATTATTCCTAATGTAAATATTAGTCCTTATTGGATGGAACAAATCTTACCGAGATTTAAAGGCAAGATCGAGGGGTCGGCTTTGAATGTGCCGGTTCCGATGGGATCTTTGTTGGATCTCACCTGTGTTCTTACCAAGGGTGATACAAGTATTGAAGAAGTAAATGATGCCATGCGTAAAGCAGCTGGCTCATTACCTAACTATATTGAAATCACAGAAGATCCAATTGTATCAAGTGATGTCATTGGTAATGGTCACAGTATTCTGTTCGATATAAAGGGCACCATGAAATCAAGCAAGCGCATGGTGAAAACCTTGAGTTGGTATGATAATAGTCTTGGTCAGGCCAGCCGCTTGGTTGATTTAACCCTGGCTTATGGCAAGCTTGGGGTAGAAGGAGGTGCTGCATGAGAGTAGCAATCAATGGGTTCGGACGTATTGGACGTTCCGTTTTCCGCATTTTAGATAAACGCAAAGATATCAACGTTGTAGCCATCAATGATCTTTTTGATACTGGAGCCTTGGCATATCTGCTCAAATATGACACAGTCATGGGTGGCTTCGGTGACAGTTCTGTCCATATCGAAGGTGATATTCTTCATACTGCCAATGACACAGTTAAAATGTTGAGCGAGCGTAATCCAGCTGATCTGCCCTGGAAAGAACTTGATATCGATGTTGTTATTGAAGCTACTGGTGTATTTACAACTCGAGCTGCATTGACTCAGCATCTTGATGCTGGTGCAAAACGCGTCATCCTAACAGTTCCTTCAAAAGATGAGATTGATTATACCATAGTTCTAGGCGTCAATGAAGATGGGCTCAAACCCGAGCATCGCATCGTTTCTAATGCCAGTTGTACCACAAATTGTCTTGCCCCTATGGCCAAGGTCCTTAATGATGCCTTTGGCATAGTTGAGGGTGTAATGACAACGACCCACGCCTATACGAATGACCAGCGTCTTGCTGATGTCCCACACAAAGATTGGCGACGTAGCCGTGCCGCCGCAGAGAACATCATTCCAACAACAACGGGTGCAGCCCGCGCCGTAGGCAAAGTGCTCCCAGAATTGGCCGGTAAGTTGGATGGTATTGCAGCCCGTGTTCCTGTCGCAGATGGATCAGTGGTTGATCTTATTGTGGAAGTAAATCGCAACGTAACTGTAGAAGATATAAATGCAGCAGTTTTGGCTGCATCAAAAACAGATCGATTGAAAAATGTGCTTCAGTACAGTGATGAGCATTTGGTGTCCTCTGATATCATTGGAAATCCATACTCATCCATCTATGATGCAGCCTATACTCGCGTTGTAGGAAATCGTTTTGTGAAAACTTTGAACTGGTATGACAATGAATGGGGTTATTCAAACCGGGTGGTAGATTTGATTAATCTGTTCAAAGGCATGAAATAGATTACACAGCGTAAATGTACATCGGAGCCGATCGTGGATAACGATCGGCTCCGATCTTTCTACCAGGAACTATAAGTAGTACAGTGCTATCAGGAAATCTCAATCGATGAATAAAGTTCAGTTCATATTCGGCATTCATAACCACCAACCCGTGGGAAATTTTGATCATGTATTTCAGCATGCCTGTGATCATTCGTACTTACCCTTTCTGCAGGTTTTAGAGAAATATCCCGACATCAGTATGGCCTTCCATTTTAGCGGGTCTCTGATTGAATGGCTGGAAGCCAATCGAGAGGATGTTCTCGAACTCTTCAAAAAACTGGTTGAGCGGGGGAATATTGAGGTGCTGGGTGGGGGCTTTTACGAGCCCATCCTGGCGATGATTCCTGAGGCAGATCAAATTGGTCAAATTCAGAAGATGAATGCCTGGGCAAAAGCTAGACTTAATTATGAAATCAAGGGAAACTGGCTCACCGAAAGGGTTTGGGAACCTCACTTGACGCTCAGTCTGAATAAGGCTGATATCGATTACATGATTGTCGATGACTATCATTTCCTGGCTTCAGGTGCTGATCCTGAAAACCTGGGAGGGTATTATTACACCGAACAGGAGGGAAAAATCCTCAGTGTTTTTCCCATCAGTCAAAAAATGCGCTATGCCATGCCCTTTGAAGATCCACAGGTCAGTATTGACATCCTTAGAAGTTATGCCACAGCAGATGGAGAAAATTTGGTGGTCATGGCCGACGATGGCGAAAAGTTTGGTATCTGGCCAGGTACCTGGGACACCGTTTATGGCCAGAAATGGCTGGAAAGATTTTTCGAGCTTCTGGAGCAGAATTCTGATTGGTTAACTACAACGACCTTTAAAAAATATCATGCTGATCACAGACCACGCGACCTGGTCTACTTACCGACTTCTTCCTATTTTGAAATGTCACAATGGACATTGCCTACGAGGTTGGGACGCCAAATGGATCAACTCACTCATGAGTTGGAGAATCAGGGCAAGAGTGACATGTATCGACCCTTTATCAAAGGCGGTATGTGGCGCAATTTCTTCACCAAATATCCTGAATCCAACTGGATGCAAAAACGGGTGCAATTTCTATCCACAAATCTTGGGCAACTTGAAAGCAAGGGTGGTGTGCCACAAAGCTTAAAAGATGATCTATACCGCGCCCAGTGTAACTGTGCTTTCTGGCACGGGGTTTTTGGGGGACTTTATTTACCCCACTTGAGACATGCTATCTATGAGCATCTCTTGAAAGCCGAAGCAGCTTTTCTGAAGCTGGGAGGCGTCCTTCCCGGTCTGGTTGATATAGACAGCGACGGTGTGAGAGAATACCGGCTCCGCTCGGAAAGTATTCAGGTTTTCCTCACTGAAAACCATGGACATATCCGGGAAATCGATTGGCTACCGGCAAACTTTAATGTTACCAACTATATGCAGCGCTATTCTGAAAGCTATCATGATAAACTCGCACAGGCCAGCAGTGAAAAGTCCAATGGTGGCTCTATCCACGATAGTGTGCTCACAAAAGAAGAGGGCTTGGCGGACAAATTATTTGTAGATAGCTATCGCCGTCACAGCTTGATTGACCACTTTTTTGGCCCACAACAGACTTTGGATGCCTATTATCGTGGCTCCCTGATTGAGGATTCATTACTCAGGGATATTAAAGTGCTTCAAAGTGAAGCCGGAGTAGCAATTCATTGCAATGCATCCGTAAATGATACTGAAGTCACTATTCAGAAGCGTTTAGAGCTCCACAATAACGAGCTTGCCATTAAACTGAGCATTAAGAATGTTGGTGAGGCAAAATTGCGATCAAATTATGGCCTTGAATTTAATTTTGGTCTGCTTGGTGGTAATAGCCATGATCGATACTTCCTGCTTGATGGGAAACACGGGGGAAGCTTGAATGCCAACAAGGCCGATCAGAATATTAATACGCTCAGTCTCGTTGATGAATGGGACAATTTTAAAATAAAACTTCAATTCTCAAGTACATGTGCCTTATGGCGCGCACCCATCGAGACCATCTCAATGTCTGAAGCAGGTTTTGAGCGGGTTTACCAGGCATCTTCTATTTTGCCGCATTGGCAGCTAAATCTTGACCCGGGCGCATCATTTGAATTAGATATTCTCTTGGATATCGATCAATACAAATCTTAAAATCGAGGACTAAATGTCAAACGACCAACCCACCGTAGCCTACTTCAGTGCTGAAATAGGAATATCTCCCAGCGTTCACACCTACAGTGGAGGACTCGGGATTCTGGCCGGAGATCACATCAAGGCTGCCGCTGATCTTAACGTAAACATGGTCGCTGTAACCCTGATGTATAAAGAGGGTTATTTTAAGCAGCGTATGGATGAGGATGGCAATCAGACTGAAGTTTATCCGCGTTTCGAGCCAGGTCCCTTTCTGGATCAGCTTCCCGTCATTGTAAGCCTGCCGCTGCGTGGCCATGAAGTCAAGATTCAAGCCTGGAAGTACACATTCACCGGCATCAGGGGCAACAACATTGATGTATTGTTTCTGGATACAGATCTGCCGCAGAATTCAGAAGAGGACAGGGGTATAACCCTGCGACTTTATTCGGGGGGAAAAGATCATCGAATTCTTCAGGAAGCCATTTTGGGCTTTGGTGGAATTAGGGTCCTGCGTCAGCTGGGATACCAGGATTTTTCTACCTACCACATGAATGAAGGTCACTGTTCCTTCCTTACCCTTGAACTATTAAAGGAATTCAATGGCAACGAGGAGGAAGTTCGCAAACGCTGTCACTTTACCACTCATACACCCATCCCTGCCGGACATGATCATTTTGCTGCAGAAAGAGTGAAAAGGCTCATTGGCAATTTATTGCCTGATAACTTGAACTTACCTTCCCTCGTCCTGAACGGGAGGGTCCATATGACTGAACTGGGCCTGCACTTCAGTCGCAGTGCAAATGGGGTATCTGCACTGCACGGATTGGTTGCCAGTGCACAATTCCCCGATTCCAAAATTGGCCACGTCACCAATGGTGTCTTTCATCGCTATTGGGTTGGTAAAATTTTTCGCGAAGTCTTTGATCGTCATCTCCCCGGTTGGCGGGAGGATCCCAAAAGATTGTTGGAGATCGACAACATTCCAGACGAAGAGATACGTTTCGCCCACCGCAGTCAAAAGAAATTCCTCCTTGACTACGCAAATTCACAATCCCAACGTTCACTTTCACCTCGAATACTTACCATCGGTTTTGCCCGCCGCGCTGCTGAATACAAGCGGGCCCGGCTCATCTTCAGTGACCGCGAGCGTCTGATAAAAATTGCCGGCGGCAAGGTGCAATTTGTCTTTGCCGGGAAAGCCCATCCGCGGGATGATCATGGGAAAGAAATTCTAAAAGAAATTGTTTCCCAGGCCAGAGATTTGCTCGGTGAGGTAAAGATTGTTTTTCTTGAGAATTACAATATGTGGCTGGGTAATTTAATTACAGCAGGCGTTGACGTCTGGTTAAATACACCCTTGAGACCCAATGAGGCTTCAGGGACCTCAGGTATGAAAGCAACCCTGAACGGCGTCCCCAACCTTTCTATTCTTGACGGTTGGTGGGCAGAGGGCTGTAGGGATGGTGTGAATGGTTGGGCCATCGGAGACGCTGAAGCGGCCAATGATGCAACTGATGCTGAATACCTGTATCGCTTGCTGGAAGATAAAGTAATCCCAACTTATTATGAAGATCAGGCAAAATGGCTGAGTCTGATGCGGGAATCAATTAAAACTGGTGTGCAGTTTACCGGTGATCGTATGATGAAGGATTACTTGGCTCAATATTACAAATAATATCAACAACTTATGAATAGAAAAAAGGCCGGTTTTAATCGGCCTTTTTGTTATGCATATGGATCAATTTAATCTCTGTGATGTTTTTCCATTTTTTCAAACAGAAGAATTAATTTTGCTCGTTGATCATCATTCAAACTGGCATGAAATTCCGAGTAATTCAGCAGGAAAGTATTCCTGAACGCGTTTAGTTCCATTTCCAGTATATCAAATTGACCGTTCAATTCATCAAGATTCAAGTCACGCTGAGCAAGATTAGCTTTGAGAGGTATACGCATTGCATCGTGATTAGATTTTAAATTTTCCTTTAAGACGCTCATGGTTCCCAGCACCTCTTTTAGTTGAGCCTGTTGGGATGTGGTTAAGTCGAGACTTTTACTGGCTTTTTTGAGGATGCGATCTTGATGATTGCCATGAGAGGTATGCTGTGAGCCGCAGGCCAGTATTCCGAGACTGCTAATCAGTATCATGAACCCGAGTCCCGCACGTTTTAGTGATGATTTCATATTCAATTTCCTTTGTGAGTTTGCTTATTCTTTTTCTGCTTCTGGATCAACTTCTGGTAAATCCAGCTCAACCCGTTCTCGTAGATTTGATTTCCAGTCACCCTGACATTTATGATGATGTCTTGAATGGTGCCGGGAATGGTGTCTCGCTGAACCTCCTGAAAACAACAGTTTGGAGAGAACCAGGAGACCCATAGCCTGCCAGTATGTTATGATGGGACCACTAAAGAGGGTCGGTACGAGCCAATTCCAGAGCAACATGGTAATGCTGCCAAAGGCGAAAATAGCGAAGATGATTAAAAATCCCATTCCGATAAATTTTGCTGGTTTGTTCTTATACATTGTAAATCCTTTCTACTTTTTATATAGATCTTTGAGTTTTTCGCGCAATGCCAGTACAGCATACCGTTTACGAGACAGGAGCGTATTTTGAGGCTCGCCCGTTATCTCACCAATTTCCTTAAAGCTGAGGCCTTCTATCTCATGCCAGATAAATACGTCGCGCTGTAACTCCGGCAGAGCTTCGATCGCTGCTTCAAGACGCTGCTCCAGGATATCTAATTCCTGTCTGCGTTCAGGGGTTGGCTCCGTGTCTGCTAAGATTTCCTCCAGGAGATAGGATCCACTATCAGCACCATTCTGAGCTCTCGAATGGCTGCCCTCAATAGTTCTGGAGCGTTTTCGATAGAAATCACTAATTTTATTCCTGGTGGCACGATATAGCCAGGCGGAACTGGTCTCAAGGTCCCTGATTTGATCATAGGACCCGGTAAATTGACTCAGAACATCCTGAACGATATCTTCGGCATCTTCATAGCGAGGCACCATGGACAAGACAGAATCAAGCAACCAGATGCGGGCATCTGTAACTATATCCGTTATGCGTTGATTACGTATTTTCATTTTCGCTGGTGTCGATATGGCAATGGCATTTTGCATCTTACCCTTACAGACGCCTGTATGCAAAAAATATTGTAGACTTTTTTACAATTTCTTTAATGTAGCTGTTGAAAAGGTAGGAATGCTGCAAGTAACAGCCGACCCAGGTCGGCTGTTACTGTGGATTATGAACAATGATCGTGCTTAAAACTCCAGAGTCACACCGCCAATGGGGAAGGTTTTGAATTGCAGGGCAATATCTTTAGTGCCGTCTTCATTATAAACATAATCCCAGGGATTATCCCTGTTGAGGACGTTCATGATATCCCAAAAGGCAACCAGATTCATCCGCTCAAAATAAAAGCGTTGCAACAGCATTATATCGAGCCGGAGATAGTTATCCATTCGCTCAGTATTGTAGGATTGTGCATCTACAAACCATCTTCTCGTATTATGATCATAGCTCTTAGGCGTATATGGCTTGCCACCTACATGCCTGATTCTCACACTCATTTCGAATTCATCAGCAGGAGCCAGGGGCAACCAGGAAGTTACTGAGGCAAAAATCGTCTTCTTGTAGCGATTGTACCAATCATAGTCCATATAGCGAATCTTATATCCAGCGACAAAACTGATCACATCCCGATAATCGTAATCCCAGGGGTAATAAACGGTTTCTTCCTGTCTTGGATCCACTCCCTCAGAGATAGAGCGGCTATAGCTGAAGGATCCGTGCCAATTATCAGAGAATTTTTTCTGGATAAAGAGTTCAAATCCCCGTGACCGACCTGCACCAAGATTGTCAAATCGATCCAGACTGTCCCGCCCTAAAGTGTCAGCAAAAATGGACTGTATGGGCATATCTTCATATTTTTTGTTATAGACTTCCATGGTCATTCGGATATCCTCTCTGGGGATAAATTCTATGCCCAGGGCGATCTGATCAGCATGATAGAAGTCAAGATCCCTACCATGATTCCCTTCAGACATTAGGAGGGCATAAAAGGGCGCTTGATAGTAGCGACCCATGGCCAGGTTCAGTTTCAAGTTGTGAAAGATTTGTTGAGAAAGTGCAAGACGTGGGGAGAGGTTGCTCTTTTCAAGATAGGCATTGTATTCTACTCTCAATCCCAGGGATAACTCTGTGAGTGTGGTCGGTCTCCACCTGACCTGCCCATGGAGGCCCATATACCTGAACGTGTGATTAATCAGGGTGTCAAGGGATTCAGATGCCTCCAATAGTTGATAGGGCTCTATTATGGCTGTAGTATCCCCGAAGTATTCATTATAGAATAATTCCTCTGAAATAGGCAGCGCCGGGCTACTGGTTGTATCGTGGGAATATCCATACAGAAAGATTTCCCGACTGTTGTTTTGAAATTCCCATGTATCGGGAGCGTTCACAAGTTTGAGCCCTCCTGAAAGTTCGAAGCTCGGCGTGAACTTGTAAACCAGATCTGACTTTAGAATGGTTTCCTTTTCGGTGGTAGTGCCCTTATGATAAGTCTCGTGAGATCCGCCCTCTTCAACGGTGTAGACATCCACTTGCATTTCTACCAGATTCTGAGCCAGAGAGGAAATAAACCAGCCTTTTTTTGAAAAGAGATTTTTATAGGTGACCCCCAGGGTATGTTGTTGACTGTTGTAAGCCACATTTTCCGCCCCCCGGTTCTGCGGGCTGTCTTCACCCACGATATCAATGGCATCGATGCCGCCCAAATAGTTGATGTAAACTTTCTCTTTGGGACTGAGATCATAGGCAAGCTTGCCTTGGAAGGTCCAATATTTAGGGATGGCCATCAGTCCACTCTGCTGAATAATAAAATCGAGGAAGGATCGCTTTATGGAAAAGAGGTAGGAACTCTGCTCGTTTATGGGACCTTCAAAAGTTGCTCCAAATCCAGCCATATCAAAACTGAGCTTAGCTTCATTGCTTTCCCGGCTGCCTTCCCGGACACTCACATCCATAACAGATGAGAGCTTATCGCCATAGCGGGCGGGGAAAGAGCCGGCAAAAAAATCGATTTTTTCTATAAAATCCGTATTCACCATGGTCACTGGACCACCGCCAGCACCCTGTTGGGGATAGTGAACCGGGTAGGGAATATCCAGATGATCCATGACAAATAAATTTTCACCAGGCGAGCCACCCCGTACAATGATTTCATTTGATTGATCGGCACCGGACACCACTGAGGGCAGAGATTGCATCATGCTGAGGATATCATAGGCTCCCACAGGGTCTGAGCGGATTTCCTCAAAATCCACACTTCGGACGCTGGTTGAGGCATCTTTGACCCGCTCGAAATAGCCGGCAGTAACGACAACATCGCTCCCTGCGAGGGTGGTAGGTTCCAGCGCCATGTTGAAGGTGGTTCCACGATTGAGCAGGGCATGGATATTGGCTCGGACTTGAGATTTGTAACCGATCATATGAACTCGAACTGAATAGCTTCCAGCAGGAACATTTGATATGATAAAGTGCCCTTGAATGTCAGTGGCGGCTCCCAGGGTGGTGCCGTCCAGCATGACGTTTGCTCCGGGAAGGGGCTGCTGGGTATCTCTGTCAATGATGGTGCCTTCGATATTTCCAGCGCTTGCTGAGTAGGCCAGACTGCTGAGCAAGAGTAAAGAGACCGTTTTTAGTATGGACTTGTGCATGGACTTAATCCTTAGGATTTTTAGGTGGTAACAGATTTTCCAGGTATTGTATATACGCTTTGAATGCGGCTTTACCTTTGGTGGTGAGGTGGTAGACACTCACCGGTTTTCGATCAATAAATGATTTAATCACTTCCAGGTATTCCCCATCTTCCAATTTCCGCAAATGGACACTGAGATTCCCATCGGTAGCACCGACCTGCTCTTTGATGAGCGAAAAACTGGCGGGACCCATGGCAGCCAGGGCGGCCATGACTGCCAGGCGAATTCTGGAATGAATCAGATCGTCGATTTGTTGATAGTCAAAATCGCTCATCTTATTCTCCAGAGAATTGGACTTTCCATTGACGGTTAAAAATGATGCCGGGAACAATTTGCAAACCCACCATCATGAGGACAGCCAGAACCCCTGCTTCCCATCCTTTTAGAAAAAAGAGCAGAGTGGAGCCGGCCCACCAGCCATATCCCAGATTTCGAACCCAGGTTTTCCCTGTTATGATACCTTGCATGAAATAGGCTATTCCTAGTACAGTATACATAACAGCGGTCATGCGGAATAAATCGATGGTTCCAGAATAGCCACCAACAAATCCAAGAATGGTCATGGAGAGGAGCACGGAGATCCAGATTGAATCGATAATTTTTTTGGTCCAGGGGTTACCCAGAACGCACTTCTCCTGGTTTCGATGAATGGTATACATATAGAGCCATCCCAGACCAACGATGACCAGATAGAGCCAGCCTTGAAAGTGGTCAAGCTGGAGGTATTCCAGCAACATGGATCCAAAGCCTGCGGTGAGGATGAGGATGCCCCAGACGATAAAACCGTCTCCATTGTCGGCAATGACCTTCTGGCTATCCTCCATGATGGATTTGATAAAGGACAGCTGTTCCTGGGCGTCTTGAGTCTTTATTTGTTTGACGGACATTCGTTTTCTCCAATTTATATTCAAAGTACTTTAAAAAACAAAGTAACTTAATCCTGACAGGCCAACTGTCAAGAATTTCATCGGAAATAAATCTTGCTTCGACTCGACAAACTGGACAGGTTATCCCAAAGGAGAATTGACAATGTTCCAAACCGATCTTTTAAAAGATAAGACTATCTTTATAACAGGCGGGGGTACTGGACTAGGAAAATCCATGGCCAACCGTTTTCTGGAATTAGGGGCGAAAGTCATTATCGCCAGTCGCAAAATCAATGTCCTCCAGCACGCTGCAGAGGAACTAATGCAGGCCACCGGAGGGGAAGTTTTAGCATTGGAGCTGGATGTCAGGGAGTATCGAGCAGTGGAAACTGCTCTGGCAGCCGCAGTCAATCATTTTGGCTCGGTGGACATCTTGCTGAATAATGCAGCCGGCAATTTCGTGAGCCCCACAGAAGCATTGAGCCATAAAGCCTTTGACGTCATCGTTGACATTGTGCTGCGAGGCTCCTATAACACGACTCTGGCCTTTGGGAAACACTGGATAGCGAAAAAACAGGCAGCGAGAGTATTGAATATCGTTACCACCTATGCCACGACAGGATCAGGGTATGTCGTGCCTTCAGCCATTGCAAAGTCAGGTGTGCAAACTTTAACAAAAAGCCTGGCAGTGGAATGGGCCAAGTATGGGATCACGATGAATGCCATCGCCCCCGGACCTTTCCCAACTGAAGGCGCCTGGGCCAGACTCCTGCCCCCTGGCCTGGAACAACAATTTGTTGAACGGATACCTTTAAAAAGAGTGGGTGAGCATCTTGAGTTGGCAAATCTCGCTGCCTTTCTCCTTTCTGATCAATCCCAATATATAAATGGAGAAGTCATCACCATCGATGGTGGAGAGTGGCTAAAAGGAGCTGGTGAGTTTAACTTCCTCGACGTCCTCACGGCGCAGGAGTGGGCAGAGATGGAGCGCCAGGTTCGCAGCGCAAATAAAGCATAAGTGATTCATCAAATGAGATTCTATGGAGAAAAAATGAAATCAATAATGAATAGCTCAATCATGTTGTTGACTGTCATCATCATAATTTCCGGGTGCGCCACAACTTATGGACCTAAGCGTTCGAAGGGTGGCTACAGCGAAAAAAAAATGACGGAAAATACTTATGAAGTCACATTTGAAGGGAATGAACACAACACAGCTGAGGAGATTCGGACCTTTCTCATGTACAGATGTGCTGAATTGACTCTCGAGCAGGGACTGTCCCACTTTTTGATCATTGAGGACGCCAGTTATGAGCAAGTGCCAAAAAGCGAATTTGCCGAGAATGATCTTATTATCGAAACTCATGAATCCGTGTCTGGTGGTATCAATAATAGTGTCCGGAGTAATTTTGGGGCTCAGACAGCGCTGGCGAATACAGTAGGTATATTTGTCATTATCATGCGCCAGGGACCAGATCCAGTTCATAAAACTGCCAGTATCGAGGCAAAAGCCATTATTCGTGATAATTCGCACCTTATTAAAAGGAAATAAGCTCTAACAATAGAGCGGGTAAAACTTAGCTATTTATTTGTGATCTCAATCCAGATCGGGGATGAGAGATACAGACCTGGCCAACGCGACCCATCACTGGTGATTTCAAGGCGTAAATAACCACTAGCCTCCGGTTCATGTTCCATGGTCAAAGCCAGGCCACTTGCTAGATCAGTCTCATGAAAAAATAACGACTCCTGCCCGGTCACGAGATTCCCGGAATAAATTGAAACGTCAAGCCTGGAACCAAACTCCTGTGTGGTTAACCCCCGCACACTGAGTTCTAGTTTCTTGCCCTGCTCAATCCTCAGAATATCACCGATTTCATATATCTGGTCGGAATGGTGTAAGGTTATTTCACCTACCGGTCCGGTGGTCAGAGCAGAGCGACAGGCTTTCATTGCCTGGATGAGCTCATCAATACCAGCTGCAGCACTTCTTAACAATGTCCTGGATTGGGCGAAAATTTGATCCTCATGGGTTCCCAGTGACCATACGGGGAGTCTGACATGCCAGTTGCGGTTAAAATTTCCATGACCATCACTACCGCCAAAAGCGCCAAGCCGGCGACCCTCAAGAAGCGCTTCGATCCAGAGTTGTCTCGACGCATGGAAAGCTGAAGACGCTGGTGTTCCACAAAGAATCTGGACACCATCCAGCTCCGGATTTTTATGATCATTGGCTTCCCAAAACCCACGTTTTAAAAGCAGTCTCTGAAGCCACGGAAATTTATATGCTGTGTGGGCTCCGACAGACGCAGTGTTAGGAGAACGTTTTGACAGCACATCATCAATGCTGAGTTGTGACTTCAGCTTGGGCCAGTCTTCTCCGCTGTCACCACTTCCGGGATAATATTCAGGATCGTTAAAATGCAAAAGGTGGACAGTTGCCCCACTGGCGTTTGATACGCTGATTTCCTCACCTGGAATAATGGTAAGATCGCTTGTAGCGTTCATTTCTGCTATCATATCACGGCTTTTCTGCCACTTGATGAGATCAGGATCGTTCCTCAGGTAATCATCTGGAAAATCGTCCAGATCATAAGAGTGATCGGTTGCCGTAATGAAATCCATACCTACGAGTTGAGCACATTTCCGAGTTTGTTCCAGAGAGGCGCCAAATTCTATTTGATCATTGGTAAGTGAAGTATGCAGATGCGTATCGCCACTCAACCAACCTTCCAGGTTAGGGAGGGGGTCGGCTCCAATTGTAATTCTCAGCGGGTGTTTTTCAACCTGAGTATAATTATCTACAAGCATCAGTCGCTTTTTCCCACCCACTGTATAATTGAGTCTGGGTGAGATCTCAAGCTCCTGACCTGGCAGCTCGCAGTCTGTGAGTACAAATTCTAAATAGCTCTGCGGGCTGTCAATTTGTTTATCCAGGTGCCATGATTGGCTGCTGATTAATTTATTTTCAAGATGCACATCGATAACAACCGAGTCGAGCTGCACAGGATACAGGTGGGCGTCGTTGATAACGAGAAAAATGGTAGCGTTTTGTCCCGGCTCCAGACGCCAGGGCGCGTCAAAAATTAGCTCTGGCTCCCTTTTAAAGTAGCGGCTAAAAGGGATCAGAAATCGGAAATGGGATTCGGCATATAATCCGATCAGTGGCAGTGTTTCAATCCATTTTCCTGAAATGAAGTCGGTCAAGTTTTGCATTGGTCATTATTATGATTGTGAACAGTGGAAGGCAAGTGGAAAAAGTCCAAAAAAGAGGGACTTGACAAAAGTTATATCAACCTGCACACTCCTGCCTTAATGATCATTCTGATGGAGACTTTTAAACTTTGATCAGGAATACCGAAGGATAAAAAGTTTGCCATGATTTCAGCCCCCGATTAACTTCGCGCCACTTAACGAGGAGCTTGGCAGAGAAATATGGGTAGCACATCAGATATTAAAAACAACGTGGTTATGGAGTTGAATGGCAATTTATGGAAAGTCGTTGAATTTCTTCACGTTAAACCGGGCAAGGGTAATGCCTTCGTCCGAACGAAATTAAAAAAAATCCCCGGCGGCCAGGTTATCGAGCAAACCTTTCGTTCAGGTGAAAAAATTGACGATGTTAAATTAACAGCCACTGAAATGACCTTTCTATATTCTGATGAATCCCATTATCATATCATGGATCCTGAAACCTATGAGCAGGTGGCCCTCGATGCAGAATTGATGGCTTCTGTCAAGGACTTCCTGAAAGAGAATGACCTGATTAAAGTCCTTTTCAGAGATACGGTACCGGTTGATGTTGAAGTCGCAGCTCACGTTGTTCTCGAGGTTACTGAAACCGAACCTGGTTTCCGTGGAGATACTGCAACAGGTGGCTCAAAACCCGCTATTCTTGAAACGGGTCTGAAGGTAACGGTTCCGCTGTTTCTGAATATCGGTGACAAAGTAAAAGTGGATACTCGCTCAGGAGAATATCTGGAACGCGTAAGGGCTTAGGAGATTATTTATTTTGAATACTAAAGATATTGAACAACTCATTGCCTTATTGGAAAAATCCACTATTTCTGAGATAGAGGTGGGGAAGTGGGGAAAAAAGATTCGAGTTTCACGACAGGGCGGAACAATGATGATTCACAACTCTGGTGTGAGTGCGCCTAGTGCCCAGGCTCCTGAAGTCGCTCCCATTCAAGCCCCGGAAGAAGCCTCTCATAAGGGTGTTGCGATCAAATCGCCTATGGTTGGAACTTTTTATCGATCATCTTCACCAGATGTTGATCCCTTTGTAAAAGTGGGGGATCATATCAGCAAGGGTGATACTCTCTGCATCATCGAGGCCATGAAGATAATGAACGAGGTTGAAGCCGAAATATCTGGCGTTCTGCTGGATATCCAGCTGGATAACGCTCAGCCCGTTGAATATGGCCAAACACTATTTCTTATAGAACCCTGATCAAGACCTTATGTATAATAAAATTCTCATTGCAAATCGAGGGGAAATAGCCCTTAGAGTTATTCGCGCCTGCCGAGAGATGGGAATCAAGAGCGTCGCTGTCTTTTCTGAAGCCGACGAACTGTCTCTCCATACCAAATTTGCTGACGAAGCCGTCTGCATCGGACCCGGTCCTTCAAAATTAAGCTATCTGAATACTCAGGCTATTCTCACCGCTGCTGAAGTTACAAATGCTGATGCCATCCATCCCGGCTATGGCTTCCTCGCTGAAAATGCAGACTTTGCCGATATGTGTAAAAAGCACAACGTCGATTTTATTGGACCCGATGGCGACATGATTCGGTCAATGGGTGATAAAGCCTCAGCCAAGGAAACCATGAAAGCCGCAGGTGTCCCTGTCATTCCAGGCAGTCAGGGGATCCTGAAATCGGCTCTGGAAGCGCGCAGTATGGCCGATGAAATGGGTTACCCAGTTATTCTAAAAGCCACTGCCGGCGGTGGCGGCCGTGGAATGCGTGTGGTCTATCGCGCAGAAGATATTGCCATGTTTTACGGCATGGCGCAGGCTGAGTCAGGCACTGCCTTTGGCAATGACGGCTTATATCTGGAAAAATATATTGAGAACCCTCGCCATATTGAAGTTCAACTCATTGGTGATTCACATGGAAATGTCTATTCACTGGGCGAACGGGAATGCTCTATTCAAAGACGACACCAAAAATTGATGGAAGAATCTCCCTCTGCTGTAGTTAATGAAACACTGCGCGCAGCAATGAGCTCCGCCGCTGTTGCTGGTGCAAAACGGGTCAACTATGTTGGCGCTGGAACCATTGAATTTTTGCTTGACAAACACGGCAATTTTTATTTCATGGAAATGAATACTCGTATTCAGGTGGAACACACCGTTTCAGAGGAAGTGACTGGCGTTGACATTGTTCGGGAACAAATCAAATGCCATTCAGGTGATAAGTTGCCAGACTGGCTGGCGACACTGAAGCTTAGAGGCCACTCCATTGAGTGTCGTATTAACGCTGAAGACCCCGCCAAAAATTTTATGCCATCCCCAGTGCTTATTGAATCTGTTCATTTTCCCGGCGGTCGAGGTATTCGTGTAGACAGCCATATTTATAGTGGTTATCAGATTCCACCTCATTATGATTCCATGTTGGCTAAACTCGTGGTACATGCTCCGAATCGCCCTCAAGCTATCGAACGGATGATTGGAGCGCTTAAAGAATTTATCATTGAAGGTCCGAAAACGACGATCCCTTTTCATATTCAATTGCTTGAAAATGAGAGGATCCGAAAAGGGAAATTTGATACCCATTTTCTAGAATCTTTCAAATATGATCCCAGTCGAGAATAAGGTCGTGGGCAGACCAACAATCTTTGCTGATGCTTTCCCGTCTTAAATGAGAGCTTCACTGGGCTTTTTGCTGTTTCCGAATGCAGCTTTTGTCTGGCATAACTAATACATGATTTAGGAGTTTAAAAAATGAATGTACCTTCACACCTAAAGTATACCAGTGACCATGAGTGGATACTCATAGAAGGCGATATTGCAACCATAGGAATTACTGACTATGCCCAGGGTGAACTTGGTGACGTGGTTTTTGTTGAACTGCCTCCAGTGGATGAAAGTTTTGAGAAGGGTGATGTCGCAGCCACAATTGAAGCGGTTAAAACAGTTGCCGATGTTTTCTTGCCTTTAAGCGGTAGTATAGCAGCCGTAAATGAAGCCCTGGATGACGAATCTGATCTGATTAACCAGGATGCATTTGGAGCTGGATGGATACTAAAGATTAAAATCAGTGACCTCTCCGAATTGGATAGTCTCATGAACGCAGAGGACTATACAGCCAGTATTTCCTGATAGGACCATTATGCACCAATACATACCAAATACTGAGGCAGAACAATTAAAAATGTTGAATGAGGTTGGCATTGCCTCATTCGAAGAGCTACTCCATAGTATTCCCGGAGCGCTACGCTTTGTAGGAAAACTTCCCCTTCCACCGGCTAAATCAGAGATTGAACACAAAAGGGATGTTCTGAGAATTGTCGCAGGAGATGCCAATACCAGCTCCTACGTTTCGTTTCTCGGCGCAGGGAGTTACGATCATTTTATTCCGCATATCGTAGATGTCCTGATCAGTAGATCTGAATTCTATACCGCCTACACGCCCTACCAGGCTGAAGTTTCCCAGGGGACTCTACAGGCCATGTACGAGTATCAATCCATGATCTGCGAACTCACCGGTATGGATCTCGCTAATTCATCAATGTACGATGGCGCCAGCGCCATGGCTGAAGCCTGTATCTTGGCTTCCCGACATACGGGTAGAAAAAGAATTCTCATCTCCAAATCAGTCAACCCTGTTTATGTTGATGTAGCTGTTACCTATGCGCATCATCAGGGCTTAGATTTCCAATTTGTCGATCTTGAAGATGGTGTGACCAGTCTGGAATCCCTGGCAGGATTATTGGACGAAAACATTGCTGCCCTGGTTATCCAGAATCCAAATTTCTATGGTGGTTTAGAGGATTTGGCAACCATCAAGAGTCAGATCGCAGATTCAAAAACCCAACTTATCGCCGTTGTAAATCCAATCAGCTTGAATCTATTGGAAGCCCCTGGAAAACAAGGGGTTGATATTGTGGTTGGCGAAGGACAGTCCCTCGGCAATCATCTGAGTTTTGGTGGACCCTATTTAGGCTTTATGGCAGTGAAAGAACCTCTAATCAGAAAAATCCCAGGTCGCATAGCAGGTGAAAGCATAGATGTGCATGGAAACCGCGCATTTGTCATGGTGCTGAGGACACGCGAGCAGGATATCCGTCGTGAAAAGGCCACTTCAAATATTTGCACAAATCAGGGTTTAAATGCTCTGGCAGCATGTATATACATGTCCACGCTCGGTAAAAATGGACTGAGAAAAGTGGCTGAACTGTGTACTCAGAAGGCTCACTATCTTGCTGATGCTATTGACCAGCTTGATGGTTATTCCCTTGAGACCAAATATTTCTTCAACGAATTTGTTGTTGAAGTTCCAGGCTCTGCCAGGACTCTTGGTGAAGCAGCTGCCAAGTTTGGTTTTTTCCCGGGAATCGCCCTGAGTCAATTTGACAAAGCATCTGACAGTAAAATGCTTATCGCAGTGACTGAAAAACGCACCAAAACTGAGATGGATGATCTGGTGGCTTTCCTTAAAGGATATTCGCTTTGAGTGTTTACACGCAAATGCTAGACACTTTGGCAACAAAGGGTGCCGGGTATCTGGTCCTGGTAGATCCTGAGCGTTGGGATATAGAAGAGGTTGAACTGTTCATCCAAAAGATCAACGCTTCCGGTGCCGATGGAATTATGGTCGGCAGTTCCCTGATCATTGGTGAAGGTGCTCAGCAGAAGATGAAGAAGATTCAGGAAATTGCCAAATTGCCAGTCATCCTGTTTCCCGGGAACGTTAACCAACTCACACCTCACGTTGATGCAATCTTTTTTCTGTCGGTCATCAGCGGTCGGAACCCCCAATACCTCATTGGCGATCAGGTGCTTGCGGCTCCCCTTGTCCGCGAATTAGGAATTGAACCCATAGCAACAGCCTACATGCTTATCGAGAGCGGCAAAGTTACCAGTGCAGAATTTATGAGTGGTTCAAAACCAATCCCCAGGGATAAAGATGAAATAGCCGTCGCTCATGCTCTTGCTGCAGATTATCTCGGCTTCAAATTCATCTATCTGGAAGCCGGAAGTGGTGCACTATATTCCGTGACTCCGAACATGGTACGCGCAGTTTGTCACTACACGAATGTGCCTGTAATCGTTGGGGGAGGCATCCATTCACCTGAGGTCGCCAGATCTTTGGTTGAGGCGGGAGCTGCTTTTATCGTCACCGGGAACGTCCTTGAAGATTCATCAAAAACCCACCTGATGGAAGCATTCGCAAAAGCTATTCACAAGAATTAAATGTTTTAGTTAGTCATTTTGGGTGCTGGGAAAGAATCTCCCCCGAGGGTTATTATCAATTCTTATTCCACGCTATCGGGTCAATATTCTTCATAAGCGACGCTCATTCAAAATGATCCAAGTTTCCAGTTTCCAATTTCAAACAGCGCTTATATTCTCCCATGGCCAGATCAGAGCAATATCTCCAGGATTTTCTTAATTATCTGCGGGTTGAACGCAACCTGGCCAAAAATACTCAGCAAGCCTATCTGGATGACCTGGCAGATTTCTGGCAATTTTTGGGTGTAAAGAAAATCCTTAAACCTGGGAGCGTGGATCATCAGGTTCTCACTGATTATGCACGTCATCTGAAACAGCGGAAAATGGTTGAAACAAGCGTCGCGAGACATTTTTCCTCATTGAGAGCTTACTATAGATTTCTGGTTATGGAAGGCTATCTGGACCATGATCCAACCCAGTTCCTTGATTCCCCAAAATTGCCTGCAAGTCTTCCCAAGATATTGAATTTTGAGGATATCGAACTGCTTCTGAACGCGATTGTGCTTGACACACCCTTTGGACTCCGAGATAGAGCCCTTTTCGAGCTTATGTACGCAGCTGGGATGCGTGTTTCGGAAGTCTGCAATCTTAGCATAGAGCAGCTTTTACTTGATGAGGATCTTATTCTGATTCGAGGTAAGGGCAACAAGGAGCGCATTGTTCCCCTGGGGGGAGAGGCAAAAAAATGGCTGCTTGAATATATTGAACACGGTCGTCCTGCACTTGAAAAAGGCTATTTCAATGAAGGTTTACTGTTCCTGAATAATAAGGGAAAACCCCTTCAAAGAAAGGGCATCTGGTTTATTCTTAAAAATCTGGCTGAGAAAGCCGGTCTCAACAAATCGGTGAGTCCCCATACTTTTCGTCACTCCTTTGCCACTCATCTTTTGGAAGGTGGAGCTGATCTTCGAATCGTCCAGGAGATGCTCGGTCATGTAGACATATCTACGACTCAGATATACACGCATCTGGATAGTAGCTACTTGAAGGAAGTTCACAGCAGTTTTCATCCTCGTGCAAGAAGGCCTTAATTCTGTTAAAATGACCAGCCTTCAACGTTTCTCACCTACACAAAGCCCAACCCTCTAATCCATTGTTCATAAGCGTTTTCACTCTTACTTTGCATCAATGATTATCAAAAATACTTTTTACACGGAGTGGGATTGTGAATCAGTAGGGGAACGTCATCTCCCTGAGAATGAATATCGAAATGCTTTTGAGATTGATCGGGACAGAATCATTCACTCCACCGCCTTCAGGCGCCTCCAGGGGAAAACCCAAGTCTATGTCACCGGGCAGTCTGATCAATATCGAACCCGTTTGACTCATTCTATTGAAGTGGCACAAATTGGCAGGTCCATAGCGAATTATTTGAATCGAACGGCCCCCCTTCTGTCTCCAGATTATCAAATTGATTCTGCTCTCGTGGAAGCTGCCTGCCTGGCACATGATCTTGGCAACCCGCCCATTGGCCATAAGGGAGAATCAAGATTAAATGAACTTATGGATCCCTGGGGCGGCTTTGAAGGGAATGCCCAATCACTACGAATCCTCACTGATATCGTACGTGGCGATAAACGATGGGTCTCCAATTCTGGCATGCAGGCAACCCGTGCTTGTCTGGATGGCATCCTCAAATACAAAATAGTTGGTAAGGAGAACACAGCCAACGGGGCCAAATTTCTTTACCCGGAACAGGGTGAGATTTTGAGTTGGGTGCATGGAGATTCAAAATTAGATCAATTGGCTCAAACAGGAACGCAAGTGCGATCGATCGAGTGTGCCATCATGGATTTGTCTGATGATATTGCCTATACCACATCTGATCTTTTCGACGGTGTTAAACAAAGTTTGATTATGCCGGCTCAGGTCGAAGCATTCTGGGATGAACAATATCCAGAGGCAAGCCCTACCCTAAGGGCTCAAGTTGACGATGTCCTGAAAGATCGCTTTCCCATGTCCCGGTTTATCGCCAGTCTTATTGGTCGCTGGATCTATGCAATCTCACTGGAACAGGTTGAGAATCCCTTTTTAGGTGTCCCACGCTACCAATATCGACTCGGGATCGGTGAGGAAGCCTATGCCGAGCTGATGGCCTTACGGGCACTCAATTATCGTCTGATCTACAGTTCCGATTACGTGAGGATACCTGAAACAGCTGGTGTCGAAATTCTGGAAGCACTCTTTCTGTATTATCGCGATGCTGTTTTAGGGAAACGTCCTGTCCTTGAGATTTTGCCCCTGCCAGCAGGCATTCAGGATCAAAATGATGCGGATCAAAAAATGCGCATTGTATGTGACTGGGTTGCTGGCATGACAGACAACCATGCCATAAGATTACATGCTTACCTTAATGGATAAGCTCGGAGTATAAAGCCTCTACTTTTTGTAGCAATTCTTCCAAACTTCCATCATTAAAAATGACATGCTGGGCCCGGCGAATCTTTTCCGCTATAGGCATTTGCAGAGCATCACGGCGTTCAAAATCTTGTGCTGTAATTTGACTTCGACTGGCCACCCGGCCTTCTCGGATTATGCGTTCGGCTGTAATCACCAGCACGCTATTCGTAATGCGGTCAACATGAGCTTCAAATAAGAGAGGGGCATCAATCACAAACATAGCTGCGTTGGCGCTCTGGGCTTTCTCCATGCTGAGCTGTGTAATTTTCTTTACCTCAGGATGTATGAGATGATTGAGGAAAAGTTGATCCTGCTCGGTGGCGAAGGCCCGCTCTGCTAAGATGTGTCTTTGCAACATCCCGGCTTTGTCCAGAATATCCGAACCAAAACGATCACTTAGAGCCGTTAGTATTGATTGATTATTTTGAAGAATGTCCTTTGCCAGATCATCAGAATGGGAGACGACGGCTCCCAGTTTGGCCAGATGGTCACTTACCGTACTTTTCCCAGAACCAATGCTTCCAGTGACACCCAAAATGTACATGTTTATTTTAAGGCTTTAAGAATACGTTGGTAGATATCCTTTACCTCTCCTGTTCCATCGATGGCTCTTACCAACCCCATGGGTCTATAATGTTCGATGAGAGGTTTGGTTTGATTCTTGTAAACTTGTAAACGATTAACAACGGTTTCCACTGTATCGTCTGAGCGATGGATGAGCGGACTTCCGTCATGGTCACAGATACCTTCAAGCGCTGGTGGATTGAAGACCAGATTATAGATATGACCACATTTAGAACAGGTTCTGCGTGCCGTTAGTCTTCTCACCAATTCTGAATCGGGGACTTCCAGAACCAGGACATGATCCAGATGTTGAGCTTGATCGGCCAGGAGCTTGTCCAGACCTACAGCCTGGGGAGAAGTCCTTGGGAATCCATCTAAAATATAGCCTGCCTGGTGTTCAGGTTTTTTAAATTCTTCAGCCACCATTCCCAGGATTACTTCATCTGGTACCAGGTTCCCACCGTCCATATAGGAAATCGCCTTGTGACCAAGATCAGTTCCGCGAGTACGGTGTTCACGCAGGAGATCTCCTGTTGAGAGTTGCAAAATATGGAAATCTTTAGCAATAAGTTTGGCTTGAGTTCCTTTTCCTGCACCGGGAGGTCCCAAAAATATAATCCGCATATTAGCAATTCTCCAATTTGTCAAAATGACAACAAATCTTGTGCCGAAAGGGCAACAAGTGAATAGTGGCTCATTAAAGCATGATCCCAGCAATCGTAGCCGTAAGCCAGGATGCCAGAGCTCCACCAATCATGGCTTTTAATGCTATCTGAGAAAGATCACCGCGTCGCTCTGGCGCCAGGGATCCGATTCCGCCGATCTGTATTCCGATGGAAGCGAAATTTGCGAAACCGCACAAGGCATAGGAACTAATTATTAATGATTTCTCCGTCAATACAGGGGAAAGTTCCTGAAGATGGGCGTAGGCGACCAGCTCAGTGAGTACAATTTTTTCACCCATGAGTTGTCCTACAGTAAATATATCAGCATAGGGGATGCCCATCAGAAAGGCCAGAGGTGAGAAGACCCAACCCAGAACCTGTTGTATGCTTAACCCGACCCATCCCAGCGCATAATTTCCGGCTGCAACCAGAGCCACAATGGCAATCAACATGGCACCGACATTGGCTGCTAGTTTCAGACCATCATTTGTGCCGCGGGCAATGGCTTCCATGACATTGCCACCGGTTTTTTCGATTTCCATTTTGAGGTCTCCCTGAGTTGGAGAAGTTTCAAGCTCAGGATAAATTATTTTGGCCATAACCAGGGCTGCGGGAGCACTCATCACCGAGGCAGCCATAAGATGACCAGCAATGTTAGGAATATCGGCCAACCACTTTGCATAAATAGCTAATACCCCTCCAGCCATGGTAGCAAAGCCACCCGTCATCACGGCCATAAATTCACTTCTTGTCATCGTTTTTATAAAGGGGCGAATAACCAGGGGCGCCTCAGTTTGGCCAACAAAAATATTTGCCGATGCAGAAAGGGTTTCAGCACCGCTGGTTCCCATGGTCTTCTGCATGAATCGAGCAATATACTTAACGATAAATTGCATGAGACCGATATGGTAAAGTATGGCCATAAAGGCCGAGAAAAAGATGATGGTTGGTAAGATCTGGAAAGCAAAGAAAAATCCCAGACTACCGTCATTACCAGGACCAATTGCGAGGGCATTAAACAAAAATTCGGCACCACTATCGGAAAAAGAGAGCAACCGTCTGATGCCACGATCAAAGAATTTAAAAAGAGGCTGACCAATGGGTGTTGCTAGAATAAAGATGGCAAAAGCAACCTGGAGTCCGAGACCCCAATACACAACGCGCTTATTAATTGCCTTACGATTGTTGGACAAGAGATAGGCGATGCCCAAAATGGCTGCTATCCCGAGTAAGCCAGTAAATCTCTGCATAATATTATTCCTTTGGTTCTTCGTAACAATTACGGCATCTGGCTTCGTAAGCCTCTGTCTCGCCAACCAGAATTTGATCGCCACTATTTGTTAATCGCTGGGTAAACCCGGCTGGATTTCCACAAATAACACAAATTGCTAAATTTTTAGTTACATATTCTGCATCGATGATGAGCTCGGGCATGGGACCAAAAGGTTGAGCACGGTAATCCTTTTCCAGACCTGCAACGATCACCCGCTTTTTTTGTTTTGCTAAAATTCGGCATACTTCGATAATCCCATCATCAAAAAATTGAGCTTCATCAATTCCCACAACCTGGACATGTTTGGCGAGAGGCAGTATATCGGCTGCCATTTTCACCTTTGTGGATTCCAACTGCTGTCGACTGTGAGAGACGATGTGATCATCGCTGAAACGATTGTCAATATCAGGTTTAAAAATAGCCACAAGTTGACGTGCTATTTGGGCACGTCTCAATCTTCTGATCAGCTCTTCGGTTTTTCCGCTGAACATGGATCCTGTTATGACTTCAATCCAACCGCTGTGATGGGGCGTTAAGTGCTCCATGAGTTATATCTCTCCTGAAATCGTTTTTAGGATATTGCCTCCTAGGAGGTCAGATCCTGTTGACTGAAGGCATGGGGTAACAAATCTGAAGAGCGAATATCTTGCGTATTACCTGCTTCATCCACAATAGTTATGGGGATATCCCCACACAGTTCCCAAATCACCTGTCGACATGCACCACATGGGCTCACGCCATTCTCTGTTGCCACGACGAGGTGGTTGAATTCTCTTTCTCCAGCAGCCACAGCGCTAAACAGGGCAGTTCTTTCTGCGCATATAGTCAGACTGTAGCTGGCATTCTCAATATTGCACCCTTGAAAAATATTTCCACTTCCTGTTTGAACAGCAGCCCCAACATAGAAATTTGAATATTTGGCATACGCTCTTTTGCGAGCTTCCTGTGCCGCTTGTATAAGTCTGTTCTGAGTCATGTTATCCTGCTTAATCGATATTTATGATATATGCTATACATCAAGAACCCGGTAATAAATCCACCGATGTGTGCAATATAAGCTGTACCATCGCCAGGTGTCATAATTTCGAAGATAAATTGTGTGGTGATCCAGATGCCTATGAACCAGATGGCCCGAATTTTCAGGAACAGGACAAATAGTGTCCAGGTTAAGATTTTAGCATGAGGATAACGGATGGCGTAAGCTGCCAGAATCCCTGAAATAGAACCAGAAGCCCCGATAAGAAGACCAGGTCCGTTCAAGCCAAAGTAGGGATCAAAAAAGACTTCAAACAGTGCAGCTCCGACACCACAGATCAGATAGAAGAGCAGGAAGAATTTAGGTCCAAGAGAGCTTTCCATGTTGTCGCCAAAAATATATAGAAAAAGTAAGTTGAAAATCAGGTGACCCCAACCTCCGTGAAGAAACTGATAGGTGATCAAACTTGGAAAGGACTGGGGCGATAGATTTAGCAGGGCTTCTTTGGAGAATACCAGGCTGTCCAAATTGTAAACATTCTCAAGTAGGAAGATAACAACATTCACAATGATCAATCCATATGTAATAACGGGTACACGCAAGGCAGGGTTGGTATCTTTGAGCGGTATAAACATATCAGCGGATCAAATCAAATCTCTGAACGAACTCCCTCACATTCCCTGTTTCGTCCCTGACTGAAAGTGTAAAGACATGTTGTCCCGGGCTAAGCGTCTTTGGTACGTGGAATGAGAGTTCATTTCTCAAGGGGTTGAAATCTGGAAAAAACCGATTCCCATCTAATTCCGCCGATAAGGCTCGCCGAGGTCTCGGAAGCTCTCCCGTATTATCGCTGACATCAAAGACTAAGCGCTCTCCGCGTTTTACCTTAGCATAATTCCCCTGCGCTTCAACTACAGGAGCTTCCCCATCCTGGATGAGGAAAAAGCTGCCGCCACCTGTAAGATTGATGCGAAACTGACCGGTCGAGTCTGCACCGCAGATTCGTTTCCATGATTGCTTTTTCCCTGGAGAAAAGATGGAAAAGGAGCTGTCCGTATTATTGTTTGAGAAACGGAGCTGGCCGCTAAAAACACCAGTATCTGGTTGGATTAGATTGAATTTCGCCCCAATTGTAATCCAATCCTCAATTTGAACCTGAACAGTGTCGAATTTAAAATAAAGTCGATTCCCCCCTGTGTTATTAAAGATTGCCCTGATCCCAAATTTTTCCAAATCCACTGTTTCGCTGGAGAAAGGAGCTAGCACATTCAGGGGATCCAGATCTAGTGATAGCTCAATTTTTGAACCGCGCAGGAGTTGAATGGATCTGCTCTCAGCGCGGAATTCAAGAGGAAGAAGATCAGTTTCGGCCATCGTATCAGAGGTTTGCCTCAGTTCAATGGTTTTAGAATCTGTATGTCTGCTTAAGGCTGCCGCAATTGGGAAGGTGTATGGCTCATCATTAACCAGTCTCAGGATATACCCGCCTTCTTTGCTTATCCAGGAATATTCAAGTGAAGGTTGTTTCTGTAATTCTGGTGCTATAATCCATTTAATTGAACCCCCAGTTGTACCCAGGGCACGAATGCCTTCCTTTGCCCGATCGGAATCAAGTATCCAGGTGGTCGAATTAAGTCGATATAAGGTTTCTGAAGCCGCCAGATATTGGTTGTTACCAGTATAAAACTGAATCTTTTCAAACCCATTCTCAGCATAATGACGCGTGATGACATATGAGCTATCAACCTCCTGGATTTCCCAGGTTGCAGGTGATTCATAGCGCAGCAAAATTTCCTTTGATGTCTGGTTACCGTTGATATCTGCAACCAAGATATCCAAACTTGATAAATTCAAGGCCGAAATGGTTCCACTTAATCCGGTTGGAGCAAAGGGTGCAAGGAGGCTATCTTCGTTGTTGAAAAGTGACATGAAGTGCCAGCCTCGTTTACCCCTTTGTCCAGGATAAATGTGGTCAACATCATCAGTTAACTGAAACTGAACCCTATCAAACTCACGACTAAAAACCAGTGAATCATTCAAAAGCATTGACGCAGAGTAAATATTGTATTTGTTATAGGTGCCATCGGATCGGTCATGGGCATTTATGGCTAGTCTGAAGGGTCCAGTTGTCGTGACTGATTTGTTGGGCGCTGATAAATCGATGATGGTTGGCAACAAGCTTTCATTTACTCTACTCATGTTTCCGAAGGGTATAAGCAACAGTTCATCTAAAATGGGTGCTTTTGTATCCTTTACTCCTGTAAACACAATTTGCGGGTTGATTACTTGCTGGAGTGTGTCTCGTATTTCAAAATGAAGATGGGGGTGCTCCGTACCAGAGGTTCCACTATAGGCGATTAACTGACCAGCTTTAACCTGATACTGATCTGCTTCAAAATCCAGACGGACTCGGTATCGATCCGTTTCCAATTGTTTCTCATAAATCAATTGCTCGAGCTCGTCGGGAAAAAGTTCAAGATGTCCATAGACGGCTATGTTGCCATCATCCAAACGTAAAAACAGTCCACGGCCATATCCATTATAGCCGACAATTATTCGCTCGATGTATCCATCAGAAACCGCCAGACAGGGTACATTCATCTCGCCCCAGGTTTTGATATCAACCCCGGCATGAAGATGACCGGAGCGGTACTCAGAAAAGGTGGCGGATAGACTTTGGGATGCCCGAATAGGCCAGCGGTAATCTTGCGCTCCGAAAAGTGAGGCAGCCATAACAGAAAAAAGGAGGGTTCGAAACATGGTGCATAAATTCATTTTTCCACAAGACGATGCAATGATTATTCAGAGTCAATTGCAGGCTGAACAAATTGATCAATCTCTGGAAATATCATTCCCGCCAATTTCAGCGAATTTGCAGTTACGAAAAGAAGACGCCGAGAGGGAAATAGAGCATTGATTCTCAAGGGGATTTCAATTAAATCAAGCTCAAGATGATCTTAAAGAAATTCAGACAGGCTGAACCCAAAACTCCCTATAGTTTTCAGGATAGATTCCAGAATATTAAACGTATCGCGATTATCTATCCAGAACAGCAAGAATGGTTGCGAATCGCCAAATACGCCCTGCAAAGGATGTACAACCTGCCTGAACGTTTTGAATATCTTCTGCTGGTACCGCCAAACACTGAGACCCCTGAGCTCAATATCCAGCACGAATACGCAATGATGAATTATGCTCCCCGCGCTGAGGATAGAATCTCACTTGTAAATCGGGTGGTTATCTTTAACCCTGATATTTTGCTTCAGCTAGAACCAGAACCTGGGGAATTATTGGTAAAATTGATCCGCCAGTTCGATATACCGATAAAAATGGGCTTTGGTGATGAAAAATCAGATTTGAATGTTATTTACTCTCAAGGTGAGAGTGGGTTTTACGAAAAAAATATTTTGAATCTAATTGCTCTGCTGGAGATGAAGTAGACGAGTGATCTATCGCACTCACTGATTGTGATTACGTTGATTTGCAGTCTCTTTACATGATACATGATACTTCGCGATGGGCGCAGCTTCTAAGCGACCTTCTTCAATCAAGTCACCACAGATAATACACACTCCGTAGGTCTCTTCATCTATTCGCGCCAGCGCTTCATCCACATCCGACAGATATTTGGATTGGCGATGCGCAAAAAGGCTGGTTTTTTCACGTTCTGCCATATCAGTGCCAACGTCAGCCATATGGTAGGTCGCTGAGGAAAGATCACCAGCACCCTCCGTAATGGTTTTATTCAATTCACTCCGCTGATAATCTAGATCTGCAGCGATACGATCTCGCTCATCCAAAAGTATGGCTTGGAACTTCTTCAGGGTCGTTTTGTTGTACTTATTTACAGCCATTTTAATCCTTCAAACATTGCGTTTATTGTGGCAATATATCGCCTGAGTATCGTTTTCCTATGAAAATATAGATGATCAAAAACCTCTTGGCACCCCCTATGTGGCCGACTACATTTGCGCGCTTTATGAGCCATTGGAACGAAATAAAAAAGGTGAGGGTGTAATGGAAGATATTGTATGCCCGAATTGTGGTGAAGAAATATCAGAGGAGCGATTAGCCAAGTCTCTCATCTGCCCACACTGCGCGACAAATCTCAAAAACAAAAAGTATATGGATTTCCTGGAATTCTTGATGGTTGCAGAAATCGTCGAGGACATTGATTTTTTTGATGAATCAGTTTACGGCGATGAGTATCTGAGATTCGAAGAATCAGATTTCGATGATCAGGATCTACCAGACACTCAGGCTGCTGAAATTGATTGGGATAAGGACCCCGATCATACTGAAGAGGAGTGGGGAGAGGATAATCCCAATCTTTCCAGTAATAAGCCCTGGGAATAATAGGTCTCTTGTTTTGTGGTAAAGGATAGTCAATGGAACCCAAGAAAAAAGCAGCTCAGCAAATTCAAATTCAGGTAAATGACAATGTGGCGGATGGAGAGTATGCAAATCTCGCCATCATCACCCACTCTTCAGCTGAGTTCATTGTTGATTTTGTGCGCGTTATGCCCGGTACACCCAAAGCCAACGTCCAGTCTCGAATCATTATGACCCCCAGTCATACCAAGGCTCTTTATCGAGCACTTGAGCAAAATATCTCGAAGTATGAGACGGAACATGGCGAAATTAAAATGCCCGAGCCTATCAGCTTACCTGGTATGGCAGTCCGTCCTGGAAACATGCCAAACTAATTCTTTATTAGACATCATTAAAAAAGGGTTCTTCGGAACCCTTTTTAATTTCTGGTGAGCAGAATCCCCGTCCAGATTGAATCAGGTTTGGACTTAAATATCCTTGAAATAATTTCGACTACGTAGCAGTAGAGTATTGCTTACGACTGAGACTGAAGAAAGGGCCATTGCCATCCCGGCAAACATCGGATTCAATAGAGTTCCGGTAATTGGATATAACAAGCCCATGGCAATAGGAATACCAGCCAGATTATAGATAAAGGCCCAGAAGAGATTTTGATGAATTTTTGAAATTGTCGCTTTGGCCACCCGATGGCTAAAAATCACATTGTTTAAAGTGTTATTTAAGAAAATAATGTCAGCAGCATTTATGGCAATATCAGTTCCCCCTCGAAAAGAGAGGCCAACATCAGCAGCAACCAGAGCAGGTGCATCGTTTATCCCATCCCCCAACATTCCCACCAATTTACCCTGACTTTGTAGCAGGCGAATCTGGTCATATTTATCAGCAGGTAAAACTTCTGCCCTGTAATTGGTTATCCCAACAGTTTCGGCCACTTGTCGTGCGGTTTCCTGTTTGTCGCCAGACAACAAGAAGGCCTCTACTCCGCGTTTCCCAAGCTCCCGTATCACACTTTTGCTCTCCGGTTTCAACGTGTCGGAGAATGCCATTAGCCCAATGATGCTATCATTCCGGAACATACCAGAAACAATAAATCCTTTGGCGAGATACTGCTCCAGTATCTGAGCGTATTCTGCGGAGAGCGACTCAAGATGATTAATCTTCCTAATTGCATAGGTCTCTCCATCAAGGCTGCCCTCCATACCGCGACCTGCTTCCTCCAGAATGTTCGAAAATTCACCTGGAGCAATATCATGCTGCCTGCCATATTCAAGAAGCGTCTTCGCCAGAGGGTGCTGACTATGTTGTTCCAAACCCATGGCAAGACTCAGAAAGTGTGTGTCATCTTCAGGGTAGCAGGCAATCAATTGAGGCTTTGATTCGGTCAGCGTCCCCGTCTTATCAAAAACCATAATGTTGATTCTACTCAATTGCTGAAAGGCATCAGCTGATTTGATCAGTATTCCTCCGCGGGCGGCAATACCGCTACCGACGACAAGTGCAGTTGGGGTCGCCAGCCCAAGAGCGCAGGGACAGGCGATTATCATTACTGAAATCATAACATTTACGGCGAAGGTCAAGCCGTAGCCCAACAGAAACCAGGTTAAACCACTGAGAATTGCCAACATAAGAACCACGGGCACAAAGACTGCTGCAATTCTGTCAACCAGTTTTTGAATTTCCGGTTTTCTGGCCTGCGCATCTTCAACCAAATTAATGATCTGGCCAAACATGGAATCGCGGCCAATTTTCTCTGCTCGAATTAGCAGCCTGGTTTGCAGATTGAGACTTGCGCCAATAACCTTATCGCCTAAACCTTTTTCTACAGGCAATGATTCACCACTGATGGAGGCTTCATCTACACTACTGGCGCCTTCTATGATTTCACCATCAACGGGAATTTTGGTATGAGGATTCACACGGATGATATCGCCAACCAGGACTTGATCCATAGGGAGTATAAGCCAGGCACCATCACGTTGCACTTCGGCTTCCCGGGGCATTTGATCCATGAGTCCAGTCAGAGCTTCCGTCGTTTTCCCGCGTGCCACAGCTTCAAGCCATTTGCCAAAAGTAATAAACAGTAAGATGGTTCCAGCTGCTTCAAAATAGAGTGTTTGGAACCCTTCAATTTCCCAAGCAAATAACAGATTCAATGTGGATATCAGGGAATAGATATAGGCAGATCCGGTCCCCAGGGCTACAAGCGTATCCATGTTGGGAACCCGCATTACCAGGTGCTTAAATCCACGCTGATAATAGCCAGATCCACTTATGACAAGGATGCTTGCGAATAATAGTTGAATCAGGATGCTCTGAGTCTGTGCGAGGAGGGGCAAATCCGTGAGCATGTCTAGCATGGCATACACCAACAAGGGGATACCAAAAATAGCCTGAGTCAGCATAAGTTTTTTCCAGGCAGATATGCTGCGTTGTTGTCGATCCACAAGCGAGGAGGAGCCCTTGGGCTCAAGTTTATAGCCCATCTTTGAAACGGCTCGCGTGAATTTTTTTATGGCTATGGATTCGCTGCTCACAATATTGGCGGACTCCATTGCTAGATTCACAGATACTTCCAGAACTCCGGGAATATGGCGGATAGCATTTTCTACATTGGCGACACAGGCGGCACAACTCATACCTTCTACATCAAATTGGTATTGATTTGTGGGTTCTGTTGTTTCAAGACTGCTATTGGTCATTTCACACTTCACTTTCTTTTAGGAATCCTGTTTACAATATGATGCCTGACTTAGGCAAATGAATAGAATTAAATTCACATTTCACAATTCACACTTTCCTGTGCATCATAAATGGGCTACTCAATCATCTAATTAATCGCATAAATGACCTGTTCTTCGTGGCCCTGTTACCATTTTAATAGAGACAAATCTTATCACAATAGGACTTGATGAAACCTTAGTTTGAGAATATTATAGACGATGAAATTATTTTTTAGTAAAAATATTGGTCTGGCCGGGTTAATAATTCTGGTCATCGGTTGTAGTGATATGGGTGAGCCAGAGATATTTCTCCCGCAACTTATCCTGAGCACGAATGCAGTCGATTTTTCAACAATCGCTCTCGGCACGGAACTTAGCAGGGAGATTCTAATAGTAAATGCTGGCGAAGGTGAACTAACTGGAAACCTGACTCTCATTCAGGATAGCAGCGCGTTTACGCTCACGCCTCTAGGGGCTTTCGCACTCGCTGCAGACGATACCCTGATAGCTCAGATTACTTTTGATCCGGGCAGCGAATCCAGCTTCTCAGCAAATGTGTTATTGACAAGCAACGACCCCTCTGATTCTGAACAAAATATTACATTAAATGGAGTGGGAACGGCTGCTCCGATTCCAGTACTTTCAGTTTCAACAGGTTCATTGGATTTTGGGCTTGTTCCCAGCGATGCTAGTTCACAGCAGCAGATCACCTTATCCAGCACGGGAACGGATACTCTGGTGATCACTTCCATAGTGAGTGATTTGGCCGTCTACACGGTGAATGTTTCCCTACCAATCGTCCTTCCGCCAGGAGAATCACAAGTGATTACAGTGACATTTCTGCCCGGTGCCGGAGGTGTCTTCAACGCGACCCTGTCAATCCACTCCAACAGTACATCTACTCCAAACACCATAAGTCTGGGTGGGACAGGGGAGAGCCCTGTCAGCTATAGTGCTGCAATCCAACCTATCTGGGATACGAGTTGTACTGGGTGTCATGGCACAAGTGGAGGTTTAAGCCTCACTTCATATTCTCAATTGATGGCTGGAAACTCAAACAATGGACCTGTTGTTATTGCCAATAATAGCAGCACTAGCAGACTTGTAAAAAAGCTTAGGGGAACAGCCGGAGCACGCATGCCTTTTGGTGGTGCAGCGCTTCCATCAGCCACAATAGATCTGATCGAAACCTGGATTGACCAAGGAGCTCTGAACAATTGAAATCGATGATCAAAATATGCCTGCTTTTGCTTGCAGCCACCGGATTGTTTGCAGTTCCCCGCTTTGCCATGATGGAAGATGTTAGTTGTGGCAGCTGTCATGCATATCAGGGTGGTGGAGGCAGTAGAACTTCGTATGGTAAGGACTATATCCGCGAAAGTCTGGTCCTTAAGGACATAGGCTACCCCTGGGACAAAGAAGACAGTGAGTCTCCATTCAGCTTTGGTTTTGATACACGCTATCAGATGATTGCTGAGAGCGAGAAAGATTTAAAGCATTTCCCCATGCAATTCGCACTTTATGGGGGAGCTGAGTTTGGCAGTTTGATTTCTCATATCGAGGCGAGTCGAATTCTTGACGATTTCAGGGTTACTGGAAATATCAGATATGAAGGTTTGCCCTTTGAAAGCTGGATCTCAGTAGGTCGCGAGTTGCCCGTAATGGGCTGGAGAATTGATGACCACAGCGTCTTTACTCGCGGCGGGAATCTAACCACCCTCGGTCTTTCGATAGAAGGGATGCCATACACCCCATTTATTGAGCCTCCAACCCTCCTGGAATTTGGATCAGCGGCCGTAAGCGGTCTGGAGTTTTCTGTGATGGCAGGCACACCCTTTATAAGTGCAGATGAAGTATTGGATGCATCAATTTTTAAGGCTGTCAAATTAGGCTATAGCTATTCCACAGCTCTTTTTACCGCACGGGCTGGCCTGGCTTTTCTGGATGAAAATGGGCTCATTAATGCCTCAGTAACCAGCTGGGGATTAGCTAGCAGTGGATTGGTCTGGTTAGGCGAAATTTCCCAGATGTCCGGGTGGACAGGGCCTGAAGTTTCAAATTATGCCAGTATGCAACAGCTGAGCTACCGTCTTTTTCAAGGGCTCGATCTTGTTGGGCGATATGAGTTTTTTGATCCAGATATGGATCTTTCAAATGGCGCTATTGTGAGGACAAGTTTCGGTCTTGAATTTTTCCCTCTTCGCGGGCTGGAGGTGAAACTGAGTTATCGGACGAGTCAACTTGATCTACCAGACGCAACTCCTAATCCACAATCCCAGATTTTGAGTCAAATCCATTTGTATTTATAACAACCGCATTTTCCCTATACGATTTCAAGCCTCCGCGCAGATTGATTCCAGGGCTTCCTGGAGAGTTGCAGTCCATCAATTCCCACAGCACTCGTAATCAATTGCTGGGTTTGGTAACATCCCAGGTGCACACTTAGATCACACCACCCGAATTCTTTCGGAATTTTTGATCAATTTTGGATTCAGATTATTCAGATTCAGGGGGGAGGCTTCCTTTCTAGACTATTGCTGTTAACATGGACTCTGTTTTTATGATAAAAGTGGTAACATTTCCATGCTATCGACCCCCGTGTGTTTCCATCAATTATTCACTTTAAATCTGCGATATTCGAAAACGATTGTGTGTGGTATGTAAAGCAATTAAACTAACTCGCTAACCAAAAGAACAACTTAGAGAAGGGGAAAAAATGAAAAGAAGTAGTATTCTTGTTGCTGCTCTGACTTTTATCCTTGGTTTTACAACCAGTACATATGCAAACGTATATGCCACAAATCTGGAAGTAAGCGCCACAGTGATAACAACTGGAGCAACAAACAGTACCGTTGATATCTCGTTTCTATTAAACGAGGATGCAGATAGCGGTGTCGATGTAAAAATTTATAGGGGCGACAGCCTCGCGTATACCATTTCGCTTGCAACAGCAACTAAGGGGAGCAATTCTGTTAGTTGGGGTGGAACGAATGCTATGGGAACAACCCTTCCCGACGGGGATTATAATTTTGAGGTGACAGCTGCAGATGATGGTTACGCAAGCTGGACCAAAATTAGTGATGACTTATTAACTGTCATGTATTCACCCAAGGGTGTGGCTATCAACCGTAACCTGGAAAGCCCAAAATTTGGAACCGTCTATATCTCAAATGGTGTTGCCGGAACCAGTGCCAACGCTGGGGCTGCTTACAATGGTGATGGTCTGATCATGTTCAACGCTGCTCAGGCCGAGCTGGGATTTTCCAATGGTGGCCAAACCTGGGCAAGTACAAATGCACCAGGAAAATCTTCTATCGGTGAAGATGATCGCGTATATGTTACTGAGTATGGACTAGATGAAATCTTTGTCTTTGATGCAGAGATAAGTCTCGCTTCAGCGTATCGTCTGTTGGATGCAGATAACAAAGTAGCTGATCAGTGGGTTCAGGGTAACTGGGTTACTGGTTCTGGCGCTGACCGTGCGATCTATACAGCGGATGGTCACTATGCCACTGGTCAGGGAATCCTTAAATATACAATTGGTCTGGATGATACACTGGCCGCTGGAAATTTTGGTGAGCTCGTGGTAGCACGACCGAATAATGGCTATTATCAAAGAGATGTTGAAGTAGACAGCCAGGGAAATATTTATTTTTGCCAAATGAGAGCCGATCCAAATCAGGCTTTTCCACTGCTGAAATACCCTCCTTACACAGGCACTACTTTAACTATTGATGATACTTTATGGACAGTTCCTATGACCTATTCTGGTGCACAGGGTATCGCTCTGGATGAAGCCAGCAACCGTATTGCCTGGGGTTCCTATTATTCAGGAACTGTTTATGTTCATGATGCTACAACCGGTGCTCTTTTAGAGACCATCGCAACAGGTCAATCAAGAACACAGGACTTGGCATTTGATGCCGCTGGCAATCTCTATACCATTGATAATGGCAGCGAATACTGGCATATCTGGTCAGCACCAGACGGTGCTAACGAATTCACCTCACCTGGTCTGGCCACCATTTCCATTGAAACACCTGCTTTAGCTAGCGATGTGTTGATCAATGAATTTGATACCAACACATCAGCTGCAGAATATATTGAAATCTACAATAATACCGATCTGGCCATTGATCTGGCAACAGACAGCTATGTTTTAGTATTTCTTAATGGCAGCTCTGACCTAGTCTATCAAGCCACTGATCTTACTGGATCACTTCCTGCCAGTGGCTTTTATGTCGTCGCAGAAGCTGGTGTCACCGATATCGGTGGATACACCCCAGATCTGAATGCAACCTGGACCAGTTTTCAAAATGGTCAAGATGGTTTTGCTCTGGTTAAGGGTGCCGCCGCATCAGATTTTGCGGTCAATGCAGTTTACAGCACTTCACTTGCCACCGTTTCTGGTGCTAGTCAGCAAGATGCAGTTATATATGGAACCACTGCAGATCCAGGCCTTGAGACTGAATTTGGCTTATCCGGGATATTGATTGCCAATGGTTCTACCGGATCGAGTGCAAGAATAACTGATGGTCTGGGTGGTGCTGATTATGCCAATGCAGATTGGGAAATTGCTCTTCTTCGCACGGCTGGAGCCAGCAACGTAGCACCTCCAATGATGGTGTCAGCGTTCTCAATCAGCGATACTGAGATTGAAGTTGTTTATTCAGCTGATATGACTGCTGTTGATGTGGCAGATTATTCACTGGCTGGTACAGCAGGCGTGACTTTCACCACTGCAACCCTTGATGCTGTTGATGCTTCGCTGGTTCACCTTGTAGCCGCTGCTACGATCATGGGTGACATCGTTGTTGATACCCTTCTGGATGCATCTTTGTCAGACTCTTTCGTGATGTATGCTGGGATTATGCCGATTGGTTTTACCAACGCCTTGAATCCTGGCGGACAAATTGAACAAGATATTCCTGGGACTTATGCCGGACTCGTAACCGCCAATGATGCCTTCAATAATGTTTGGGTTAAGGATGGCAACGAAGCCTACATGGGCGTCCTGGTGTATGACTATGATCTTGACGGTCTCGTAGCCGTGGGTGATGAAATCATGTTCACGGGTGTGTTGGACATTTATAACAACCTCTCAGAACTGAAGAACGCTGTATTACTCGGTGTTGAATCCTCCGGGAATCCAACGGTCCCAGCCATAATAACCGGTGCCGATATCGATAGCTCTTTGGCTGCTGATACAAATCCTGCTGAACAGTGGGAAGGTCAGCTGGTCAAGATTGATGGAGCAACCGTGCTGGCATATGATGGCGCGACATATACCTACGAGCTGACCGATGATGGCAGCGTCACCAAGTTTCTCCTTGGAGACAATGTTGACTATCATCTTGGTCTCGTTTCATTAACTGTTGGAACTGAATATAGTGTAGCCGGTGTGGTTGATTACACTGCCGGAAACTACAGAATTAACCCAAGAAGCATGGACGATGTGGTTGAGGTTACCAATAACCTGGACTTGACATTTGAAGATGATTCAGACAATGCCAATTGGGGTGTTCATGGCGGTGCCACTGGATACACAACGGTTGCCTATGATGCCACAGCAGGCGTCGATGGAACAGGCGCTATCGTCTTTGGTGATGGCGGCTATGCTTATTATATCAAACGACCTGTTGGTGGTACAATTGGAGCTGATTATTTCCTCTCCGTTGACGTGAAAACGGTCGGTTGGGATACTCCAGAAACGTATCCCATCACACTGGCTATTGAAGGTCTCGATGTTGCTGAAAACTCAATCAGCATCAACAGTCTGACGGAGTTTACCACCATCACGCTTACTGGTGCAATCACAAGTGCCGATGGTTATATCAAACTTCAGGGCTCAAATACTTCAGCGGCAGGTGCTGGTGGAACTATCAGCGTGACCCTTGATAACCTGGTATTCATTGATGAATATATACCCCCACCAGATCTTGATCTTGATCTCACATTCGATGTTGAGTCAGATGCTGCTAACTGGGGTGTTTATGATGGTGCAACTGGATATACCACTGTAGCACATGATCTAACAGCTGGCGTTGACGGAACAGGTACCATGGTCTTTGGGGATGGCGGGTATGCTTATTATATCAAGCGACCCATTGCAGCTACACCTGGAACAGACTACTCCCTTTCCATTGATATTAAAACCGTGGGCTGGGATGTTCCTGAAACTTATCCCATTACCCTGGCTGTTGAAGGACTTGATGCTGTAGAAAATGCAATCAGCATTAATAGTTTGACTGACTTCACGACCATTACTCTAACGGGTACAGCGACCAATGCAGATGGATATATCAAACTTCAAGGTTCCAATACCTCGGCCGCCGGTGCAGGCGGAACGATCAGTGTTACCATTGATAATCTCATGTTTGACGATAATCTCGGTATCGCCGATCTTGAGCCACCGACACTCGTTAGTGTCCTGGCTCTGTCCAGCTCAATAGTTGAGCTGGTGTTCTCAGAGGACATGGATCCTGTAACAGCTGGTACCATTACAAATTATGTTCTGGATCATGAAGTGGGCAGTCCTGCTTCAGTAACGGTTAATGAAGAAGTTGTTCTGTTGACCCTGAGCACCTCCATGCAGTTTGACTCCACCTACACAGTTATTATCAATAATGTTGGTGATCTGAGTGGGAATATACTGTTGGCTGACACTGCTTCATTTATGTACAGTTATGAATTTGTCGTTGACTTGTTCTTCTCAGAGTATATCGAGGGTAGCTCAAATAATAAGGCTCTGGAACTCTACAACCCCACAGATGTAGAGATTGACCTCTCGGGTTACACAATTGGTGGAACCAGCAATGATGCCACTGATTGGGAATTCTTCTATACATTCCCGGATACAGCATTGACCATCGGACCACTGTCGACCTATGTGATCGCCGATGCCAGCGCTGCTCCAGAACTGCTAGCCCTGTCCGATTGGGCGGCAGCTTATCCTGGCCCAACCAGTTATAACGGAAATGATGCACGTGGATTATTCAAGATTGTTGGAATTGATACAATTCTGATTGATGCCCTTGGAGATTTCAACAATCCAAGTGCTGCAATGTATTCCGTCGCTGGGGTTGAAAGTGGTATGTTAGACCATACAATTGTTAGGAAAGCTCCCATTACCATGGGTAATGCCGACTGGATGATATCTTCAGGTATTGATGAAGTTTCATCTGAATGGGTGCTATTTCCCCAAAACACCTTCCGCTTCCTGGGTGCTCATCCCCATGTGGATCTGGTCGGTCCAGCACTGGCTGGTGTCGTAGCTGTATCTGAGAATCAAATTCAGGTTAGATTTGACGAACCTGTTGATTCTACCGATGCAAGAACACTGACCAATTACAGCGTTTCCGATGATCTGGGATCAGAAAATCCAACCGCTGTCACCATGTTGACTGATAAAGTGTACGTTTTGGATGTTCCAGCTCTCGCTGCCAACATGCCATATACTGTTGCTGCCTCAGGTATTCATGATCTGAGCGGAAATGAAATGATGGTCGGTTCTATGCTGGATGTGGTTCTGGATATTCCAGGCAATCTACCCATTGATAGAATAATGAACGACTTTGTCACAGGTATTGGCAACTGGGGACACCCAACCTATTCCGGTTCTACAACTGGTATTTTGGGAACTTCCACATTTGCTTCAACTGACTCTCTGGCATTCGCTGGGACCAACTCTGGTGAGATGGTTCTGCTGGATGATCCTGCTGTCAGTGGTGGCTGGTTTATCAGACTGTGGAATATCAACAGAGTTGACAGAATTGATGCCGACTCCAAGATGTTTTTCTATCTCCGCGGTGGGAACGCAGATATGCAGGCCCGTATCGTTGTCAAGGATGATGATGGATATGAAGCTGGTCCATGGCATGATATCACCTACGCAGAAGATGATTGGCAAGTTGTATCCGTCGATCTGGCGAATGATGCGGTAACTGGTTGGATAACGGGTAACGGTTCAATTACGGCTGCCAGTGGAAGTGTTGCCATCGATTGTATCCAAATTCAGTGTTCCGAAGATGTGAGCACGACCCTGTTTCTGGATATGATTACAGAGCGCTCTAATATCGATCCTGTCACCGTCACATTTGATGTGAATATGGCTATTCAGGTCTTGATGGAAACCTTTGATATGACATCTGATTTCTTGGATGTCGCAGGTAACTTCAGTGGCTGGGGCGATGTTCCCATGGTTCTGGATGATCCCGAAGCTGATAGTGTGTATACCATTACTTTGACAGATATTTATCCTGGCGAGACTCTGGAATACAAGTTCAGGATCAACGGCAACTGGGATACATCGGAATTCCCAGGAGGCGGTCCCAACCGTGTCTACGTGGTTCCAGATAGCAACAGTGTATTGGAATACTATTATGACGATGTTGATACTTATGTCGGCATTAACAATGTTGGTCTTCCAACTGAATTCGCACTGCATGGCAACTATCCGAACCCCTTCAATCCCATCACCAATATCAAGTACGATATTCCGGAAAACACATCTGTGACTCTGACTATCTACAATTTGATTGGACAGCATGTGATTGATTTGGTAAATGAAGATCAAGCACCAGGCTTTTACCATATCCAATGGAATGGTCTTGATAAGAGCGGAGCTCCTGTGAGCAGCGGTCTGTATATCTATCGCCTGACAACTCCAGAATTTACGCGCTCAGAAAAAATGACCTTTCTGAAATAGATCGGTTTTCACCTATCCATTAAAAGAGGCTGTCCCGGGTTTTGGGACAGCCTCTTTTATTTTATCACTTTCAAAGTATCTTCCCAAAATCCGCCAGGTGTTGAATCCCTAAATGATGCCAATTGCATCTCTATGTGCGTGTCCCATATGTTACCGAGATAGTGTTGGAATTGGTCTTTGCGAATCGCGAAGACACATAACGCGTACTCTGTGGTATAAATCCATCATCGCTTGAGATTGACTCACTTCCTGGAACCAGAAAAATGGAAGCTTCGCTTAACCTAGAGTAGCGACAAATCTATTTTATAAATGGATGTAGAGATTATTGAAGGGTAATGCGCGGCTTGTCACTGGCTTGAGTAATTTGACCAATGATTCTGGCCTGATCCACACCATTAGCATGAAGTTCTTGAAGCAATCGTTCAGCTGAGGCAGCTGGTGTACTGATTAGCAAGCCACCTGAAGTTTGAGGATCCACAGTCAGGTATTCCATTGATTCTGAAACCCCTGGTCCAAGGTCCAATCGCGGTTTGTAATATTTGAGATTTGTCACCAGACCGCCCGGGATTACTTTTTTATTCGCCCACTCCATAGCCCCAGGCAGCAATGGCAGTTTCTCAGTGAATATTGTGGCATCCATACCGCTGGAATCCAGCATTTCCAGCAAGTGTCCCACCAAACCATAACCGGTAACATCTGTCATCGCATGCACTTGATATTTAACAGCAACTTCAGCTGCATATTTATTTAGCTGGATCATGCTGGCTGTCATTGCATCTAACTGCTCTGAAAGAGCAATTTTCCGCTTCAAGGCCGTGGCTACAATTCCCGTTCCCAAAGCTTTGCTAAGAATTAAAACATCGCCTGGCCGAGCGCCTTTATTAGAAATTAGCTTATCAGGATGAACAATCCCGGTTACCGATAGCCCATATTTGAGTTCGTCGTCTTTGATGGAGTGTCCACCGGCGAGAACAGCTCCAGACTCATTAATCTTGTCGATTCCGCCCCTGAGAATATCCTTCAAAATACGCTTATCCATATCATCAATGGGGAAAGCCACAATGTTTAATGCTGTGACTGGCTGAGCACCCATGGCATAAATATCGCTGAGCGCATTGGCCGCTGTGATCTGACCAAAGGTGTAGGGATCATCCACAATGGGGGTGAAAAAGTCAAGGGATTGGACAATAGCTATCTCATCACTCAGTTTATACACTGAGCTGTCATCGCGATGTTCAATTCCTACGAGCAGGCTGGGATGTGACTTAATATTGATCCCACAAAGTATGTCGTCCAGGTCCCCTGGACCAATTTTACCTGCTCAGCCGGCGGCCTTGACTTTTGCGGTCAGATTTATTTCTAGACTCTTTGTCATCTTATGAAAATAACCGTGAGACTAGAACCGCCAACTGCAAAAGCGATTCACTGTAAATGATTTTGGTTGATTCCCATCCTTCGGCGGTCTATGATGGAGTATGTTCAAAAAATGCGCATATTACCTGATGATCACCCTGGTTCTTATGACCCTATTTGCTTGTGCGAATAAAGATAAATCTGATTCAGCTGATCTCATGTATTTCATCCTTATTGATCGCTTTATTGATGGAGATTCCAGCAATAATACGGGAAACAATCCTGAGAGTTATAAAGCCTATGACGGGAGCAATCCTGAAGCACTCAAATATTATCAGGGCGGGGATCTTGCTGGCATCACGCAAAGCTTGAACAAACTAAAAAGCATGGGGATGAGTATGATCTGGCTTTCTCCCTTTCTGGACAACTCAAATACGGATTATGTGGGTTGGTGGCCCTATCATGGATATCATCCAATCAATTTTTATGAAATAGATGAACATTTTGGAACCCTGAAAGATTTGAAAACTCTGGTTTCAAAGGCTCACGCTTTAGGCTTGAAAATCATTTTTGATATGCCCTTTAACCAGACCGCTGCAGACCATCCCTGGATCAATCAAACATCCAAAGCAGATTGGTATCACAGGGATGAAGACGGATATCCCTATGTGATTACTGACTGGCAGGATCAGGAGCAGATTGAAATGGGTGAGCTTCATGGTTTACCTGATCTGGCTCAGGAAAATCCTGAGGTGAGCGAATATCTCTGGAATGTTTCAAAATATTGGATTGAACAAACAGGTTGCGATGGCTTCAGATTGGATGCGGTGAAGCATATACCGCTTTCATTCTGGAAAAGTTATACGGAGAGGATTAGGAAATTTGCAGGTCCTGAGTTTTTACTTTTTGGTGAAGTATTCTGGGGAGAGGCAGAGAAAATTCAGCCCTATGAGGCGGTTGGCTTTGACTACCTGTTCGATATTCCCGGCTACTATGCGATTCGCAATACCTTTAATAAAGGAGCTTCAATAAAGGCTTTTTCAAACTTTTATGAGACAAATTCAACTTTGCTTGGAAACAGTAAATTTGCTACGCTTATAGACAATCATGATGTTGCCCGCTTTAATGTGGGCCTTGGGGAAGATGCCTGGGATAAGCAGCTTCTTGCATTAGGATGGCTCATGACTTCCCCTGGTCTACCGGTAATCTATTCTGGTACTGAAATTGGCATGACCGGTTATGCGGCTTTCAATCAGACAGGGGAGTCTCAGGATTTCCTTAACAGGTTGCCCTATCCAGTGACGTTGAGCATTGAGCAAAATGATCGCAGAGAACAATTCATCATGCTGACCCGGCTTCGAAATCATTTTCCGAATCTATCTGACGGCATTTTTCGTGAAGTTTATAAGGATTGGTCCAGCTACTGCTTTTTGCGATCGGTTGGTACTGAGCATTTGTTTATCTGTCTAAATAATGCCTCTACTCAGGAATTTGTTCGTATGAAATCACCCTTTGTGGATGATAAAGGAATTTTTGATCAACCATATGGCTCGGGAGTTCTCAGGATGGAAGCTGATGAAATCTTGCTCAGATTGCCCCCTAACAGCGTATCTGTATGGCATTTTGAGGCTGGAATTAATCCCGCTATGGGGGAGCGCGTTCCATTCACCGACAGACTCTCTTCTGATTATCAAATGATTCCAGTTTTCTATTATGACAGTCTCAGCAACGTGGAAAATTTGCAGGTAGCTGGCGATTTTAACAATTGGCAAGCCACGGATTATGATAGCTGGAGAAGTGGGGATAGCATTTACGTTGAAATCCCCCTAAAACCTGGCGAGTATACTTATAAATTCATTCTGAATAATTCTGAGTGGATACCCGATCCAAATGCTGCCGGATATACCATCGATCCTTTTGGCGGTAGGAACAGTGTGTTGAAAGTTAAAAAAGAGCAGCGTTAAGATTCCATCATGCAATTGCAGAAATGGGATTACAGTATCATTTTTTCAAACTCAAAGATTGTAGTTTTTCCAGATCAATTCTAATCGTTTGATTCTCTGAAAGTTTTTGAACCTCACGGAGTCTTAACTTTCCAAGTTGATCATCCTCAGCATCCAGCCTTACCGTATCATAGATTTGTTCAAGTGGTTTAGCATGCCGATGACGTTTCGTGGCCATTATAAGTACAGTCCCTTCTGCATTTTTTAAGGGACCGGTAGGCGTATTCAGTGCTTGATTAACCAGTCGGTGATAATAGTCCGCTCGGTCAGGTCGACTGCCCTGAAACCAGCCCAGATCGTTAACTTTAAATTTAATGTCAGAAGTTGACAGAGCCAAAATTTCAGCTCTTGATGTGCTTGACCCCAACTGCCCTTTTACTGCCAAAGCCTGCTCGACATTATCAAAAATGTATTCATGAATATAAATGCTATCCGGGGCTTGATATCGGCTATTGGAATAGAGTCGATAGTGTTCCTGAATTGCAGCATCGGAAAGGGTTTGGCTGTTTGCCTTGAATCGGAGATACAGGTTGGCCAGAAACTGATTCTCCCGATCCCTGACCTCTCCTTCGACCTCAGGTGATTGGTCCAGGTTTTTCTTCAAGCCTTCCTGATAAATGATCTCATCTCGAACCAGAAAAGCGGTGGCAGACTTAAGATTCGTAAGCATCATTTGTCGATTCATTTCTGGGAGCCGCTCCAGAAAATCCTTAACGGTCCAAATAGTTCCAGAAAAGCGAAGCATCTCGGCATCTAGGATGGGGTCAAGTTTGTTCTGGAAATTCTCCAATTCCGGGGTGTCAAGCTCATCTATCTGGCCTGAATAAAGCAATCCTCGCACCTGATCACGCATGACGGTCCAGACCTTTGGCGCGATTTCTGGATGGAAAATCAAATTGGCAGAACTCATCATACCGTTCGCGACCGAATCAGCCAGCCGTTGTTCATGACGTTCACGAATTATTCGCTTCAATTGGCTGCGGGCCAGGGAATAGTCATATTCTGTGAGCATTAATTCCCTGCTTTGCTCATCCACTCTAATAATATGCCAGCCAAATCTGGTTTTTATCGGAGTAGAAATTTCCATCGCTTCCAGACCATAAACAGCGGCTTCAAAATCAGGATCCATATCTCCAAATTTGATCCAACCCAGAACCCCGCCACTCTCGGCCAAAGAACTCTCGTTAAAGCTGGTTGCAGCAAGCACATTCCAGTCAGCCCCCTTCAGCAATTGCTGGTAAAGTCTATCAGCTTCTGTTTTGTCTTTGGTGAAGAGGTGACGGACCAGTCGAGGATTGTGGCTTCGCTGAAATGCCGCTCTCAACTCAGCCTCCGAGGCTGCGGGAATTATATCCTTCACCCAGTCCTTATAGAGAATGCGCGTGAATGCAGTTTTTTGAGCGGTTCGTTTGAGCACAGCTAAGGTGGGGATAGTATCTAATTGCAGTGAACGCGCCTCGCTGGCCAAAATTGTTTGGTCGATGAGAAAACTGAGAATCTCCTCCCGGGTCTGCAAAGACTCCTTTTTATCCGAATACAGGAGAACAGGTAGATATGCTCTTTTAAAGTCAGAGACACTGATTTGCTCATTTGCGACCTCTGCCAACACATTTTCCGGGAGCTTACTCCTCCCGCATGAGATAATCAAATTGAGGAGGATCAATTCAATCAGAATCATCCTTATTATGTGCACCTTCTTCACCATCCTGAAATATGGTTTGATCAGCTGCTAATCAAACCATTTCTTTAAAATGTCGGTTCACATTCTGACTTTCATCTGCTCAATAACCTTTATCAGTTAGACTATTTTACTGTATTTATGAAATTGAAGACATCTAAGGTAGATGCTTGTTCAGTACCGCTGAGGCCATGGATTCTGGATTCATTCAAGGTCGGAAATTAGCTTGACATGGACATGTCAAAACTATAAGTTGACGAAACGTAACTCAGAGAAGGGTTACTAATTCAAAAATAGAGTGAGACCCGGGTTTGAAGACAAAAATATGCTTTACACCATTGCGGTGGCTTATTGTTTTTTTAGTTCTTTTTCAAACAGGATTACAGGCTGGAACCACAGGTAAAATTGCCGGTATTGTTCGCGATGCAGACACTGGTGAGCCTCTCATCGGTTGTAATGTCATCGTTGATGGATCCACCTTCGGAGCTTCTGCTGGACTTGAGGGTGATTATTTCATAACAGGTCTCCCACCTGGAGTTTACTCGATAACAGCCTCCATGATCGGCTATCAGGCCTTACGCAAGATAGATGTCAATGTCTCCGTGGATCTGACCACAACCATAGAATTTGAGCTTGGAACTGCAATTCTCGAATCCGGTGAGGTTGTCACTGTAACAGCTGAAAGACCCCTCGTTGTAAAAGATTTAACTTCAAGCGCCTCACATATTTCCGCCAGAGAAATGGCAGCAATGCCCGTGGAAACTTTCAACGATGTCCTTTCCATGCAGGCGGGTGTTGTTGATGGCCATATTCGTGGTGGACGATCTGGCGAAACCATGTACATGATCGATGGGATTCCAGTTACTGATCCCTATAGTGGCAATATGACTGTCGACATCGAAAATGCCTCCATTCAGGAACTCCAACTCATAACGGGTGCCTTTAATGCTGAGTATGGCCAGGCCATGTCCGGAGTGGTCAACATTGTAACAAAAGATGGGGATGACACTTTTACCTGGGGCATAACCGGTTATGCCGGAGATCACCTCTCGTCAAACAGTGACGTTTATCGGAATATTGACAGCTTTTCTCCTCTTTCACAATATAACTTTCAAGCAAACTTCTCCGGCCCGATCATTCCTGGGAAATTAACCATGTTCGCCACCATTCGTCGTTTTGTTGCAGAAGGGCATATGTATGGGGTCCGCCAATTCGATATTGATGATACTTTTTACGCTGATATTAATCCAAACACTGGTCTCGGTGGTGAGGGCAAGTGGTGGCTAAGAGGAACCTATGTCGGTGGTGGTGACAGCACAGCTCAAGGGACCATTGGCTTCGCACCCTTAAAATTGGATTCACTGGTCTCATTCAAAGAAGCTGGTTATCGATTGGGAACTGGCGATTCAGCTTTTGTACCCATGAACCCCTACGATAAAACATCATACCATGTGAAGCTTACCTATAAAATCACGCCGCGCTTGTCCCTGCGTTTGAATTTGCTTCAGGATCAATCCTACGAGCGAGGTTGGGATGAAGCGATGCAACTCAATCCAGATGCCCTGTTAAATAAATACAAAAACGGCGGCAGCGTCACCCTCAATCTCAACCACCAGCTTACTGAAAGAACCTTTTATCAACTGGGCTATTCGAAAGTTGAATATGAATGGCAGGAATACAAGTATAAGGATGAGTGGGCTTATTCACTTTATCTAGATACGGATGGGGATGGGATTCTGGATGCTTTAAATCCAGACCCGAAAGACATCAACCTGGTCAATGCATTGAGCACACAGCAATTGTATAGCTATTATACTGGCGGCGTGAGCAACAGCTGGTTTAATCGCAGAACCTCTTCACAAGTAATCAAGGCTGATGTGACCAGCCAGGTGAGTCGCGTGGTTGAATTAAAGGCGGGGGCTCAAGCCCGTCTGGATGACATCTACCGACGTTTTGTTCTCTATGATCTTCAGATTGGCCTTCCTTTTGCGTTTAACCTGAATGTGAACCCAATGGAATTGTCAGGATATGCTCAAACCAAACTGGAATTCAAGAGTCTTATTGTAAATGCTGGTTTACGGGCAGATTATTTTGATTCTGATGGTATCATTCCAGCTGATTTGAGAGATCCTGATGTTTACTCACCCATCAAGCCAGAGCATCGCTGGTGGGATAGTGATGGTGATGGTCATATTGATGATTCCGAGCCCTACATCGATGCCGATTCAAGTGGGAGCTGGTCAATTGGTGAGAGCTATACAGATGTGGATCTTGACGGCGGCTATGATCTTTCAGAAAAGACGGATGCAAACGAATACACCTTTGCGGAGCGTGATTCATTCTGGTATGATAATGCCAGTCCCAAATGGCAGATTAGTCCTCGAATTGGTATTGGTTACCCCATATCTGATCGAGGTGTGATTCACGTCTCTTATGGCCATTTTTTCCAAATTCCAAAGCTTGAGGATTTATTTACCAATCCTGAATATCGTATCGCCAGCGGCACGGGCATTGTTAATACGCTGGTAGGGAACCCGGACTTAAAACCCCAGCATACCGTTTCCTATGAAATCGGGCTGCAGCAGGAATTGACGGATAATCTTGGCATTACCGTCAATTTTTATTTTAGGGATATCCGCAATCTGATTTCCACAGATAAAGTGATCTTGACCTACGATCAGCGGAAGTATGCCATGTATGTCAATCGGGATTATGCCAATACACGGGGGCTCACGCTTTCTCTCGAAAAACGCTATTCCCAAAGCTGGCTGGCTAATATTGACTATACATTTCAGATCGCTGAAGGCAATGCATCAGATCCTGCGGCAGCCTTTAACGCACGTCAGTCTGATCAAGAACCTGAAGTGCGTCTGCTTCGTCTGGACTGGGATCAGCGCCATAGTTTTAATGCCAATATCACTGTTGGCAATCTTGATAATTGGGGCATAAGTCTCAACGCACGTCTTGGTAGTGGCCTCCCGTATACACCCAGCGATAACCAGGGCAATCTTGGTGTCTCAACTCCCAATAGCGGCAACAAGCCCTTCACGCAGATGTATGACATGAAAGTCTACAAAAATATCGCTGTGGGTGGTTTAATTTTCAATGTCTATGGCAAGCTTGATAACATGTTTGACATCATGAACGAGTATACGGTTTTTGGTGATACTGGTTCGGCTGACTACACCTTGTTCCAGCTCCGAGCTGAGGAAAATAATGCCGTTGAAGCTATTAATACTTTGGATGACTTTTTTATGCATCAGGACTGGTATGGTAGCCCCCGACGATTTACAGTGGGATTTACAGTGGGGTCAAAATAATGAAGACGCTTAAATCTATAATTATCCTTTGTCTTTTTGCTGCAATAGCGCTCCAGGCTCAGTCTTATGGCGACCCTACGTTTCGTAAAAAAGGGATACACGCTGGAAATAAAATTCGAACCGTATTCTTTAATTATGGCTTGGTCGCAGGAACCATTGGTGGGGATCCTGAGGGTGAGTGGCCAATTGGTTCAGGAAATATGTATATTGGGGATGTAAGTCCTTTGTTGGGTATCGAATCTGAACAGACCTGGATTGATACCTTCCGATATTTTAATCCGCTTACCCAGGACACGCTGGTTGATCGGGGTGGGTCGCAATTCAGTAAATTTTCAATTTTAGAAATATTGGATCCACCGATTCAGGGGGCAGATGGGGACTTCCCCTACGTTGCTCGTATCTATAAAACCTTTCATTCTGTCGGAACCAGTGATGGTCCCCGTGGCTGGACCGATGGTCCGATTGTAGGGGATAACACCTGGACTTTCGAACCAGTGCCCGGTTATGCCAATCCTGATACGGATCTGGTAGCACTTTCCACCGATCTTGATAATGATGGGCCTGATGGTTTCCCAAATTCTGAAGATGATAACGGTATCCCTGATTCCTGGCCTCTGTATTGGCCAGATAAACTCAATGACATTGATGATCCCGGCTGGGCAAAATCCTGGAACGGCTATTTCGGAAAAAATGTGAAAAACGCTGATCAGGAATCTTACTACGTCATGGATGATAATAATGACAGAGAATTCAATTATCGTTCTCTGGGGGATCCGGCTTCTGGTCTGGTTTTTCAACCAGATTCCGTGAATCAGTTGCGCTATGGAATGGGATTATCCGTCTCTTCTCGCGGATTGCAGTGGTCTCACTTCCTGGCTGAAGATGCCATCTTCTGGCTTTATGATGTCACAAATCAGGGTACGACGGACTATTTGAAAGCGGCCTTTGGAATGATGGTGGGAACTCTGGCGGGGGGGCGCTGTGGGGACTCAGAAGACGATTTAGCCTATTTCGATGCAGAGAATAATATTACTTACTCTTTTGATAGTCCGCCTGCATACAGCCCCTGTTTTGATGGACCGGTCGGGTATGCCGGCTACGCCTTCCTGGAATCACCAGGTAACCCCTTTGATGGTATTGATAATGATTCCGATGACGATCTGACAGGATCAGCCCCATTTTTTACGGCCGATGTTTTTGAAGCTGTAACCTATGAAATTGGGGACCGGGTTGTGCTGATTGATGGGGCCACTTATGCCAGAAGTCTCTTCACCATCGTTGATGATACGACGGAGCTGTTCTCTCAAAACCGCGTTATTCAAGTCATCGCAGGTGAAACTGTTTTTCATGAGGACGTAAAGAATTTATTGGATGATAACCTCAATGGCCTTATTGATGAAGATTCACTGAATCATTATGCCAACCGAATCCATCGCCAGGAGCCTTTAGAGCCATTACTACCTCTGCAATATTGGGATTTTCGCAGCAACCTGATCGTAGGCGATGCCATGTTGGATGAAGCCCGAGATGATGGTGTTGATAACGATGGCGACTGGGATCCGACATCCGATGACGTTGGTCTGGATGGCGTTCCTGGAACCAGTGATCTGGGTGAGGGCGACGGCGTGCCAACTTCCGGATATGTGCAAGGCGCTGATGGTCTTGTTGTGGACACAGGGCTTCCTGGTGAACCCCACATCGACAAAACGGATATTGATGAATCAGATCAGATCGGCTTGACCAGTTTTACCTATTTTACACCTCCCGGTCAGATACGTCTATCTGCTGATGCTGCTTTGTGGTCAAAATTGACACCCAGTATTGATGTAGCCAATGATATTGAGACGAATCCGGTGGATGGTGACTTTATTTATGGGGCCGGCTTTTTCCCATTAAGAGCACGGGCCACTGAGCGTTTTTCCGTGGGTCTCGTTTTTGGTGAAGATTTTGACGATATCCTTAACAACAAGATCACGATTCAACAGATTTATGACAACAACTACAATTTTGCCAAGCCACCGGAAAAACCAACAGTCCGTGCCGTCCCAGGGGATCGCAAAGTAACCTTGTACTGGAATGATTTCTCCGAGTTCTCTTATGATCCGGTCCTTGGATACGATTTTGAAGGCTATAAAATTTACAGGGCCACCGATTTTGGATTTAATGAAATCAATAACATTACTGACGGTTTTGGGAATGGGATATTCTATGAAGCCATGGAGCAATTCGATCTTGTTAACGAAACTCAAGGCTTTTTTGCCGGTGACCTTGATCGGGTAAATGGTGCAGCTTTTTATCTTGGTGATAACAGTGGTTTGCGCCATTCCTGGACTGACAGCACCGTCGTAAATGGGCAACGTTATTTTTATGCTGTTGTTGCCTACGATCATGGCGATCTTGAAAAAAATATCTATCCTGCCGAGTGTTCAAAAACGATCCTGGAGTTGAACAACCAAATTACTTTTGATGCAAATACTGTTGAGGCAACTCCCAATGCCCGAGTTGCAGGCTTCCTGGATCCCAATGCGACAGGTATTCATCATATAGCTGGTTTCGGTTCCGGTACTCTGGAACTTGACTTTCTGGACAATCAGGCAGTTAAGGATCAAGCATCCTACGAGTTACATTTCACAGATATGAGCAATGATGGCATTGACAATGATGGTGACTGGATTGCTTTTCTTGATAATGATACAAGTGGTACCATGGATATCGCCGATGGAGATACCATTATAGATGATACAGGTAGTGATGGACTCTGGGCTCAAAATATAAACGATCCCGTTGTTCGGAAATTCGGCAGTCGTCGCATTTTGATGGGATACTATCCTGGACCTGACGCCGATGGAACTGAAGGGAATGGTCGTCCAGATGTTGGAGAGCCCCATCTGGATCTGAATGATGCCGATGAATTACAAGCCATGACGACCACCTACTCTGTCTACCGTGAAACCTCATCAGGGATCGATACGATCGTGAGCAATTCATCCAATTTTTATGCTGGGAATTCAAATTACCAGTATGTCCGGGACAACCATGGATTTGAAGAACCCGACATCAGACCGGAAAGCAATGTGGTCGATGGTGTTCGCTACATATTCAATAATGTCTGGCGTATTGATGCTGATCTTGAAAGAAGTATGATGAATCGTCCTGTTGAAGAGACGCCGGAAATAACCATGGATATCAATGTTTCTTACAACCCTAATAAGCGTAAGATACCCCATGATTATGAAATCGTTTTTTATGATGAGCCCGTGGATACTTCAGTTAAATATTTTGCCGGATTTAACCGGCTTAACCCGCTGCCTATCAATTTTCGAGTCAAAGATATGTCAACAAATCAGGCAATGCCGCTGGTCGGTTACAAGAAAGTGACGGGTTCACCCCGTGATTTCTTGATCTATATCACCCATCAGACGGCCGAAAGTGATAGCTTTATAACCTGGGGTGTTAAACTGGCATTTAATGATGTTATCGTCTTGCCAACAGATACAACACCTTTAGATACAGCTTTTTCAAATATTGCCACACCAGCTGCAGGTGATACCCTGTGGGTCTATACGACCAAACCATTTAGCACTGATGATGTGTTTAGCTATTCCACAAATGCCGCAAGTGTGGCTGCGATTGCAGGAGCATCTGAATGGAAGGATCAGGTTAGGGTTGTGCCAAACCCATATCTGGCCGCTGCCAGTTGGGAGCCGGTGAATCGATTCGCTACAGGTCGAGGGGAACGGCGGGTGGACTTTATTCACCTTCCTGCTGAATGTGAGATTCGGCTCTACACGATCAGAGGGGATCATATTAAGACTCTGGTTCATGATGGAAATATTTTTGACGGCACTGTATCGTGGGACTTGAGAACCAAAGAAGGTCTGGATATTGCCTACGGTGTTTACATCTTCCACATTGATGCTGGAGATGCCGGCGAAACCTTTGGCAAACTGGCCATAGTGAAGTAGGAAGGGAGAAAGTATGAAACATACATTAAATATTCTGCTGACTCTCGTGCTTATTGTGCCAGGGATCAGTTCAGGGCAATCCATGGTTGGAACCACAGCTGCTTATTTTTTAGGAATTGAGGTGGGTGGACGATCTGTTGGAATGGGTGGTGCCCATGTCGCCAGTGTCAATGATGCAACGGCACTCTTCTGGAATCCAGGGGCAGCCACGCGAGTTGCGGGGAATCAAGCCCTGTTTGTACATTCAGAATGGCTGGCAGGAACCAGCTTTGATTATGTAGCTGCAGTCTTCCACACAGGGACTGGAACTACGATAGGGTTATCTGCAACCGTCCTGGATTATGGCAAATTAATTCACACTACAATAGAGGACCCTGAAGGCACGGGTCTTACATTTGGTGCTACGGACATGGCTGTTGGTGTAACCCTTGCCAGAGCGATGACAGATAAATTTTCCATTGGTGGGAGTGCAAAATTTATTAGCCAGCAGATCTGGCACGAGCAGGCGCTCTCATTTGCTGTTGATGTTGGGACCCTATACAAGACTGATTTTAATGGTTTGACAATAGGAATGAGCATTACCAACTTTGGATTGCCCATGCACATGACTGGATCAGATCTGGAACATTTCTATGATATTGCTCCTGAGTTGAACGGAAATAATGGAAAAATTGTATCCATTCTGGAAACCGGATATTACAATTTGCCATTGCTATTCAGGGCAGGTCTCACCATGGATCTTCTCCGAAACGAAATCATGAGCCTCGTGTTGGCCGGTGACGCTTTGCATCCCAACAATAATTACGAGAGTGTTAATATTGGTCTCGAATATGAATTGCTGAAAAAATTCTATCTTCGGGGCGGCCGAAAAGCTCTGTTCCTCGACGAGAGTGAGGAAGGATTGACAATGGGGTTCGGTCTGCATATTCCTATGCGAGCAATGCGGGTCCGAGTTGATTATGGTTATGAACATTTTGGTAGATTAAAAGATATTCAGAATTTTAGTCTCGCTCTGGATTTCTAAACGTTTATATTTTGCTTTTAACAAACCAAAGGAGGTAAGTGTGAAACGCTTATTACTAGTAACAATGTTTGCCCTTCTGGCACTGTCTGCCATGGGACAAACAACTTTGTTCTTCTCTGAGTACATCGAGGGAAGTTCGAGCAACAAAGCCATTGAAATCTATAATGGTACAGGGAGTGATGTCGATCTCACCGGATATGCAGTACTCAGACTAAACAATGGTGCGACCACAGGTCAAGATTCCACTGTATTATCTGGTACTCTGGTAGCTGGGGACGTCTATGTGATTGGAAATTCAAGTGCTGTTGCCGACATCCTTGATGAATCTGATTTATTGGGCACAGCCACCTTTTACAATGGTGATGATTTTATGGCTCTCGCGTATGATGCGAATAGCGATGGTGCATTTGATGCTGCAACCGAAGCGATAGACGTAATCGGTTTACTTGGGAATGACCCAGGCACCGCATGGGATGTCGCTGGTGTTGTTGGTGCAACTGCCGAGCATACGCTGATCCGTAAAACTGCTATTACAGCTGGCAATACAGATTGGGCCGCTTCTGCTGGCACAACTGCAGAAGACAGCGAGTGGATGGTTTTTGATCAGAATTATTTTGGCTCAATTGGATCTCATCCATACGTAGAAACTTATGCTGTCGCATTTAGTGTCGACATGAGTTTTCAGACCACACTTGGAAATTTTGTTCCTGGAACAGATCTTCTAGATGTTGCCGGAACCCTGAACGACTGGGGTGGTGGCGATATGTTGACAGATGATAATGCTGATGGTATCTATACCGGTACCTTCAATGTTGTCGCAGGTGCTATGGAGTACAAATATCGTATTAATAGTAACTGGGATACATCTGAAGGTATTGACAATCGTACCTATACAGTTGTTGCAGATGCTGAAAATGTCATTCCTACTGTATGGTATAGCAATCAGGAACCCGTTGGAGCCACAAATGTTGAGGTTTTTATTCAGGTTGATATGACCGTACAGCTCCTAAATGGTAATTTTGATCCAGGTGCTGGTGACTTGATCGTTATCCGCGGTGGCCATGATAATTTTGGCAACTGGGGCGGAGCCACATTGATGACTCTGGATCCAGAACAGACCAATATCTATACTCATCTATCCAGTTTTGACAATGTCCCCGTAGGTTCAGGTTTCGAATATAAATTCGTCATCCTGACCGGTGGTGATGTCGATGCAGCCATCTGGGAAGGATCAGACAACCGTTCCTTTACTGCAACAGGTGAAGAAGAAGATTCTGATGTTAACGGCTATGGTGAAATTCTACAGCCTGTTGCCTATTTCGCTGACGTAACACCTGATGATATTATTACTCAGGATGTAACGGTCACTTTCAGCCTGGATATAAGCTCTGCTCATCGTGCGTTGGCAAATGGTGATACACTCATTGATACCCAGACCGGCTCAGACGACATTACAGCCTGGGATCAGGTCACCGGTGTTAACATTAACGGTGTTCTAAGCCAATGGTGGGATTGGGGTATTGACCCAACTTCTGTTGGTGCCTGGGCAATGACTGAGACAGCTGAAGGAAGTATGATGTATACTTTCGAATATCTCTATACAGCTGGTCAGGCAAAAGCCCAACAGTGTAAATATGGAATCAATTCTCTTGATAACGAAGCTGGCTTTGCCCAGAATCGTAATTTTATGATTGATGATGCCGCTGCTACTTACGCAGTACCTGCACATTGTTTCGGAGAACAGAATTCAGATCCAGCACTTCCATTTCCACAACTTTGTGGACCCGCTGTCGGTTTGTTCTTCTCTGAATACATCGAGGGAGCTGTCGGGAGTAACAAAGCCGTTGAAATATATAATGGCACTGGCGCCGATGTCGATCTCTCAGCTTACTCCGTCCAGGGGACCAACAATGGTACTACCTGGGGCGACAATGGCGAGAGAGATGTAGCGCTTTCCGGAACACTGCTTGCAGGCGACGTATACGTTATTGCAGCAGATGAAGCAGATGCGGCTATTTTAGCTGTGGCAGATCTTGCTTTACCCTATGAAAGTCCCGTACATCACAATGGAGATGATGGTATCGCCTTGCTGAAGAATGGTCACATCATTGATATGATCGGTGTTGATGGTGTCGATCCAGGTGCTGGTTGGGCAGTGGCCGGTGTTGCAGATGCGACCAAGGATCATACGCTTATCCGTAAGGCTAGTGTGACCTCTGGTAACCATTGGAATAGTTCAGCAGGAACCAACGCTGAAGATTCTGAATGGATTGTTATGGAGTCTGAATTCTTTGGAAGTCTTGGCTCACATCCATATGTGGCTGGAAACCCTGTCACATTCAGTGTTGACATGAGCTTCCAGACTACACTCGGAAACTTTGTTCCTGGAACAGACCTTGTTGACGTTGCTGGTACCCTGAACGAATGGGGTGGTGGTGATATGTTGACTGACGATGATAGTGATGGCATTTATGTCGGTACTTTCAACGTTCCAGCGGGTGCTATGGAATACAAATTCCGGATCAACAGCAACTGGGATACGTCTGAAGGTATTGATAACCGTACCTATACAGTTGTAGCCGGTTCCAATGTTCTGCCTACTGTCTGGTATGCAAACCAGGAACCTGTTCCTCCAACAGATGTTGAAGTATTTATTCAGGTTGATATGACCGTTCAGCTCTTGAATGGTAATTATGATCCAGGTGCCGGTGACTTGATTGTTATCCGCGGTGGTCATGCTAATTTTGGCAACTGGGGCGGAGCCACTTTGATGACTCTGGATCCAGAACAGACCAATATCTATACTCATCTATCCAGTTTTGACAATGTTCCCACAGGTGGTGGTTTCGAATATAAATTCGTGATCCTAACCGGGGGAAATGTTGATGCTGCCATCTGGGAAGGTTCACCGAATCGTTCCTTTACAGCAACTGGACTTGAAGAAGATACTGATGCAAACGGTTATGGCGAGATCATGCAGCCGGTTGCCTATTTTGCTGACGTAACTCCTGATGACATTATCACTCAGGATGTATTGGTTACTTTCAATGTTGATATTACATCTGCATATCGAGCTCTGGCCAACGGTGATACACTCATCGACACTCAGACAGGTTCAGATGGTATTGCTAACTGGAGTGAAGTAAACGGTATTGCTATCAATGGTGTCCTGAGCCAATGGTGGGACTGGGGAAATGACCTCACCTGCGTTGGTGAATGGGCTATGACTCAGACTGATGAAGATGGTTTCTTGTATACTTATGACTATCTCTATACAGCTGGTCAGGCAAAAGCTCAGCAATGTAAGTATGGAATCAACTCTCTTGATAACGAAGCTGGTTTTGCTCAGAATCGTGATTTCATGATTGATGATGCCAATTCTACATATGTATTAGACACCCATTGTTTTGGTGAGCATAATACGGATGAATCACTTCCATTGCCTCAGGTTTGTGGTCCGGTTTCCATTGCTTCACTGCCTGGTATTCCGACCTCTTATGCCCTGAGTCAGAATTATCCTAACCCCTTCAACCCAACAACCACCATCAACATTGCCTTGCCAGAAGCAAACAATGTTGTTTTGACCATTTACAATGCTCTTGGTCAGGAAGTTCGGACCTTGAAGACAGATTATCTCAATGCCGGTAACTACTCCGTCACATGGGATGGTTTGGATAATGCTGGGAATTCTATTTCCAGTGGTCTTTACATCTATACCATGACCGCCGGTAACCAGAATTTCAGCAAGAAAATGCTAATGCTGAAATAATCGTTCAGGCGATTATTGTAATCTTACAGGGTGGAGAGTTGTTTTCTCCACCCTGTTTTTTTAAAAAGAACCCTTCAATTATGTGTCATTGCCTTTTTACACAGATTATTCGATATGGATGAGACACCATTTATGAGTCGAGTACGCTTGGCGTTTATTTTTACTGCAGTCATATTTATGCTCGGCATCCAAGCCTGTTGGATGGCTCCAGATCCCTTACTTGAAATAGCAGTCAGTTCTGATGATTTTTCAGTTAATTCTCTGCAAGACCCGCAAGATTTTACCACATTTAATAATTTTATTACTTCAGTTTACCAGGCCTCTGGCGATGCAAAACAAGCCCTGGTGGATTCATTTATGCAGTGGGCTGATGCGACAACTGGCATTCCATATATTGAGGATTCCACAGCCTATTTTCTTTATATCAACGGTTCTAGTCCACAAGTGGCGGTGGCGGGAGACTTTAATGGTTGGGATCCTGCAAACCAAAATTTTACCAATCTCAGCGGGACTAACCTCCACTACCGGGCATACCAGTTTGAATCGGACGCTCGCCTGGACTATAAGCTCGTCGTTAACGGGAACTGGATTCTCGACCCCCTGAACGGTAATACCTGCAGCGGGGGCTTTGGTCCGAATAGCGAATTATCCATGAGTGGCTATATTCAGCCACCTGAAATTGAAACCTACCCAATTCCTCATGGCACTCTGTTTTCAACTACTTTTAGTGACACGAGCCAGAATAGAACTCGCTCTATAAAAATTTATACTCCACCTGCTTATACTGAGGGCGAACAGAGTTATCGCAGCATCTATTTTCTAGATGGCAGTGAGTATACCACTCTAGGCGCCGCTAAGAATATTCTGGACTTTATGATTTCCCAGGAATTAATCCCACCAGTCATTGCCGTCTTTACGGATCCCACCAACCGGAATTCAGAATACGCCTATGACTATGCTTTTATGGAAATGTTTGTTGGGGAACTAGTCCCCTGGATAGATAGCCAATATCGTACTTTCCCGGAATCTGACAAACGCGCCATTGCTGGTGTTAGCCTCGGTGGATTGACCTCACTTTTATTCACCCTACAACATCCTGAAGTATTTGGAAATTGCGGTGCCTATTCACCCGCTATCTGGATGGGTGACCTCATAGAGCAATACCAGGCTGCTGAGCTTCAATCTGTTAAAATTTATATGGATGCCGGAACTTACGAACCTTCCATTTATAATAGTTCGCTCTCTCTGTTGGAGATATTGGAAAGTAATAGTTGGGATCATCATTGGGTGGAATGGCATGAGGGACACTCATGGGGTGCCTGGCGTGCACACCTCGATGAATCATTAATTTATTTTTGGCCCATGCATAGCAGCGGAATAGACGAAAGATATTAGAATTCCCAAAATGCGACCCGACGGAGAATCAATTTGACGAGCAATTTAGTGTTTTATCACCTGTCTCGCTTCCTGAAAGCAAAGATTGTACAAATCTCATCTTTGTTGCTCTTCTTGTTGATTTGCAGTGCCTTCAGTGCCGAACAAACCACCCTGCATCTCTGGCATCCAATGCCGTCTCCCAGTCGAGCCGTTTTAGAAGAGCTGATCACCGAATACGAAAAGCTAAATCCCGACATATCAGTCCATTTGTTGTACAAGGAAAATGAGGAAGTTCGCATGGCTTACATGTCTGCCACTGCCTTTACAGAGGGTGGACCTGATTTGCTATATGGTCCCAGTGATTTCACCGGCGCCCTGGTGGAGATGGATATTGTCAAGCCACTTGAAGATTTATTCACGGAGGAAGAGTTAGCCGCATTTGACCCCAAAGGACTAACCTGGTACAAGGGTCATCTATACCAAATTGGGGATGAACTTGGGAATCACCTGGCCCTGGTATATAACAAACGCCTGTTTGCTGAAGTGGGTCTGGATCGTCCACCAGAAACCCTCCAGGAGCTCATCGAGTTTGGCAAAAAACTAACCCTGGACAAAAATGGTGACGGCATCGTTGATCAATATGGCCTGGTCTGGAATTTTACTGAACCCTTCTTCTTTATGCCCTTTTATGCCTCATATGGGGGCTGGGTCATGGATGAGAATCAAAACCCCACGCTCAATAACGAGGCAGCAGTAAAAGCATTCAAATTTGTTACTGACATGCGTGATGTTCATGGCATTATCCCCACAGAGTGTGATTATGATATTGCTGATTCAAAATTTAATACTGGTGCTGCCGCCATGCTGATCAATGGTGCCTGGTCCTGGGCAAAATACATGGATTCGCCCCATGTTGATTTTGGTCTGGCTGTCTTGCCAATAAATGAAGAAACCGGCCTCTATCCGGCCCCCATGGTTGCGACGAAGGGCTATTATTTAAACCCCTATCTGGACGGTGATCGGCAGGACAAGGTCGTTGCTCTCATGAAATTCCTGACTGGACCGGAAGCACAGTTCAAATATGCCAGTCGCCTGGCGACAATACCTACACGTCTTGAAGTTCGAGGACGTCCAGAGATTGCCAACGACCCCATTATCATGACCTCAATTGAACAGGTGAGTCGTGGCAAAGCCATGCCTATTTCACCTCAGATGAGAGCGATCTGGGATGCTATGCGTCCCGCCTATCAAAATGTCCTGGGTGGAAGCATGACTCCAGAGGAAGGTGCTAAGTATCAGCAGGAACTTGCTGAACAGAAGGTAGCTGAACTCTTTGAAGGGCAGGATGTCGATCGTGATGCAGTGAATTTTACGGCCATCATCGTTTATCTGGCTGGATTAATTCTGGTTGTCTGGGCTCTTTACAAATTGTTTGTCGCCTTTATGTTGCCACTCACCCGCGGTATTCCCGGTGTCCAGGTCAAGGAATCACGCTTTGGTGTGCTCATGGTCGCACCAGCAGCACTTTTCATCTTCGGCGTGGTGGTCTATCCATTCTTCTATAATTTGATTATATCATTCTCGAACATGGGACTGACCACAGTGAATGATTGGCAAATCATCGGATTAGCCCAGTATGGAAAAGTGCTCACTGATTCGCAGTTTTACTATTTTTTCATTAAAACAATCATCTGGACTGTTGTGAATGTCACACTCCATGTTTTGTTTGGCGTGATGCTGGCGTTGCTCTTGAATCGACCTCTTCCGGGCAAGGGAATTATCCGGATATTACTGATTCTACCCTGGGCCGTCCCCAGCTATATAACCGCATTGACCTGGCGGGGAATGTTCAATATTGATTATGGCGCTGTGAACATTATCCTCAGAAATTTATTCGGTATGGAACCCATATCCTGGCTCATTGATCCAACCAATGCCTTTATTGCGACCATCATTACCAACGTGTGGCTCGGAATACCCTTCATGATGATTATCGCGCTGGGTGGGCTTCAATCAATTCCGCAGGAACTCTATGAAGCCGCCTCCATAGATGGAGCCACTGCCTGGCAACAATTCAAGAAAATCACACTGCCATTGTTAAAACCAGTTATGATACCGGCCATTACATTGGGAATCGTCTGGACTTTTAACAATATCAACGTTGTCTGGCTGGTCTCAAATGGCGGGCAGCCAGGTGACCAAACCCATATTCTGGTGAGTTTTGTCTATCGGGCAGCCTTCAACCTTTATCGATATGGATATGCAGCAGCATTCAGTTTCCTGATCTTCCTCATGCTGGCCTTCTTCTCTGTAAAATTCATGCAAAAAACCAAAGCAACCGAAGCAGCGTATTGATGAGTGAAAAAATGAAAAACCAAGTTTTAAAGACAAAAAGTAATACCAGGAAATCAACTTGCCGTTTTGTGATTCTTCAGGTCCTATTATGACCAAAAAATGCTTTTCGACTTTGCGATTTCTGCTACAGGAAACAATAGGTAATTGAGGATGAAAAAGACATCACCTCTCCAGTACATAATGATTTATTCCGCGCTTCTGCTGGCGGTGGCCTGGTCCATCTATCCCATTTTACGGGTGATTACGATTTCTATTCGTCCCGGTGATAATCTATTAACGGAGAGTCTGGCTATTATTCCTGCGGATTGGTCATTTGAAAATTACATCAAGTTGTTTAGCGACCATCCTTTCGGAACCTGGATCTGGAATTCTATCCTTGTGACCATAACGGTGGTGATAACGGGTGTGACGCTGGCCTCAACTGCAGGTTATGCACTTTCCAGGTTTCGCTTCCCAGGTCGTGAAGCCAGTCTGCTCAGTCTTCTGGTAACTCAGATGTTTCCTGCAACGATGCTCCTGTTGCCGCTATTTATCATGCTGTCCAGTCTACATTTGATCAATACCTATCTGGGTCTGATCGTTATCTATTCATCAACCGCCTTACCCTTTTGTGTCTGGCAAATGAAGGGCTATTACGATACCATCCCGTATTCCCTGGAGGAGGCCGCAAGAATTGATGGGGCCAGCCGCTTTATGGCGTTTTACAAAATCATTTTACCTCTGGCATCACCTGCATTGGTTATTACAGCACTTTTTTCATTCATGTCAGCCTGGACAGAGTACATCGTAGCAGCCCAGGTCTTGTGGTATGAAGAAATGTTTACTTTGCCAATTGGTTTGAAATCCTTTCAGGCAAATATGACCACGGAATGGGGGTTGTACGCCGCTGGAGCGATGATCGTATCCATTCCTGCAATTGCTCTGTTTCTTTTTTTAACGAAATACTTGATTGGCGGTTTAACCCTGGGATCTGTCAAGGGTTAACACCTTCCATTTTTAGGAAATGATATGCGATATCTGCAACACACACTATTAATATTGATCTCCCTGCTTGTCTTGACTTCTTGTGAGCCGATTTCCACTGACAAACAGTACCTTGATAAACCCTGGAAATTGGCCTATGATCCCGAACGAGTAGGCCTTCGCGCAGGGTGGTTTGACAATGGTTACGATCGATCCAGCTGGGAGCAGACCGAAGTCCCAGGTCATTGGAGTGATGATGATTATGACGGTTTCGCCTGGTATTCCACGGAAATTCAAGCTAAAAATATACCTTCTGGCTACAATCTTGCACTGGTATTTGAATCCATCGATGACAATGCAGTCATCTGGTTGGATGGACGTCTGTTTGGTAAACAAATAGGCTATAACATAAAATTTTATCTCGATATTGGAGATCAACTGGGGGATGGGAAGGTGCACCAGCTCGTGTTAAGAATAGAAGACATCGCCGGTCCCGGTGGAATTGATAAACCAGTCTATCTGGAACCATATCTCAATGAAATTGATCTGTTAAGAAATGAAGCCAGCAAGCAGAAAGCCCCAAAATCACCTGACTGGGTGCAAAATGCCAGTATCTATGAGATTTTTGTTCGATCCCATAGCAAGGACAGAAATTTCAAGGGGGTTGAGCAAGATCTGGATCGCATTAAAGCTTTGGGAATAGATCTGATCTGGCTGATGCCGATCCATCCAATTGGTGTCAAGAATCATAAGTTTACTGTAGGTTCACCTTATGCGGTTCAAAATTATCACGAAGTAAACCCCAGGTTTGGCACCATGGAAGATTTCAAATCTCTGGTTGATGCTGTTCACAGTCGTGGCATGCATATTATTCTCGATATGGTAATAAATCATACAGCCTGGGACAATCCTTTGATTGAAGATCATCCAGATTGGTATTCAAGAAACGATTCCGGGGAGATTGTTGCACCAAATGCAGACTGGTGGGACACGGCTGATTTAAATTATGACTCAGCAGAACTGAGAGCCTGGATGATTGAGATGCTGGGATGGTGGCTGAAAGAGACCAACATTGATGGTTTTCGATTCGATGTTGCCGAATTGGTCCCAAATGAATTCTGGGCGAGTGCCAAAGCAGCTTCTCAGAAAATTAATCCTGACGTTTTCTTTTTAGCCGAAGGCGCAGTACCAGAGCTGCACTTAAATGGACATGATATGACCTACTCTTGGAACATGTGGAGTGGCATCACCCAACTGGCTACAGGGACCGCCGATCCTTCTGAAATTAAACGCTCCTACGAACTCGAGCAGTTTCAATACCCACAGGGGGCGCTAAGAATGCGCTTCACGGAGAATCATGACAAAACCCGCGCCCACGCGTTGATCCCTGATGATGACCTAAATCTGACGGCCTGGGCTTTTATCGCTTTGATGAAAGGTAGCCCTCTGATTTATGCAGGTCAGGAAATTGGCGCAGATGTGGATATAAATATTCATTTGGATCAGCGGATTGCCTGGTCGAAGGCTGATCGATCCCTTGAGAAATCCATGGGAGATATCCTGAAGTTTAAAAAAACCTGGATAAAACCTGATTCTCAATTTGAGTTTATCATTGCAGACAATAACCATGGTATTCTGGCCTTTAAACATGGGTCATTACTGGCATTTTTCAATTTTTCTGATCAGGATTTCAAATTTAAAGCAACTGGGATTGAAGAAGTTTTATTAGGGGATCTCAGCATTACAGAGGATGGGCAATTCATTTTGACTGCGGGGAATTTTGGAGTCGTTCAATAACAGGGATAGCTGAGAATTAGCGAAGCCATTTATTAGTTACTAAGATTTGAGGTTCAATTATGAAAAAACTCATTATTTTAATCGCTGCCATCCTGACCTGCTTACAAGTGACAGCACAGGATAGTGTAGATGTAACCTTTTATTATTATCCCACAAACAATCCATCTCAGGTGGCCATCCCCGGTGAATTCAATGGCTGGAATCCGTCTTCCTCAGCCGCCCAAATGAGTTATGATGCGCTTGATAATTCGTGGGTAAAGACGATACGTCTCCGGGTTGGGGGACCCAGCCCTTTGCCATCCTCCAATAGTGTCCCCGGTGCTTATCAGTATAAATTTCATGATGGAGACTGGTTTGCCGATCCCTTAAATCCACGACAGAACCCAAGCGATAACAATAATTCATTCCTATACATCAATGATCCAACCATACATCTGCTTCTGCCAAATTCAACCGCGGCAGCTGGCTTATCTTATTCCCGATATCCGGAGATATCTTGTTATTTATACCCGTCAACCAATACAAGTATTGATACATCGAGCATCACCCTCGTCCTTGACGAATCAACTTATTCTCATATTGGTGACAGTTATGATCCAGAAAACCACCGCTTTGCATTTGTCCCTCCAGATCCGCTGGCCGATGGCAATCACACCATAAGTATAACGGCCTCAAATGACCAGGGGAGCACAAACTTTGAGCTCGCGACCTTTACTGTGCAGGCCGATCTGGTCCAGTTCTTTACTCTGCCGGCTCAAACCTGGAAGGATAGTTGGCGTCTGCAGGGAGCTGTCTACGATCTAGATGGCAATTATAATGTAGATGTGGAGTCGGCTACTCTTTTAAGAGGCTGGGAATTTTGGCCAATATCCGTAGTCGATGGAATAATTGATACCAGCATTAGTCTACTGGATGGTGAAAATAATTTTCAAATCGAAGTTCTCATCAATGGGGTGCTAGAGAGTTCGAACGTGTTAAGTGTTCAGAAAAAGGTCCGAACTGCACCAACAGCAAAAGTTCACATTATCAAAGCCGGAAGCCTGTTACTCTTTACCAGCGATGGCTCAAACGATCCCGACGGGGGGAGCCTCGATCTATTCTGGAGTGAAAACCCTGATAATCCTCAGGCACTCGGATTGACCGGATCCACCAGTAGTCAGGAAAATCTGGCAATTCCAAACGCTCCGGGGGAGTACTTCGTTTCACTCACAGTAGCTGATCAGGATGGAGAGGTGGATTCAACTCAGGGTTATTTCGTTATTGAATCGGATGGCGAGACCATAGACATTGGCAATTATTCTGACAATCCGCTCTGGGTAAAAAATAGCCGGATTTATTTGCTGTTCTTTAAAGCGTTTACTCCAGACGGGACCATTGCATCAGCTATTCCCAATCTGGATTATATCGCTGCAATGGGTTTTAACACCATCTGGGTCCTGCCTGTGATGGAAATCCCCGGCGATGTGGATAATCAGATCAATATTGGCTATTACATTGAAGATTTTATGCATGTTGAGTCATCATATGGTACAGATCAGGACTACAAGGATTTTGTCTCAGCTGCCCATGATTTAGGTCTCAAAGTGATTCAGGACGTTACCCCCAACCACAGTGGCAAGGTCCATGATTTTGCTGAGGAAGCAGCTCGTTATGGTGATGCCTCCCAGTATTGGTATTATTATCAGACCGAATTCATTCCCCATAACACCAACGGTCTTGGTGATTGTTTTACTCCCGAAGGTATCCACTATTATTGTGCTTTCAGTGATGTCCTTCTGGATTGGGATTGGCGTGATCTGGATGCCCGAACCTATATGACCGGGGTTTATGAATATTGGATGCAAGAATTTGGGATTGATGGCTATCGCTTCGATGTTTACTGGGGACCCCACCGAAAATATGGTGAGGCCAATATGGGCACGCCCGTAAGAAATGCGCTAAAGCATATCAAACCAAATATTTTGCTCCTAGGTGAGGACGACGGTACAGGCGCTGGTACAGAGAGTATTTATGCAGATCAGGGTGGTGGATTGGATGCCAGTTATGATTTTAAAACCTACTTCAATGCAATAAGGAGTTTTGGTTTTTCATCCAGCAGCGTCAACACGCTCCATTCCGAGCTGGACAATGGAGGCTTCTATCCGGGAGAAAATTCCTACTATCTACGCTTTATGGAATCCCAGGATGAAGATCGCATTTCCTACAAATACAATTCTTTTGTGAAAACCATGCCAATAGCTTCCGTTATTTTTACAGCACCAGGCATTCCCATGGTTACAAATGGTCAAGAAGTTGGTTGGGGAAAGGGGATGGGGGCCGTCGGCGAACCGGATCTTAATGATCGAAGACGAGGCATCATTAATTGGGAATTTGCTGGTCGGGATTTGCTAACACCTCATTATCAGAAACTCGCGCAGATCAGAGCTCAATTCCCTGCGTTTTGGCAGCATAAACAAGACACAAATGAGGATGGGAGCGTGAATGCTTCTGATGAATCTGATTTTGACAGGGTTGCTAGTGGGAATGGTATCGTCTATAGCTTTCTACGTCCCTATCCCAATTCAAATGGCCTCACTGTCGTTAACTTTTCTAACGCCGATGCCACAGTTGAGCTGAATCTGGCCACTGAAAACTTAAAGTTCGAAAATGACTTCAATCTGGACTCCACCTATTGGGTGAATAATCACTATAGCGGACAGAGTGAACAAGTTACTGGGGCTGATTTACAGAATTATTCCATAACATTAACTCCCTATGGAACCGCCATTTATACGATCTCAAATCAAGAAGAAATGGTAATAATACCAGCTTTGCCGAATCTCCTCGCCATCGACGAAGATCAGATTGTTGAGATGGACAATTTTAAACTTTACCAGAATTATCCCAATCCCTTCAACCCTGTGACCACCATCCGATATGAGTTACCCATTCGTTCAGAGGTTGAATTAAATATTTATGATATTGGTGGTCGTCTGGTGACAACCCTGGTTTCTGAAACTCAGGGGAGTGGCTACCATGAGGTCGAGTGGAGTGGCCAGAATTCACAGGGTATTGCCCTCGGTACCGGTCTCTATCTGGCCCGGATTGATGCAGGGGCTTCTTCAGCCGTTATCAAGATGATTTATCTGAAATAAGGAAAAGTCATCTCAAATTGTGAAAACCTGTTCTTCCTGAGCACGATCAATATCTAATCCCGAAGGGATGACATTATCAAAGCAGCAATGGATTGCATCTAATCAGTAAATCCCGAAGGGATGACATTATCAAAGCAGCAAAGGATTGCATCTAATCAGTAAATCCCGAAGGGATGACATTATTAAAGCAAAGCAGAAATTAAGATTTCTATTCATAAATCCCGAAGGGATGACATAATTCCGTTATGGCCGGGACCTATTCCCAAATTTATATCCAGGTCGTATTCGCAGTAAGCGGACGACGCAATCTGCTCCAAAAACCATGGCGTGAGGATGTTTTCAAATACATGGCGGGGATCGTTAAGGCAAAAGACCATAAACCCATTATAATCAACGGAGTATCAGATCACGTACATCTTTTCATCGGGTTAAAACCCTCGATGGCCATATCAGATTTGGTCCGTGATGTCAAAAATAATTCATCAAATTTTATCAATTCGAATAAATTTGTAAAAGGTAAATTTTCCTGGCAGGCTGGATATGGGTGTTTCTCCTATGGTCAATCACAAATTGATCGCGTCTACCAATACGTTTTAAACCAGGAACAACATCATGCTAAGACAACATTCCGGGAAGAATATTTTGATTTTCTGCAGAAATATGAAATCGAACATGATGAAAAATATTTATTTGAATGGGTAAAAAAATAACACCCTTTCAGGGTTGGATATTATTTGAATAAACTTGCGATCAAATTATCACCCCTTCGGGGCTCGGAAGATGTATTCAGTGTCGATCTATTTTAATTATGGAGTTGAAAACAAAATCATGATGCGCTTATTTTGCCTTGCCATAATATTCTGCTTGTGTAGCTGTTTCTCCAACAAATCACCCCAAAATGATCTGTTTACATTCCAATTATCACCGGGGAGTGCCCGCGAGATCGCTTACACGGATAAGCAGGATGCCTTCTGGGTAACCCGGGCCGGGGGATACAACTCCTCACCCTGGCATGGCCTGACTGCCTCGAAACGCGCCTATCTTGAAGATCTTTTCATCTTTGCAAACGGTGAACTTCTACCGAGAAATAAGGCATTTGTCAGCGTTGACCCAGTTTCAATCATCCGTGAATATTCGGACCTTGGGATTCGAGAAACCTGGACTCTGTTGGATGAAGCCCGGACCCTGGTAATTGAACTGGAAGCAGAAGAAGCGACGCATTGGACCGTGCAGCCCGCCATTCTGGGTGGAAATCAAATAACAGATTTCGAAAGTTCTCATTCAGATCAAGAACTGAACACTACGATAAAACGCTTTGTAGGGATACCAACAAGCTACCCCTACATGAAGATCTGGTTTTCACTTCCCATGCAGTGGATAGCCCCTGAATCGCCGGAGATGCCACTTTACACGGCTTTTCTAACTGAGAGGGCAGATTACCCGGCTTCACGTCACCTCACTGTATCTGTGTCGCTGAGCGCTGCGCCACAAAAATTTGAATTAGAAGCGGGTTGGCTTGAAATTGCCCGCAGCAAGCGTCAGGATCGAATTCAAAATCGCATGGCAGAGACAAAACTCTCCAGTCAGGACCAAGACGTAGATGCAGCCATCGCATGGGCTCACAATTCTTTGGATGCGTTGGTCATGGACCAGCAGGGCAAGGGGATTTATGCTGGTTTACCCTGGTTTGATGATTATTGGGGCCGTGATACGTTTATTTCATTTTCAGGAGCTGTACTCGTAAGTGGTCGCTTTGAAGATGCCCGCCAGATTCTACTTTCTTTCTCAGAGCTTCAGAATATTGACCCGTCCGATGAAAATTATGGACGCATTCCTAATCGGGCGCAGCCTGAGAATATTATCTATAATACGACAGATGGAACCCCCTGGTTTGTACGTTCGGTTTGGGATTATTACCGCTATACTGGAGATGCCAGATTTTTAGAAAAAATGTGGTCCAGCGTTCAGCATGCCACCAGAGGTTCATTAGATTATTGGGTCGATGAGGATGGATTGCTGCGCCATGCTGATGCCGATACCTGGATGGATGCCAAGGGACCAGATGGTCCCTGGAGTCCTCGCGGCGATCGGGCAATTGATATTCAATTTATCTGGCGGGATCAACTGGAAATCACAAAACAGCTGGCTGTGATGTTCGGCGATGCTGATCTTGAAGACGCCTGTAGCATAACCCTGCAGAAATTAGCCAGGGGTCTTGAAAAATTTAGAACGCCACAGGGAAACTATCTCGTTGATCACTTAAATGTAAACGATTCCCAGGACGATCAAGTACGTCCCAACGTCTTCCTGATCCCTCCACTATTCAACGAAACCTGCGACTGGAAGAGTTTTCAAAATCTTGCACCACAACTTATCACTAGACAGGGTGTGCTGTCCCTGGCTCAAAATGATCCTAGTTTCCACCCCTTTCATCACCAACCCGGGCTATATGTTCAGGATGCCGCCTACCACAATGGAATAATCTGGACCTGGAACTCAGCCGCAAGCATCAGCACTGCAATCCGCTTTCACCAATATCACTATGCCAAAGCATTATTTGATGATTTAACCCATCAGATAATGAATCGGGGAGCTCTGGGTAGTATTGCAGAATTGACCGATGCCTGGCCCAGGGATGGGGAGCTACAATTATCAGGTACTTTTAGTCAAGCCTGGAGCCTGGCCGAATATTTACGCAGTTTTTATCAGGATATCCTTGGTGTCCAACCAGACTTGGCAGAAAATCGCGTTGTCATTGCCCCTAGATTGCTCGCGGAGTTGAAGCATATCAAATTCAAACATCCAGTTGGATTCGACTTATGGGATCTGGAATATGAGGAATCTGAATCAGCTTTTGATATCACATTCCAAAGATCTGAAACACCGAACCTTCTTGTGTCCCTCGAACTCCTCTCGGGATCCAATTTGAGTCATCTCGATCTGACATGGGGGACCCAAAACCTGCATCTACGCTATGAGAAAATGATGGGGCAGTGGACCGTGCCAGCTGAAATTGTCGACTATAAAGTGTGGATGGATGGAATTGATATTCCTATAAATGCTCTGCCCTTTTGTGAGCTGGATACGACCCTGATTATTCCTTCCTTAAAGGGACCTGATCATCGCTTGCTCAATGAGAAGGAGATCGCCGGCATTGGCAAAACATATAGAGCGTTGTTAAACATTTCTGACCCTCAGGGTGATGATAATGGTCTGTCTGGTCGCTATGTATATCCCTCCAATCCGCAATTCGCCTCCGGGATCGCTGACATCCTAAGTTTTCAACTGAGTGAGAGCGACCATGATTATTTATTTGAGTTAAACTTTGCCAATCTGGTTGATCCCGGCTGGCATGAAGAGTATGGATATCAATTGACTTATTGTGTCATCGGTATCAGTTATGATCCTAATACGGGGACATCTGAAATTGGCAAGAATTCCAACACCAGTTTTCAGAAAAACTTTAAGGCGGATCAAATCTTATATCTCAGTGGTGGCCTACTCATGGTTGATGAGTCGCTCTCGCCAGTTCTGGAATATATGCCAAAAAACTCACGAGGTGCAATCGGGAACTCCAAAACGAACCTGGTCCGGTTTCATTTGCCCCTGGATGTATTTAAAGGCCAACTTGGAAATTGTGAATTCCAGATTGCAGTGGGGTGTCAGGATGACCATGGAGGGGCGGGACTTGGAGATTTTCGACCTGTTGAAAATCAAGGCAGTGAGTGGTCTGGGGGTGGAAAAACCGGTGGAGAAACTTCAAACGTGTATGATTGGCTGCTTCAGAACTAACACCTGTTCTTCAAATTCCTTCTATTAAATAATAATTTGGAACCTTTATAACTTAATTCATATTAACTACCTGTGAAAGCGACCTGGAAAAATACATCGATTTTAACTCTTGTTCTTATAGGAGCTATGCAGGTTCTTCCTTTTTTATCGAGCCATTCAACCTGCCAGGATGTTTGTTGTGTAGAGTTTGAGAGCTGTTGTGAAGATGGGGCCCCCAGTGGATGCGAGATGGCCATGACTTCCTGTACGGTGTCCATGTTTATTCCCTTAATTTCAGCACCTCTGATTAAAGTTGGTTCAAACATTCAGCTAGACATGACCATGGCTCCATTACCACTCCTGTCGATCCCCATTTCCCAAGAGCATGCCCTTGTTGCACTGCCAATTGACTTGAGAGCGGCACCACCCCCTCTTCTAACACCCCTTCTTATTTAGACGTTTTAAAAATTGGGATAAACGCTGAGCCTGGTGCTCAAGTGTTTGCATTTTTTATTAATCCTGTTTTGGAGATGTTGATGTGTATCAATTAAAAATTGTTGCGAATAGTAAGATCTGGAAAATAACACTGCAAGTCTGCGTATTGCTGACTACCACTGGTCTGGCTTCTGAAAATGGTCAAACGGTGTCTGTCGAATCGTGGTTAAAGCTTGTCAGCCAGGGGCGGAATGAACGAACCACTCAGATCGAAGGAGAGGCTGACCTGCTCACCATCGCATTGTCCAATAACTCTGAACTAAAAAGCCAGTATGCAGAGTGGCATAGTCGTATGGCAGAGGTCAACACCATCGTGAGCCTACCCGATCCAAGTCTTTCATTTGGCTATTTTATAGAGCCCATTGAAACGGCTCAGGGTCCCCAAAAAGCAAAGTTTTCAATTGGTCAGACCATACCGTGGATTTCTAAAACAAGAGCCTCAAAAGCGAGCAAAAAATCGAAGGCAGATCAATCCTTTCAGATTTTAAATAATAGCAGATTAAAGCTCAAACGCGATGTAGCACTATTGTGGTCAGAGGCTGCCTTTATAAACGAAGCTTTCTCAATTCTGGATCAGAAAACCGCTCTATCAAAAGATTTGGAAGAAATCCTGAACATCCAATACCAGAGCGCATCGATCTCTCACAAAAATATGATTGATGCCCAGGTTCAGACGCTCATGCTGATGGATCAATTGGAGGATCTTAAGGATAGAAGGTATCGTCTTAATGTAAAATTAGCCGGCCTGCTCGAACTTGACGCTCCGCTGCCGGGTATCATGCTGGCTTCAGCAACTTTCAATGCATTCACTTCCTTCGAAAATTTTGGAGTTGAAGAGGCTCATCCCCGCTTAATGCAATTGGCCGATTTACAGCAGGAAACCAGGGCACTGAAACGCCTGGCAGAATCAGAATATATACCAGATTTCAGATTGGGAATGGATTATATCATTACTGGCAAGCGGTCGCTGAATGGGGTGGAGGTGACAGAAAGTGGTCGGGATCCATTGGTTTTCAGCGCTGGCATATCCCTGCCATTATGGAATTGGAAATCTAAAAAGGCAGCAGTGAAAGCCATTGAGTGGCGGGAAAAAAGAGTCGCAGCGCTCATTGAATCAGAGCTTAGAATGCTTCAGCAGGAATATGATTTGTCCCGCTCAAAACTTGACGAGGATTTAAGGCAAATAGAACTCTATAGGGAGCTATTGATTCCCAAAGCACTCGAAATCGAAAAAGTCCTGGAACAAGCATACATCAGTCAGAGTGCTGATATTGCCACGCTGACCATGGCCAGGCAAAAACGACTTGATCAACATTTTAGTCTATTGGAAGCGCAGCATTCTGCGGCGATTCAAGTGGCAATTTTGACCTATTTGGAAGGTGAAAAAAATGAATTCAATGATAAATGATTATTTAAGAAAAGTTAAGACCCTATCTAAGAAGAGCTGGTTAAAATATTCTCTGATACTTCTCCTGGGAATCCTGATTGGCAATTTTTTATTCTCAGGCGCTCCTTCTGTTATAACAGACACTCATACAGGCCACAACGATCAGACCATATGGACCTGCTCCATGCATCCTCAGGTGAAGTTGGATGAACCTGGACAGTGTCCCATCTGTTTCATGGATTTAATCCCGCTCACATCAGGTGCGGGAGCAGACCAGCCAGGACAGTACTCACTGTCGAAGGCAGCCATCGCGCTGGCTCGGATATCAACCAGTGAAGTGCGCCTGGGGATAGCCAAAGGTGAATTGAGACTCTCGGGAAAAATCAATTATGATGAAACACGAACCAAGTACATCTCGGCCTGGTTTCCTGGCCGCCTGGAACGCCTGTTTGTTGATTATACCGGGATTCAAGTGAACGAAGGAGATCACCTGTTCGAAATTTACAGTCCTGAGTTGTATTCTGCTCAGGAGGAGCTGTTGCAGGCATATCGCCGGATTAGCGGACTAGGAGCTAATTCCTCAAATAGTACGGAGAATGCGGCTTTTCGGGCCGTAAAAGAAAAGACAAAATTGCTCGGACTTAGTGATTCTCAGATTTCTGATATTATTAAATCAGGGAAGGCACTCTCAGTGTTACAAATTAATAGTCCTATTACCGGTATCGTTACTCACAAAAATGCCGTTGAGGGCAAGTATGTCAAAACCGGGGAGCAAATCTATTCAATAGCAGATCTTTCCAAAGTCTGGATTATTCTGGAAGCCTACGAACAGGATTTGCCCTGGCTGACATATGGACAAGAACTCAGCTTTTCCGTTGCCGGCATCCCTGGTCAGAGATTTTCCGCAAATATTTCCTATATCGATCCTCTGGTGAACCCGATCAAGCGAAGTATCACCGTGAGGGCTGTACTGGATAATCAAAAAGGTCTTTTGAAACCGGGTATGTTGGCAGAAGCGACCATTTCAGTGATATTGAATGCCCAGGGGCAGGCTATCTCACCTGATTTAGCTGGGAAATGGTCCTGCCCCATGCATCCCGAAGAACTGTCCGATCATGCCGGCAATTGTTCCATCTGCGGTATGAAGCTAGTGCCCCTTGACAAAATGAATGCTATAGGCGCAACGCCCTCCAAGGCGCTTCTCATCCCAAGCTCGGCTGTTCTCAAGACAGGCCGGCGTGCTATCGTCTACGTAGAGGTTGTAAATGATGAATTGACCACTTATGAATTACGAGATGTGATCCTGGGGCCACGGGTTGGGGAAGACTATATCATTATCAGTGGACTTTCTCAGGGCGAATTGGTCGTTACAAATGGCAATTTTAAAATTGATAGTGCCATGCAAATTGCTGGCAAACAGAGCATGATGAGCCCCCCGGAAACCATAGCTAAGGTTTCAACCTCTCCTGCTTTTGAAACAGCTCTGGAGCCGATTTATGAAGAATATCTCCAGCTCCAGGCCAGTCTGGCTGGCGATAATTTTGAGTCTTCAAAAATGGCACTAGCCAGGTTGCTGAAGCGTATAGATGGGATTCAAAAATTGCATGGTGGGCATGTCCATGAGTGGACCGCTCTAAAAACCGAGTTGGACAAAAACCTTGGGAGTATGCCAGCTCCGCTTTCAATTGAAAATTTGCGAACATCTTTTGAGTCTACTTCAGATTTTATCATCGGGATTCAAAATGCGTTCGGCCACTCCAGTCAAAGCATACTTTATGAAGTGTTCTGTCCCATGGCGTTTGAGAACAAAGGTGCATCCTGGCTACAATCGGATAAACAAATAAAAAATCCATATTTTGGTGCCAGTATGCTTACTTGTGGAGAAGTAAAACAGAGCTTCGCTCCAGTGAGTCATTGATATGAGTGAGCAAAAATCCAATTTTCTCGATCGGTTGATCGGGATTCCCCTGGAAAACCGCCTGATCACCGTGGTGGTTCTCTCGGCTATACTTATTTGGGGTGTTCTTTCAGCCCCGTTTGACTGGGAAATTCCTGGTTTGGATCGGTCACCCATTCCTGTGGATGCTATTCCTGATATTGGTGAGAATCAACAAATCGTTTTTACTGAATGGGCTGGTCGATCACCTCAGGATATTGAAGATCAGATCACTTACCCCCTTACGGTTGCACTGTTGGGGACACCAGAAGTCAAAACCGTTCGCTCCTTCTCCATGTTCGGATTTTCCACCATTTATGTGATTTTCAATGAGGATGTGGATTTCTACTGGTCCAGAAGTCGGATCCTGGAAAAACTCAACGCCCTGCCATCAGGCACTTTACCTGAAGAGGTAAAACCGGCCCTGGGTCCAGATGCTACAGCCCTCGGTCAAGTGTTTTGGTATACTCTTGAGGGACGTGATGAGCAGGGGAAAGTCACCGGTGGATGGGATCTTCATGAACTTCGTTCAATTCAGGACTACTACGTAAAATATGGATTATCCACTGCCAAAGGAGTCTCAGAAGTGGCCTCCGTCGGTGGTTATGTAAAGGAGTATCAGATTGATGTTAATCCTCAGGCTCTGCGTCACTACGGAATCTCTCTCTTACAGGTATTCCAGGCTGTAAAGGATGCAAATAATGAGATCGGGGCTCGAACTGTTGAGATAAATCGGGTCGAATACATGATTCGAGGCCTTGGCTTTGTAAAAGGTCTTGAGGACATAGAAGCAACCGTCCTTAAAGTGATTGATAATGCCCCGATCACCATCGCTGATGTAGCACATGTGAGCTATGGACCGGCCTTGCGGCGCGGTGCACTGGATAAGGAAGGAGCCGAGGTTGTCGGTGGAGTGGTTGTCACTCGCTATGGTGAGAATCCCCTGGCGACGATTAACGCTGTCAAATCCAAAATTAAGGAAATTTCACCAGGGTTACCGAGTAAGACTTTAGCCAATGGTCGTACGTCACAAGTAACTATCATTCCTTTTTATGATCGATCCAGCCTCATCCACGAGACTTTGGGAACATTGAATCACGCTCTACGTGATGAATTGATTATCACCCTTATCGTCATTCTGGTTTTGCTTATGCATCTGCGGGCATCCATCCTCATAAGTATGCTAATGCCGGCGGCTGTTCTGATCACTTTTGTAGGGATGAAATTATTCCAAGTCGATGCTAACATTGTGGCATTATCCGGAATTGCCATTGCCATTGGTACTATAGTGGATATGGGCATTATCATGACCGAGAATATCCTCAAGAAACTTGAAAACGAGGATTTGAGCGCCTCGATAATCTCAAAGGTTTATGAGGCTGCTAAAGAAGTTGGACCAGCTATTCTCACAGCGGTGTCGACCACGATCATCAGTTTTCTGCCCGTTTTCACAATGGAGGGTGCAGAAGGGAAGCTGTTCAAACCACTGGCTTACACTAAGACTTTTGCACTGATCTCTTCTGTAATCCTTGCTATACTGGTTTTACCTATGATTGCCAGTCTGGTATTTTCAGCTAAAAAACGAAAACCATGGGCAAACAGCATCTCTTTAATACTGCTTTTGAGCGCCTCCATCTGGGTCGCAGTCAGCTATAATATTGTTATCGGGCTGGTGCTTGGAAGCATTGCTATCATACAGCTGCTCAAGCCAAGGTTACGGGCATATCCTTGGTTATACCACACCCAAACAGTGAATTTTCTACTTGCCTTGGATATCATTATCTTGCTGACTCTGACCTGGGTTCCCCTTGGCTACGAGTACAACATGATCTGGAATTTCATTTTTGTTGCCATTATAATTGGTTCACTTCTGTGGCTAATTCATGCATACACAGCTATTTATCCAAGACTTCTGGGTTGGATGCTAACCCATCGTCGCTTCGCACTTTTGATACCCTCACTCATAATCACACTGGGGATGAATGCCTGGTTAGGTTTTGACTCGATTTTTGGATGGTCACCTGCTTTTATTAAATCCAGTCAACCTTATCAGAAACTGGCCCACACATTTCCCGGGCTTGGGCGTGAATTTATGCCTGCACTTGACGAAGGCTCATTTCTGTACATGCCGACAACCATGCCGCATGCCGGTATGGAGGAGTCTCTGGATGTTTTGTCTATACTTGATCAGGCGTTGTACTCTGTTCCGGAAGTGGATGAGGTCGTTGGTAAGATAGGTCGCGCTGAGACACCTCTGGATCCGGCCCCATTATCCATGATAGAGTCGGTGATTTCGTATAAATCGGAATACAAGCAGGATGAATCTGGAAATATCTTGCGTTTCAAAGAATTGAAGACAGGCGATTTTGCATACGATTCTCTGGGAAATCTTATCCCGGATCCAGGCGGTAAACCATTTCGTCAATGGCGACCCCATATCCGAAATAATCAGGATATCTGGGATGAAATAATCAAGGTTGCTCAGTTGACCGGTACAACCTCTGCACCAAAATTGCAACCCATTGCAGCACGCATCGTCATGTTGCAAAGTGGGATGCGAGCGCCCATGGGAATTCGAATTCAAGGCTCAAATATTGAGACCATGGAAGCATTTGGGCTAAAACTTGAACAGCGACTCAAAGAGGTCCCATCCGTTAAAGCCAGTGCCGTATTTGCAGATCGGATTGTCGGTAAACCATATCTTGAAATTGATATTCACCGTGAGGCTATCGCTCGATATGGATTATCCATCAGGGATGTTCAGCAGGTGATCGCTGTAGCAATTGGTGGTAAACATGTAGGAACCACGGTTGAGGGTCGTGAACGCTACCCCATACGGGTTCGATATATGCGAGAATTCCGTGATGATGATGAGAGCTTCGAATCTATCCTGGTTCCAACTTCGTCGGGTGCTCAGATACCTCTCGGACAATTAGCCACTGTTAATTTCACTCGCGGGGCTCAAGTAATCAAAAGTGAAAACACCTTTTTAATCTCCTATGTCCTATTTGATAAGCAAGATGGATATGCCGAGGTTGAAGTTGTTGAGCAAGCTAAAGCCTATCTTGAAAACATGTCCACTTCAGGTCAGCTAAAAATACCTGAAGGAATTAGCTACAAATTCACAGGCTCATATGAAAACCAGGTTCGGGCGACCAAACGGATGCGAATTGTTCTGCCCCTGGCATTGGTTTCTATCTTTATCATCCTGTATATGCAGTTTAAGCGTAGTTCTACCACCATAATTGTTTTTTCCGGAATATTTGTTGCCTGGGCAGGTGGTTTTACCTTCATCTGGCTTTACGGTCAGCCCTGGTTTATGAATTTTTCAATTGCAGGTTTGGATATTCGAGAAATCTTTCAAATACATGAAATTAATTTGAGCGTGGCGGTCTGGGTTGGCTTTCTGGCATTGTTCGGGATTGCCACTGATGATGGCGTGCTTATCTCAACCTATATGGATCAGCAATTTAAAGAGATGAATCCTCAGAATAGGGATGAAATTCGAGTTGCAGCAATACTGGCTGGTGGACGCCGAATTCGGCCGGCCATGTTAACCACGGCAACAACCTTGCTGGCCTTAATACCCGTTTTAACATCTACCGGGAGAGGGGCCGATGTAATGGTGCCAATGGCCATCCCCTCTTTTGGAGGAATGTTCTTTGCAATCAGTAACACCTTTGTAGTTCCCTTGCTCTATGTGATGGTTGCCGAGAGACGACTCTTGAAGATGAAGTGAAAAATTTCATGGGATTTTGATAATTGACAGCATATTAATGACATGAGGATTGCAGAGTTCACTCTGAGCTTTATTGATCATTAATTGCTTTCTCAACAGTGTAAAGAAGAAAAAGAGGAGTGCGTAATATGGAAAAACAAGTATTTACAGTCAATGATATGAATTGTAATGGCTGTGCCACAACCATTCGCCAGGGTTTGGAGGCGGATGATAGGGTGCAGAACATCGATATTCAATTATCGAAAAAGCAAGTTCTGGTTGAGGGGAATCTCACACCTGACGAAACAGCAGAAATAATGCGGAATTCAGGTTTCCATCCAGAAATCAGTGTCCAGAAAAAGAGTTTTCTTGGAAACCTTTTCTCAAACTGATGCGCTCGGCGCTTCACATTCTGACCCATTTTCTAATCCCCGGGCTGATTGCTCCCGGATTGAGCAAATGGTTGAAACCTGTGCAGAGTTGGCAGCATTATTGGTATCTTATGTCTGCAAGTATGGTGATTGATCTCGATCATCTTTTGGCAAATCCAATTTACGACCCGAATCGCTGCAGCCTGGGATTCCATCCCCTCCACAGCGCCTGGGCAGTCGTTGCCTATTTGGGATTACTGTATCCCAAAAAATCACGGATCGTGGCCGCTGGTTTGCTGATCCACATGGCTCTGGACGGTATCGATTGTGCACTGATGTGAAAGATTCGATTTATTTAATAATAACAGAAAGAGGTTTAACATGAAATTTTTACTGATGACCCTGACTATTGTCGCACTGATGGTGAGCTGCAGTGATAAGGAAAAACCCGTTGTCATGAACACTAATAATCATGGAGATATGAAACATGATGACCCTGCAGCAATGGAGAAAACCATGGCCGTTTCAGATGGGGAAAAGCTAATCTACTATACCTGTCCCATGGAATCTCACAAACATATCCATAGCTCAGAACCCGGTGTCTGCCCGGAATGCAATATGACCTTGGTTCCCGGTGTCATCACCAGTGTAGATAAGCTGGAGTATTATGGCTGCCCAATGGAAATTCACAGTCACGTACGCCAGGATGCCCTCGGTCGCTGTCCGGAATGTAAGATGGAGCTCAAACCCATGCGTCTAAAGAAATCAGCATAGAAGCTATTTTTGTAACAGAACCCTTGCGAAGGATATTCACTTGACTGCGTTATTTAAAGGACGTTGAAGGTATCCTTCGCAAGAGTCTTACGAACATTTTAGACTTTGATTCAATATCCCCACTTTTTCTTTTGAATTGTTCAGGCGCGTGTTATCATCCCCTGATTTCTAAAGCTAATATTGTGCATATGGTATGGGATTCCCAGTGCTGGGCAGATCATATTCATCACATAAATAATAAAGGTCTCTGAGTATGCAAGATTTTATCGATCTCCTCATGAGTAATAAGTTATACATGATTGGCGCAGGGATAGTGGCGGTTGGACTACTCATCTTTTTAATAAAGAAGGTTTTCAAATTGGTCATGATCGGGATTGTCATTATCCTGGCCTGGGGTGCTTATATCTATACTACACAAGATGATCCCATGCAGTTTATTAAAGATAAGCTGTCCTTCGGGAAGTCCGCCATGGACAAGATAGATGACGCGAGTCAGGGAATTCGTCAGGAAGCCCTGGATAAGATTATCAAGGATGTTGATAAAAAGCTTAAAAAGAAATAGCGACGCTACAAAATCTTTGCTGGATTCTACTCCTGTTTTCGGAGCAAATAGGATTTCTTGATATCCCCGAGATCACCACGGGGAATAGCCTGGATTAAGCGCTTGGTATAATCCGTCTGGGGATTTCTGTAGACTTCATCAGCATCTCCCATCTCTTCAATTTTGCCTTCATTCATAACAACCATTCGGTCTGACATAAATTTTACTACGGATAAATCGTGGGAGATAAAAATGTAGGTCAGGCCAAACTCATCTCTGAGTTCGTTGAGCAAATTCAAAACTTGGGCTTGTACAGAGACATCCAGAGCTGAAACCGATTCATCGCAGATTACAAATTCAGGCTGAACCGCAAGCGCTCTGGCGATGCAAATCCTTTGGCGTTGTCCGCCAGAGAATTCATGGGGATAACGATTGTAGTGAGCTGGGTCCAGTTTAACTCGCTCTAACAAGGCCTGCACTTTTTGTCGGCGCTTTATATCATCTTCATGCAAACCATGCACCTGCATGGGCTCCAGAATCGCAGAGCCGATGGTAATTCGGGGATTCAATGAAGAATAGGGATCTTGAAAAATGATTTGAATTCTTCTGCGTACATCTCTCAAGGCATCTCCGGAAATCCCGGTGATATCCGTTCCATGGAAGACGATGTTTCCAGCTGTTGGTTCAATAAGGCGCAGGATCGTTCTTCCCAGAGTGGTTTTTCCACAGCCAGATTCTCCAACCAATCCAAGAGTTTCGCCTGGATATACGTCGAAACTAACGTCATCAACCGCTTTGACATGGTCCACAACCTTACTGAAGAGTCCCTCTCGCACGGGAAAATATGTCTTCAGGTTATGGATGTTGAGAATTGGAGACTGAGCGTATAACTTTTCATGTCTCAGTGCGGTTTCCGCTGGCGTGATGATGAGCTCTTTGATTGTTTCGTCAACAGAACGAAGAATTTCTTTCATTTCACCGTTTTCATCTTCTTCCATAAAATCTGAAATAGTGGGGAGTAGCTTGAGTCGGTGATCAAGTGGGGGGCGACAGGCCAACAAGCCCTTTGTATATGGATGTTGAGGATTGGAGAAGATCTCCCAAACAGATCCCTGTTCCACGATTTTCCCCTGATACATAACAACCACATGATCGGCGATTTCAGCAATAACTCCCAAATCGTGAGTGATAAAAATAATGCCCATATCGTGGCTGTCCCGCAGTTTGCGCATCAGGTCAAGAATGGTCGCTTGCACGGTAACATCCAATGCTGTAGTGGGTTCGTCCGCGATCAAAATTTGAGGGTTACAGGACATAGCCATTGCGATCATCACGCGTTGTTTCTGGCCACCAGAAATCTGGTGTGGATAGGAATCAATGATCTTATCCGGTCTCGGGAGTTCCACTTCCTTGAACAATTCCAGGGTTCTTTGCCGTGCTTCTGATTTGTTCATGTTCTGGTGGAGGATGAGGGCTTCCATAACCTGGTCACCGCAGGTAAAAACGGGGTTTAGAGATGTCATGGGTTCCTGAAAAATCATGGCAATCTCGTTTCCACGAAATCCCCGCATCTCATTTTCAGGAACTTTCGTTAGATCCACAATTCCTTTGGTTCTGGAATGATACATGAGACGACCACCGACGATTTGACCAGGTGGATTCGGGATGAGACGCATCAGGGAGAGCGAGGTGACCGATTTACCAGAACCAGATTCACCAACTACGCCAACAGTTCTACCCTTTTCCAGACTAAAGCTAACTTTGTCGACGGCTTTAACCAGCCCTTCATCCGTCCTGAAGACCGTTTCAAGTTCCTGAATTTCGGTGAGCATATTTTCTGACATATATAAGTCCGTATCCTTTGATCATCTTTCGGAGCTAAAAAGTATTTTGCCTGTAAGGCTTGAAATATAAATGGAAAGCGATGCGGAAAAAGACTGAAGGCAAAAACTAGAGATTACAGATATTATTGGGTAATTGAGAAAAATTTTAAAAAAAATCTTCCCTTTGCGACAGGTCTAGGTTCAATTTTCCAGTCGGGCCACATAAATTATTTTATAAAAAATAATATAATTTATAGTTTATTGCAATATTCCCATCCTATTTTGATTATTAACGCCTAAAAACAGCATTATTATTGTTAAGCAATCCATTGTCAACTATCTTTTCAGATCATTAAAACAACTCGAGAATTTGCACAGAAGTAGAACAATAAAATCAATAAGCATGTCAGAGCATAGCTAAAACACCGTTCAGCAAACCAGGGATGGGGAATAAAATCATGACGCAAAGGCAATCTCTAATCAGCAACGAGTTGAATAAGACTAATGCTGCATCGGGACAGGTCGAAAAAATTTATGCTGCCGAATGTTATGGCCTTTTAGGTCAGATTGGCTTTCTCAGTGAAGAGAAAATAGCTTTATTGCTGGATGAGAAAGCGATGTCCGCGTCCGTTCGCCGGAATCGCCTCCTGGAAGCCGTGCAAAAGATAACCTACGCCAAGATCGCCAGTCTTGAAGGGAATGATGTCTTTGCCCAGGAACTTTTTGGTCAAGTCTCCGAAAAAATAAACGTGCTTAACAAAGGGAGTCAACAGGAAAGTGCGTTGGCCTATTTTTACTATGAATACTCAAGTTTTCTAAAGCGAATTGGTGATCTAAGTGCTGCCGCCATGCACTTGAATCTTGCCCAGGGGAAGGCTTCTTCCAACAAATTAAAACAAATGATTGCCTACCAAATTCTGGTGCTGGAGAGTCGCACCCACACGCAATCTGCTCAGAAAAAATGGCTCCAGTCCATTGCCTACTTCAATAAATATAATATGACTGTTATGGAGTCTGAGGCTCAATATGAGCTTGCTTTATTCCTCATAGCAGAAGACAATGTTAGTGCTGCAGTTGAGCATCTTGAATTGGCTCATGAGATTGCGACAATGTCAGGATATCAAAATTTGAAATGGAATGTTGATTTTGTCAAAGGTTGTCTCCTTGTTGATCAGCAGAGACATTCCGAGGCACTACGATATTTTAAGGGATTGTTTGATTCGGTAGCGAGCAACTATTTCAAGGCGAAAATATTGCTGAAAAAGGCAGGCATACATCAGGTGCTGGGCGAAACTGATAAAGCGCTGGAAGCGGCCAAGACCTGTTTGGAAATTAGTCAACGCTTTGCTATCGGTTCCGAGCTGGCAGATGCAGGTCTCATTCTGGGAGAACTTTATCATCGAAAATATTCAGATATCAACCGGGCATTCTTTTATTATCAGCAGGCTTATGGATCGGTTTTAGCCATGGCGAAGCGCGGTGTTCCACTTAACACTGATAGAGAGCGTTCAGTCACTGAATATGTGAGCTTTTTGGAAGAACATTTCCCCGGTGAGATGAGCGAAACCACTAACGAAGATCTATTCGCTTTCTCGAATGACTACACCTGGGTAAAGATCAAGGATCTGTTCCATTATAATCTGTTTCTTTATCATTACATGAATACTGGAGTTGGCAACAAAACCCTTGATGCCTTGGAATTTCCAGCTTCTTCATTTTATTCTGCCACCGAACGGTTGCGGAGCAGGGGCATTACCTTTCCAAACTTCCGTCGCAGCGATGTTGAGATTCCCAGCGAAAATTACGTGGAGGGGCTACAGCAGTACTGTCGATTGCACCGTGAAAAAAACTGGGTGGATATCAATGATCGTTTCGAAAAGGATATGTTGGCCTATCACTACAAGCTGAATAATTATAACAAGAAGTTTTTAGCTAAAAATTTAGATTTGGCATATTCCGGTATCGTAAATCGAACAAAATATTTAACATCTCGAGAGAGTTAAACCCGCTCCAGCTCTCCATCTTCAAAACTTACGATCATTGTAGGCTCTGCTTTGAGCCGCATCGAAGCGCCGCATATTTTCCGCGGTTATTCTCTACCTTAGAGGGATTATGACTCGGCTGGGCAAGGCTTTGGCGGAGCAGGCCGCTGCCTAGACCTGAGCCTAATTGATTAAAAGTTAAATGGTGTGTTGTGGAAATATCCTGAGTCAGTTGATAGGGGACATAGAGGGCCATACCCTGGAGCTGTTACTGAATATGCATCAACTGCACCATCTTGATATTTTCCCTGTATGTTCCAGCCCTACAACCCCGGATAAATTAAATATAAAAAAATGCTTCCATTGTTCAGATCCATATCATTCGGATATATTTATATATCATAAAACTGATCATTGCGAATTGATTGATTCAGTTATTGCACAACATTATTCCAGTATATACAGATAGTTAACAAGCCTCTATCAGAGTTGGCATACGTCTTGTGAAAGAGAATGCCGTATGAATGAATTAAACAACAACAACACGGAGGCAATCATGATCAAAACGAAACTTATCCTAAGCACACTGGTCGTTCTTTTTAGCTTAACAAATTTAATGGCCGACCCAATTTCCACAAACTACACGGCCCAGCCTGAGCCCGTATATGGGATGGAATACCTGGAACAACAAACTGTCTACCCAACTCAGGAACAAGATTTACGACGTGACGGATACGTCGTCTTAAATTTCCATATAGACGTCGTCGGGAACATCTCCAATATCCAGGTGGCAAAGAGTGGTGGGTCTCGGTTCGATGCATCAGCAATCGCAGCAGTTTTGAATACAGAATGGAATCCTGCAATGCAAAACGGTACTGCTATCCCAGTAACATTTCAGCTACCCTTTGAGTTTCGCGCAAAATAGGAAACCCCTATTCTTTGGCAGATTGTCCTGAAATATATGTTAAAAAAGAACCCATCCTTAAGTGATGGGTTCTTTTTTTTTAGATCGAATTATTATTCCAAACTATTCTAGCTCAATGCCTTTCTCTGTAATAAATGCCTCGACAGTACCCATCTGGCCGTGTACTTAAAGACACCTTCAGGCTGCTCTTAAAGTAAGCAAGAATATTTATTGGCCAGTATGCGCTACCACTATCATGATTGTCTAAATGAATTTCCACGCTTCAATTCAGATTCCTTAAAAACTTCTTAATCTTCTCATTTACGATTTCAGGGCTATTGCATTGAAGAGCATGATGTCCATCTTTGATTAGTTCAAGCTGGGCATTCGGTAATTGTTCATAGATTGCTTGCGCTCCTGGATATGGTACAACACGATCTTCAGCTCCCCACAATACCAGAATGGGAATCTGAGTTTCACTGAGCTGCTTGTAAACGTCACCCACATCATACAAGGGAAAGTTATGTAGTGTAGAGATAAGTGCCCTTCGGTTAGCTCGTTTGCGTAAGCGTTGCCGCAATTCCGGAATGAGTTTATCCTGCTGTTCAGGGGTCAGGATATCCGAGCAAATATTTCTTAGAGAACTTTCGCTAAGCGAGAGTAGATAAATTATTGGATGTGCCAGGATGGGAGTCCTCAGTAATCGGAAGCGCCAAGGATATTCATGCTGCATACCTGCAGGCGCTACCAGAATAACAGCCAAAACATCATCGGGGCTTTCACATACTTTCAAAGCAGCGATTATCGCCCCCATAGACCCTGCTATGATCACCACGGATGTATCAATTTTCGCAAAATCCCACACTTCATCTAACTGGTGCAGGAACGGAACCGCATCATATCGAATATCTGGGTTTGATGATTCTCCCTGCCCGATCAAATCATAACGAATCGTTCTAAATTCATCAGTTGGAAGGGCCTCTGTAATGTTATCCCAGGTTCTTAATCCGAATAGCAAGCCATGAATAAAGAGAATAGTCATCTCGTCCTGAGTTCCTCCAAGATGAATATGAGTTGAGCCATTAGCACCATCTAAAGTGTAAGATACATCTACCCTGGCACTATCTCCTCTTGTGGTATCTGCTGCCGCAATCGGAATAGATAATGCTATTATGAGGATGATGAATTCACATGTGCGCAAATGTATGTATTTCATGGAATATGCCATCAATATGAGTACCATAATCTATGCCCCTGAATCAAGATCATCATTAAATATTGTTGAAGTTAGCTAGCATTTTGGTAAGCCTTGATAATCCCTGGCTGCATTTAACGCATTGACTGAATCCGCGCCTAGCAGCGCCCTATTCTTGTTTCGATGATAATGATAGATTATGAGCTACCCCCGATCTAAGCAGTTGTTTTAAATCAGCCTTGAGATTCAGAAGAAGCTTATCCAATCCATGTAAATAAATGGTATATGTTAAATGTAATCTGCTTCAGATCTATTCGCAACTTCATGATATTTACGATCACCATTCTAGGATTAAACTCAGGTAGGTAGTGTTTTGATATGGATAAATTGAAGGGGCGTTACTCCCGCAGACTGGGTGGGCGGAATATCAACAATCGGTATCCCGTAGGTATCTCACAAAAGTGATTCGCTATGAAAACTTATGACCATGAATGAAAACTTTGGAGATATCGTTCTGGAAAAGAAAAAATCCAGACAACCCAACAGGACGTTGAGAAACAAGGATTTCAAGGTTGTGACCGCGGCAGGAATCGAACCTGCGACCAATTGATTAAAAGTCAACTGCTCTACCAGCTGAGCTACGCGGCCATTAAGCGTAGGGTCGTTACTGTGATGACTTACATCTCGAACCTGATATTAATGGCGGGATAAATCCCGATTGCGCCACAGCAGAGCCTTAAGGCAAAGACCGACGCGGCCATCAAAAAGCGAGGCAATATAGTTTTGGCAATAGGTGCTACAAAACATTTTCCCCCATACTCTTACGAATAAAATCCGCATTGTTTTCAAATTGGTTGTTTAAAATATATCTTTATCTTGAGTCCATGAAAAGAATCAATAGTTCCTGGAGAAACATTTCCACTGCCGTTTATGGTGCGCCCAACGAGGGCAAGATTTATGGAATGATCGAAATTGATGTCACCGAAGCCTGGGAATTAATCAATTCGAATCGCAGAAAAGGACGACGGATCACCATGACACATTTAGTGGCCGGCGCAGTTGGAAGGGCTATCGGTTGGGATATCCCTGAGATGAACGCCTTTGTGAGGCGCGGCCATGTGGTCCAGCGAGAAGAAGTCATCGTCACAGTGGCAGTCAACATGCATGGCGGAAAAGAGATGACCAGCGTGAAACTCTACGATGCTCATAAGAAAACCGTTTATGAGATTGCTGAAGGAATCCGAAATCGAGTCGCTGAAGCCAGAAACGGTTCAGACAACGACACGATGGAAAATAAAAACTTTATCTCAAAAATCCCCTGGCCTTTCAGACGGATGACCTTTTTGCTAATCAGATTTATTACCAACACCCTGGGGCTCGAGATTAAATCTATGGGCTTGGGGCATAACGCTTTTGGGTCAATTCTTCTCTCCAATATTGGATCGCATGGTTTAACCATGGGGCTGGGCGCCTTATTTCCTGGATCAAAATTACCAGCAGTCTTGATTATGGGCAAGGAAGAGGATAGGCCGGTCGTTATTGATGGGAAGATTGTAATTCGAAAAATATTGCCGATTACAGGAACCTTCGATCATCGGATCATGGATGGATATCACGGTGGCGTACTTGCCCACCATGTTAAGCGTTATATGGAAAATGCCGAGCTATTGACAGTAGCCCCTGTTGAAATGAATGCGGAGTTGTTAAAGACTTAATTAGACACTTTAAAGGGTTCAGCTGCGCGTCGGCTCGTTTCTATGCTTGAATTCTATCAGACTACTCACCAAAAGTAAGCCCAAATTTTGAAGAACTTTCCATAACCCAATATTTGATTCTTCACTACTAATACCGAAACAACCACAATTAAAATCAAGCCCGCGAGACATGGCCGAGAGAATGGCCAGTATGAAAATCACCAGCAGACCGCCAATCAGGAGATTTGCTGCTCTTGCTGAGCGATTAAAAATGAGGGCAGCGCCGCAGGTCAACTCAAGCCAGGGCAAAATGATTGCGGAAAGATGCAAGAGCGGTAAAGGTAAAAGTCGATAGTTAGAGATCGCTTTTGCAAAGAGTCCGGGATGCCAGATTTTATCCAGACTGGCATAGATGAAAAGTAGCCCCAGCCCAACGCGGATGAATTGTAGAATGATAGAGCCAGCCCGGCTGTTCACGAACTCCTTGAGTCGATCCAGCATCTTAGCGGCTGATTTCTATGGGGTATTCAGCGTCTTCCCATTCCTGCCAGCCACCAAAGAAAAAGGCGACTCTGGTGAAGCCCATCATTTTTAGATCTGCAGCAAGATCGATTGATGCATTACAGTCGGCTCCGTCACAATAGGTGATAATTTGAGATTCGAAATTGAGAGTTTCCAAATACGTGAGAGAATCCATAAATGCATGGACGGGCAAATTGATTGCGCCCTGGATGTGACCTTTGTTGTAATCATCAGAGCTGCGTGCATCTATAAAAAGGGCAGAACCATTTTGATGAGCCTGGAAAGCATCTGGCAACGTTATGTTTTCAGCTGCTGTCTCAGCACCCTCTGGGTTAATGGAAATGGCTGGGACGGCTATTTGGCTAGAATCATTCCCGACTTGGACTAGCTCCGTTTTTAAGCCAATCCCGTTGGGTAAGATGGTCTGAGCAGTCACACCAAGGACAACTGAGATTACTATAAGCTTCAGCATATCTTTGCTGAGTGATTTTAGATTTTGCATGAGGAAACAATAATAAATGTCACTGGAAACGAATCCTATTACAATTTGAGGTTTAATTATTTGAAATGAATATCGGGGAATAATTTTACCAATTAAGCTGAATAATATCACCACAGGCAATTAGATGGAATCACAAATAACGAAAAAGATCTGTATAAGTGTTCCGATTAAGGTGCCTTTCCGTCAAGTACTCTCTATATTGAAAGGCTATTAAAAATAGGAGGAAATATGGCAGGCAAACGCATTGTAATTGGTGATAGTGAGGTTGAAATTCCAGATTTTGGAATGAAGACCTTTATCTATCCCGTAATACTAATAATTCTGGTCTGGATTTTCTTTGCCGGACCATTCTATGTTGTCGATCCCGAACAGAATGGAGTCGTCAAAACATTTGGGAAATTGACTCAAATCACACAACCAGGACTGAGATTTAAATTTCCCTGGCCAATTCAAACTGTTGACCTCGTGAATGTTGAGGAAGTCCGACGATTGGAGTTGGGCTTTCGCACGGTGCGATCCGGAGGAAGTCAGAATTCGGCGCAGTATAAGGATGTTCCCCTTGAAGCACTGATGCTTACAGGCGATGAGAATATTGTCAGCGTGGATCTGGTCGTCCAGTATAAAATTAAAGATGCCGGACAATTTCTGTTCAGAGTGGCTGATCCCGGCAGGGCAGTATCCCATGCCTCTGAAGCCGCCATTCGCCAGGTTGTAGGCTCACAGCCCATAGATCGCACCTTGACTTCAGGGAAGGCCTATATTGAATCCGAGACAAAAATACTGCTTCAGAAGGTGCTTGATAGCTATGAAGCTGGGGTTTACATCGCAGAAGTTAAACTGCAGGATGTAACGCCACCCCAACAGGTTGATGCTGCTTTTAAGGATGTTCAATCTGCTAAAGAAGAACGAGAGAAAAAGGTGAATGTAGCGTTGGGATATCAAAATGAGATCATCCCCCAGGCTCGTGGAGAAGCTGCTCAGGCCTACCAGGAAGCCGAAGCCTTTCAACAGAAGCGCATCAAGGAAGCAGAAGGTGATGCATCCCGCTTTACCCAGATGCTGAATGAGTATCGCCAGGCCAAAGGAGTCACCCGCACAAGAATGTACATCGAAACCATGGAGGAAATTCTCCCAGGTCTGGATAAATATATTGTGGATGGCAAAGATGCCGGAGGTCTCGTCAATGTCCTGAGCCTCGAAAAGGTGAAGGGGGCTACAAAATGAAAAATATAGGAACTATCATAATTTTAGCCCTGCTGTTGCTGTTTGTCTATGGTGGTATCATGATTGTGGATGAGACCGAACAGGTCGTTATTGTTCAATTGGGAAAACCGGTTCGCAACATTACTGAACCAGGCTTGAACTTCAAGATTCCCTTCATTCAGTCGGCTACTATCTTCGATAAGAGACTGCTGGAGTATGACAGTGCACCCAACACTATTTTAACCGAGGATAAGAAAAATTTGATCCTGGACAATTACGCCCAGTGGCGAATTTCTGATCCCCTGAAATTTATGCAGACCATGAGAACCCAGGCTCTGGCCCAAAGCCGTCTGGATGATATTATCTACTCTAGTCTTCGTGTTCAGTTGGGAACCCATCTCATGCGCGAGATTGTCTCCACCATGCGTGATTCCCTCATGCACAAAGTGACTGCCAACGCCTCACTGACTGCCCATGAATATGGAATTGAAATTCTGGATGTCCGCATCAAACGCGCCGATCTCCCCCGTGAGAATGAACAGGCTGTTTTTGATCGCATGCAGGCGGAACGTCATCGTATGGCGAAACAATTCCGCTCTGAGGGAGACGAGCAAGCAGTCAAGATCCGTGCTGAGACGGATAAAAATCGAGAAATTATCCTGGCTGATGCCTATAAGGCAGCCCAGATCGTTCGTGGTGATGGAGAAGCCCAGGCAATTAAAATTTATGCCAAGGCTTATGAGGCTGACCCAGAGTTTTATGAATTCGTAAGAACCCTGGATGCCTACAAGGAAGTGTTTGATGAAAATACAAAACTCGTCCTTACACCTGAATCCGATTTCTTTCGGTTTCTTAAGGAAATGAAATAGCTCTGATTTAAAATGATCTTGATCAAACAGGGGTTGGATGTTCTCGGATGTCCACCCCTGTTTTCATCTTGGGACTTGAAAACAAATTGCCCAGCTCCAGAGCAAATCTATATTTAGCGGCTTTGGCAGAATTGAAGAAAAAGTATTATACGAGGATTTAAATGAGCAGGTTTCCAGAAATTCACGCCACGACCATACTTGGCGTACGCCACAATGGGAAAGTAGCTATTGGTGGCGACGGACAAGTTACCTTTGGCGATACGGTCATGAAGCACGGTGCTATCAAGATCCGCTCAATATATGACGGCGAGGTTTTAACCGGTTTTGCCGGTTCGGCAGCGGATGCTTTCGCACTCTTCGAAAAATTTGAAGCTAAGCTGGATGAGTTTAGTGGGGATCTGGTGCGTGCTGCCGTCGAATTGGCCAAGGATTGGCGAATGGATAAAATGCTAAGAAATTTGGAAGCCATGCTGATTGTGATGGATCTTGAACACGGACTGATCATTTCAGGCAATGGTGATGTCGTTGAATCAGACGATGGCGTCATGTCAATCGGCTCCGGGAGTCCCTATGCCACAGCAGCTGCCCGAGCCTTTATTGCAAGCGGGAAAAAATCTGCCAAGGAAATAGTACGTAAGTCCTTAGAAATCACTGCAGAAATATGCATTTACACCAACAACAATATCCATGTTTTGGAATTGAAATAAGAGAACATACCCTAAATGAGTAAATTTTCACTTACCCCTAAAGAAATTGTACACGAACTAGACAAATATATAATCGGGCAGGATAGCGCTAAGAAGTCAGTGGCTATTGCTCTGCGGAACCGTTGGAGGCGTCAACAGGTGACTTCTGACATTCGCGATGAAATCCTACCTAATAATATTATTATGATCGGATCAACTGGCGTGGGCAAGACTGAGATTGCTCGTCGTCTATCCCATCTGGTCCAGGCCCCTTTTGTGAAGGTTGAAGCCTCGAAGTTTACGGAAGTGGGTTATGTTGGTCGGGATGTTGATTCAATGATTCGCGATCTTGTTGATAATAGTTATAACATTGTCAAGTCGGAACATGAAATCAGCGTCAGGGAACAGGCAATGGAGATGACCAATCAACGGATCATGGATCTGCTTCTACCACCGCTCAGTAACCCGGACAAAGATTCAGCTGACTCTGAGCGTTATCAAAAAACACGAGCAAAGATGTTCAATAAGCTTATGTCTGGTGATTTTGAGGATCGGCAGGTCGAGTTTAAGGTTCAGGAGGATGCCAACAGTCCGATGATGCAGATCTTCGGTCCCCTGGGCATGGATGATCTCAGTATGAATCTTCAAGATATGTTGGGCAATGCCATGCCCAAGAAAAAAAAGATGAGACGGTTGAGTGTTGCTGAAGCAAGAGTACTGATCACATCTGAAGAATCAGATAAATTGATTGACGAAGAGAAAGTTCAGCACGAAGCAATCCGTCGGGCAGAACAAGATGGAATTGTCTTTGTAGATGAGATTGATAAAATTGCCGGAGAGAGAAGTGGTGGGGGTCCTGATGTATCCCGCGAGGGTGTCCAAAGGGATATCCTTCCCATCATTGAGGGTAGCACTGTAAAGACGAAATATGGTACGCTTACGACCGACCATATTTTATTTATCGCTGCTGGGGCATTTCATATGTCAAAACCTTCTGATCTCATCCCGGAACTTCAGGGAAGATTTCCAATTCGCGTTGAATTGGAGAATTTGACTGAAGATGATTTCATTCGGATTTTAACTCAACCAAAGTCAGCACTTCTGAAACAATACACTGCGTTGGTTGGCGCTGAAGATGTGAAAATCACTTTTCAGAAGGATGCCATCGCCGAGATTGCCAGAGTCGCTTTTGAGGTCAATGAATCGATTGAGAATATTGGTGCCCGACGTTTGCATACAATTATGAGCAAATTACTTGAAGAAACTCTATTTGATTTGCCGAATGATTCCATAAAGAGTATCAAGGTTACAAAATCGATGGTTACCAAAACTTTTAAAGACACGATGGCTGACCAGGATCTAAGCAAGTATATCCTTTGATCAGGTATCTCATGATGATTCTGCAGCAAATTGAATATGTCAAAATTGAAATTCCTGACTCCGTCTATCCGACGGAGTTTTTTTTATCCAAAATAAAATTGTACCTGAATATAGCGACCCTGTTTCAGCAGGATAAAGGCGGGTGCATCCCAAGTATTGCTGGAAGTTTAGCAGCGATATCCATAACAAGAAAGTGAGGAGGCCGAATGAAAAGAGATTTTTTAGCTGTCACAGATTTTAGCAAGGATGAGATATACGAGACCTTTCGTATAGCAAAGCAGCTAAAAGCAGATGTAAAGGCGGGAAAAGAGCATCATTATTTTGCAAATCAGACCATGGCCATGGTTTTCGCCAAACCTTCATTACGTACCCGGGTGAGCTTCGAGACAGGTATGGTGCAGTTTGGTGGACATGCTTTATACCTGGGACCCAATGACATCAGCATTGGCAGTCGTGAATCTGTGAAGGATATCGCCCGTGTCATATCCCGCTATAACAATTGGATTATGGCCCGTCTTTTCAAACATGAGCATATCCTTGAAATGGCAAAATATGCCAGCAGTCCAGTGATTAATGGTCTGACGGATTATAACCATCCCTGCCAGATTATGGCTGATATGTTGACCATTCATGAACATAGAGGCGTAGTGGAAGGTCAAAAAGTTGTCTTCATTGGTGACGGAAACAATGTCTGTAACTCTTTTTTAAATTTTGCCTCAGTCGTGCCCTATCACTTTGTACTGGCAGCACCTGAAGGTTACGATCCTGATCCAGCAACTCTGGAGCGAGCCCGGGCTGCAGGTTTGAGCAAGATTGAAGTGATCCGTGATCCAGTGGAAGCAGCTAAGGATGCCGATGTATTGTATACTGATGTCTGGACCTCAATGGGTCAGGAAGCTGAAAGGCTGAAAAGACTCAATGATTTTCAGGGCTTCCAAATCAACGATGACCTATTGAGACACGCAAAATCAGACGCACTGGTCATGCACTGTCTGCCAGCCCACTACGGCGAAGAAATTACCGAAGAGGTTCTGGATGGTCCCCATTCAGTTGTCTTTGATGAAGCTGAAAATCGGATGCATGCCCAAAAGGCTGTTATGGTGATGCTGGCCAATGCCGCAGGAGCAAATCTCCAGGTTTAAATTGTCACAGTATTAAATATAAAAAAGGCTCTGCATGCAGAGCCTTTTTATATGTCCAGATTTTTATACGTTTACAGAGTTCTGAAGGATGAAGTGGCAGAATAAACATTCACTTCTTCATTATCCTGGGAAAATCCAGCTACAAACCAGTAATAACGTGTGTTTCCTGATAGCGCTACGGTTGCATTTGTTGGATATGTGACGCTCATATTATTCTCTGTCGTCGCTGTTATATCAGTTTCCCATATATCACCTGACTGGGAGGAAGTTCTCAATACAAGTTTATATTTTGTAGCCATATTCACATTCGTCCACATAAATGTAGGCTGTAGTGCCACGCCTTCGGCCAGGTTGGCTGGTAATGTTTGACTAGGTACTTCCAGAGGTGTATCTGAAACCACGATAGTTGGGTCACTACCTTTATGGCCAAGGTCGTAAGCGACCAGCTTGTAGTGATAAGTATTCCCAGGAATAACGTCTTCGTCCAGATAAAAAATACTGGTTACTGAGTCGAGAAAAGAAATCTCGTCAGGTACGAACAACGGAGTAGTTGCAGATTTGAATACTTTATAATATGAGAAATCGTTTTCGGTATTGGCTGTCCAGGTTAATTCAACATTTACCTCAAAATCGGCTTCAATATTGTGGGCTTGAATAGCCAGGTTGGCAGGACTGGCAGGTGAGTAAAGATTTAAAGGCTGAAGACTCTTTGTATTAGAGTACGAGCTTTCGTTCCCGCTCTCATCCTCGGCAGTCACCTTATAGCTATATTCAACAGTGTAATCAAGATCAGTGTCCAGATAAAAAGTCTCAGTGACTGTTATAATCTCGCTAAATGTGCCTGTCCCTGAATCTCTATAAATTCGGTAAATGGATACATCTTTATCAGCGGGTGCCACCCAATAAAGATAAATCTGCCCATCTCCAGACTGATTTGCATCATAATTCAGATTCGAGGGGGCTGCAGGTGCTGTCGTATCGTCTTCTGCGGGGTCTGTGCAGGACCACATAAAAAGTCCCATCATGAGCGTTAAAAGTAAAACCAGGTATCGTTTAGCCATATCGTCCTCCATTAATTATGTCTGCCAATTTAATAATATCCCACCATTGTCAAGCGCATTAAAAAATAACAATTCAGGATGCTTCGATAGTATTTTTCGCATGGGCGCTGCACTCAACAATCTGATATAGTTCTAGATATCGAATTGATTTTGAAGCGGAATTTTTCCGATCCCTCCCGGACGATCCAGCATATAATGGGGGAGAGCGTATCCTGGCAATTCTCCCTGTAATGCTTTCAAGATACTCAAACCGCGTTCAACAGTGACTCTCAGATGACCGGTCCCCTGAACCATATCCGCCTGGTGGAGGTAATACGGTTTTATTTTTATCTCGATCAGGGCCATAAACAGATCCTTCAAAATCTGAGCAGAATCATTCACTCCACTCAGGAGGACACTTTGATTTAGAAAGGGGATCCCCATGTTGATCCATGCCTGAATAAACTGCTTTGCCGTATCCGTAATCTCAACGGGGTGGTTGAAGTGGCTTGATACCCAAACTGGTTTTCTCAGAGACGCAATGAATTGACCCAATTCACTTGTCAATCTGAATGGATTGACCACAGGTAATCGGGTATGAATCCGAATGAGACGGAGATGTTTGATTCCCTCAAGCGCTTTCAAAATATTTTGAATCGATTTATCTCCCAGAGTTAGGGGGTCGCCGCCGGTGAGAATGACTTCCTCAATTTCTTTGTGTTCCAGAATGTAAGTGTAAGCCGCCTGAAGGTCTTCCTCATGGGCGTTGTGCGTTGTGTCGCCTACAAGCCGTTTCCTGAAGCAGAATCTGCAGTATACTGCGCACTGGGCCGTTGGCAAGAGCAGGACACGGTTCGTATAGCGATGAATCAAAGCTTTCAGAGGCCGCGATCCGCGAACAGGGTTCTCATCACCAATCGGGTCTTCCAATTCTTCAGGAAGAATGACCAATTCGGCAGGAGAGGGAACGATTTGTCGATAAACAGGATCTGTATCATCAAATGTGGAGATGAGACTGAAATAATAGGGGGTAATTCCCATCCTGTAATTTGAAGTAAGTTTTTGAAATAAGGCTTCATCAAAACCTGAACCTGGGCTGCGACCCTGCGACCACTCGATTAGAGTTGACAAATCCTTGCAGTTGTTTGCATGCTGCCAGGTCCAGTCGGTCCATCTTGGATTATTGCGGGTTAAAATCATGATTCATTCTAAACACGACTAGAGCGATTAGAAATGCTTTTATATGTCGGGGAAAAAAAGGTGTCCAGACAAATCTCTGAACACCTTTTTTAAAATCGCTGGGGCTTATTCTACGATGGAGTCAAGCAGATATTGGGCAATATCCTTGCTCGCTGTGGACATGTCTAACTCCTCAGCCTTGATACCATCATTAATCATGGTAGCGCAGAAGGGACATGCGGTTGCCACTTCATCTGGTTTGACAGCCTTCACATCTTCCATGCGTTCCACGTTAATTGTTTTCTCACCAAGACTTTCCTCAAGCCACATTCTACCCCCTCCAGCGCCACAGCACAGAGATTCATTGCCAAAGCGCGGGAACTCTTCAATTCGGATACCGGGGATGGCTTTAATGACATCTCTGGGAGCATCATAAATACCATTGTGGCGACCAAGATAGCATGAATCATGATAACTCAACTTGGATTCGTTGGCTTTGCTTGGTGTCAGCTTGCCTGCCTTTACCAGATCAGAAAGAAATTCGGCATGATGTATCACTTCATAGTTTTTCCCCAGGGAAGCATAGTCATTCTTTAGGGCATTGAGACAATGAGGACATTGAGTGATGATTTTCTTGACCTTATAGTTGTCAAAAGTTTCGATATTTTGATGAGCCATCATCTGGAACAGGTACTCGTTGCCCAGTCGTCGAGCAGAATCACCAGTACAGGTCTCCTCAGTACCGAGAACTGCATAGTCAACCCCAGCATGGTTCATGAGCTTTACCATGGCTTGGGATACAGCCTGGCCTCTGGCATCGTAGGCTCCGGCGCAGCCAACCCAGTAGAGGTATTCTGCTTCGCCTTTGTCACGCATCATGGGAACTTCCAGATCCCCAATCCATTTTTCTCTATCCTGTGGAGATTGACCCCAGGGATTGCCATTCACTTCAAGATTTTTAAAGGTGGTCACAGCTTCCTTTGGGAATCTACTTTCCATCATAACCAGGTCTTGACGGGCTCTCAAAATGTCAACCATGGGCTCGTTGCCCACAGGACAGACTTCTACGCAATAACCACAACTGGTACAAGCCCAGATAGCGTCCTCAGTCAACATCCAATCGGATAGTCGATCTTTAGTTGCTTCTCCTGAGACTAATTCAGGTATATGATCCCTGATATAATAGCGCTTGTTGACTTCCAGTGCGGCGGGAGAGAGTGGCTTGCCTGTAATATACGCAGGACAAGCATCTTGACAGCGATTGCACATGATGCAAGCATAGGCATCGAGTATGTTTTTCTGTGGTAGATGCTCCAGGAGGGCAGCTCCGTATTGTTCCAAGGTTTCATCCTCGAAATCAATGGTTTCAAATGAGGCTGCTGTCATGGTCCGGCCATTAATCATGTGATTAATGGGTCCCATAAACAGGTGGGCATGTTTTGTTGTTGGGAAATAGGGGATAAATGCCAGAATGAGTCCAATTGCCAACCACCATGAGACGTGTTCTCCCATTACTAGAGATTCAGATTCCATCCCTGTCCAGGCCACCGCCATGGCTGAAGCAGCCGGTTGGAAGGCATCGCTATGTGTCTGAGCGAGTTCAAAGGAAGCGCCGAGAAAGCGGAAACCAACATGGAAGAAAATAAAAAAGGCTACCAAAGCAGAGTCATTAAATACGCCGGACCGGGCTTTTTCGTTCAGCAACACTGTTTCATTTATATAAAGGTCAGGATCTTTCTGAATAAATCTTCTGATTAAAAAATAAAGAATTCCGAGGAGCACAATAACACTGAAAATATCCACAAATAGTCGATAAGCATTTCCCATGACGGAATTGTTGAGAAAATGGAATTCGGGGATCAAACCAGACATCACATCAACAATATTTACCAGCATATACAGAATAAATCCCCAGGCCACAGCAGTATGAATGCTGCTCACCAGGGGTCGCGTTTTAAAGAGTGGTTTACCGAATAGCGCCAAAAGTCCAGTTGGGATTCTTTTAAATAGCAAAGACCAATCAATAGGGATGGAACCCCGGCTAATGATTTTGAACATATTTCCGAATGTGGTCCTCGATGCTCCTAAGGAGCCAAGGATGACCAGAACAAAAACTGCTTTTTCCCAACCACTAAGCATTTGAATTATCCTCCGTAGTGCCAATTCGTCTCTGAGAGAACCATGGCTTCCGCTGCTTTATTTAAAATTCCACTATCAACCACTTCACTAATAATGATGTGGTGATCCCCCTCCTCGACAATCGTCTTTACTTCAGCGGCCAGCCATGCTGGACTGCTTTGTATGATTGCCCCTCCCAGCGCGTGCGGCTTTGCTTTAAACCCACCAAAATTATCTCCATCCCAGCATCCAGGCTTAAAAAAAGCTGCTGCCAGGGCCTTGTCACCTTTTGTCACCAGGCTAATGATGAGATTCCGGGTTTTTGTAATGACGCTGTAGAGGTGGCTATCTGCCTTAATGGCCATCGTTATCAAAGGTGGATCAAAACTGCTCTGAGTGAACCAGGTTATGGTGGCACCGCTGGCCTCGGTACCATGCCCGGAAGAGATAATTGCCACATTATGGTGGAGTAAACGCAATGTATGTTTTTTTGAATCTAAGTTAAAAGACGTCATAATATCCTTTTGAATTTTAGTACAAATCTAGTCTTCCCTGGGCGGTGATCATATAGCAATCTCGTCTGAGCCATTTTAATGGGCGACCTGGTCAACCAGTTTGTTGACAGATTATCTGGTGCAAAAATTACACCGAACATTTGAGTAATCTGGTTAAAAATTGTGAGAAATCAGGAATTGTGTTTATTGCGAAAAGCCTCATGTAATAGTTCAGTGTCCTCAGCTCTTAGCGCGTGAATCTGTCCCTGGAGACCAAGCCTCCAGTTATTAGCAGGCCATTTTTTAAAATGTAAAAGCAGGTTTGAGAACTGCTCCATTGGCATCCACTTATCTTCAGGAAGGAGAATAAGTGGGGATGTCTCAAAACGCCACGGATAGCATTCATCTGGGTCTTTCCCAAGATTAACCCAAATTTTGTCCTCACGCTCACTGACAAAAGACTCTACTCTTGCGAGGGAAGCCAGTTTTTGCTCACCTGTGACGTAGTAAAAGAAAAAATCTCCCGGTTCAATTTCTAGGGACTTTTTGCGGTGTCTTTTTTTGAGACCCTGCTGTCTGAACTGAAGATTTGCAGAAATAGCTAGATTTTGTTTCGATGAAATGAGCAACCAACCAGACATGCTTAATTATAAGGTCGGGAAGCATTAATACAACACAATCGGAATCGGGTCAGGGATTTCCCCAATGACATTAGGGGCAACCCTGATCTCATTTGTGTGCCAGGTTTGTACTTTAGGCTCGGATGAACAAGAAAACATCGGGAGGTAGAAGATGAACATGCGATTAACAAAAATTACGTTGATTAGCCTTTGCCTGAGCATCAGTGTGTTTGCAGGTCAACCTGCACAAGAAGCTCGCTATGATGATTTACCAAAAGGAGTGTACACGGCATTGGTCAGTAGCGGATTTTTTGATGCATATGAAGTTTATTTCGGAATGACACCTTTTTTCCAACGTGGTGATTTTAATGGTGATGGAGAATTTGATATTGCTATCCAGGTCATTAGTAAAACGTCACGCAAACGCGGAATCGCATTCCTCCATCATAATGATTTAAACTTTCATGTTATAGGGGCAGGGAAAAAATTTGAGGATCTCGGTGACGATTTTAGTTGGCTAAGCAAGTGGAGAATCGATGCCTATACGCTTAAGACCAGCAATATTAATGAGCGCGCTGAAGCGTTGATATTGGACAATCCTGATTTCCCGAAGAGTCTGGTATATTTTGATGGTAGAAGCTACCGAAGCAAGGGCATGGATGCCTATTCGTACTTCTCAGATGGACCGGTATATAGCCAGGCGCTGCTTCCACAACTTTAAGATGAGTGTGCATCCCCTAAATAGAATCTGGTGGGCTATGCAATAGCCATATGGAAGTGTTCATCCTGGTGTTGGAAGACACCGACCCCAACGGCAGTTTCTCCCCGAGGCTGCCGTTTTTTTTCTGCACCGGGACCCTGCTATCAACCTTCATGGATTTCCATTTGGCAGGTTCAGATCATCAAGCCAGCTCGGGTTGGTCGGCGGTGTCATGCATGTGCCGCAGAAGATTCCAAAGTCGCGTATCCGATCGGAACCCACCCACAACATTCGAATGTCCCGGGCTCCATGAAGCTAGTGTGGGAGAATGACGCTCAGATTCGCCGGATCATGAAATGAACCATCAACTTTAAGAGGGTGATTGGCAGCGTAATGGCGAAGAATCTGGTAAATCAGAACTTCCTCACCTTCAAGACTAAGTTGTTCACAGATCGCTTTGATACTTAAGCTTTGGTCAGATTCAGCCAAAAGATTGAGCAAGCGAGTTTTGGTTTCCAAAACTATTCCTGCAGCTTTTTTGCCAGCCTCCACGCCAGGTTGGTGATACGCATTGATATTGACAAGAGAGGCGTAAAGGCCTACAGCCCTTTCATAGAGAGCAATAAGCGCGGCAATGCTGGCAGGTGATAAATCGGGAATTGTGATGGTTAAGGAGGGTCGGCTGTTTCCACTTAAGGCAGTTTGGGTTCCCTTGTAAAATCCAAATAGATAGTCTCCACTCGTATTCTCTTCGTCAACAAGTATGGATTCTCCCTGTCTATCAGATAAAACTTCGATAAAAGTGACGAAGAAATTATCAAGCCCATCTCTTAATTGCTGAACATAGGCATGCTGATCGGTAGATCCCTTGTTACCGTATACCGCGATACCCTGGCGCACCAGTTTTCCATTCAGATCGTGGCTTTTACCGAGGGATTCCATAATAAGTTGCTGTAGATATCTGCTGAATAAAAGGAGACGATCTTTATAGGGCAGGATGACCATATCTTTTGTGCCCTGGCCTTTTCCAATAATGAACCAGGACATGGCAAGCAAGGCTGCAGGGTTCTCTTTAATAGTCTTTGAACGGGTCGCTTCATCCATCAAGCGTGCCCCAGCTAAAAATGTCTCAATGTCAATGTCCATAAGGGCTGCAGGCAGAAGACCAACAGCAGACATAACAGAGGTCCTCCCGCCAACCCAATCCCACATGGGAAATACAGAAAGCCATTTCTCAGCTTTTGAGAGGTTATAGAGTTGACTGCCCTCACCAGTAATGGCAACGGCTTGTTTGGCAAAGTCCAGATCATGTTTTTTAAAGATGGCTTGAGTTTCCAGCATTCCATTGCGGGTTTCTGCTGTTCCCCCAGATTTAGAAATAACGATGACCAATGTTTGAGAAATTGAATTGGATAATTTGTCAAGAGTCCGATCAATCCCATCAGGGTCAGTGTTGTCCAGGAAGTATGTTTTTAAACCCTTTTTTAAACCAAGTGCCTCGTAAATAAACTGAGGTCCAAGGGCAGATCCACCAATCCCAATAAGCAGGAGGTGAGTAAAAGCTTGGCCGCCAGGATTTCGCAGGCGTCCATTCAGAATGTCGAATGCGAATATTTTTATATCGCGAATCGTGTCTTCTATGAGCCGTTTTATATTTGGGGTGGGCGAAAGTTCTGGATTTCGCAACCAATAATGACCGACTTGTCGGTCCTCATCCGGATTGGAAATAGATCCCTTCTCTAAAGCATCCATATCAAAAAGTGCGTCTTGAACTTTTTGATGAAGTGATTGGAGTTCGGTTTCGCTGGCTCCCATATCCGAGAAATCCAGGTAGAGTCCAAGCTCAGCATGTGAATACAGATTCTTGTGGAATTTAATCCAGTCAGTCGGAGTGCTCATGTCAAAATCCTCATGGGTAACTTTAGATAATAATAATCAGAACCAATATATAAGGACTATCACCCCGGTGAAGAACAATCTTTGTTATAATTTAAAAGCCCCCTATGAAGATTCTTCCAGGGGGCCTGTCAGTGGAGTTTACCCGATGCGATAAAGTTCCGTTTCAATATGCAGTAACGCAAGTAGACCTTTTACCACAATTGCTATGCCAACATAACTGGTGAATATCTATATAGTTGTTTGTTATGAGCTTAGAAAATGTAACGATCTGATTTCTGGGTATAGTTTATATAAAAATATGATATATAGGGATATCAATATGATATTACTTTGCTAAAATAAATAGGTCTGGGTGAAAGCTGGGCTTAAATGACCTTGATATTGTCCAGAAGAATATCTTTGGGTTTAAACTCTTTTACAATTCCGGTAATCTTAAGCTTTCCCTCACGAGTCATCCAGGATTGATCTTTGTAATCGCGCATATTGATATCACCTAGAATATGAAAGTTACGGTTGTCCTGATAATCCAAAACGACATGGCGATAGGTAGTCCCGAGTTTAGAACCAGAGATGCTGTTGAGTATTGTTCGGATTTCAACAGCCCTTCCGATATAACCCTGCTTAGCTTTTTTTATTTCAGATGGTGCTAGTGTTAACATTTTTGTACAGAGGGCAGCAGGGTCGATTTCAATAGCTGTCATATTAGATTGGACGGTCTTGCGTTTGCCAGGCTTTTTCTTTTTTGATTTGCCTGTAACTGTCAAAATCACCGCTACGATTCCTAGCAAACTGATTACAGCGAGACTCACAATTAGTATCATTTTATCCATTTATTGTCCTCACTCATTAAGGTGCGTGTTCAATTTGATTTACAAGATAAGTGATAGGGTAACTTTGCAAACTAAATTGTCTCTATAAAAGAACACTCACCCTGCTAATATCGGTTGAAATGGCAAAGAAATGAGCATCAAATAAATTATTCTATCAAATCCAGTATGTATACCGATGATACTATCTAAAGCTGCTAAAGCGCATGTATTAATATCCGCATATTTATTAAATATTACTAAATTCTATTTAATACAGTTAAATACATCCATATTATTTAGATAATTATAGATCAGTTCCGGAATGACCTTAATCTATTATTTCAATTATGGCGTCTAAATATTAAAAAATATTGAAAACGAATCTGCGACGTATTGAGCGGATCGTGTCTAAGATAGAATGCTCAAATTCTCTTAATCTGTCCCATTCTTATGAAGAAATTATGTAAAAACAAAAAATATGGATGGTTTATTTCATCTGTCAAAAACCTTTGAGGAAAAATATATCAGTAATTCTATGTGTCAAACAAATTAAAAAATGATAATAAATATCACTAATCCATTGAAATATGGCAGACGATTTGTTAGATATTATATGATGCGAATAACAATACATGCTAAATAGTAAGTATAAAGATTCAAATATTTCTGATAGAAATCGTTCGAAGTTGAGGGAGCATGGAAGTGAATTGATCTTCCAAAAAGGGCTTACGATTTCAATAATGGGAAGGCGAATCGGCATGAAAATTATCAATTATAATGCTTGAATATCAAAAAATGAACATGAGCAATATTTGAAAACAAGGGAGGGAATAGACTTTAAAAGTGAGTTATCTATCACCAGCTTTGCCTCATATTTGAAAAAATTATTCAAACATTTTCCACACTGGAACGAATCTCCGGCCTTGACTCACTTCATCCAGAATAACTGGATGCATTTTATCTCAAAAAAGCAAAAAAAAAGTTTTGTAAGAATATTATTCGATCCACTCGCAAAGACTGTAAAAAAAATCTGACATAAATTTTACCAAAACTCTATTGGACTAAATATTAATCTTCATAAGTGTATATAAATCAATAAGAAAAGGCCTCTACAGAGCCATGGCACAGCATTTGACTAATATATGTGCGTGAATACGAGACTAGAAAATAAAACAAAAGGCAGCTTGATAACCCAGGTGAGATATCAAACAAAAATGGGCTATGCAATTTGCAATTCCGCCCTGGCAATAATTGGCAATTGGGACTTTCAAACTGAGAGTCCTTTTTCATCTCTGGAAGCTACCAACCCATCTACACTGAGTCTGCATAGGACCCTAAGATTTGTCGCCAGGATCGTGACAAATATCACACGAGTTTCACTTCAGAGAGTCGTCGTGAAAGCTTCTGTTTTTGGGAATGGTGGATCGCAGAATATCAAAACGCTTTTGAGGTTGAGGAGGAACGATATGAAAGCTGCAGCACGCAATATTATCATAAACGCACTAATTGCTATGGTTAGTCTTTCGACTGCTTTAGGTCAGGGAGCTCCAAAGCTTAGCATCACCATGGAAGATCGTAAATTTAACGTGACCGTTTCAGAGAAAACTGATTCTTCATCAATCAGCTATGTCCCTGGAGACACAATCCAATATTCGATTACTGCTACAAACAAGGGTGATGGCATAATGACGAATCCTGTCATTGTTGACCCTATTCCTGCCGGTGTGACTTATGTCGAACAATCAGCAAAGGGTGACTATTCTGAAATCAGCTTTTCTCTGGATCAGGGTAACACCTACATGGCATGGCCACCCTTTTACACAGTACGCAATTCAAAAGGGCTTCTCGTTAAGCGCGAAGCAAGCCCGGATATGATCACTCATATCAAATGGGATATCAGCCTGGAACTCAAACCAAAGGAGTCATCAATGTTAGAGTTTTTAGTCGTGGTGAACAAATTAATCGCCACATTAATCATCAAACCGATTCCAGACTGGAATCACAAAATATGAAACAAAGAACGAAGCAAATAAAAGGAGGGTTTAAAATGAAACCTACACGCTTCTTAACAATCGCATTAGTCCTGATGGGACTCGTGTCGATGCTCAATGCTGCAGGAACCGCAGCCGGTACACCGATTACAAACCAGGCAAAGGGTGCCTATAACGATGCCAATGGCAATGAAATTGCCGGCGCGACAGCTGGTTATGAGCTATCAAATATCGTTACAACCACAGTCAGCCAGGTTGCTGGTGTATCACTTGGTGAAGATCAAGCGTTGAATATTTCAGCGCTCGGATCTGGCCTGTTCAGCGTGATCCTAACCAACACTGGAAATGGTAGCGATAGCTTTGCGCTGTGTAAGTCGTCAAAGTAATTCGGACAAGATCGCTTAAAAAATAAGAGACACTTTCCGGGCATCCAACATATTAAGCAAACACCTCTTGGTGCTGCGATTTCATGTTAATACGCTTCCTCATCTGAAGCGTTTTTTGTTTGATGAGGTCTCTCTTTGTTAAGATCTTCTCCTTTCTTCCAAAATACATATCAGCCGGGGTCACATTATCAAGCGACTCATGTATTCTCTCATTATTGTAATGATTTACCCATTTGGCGATCTCTTGCTCTAGGTCTCCAGGCATGTAATAGTTATCCAGTTTGATCACATTCTTCATACTACGGTGATAGCGTTCGATCTTTCCTTGAGTCTGAGGATGATAAGGAGCTCCACGAGTATGATCCATTTCTTGGGTCTTGAGATACTTCTTCAGTTCACCAGAGACATAGCAGGGGCCGTTATCTGATAATAGCCGTGGCCTATGCTTGACAATGACCTGATCTGTCCCAGTCTCAGCGATAGCCATATCTAGAGATTCCTGGACATCCTCAGCATTCATGGTGGTAAACAACTTCCATGATAGAATGCGTCTGGAGTAATCATCAAGAACTGTGGATAAGAAGAACCAACCCCAGCCAATCACCTTGAAGTAAGTGAAGTCAGTCTGCCACATCTCATTGATCCGAGTTGTGGGATTCTTGAACTTATCTGATGCTGCCATGACAATGTAATGAGGGCTAGTAATCAGGTCATAACTCTTCAGGATGCGATATACACTTGATTCAGAGATGAAGTATCCGAATGTATCAGTGATATGCCAGGCTAACTCCCTGGGCGACTTTTCAGTCAGATCTAAAGCAATATCCTTGACCTTCTCACGTTCCTCATCAGGAATACGATTCCAGAACCGCTTGGTGTGAGGTTCTGCATCTGCCAGTCCATCAAGACCATTCTCATGGTAACGGCCATACCAATCGTAGAAGGTGCTGCTTGGTATATCTAACTCACGTAGGGTCTGCTTAACAGGCAACTGTGATCCTTCTACAAGACGAATGGTCTCATACTTCTCTGATTGGGTGTATCTCATATACCGCTCACTGGTATACCCTGACCAACACAACTTTTTTTTAATACGTCAGCCTTCATCGCTAAGCTGGCATATAACTGTTTGAGATGATTATTCTCTTTGCGGAGCTCATCTACTTCAGTGCTGTTAGCTTCACGGACGATATCTCCGGAGAGGCGTTTCTTGCCAGCCTCAAGAAAGTCTTTGCTCCACTTATAATAAAGGTTCTGAGCAATGTTTTCTTTACGGCAGATCGAGGCAATGGTCTCTTCGCCTCGTAATCCTTCAAGTATTATTCTGATCTTTTCTTCTGCTGAATACTGCTTACGGGTATTTCTTTTGATCGCTTTTACTCGTTTCTCTACTTCTGACTTTGGGCTCATTATTGGCTCCTTTTACGGTTTGTTAGCCGCCCAAAGTATCTCTTATTTATTTAATTCAAATGAACCGAATTGGTCTGACTCCACACACCCAGTATAACGTCTTGCTTCTTGATAAAATTCAGGCTGTTTTCGAACATGAACAGAATCTGGGTCTAAACAATAGAACCAAGCCTACCAGTAGCAGTGTTGGATTAATCTATCCGATTACAGAACAACTTGAAGTATTCTGGAAATATCGATTCATTCAAAGTGAAGGTGTTAACCGGCAGAGTGTTCTTGGATTCAGATCCAAACTTGGTGAAAATACAGATATTGAAGGTAAGTATGAGATCGGTGGAATCACTGGTGAACAGCGCAATCGAGCGAGTCTGGGATTGAAAAACAAGTGGTACTTGAGAGAGGACCTCGTTGTCAATGTCTCGCTGGAAAATACAGCGACCGTGGATTCATTTGAGATTCCTACTCCAAGCCATCAAGCTATGGCACTCTCATTTGAATATTTGCCGGTAATGCCCTGGAAGGCCATCGGAAAATATGAAATTCGTGATGACATAAGCACCCTGCAGAGAGTAATTACCCTGGGTGGTGACATGCGCATTTTTGCCGGCTTTGGAGCCATTCTTAAGTTAGATCACTGGGAGAGTCGATTCAAAACCGGAAATGGTGGATCACAAACCAGAGATAATTTCCAGGCCGGACTCGCTTATCGTCCTGAAAGTTCAGATAAAATCAATGCCCTGGCAAAGCTGGCATATGTCTCTGAAAGAAATACCCATATTGCCATTCCAGTTCGCCAGGATCGCTACATATTATCAGCCCATTCCTACTATCAGGTGGATCGTAGAATCGGTATAGGGTCACGCTTTGCAACCCGATTTGTGCTGGATGAAGACGCCGCCTTTGATGAAAAGGTGTCAACCCAAACCTACTTCTTTCAGTCCAGAGGTGAATTTGCCTATAGCAACAAAATAAGCGCTTTACTGGATGCCCGTTATATTTATATGTCTCCCACCAGCGAGGGAGCATTTGGACTCGCCGTTGAAGGGGATTACCTTGTTTATAAAAATGTCAAATTTGGTGTTGGATATATCTTGAAAAATTATTCAGATGCCGATTTTGCCTATCTGGACTATCAATACCATAACCTTTACTTCACCCTCCATGCTAAATTCTCGGAAGACATCTTCAACTGGCGTTAGAGACCCTGAAACATCATTCAATTGTTGAGGTAGTTGTTTAAAAGAGCATGTGAAAAATGCTATCGCAAGGAGCGACTCCTTTTTTTCTTCCTGGTTTGCACTAATTTCACCACATGACTGGTCATCACTATATTGGAACCTGTAGTTGGAAATATCCTTCCTGGGAGGGGCTGGTCTACAGTTCCGCGAAACCTGATAATTATTTGAAGGAATATTCACAGAAATATACATCTGTGGAGATCGATCAATGGTTCTGGTCACTTTTTGGCACAGATAAAATCGTGATGCCTAAATCAGAAACCGTCAACGAATACTTTGATTCAGTACCTGACGATTTCCGATTTGTGATCAAAGCTCCAAACAGTATCAGCCTTACTCACATGTACAAAACGAAGTCAAGTGATACACTCCAGGAAAATCCCCACTTTCTTTCACCGGAGCTCTATGAAACCTTTCTATTTGCAATACAGGATATGTCCTCAAAGGTCGGCGCAATCAACCTGCAATTTGAATATCTAAATAAATTGAAGATGGCTTCAGCACAAACATTTCTTGATCGCTTTATCGCCTTTGTAAGCCAAGTTGATACAACGATTCCGCTGTGTATAGAGATTCGGAATCCAAATTTTCTTAACTCAAAATATTTTCAGTTACTGAAAGAATATGGAATCGGACACACTTTTTGTCAGGGCTACTTTATGCCGGATATTCGTGAACTGTATAACAAATACTCCGAGGACATTAGCGGGACATCCATCATTCGCCTATTAGGTCCTGATCGCCAGGGGATCGAGAAGATTTCTGGTAAGGTGTGGAATAAAATTGTTAAGCCCCGAGATGACGAGATTCCGGGAATTGCGAATCTCATTCGACGGATGGTTGATCAGTCAGGCATGGATGTGTATCTAAACGTGAATAATCACTATGAAGGATCTGCACCCATAACCATCCAAAGAATGTTAGAGTACTTATAAAATATGACAGCCCAGCTCTATTTATTGTAAGTACACGGATGAGGGCGGCAATCAAAAAAAATGAGAACCAATATGCAAAATAACTTGATCAAAGATGTGGAAAAGCTGGCCCTTCCCGGTACCAGAAAAGTGGGGAGCCGTGGCCATGAGTTAGCCATCGATTTCCTTCTCAGTCGTATGTCTGAATCCGGGTTATCACCCTATTCAGGCAATGATTATAGATTGCCTTACCAGGTTGAAACGACAGATTACACAAATCTGGCAGGCGTCCTGCCAGGTCTTGATAGAAGTCTAAACCCCATCCTTCTGGTAGCTCACTATGATACATGTGGAGATCAGCCAGGGGCCGATGATAACGCTGCGGCAATTGCAATCTGGCTGCAGACCCTGGATGAATTGAAACGTAGTCCCAGACAGCGGGATATTATTTTCTTGTTCCCCGATGCTGAAGAACCACCTCGCTTCTTATCGGAGCATATGGGCTCCACCAATTTCTATGAAAAACAGCTGAAAGGTGATATACATGTTGGCTTGGTCCTGGATCTAGTCGGTCATGATGTGCCTCAGGCAGGAATGGAGGAGCTCTTGTTCATCTTTGGGGCTGAGAGTCATGAGTGTCTGGCGGACATGGTTTTGAAAGCAGAGCTTCCTGCTGGGTTAAAAAATATTGCCACTCTGAACCGCTATGTGGGTGATCTTAGCGATCATCATGTGCTTAGAAAAAATGGTCGCCCATACCTCTTTTTTACCTGCGGCCGCTGGGAGCATTATCATCAACAGACAGATCTTCCTGAACATTTGAATTATTCAAAAATGGAAAAAATCAGCCAGTATCTGGTGACGCTTATCAATCAGCTGGATAGCATTGCGTTTGAAAAAGAGGGGTATGGACTCGATCCAGTAACAATGGAATTGGCCTTACTCAGGCGTGCTATAGGTCCCTTCCTGGATCAAGAAGAGATTCGCATGGAAAGTCGTGAAGATATTCAGGATTTTGTGTTGAAATGGGTTAAGCAGCACCAGCTGTAATCACTAATCATCCAGATAATTATGAAATCCGCTGGTCATGTATTCCTGAAAAGAACCATCCAGCTGGCGGGTAATCAACAAGCCTTCCACCTCAGGATAATTTTCCAACCACTGTAAGCCCTCCTCGGCACCGAGGACCATCACACAGGTGGCCAGGCCATCGGCCTCGAGACAGTTATCGGCAATGACTGACACTGCTGCCAGATTATGATTAATTGGGGATCCTGTTCTCGGGTCGATTGTGTGAGATATTCGCCTACCTTCGACTTCGCGATAGTTTCTATAGTCTCCGCTGGAGGCTATAGCCATGTCGCTCAACTGGACAACGTGTTGTAAATCTGCGCCAGGCGATCCACCAAAAGTGGGTCTATCAATACCAATCTTCCAGGGCTTACCCTTTCGATTGGTACCGTGAGACATTATTTCACCACCGATTTCGACAAAAATATTTGTGTAACCAATCCCTAACAAATAGTTGGAGACATGATCAACACCATCACCCTTAGCTATGGCACTCAAGTCAATACTGACACGGTGATCTGATTTTGTAAGACTGGAGTCTTCCCACTCGATTTTATCGCAGCCTGTCAACTGTAGCCAGGCGTCCAGTTCATTGACATCTGGAAACCGATTTTCACCTGGTTCAAAACCGAAACCATAGAAATTCACAATTGGCATTACGGTAAGATCAAATGCGCCATCGGTTTCCGAACAAAACTTCTGTCCGGTTTTAACAACGTGGCTTAGCTCTGAAGAAACGGGTATCGGATCCAGAGATTGATTGCGGTTGAAGAGCGAGATTTCACTCTGGTCATCATAGGTTGATAGTATATGATTGAATTCCAGGAGAAGACTGTCAACACCTGTGGCAATGCTGCTGCGCTGTGAGCTATTGATGTCCTCACCGATGATCGTAATGTGGTAGGTTGTCCCCATTGTGGAGCCGTTAAATGAGAATTCAGAGAGCTCGTTATTAGACCCGCTACACCCACCCAGAACCATCACCAGGCAAGTCATCCACCATATCTGATCAAGGTCTTTAATAGTTCTTGAATATGCTTTCATACTGCTGTTCTCCTGAACATCAATAACTAACAAAAAAGGTTCGGATTTTCCGAACCTTTTTTGTTAGTTAATCTGTTAGAATTAGAAACTGTCGTAATCAATCATTTCCTTCTCAACACCGAGATTATAAAGCATGCTGTCTACAGCGTCCACCATCATAGGGGGCCCACACATGTAATATTCAATATCTTCAGGAGATTCATGGTGGTTCAGGTAGTTGTCTTGAACGACCTGATGGATAAATCCGACTGGCCCATCCCAATCATCTTCTTTCTGGGGATCTGATAAAGCGACGTGATAACTGAAATTTGGGAATTCTTCCGCCAGGGCTCTGAATTCATCATCGTAAAACATTTCACGCTTTGATCGAGCACCGTACCAGAAAGAAATTTTTCGGGGACTGTGTTTGCTCTTCAGGAGATCAAATATGTGACTCCTCATTGGCGCCATTCCCGCACCGCCTCCGACATATAGCATTTCACGATTCGTGTCTTTGGCGAAAAATTCACCGTAGGGTCCACTAACCATCACCTTATCACCTGGCTTCAAGTTAAAGATGTAGGAGGAAGCAATACCTGGTGGGACATCCATACCTGGTGGCGGGCTGGCAATTCGGACATTCAGCATGACGATATTTCCCTCGGCAGGATGATTCGCCATCGAGTAGGCCCGAAAGATCGTCTCCTCCAGCTCTGAATGATATCTCCACATGTTAAACTTATCCCAATCGCCACGATATTCATCTTCAATGTTGAATTCAGAATAATTGAGTTTATAGGGTGGGATATCGATTTGGATATAACCTCCTGCGCGGAAGTCTAGATTCTCACCTTTAGGTAATCGCACTACCAGCTCTTTGATAAAGGTAGCTACGTTTTCGTTTGAGACGACCTCACATTCCCATTTCTGAATATTAAATATCTCATCAGGGATTTTGATCTGCATGTCAGATTTTACCTTCACCTGACAAGCGAGGCGAACATTGTCTTTAATCTCCGCACGAGATAAATGAGGTTTTTCAGTTGGCAGGATTTCTCCACCGCCTGCAGAAATCTTACAGGTACACAATCCACAGGTACCACCTCCACCACAGGCAGAGGGCAGAAAGATCTTTTCTTCTGACAGGGTCTGGAGCAGGGTTGATCCCGCCGCAGTGATGATTGATTTGCTTTCATCGCCATTAATCAGAATTTTCACATCACCGGTGCTCACCAATTTGGATGTGGCATAATTCAAGATCATAACAAGAACCAGAATAATCCCTGTAAAAATCAGAGTGCTAAGAATAATTAAACCAAGAATACTCACATCAGCCTCCCTAGAGACTTATTCCGGAAAAACTCATAAAAGCCATAGCCATGAGCCCCGTGATTAGCATTGTTATACCTAAACCCCGCAAACCCTCGGGGATATGCGAATAGCGTAATTTTTCTCGAATGGCCGCCATGGCAGCGATCGCCAGGGCCCAACCAACACCTGAGCCCAACCCATAGACAATCGACTCGGTGAAGCTGTATTCACGCTCGACCATAAAAAGAGATGCACCAAGGATTGCACAATTAACAGCAATCAGGGGCAGGAAAATCCCGAGGGCGCTATACAGTGCTGGACTGTAGCGATCAACAATCATCTCAACCAGTTGAACCAGAGCGGCAATTACAGCGATATAGGATATGAATCCCAGAAAGCTCAAATCAACATCGGGAAGTCCGGCCCATTCAAGTGCGCCTGGTGCCAGTATAAAGTGATGCAGTGCCCAGTTCACGGGGACGGTAATTACTTCTACAAAAATGACTGCCGCACCCAGGCCTATAGCCGTGTCCACTCGCTTTGAAACAGCGAGAAACGAACACATCCCAAGGAAATATGCCAGCAGGATATTGTTGACGAAAACAGATTCTACGAACAGGCTGATTAAATTTTCCATCATCTACTCCTATTCCGAAACTGTGCCGGTAAAGGTACGCTGTACCCAGATGATTAATCCCAGCAGAATAAAGGCACCTGGTGCCAGGACCATAAGACCCATATTCTGATATCCTGCAGCGTAGGCAGCGTCCGGTATTATATGGAATCCGTAAAGCGTTCCAGAGCCCAGTAGCTCTCGTCCAAATGCGACCACAATGAGAATTAGACCATAGCCGAGACCATTTCCAACGCCATCCAGGAAACTGGGCCAGGGTTTGTTTTGAAGTGCGAAAGCTTCGGCCCTTCCCATAACAATACAATTGGTAATAATCAATCCTACAAAAACACTCAACTGTTTGCTAATATCATATAGAAAAGCTTTCAAAATCAGATCCACAAGAATCACAAGGGTTGCAATAATTGCCAATTCAACAATAATTCTGATGTTTGAAGGAATCTTATTTCGAATCAGGGAAATGAGTAAATTGGAAAAAGCAGTAACCGCAATTACAGCAAGCGACATGACAATAGCAGTCTGAAGCTGGACCGTAACTGCAAGGGCAGAACAAATTCCCAGGACCTGAGTTGAAATGGGGTTATTGTCCATGAGCGGGTCTTTGATGAACACCATGTTCTTTTTACTAATTAGATTCATGATGCCTCCCCCCGCACAGTCTTGAAGTATGGTTCATATTTCTCCAATGTAGATTTAATGAAAATGGTAAGACCTTTTCCCGTTAGGGTGGCCCCGCTAATACCATCAACCTTATGCTGCCGGTCTTTCTCATCGTCTCGCATTTTGCCCTTGACAACTTGAATTGAGACAACATCACCCTTGTTATTGAGGATTGATTTTCCTTTAAAAGAGTCTGTGAACCAGGCTTTCTCAATTTCGCCACCCAGGCCGGGGGTCTCACCGTGGCTGTAAAAGGTGATTCCTTTAACCGTATTTAGATCTTTCTCCAAAGCGAGATAACCCTTTACCGTAGACCAGAGTGCTTTGCCCTGTGTGGGAATGCAATACGCGGAAATTTCACCACCGTCAAGACGGGCAAATACCGGTAATAATCCTGAATCATTTTTTGGATCAATCTCTTCAGCCTTGCGGCCGGAGACGAGTTTGCCTTCAAGATCCACGACAAAAGTGCTTACTTTTTCTTTATATAGATTCAATAGTTTATCAGGGTCGATATCCCGGCTCTCAACCAGACCAAGCACACTGAGAATATTGTACTTAATGTCGAGTTGGATATTTTGATCCTGACGCTCTTTGAGCAAGGTGGCTGCTGATGCCAGCAAAACGCTACACACCATTGTCACAGCTGCAGCAAAACCCAGAGTATAGGCTTTCGTGATACGAGGCTTATTTGCCATAATTCAGCCTCCTTTTGATGTTTGCCTGAACGACAAAGTGGTCAATCAGCGGTGAAAAGACGTTTCCGAAAAGGATCGCTAACATCATTCCTTCCGGGTAGGCCGGGTTGAAGACTCGAATTAATATCACCATGACACCAATGAGAATTCCATAGATCCATTTTCCAATATTTGTACCGGCTGCGGAAACAGGATCAGTGGCCATAAAAACGGTACCAAACATAAATCCACCCATGACCAAATGATAATGCGCAGGCAGGGTGCGCATTCCACCAGCCGCCTCAGCTCCAAAGAACTGCACGACCAAGGCCATGCCATATGCTCCGATGAGAGTCGCCAACATTATCCGCCAGCTGCCCACTCCTGTAATAAGTAGAATGGCCGCTCCTATGAGGATGGCAATAGTAGATGTCTCCCCAATGCTGCCCGGAATAAAACCGAAAAACATTTTATCTAACGAAAAGCCAGCTGAATTAAGAGCATCCACAGCCGAGCCAGTCGAGGCGGCAGCAGCTGCCAGAGGAGTAGCCCCGGAAAAACCATCAATGGCCACCCAAACACTGTCACCAGAAATGTTGCCAGGATAGGTGAAGAATAGAAAGGCGCGGGCTGTGAGAGCCGGGTTAAGTAAATTCATCCCCGTTCCGCCAAAGACTTCCTTTCCGATAACTGTACCAAAAGAAACAGCCACTGCAACCTGCCATAATGGAATAGTAGGGGGGAGGGTCAGTGGTAACAGTATTCCTGTTACCAGAAAGCCTTCGTGGATATCATGACCGTTGATATGCCCGAAAATCATTTCCCAGCCTAAGCCAACCGCATAGGTTACCACAATTATAGGTAATAGTTTGAGGAAGCCAAACATGAAGGCTGCAAATAGTCCTTCAACACCAGCCATCGCCCCAACATTATATGAACCGACAAAAATGCTGGGAATCAGGGCAAAGATCACAATACCCATAAAGCGTTTCATATCGATAGAATCACGTATATGCGGTCCTGTTGTGGTGCCATGCCCTGGGGTAAACAACATGGTATTTAATGCACCGAACATGGGATGGAATATCTTAAAGGGACTCTGCTTTAACTTCACATCCATATTATTAAGAAAACGTTCGAGAAATTTCATTTCAATTAGCCCTCCTTTTCCATAAGGAGTAAGCCCTTTTCGATGATACTGCCGAATTCAATCTTTGAGGGACAGATATAACTGCACAACGCAAGGTCCTCCGGGGCAACCTCATAAATGCCTAATTTTTCCATAAGCTCAACATCTTCAACGAGGATGGCTTTACACAGATGAACTGGCAGAAGGTCCATGGGGACAACTTTTTCATATTCACCTGTGGATACAAATGCTCGTTCCTCACCATTCATATCGGTATTTGGGGCTAATTTCTTTTTTGGTGTTAGCTTGGAGAAGAAGAGCCTCCAGAAACTGCTGGCGTTAAATCCGAGCTGGAGCCAACCCATAAATCTTCGACCGGTCAACTCAGGAATCACAGTAATCATGTCATCATAAAATCCAACATAGCCACTGGCTAAAATTTTACGGCCGCTTAGAACGTTTCCAGATATTACACGCTGTTTAGGAGTTGAAATGGGTGTGCTCACCAGATCCCGGACCAACGCTCCCTCAACAGCAGTTGCATAGTGTCTATTTATTAGCTCGGAGCCAGTCAGGGCGTAGGTCTTTGACCCGGGATATTCACCACGACTGAGAGCAGTCCCGATTTGGGCGACATGACGAGGTGAAATATACCAAATAATTTCGCCGGCAATCAGGCGATCCACATGATGAACCTGTACACCAATGTTTCCAGCAGGATGAGGACCTGAAAAATGATGGAGCTCAACTCCTTCAATATCCTTAAAAAAAGCTTCAGTGCTTGACGAGACTGATAGGTTTATTTTTCCCTCAGTAAGCTTTGAGAGCAATTTAATTCCAAGCTGAAATTCTTTTTTGTGTCCCTCAAGCAACATGCTTGTCTCTGCTTGAAGTGGAGCACTATCAACCGCGGAAATAAAAATAGCTTTTGGTGATTTATCTAAGTCAGCAATTTTGCTAAAGGGTCTTTGACGAAGAGCTGGCCAAAATCCACTGTTTAAGAGCACTGATTTTGCCTTTTCATTTGTGAATGAATCAATTTGGCTGCTGGTGTAGCTTTCAAATTTTTCACTTGAGTCAGGGCCGACATCAATGATGATGCGCTGAATGGCCCGACGCTCTCCGCGAATAACTTCACGAACCTTGCCTGCGGCAGGAGATCTAAAAAGAATTTCGGGTCTTTGCTTGTCCACGAAGAGAATGGACCCTCTTTTAACTGAATCGCCAGGTTCAACTTTCATTCCAGGGCGCAAACCTCGAAAGTCAATTGGCTGAACTGCCACCGATGTGGTTTGAGGGGCTTTTTCAACGCGTCGCTCAGCAGATCCCTGCAAAGGTATGTCGTAACCCTTTTTAAGCTTATACACTCCCATTAGAATGTGTCTCCGTAACGGTTTTCTTCACTTTTTGTCTGCAACAAACACGACTGCAATTCCTTTAACAGCGAATCCATTATTGATTCTGGTTTATGTACATTTTCATAAAGCACTTGTCAAGCTGTTCGTACAAGCTAATGCCATTTACAAAATATATGCCAGAGGAATTCAATATTATTGAAAAGGACTGCTAGAAGAGAGGGGCTTCCCTTACAGCCAAAAAATAACCCAATCCTTTATATGGAGTAAAGTAGCAGAATATTCCGTGCTCAAATCCAGGGATCGACGGAGACTGTCGTCCTCTGGAGGTCTGATATCAGGATCTGTGCATCCACTGCATCAATATTGATTTTAAGCAAAGGTTTAAGGTCCCAAAATCCAGACAATTAACCCCCATAAGAACCCTTGCTCACCCATAGCCGGTCGACTATCTTCCGCGGCTTTATGTCAACCCTATTTATTAATCTGATCAAGACTATAGATAAATAAGGGTTTAGGTAAAGGGTGTGGTTGGCGATATAGGAAGCAGGAGAAATGCTAGAACAACTTTCGCAAAATCTGGAAGGCATATTTAAGAAACTTCGCGGTCAAGGGAAGTTATCTGAAGCCAATATTTCAGAAGCGATGCGTGAAGTTCGCAGGGCACTTCTCGAGGCAGATGTCAACTACAAAGTCGTTCGCTCATTCATTGACTCCGTGAAGGAAAAAGCTCTCGGTTCTGAAGTCCTGCGTTCTATCACGCCTGGACAACAAATCGTGAAAATCATCCATGAAGAATTGATTTTTCTTCTCGGAAGCAAAGTTGCAGACCTTGAACTCTCAGGAAACCCGGCAATTATCCTCTTGGTGGGTCTACAGGGCTCAGGAAAAACAACGACGTCAGCAAAATTAGCGCGCAATCTAAGAAAGAGTGGCCGGCTGCCACTCCTTGTTGCTTGTGATGTTTACCGCCCCGCTGCCATAAAGCAGCTTCAGGTACTTGGTAAACAATTGGATATTCCGGTTTACGCTGAGGAAGGCAATCAGGATGTTGTTAAGATTGCTCAAGCAGCCATCCGGGAATCTGTACGCTTCGCGGCAAATGTCGTGATTGTTGATACTGCAGGTCGATTGCATGTAGATGCAGAGATGATGGATGAAATAAAACGGCTGCAAAACGCACTGAAACCCGCAGAAACACTGTTTGTGGCAGATGCCATGACCGGTCAGGATGCAGTTAATGCTGCCACCACATTTGCGGAGACAGTGGAACTTACAGGTGTAATCCTCACCAAATTGGATGGTGATGCCCGTGGTGGTGCGGCTTTGTCCGTACGGGAAGTCACAGGAAAACCTATCAAATATATTGGTGTCGGTGAGCATCTCGACAAGTTGGAAATTTTTCACCCTGACAGAATGGCTGGACGCATTTTGGGGATGGGAGACATTGTCTCCCTGGTGGAAAAAGCCCAGCAGGATATCAATGTCGAGGACGCTGCGAAACTTGAAGAGAAAATGCGTAAAAATACCTTCGATCTGGAGGATTTTAAGCAACAGTTGAAACAGCTCAAATCTATGGGACCACTGGGTGATTTATTGTCTATGATCCCCGGTGCCAAGGCAATAAAAGATGTTGATATTGATGAAAAAAGGTTGACTAGGATTGAAGCAATTATTAACTCTATGACCCTTGTGGAAAGGCATCGCCCCCAGATACTTAATGGGAGTCGCCGTAAGAGAATAGCAAGAGGGTCTGGGACAAAGGTTCAAGATGTGAACCAGTTGATTAAGCAGTTTCAGTCAATGCGGAAAATGATGCAGAAATTTGGAAAAATGAATAAAAGGCAGCTAATGAAAAATCTGCCAATGGGATTTTAAGGAGGACACTTTTTGGCTGTTAAAATCAGACTGAAACGAATGGGGAAGAAAAAACAACCTTTCTATCGTATAGTCGTTGCAGATTCTCGCGCCCCTCGTGATGGGCGCTCTATTGAAAAAATTGGACATTACAACCCAATTCCTAATCCAGCAGAACTCGTAATCAATGAAGAACGCCTGTTCCATTGGATGGATGAGGGTGCAATACCCAGCGATACTGTTTTTAGCCTCATTCGCGGAATTGGACTGACACTCAAGTATGAGTTGAAGAGCCGTAATGCTGATGAAGCAACAATCAGTAAAGAAATGCACAAATGGGAGTTAGCCCACAACGATAAGGGAGCTAAACGTGCCGTTGCGGAGGCTAAAAAACTAGCTGACGCTGAAGCTGCGAAAGAAGCTGAAGAAACAGCTGCCCAGGCAGAAGCTGAAGCTGCTGCAAAAGCAGAAGCCGAAGCTGCTAAATTAGCCGAAGCCGAAACCGTTGTGGAAGAAGCAGTAGAAGCTGTTGTTGAAGATGTCGCTACAGAAGAAGAACCTGTCGAAAAACCTGCCGAAAGCATGGAGAGTCAAGATTCTTAGTAAGCTGAAGAAATTCCTTTCCAATGACCAGGAAGATTCGACTAGCCCCGGAGGAATGACCATGAAAGAGTTCGTTTTATACGTCGCAAAAAGTCTGGTTGATAAACCAGATGAAGTTGAGGTAAATCAAGTAGATAGCGAACGGGTGACAATCTTCGAATTAAGGGTAGCAAAGGAAGACATTGGAAAAGTGATCGGCCGTCAGGGTCGGACTGCCAAGGCCTTCCGTACATTATTGGCTGCGATTTCAGCAAAGGCCGGCACCAACCGCGCCATGCTCGAGATCATCGAATAGGGTAATGCTTTCAGCTGAGGTAAACAGAACTGCAATTGGTGTCGTTCGTAAGCCTCATGGCATAAAAGGGGGACTCAAGGTGTCCCTGTATAGTATCGACCTTGAAATGCTTCAGACTCTGGAGCAGCTTTTTGTAAATACGGGCAGTGATTGGAAACAACTCACATTGAACAGCAGTCAGGGCTATGATGATTTTACCATTCTCAATTTCAATGAGATTCAAGATCGGACAGAAGCAGAAGCCTATCGGGATCAGGAAATATTTACGCTCCGCGATGATTTGCCTAGCTTGGACGATGACGAATACTACATCAATGATCTTGTCGGCTGTGATGTTGTGAATGAGCGCAACGAAAATCTTGGGAAAGTAATTGAAATACTCAGCCCTGGAGCACATGAAGTCTTGTTAATAAGCGACGGTGATTCGGAAACGCTAGTTCCATTGGTAGATGAATGGATTGCCAAAATTGATATTCAAGCGAAGCGCATCCAGGTTAATTCTGAGGAAGAGCTCTAATGATCATCGACGTTATCACAACATTTCCAGAAACCCTGACCGCTTTTCGCGAAATGGGAATCGTAGGTCGGGCCTTTGAAGCAGGGCTGGCAGAATTGAAGTGTTGGGATATCCGTGATTATGCTGATGATACCTATAAGCACATCGATGATGTGCCCTATGGGGGTGGGGCTGGGATGATCATTAAAGCAGATCCCTTGTTTCGCGCATTTGAAGCGATCGAAGCCTTCCGGAAAGATGTTGGTCACCGGATATTTTTAACACCACAGGGGAAACCCTTTGAGCAGAACGACGCCCAAAGATTGGTTGGTAGAACACACGTGGTTTTGTTATGTGGCCGCTACAAAGGGATTGATCAGCGTGTTAGGGATGAACTCATTGATGAGGAAATCAGTCTCGGGGATTTTGTTCTTTCAGGAGGTGAAATCGCAGCTTTTGCAGTTATCGATGCCATGGTTCGTTTGCTTCCAGGCGCAGTTAGCGATGATGAATCTACAAAATCAGATACTTTTCCTGTTGGATTACTGGACGCACCGTATTATACCCGCCCCGCTGAGTACCGGGGGTTAACTGTACCAGACGTGCTGCTCTCTGGGCACCACGCACAGATTGATAATTGGAGAAAACAGCAACGGCTGGAGCGCACAAAAACGAAACGCCCAGACTTGTTTGATAGATATGTGAGAGGACTGGAGGAAAGTAATGAACAAAGTAGATAATCTGGTTGCCGGCCAGCTAAAAACTGATCTGCCTGATTTTAAGCCAGGTGATACTGTTTCAGTAGACGTAAAAGTTATAGAAGGTCTGAAAGAGAGAATTCAGGTCTATGAGGGTAATGTGATTGCCCGCACCGGTAAAGGCATTACTGCCACTTTTACGGTCAGAAAAATTTCAAATGGTATTGGAGTGGAGAGAATATTCCCACTTCATGCTCCAACTGTTGCAGGTGTGACAGTGCTTCGTCGTGGTAAAGTACGCCGCGCCAAGCTCTATTATCTTCGCAACCTGCGTGGTAAAAAAGCCAGAATCAAAGAAAAGCGAGAATTCTAAGATTTTTGCTTCTGGATCAATAGATCCACACAATTTAGAAGGCTGTCCTCTGGGCAGCCTTTTTTTTATGCCAAACGCGTGGTGCTTCAAATAAGCTGATCTGATTCCCAGTGCGCTTTAAATTATTATGGCATTTTCGCTCACGGAGAATTAAGGTGCATCCATGCTGGAAAATTTGACCGCCCTAAACCTCATTGCTGTGCTAATCATTGGCGCCAGCGCTGGCTTTATAAATGTTTTAGCCGGTGGCGGATCCTTTTTAACGTTACCGCTCCTCATCTTTTTAGGGCTTCCACCCAATCTTGCAAATGGAACCAACCGCTTGGCTATTCTTATGCAAAACACTTTTGCAGTCGGCAATTTTATCAAGCAGAAAGTGTATCCCGGTCAATTTGCACTAAAGGCAGCTCTCTTTGCAGTACCGGGCTCAGTGCTCGGGGCCTGGTTGGCAACACTCGTCAGCAATGCACAGTTCAAGGTGAGTCTGGCATTTGTGATGATTATCATGTCTTTGTTTACGCTATTCACATCCAGTAAGCAGACTGGCGACCCTCTTAATCCCGAAGATTATATTGGGAGCTGGCTGGCTCCCGGTGTGGCTTACTTCTTTGTTGGGATTTACGGTGGCTATATTCAGGCCGGTGTTGGATTCCTGGTTTTATCTGTCTTGATGTGGCAAAATATCAATCTGGTTCATGGGAATGCCGTGAAATTGACCATCATTTTCTTTTTCACAGCCATGGCGCTTCTCATCTTTGCCTGGAATGGACAGGTTAATTGGGGTATGGGTCTTATCCTGGGCGTTGGGAATATGGGAGGAGCCTGGTTGGGAACTCATGTGGCGATAAAAAAGGGTCATAAATTTATAAAGCATGTGGTAACCGTTGCGGTCATCATATTTGCGATTAAACTATTGTTCAGCAACTAATCCTTTTTCTTAGCTTTATTACTTGGAGTGATGGTGAAAAACGACCCAAAAAAGCAGCTCAATTTTTCTGAATTGCCCAGCATAGATGCTTTGCTACAATTGGTTGCTGATATAGAACTTCCCCACAGCCTTAAAAAAACTCAAGCTAGAGATCTGTTGGCTGAAATCCGGCTCCGTGCAAAGCTGGGGAAAACAGCAATAGTTGAAGATTTTGGGGCTGCCTTACATGTGAGACTCCAAAAAATTATCCACTCATTGCGACAGGTAATCAACGGGACTGGAATCGTGATTCACACAAACCTGGGTCGATCTCCTCTCAGTCGGAAAATGTATAAAGAGCTGGAAATCCTCGCCGACAGCTATGTGAATCTTGAGCTCAATCTGGAAAGCGGCGGCAGAGGCAACCGACAGGACCACCTGCGACCCTGGATCCAATCCTTTACAGATGCAGAAGACGGCATTCTCGTTAATAATAATGCAGCCGCCGTCTTGTTGACACTCAACTCACTGGCAGATCGCAAAGAAGTTATCATCAGCCGTGGGCAACTCGTGGAAATTGGAGGCTCTTTTAGAATTCCCGACATACTCAGGAAAGCCGGTTCAAAATTAGTGGAAGTCGGGACAACCAATCGAACCCATTTAAATGATTATGAAGCAGCAATCAGTTCTCGAACCCGTCTATTGCTTTGGGTACATACTTCCAATTATAAAATCACCGGTTTCACAAGGGAAGTTTCTCTCTCAGATTTGGTCACTCTTGGTAAGCAGCATAATATCCCCGTTATGGCTGATCTCGGCAGCGGCGCACTGATTTCGACCAAGCATTTTGGACTTCAGCATGAACCCCTGGTTTCTGAAGTCATAAAAACGGGTGTGGATGTTGTAACCTTCTCTGTAGACAAGTTGCTGGGAGGACCCCAGGGTGGCGTTATTGCTGGTAGTCATAAACTGATTCAAAAGATCGAAAAGAATAGCCTCCTGCGGGCCTTACGGCCCGATAAAACCCAAATTCTGCTCACTTTACAGGCATTTATGGCTTTCACACATGGATGGGATACTGTTCAAGAGATTCCAGTTTACCGTGATCTCTTAAGTAGTGTGAAAAATCTCCAATCCAGAGCGAATTCTATCATTAAAAAAGTAAAGCATGAAAAGCTGACCCTGAAAGTGATAACGACCGAAGCCCAAGTCGGTTCCGGCGCATCTCCATCAGAGTTCTTGGGATCAATAGGGATTGCAATCAGTCATGATAGGATGAAATCCAGTAAAATTTCAAGTTGTCTCCGGGCAAATTTTCCGGCTATCATGGGCCGGATTAATGAGGATATATTTATTATCGATTTAAAAGCAGTTCGCCCCCAGGAGGACCAGGACATCATACTGGCCTTAAATAGGCTGAATTAAGCGAAGCGACTGTTTTTAGTTTTCCAGCATTTAATTTCAAAAACGAGGAGTACTCATAAATGAACACTACTTCGGTATGGCAATCCCGTATGAAAGCTCTCGGCCCCGGCCTCCTATGGGCAGGTGCAGCGATTGGCGTTTCCCATCTGGTACAGAGCACCAGAGCTGGCGCGAGTTACGGATTTGCCCTGGTCTGGGTGGTTATAGTAGCCAATTTGTTTAAGTATACCGCCTTCGAGTTTGGACCTCGCTATGCAGCCGCCATGGGAGAAAGCCTCCTGGAAGGTTATCAGCGTGTCGGGAAATGGACATTACCGGTATTTCTGGTAATGACCTTTGGTACAATGTGGACTATCCAGGCTGCTGTAACCGTTGTTACAGCAGGATTAGCCAATAAAATATTTGGCACAGCTCTGGGTCCGCTGGGCTGGAGTACGATTGTTCTACTCATTTGTGCCGGCATTCTTACAATTGGCAAATATCCTCTACTGGACAAATTGATCAAAGTCATCATCATCGTCCTCTCGCTCTCCACAATCCTTGCCGTTATTGTTGCCCTTAACCATGGGTCTTCTGCAAGGGCTGATTTTATTGCTCCCGAAATCTGGACGGTCGCTGGAATCTCATTCATTGTCGCCTTGATGGGGTGGATGCCCTCAGCCATTGATATCTCTGTGTGGCATTCACTGTGGACCATTGAGCGAAAAAAGGAAACAGATTTTGCGCCATCGCTTAATGATGCCTTGTTTGATTTTCGTCTAGGCTATTTCGGAACTGCAATTCTGGCCACAGGTTTTCTGGCCCTGGGCGCTCTGATTATGTACGGCTCAGGTGAAATATTTGCTAATTCCGGTGCTGCTTTTGCCGGTCAACTTTTAAGTCTGTATACTTCCACACTGGGCGAATGGAGTTATCTCCTGGTAGCTGTAGCTGCTTTCACAACCATGTTCAGCACAACACTTACCGTTACAGACGCCTTCCCACGCGTCTTGGCGCGTTCCACTGAATTGGTGTTTCCGGAAAAATTTCAAGGCAAAGATAACAAACAGCTATACTGGATTTGGATGGCTATCGTGCTTGGAGGGGGCTTAATCATTATCGGGCTCTTCTTAAAAGGGATGACCATTCTGGTCGATCTGGCCACCACCATCTCCTTCATGACTGCTCCCATATTAGCCTATATCAATTACCGCGCTGTGACGGGTGATTGGATGCCTGAGGGCACCCAACCAGGACCAAAGCTGAGGCTCTTTAACCTGATAAGTATGATCTTCCTGACGGGGTTTGCCTTATTCTTCATTATCTGGAGATTCTTTGTTTAGTAGAGGATTTGATTAATGAACTATGAAGCCTCACAAACACGAAGGAACACCAGAACATTTGCTGGATTTGGAAAATCTTTTTGCCATTACGCGTTAGCGCATAAAAAAACTCCGCTCTCTCCGCTTAGAAACCAATGCAAAAAGTAATCGGCTTAGCAGGTCATATTGACCATGGGAAAACAGCTCTGGTAAAAGCGCTCACCGGTGTTGACACAGATCGTTTGGAAGAAGAAAAGCGCCGGGGCGTCACCATTGACATCGGAATTGCCTTCTATAGTGAAGATGTCACTTTCATCGATGTACCAGGCCATGAAAAATTTATCAAAAATATGGTCACCGGAGTGAGTAGCGTAGATGCCGCAATGCTGGTAATTGCTGCTGATGATGGCATCATGCCTCAAACACGGGAACACCTGGATATTCTCCAAATCCTGGGCATCAATCGGATTTTGGTTGCTCTGAACAAATCGGATCTGGTGGATTCTGAATGGCTTGAGTTGGTCGCTGAGGAAATTGATACCTATTTAACACAACGAGGTTACCCCGGAACCACTATTGTGCCCGTCTCAGCCATTTCCGGAGTTGGAATTGAGAATCTGAGAGTGGCTTTGGAGCAGATGATACAATCCATCACAAGTACGGATAGACAGGGTGTGTTCAGACTTCCCATTGATCGTGTTTTCTCGGTTAAGGGATTTGGAACCGTGGTTACAGGAACTGTATTGTCCCACGAACTCCGAAAAGGACAGAGCATAGAGCTCTTCCCCCAGGAATCAGTCTTCCCTGTTCGCGGGCTGCAATCACACCATCAAGATGTAGATAAGATTCAATTTGGCGATAGGGGAGCCATCAACCTTGGTGGCGCCAGCGTTGAAGAACTTGGTCGTGGAGCATTCATGGGGAGCCCTGGAATGTTTCAAACTGGTGCAAGCTGGGTCGCTAAGCTAAGTGTTCTAGCCCATTGGAAAAAAGCAGTCAGAGAAGCTGATCGGGTCCACATTCATGTAGGAACCGGCAAACGTGAAGCCCGTATCCATCTCCTTGAAGCGAACCAGTGTGAGCCCGGTAAAAGTATGATGGTCCAATTCTTTTTTGAGGAGGCCATATCAGCCGGATTCAAAGAAAAGGTGGTTATCCGATACCTTTCCCCTGAAGAGACCCTTGGAGGCGCTGAGCTCATGTGGGCTGTGGATCAGCGGGTTAAGAAAATGGATCTTCGGCTAAAGTATTTAAGAAATCTTCATACAGAGAACACCGCTGAGTTGATCCAAGCGGCTCTCGATTTTTTTCAAAAACCTTTAAACCGTCGTGAAATTGCCAGATTGCTTAGTGTGGCAGAATCAAAAATCCATTCTATCCTGCTAAAACCTGAATTATTCAGATCCCATCAGGATTCTTTCATCAAAGCGGAAACCTTCGATGCGTATCTTGCTGAAATCCAATCAACTCTGGTGGCCTATCACCAGAATCAGCCACTTGGTAAGGGACTTCCCCGGGAGCAGCTCAGTTCAGCTCCGACTGCTCTCAGAGAGTTTATTCTTGCTTCTGCACTAGCGTCAGGAATTCTGAAAAATCAGGGGGACCTGTGGCAAATATCCGGACATCAAGGGGAACTGGATGAAAAGGACTCAGCGGTTAAAGAGCATATCATCAAGCTCTTCACAGAGTCCAATTATGTATCTCCGTCGATGGAAGTATTGAAATCCGAACTCGATGCTCAGGGGAAGGCGGTGCTCGAGTGGATGATTCAAAACAAGGTCCTGGTACGTATCGATAAGGATTTTTATCTCCTGGATGATCAAATATCTTATTTTCTTAGAGCCCTTCGCCAATGGTTTGAAACACAGCCTGAACTCAATATTGCTCAAGCCCGTGACATCATTCCCACCACTCGAAAATATTTATTACCCATGCTTAATTATGCAGAGCGTAAGGGGATGCTAATGAGAGAAGGAGATATCAGGCGCTGGGTGGGTGAGGAGCTTTAAAAATCCACAATAATTTCTGACTCTCTCTGGAAATAATTTGTAAAAACAGTTTAATAAAAGTTCATTCAATCGACAGGTATGCATCAGATCGCTCCTTCCATTTCCTAATTACCAATAAAGCACTATATTGATCGAATGTCAGCAAAGCAGAGCAAAAAAAACGAAAATACCACGCCTCTCATGCAGCAATATCTTGAGATTAAGTCCAAGTATCCTGATATGGTTCTACTATACCGTATGGGTGACTTTTATGAAACTTTTGGTGATGATGCCAAAGTGACTTCAAAAGTACTGGGCATAACGCTTACCAGTCGCTCAAATGGCGCAGCGGGTAAAGTGCCCCTGGCTGGTTTTCCTTATCATGCCCTGGATGCTTATCTCTATAAATACATGCAGGCGGGATTGCGCGTCGCCATTTGCGAGCAGGTGGAAGATCCCAAACAAGCCAAGGGAATTGTTAAGCGTAAAGTTGTTGAGGTAGCCACACCTGGCTCTGCCATGAGTGAGCAATTTCTCACTGCAAAAGAATCAAATTATCTGGTCTGTGTCTATACATTAAATAATAAGACCGGCTTATCCTTTCTGGATGTTTCTACTGGAAAGTTTAGCGTGCTTGAACTTCAACCACAGCAGCTCAAAGCTTTTCTGGCTGGTTTATCCCCACGTGAAATATTACTCTCAGAATCTGATTCCTTCTCAGAATCACTTTTGGGCAGGGGAACCTGGCTTATCACCCATGTTGAAAGTTGGGTTTTTAATCCAGATTTTGCCAGGAACGAGTTGACCAAGCAATTCAACACCAAGGGACTGAAAGGTTTTGGCATGAGTGCCATGACAGTGGGGGTAGCTGCTGCAGGCGCAATCCTCTACTATCTCCAAAGTTATCAGGGACGAGATTTAAAACATGTTACTGGTATCCAGAGTCTTAGCGCAGAGGACTGGATGACCATAGACGATGATTCATTGAGAAATCTTGAACTGTTTCACTCATTACGAGGTGGGGATGAGGGCACACTTATTTCCGTTCTGGATCAAACCGTAACCTCCGGTGGTGGTCGACTCCTTCGGGATTGGTTACACAAACCACTTCTTGACAAGGAGCGTATCGAAAATCGCCTGGATCAAGTCCAGCTATTTTTTGAAAAATCTGATCTGCGTAAAGCACTAAGAGCAATCCTGAAGCAGGTTTCTGATTTAGAAAGATTACTCTCGAAATTAAGCTCGACTCGCGGATCTGGCCGTGATCTTAGCGGCTTGAGAACTTCACTTCAATGTTTGCCAGACCTGGCAAGCCTGTTGGTGGAAAAGCATATTCACGCCATTGGTCTCCATGTGGAGAATTTGCCTGATGTGAGCAAACTTTTGGCTGAACTTGAAAGACTAATCGTAGATGAACCGCCAGTATCGGTTAAAAATGGCGGAATCATTCGTGATGGTATAGATGCTGAATTGGATGAAATCCGCGGGATCGCCCGCAATGCCAAAGCCTGGTTGGTAGATTTCCAGGTTTCGGAACGGCAACGTCTGGGTATCGCCTCACTGAAGGTTGGTTACAATCGTGTGTTTGGATATTATATAGATATCACCCACACTAACAAAGACCTGGTACCTGAGGATTATATCCGCAAACAGACCCTGGTAAATTCAGAGCGATTTATTACAGAAGAACTCAAGGAATATGAGGAAAAAGTTCTCCATGCAGAGGAACGCTACACGGCGAGAGAATATGAGATTTTTGACGAGTTAAGACTCCAGGTACTCTCCGAAGCACTTAATCTGCAATTAATCGCTGATTTTATCGCCAGGCTGGATGTGGTGAGCACTTTTGCCAAGATTTCCTATGATCGTAACTACTGCCGCCCAGCTTTGAATAACTCTCTTGAAATTCAGGTCAAAAATGGACGTCATCCCGTTATCGAACAACTTCTTCCTGTGGATGAAGCCTTCATTCCAAATGATTTGCTGATTGATGCAACCGGGGACCAGATTCTTTTAATTACGGGCCCCAACATGGCTGGAAAATCCACTTACTTGAGACAGATTGGTCTTCTGGTCCTACTCGCTCAGATCGGCTGTTATATCCCTGCAGATGAGGCTAGGATAGGCATGGTCGATCGTATTTTCACACGGGTCGGAGCTTCTGACAATCTTGCCGGGGGTGAATCAACATTTTTAGTAGAGATGAACGAGACAGCCAACATACTCAACAATGCCACACAGCGCAGTTTGATACTATTAGATGAAATCGGTCGCGGGACCTCCACTTATGATGGATTAGCTATCGCATGGGCCTTAATTGAATACCTGCATGGTAAAACAGAACAGGCTGCAAGAACCCTTTTTGCAACTCACTATCACGAATTAACCAAACTGGAAGGCATTCTACCCAGATTGAAGAACTATAATGTTGCTGTACGTGAATATGATGAAAAAGTCATTTTTCTGCGCAAAATTGTTCCCGGAGGGGCGAGTCGTTCCTACGGTATTCATGTGGCTCAAATGGCTGGTGTTCCCCTCCCGGTGATTCAGCGGGCCAATGAAATTCTGGCAGATTTAGATTCAGGTGAGATCAGCGTACGTTCAAGCGAAATAAAAGAAGCCATTCCGACTTTCGATACACATCAGATGTCGCTTTTTGATAGACAGGAGCATGTTCTCCGTGAAAAACTCGAGGGACTAAAGCTGGATCAGATGACTCCACTGGAAGCAATGGTTCTGCTAGATGAAATGGCCAAAAGTATTCAGGAAAAAAAGTAGATTGGAAACAAGACTCACTCCAGCGCGTAAGCCGTCCATGAAGAATTTCTTTGTCCTTCTCTTTCTACCTGTTTTTCTACAGGCGACGACTGTCTCTTATGGTGAAGATCCCTTTGTGCTGGGCATGTCCATTGACGCCTATGCTCTTGGCAATATTAAGGCTCTTCCCATGGCTAACCCAAGCCCCGGAGCCAATGTTGCTTTCCTGGGCGTCCGAGAATTCAAACTAGGTTTTCAGCACACCGAAGGCTTTGGTGGTGTATATCAGACGGATGTGTTGTCAGGCACGCGTGATGTCTGGTCCCTGGTCCTTTTTCGTGGTGGTGTCAGTGGAATTGCTGATACGCGTAGAGCATTACTGGATTTTGGCAGTGATGGGATTGATGACACGGCTGATCCCGATGGGACTGAGAACAATGGAAAATTGGATCCGGGTGAGCGCCTCAACATCAATTCAATAGATTATTTTAGCACTCAACAATTCCTTGCAGAGCTGGGCTATACACACCAGATGAACCCAAAGCTTGCCTTTCATGGCACGGCTCGTTTACTCTACCATGACCTTCATAGCGAAAGTGGTTTAGGGGTCGGTTTCCATGGTGGATTACTCTATGAACCACTTGATAAATTAAGGTTTGGGCTTGAAATAACAGATTTACTCAGTACCACAATATTTTGGAGTACTGGACTGACTGAAGTTTATCCTCCCCAACTTTTTGCCGGTCTGGATTATAGCTTAAATTTTAAGAAAATCCCTTTTATCCTACACCCTATTCTCCAGGCAGAATTCGCTCTCTCCGGCGATCAGGCAGAGCTGAATCAGGGTAGCTGGGGTTATTCCACAGGGCTGGAGATTGTCTTCCAAAACCAATTATTTATTCAGCTCGGGCGCAATTCTCAAAATCAGTTTCAGGTGGGCGCATTGATACGCACCAAATATATGGATTTGCATTATGGTACCGGTTTCTCTGAATTAGCAACGAGTGCTGGACAAACCCATCGTGTAGGCGTGGGCTTGAAGTTGGATAAACTCGATCTATTCTAAATGACTTTCTTCGCTCTACTATTGGCGTCAGGTATTATTTAGTTTCAACAATAAAGGGGTTATCATGGATTTGAATCGGCACTCTGCCTGGGACTTGCTGTGTGAATACACCTTAACGGAATCGCTGCGTAAGCATGCCCTTGGGGTTGAGGCAGCCATGCGGGCTATGGCAGGAAAATATGATAGCGATCCTGAATTATGGGGGATCACTGGCTTGCTGCATGACTTCGATTACGAAAAATATCCAACTATGGAAGAGCACCCATTCAAGGGTGTAGCTATACTAAAGGAGCTCGGCTATCCAGAGGAAATGCTGGATGCAATTTTGGGCCATGCCGAATACACGGGTGTGAAACGAGAAACATCATTGGCAAAGGCATTATTTGCTGTCGATGAATTGGTAGGCTTTATCTTTGCTGTGACCTATGTCCGTCCAAGCAAGGCAGTAAAAGAGGTGGAACCAAGATCTGTCAGAAAAAAATTAAAGCAAAAATCTTTTGCTGCCAGCGTGAATCGGGATGACATATTCAATAGTATCCAGGAGCTTGGATTGGATGAGAATGAACACTTTCAATTTGTGATTGATGCTTTGGCAGAGGTAGCTAGCACGATAGGACTTGAAGGGGTGGCTCAACCAGGGTTGTCCTGATCGTCTTGTTATAATCGAGTTAACAACTCCCTGAATTCACTAAGAATCATTGCAGTTGCACCCCATATTTTGTGATTATTGAATTCAAAATGAGGGATTTGCCAATCCTGCCCCTTAAAGGTGCGAGTTTCAAATTGAATAGGTCTTTCCTGAAGTAAACGAATCGAGACATTAAATATTTCCGCAACTTCCCTCGCATCAGGAATTAAATCAGGTTGTGTTCTCATAAAACCGATAATAGGCTGGACCAGGTGATTGCTTACAGGAATGGGTAGGGGGCTGGTTTGTCCAATTATTTCCACATTCTCAGGAAGAATATGAACCTCCTCTTGAGCTTCCCTTAAGGCCGTTTCGATATTGCTCTCGGATCCATCACGCCGGCCGCCAGGTAGCGCAATTTGTCCACTGTGGACAAAACCATCACTACTGCGCTTAATTAGGGGAAAAACCCATTCACCATCCTTTTCGTACAGAGCTATCAAAACGGCTGCCGGATGTAAATTTTCAGATATCAACTCTAGTTCCCGGCCTTCAGGCATGAGTCTTTTTTGAGCAGCCCAGCCTGGGAGCGGCTCATTTAGAATGTCTTTAAGACCCTCTATCAATTTATTATTCAGCATTAATCAGCCGTCCTAATAGCTTTCATCGACAGCCCTAACAACCCACTTAGGCTGGCGCCAATTCCAATTAACAGGAAAATGGCTCTCGGTGAGATCCATTCAGCCAGGACCCCTGTCAGAGCAACAGAAATGGACATTACTCCGATCACAGCCAGGTTAATCATAGAGAAAACGCGTCCCTGCATATTGCCAGGAACGATTGAGTGAATGAGGGTAGTCCGGGTCACTTGAATAAAAGGGATTCCCAGCGAGTGGATAAATATGATGGTGAGTGTAGCCCAAAAAGGATCGAATCCAAATCGTCCAACCCAAAAGAGGGGAATGAATGTTAGACCATCATAGATCAAACCGAGCATAAGCCAGGTTCCCTTTTTAAATTTACTTGCGTAGCGGTACACGACAAAGGTAGCCATTAACATCCCAATGCCATAACTCGATTCAATAAAGGCGAAATCCTGGCCACTACCATCCCAGACCTCTTTGATTAATAGAGGTGTGCCAACCACTGCAGGTCCCATAATAAATAAATTATTGAGTGCCGTAATCAAAATAATCCAGAAAAGTCGTCGATCCTGGACCAAAACATATTGGAGTCCTTTTTTGAGCTCAGACATATGCCGGCTCTCGAAATTATGAATATACTGGTCGCTCCTTTTGTATGAGATCAGGGCTATCATTATGAACGAAACCATAAAAGTACCTGCATCCAGATAAAAGAGATTCACCACACCCATAGCTGCCAGGAGCACCCCAGCGCCAAAGAGACCAACGAAATAAGCCAGATAGCCTGTTGATTGAATCAAAGTATTTACTTTCAAGATCAGATTCCTAGCCACTAATTCTGGTATGATAGCGTCCCTGGAGGGATTGAAGAGCGTCCCAAAAGTTGCCACACAAAACACGATGATGGCCAGGGTCAGGGGTGATAACATGTCCAGGGAGTAAAAAATTGGAATCAAAAGAATGAGAAAAAAGCGAGCGAAATCACTGATCATCATAAGGCTGCGACGTCTATAATGATCAGCCAAAACACCAGCAAACAACCCGAATACGAGCGCAGGAGCAGTTGCGGCAAAAGCAATAAATCCAGTAAGAGACGGTGAGCCTGTCAGATCAAGTATAAGCCAGATCACAGCCATGTGAGTAATGCTGTCACCAGCTTGCGAAACAAGTTGGCCAAACCACAAGAGTGAGACATTTCGGTTAAAAAGCGTGGAGTATTTGCCTTGCCGGGGGGACGTCAAAAAATTCTCAGCTTGGATTAGCTTAAATACTCGAAACGGGAAGCAATATTCTAAAGCTTGTCCCGATATCAGGAGTGCTGGAAACGCTTATGAATCCTCTATTTCCCTCGATAATTCCTTTGACAATCGGAAGTCCCAAACCGGTCCCAACGCCTTCTTCTTTGGTGGTAAAAAAAGGCTCAAAAATATTTTGTAACTGGGAGGGTGTGATACCAATCCCTGTATCGGAGATGGTAAAATTGACATACTCTCCGTGGGGAGCAATCTTTGAATTCCGTCCTTGAGCAAAATGGGTTTCCGATGAAAGTTTAAGGGTCAATGTCCCACCCTCAGGCATCGCGTCCCGGGCATTGATAACAAGATTAATAAATGCCTGCTCGAACTGTTTAGCATCTGCAAAAACGATGCTTTCCCCTGCCTCGATTTGGGTCAGAACGGAGATCGATCGTGTGCAGATAGCTTCAACTATTTCCCTGCGCTCAAAAAGGAAGTCAGCAATATCAAAAGATTCAGGTTTTTGATCATCGGGTTTGCGACTGAATTTTAACAGTTGTTGGACGACGCCGGCGCTGTGCTTTGAGTACGACTGAATATGCTGAATATATTTGTAAATTTCATGATCAGGTGAGAGCTTCATGTTGCACAAATCTGCATAACCTAAAATGGTGGTGAGCTTATTGTTAAGTTCATGGGCTATACGGCTCGCCATGATCCCGATGACTTCCATTTTTTGTGACATCCTTAATTGCTCAGAAAGAATTCTAAGCTGAGTCACATCTTGGACGGTACCCTCGTAGTATTCAAGATTGCCAGTATCATCCCGACAGGCCTGGATATTTTCCAAAACCGAGATGGGTTCTCCGTCAACGCGTGTCCAGTCGGATTCATGATGGTGGATCCTGTCGTCTTTATCAACTTTGCTTAAGAGTTTTTTTCGATTCTCGGGATCAACATAATTGAGTTCAGATATGTTTTTCCCGGTCAGATTGGTTTGTGTATCATAACCCAGAATATCGAGGAAGGCTGGATTGGCGAGAATAATGCGCTCATCATTACTCACCCTATAATAGCCATTCTGCATGGTTGAAAAGATGCCCTTGAAAAGATGATTTGCCTCTTCCAGTGCTTCCTGGTAAACCCGCATACTGATTTCCTCCTTAAAACGAAGTAAGGATATTTCAATAGCGGCTCTCAGATTGTCAGGTTGAATGGGCTTGATCAGGTATCCGAATGGTTCGGTGGCCAGTGCCTGGGTCAAGGTCTCTTCTTCGCTGTCTGTGGTTAGATAGATTATAGGGATATGTACAGTTTCAGAAATTTTTGCCGCAGCCTCGATTCCAGCTCGGCGAGTCTCCATGACCACGTCCATGATAATGACATCAGGTTTGATGTCGAGGGCCATCTGCTCCGCTTCCTGGCGGGAAGCAGCAGATCCTGCCAACTCATAATTCATTTGTTTCAGCATGAGAATGAGATACTTACGTAAAGATGGATCATCATCTACAATCATGACTCGAACATGTTGACTCATGAGATCCTCTTTTTTCCTCGAAATTGCAGAGGCTTACTTAAGGGATTTTAGGAATTCAGGAGGGACTTTTTCCAGATCTTTTCGTTTTACACCATTGTTGTACACGTCAACAATTTGCGGTGTTAACATGACCAATAATTCAGTTTTCTGTTTTTTCTTCTGTGTGGATTTGAAGAGTTCTCCAATCAGGGGAATTGAACCGAGGAAGGGAACTCTTGAAGTTGTAACAACATCAGATTCTTGCATTAAGCCACCGAGAACGACTGTCTGTCCATTCTTTACAATAACCTCAGTAATAGCGCGTCTTGTGGAGATGATAGGTATTCCATCTGGTGTCAGACCCTGTTGAAAGTTGGCCTGCGGTTCTAATTTAATAGTGATCGTAGAATCATTATTCACATGTACGCGTAGAGACAGCTTGACAGTCGCATCTTTAAATTCATAAGAAATGTTGCCAAATTCATTCTGTTTTGGGTAGGGGATTTGATCTCCGACCTCAATTTCTGCCTGCTTATTGTCCAAAACCATCAGATGGGGTGTTGAGAGCAGGTTGAGATCATTACTTTTAGAAAGCATCCCGAGCACCACATCGATATCAGCAGCGATAAGACCCATGCCAAACCCTCCGGCAATCGTTGGAAGAGAAGGGTCTGAAAGGGGCTCGACAAAAAGTGATCGAAGTCCGAAATTAGTATTGAAAACACTTGTGGCGGTTTCGTCTGAAGAATTTTGCTTTGTGAACCACTGCACGCCTCGCTCATGATCATCGGTCATACCGACCTCAATGATGGCAGCTTTGATATGTACCTGAGCAGTGGGCACATCCAGTTCGTTTATCAGTTTCATTAAATCAGTAACCTGGCCGGGAGTATCTTGAATAATCACCGTATTGGTTCTGACATCGCCGTAAACTTTTCCGATCTCTTGACTTACAAAGGGGGCCAGGGCCTGTGCCAGATCCTTTGACTCGGAAAATTGACAGGAGTAGGAGGCTATGCGAGTCGGAATTGCTATATCATCCTTATTGGTAACCAGATATTTCCCAGAAGTGCCAAGCTGCTGAAAGCCCAAATCGTACAATTCTGTCATGATGGAGAGGGCTTCCAGGGGAGCAACATCTTGTAGATCCAGTGTGATTGTATTGGTTCGTATTTCTGGGTCAGAAATAAAGATCATACCGCTTTTTTCGCTAAGGATTCGCAGTACGTTTTCTAGACGAACTTCTTTTACGGTGATTGATATTTTCTCACCTTTTACCTGAGCCAGGCTAAAAAGAGGGATCATCAGGATGACCAAAATCAGCGCGAATTGAAATGTTCTATTGATTTGTGGACTCGATTTCATATCACTCTCTCTCAATAACGATGGAAAAAATATCTTCACTATTACCTAATACAATCATTGTATCCTGTATAGTCTGCACGGTGTAACCAGCGATCTGATCACCCTCGCCATAAATATCATTGTTCAAGATAGCGTAGGGAGCAGATCGATCCCAGATAATACCATTAATTGTAATCTTAGGTCTAACGATACGTTTCTTCCGCACAACCGGTTTTTTGGTAACTTTTTTAGTTTCCGCTTTTGGCTCTTCCTTGGGTTTCTCAGAGGGAGGGGGAGCGACATACACGCGGGCGAAGGGGTTCCGCAGATTCCGCACATCTGCCTTAGCACTGAGCGTATCAATAGCCTGGATAAATTGCAATTTCGGGATAACCGGTGAAGACACGGTTCTGATAGTTGTTTGCAATGTTTCCAAATCCAGGGCTAGAACGTTTCCTACCTGCCCCGAAACCTGACCAGAAAAGATCTTTTTGTATGAACCAGAGAAAAAGAGTCCGGCTGATATTATGACAACAAAAGCCAATAGAGCCATCAGGAAAGTAGTGTTTTTTTTCATTTTTTCGCATCCTTGGCAACCAGAACAGATAATGTCAGATCATAGCGGGCGTAATCCTCTCGTTCCAGAGGCTTTAAGATCATATCATCAATCAGAATCCATTCTTTATGACGCTCAAGTGCTTCAAGAAAATCCAAAAAGTCGGGGAAGCGTCCAATCATACTCAAGCGGATCAAATGTGCCTGATACTTGTCCCCAATATTGTTGTACTTGTTCACGGCCTCAAGCGTAATAACCTTGAGCAATGCTGTTGTACAAAACTTGTCCAGAACCGGAAAAACAGAATTAACGCGGGCATTTTTCAACAATCGGGTTTGAAAAATTGTTTCCAGGGAATCCAATTCCTCCAACTGAACATTAAGATTTTCTATCGCTACCTCAATATCCAGACTCACCAGATCAATATATGTCTCGGCTAATTGATTCTGGCGCAGGACGGCCTCATCATAGCGTTGACTCTCTGGCAGAATAAGAACTTGAAGAGAGGAACCAGTAAAAGCGAAGTAGACCACAATAGCAGAGACCAAATATTTCATTTGGATTGCTTCTAGCCAGAATTGGAATTGCTTTTTCACTGATAGAGCCCCAGGCTAAAGACCAATTTTAACCGATCTTCTTCCTTGTAGATGCGATTATTCTCAACCTTGATGTTAGGATAAAGAGTGGAGATCGGGAGGCTGAATAAAAGGTTTCCCCGGAAGTTATCTACGGACAAAATGTCCCGGTTATTTCCTTCGATATAGGTATAGCCCTCAATGGTAATGTCAGGAACTTTTGCGGACTTCTTTTTTCCATCAGCTTCAGGGCTTGAGAAAATTTTAGTGATGACCAGATCAGGTGGCAAAGATGTGGTTATATCCACCAGTATTTTTCGCCATATGGCGGGTCTTGCTGTTGGCTGCAGAAAAATATCCGATTGTTTTCGGAGTCGATTCCGGACGCCGATCTTTCGTTCCAAAAAGAGCATTCGCGGCTCTACACTGGTTATTTTACCTTCAATATCGGCATTTAGCCCTTCAAATACCTGGGCCATGTAGGTCTGACTCTCATGGGTTCTGAAGAGGATGAAGAGGGTAACGCCAAAAATGATGAAGTAGAGCAGTAAGGTAAAGCGCTTAAGGTGCTTTTTGACGCGCTCATCTGCAGTCGTACTCAGAAAATTTAGTTGATACTCCATCCTATCTAAGAGCCAATCCTATTGCGGTTGAAAATTGATACTCATTTCCGCTGGTTACTTCAATCGAGGGATAATATTGGTGAATGGGGTCCCATATTTCAGACGGAATTTCTAGAATGTCTTCCGAGAGCGTGAAAAATGAGCGGATAAACGAATCATTTAGTAAACCACCGGTGACATATAATTTGCCGACTTTCTGACCCGTATTGTAAAAGTGGCGAAAATTAAGTTTTCGCAGGGTCAGCGACATATCTTTCAGGGCTTTGCTGATATTTGAATTTGACATGTATAGCGCTGACAAAGGCTCATTGTTACTACTCATTTCGAGCACACCGCGTCTTAAATATTCGATTTCGATAAATGCGACATTCGAAGTTTTGGCAATAATGGAATTCAAGTTGTTGCCACCGAAGGGGAGGTATAGAAACTCTGGGTGGGAGTTTGGATCAACGATGGTGTAATGAGAATTACTGCCTCCCAATTGGAGGAGTCCGATGGTCTCGGAACTTTTTGGATGTGATTTATGGAACAATTCGATGGTTGGCAACGTGCTCGTCTCCAGAACCGAAATATTTGCTGAAAGTGATTTAAAAACTTTCTGAAGCCATTCAACACGCGTCTTTTTTATCACTGCCAGCAGAATATTAACCTTCTTCTTTTCTGATTGTGGAAGCAGGGCAAAATCAAATTCATAGTTATCAACTGGATCGGGCAAGAGCGGGGCCAGTTCCCAGAATAGAGCTTGCTTCAATTCATGGCTGGCTATTTGTGGAAGTTGGAGGAAAAATAGATTTTGATACTTTGCGCTCAACCCCACACTTATATCAGCCCGCTTACGGGTACCTGGGCCAGGAGCGTTTTAATCGCGTTCATAATGTGGGTTTCATTTACTTCGCGAATTTCTTTAACCACATCCTCTTCCAAAAAATCGAATTTCAGCAGAGCACCAAGCTTATTACTTTTCTTTTTTGTATAGTAAGATGCCAACTTGACCGAGTTGGTTCCTATGTCGATTCCGATTCTTATATTTTTAGATCTTGCCACGTTCGCTAAATACTTGGTTTTACTCTATAAACTAAATCAATTAACTATCAATTAAACTATGTCCAATGAATATAGAAATGTGCAACCATGTTTCTATTCAAAAAGGTAGCTCTAGGCTGATTTAAACAACAAAAAAATCCTCGCATCTGGGAGGATCCTTTCCGGGAATATTATTGATGAGCGGGGACTTTTAGGAGTGATGCTTTTTGTTCCATTTGTTGTTTCTCCAATGACCTATTTGCTTTGGCCAATCATAATTTTCCCTCTGACCAAAACCACGAGTCCAACGATAGCGGTTGCTGTGTTCACTGTCCATAAAATCAATATTAGCGCCCAGTGTGACGTTCTTAGCTATGACAGGACCAGAAACATTGCCGTTGTGAAGTGTAACATCGCCCTTGCAATAGATAGCGCCAATGATTGTCTCGTTTCCTTCATTGCTGAACATATCAAAGTCTTGATTTGGGTTTGTGAATATCAAGGCCGGAGCTGTACTTGTAGAATCACCTTCTGGAGCGGTGATATAATTATTTCCCCAAAAGCTGATGTGGTGACCGGTGAAGACCAGTGTGCCAGACGTGATTCTCGTATCGTCCAATGTAATGTAATTACCAGTGAAGACATGAATTCCATCAGGAAAAGTATTATTTGACCAAATCTTATAAGAGTTTGAATGAACCGATGTAGCGTTATCAAGGAAATATTGAATATCTGCTTCAGGTAAGAAATTGAATCCACCACGTACTTTTTTCTCATCAGTAAGACCTGGATCATAGCCATTTAGCGTAACAGTTTCTTCAGCAGCGATACCACGATCGAAATGAGTGTCATCAGAGAGGTCAAGCAAAATCTCAGATTCCATCTGGAATTTATCGATATTCACGGACAGCACATTTGTGGAGGCATTCCAAACAGTTGAGACACCATCATTACTATAATTTACAAGTGAGTCAACACCAGTGTTTATCCGCCAGAGTGCCTCATTGATAGTTGATTCCATTGCATACTCTAATTTGATATTATTGACAGTTTCCTGAGAAGTGGAGTATGACAGGTAGGAGACGTTTAATACGGCAACACCTGTGAAGCTGAAGATCACAAATACCATAAGGACAGCAACTAACATGATGAACCTCTTAGGGGCATAGGCGCCTTCTCTGTGATGTTTAGGTTCTTATGGGTTGTTAGTGTCTTCATACTGCCATCTATATGTTCAAATGACGTGCCAAATAATAAAATAATATCTAAGTTAGTGTATATATTGTATTTAATGTAGTAATATATATATTCATCTATAATAATATGTCATATAAATATAACACTATTGCAAATAGTATGTAATTAATGTATTATAAATAAGACTATTATATGATAATGGAATAATATGAATATTAATAATACTATTTAAGTAATGTATTAATATTACGTTACAATTATTAACAGAATACAATTCAAAAAAAACCCCAGCGTAACTGGGGATTTCGGGAGTGAAAACTTATTAGGTCCTAGCGGGGGTTAGCCGTGGTTTTTTTTGTTCCATTTGTTGTTTTTCCAGCGACCAATCTGTTTGGGGAAGTCATAACTATTGCGAAGACCGAAACCCTTAGTCCACTGAAAATTTCCAGCATTTTCAGTATCGAGGAAATTCATGTTTGCATACATGGTTACATTCTTGCCCACGATTGGACCTGAAACATGTCCATTTCTTAACGTTACTACCCTTGCAGTAGATGGCTCCGATAATGGTTTCACCAGATTCTGGACTGTATAAGTCAAAATTTTGGTTGGAGTTGGTAAACACAACTGCAGGTAAGGCTCCATTAGAATCAGCAGGTGCAGCTGTGATCAAGTTGTTATTCTTAAATGAGACATGATGACCAGTAAAGACGAGTGTACCAGATAATTGTCTAACATTTTCTATAGTTAAATAGCTACCAGTGAAAACATGAATACCCTCTGGGAATGTGTTATCTTTCCAGGTTTTGAAGGATTCAGTGTGAACCGATGTGGCGTTATCCAGAAAATATTGAATATCAACTTCTGGTAGGAAATCAAAATTTCCACGTACTTGCTGATTTTCATCCAGGCCAGGATCATATCCGTTAAGAACAACATTTTCAGAGGCAGAAATTCCACGGTCGAAGTGAGTGTCATCTGAGAGGTCTAAAAGAATCTCAGATTCCATCTGGAATTTATCAACGTTCACAGAAAGCACGCTGGTTGAAGCATTCCATATAGTAGTAATACCTTCAGAGTTAGAATTAACTAGAGTGTCAACACCTGAGTTTATCCGCCATAAGGCCTCATTGATGGTTGATTCAACTGCGTACTGCAATTTGATATTGTTGATCGTTTCCTGGGATGTGGAATTTGATAGGTAAGAGACATTCAATACAGCAACACCTGTAAAGGAGAAAATCACAAATACCATTAAGACTGCAACTAACATGAGCTACTTCCGGTCAGATTGGCTGCAATGCTCTTTGGCATTTTCACTTGGTTTGCTGATATGTTTGTTTGTCTCATCACGCCTCTATATATTCAAATCGCGTGCCAACGCAAAAAACTATCATAATATCAATATAAACAAATAAATAGAAATGTAATAAAAATCTTCAGTGAAGAAAAATAGTAACATATTCAAACAAATCAGCCATAGCTGTCACAAAAATATGTCGTATTTATTTAACATCTCTCGTGAGAATGCTCCTGAAAATTACTGAAAAGTGTAAAAATATACCTAAAAAAATGATTCAAATACATAAAAAACAATATAATAGCATACTGTAATATTATGATTGCATGAGAAGTATTTAGCGAAAAATGGCTTTTCCATTCGCCACAATTATGATAATAATCACATGATATGTAATATATATACTACTATTATTCATGTATCATATTAGAAACAATCCTCTGTATAAGATTGAAAATAGTTAATAATAGGGATATAAAAATGCAATAATGGAGCAAAATAGAATTATTGGTCAATGTAGATTAAAAAACAGGAGAATTAACCATTCCAAAGTAAATATCCTCTCCGCATTGCCTTCCAAGCTGGCTGATATTGGATCGTCAAGTTTATGCACCGATCTATCTAATCATGAAATGAGAGCGATTGGCTTGTTCAGGAAGTTGATGACTGCTACTCTCATTTCAATATCATCGAGGCGTAATTCGAACTAATTAGCCTATGGGAAGCGGATGACCAGTATGCTAATCCTCCCTGGGAGTCGCATATGCTGGGTTACCCTACTGGTAATGCAAATCATGGTGTCAAATAGATCTGATCGGACTGGCTCCTGGAACCACGAATAATCACCTTATATGTACATAATGCTATATAGAGGGTTTCTCGATCACCTGTAAGGGAATGATTTGAGTAAATAGGTTCTCATCTAAGGCCATCTGAGTCACATTGACAATAGAACAACAGACTATGCTGAAAGCAAGGAGTGATACAAAGAGAGTATGATGGCTCCCAGAAAGGCAACAACATAACGACAACCCGCATATCTGCGGAGTATGCTTCCATTGTATCCAACTTAGCCAGATGGGAAGTAATGAATTGTTGCTGTCTGCAACGACACCAAAGGCAAGCGTGAAACACCCAAGGCTGCTACGCCCCTCCAAATGAATCCTGGAAGAGCGCCAGGCTCGATTTCTGTGCGTTTTAGGGTAGCTTTGTTAGTGTAGGGTCAAAAAAAATATAAATTCAGCGAGTAAGTCATTCCCCAGCCGCTTGCTGAATATTGTCCCCCAAAAAGTTCCTCAGGATAGTAGGTACGGAAGTTGATAGTCCTCAATATTAAATGGTTTCAAACTATCCTTCAGTTCACGGTTTTGCTTTGCCGGTAGATTAATCCGTTCATCTTTATCCAATCGAACCTTCGTAACTCCATCCTAACTCCAATAATAGAATGACAGACTGAGTCACCCTAGCGTTATGAGGGGTTTAAATATTGTAGATAACGCAGGGATCATTTCCCCTCATGCTGGAGATATAAATAAAAATGTATTATACCTGCCGAAATAATTTTGTGAAGCAGTGGGTGATGCTAAGGTTTGGGGGTTGAAAAGATTCGTTGTTTGGGAGTTTGCTATAATTAGCGAAGAAACATCAGGACAGGATTCGCCTGAAAATACGTTGATGGTCTAATTCCTTAGTGTGATTTTCCAGGCGCAGTCTAGCGTATCCTCCGACGAACACAGCTTCATACTAACAGCAAGTACTTTACCGAAATTCCCGACTTGCTCTGTAAAAAGGAGATCACTCACCGCACAATCTATTGGAATATGAGTTACAGAATCGATCATCCATTCAAGTGTATTATTTGTGAGATTAAGATGATAGACAGTGGAGTCACTATCTACTGCTCTTAGAATTGTCCCTGAAGTACTCAGAGTATTACTGATCTCATCATTGGCATTTAAATAAATCCGCATTGAATCACTAACCGTAGAGGTCAATTTTGTGCGCACATATCGATCAATAAGTACTTGGTCATACCCTAAACCGACTCGGACATTTGTATCTGATAATTGTTTGCGGGTTAAAACGATAACGGAGCCAAACCCAACTATAAGGATTGCACTGGCTAACATGGCAGAGGTCAGCTCAGCAAGGGTAAATCCACGATTACTCTTAAACATAATACATCAATAGGTCCAGCTTCGTTCCTTCGAAAAGCTACTAGTAAGACTATCGGTAACATTGCCCGGTTTAAACCATGCAAACTTGATAGTCACTTTGAAGTAGTCAGGTTGGGAGGTGTCTGAAGGAGCGTATCCATCAGCGCCATCATCGACGCTGGTCACAGTAGTAGTACGAAACCCCTGCATCCCGTTAAGGACCAGGGGTTTCGAATACTCTGGTAAACTATCTTGAAGTGAACTGAAACCGAGGTTAATGGCTCGTTCCATTTGGGAGGCCATATTAGCCCAGGCTAGTTGAGATCTAATGCCCTTCTCAACTTCCCAGCGACTCAGTGTGAAGTACTGCATCGTACCCAGTACAATAATCGCGAGAAGTGTCGCAGAGATTAATACCTCGACAAGGGTATAACCTTGGTTGTTCGTCACTTTCAAAGATCCTAATTACCATTGAGATTGGTATTACTGGGTTATCCCACCAGAAAGTGTTCCAGCCTGGTTGAGGACACGGTCAGCTTCAAGGATTTCACCTTTTGCACAAATAATAGTATATAAGGAACTATCTGTACATGTGTAGGTATAGGATGCATCGTTAAAATACTTACCATCCAACTCGGTGGCATTAATGTCATTCCATCCAGCGCCAACAACTGCAACACCTGTTCCAGGAGCTGGATAGTTACCATTCTCACCATAATAAACACGCAATTGAGTTCTGATACTTCCTAAGGCAGCATCTGCCTCACTCATTTTTGCCTTCATAACATTGTTATTGTAAATAGGCACAGCTACTGCTGCTAAAACACCAATGATCACAATTACGATCATCAATTCGACTAATGAGAAACCACTATTCTTTTTCATTTTAATATCCTCCTCTAAGGATGTTTTTTTTCTTTTTTGTTTTGTGTCTAACCATTTCGATGAACTGAAATTATTTTAATTACGTACCTGATACTGAATTCAAATGCTATGCCAGATTAGGACACCCTCTATAAAACATAGTAATAACAATAAGATACGATTGTAATATTAATATTCTTCATCTTTAAAATCTCACATATGCAATATTTTTAGCACGTACTGTATTATAAATATGTCATAAAAATACAACAACACTCACACTGTTCCTAGGAAAATTAGTAATATTTTAACAAAAATAATGTATTTGTCATAAAATCCTGCATTGGGTAATATCAATAGATATAATAATATAAGAGATTACTACATATTCGATACACATCATCCAGGTGTTCTACCCTTGGCCTTGAGCTGAGAATGTTATTAATCATTAATAGTGGTAATAGTAGTATATATCTTACGCATTTCGGCATGATGGGGATTATTAATAAAGCGTAAAAGTAATTATAGGATTTATATATACGTAATAATATGATAATTGCGCATGTACTGAGTAAATATGCTGACCTGAGAAAATCAGCTCCTCTTGAATGAAAATTAGTGTGTCATAATCTCTCATTCGCAATTCTATTGAAATTTACTATGGAGAAGTCAATTCGCTGGAACAGGCATCTCGTTCCATAAAATGGATCAATTAATTTATTATGTTAAGCGTTGAAGCTGCAGCCCTCTAGCATTGGGGACTGAGAGTGTTAATGAATTGCAGAACTCATCTGGAAAATGGGGAGGTATAGCGTAACAATAATAACACTTATGACAAGTCCGAGTCCACCCATGACGATAGGTTCAATCGTTTTGGAAAGTTTATCAACGGATGTATTGAAATCTGCTTCATGGAACTCTGCAATTTTTTCCAGCATTATTGCCAGGGCTCCTGACTTTTCGCCCACAGAAATCATTGAACTCACCATGATGGGGAAAATGTCAGTATATTTTCCCAATTGTCCACCGAGACTTCGCCCATGAGCTATTTGGGTCGCCACATTCTCAGTAATACTTTTGATGTATTCATTATCAGAAGTATTCCCGGCAATTTTGAGTGCATTGATGATAGAGACTTCAGCTCTAATTAAAACTGCAAGTGTTTTTGCAAATCTTGCAATGAGTGACTTGTGGATGATGTGACCTGCTACCGGTAGTTTGAATATGTGCTTGTCAATGAAATAGCGACCTTTCGTAGAAGCGGCAAACGTTTTATATCCTATCCAGGCACCACCAGCAAAAATCCCTTCGATGATGATGTGATTTCGCATGAACGTGCTAATATCGATCATGATTTGGGTAGATGCTGGTAGATCCGCCCCAAAACTCGCAAATATTTCAGCGAATTTAGGCATGAGCCCAAACATTACACCAGCGAGTACAACAGCAAAAAAACCAGCGATAAATTTTGGATAACTGGTCGCAGAGCTAAGTCGTTTCCGCACGTCATCTTCTTTTTCTATATACAGGGCTATTTGACTTAGAATCTCGTCTAGACCGCCACCCATCTCTGCAGCAGAAACCATTGAAATTACGAAACCCGGGAATATGTTTTTATGTTCAGAAAGGGCCTCAGAAAAGGGATGCCCAGCTTTGACAAAGACCAGTATTTCCCCGAGCGCATTCTGGAAGTTTTTATCATCAAATTGCAACTGCACAATGGAAATGGCATCTACTAACTGAATACCAGCATCCAATAGTGTAGAGAGTTCCCTGAAAAATACTACTTTTAGGGCAGGGTTAACTTTCGGTTGAGTAAGTTGGATCTCACTAAGTTTCCAGGCTTTTTTCTCGCGACGAACAGGTTCAACACTGACAGGTTTAAGTCCCATCTTGCGCAATTCGGCACTTACCTCTTCTCTTGTAAAGCCACCAAGAGTTCCTTCGGTTCGTTTGCCTTTGTTATCTACTGCGATATAGCGAAAATTGCCCATTAATTAAGCCACCCTTATTACCTCTTCCAAAGTAGTCAATCCTTTGCGAGCGCGCAAGACCCCTTCCATAAAAATAGATAAAGTTCCAGCTTGCTCAGCCGCTTTCCGGATCTCCATCTCTGAGGCATCATTAATGATCAATTCTTTGATGTTGCCATCCATAAATAAAAATTCGTGAATACCAAAACGACCCCAATATCCCGAACCTGAACATTGCTTACACCCCTTACCTTTATAATAAGTGTGCTGATCCAGATCAACGCCCTGTCGACTCATAAATAATTTTATATCATTTGAGGGCTGATAGGCCTCACGGCAGCCACTACAAACTCTTCTTACCAAACGCTGAGCAACAATGACTGTGACCGATGATACAATTAAATATTTGTCAATACCCATATTCAGCATACGAATTATGGTTGCAACTGAATTATTGGTATGAAGTGTGCTTAGAACCATATGACCCGTTAGCGCTGCCTTAACGGCAATCTCTGCCGTTTCCAGATCTCGAATCTCTCCAACCATCACCACGTCCGGATCCTGACGGAGAATGGAGCGCAGGGCTGATGCAAAGGTAAGCCCTACTCCAGGTCTTGCCTGTACCTGATTGATACCTGCTAGTCGATATTCCACAGGATCTTCAACTGTAATAATGTTGAGTGCCGGGCTATTGACATAATTGAGGACCGAATATAGCGTTGTCGTTTTTCCTGAACCAGTTGGCCCGGTAACCAAAATCATTCCATTTGCAGCGTTGGCTTTTTCCTTGAGCATGGACAATTTATCTGCATCAAATCCAAGATCGTCCAGAACCAAGGATGTTGAACCTTGATCAAGAATACGCATAACAATCTTTTCACCATAGATACCAGGGATGGTTGAAACACGAACGTCAACGCTACGTCCCATAATTTTAAATTTTACTCGACCATCTTGAGGAATGCGCCGTTCTGCGATATCCAGGTCAGCCAAAATTTTGATACGGGCAATAACACCCGACTGCAGTCTTCTATTTGCAGGCGGGAATTCCCTGAGCATTCCATCAATTCTTAATCTGATGCGGAGATTGTTCTCCTGAGGCTCAATATGAATATCACTGGCACGTTCCTGGATTGATTGGACGAGAAGTGAATTTACGAAAACAACTGCGGGGGCATCTGTGGCCTGAGTTCGAAGTATGTCTATACTATCTTCATCAACTTCTTCTTCTTCATCCAGATCATCTTCAACCTCAACGAGATCTTGTAGTGTATCTTCGAATGTGTTCTTATCCTGAAAGATCGTTCCGATAGCAAATTCGATCTCATCCGAATCTGCCCAGACCGTAGCAATATCTTTTTCTATTTTTGCTCGAATAATTTGAACGGCCACCATATCCAACGGGTCAGCCATTGCGATGACAACCGTACCATCTTCCCGGACTTCAATGGGTACGATATTATGAAATTGACAAACTTCTTCAGAAATCTGGAGTGCGATACTGGTAGCAAAAGAAGCAATACCTTTTAGGCTGGTCATTTTCAAACCAAAGGTATTGTAAATTTGTGTTATGCCCTCCGCTTGTATTGCGCCAAGGCTTGGGGCTACTTCTTCTTGAACTATCTCCATCTGCTTTCTCGATTGTGGAACATATTGTCAATTAATCTCTTAGCCCGATAATGTAATCCATATAACGCACTTGTAAAATGGGGAAAATGTCGTTTATTTGTTACAGTAAAGAGTGAATGGTAGGAGCTGATTTAGTTCTGAATTCCCAGATTTTTCAGCTTTAGGTGGAGGTGCTGCCGACTGAGTCCTGCAGTTTGCGCAGCTTTACTGATGTTCATTTCAGCTTGATGCAGCAGAGCTTGGAAGTAAATACGCTCAAACTCTTCCTTGGCTTCTGCATAATTGTCAACCTGATTATTCTGATTTAGGACCATGGTGCGTCCACCGCTGAGAATTTGTGTCGGTAAATCAGCAACCGTTATCGTGTCACCCTTGCACATGATCATTGCATTTTCTAAAACGTTTACTAATTCACGAATATTGCCTGGCCAGTCATGGGTATTGAAAACCTGGAATGCAGGTGGAGCAATGCGGGAAACAGTTTTGCCCATAGTACTCGATAAGCGTTTTAAGTGGTATTCAATAATGACAGGCAAATCTTCTTTCCTATCCCGAAGTGGGGGAATCTCTATATGAAACACGTTTAGTCTGAAAAAGAGATCCTCACGAAAACGACCCCGCTTCACCAATTCTTCCATATTTTGATTTGTGGCTGCTACGACACGAAGGTTTAAAGGTATTTCCGTTGTCCCACCAACACGGCGGATGGTGCTCGACTCGAGAACGCGTAATAACTGAATCTGGAATTCAGGTGTTGTTTCAGTAATCTCATCCAGGAAAATTGTACCATTATGGGATTCTTCAAAGACACCCTTCTTGCGTTCATTGGCGCCCGTAAATGAGCCCTTCTCGTGACCAAACAAAGTACTTTCAAGCAGTGTGCTGGGAATACTCCCGCAGTTAATCGGGATAAACGAATTTCGTGAGTTGCGACTCTGAGAGTGAATCAATCGAGCTGCTACCTCTTTTCCAGTACCGGATTCACCAGTGAGCAAAACCGTCGTGTTATAGTCAGCAACAGTATTAATCTTTTCCAAAATTTTCTGCATAACTGCAGAATGAGCTTCAATATCAAGAAAATCCGTGTGGCGCTTAAGCTCTTTTTTCAGAGCAATATTCTCACTACGGATACGCTTTTCAGAGAGACCACGCGAGATTCGAATCTGCAATTGATTTAAATCGATTATGGGTTTGGCTAAATAATCATATGCGCCATGCTGGATACATTTGACGACAATATCGGTGTCCTGAATGGCACTGACCATGATAACGATAAGCTGTGGATTCGTTTGTTTAAACTGTTCCAGAAGCTTAAGACCGCTGATACGAGGCATGTTGATATCCAGAACAGCCACATCAAAATCAATCTTCTCAAAAAGCTCAATGGCTTCCTCAGGTTCGGTTGCCGTTGAGATTTGATAGCCAAGATCGCTTAAGAAATTTTCAAATAGGTGCGTGATATCCGGTTCGTCATCAACGATGAGAACGTTAGCCTGGGATTTTGATTTGTTCATAGTACGCTTCGCATGCAGATTTTTAAGTCACTTATATTTCACCCACGAACATTTTTAGAACAGAGGGGAATTAATATAGCGTAAAACTTGGGCAAGTGTATTATAAATGCGACAATTGTAAGATTTTATTTCCAGTGTGATATTTATCACAAATCGAGTAAAAAGAAAGCCATAAAAAATCTATAAGCTGTTAATTAATTGGTGCTTATCGATTTTGAAAGTAAGGGATTAGCATTTAAGCAGGACTCCCACCAACCGAGTCCAGTCGGATCCATCAGGTGTTCAAGCGTCGTTTCATTTAGCACATGGTCCAGCACGGATTGGATGGCACACCAGAAAGAACGCACGGTACACTGATCAAAATGGGAGCAAACTTTTGCAGTCCCAGCATAGTGATCACAGAATCCTTGGCCAAACAGCTTTCCACCTAAAACCTCGAAAACTTCGCTTAACCTTATGTCTGCAGGTGCTTTAGCGAGCGTATAGCCACCATCTTTTCCCCGACTACTTTCCACGAATCCATGCATACGCAGGATTCGAACAAGTTTTGCAGTGTTGGATGGAGTAATCCTTTCAGCTTTACTTATGGCGGAAATGTTGCTGCCACCTGTCGCAGTATTGCGGCCGATGTAAAGCAGACAGCGGATGCCATATTCTTCTTGCGCGCTTATTTTCATTCTAAAGCAAACCCAGTTGCAGTAAGCCTGCCTCGCTAATCATGTCTTTGTGCCACTGAGGCTCCCAAACAACTTCAACATCTGCAAATTCCAATTCATGAACTTCCTGAAGTATCTGTTGTTTCACAGAGACTGGCAATGAGCCAGCTACTGGACAATTTGGAGCTGTTAAGGTCATTTTAACGTAGGCTTCCAACTCCTCTGTAATCTTGATGTCATAAATCAATCCTAAATCATAGATATTCACTGGAATTTCAGGATCATAGATTGTCTTTATGGTCGAGATAATTTTAGCTTCAATTTCGCTGAGATCAATCTCTGGTACGTTGTCATTCATATATCAAAATCCGATTACTATTCTATTCAGTTTCAGCAATTTCGCTCGCGCTGTCTAACGCGTTTATCAAAGTATGCCAGGAGAGGCTCGCACATTTGACCCGGGCGGGAAACTCTTGAACACCGGCAAAGACTGCCAACTTGCCGAGTTTATCCAGGTCGCCTTCTTCCAGCGACTTCCCTGTAACCAGGTCATGAAAACTTTCAAAATATTTCCGGGTTTCAAGAACCGTCTTGCCTTTAAGAAATTGGGTCATCAAACTGGCGGAAGATGTGGATATTGCACAACCACTTCCCAAAAATGCTATATCGTTAATGATTCCATCTTTAATATCCAGAAACAGCTCCAGCTTATCACCACACAGAGGATTGTGTCCTCTTGCATAATGTGAGTGAATCTCAAGTTTTTTGAAATTTTTTGGGTTTCTATTGTGATCAAGAATAACTTCCTGATAAAGCTCACGTAACTCTGACATTAGCCCATGAGTTCCTTTACTTTAATGATTGCTCTGCTAATCACATCAATTTCAGCTTTTGTATTATAAAAACTAAGGGAGACACGCGTGGTTGCCGGGACCTGATAAAAATCCATAACCGGTTGAGTACAATGATGTCCTGTACGAACTGCAACCCCCTCCATGTCCATGATCGTGCCTACATCGTGAGGGTGAATCCCTTCCAAAATAAAAGATACGATGCATCCCTTTTTTGCTGCATTCCCAATAATTCTCAATCCGTCAATTTTACTAAATTGCTCAGTAGCATAGGTCAATAACGCATGTTCGTATGCGTCAATCTCGCTTAAACCTAATTCAGATACATAATCCAGAGCCCGAGCGAGTCCAATAGCCCCGGCAATATTGGGTGTGCCAGCTTCAAACTTGTAGGGGATATCATTGTATTCAGTCTTTTCAAAACTTACGCTTAAAATCATATCACCACCACCCTGGTAAGGTTGCATCTTCAGTAGATGTTTCTCCTTGGCGTAGAGCACCCCAATACCAGTCGGTCCGTAGATTTTATGACCTGAAAAAACGAAGAAATCGCAGTCCATAGCCTGAACATCAATAGGCATGTGGGCAATTGATTGAGCTCCATCAATCAGAACCGGTATCCCTTTGGTATGGGCTTGATCGATAACGACTGAAACATCGTTGATGGTTCCAAGCGAATTGGACATTTGAGTCAGGGCAACCAGCTTTACCTTGGAATCTAGTAGATCTGGTAAGGCGTTCAGATCGAGCTCTCCATTTTCAAGTAAAGGAATAATTTTAAGCCTGGCACCCCTGCGCTCAGCCAGCATTTGCCAGGGAATGATATTTGAGTGATGCTCCATCTCAGACAGAAGGATTTCATCGCCCGCCTGAAGCAATGGATCCAGGTAGCTGGACGCAACCAGATTGACGCCTTCAGTCGTCCCCCTAACAAAGACGATTTCCTGAACTTTATCAGCATTAATGAACTCCCGAATGGTTTCCCGGGCAGCTTCATAAAGTGCTGTCGATTTTTGGCTGAGGTAATGCACGCCTCGATGAATATTCGCATAATGTTTGGTGTACAATTCAGACACAGAGTCAATCACCTGTGAGGGCTTTTGGGTAGATGCAGCATTGTCGGCATAAACGAGCGGTTTTCCATAAATCTCAGTACGGAGAATTGGAAAATCATTTCGTACTTTAGCTATATCAAACACTGCTAGTATTGACCCCATTTAATAGAAAGGAAATTTTATTCTGAACATATTTCCGTAGCGATTTGATATCAATTTCATCAGTAATCTCAGCTGCAAAAGCTCGGGTAAGCATCAACTTTGCTTCCGCTTTAGCTATCCCTCGGGACTGCAGATAAAAAAGAGCATCTTTGTCAAGTTCACCAACTGTTGCTCCATGGGCACACTTCACATCATCTGCGAAAATCTCTAGCTGAGGTTTCGTATCTATGCGCGCTTCTCGTGAAAGAAGTAAGTTTTTATTCGATTGTTGCGCATCTGTTTTCTGGGCATCCTTTCGGACCAGCACCATTCCATTAAAAACACCACGGGACTGATTATTCATTATACCGCGAAAGTGCTGATCACTGGAGCAGTTAGGGTGGGCGTGGTCCATATAGGTGCGAACATCCAAATGCTGGTCTCCCTCGCCAAGGTAAATACCTCTAAGAATAGCTTGAGCACCAGAACCGGAGAAGCAAACTTCCATGTTGGATCGTGTCATGCGAGACCCAAGAAGATATTGATGGGAGGTGTATGTTCCTGATGTCGCAACAGTTACAGATGCATTTGAAACATGATTGCTTTGATCTGACTCGAGGCCAATTTTGTAGTGCTCCAGAGTCGCTCCCGCTTCAACTTGAATAAAGACGGCTGGTATACTCAGCGCTTTCCCATTTCCGATTGAAGCATACTGTTCCAGGAGCTTTAGACGGCCATTTTGACCGACACAGATGACATGTACGGGATTTGAAAAGGTGCTCAATTCAGATTCAGTTGAGATATGAAGTACATGCACTATTCTTTCAATCTCAGTGCTCTTTTCAACCTGGATGAATAGACCACTCTTCGCTAAGCCAAGAGAAATATGCTTAAATATATTGTCATCACTTAGGGAGGATTCACCAACCATACCCTCCGCCCGTTCTCTTGAAGACCCCTCAAGCGTGGCGATGTGTTTTATTGAAAGGCCCTGTTTGTTCAGCGAAGAAGGGGCATCAGAAAGTGAAGCTGAGAATGATCCATTAACAAAAACGAGATGAAGCGCCTGCGGTACTGCTTCCTTTAGATCTGCGATCGACTCAGGATTAACCGGGGAACTGGTGGAAGCTTCGGGAAATTGACTTAAAATCTCCTTCAAAGGCGTGTAACGCCACTCTTCGTCTTTCCGGGTTGGGAACACGCCTCCATCTAAAACTGAAAGCGAGGGCGCTCTCAATTCAGGCGAAAAAGCAAAAGCTTCTGAGCCATTTGAATGGACTTGCTTGTGAATCCACTCGGTAAAATTATTTGGGGATAAGGCTAACATCATTTTTCTTTATCAGACCTGTGGCTCTGCTTTTTCCAGCAACCAGTCATAACCACGCTCTTCAAGCTCCAGCGCCAGTTCTTTCCCACCGGACTTGATGATCCGTCCATCTGACAAAACATGGACAAAATCGGGTATGATATAATCAAGCAGCCTCTGGTAATGCGTGATGACCACAAAGGCATTTTCATGTGTGCGTAATTTATTAACACCCCCGGCAACAATACGCAGGGCATCGATATCCAGACCTGAATCAGTTTCATCCAAAATTGCCAGAAGAGGGTTTAGAACGGCCATCTGAAGGATTTCGTTGCGCTTTTTTTCGCCTCCTGAAAAACCCTGATTCACGGGACGCTTAAGCAAATCCTCTTTCATCTCAACCAGATTCATCTGCTTCTTGATAAGCTCCAGAAAGTCAATAGCATCAAGCTCTTCTTCTCCACGATGTTTACGGATCTCGTTAAGCGCTTTTTTGAGGAAGGAGGTGTTGTTTACACCTGGAATCTCAATGGGGTACTGGAATGCTAGAAACATGCCTTCACGGGCACGTATTTCGGGAGCCATCTCCAGGAGATTCAATCCTTTATAGCTGGCAGAACCCCCGTCAACTCTGTATCCATCTCGTCCAGACAAGACATGAGCAAGCGTACTTTTACCAGAACCATTGGGTCCCATAATGGCGTGAATTTCCCCTGGATGAACTTCAAGATTTAAACCCCTGAGAATGGACTTATTCTCAACGGAGACTTGTAAATTTTTTATAGATAACATGGACTTAAATTCTCCTAAAATCTTCCTATCCGACTGAGCCTTCAAGACTGACAGCCATCAGGGCTTGGGCTTCGACAGCGAACTCCATAGGGAGTTGTTGGAAGACCTCTTTGGCGTAGCCTGAAACAATCATGCTTACCGCATCTTCAGTTGATATTCCCCGCTGATTCAGATAAAATATTTGGTCTTCACTGACCTTTGATGTTGTCGCTTCATGCTCTACCTGAGCTGATGGATTTTCTATTTCAATATAAGGATATGTGTGGGCGCCACATTGATCTCCGATGAGGAGCGAATCGCATTGCGAGTAATTTCTCGCGTTTTCAGCTTTGGAGTTCACTTTTACGAGACCACGATATGCATTACTGCTATTTCCCGCCGAGATTCCTTTGGAGATAATCAGACTTCGTGAATTTTTGCCAAGATGAATCATCTTTGTGCCTGTGTCAGCCTGTTGATAATTGTTGGTCAGGGCAACCGAGTAAAATTCACCTACCGAGTTATCCCCTTTCAGAATGCAGCTGGGGTATTTCCAGGTAATAGCGGATCCCGTTTCAACTTGAGTCCAGGAAATCTTGGAATTGGTTCCGGCGCAAAGACCCCGTTTCGTGACAAAATTGAATATTCCTCCCACGCCTTCCTTATTACCAGCGTACCAGTTCTGGACCGTGGAGTATTTGATCTCCGCATCATCCAGTGCGATCAGTTCCACGACAGCAGCATGAAGTTGATTCTCATCACGCATGGGTGCCGTACAGCCTTCCAGATAGCTGACGTAGGAACCCTTGTCGGCCACAATCAAGGTCCTTTCGAATTGACCTGTTTTTGAGGCATTGATGCGGAAATAGCTGGAAAGTTCCATAGGGCAGCGTACGCCCGGCGGGATATATACAAAACTTCCGTCACTGAACACGGCTGAGTTAAGGGTGGCATAAAAATTATCAGTATACGGGACCACAGTCCCTAAATATTTCTTCACCAATTCGGGGTGATCCTGAATTGCTTCACTTATTGGACAAAAAATGATCCCAAGTTCGCCAAGCTTGCCTTTAAAAGTGGTGGCGACAGAGACACTATCGATGACCGCATCTACAGCCACGCCTGCTAGTATCTCTCGCTCTTCGAGCGGGACGCCCAATTTTTCAAAAGTAGCCAGCAGCTCAGGATCCACATCAGCCAGGCTTTTCGGCGCATCCTTTTTGGGAGCGGCGTAATAGTATAATTCAGCGTAGTTTACTTCTGAGAACTTCAACTTTGGCCATTTGGGTTCTTTGAGCGTTAGCCAGTGTCTATATGCTTTAAGCCGCCATTCAGTCATGAATTCGGGCTCTTTCTTTTTGGCCGAAATCATACGGACGATATTCTCATCCAGGCCCTTAGGAAATTCTTCCATTTCGATGTCGGTGACGAATCCATACTTGTAGTCTTGATCCGTAATATTTTGAATCAACTGTTGATCATCAGTCATCGTATCTTCTTTAACTTTTTTGGCACTCAATATTTGGTCTTGTCTTTTCATTTCGCTGCAAGTAAAGCATATTGTACAAAAAAGTCAAGATTAAACGAAAAAGGATTTTCGCAGAAGAAATTTTCCTGCCAAAACGGAAATATGGTTGATTCTAGCTACCCTGATTAATGCTGCAGTCTGTGCGAATATGTTTTCAAATTCACAGCATGGGATTATGTTTGGCAAAATAATGGAGCAAAACAAGGAATGATCAAGCGAGCGTATCAAGGTAAGGAACCAAAAATTCATGCCAGGGCCTGGGTTGCAGAAAATGCTGTCATCATCGGAGATGTTGAAATCGGAGCGGGCAGCAGTATCTGGTATAATGTGGTCATAAGAGGCGATCTTAATAGCATCAGAATAGGTGAAAATGTTAATATTCAGGACGGAGCAATCTTGCATGTCGAATCTGATGATGGGCCTTGTTTGATTGGAGATCGCGTAACAGTGGGACATCAAGCCATTGTACATGGTTGTAAGGTTGGTGACGATGCTCTGATTGGTATGGGAGCAAGCGTCTTAAGTTGGGCAAGTATCGGATCGGGAGCGTTGGTTGCCGCCGGTGCTCTCATTAAAGAGCATGAGCAAATTCCAGATCGAACACTGTGGGCAGGCGTTCCGGCAACACAAAGGGCTCTAATAGCTGACGACATGTTCCAGAGGATGCAGGATGGCTGGCAGCACTATGTTCAGCTTGGGGAAAATTACCGGAGTGATGATGATACCTTATCAAGTCATTGAAAAAAAATCACAGGGTTTTGCCTTAAAGGAAACCGAAATTAGAGAATTCGTTCTCGGATATTCAAATGGTCTTATTCCTGACTACCAGATGTCAGCCCTGTTGATGGCCATTTTCATTAAAGGAATGACTTCTGATGAAACCCTTGATTTGACTCGGGTAATGCTGGAGTCCGGTGAGCGGATGGATTTTTCGGGGTCCCCTGGGTTTGTGGCAGATAAGCATAGTACAGGAGGCGTGGGGGATAAGGTCTCCATTTTATTGGCACCCATTTTAGCCGTTTTAGGAATCCATGTTCCAATGATTTCCGGGCGCGGTTTGGGACATAGTGGTGGAACCCTGGATAAGCTGGAGTCTATCCCGGGTTTCAATGTAAATCTGGGACTCCAAGAATGGAAAGACCTCGTACTTTCTCAGGGTCTTGGATTGATTGGTCAAACTGGAACTATTTGTCCAGCCGACAAGAAAATTTACGCATTGAGAGATGTTACAGCTACAGTCAGATCAATTCCTTTAATTTCTGCCAGCATTATGAGTAAAAAAATTGCTGAGGGGATCCAGGGACTTGTCCTCGATGTAAAAACAGGAAACGGGGCATTTATGCAGACACTGACAGACTCTCGTCTGCTTGCCAATAGCCTGGTTTCAATAGGGACAGGGTATGGAATAAAAACGACAGCCCTGATTACCGATATGAATCAGCCCCTCGGATTGGCAATTGGAAACTGGTTCGAAATAGAAGAATCGGTTAGGGGTTTGCAAGGGAATGGTGCTGCTGACCTTATGGATGTGACCTATGCTCTGGGCGCAGAAATATTGAGAATGGCCGATCCGAAGCTCTCCCAGGATGAAGCAGTCGAAATGCAGAAAAAAACAGTTGCTGACGGCTCTGCCTTTGAAAAATTAAAAAAAATCACAGAATTGCAGGGTGGCAATCCCAAGGTCCTGGATGAATTAGAAAAATACCCAAAAGCCAGGTTTCAGACGACCATCAGAAGTACTCAGTCTGGATATCTGAGCGGAATAGATACCATGTCGCTGGGTTTTGCAGGAATTCAACTTGGTGCTGGGCGTAAGATAATTAGCGATAGGATAGACTATTCCAGTGGTATGTACATTCACTGTAAACTCGGTGATAAAATGGGGATTGGGGACGAAATGCTCACCCTCTATTCTGAGGATGAAGACAAACTTTCCAGCGTTGAAGAACAAATATCAGCGGGTTTTACTTTTACTGAAACGACTCCAGAGCTTCCTCCTCTTATTGTTGAACGGATCACCTGAATTTGACAAATTTCTGCTTATAACTCGGTCAACTTCTCAAAAAATTACCATTTTCCAGTTTGAAGAGGCGCTTTCATCAACTATATGTTGGCTTGATGAAGCGAATGATTTTAAAAAGGATAATTGACTCGAAATGCTTGTTACCAATAATGTAAGCTTAACATTTGGAGGGCAAAAGCTCTTCGAAGATGTAAATATTAAATTCACCCCTGGAAACTGCTATGGTCTCATAGGAGCAAACGGCTCTGGAAAATCCACATTTATAAAATTGCTTTCTGGTGAAATAGAGATGCAAAAGGGCAGTATCACTAAAGGACCTGGGGAGCGAATGTCTGTTCTCAAGCAGGATCAATTCGCCTATAATGAGTACACGGTGCTTGAAACAGTTCTCAAAGGCAATGAAGCACTTTTCAAAATTATGCAGGAAAAAGATGCTATTTATGCGAAACCTGATTTTTCTGATGCTGATGGAATGAAAGCAGCAGAGCTCGAGGGTGAATTTGCTGAAATGAATGGCTGGGAAGCTGAACCGGAAGCACAAATCCTCTTAGCTGGACTCGGCCTGGATATCTCCTATTCTGATCGGAAGATGAAGGAGTTGCGCGACTCTGAAAAAATAAAAGTCCTTCTTGCTCAAGCCATTTTTGGAAATCCTGACATATTGCTCCTCGATGAACCGACAAACCATTTGGACATCAAAGCGAAAGACTGGTTGGAGCAATTCCTGCTCAGCTTTACAAATACGGTTATCGTTGTTTCCCACGATAGACACTTTCTCAATAAGGTCTGCACCTGGACTGCAGATATTGATTATGGAAAAATCACTATCTATGCTGGCAATTACGACTTTTGGCGCCAATCGAGTGAGCTTGCTCAAAGTCTGAGGAATAACCAGAATAAGAAAGCCGAAGAGAAGGCCAGGGAGCTGAAAGCCTTTATTGCTCGATTCTCTGCAAACGCCTCCAAGTCCAAGCAGGCTACCTCACGGCAGAAACAGCTGGAAAAGTTAGAGCTGGGAGACATGCCTACTTCAACGCGCAAATACCCTTACATTCATTTTGAACCGGGGCGTGAAGCCGGCAAAGATGTGTTGACTGTTGAGGGACTTTCAAAGTCAAGCGAGGGAAAAAAGATTCTGGACAATGTCTCTTTTACCATTCAACGAGGCGAGAAGGTCATATTTCTGTCAGATAATGAACTGGCTACGACAATGCTCTTTAACATCCTGGCTGGTGAAACAGCAGCAGATTCGGGGACAGCAACCTGGGGAGTGACCACCAGTCAGTCCTATTTCCCCAAAGATAATTCAAAATATTTTGATGCTGGAAAGTACAATCTGATTGATTGGTTACGCATGTATTCAGAAGACCAACATGAACCTTATATACGTGGTTTGCTTGGCCAGATGTTGTTTTCCGGGGAAGACGCTTTCAAAAAGACAAATGTGCTTTCTGGAGGGGAAAGGGTAAGATGTATGTTTGCCAGGATGATGGTATCCAATTCCAATGTCCTCATGCTTGACGGACCTACAAATCACCTTGATCTCGAGAGCATAACAGCAATCAATGAAGGACTCATTCGATTTAAGGGTATTGTATTGTTTACTTCACATGATCATGAGTTTAATCAGACCGTGGCCAATCGCATCATTGATCTGGATGCTAAAATTATAAACGTAAATACAAACAGTTATGACGAATATTTAGGACTTCATTAGCCTGATTCAAGCGGACTACTTCTCCAATCCGCCAAATTGTTTAGGTCCTAAATTGAACAAGCGGGGCAGCAAATCCTCATGCATGTGACTTGCAACAAGCTCTCCTGCAAAAATCGTATGGTCACCGGTTTTAAGTGCTCCAACCAAACGACATTCATAATTTACTGAAGCTTCCGCGAGCAAAATACCATCAATCAGTGTATCCGGTTGGGTAAGAGTCCCCAAATCCTTCAATTTATTCGTATCCCTGCCGGAATATGTCCAAAGCACTCAAGCTCGGCAGCCATTGATGCGGATGGAAAGCAGCTCACAAATTCATTTTGATACTGAAAGTGTATCGCGATAAGATTTAGGTGCTTTTTGGCAATAGTTTAAAGATTCGGTCAATAGTTGGCACTGGCAAAAAATCAGATCACCTGTATAAAAAGTTTAACAGAATAACCGGGCTGGAGGACGCTTGCCATCTCCCTGATTCGGAAACTTGAAAGCCTAAAAAGTTATCGCCAAAAGTGTGATATATAGTAAACTACTATAGAACCAATATTTTTGCCTTTAGCAAAGAATACATTGTTCCATTACCCAATCGAAGCTAAATTTTTGTGATTTAGCAATCATTGGCTTAAACAAAGAATGTTGATATCAAAATAATTGACAGCTTAAATAAATAAGTTTAAAGGGGAACTGTAATGGACATGAAATTAAAACAACAAGCTAGTGCGATCACTGACTTAACCTTTGATCTTCTACGTTGCTGTGAAGCAAAAGAGAAAATGTTTGCCAAAGACCACGGTCTTAAAGTGGCGGAATTTCGCTGCCTGCGAATTGTAGAAGCTGGCAAGACCTACTCCGTACAGGAATTGGCCACCAGTATGCATCTTTCACCAAGTCGGTTAACACGAATTATTGATGGTCTTTTTGCAGAAAAATTGGTAGACCGGGTTCAGAGTATTGAGGATAGACGCTTCGCAAAAATTAGTCTAACAAAAAAGGGCCAAACCATGGTGAGCAAGCTCAAGGAAGAGTATGCCGATCTGCATGGTGAGATGCTGAAGGATATATCAATCGCTGATAGAGATAAAATTTTTGATGGTATCTCATTAATGCAGGGATTGGTGAGCACCTGGTTAGGAAGAAACAACTGAGTCCTTATATCTCTTATGAAAAAGTCCGGTTTTACCGGACTTTTTTTTATGACATCTTTGGAACATATACCAGCTATAGGACTTGTTACACACCTATGTATGATATGGAATTATGTGCATGATTAAATTGGCCACCCTTTGTTACATCCGCGATCAAGGAAAGACTCTGATGTTGCATCGAATTAAAAAAGCAAACGACATGCACCAGGGCAAGTGGAATGGATTAGGTGGGAAATTTGAGCAGGGCGAAACACCGGAAGCCTGTGCCATTCGTGAAGTTTATGAGGAATCTGGACTTGTTGTTAGTGAGCCTCAACTAAAGGGTTTCATCAGCTTCCCCCAGTTTGACTCGGAGAATGATTGGTATGTGTTTGTCTACAGATTTGATGGATATTCTGGCGAGTTAATTGAATCCCCGGAGGGGCAGCTCGCATGGGTTCTAAACGAGGAATTGAAAAATCTTCCGCTCTGGGAAGGCGATCAAATATTTATGAACTGGCTTGACAAACCAGGCATATTCACAGCCTTATTTAAATATGAAGCCGGCCGACTTCTTGATTGGAATGTCACATGGTACTAAGGTATAATTCAACTGGTAATAAATTATTTTGGGGAACGAGATTGAAAATGAAAAAATCCATATTAGGCGTTCTGGTCTTGATGATATTGGTCCAATCTGGCTTTGCACGAATTAAGTCCATTTCTGGAACGATTCGAAACTCAGTGACGCTAGAACCGTTACCCTATGCCAATATCGTCATCAAGGGCACTTACCTGGGTGGAACATCTAACGTAGACGGCTACTTTTTCCTGAGTGGTTTAGATCATGACAGCGTTGAGGTCGTTTGCTCGTATATGGGCTATAACAATTTCGATCAACGATTTCACTTCAAATTAGAGTCTCATATCATCATACCGATCCAGATGGCGCCACAAACTTTGGGTGGTGAGGAAGTTCTGGTTGAAGACTTACTTTTAATTGTGCCTGAAGTAAGGATTACATCTCAGATTCCCGGACCCGAACAACCCCAAAATATCGCATTAAAGAATACTGATAATCTTGGTACTACCGGATTTTCATATGAGTTATTGAGCCCGATCCGCTGGCTTCATCCCTCTGGTGAATTTACCCAGTACATCATAGATGGTGTCCCCGTCGAAAATACACGCCACCTGTATAATGTTTATCCAGCATTTAATCTGGATGCAGTAAAGCACATCGAAAATCACCAGGCTGGAAATGTTAGACAGACGAGCACCTATCAGGTAGCAGCTACAGAACTCATCTATAAGGAGGGGAATAGGGCGAACACTGATGTTCGTGCAATTCTGGGTCTGGTAGAAAGTGGCCTGACGACCTCAGGTCCCCATCCTGCTGGAGGATCCTGGTATTTTTCTGGTCGCCGTGTTGATTTTGATGCTATATACTCTTTGAGCACGACCCAGACGGATAGTGTTTACCGGAAATTTAGACCGGATTATTATTTTTATGATTTGAATGGCAAGATCACTTTTGACCTCAGTGAGGATACAAAAGTCTCGGGAAACATGTATCTAGCCTTTGACAAATTGCATTGGTTGGGGGACCAGGGGCGTAGTGCACATTCCAGTTGGTATAATAGTTTTCTTTCCGGGCGAGTTCAGCATCAATTCAGTCCCAGGTTGATTACTGTGACAAATCTTTACGGAAAAACATATCATACATTTATGCGAGCAGATCAACTTCCGATGGGCTCTTCAAGGGAAATAGACGGAGACTTTACAAATGCCTTGAATACCTTTGGTGTTTCTTCCCAAGCTGAATATTACCTTGGCGGAAACAACATTGTCTCTGCCGGTTTAAGCGCAGAAATGTTGAACTCGAATCTGGCTTACGTCGATTCCAGTACGCTGAAAGATGTCCGTGGTTGGATTGTCAAAGCTAAAGTCGGATACCGATATACATTGCCCTATAATCTTGCAACTGATGTTGGCTTTCAAACGGTATATTCAACATTCGCTGAGAAGGTATCTGTAAATCCCAGTCTCCTGATAAATTGGGAACCTTCCAATATTTATAGTGCCTATTTCTCAGTAGTTCAATCCAGTCCCATGATCCGGGAGATATCTCTTTCCAACACGCTGAGTCAACCCTTGTTCGATATCCTGGTTCCTGCCGATTTATCCCTGGCACCCATGCTCAAACTGAACGTAAGTCTCGGTGGTGAGTTCATGCCAGTGCTTGGCTACACAGTCAAGGGAGAAATATTTACGGATCTACTTGAAAACCCAACTCTCATGGACAGTAGTTGGCAGGGGGATTTCAGTGACCAGAGCAAATGGCAAATGATCTACGATTCAGGACAAGTTACAGGTATAAATTTATCTGCAGAAAAACGGACTCCAGGAATTAGAAGCCTTGCAAGTTACAGATTTACTCGGGCAAAATTGACCGATACATTCGGTGATCAAGAATTAATGCCCGGTCATCGAGAGCACGAATTTTACTTAACGCTTGACGGGAAATTCAGAGAGAATATGGGTTACCAAATGGATCTATCCCTGGCCTCGGGGAAACGTTACTTTGATGGGGATCAAAGTTGGGATTGGTCATCACCCTACCATCGTATTGATCTCTCATTTTACAGGGAAGTGTCTTGGGAGCGGGTCAGCGGCAGAGTTAGTTTTAAACTGATTAATCTCACCAATAGTTTAAATCTCGACTTTGATGAAGCCAGTTGGGTAACCAATAGTTTACAAGACAGAGCTTTTGTACTCTTGCCATTCATGCCGACAATTAATTTTGATTTTATTTTTTGAAACTGGTCAAATAAATGCAATTAAAAAAGGCTCACTTGTGAGCCTTTTTTAATGTAATACACTCTCGGTTTAGCCTGGAAGTTTTTCAGGGGTCATCAACAAGTCTTCCATTAATTTAAGTTCTTTTATCCCGGAAATGATTATCTCTGAATTGGTTTTAAAATATTCCTTCCCAAGCTTGCCATCATAAACAATATGTTTGAGAATGAATTTAATCGTATTTAATCTGGCCATACGCTTGTTGTCTGAGCGCACAATCGTCCACGGGGCAATCGAACGGTTTGTTTCTGACAACATCTGAAATTTCTTAACAGAATACTGATTCCAGAGGTGCTGTGCCTCCATATCTACAGGAGAAATTTTATACTGCCTCAAGGGGTCCGTTTCACGGGCCTTGAAACGAGCGAGTTGCTCGTCTTTTGAAACTGAAAAATAAAATTTGAACAATTTTATCCCATCCTTGACCAACATTTGTTCGAAAAGCGGGACATCCTTAATAAAGCGTTTGTTCTGCTCATCTGTACAAAAGCCCATAATAGGTTCGACCATGGCGCGATTGTACCAACTACGATCAAATAGTGCAATTTCTCCAGCAGTTGGAAGATGTTGGATATAGCGCTGAAAATACCACTGGTTTTTTTCACGGTCACTGGGTTTCTCAAGAGCAACAACTCGGGCACCACGAGGATTGAGATGTTCAGTAATTCGCTTAATTGTTCCACCCTTGCCAGCAGCGTCACGACCTTCAAATATCATGAGAATTTTGAGTCCATTTTTCTTGACATGATTTTGAAGCTTTAGGAGTTCTATCTGAAGGAGCTTTAATTCTGATTCATATTTTAAAGTGCTTTTCTTAACATATACAGCGACTCGATTATGGGCATTCTCGGCATTCTGATTCTTTATTGCGGTACCCTCGAATAAGGGCGTCTGCCCTTTTTTCTTTGGGGATTTTTTTAAAGATTTGCGGGGCTGAGCATCAGAGATAGTTGATCCAGTCTTAATTTTTGATCCGTCCCCGGCAGAAGCATTTGCCGCGTTTTCTTTAGCACTCGTAGATGAATCAGTTAATTTTACCATTGAATTGCCTCATCTGTTTATCCGATAAATCGTCCATGTTCGCGACGTTGTTTTTCCATCAATTTAACTTCACGCTTCCCGCTGATGACAATATCCCTGTTTAGTTCAAAATCTATTGTTCTGCTTCGACCCCGATAGGGAATTGCATTGAGAATTAACTTCATCGTTTCCAGCCGTGCAGCATGTTTGTGGTCAGATTTAATAATATACCAGGGTGCAATTTTGGAGTTTGTTTTTTTTAACAGTTTAAATTTCTTATCTGTGAATTCATCCCACAAGTCCTGTGCCTGCAAATCCACTTCACTCAATTTCCACTGTCTCAGGGGATCATGCATGCGTCGTTCAAAGCGTCGGTTTTGTTCTTCTTTGGATACGGAGAAATAGAGTTTAAGTAAAATCGTACCTGTGTCCCGGATAAAATTTTCTTCGTAGGAATTCACAGTATTGAGAAAATCTCGATATTCTTTTTGAGTACAAAAACCCATCACAGGTTCCACCAGCGCCCTATTGTACCAGCTTCGGTCAAAGAGTACTATTTCACCAACTGTAGGGAATCTTTCAATATACCTCTTCATATGAAGCTCAGATTGTTGTCGATGGGATGGTTTGCCGGGTACTTCAATACGATAGCGCTTTTCATTCATATAGCGAGTCACACGTCGGATAGTGCCACCCTTCCCTGAAGCATCACGACCATCAAAAATGATGATCATTTTTTTCCCGACCCGCTCGATGTGCTGCTGCAGTTTTATCAACTCCGCCTGATAGGGTTTTAATTCTTCATTTTGCTGATGCTTGGTGAGAGCCGCCTCTACGATGCGGTCTTTTTGCTTTTTCTTAAGGACTTCCTTGATTTCGTCCATACCCGCTTTGCCAAAAGAAGGATCAATTTTTTTCTCAGCCTTGCTGATGACCTCTCTGATGGTGTCATGGGGTTTAGGATCAAATAAATGCTGGGGTTCCTCTTTGCCTATGTTTTCTTCTGAGACCATCAGAGTACTCCAGTGATAGTAGGCATTTTGGCAATGGTTTTCATATAAGTGCAGCTTCCTGGGTAAACTTTTAGGGAAGATCTCTCAAGTGATACTTGCAGATATTAATTGAACTCGTCGAAAAGAACCTTGTAAGTCACGTAAGATATATTTTTTGGATCCACCCCTGCAGGCAACTTGACTTCAACTCTAAAGAGTGAGGTTTCGCCAGGTGAGAGGGAGCTTTCGCTCACCACACCAGAATAAAATGAATAGGGTTCACCACTTATATAAGACGAATCCTGGGCCACAATACTGGTTCGCTTATCGTGAAGTCTAAATCTAACACGTACAAAATCCGCTCGACGCAATCCACCATTTGTCACCTGGCCTATGAACACACGACTATCTGCGTGGCGCTGGTCTTCAAACTCGCCTTTGAGCAGGACATCTGCGTGTACTCGATCGTATGGTTTGAGTTCTTTAATGTTCTCTTGAATGATGGAAAGCGTTCCAATATTCGTCTGGACAATAATTTTATCCAGATCCTCAGATACAATCTTTCCTTGAACCACTGTTCCATTTTTTAGCGTGATCTCGCTGATGTTTTCGGGAAAATTGACCAGTCGCTTTATTTCCTTTCGGATACGCGGCGCACTCAAGTCATCAAATTCTCTCAACTGAAGGCGCATGCGATCCATCTCTGATTGAATTTGATTGATTTCCTCGCGCAATTCCTGGACGGCTGCCTCTGAATCTTTTACCTTAACTTTTGGATCAAAAAATTCCCGCTTATTAGAACCCTCGCTGGTCCCTTCAGTTTTCTTCTGGCTCAATCCAATCAGGGGCAAAAGTAAAATGAGCAGTGCGACAACAATTCTCAATTTTGATAGCGTTTTATTCATTATTCGCGCTCCCATTTTGCTTGAGTTGTACGCGCAACATGTTGGAGTTTCTGTTGAAGATCTGGACTATCAAGAGTATCAACCAGTTCCCGAATGTCAGCATAAAAAATATAGTTGTCTGGATTGTCCAGGATTTCAATGAGTTGATTCGCGATGGTGATGTCTTTATAGGTAGCCAATGATTTGATAGCTCTTTGACGAAAGCGACTGGGCATTTGATCATCACGAGCAACTTTTACCATGGCCAACTTCAGCTCAGGGTCATCAAAATTTCCCAACGATCTGGTAATCGCATCAAACATGCTATAATAGGTTGCCTGCTCGTCATGCAAAGCATCTATCAAACTGGACAATAGTCGTTCATCCTTCAGCTCATCCATAACAGAAATGGCGTAAGTCTTGACTTCATTTTGAGTCGCTGGATTGTTGAGCATTTGGGCTAACAAACGGGCGACTGCCGGATCATTTTTAGTGGCAAGAATTTCTACTGCCAGATTTCTAACACCAATATCAATTTTTTTATTCGAAGCAATGGACATGAGAATTGGCACAACCCTGGCGTCATCCATTTTACCCATGGTTAAGGTCAGGTTTTGGAGGAAGGATGCGTAATCAGCTTCAGCATCAGCATAGAGCTTCAAGATGAGTGAAACGGATCGAGCATCAACCTGATCTTCAATGATGGCAAACATTTCATCGCGCACAGCCACATAGCCGGCCCGGCTGTTTGCCATGGCTTGAAGAATCGTTTTTGTGTTCTCAGCGTCCTTGGTCTTACTCAGGGCCTGTAGACCTGTTTGAAATAAGGTATAGTCCAAATCGCTTCCATCTTTGAGGGAATTGCGAATGGCTTGTAATCCGACGGGATCGTTGGATTCAATGACTTTCCTGAGTGCTTCTTGCCGGACTTCTATGGGAAGTGTTGGGTCTCGATAATATGCAATCAGGTTATTTAGAGCCTTTTTCTCACCGTCTCTAAAGTCGTTGTAGCTGTCCTTAACCACATCCTGGGTAACTTCCCCTGATGAGCTGCAAGAGCTAATAAAACCGACAAAAATCCCCATTAACAGGACTAGCAATACTTGTTTGGATAAATGCTTCATGTGAAGTCCATCAATTTCTATTCAATAATTAGCGAAAAATGTCAAATCAGTTTATCGATAATTCAGGTTGAAGTCAAGGTAATTCCCTTTGTTCCAATTGCTTAACATCCCATTGTTTAAGTGATAGATTCACTCCATCAAAGTAGCCATATGAGAAATAATTAATGAAATCACCAATGGTTAGAAAGACGTTCTGATCAAAATTCTTCAATTTGGGATAGTGGACGTGACCCGTGACCATATAATCAATTCCAGATGCAAACTTCTCTTCGGCGATAGCATAATTTTTCCGCACCAGGTTCAGGAGTTTGATGGCAGTCTCCTTCCTATATTTCTTGCGACTTTGCTTAGAAAGGTAGAGGGCCATCCAATGGATCAGATTGGGATGGATAAGCCATTTAAGCAACCAGATGAAGGCAGGGTGTCTGATTACCCGGCGGAGTCGTCGATAATTCTCATCATTTTCATCAAGACCGTCGCCGTGGTGGAAGTAGATATTCTTACCACCAAACTCGATAACACCGTCATCCAAATGGACCTGGACCCCAATGGTTGTGGACATAAAGTCACCTAACCAATAATCATGGTTACCACCGAAATAATGGATGATAATCCCGGCTTCAACCAATTCGCGCATCTTGGCGTAGACATCCTGGTATGCCTGAGTTACCACGTATCCGTACTCGACATAGAAGTCAAACCAATCGCCCACAATAAATAATGTGGCCTTTTCGGCTTTCACTTGATCCAGGAGACGGAATAGCTCGCGTCGACGTTCGCGCTCAACTTCATCCACTTGAATACGAAGATGAACGTCCGAAAGGAAATAGGCTGATTTAGTCATAAACCAAAATAAACAGCTTCAATTGAAGTAACAGGTGAATTCTTGCTTTCCAAAAATTATGATGCAAAAGTGATGAAATGAATGCTCCTGAAGCGTCTGAGAGTTTGACAATACTTATACTAAGACTTATCTTGATCAGAATTATTGGAACCCAATGGAGCTCTTGACATAAACAATATATGAAAACTTATAAAACCATTCGTGACTTTCTATTGACCGCTCTCCTTATCTTGGTTGTGATGGCCAGCCCCCTGGAAGCAAAATATGGGAAGAATAAAGTTCAATATCGAGGAATGGATTGGTCATTTATTCAGACTCCTCATTTCGATGTTTACTTTTATGAGGGCGGAGAATCAATTGCCTATTTTGCTGCAGATGTAGCTGAAAAATCATATGATCAAATATCTTATCAGCTGGATTGGCGCTTAAGCAAACGTATTTCGATTTTAGTTTACAATTCACACAATGACTTTCAGCAGACCAATGTGACTCTCGGTTATCTACAGGAAGGTATTGGCGGGTTTACCGAATTATTCAAAAATCGGGTTGTGCTTCCATTTGAAGGAAGCTACGAACAATTCCGGCATGTCCTCCACCACGAGCTAACGCACGCCATGGTAAATGATCTGATATTCGGTGGCAATGTACAATCTATCGTTTCAGGTAAAATGCGCGTGAACATACCTCTGTGGTTGAGTGAAGGTTATGCTGAATATTCTTCTCTCGATTGGGATTCAAGGGCCGATATGATCATCAGGGATGCTGCGATTAATGGGAGCCTCCCTCCAGTAGAATACCTGAACTACTATATGGCCTACAAGGGCGGCCAGAGCGTGGTTCGCTATATTGGCGAGACCTTTGGTGTTGAGCGGATTGGTGAAATCTTTCACGAAACGCGACACATGAAGGATGTGCCCAAAGCTATCGAGAATACACTTCACCTCGATTTTGAAACGCTCACTGAAAAATGGCATTTTTCAGTCCGCAAGGATTATTGGCCCGATATTGAAGGCCGCAGCAATTTAGATGATGTTGGACATCGTCTCACAGACCACACTAAGACACGAAATTATTTCAATGTGAGTCCCGCCATATCACCTAATGGTGGCAAAGTAGCGTTCCTCTCTGATCGTTCGGGCTATGCTGACATATATGTTATGTCATCTGATGGAGGACGTGAGTTGAATAAAATTATCTCCGGTCAGAGAACCGCAGAATTGGAAGAATTGAAATGGTTGAGTCCAGGACTTTCCTGGGCGCCCGATAATCGTCATCTGGTATTTACTGCGAAATCAGGTGATGAAGATGCGCTTATTTTTTATGATACTGAAAAAAACACTAAACATAGCCACAAGCTGGGTCTGGATGGAATATTCACTGCAGCCTGGTCCCCAGATGGCCAGACTATTGCCTTTTCCGGGTTAAAGGATGGTGCCAGCGATATCTTCCTTTATTCGATAAAAACAAAAGAATTGACCCAAATAACGAGGGATTTATTCTCAGATACTCGACCGAGTTGGTCTCCAGATGGCCGTGAACTTGCTTTTGTGTCCGACCGTGGAGACCGTTTACTCACAGGTTTGATAAAACCGGATTCACCCCAGGGTCGCGATATTCTTAAGAATCATGATTTCAGGACGACAGATATATATACAATTAATATTGAGTCTGGTCAGATAAACCGTATCACAGATACCCCCGGTAGTGAAGATTCGCCCACCTATGCCAATACTACCAACACCCTGGCATATACTTCAGATCGGAGTGGAATCTGGAATATTTATTTCAAAGATCTAGAGACAGGAGCTGAAACGTCCGTCACAGATATCATGACGGGAATTTTTCAGATTAGTTGGAGCAAGGATGATTCTCGTCTGGTTTTTGCGGGTTACGAAAAAGGTGGATGGGATATTTTTACCATCAATAATCCCCTCCAATTGCATCAGTCAGTGGATATGCCTTCCTACTCGAACTATTTGCAAAGGCAAAATCTACAATTAGATCTGACATATTCTGATTCCATGCCAGTCCCGGAAAAAATAATTGTTAATCCATTCGAGACGCATGTCTTTGCCTACGGTGACCAATTCAATGAGAACAAGACGGGCATTTTGCCAGATCCAGTCGTTCTCAACACTGTTGATAGCACAGGTGCATATGAAGTAAACGAATACCGCACTCGATTTACTGTCGATCTGGTGGATGCCAAGGCAGGTTATAGTAACTTTTTTGGTGTCCAGGGAAATGCCGTAATGGTTTTTTCAGATATCATGGGAAATCACCAAATCCAATTTGGTTTCGAACTTTATCGCAATCTGGATAACTCGGATCTCATTTTAGGCTATGACTATTTACCCAATAGAACCAACTGGCATTTTATGCTTTTTAATTTGCCTGATGATTATGTCAGTATTACCCCCGATTATTATCTAACCCTCTGGCATTTTCGAAAATATGGTTCCGTATTTGGTTTGGACTATCCATTTTCAAAATATTCAAGGCTGGAAGCAACTGTGAATTGGCTGAATATTTACCAAAGTGTTTCCTACCTCAGCCTTATTGAAAATCGGGAGGACGAAATATTCACCACCAATGCTACCTATTTACTACCAGAGTTGAATCTGAATTTCGATAATGTTCTCTACGGTAGTTTGTATCCCGTGTCAGGATGGAGAGTTGAGGCAGGTTTAAAATTTTCCCCGGATATGCCAAATTCTTCACGCCAATTTGTTTCTTTTCGAACCGACCTACGTCGCTATATCAAAGTTTCAAATGAATTTTCCTTTGCATTGCGAGCTTCTGCGGCGAGCAGTCATGGTAAGAGCCCTGAAAATTTTCTGGCCGGCGGCATGGCAAATTGGATTAACTATCAACTTGATGGTTCCTATATCGATTATCTATCTGATTATGAGGATCTCTATTTTTCTGAATATGTTGTTCCAGTCCGAGGAGCCCCCTATTTCGCCTATACCGGGAACCACTATACTGCATTCAACGCAGAGTTCCGCTTCCCCTTCATTGAATATCTTTCAGTGAGGTGGCCCATATCAATGGTCATTGGTAATGTTAGGGGAGAACTCTTTAGTGACTGGGTGAAGACCTGGAATGCTGATCAAACAGATGGCCTTAGCCTTGTAGACATACTGTTTACGGACCAGAAAAACAGTTATTGGGGTACTGGATTTGGCATGCGAATGAATCTGGGTATCTTTGTGTTACGATATGATATGGCTTTTGATATGTCGCAAGAGACACTCTGGCCAAATCGTCAGCATATTTGGTCGCTGGGCTTAGATTTTTAATGATGAAACTTATCAGGCTGCTTGGCCGTGAGACAATCGGGTTTATAGCTCATATCGGTGAAGTATTTATTCTCCTTGGTAAAACGATTAAATATGTACGCTACTTTCATCAAGATCGAGTCCTTTACAATGAACAGCTATTTCGTCTGGGGGTGAAAGCTCTTCCGCTTGTCAGTATAATTGCTGTATTTGCAGGAGCTGTTGCAGGCTGGCAGGGTGCGTATCAATTGGAGGACACACTTCCACCCCGGTTTTTCGGGCAGATTGTGGCAATAGGTATTCTTTCAGAAATGGGTCCTGTATTAACTGCCCTGGTCCTGGCGGGCCGAAATGGGTCTTCTATCAGTGCGGAAATTGCAACAATGAAAGTTACTGAACAAATCGATGCCCTGGAAGTAATGGCAATTAATCCAATCCGTCATCTTGTTGCACCACGCGTGGTTGCCATGATCATAATGCTGCCACTTCTGGTTGTCGTTGCTGACATCATCGCACTTTTTACGGCTGCCCTTATCGGAGATGCTTTTTTCAATATCAGTGTGAGAATGTTTTTCAATTCCTTTCAATCTGTCTTCAGCCTTACTGAGGATGTTTTACCCAGCCTGTTAAAGGCTTTAAGCTTTGGTATTTCCATAGGCTTGATCAGTTGTTGGGTCGGTCTTAGGGCAACCCGCGGTGCCACCGGTGTAGGTAGGGCAGCCATTCAAGCTTTTGTTATCTCTGCAACCTTCATCCTTGTGAATGATTACGCTGTAGCAACTCTCGTTTTTTAAAGGTATCAGAAAAAAAATAATATGGCCAAGATAAAGACGGTTTATGTCTGTGATGATTGTGGTGCGGAACACCCCAAATGGGTGGGACGTTGTGCCAGCTGTGGTGCTTGGGAAACTGTCAAGGAATTTAAACAGTCACCCCTAAAGGCGAGTCATGGTGGTGCTGCGCGGGCAGTTCTGCAGCCACTCAATAAAATTACCCGAGACGCTGAAAACAGAATAAAAACCGGCCAGACAGAATTTGATTCCGTGGTTGGTGGTGGTCTGGTTAAAGGCAGTATTATTCTTTTCGGGGGACAGCCTGGAATCGGAAAGTCTACGCTATTGCTCCAGTTGAGCGGTCTCATGGCGGAGACGGGTCATTCAATTCTTTATTTTTCTGGTGAAGAGAGCGGCGAGCAGTTGGCCATGCGCGCCGATCGTCTCGGTGTAAAATCTGAAAATCTTATGTTTGCCAATGATTCTCTTGTGGAAAACATGGCCAGGGGAATCAATGAAAAAAAGCCGGCGGTTGTCATTGTAGACTCCATTCAGACAGCCTATACGGAGAGTGGCGAAAATCTTCCTGGCAGTATCAGTCAGGTGCGTGAAAGTGCTGCCCAGCTGCTCAGAATCGCCAAGGAATTGAATGTCTGCATCATTTTGGTGGGTCATATCACCAAGGACGGATTCCTGGCAGGTCCCAAAATGCTGGAACATCTTGTTGACACCGTTTTGTATCTGGAAGGTGATCGTCAATCTCAGGTCCGATTGTTGAGGGCTGCAAAAAACCGATTTGGCTCGACCAGCGAATTGGGTGTATACGAGATGGCTCGGGAGGGTCTCATTCCCGTTGAAAATCCAGCGAAATTATTTCTTTCTCAACGCCACAGTGATGTAAGTGGTACTGTGGTGGTAACCAGTCAGGAGGGAAGTCGAACATTCTTTCTCGAAGTCCAGGCACTGGTGGCTGGCGCCTCGTATGGCAACCCACAGCGAAATGTTACTGGTTTTGATTTGAGACGTTTGCAAATGCTTCTGGCCGTACTGGAGCGACGTGCAGGATTCCCCCTGGGCACTTCAGATGTATTTATCAATGTTGTGAGCGGTTTGAAAATCGCTGAACCGGCTGCGGACCTGGGCGTTGCCATTGCGATTATTTCCAGTCTTCAGAACAAAGTCGTAAATGCAGCTGATTTAATCATCGGCGAAATCGGTCTCGGTGGTGAAGTTCGGAATGTTGGCCAAATCCGAAGACGCGTTATCGAGGCAAAAAAACTTGGCTTTAGCCGCATCATTCTTCCCTTTGGAGAGCACAAAGATTTAAATGATCTTGGTCTCACTATTGTACCCGTTCGTAGTGTGTCTGAGGCAGTTGATGAAATATTCTAATGATCCTTTTAACATCAAAGAGCGCTGAAGAATTGATTTACAAATAATGCAGCTGAACGATTTAATTACCTGTGGCGAAACCAAGGCTCGAGCAGGGAATTTTCAAACGCAACACGGAAGCATTCAAACACCTGTATTTATGCCCGTAGGGACTGCAGGATCAGTGAAATCGCTTTCACCAGATGATTTGGTTGAAACCGGCTCACAAATTATACTTGGAAATACTTATCATCTTTTATTACGACCCGGGATGGAGGTTATGGAGTCAGCAGGTGGCTTGCATAAATTCATGAGCTGGCAGCATCCCATATTAACCGATAGCGGGGGATATCAGGTTTTTTCCCTGGGGAAAATGAATAAAATCAGTGAAGATGGCGTCGTTTTTCAATCGAGAATCGATGGCTCCCGGCACCAACTGAGCCCTGAAATAAGCATGGATATACAACGCGTCTTAGGGTCAGATATCGTCATGGCCTTTGATGAGTGTACGCCATACCCTGCCTCCGAAGATGTTGCCCGAAAATCAATGGAGTTGACCCACCGCTGGGAAAAAAGAAGCCTTGATTATTTTCGCTCATCGAAACCTAAGTACGATCATGAGCAGCATCTTTTTGGAATTGTTCAAGGCAGCGTCTATCCTGATTTGAGAAAAATCAGTGCCCGGACTCTGGTAGATATAGGGTTTGACGGCTATGCTATAGGTGGTCTCAGCGTTGGTGAACCCAAAGATGACCTGTATGCTATCACCGATGTGGTTACCGATATTTTGCCCGCAGATCAACCGCGCTATTTGATGGGTGTTGGTAAACCCGAGGACCTGGTCCATGCAGTCGCGCTGGGTATTGATATGTTTGACTGTGTCCTGCCCACCAGGAATGCTAGACATGGGATTATGTTTACCTGGGATGGACCCGTTTCGGTGAAGGCAGCCAGGGAGAAGGCAGCCCATGAAGCGTTGGATGCCAGCTGTAGCTGCTACACCTGTAAAAACTTCAGTAAAGCTTATTTGAGACATCTTTTTAAAGCCAGTGAACTCCTGGTTTATCGCCTGGCCAGTATCCATAATATTCATTTCTACCATGCTCTGATGTCAGCCATGCGGGATTCAATCATAAAGAATAAGTTCCCTGAATTCCGAGCAGATTTCTTTAACCGTTATGACTTGAATCGGGCCGGGGGTAAAGCCTAAAATGAAAATGGATCTTGCCCCCGGTCTCAGGGAAGCTGAATTTATTGCACGCCCGAACCGATTTCTGTCTCAAGTAAAAATTGATGGCAAAATAGTTGATTCACACGTGCCCGATCCGGGCCGATTAAAAGAATTGCTCTTTCCTGGCGCAAGAGTACTTGTCGAAGCTAAATCAGGTGAACATCGGAAAACAAAGTTTGCGACCGTAATGGTCTATTCCGGAGACGAATTAATCTCCATCAACTCACAATTACCGAATCGGTTTGTTCGGTTTTGCCTTGACAATAAATTGATTCCTGAACTTTCTGACTGGCAGGTGAAGCAACAGGAATATACATTAGGTAATTCCAGGTTCGACTTTTTATTGGAAAACAAAGGATTGGAAAAATTGCTCGAAGTAAAATCAGCTACCCTGGTTGAAGACGGCATTGCACGCTGGCCAGACGCTGTGTCTGCTCGCGGTACTAAGCATGTCCAGCATCTGGCAAACTCCATAACACCAGATCGTTCTGCAGCAGTCTTATATATTGTCCAGCGTTCTGATGCGATTGCATTTGAACCTCACTGGCTAAGAGATCCTGTTTTTGCGGAAGCACTGGAGCAGTCCGTTAAACAGGGGCTGGAGCTAATTATATATACGAGTCACCTTGAACCTGATTCCATGACGCTGGGTAGCTCCATTGGATATTCGCTTGAGAATCCAAATGGGTAAATTCAAAGCTACGATACTGTTATCAATGACTTTATTGGCATTCCTATGGAGTTGTGCTAATGAGAGACCTATATCAGGCGGACCAGTTGACAAGGACGCGCCGCAGATCATTTATAGCTCGCCTGAAAATGAATCTGTGAATGTGAGGACCACAACTGAAATTCTTATAAAATTTAATGAACAAATGAAGAAGGCGACTTTCAAGTCATCGCTTCAGATTTGGCCTCGACCCCCTGGAGGATTTGAAATAAAATCGAGTTGGACCTGGTTGAAAGTAAAATTTAATGAGCCACTGGACTCAAATGAAACCTACTTACTTACTCTGGATAAAGGTGCCCAGGATCTCCAGGGGAATGGATTGGAATCGACTTATATCATGGCATTCAGCACGGGGAGCCGCCTGAACTCCGGTCGTCTTACCGGCACGATACATGGTGCTGCTAACATTAAAAAAAACGGGAATCTACTGCTTTACAAAAAATTTGATATGAATCTTGATGACCTTCGACAAAGTGATGCTGACTATATCTTTCAGCCGGATGATGTCGGAAATTTTGAGTTACCCTATCTGGCTGGGCGATCCTATATGCTCTTTTATCATTGGGATAGAAATAAAAATAAACGCATTGATGGGGATGATTATTTTGGTCGACCTGAGACCGCATCCGTGCTTGCTCGAACAGATAGTCTGCAGAAGGTCCATAAAATCTGGCCTCAGCTAATTCCGCTGGAAAGGCTCAAATTGTTGGGTGCAAGCCAGATTGGCGATCAATTTATACAGATTCGGGCAAATCGGCCAATGACCAAAAAAGCTATAACTGAAATGGATCTCTATCTAAGCAAAGGTGAGATTCCGGTTCTCGGTGCAGCACTGGCGGAAGAAGATGAATTTGCAGTGCATCTTAATATTGCTGCTCCTGTGTCTGAAGGTTCCCTGGTCTGGCTGCAAAATTTCCAGGATACCAGCGGGTTTCAATTAAGCTCAGACACATTGGCATTAAAAATTCCCGCAAATATGGATACGCTAACGCTAAATATTCCGCAAGTATTCTGGTCAAATGAGAGGGTGTTGCGTTATCCCAATGAAACTTCGGAGATACATATTAATGCTAATTTGCCATTTATTTTCAAATCTGATAGTGCCTTCAAATTGCTGGACACCAGGCAGGACTCTATTGCCATTCAAGGGAGCTTGAGCAAAATTAGTTCGATGGAGTGGATGTTCAACCCTGATAGCGTCTTAAGGGATGGTCGAACCTACCGGTGGCAGATAGAAACCAGGTTTCTGCATTCACCACTCAATGGCAAAGAATTGGACTCGCTCATGTCAGGCAAGCTGTCTACAATTGATGCAGATTCTCTGGGTAGTATAAGAGTCATTCAGATGGGTGTTGTGAAACTGATTTGTCAACTAAAAGGGAAAGGGGTTGATCGCCGCTTCACTCTTGATCCCGGTTCTTCGTATATTCTTGAAGAACTTCCTGCACAGACCTACTCCTTAACAGCCTTTATCGATCGCAATGGAGATAATCGCTATAATAGCGGTGGACTAGGGCCAGCTGCCGGTTCAGAATCATTCTGGGTTTATCGTTCAGAAATAAAAGTAAGGGCACGCTGGGAGACTGATCTGGGCATCTGGCGTTTGCATGATTGACGAGAATGCGGTCCAATATTAGGTCTTGCTGAGCTCGTCGAAGCATCTAGAATCAATGCTTACTGATGAGATTGAGAATTGAGAGTCCAGGGTTTACAAACAAACGCTTAAACTGCTCATCCTTGAGAAGCCGAGAGCTGAAGCAATCTCATTTATTTTGGTTATGAGTTTATAGGTTTTGGGTATTGAACAATGAATTACATGAATCGTTTACGGTATTAAGAAGATGAAGGCTAATAAAATCGACTTTCAAAAATATGTGGCAGCCGGGAATGATTTTGTTGTGTTCGAAAGCTGGGACAATGCCCTTGAATTGAGCACGCAGCAGATCGTTGCAATATGCGATCGTCGATTCGGTATTGGTGCAGATGGAATCATGATTTTAAGCTCAGAAGCGAGCGCAGATTTTCGAATGAACTATTTCAATGCTGATGGTTCTCGGGGTGAGATGTGCGGGAATGGTGCTCGGTCGCTTGTGAAATATGCAGTCTCCAGAGGAAAATCGGGGAAATCCGGCTCCTTTTTGGCCGACGATGGTTTGCATTCATATTGCATTGAAAATGAACGCGTTGAGGTCGAAATATTGGTCTCGGATGAGATGCATCCCTGTCAGGTTCCTTCAAAGCATTGTGGATTTATCAATACTGGCGTCCCTCATTTAATCATTCCTGTGGCAGATGTTTCCAGTGAAGATCTTGATCCATTGGGAAAAGCAATGAATGCGCATGAGGCACATCCCCAGGGCGCCAACGTAAATATTTTAGAAAATAAGGCTGGCTCGCTCAAAATCAGAACCTGGGAAAGAGGCGTGAATATGGAGACCCTTGCCTGTGGCACGGGTGCTGCTGCTTCCGCGATTTTCGCACATGAAAATTGGGGTCTGCCCTGGCCAATTTCTCTCTCCGCAAGGGGAGGTGAACTTGAAGTTGATTACCGTGGAAATCAGTATTGGTTAAAGGGTCCTGCCGAATTAGTTTTCAAAGGACGCATTTCACTTTCCACGCGATAAAGAAAAGAGAAGAAAAGAGGTAATTATGTCTTTTTTTGCTGTCATTATGGCGGGTGGTGTTGGCAAACGATTTTGGCCAGAAAGTCGACGTGTCAAACCAAAGCAGCTTTTGCCAATAGCTGGTGACGCCAGTATGCTCAGAATGACGGTGGACAGGCTAAAGCGGATCACCAGTGCAGATCACATTCTCATTATTACCAATTCTGAACAAGAGCATTCTATCCGTGATGAGTGTCCCGAATTGCCATCTGAAAATATTTTGATTGAACCGAATGGGAAAAATACTGCCCCCTGTATTGGCCTGGCCGCAATAATTATTCAAGAACGGGAGTCGAATGCCGTCATGGGTGTATTCCCCGCGGATCACCATATTGAAGATCCCGATGCCTTTGCAGAATATATTAACAAAGGTATTCGGATTGCAGAGAAAGAAAAAGGACTGGTCACGTTTGGTGTGATCCCAACCAGGCCGGCCACTGGATATGGTTATATTCAATATCACAAGCCCGTTGGATCTGGAGATGCTATCTACACGGTAAAAGCTTTCGCTGAAAAACCTGACTACGAGACGGCTCAACTTTTTTTAAAAAGTGGAGATTTTTTATGGAATAGCGGGATCTTCGTCTGGAAGGTAGAAACTATTCTGGAAAGTTTTCAGGATTTCCTCCCGGAAATATGGAATAGCCTCGAAAATATTAGTGGTGCAATTGGAAAGCCCGTCTGGGATTCAGTGTTGACTGTCGAATGGGCAACCCTAAGAAGCATTTCAATCGATTACGGGGTCATGGAAAAAGCTAAAAATGTTTATGTGGTTAAAGTTGATTTTGCCTGGAACGATGTTGGTTCCTGGGATGCTGTTTACGCCATGCGGGTGAAAGATGGCGATGGCAATGTCAGTCAGGGCGAGGTCGTTTTTCAGGATGCTGCAAATAATCTGGTTCACAGTGGTGGAAGGGTGATTGCCTTGCTAGGCGTAGATGATCTGGTTGTCATAGATACAAAGGACGCGCTACTTATCATACCAAGAGGACAGACAGAGCGTGTTAAAGATTTAGTCGATAAGTTTGAGAAAGAAAAAAGGAATGAATTGTTGTAATGAAACCTGAGCGAATACGAGACGAGTTTGAACTTCTTGCAACGAAGCTGGGGTATACAATTCGTTATGAAAGAGGCGATTTCAAGGGTGATGCCTGTCGCATTATGTCAGAGCGGGTCATCATTATCAATAAACTCATCCCAGTGAGTCATCAAAATTATGCCTTTTCCAGAATATTCGCAGGGGAAAACCTTTCCCAGATTGGTGTTTTACCCGTTCTGCGTTCTATGATTGAAGAGGTTAGTGCTGGCGAGGAAACACTTTTTAGTCAGGAAAAAGAGGATGCTTAGAAGAGAAGAACTGCTCGTATCGCTTGCTCTGATATTAATTATCTCTGTGTTGGGATATCTCGTAAATGAGTTCCTCGGTTTTGGTGCACATCCCATACTGGCAAATGTGGTTTTTGCAGCAATCGTAATTAATCTTTATCAGCCACTGCGGTCCTGGGGTCGCAAGGCAATACTGCGAATAATTGCCCCATCCTATTATCAGCGCAATGAACATTTCAGGACAATTCTGGATGAACTAGAACAGATTGAAACTTATCAGAGTATGTTGGATAAAATTCCTGGCACTTTGAAGTTTCTGTTCGAATCTGACATTGTAGCTTTGTTTGTCAGGCGGAAGGGTATTTTTAAGGTTGAATCATCCATCGCTCCCCGCCCAATATATTTAGATGGCCTGACTCTGGACAGCGAGCACGATATTTTAAAGAAATTGACAGAAACCAATCATCATCTCATTAATGTGAAGTATAGTGTGAACGATCTGCACAAAGAACCACCAGATGTTGCTGTAATGGATTATCGCAGTTTCAAGGTTTTTCAGTGGGCTATTCCTTTAAAAACCAATAACAGATTAGCAGGTTTTGTGTTGTTGGATAAAATGCCAATGGATATGCAGGCTCGCCGTTCCGGTACCTTATACAATTTTGTAGTAGACCAGATGGCAGTTTTACTGGAAAAGCGGAAACTCTATCACCGGATTCAGCTTGAGGCTAGGAAACAGGAAGCCTTAAGCCTCATCGCCAGCAAAATGGCTGCCACCCGCAATACACTCCGAATTTTTAACCTGCTCCTGGATGAAATCAATACTATCGTCCCCTTTGATGCTTGCGGCGTTTTTCTGGCAACCTCTGAGGGTGATAACATTGAGAAATTTATACAACGAGGCTACGATGTAAGAAGACTTAATCCGCTGAAATTAAAGATTGGTCGTGGAATTGTAGGTCGATGTATTGCCTTAAGGAAACCGATCTCCATACCTGATGTGAGACGTGAGAAGGATTACCTCTCTGGAAGAACAGATTCCCGCTCGGAGCTCTGCGTTCCTATTGCAGGGGGATCAACTATTTACGGAGCTATTAATCTGGAATCGAATCGAGTATCTGCGTTCAGTGAGGATGATATGGATTTCCTGCAGACCATTGCCACTCAGGCAGGTGTATTAATGGAGCGCTATCAGGTAGACAAGCATGTAAATATGCAAAGCGAGCTGAGTCAGGATATGGCCAAGGCAGAAAGCATTCAACGATCTCTGCTCCCCAATGAAACGCCGGAACACGACGAAATTGAATTTGATATCAGATATCTTCCCTGTCGGCAAATAAGTGGCGATTTTTATGATTTGTCTACAAAAACTGAAGATGTTTTTACTGTGGCCATTGGAGATGTCATAGGGAAAGGCATTTCCGGGGCACTGATCATGTCAAATTTTTATGCTGCTTATCTAAATGAAGCTCAGAAGGGATATCCTCTGGCAAGTCTAATGAGCAATCTGAACAGGTATCTGACAAGCGAAACCGAGTTGGATGAACAAATCACTTTTTTCCTGTGCAAAATTGACGTTGATAATGGTGTTATCCGCTATGTCAACGCTGGTCATCCGAGGCCCTTGATATTTCACCGGGATGGCGCTGTGGAAAAAATGGAAATCGGTGGACCACTCCTGGGATTTGATCCTGAATTTAGCTATGAGATGGGGGAGATCGCGCTTCAGAAAGATGACCTGTTTTTGCTCTACACCGATGGTGCAACTGAGATTGTTGGAAAATCAGGTCAATTGTTTGATGAAAGTGGCTTGATCAGTACAGTTCAAGCTCTCCAGGAAAAACCAGTTCGTGAAATCTCAAGGATTCTTTTAGATAAATTGGAAAATTACAATCGGGAACCCACCTTTGCTGATGATGTCACCTTTATCATCGGCCGCTACACTGGTATTCCTTCAAATCCTTCAGATGGGTTGGTCTAAGTATTTTAAGGAGTATGGCGGGTTCAATAATTCGCGATCTATCTTATCTTCCTTTCGTGGGTGGAGGAAAAGCAAAATTTAGGGAGGAAGAGATACTCCACAGACTCGTCCGTCTCAGCTTCCAGAAGGTCTTGATAACTAAAAATGTCTTGCGAATCTTTAATTTTAAGAGATTTTTGGGACGCTCGTAAATTACTTTGAAATAATATTATATATGCTTCTCTGGAACCCAAACAAACCCGAAACTCGCATCATTTTCAATGGTGCGAATAACTTAATTATATACGCTTAATTTATCGAGGAGTTGAGAATGAAAGACTATTTGACAAAGGATATCCGAAACGTTGCCATTGTCGGCCACGCTTCAGCAGGTAAGACTGCCCTGACTGAAGCCATGCTGCACTCTGCGGGACTGACAACCAGGATGGGGACCATTGCTGAAGGTAACACTAAATCGGATTATCGACCTGAAGAAATTGAGCGTCAATGCTCGGTAGGAACCTCATTGATGGCCATCGAGTGGCAAGAGACAAAACTAAATATCCTGGATACTCCAGGATTTACAGATTTTATTGGCGACGCCTTGAGCGCCGTCCGCGTTGCTGACACCAGCTTGATTGTGGTAGATGGAACGCATGGTCCAGAAATGGGCACTGAAAATATGTGGAATTATAGTCACGATTATCACATTCCACGAACATTTGTCGTCTCTGGTCTGGATAAAGAACATTCAGATTTTCACAAAGCCTTTGAGCGTCTTAAAGATACATATGGAAACCACGTCACGGCACTTCAGCTCCCTGTAAATGAGGGCATCGGATTCAATAAAATTGCTGATATAATTCGTAAAAAGACGCTTGTATTTACGGATGGAAGCGGCAATTACACAATGGAGGATTTACCAGCATCTATCGCTGATGAAGTCGAAACCATGTATACTGAGCTGGTGGAACAGGTTGCTGAGTCGGATGAAGAATTGATGGAAAAATACTTTGAGCAAGGGGAATTGTCTGAAGACGATTTGAGGCACGGATTGCGTGAGGCTATCATTCATAAGCAGATATTTCCTGTTTTCTGTGCAGCAGCCATACCCAACGTAGGTGTCTCCCGGCTGTTAGAACTAATCCAGAAATATTTCCCATCACCTGCTGATATGCCAGCCGCCATTGCTGAAGATGGTACAGAGCTTCATGCAGATGACCCCAAAGACACAGCGGCTTTGATTTTTAAAACCATGAGCGAAGCCCATGTAGGTGAATTGAGTTTATTCCGGGTTTATGCAGGTCAGATAACCTCTGGCATGGATCTGGCGAATCCCAGTCGGAGTGGAAACGAGCGTGTGGGTCATGTCTATTCCATCAATGGTCATGATAGAGATGAAGTTCATGCCATCAACGCAGGTGACATCGGCGCCACCGTAAAATTAAAAATTTCACATACGGGCGATACCCTTTCGCATCCCAAGAACCCGGTAACTCTGAAAGCCACAACATTCCCGGCTCCCAATATCCAATTTGCTGTGATTTCACTGGTAAAAGGCGAAGAAGATAAGATTAGTTCAGGACTGAGTCTGCTCCACGCAGAGGACCCCACTTTACTTTATGAGGTGGATTCTGAACTACATCAAACTGTTTTATCTGGCCAGGGTGAGTTACAGATTAATGTGGCTTTTGAAAAATTGAAGGAACGTTTTAGAGTTCAAATCGAGTTAGTCCAACCTAAAATTGCCTATCGTGAAACTATTAAAGGAACTGCTGAGGCAAGATATCGGCATAAAAAACAGTCTGGCGGTGCCGGTCAGTTTGCTGAAGTTATGCTTAGAGTAGCTCCATTAGGGCGTGGAGAGGGGATCGTTTTTGAAGAGACTCTGGTTGGACAAAATGTTGATCGCGTATTTGTTCCATCTGTGGAAAAGGGGATTGCTGCTGCGTCTACTGAGGGCTTCATAGCTGGTTTCCCCATTGTGGATGTAAAAGCAACTTTCTACGACGGAAAAATGCATCCTGTTGATTCCAAGGATATCGCCTTTCAGATCGCTGGAAAGGGCGCATTCCGAGATGCTTGTAAACAGGCAAGCCCAACCCTGTTGGAGCCCATCTTTGATGTTGAAGTTCGTGTACCTGAAGCGTATATGGGCGATGTCATGGGTGATCTGACAGCCAAACGCGGCCGAATTCTAGGCATGGATGCAGATGGCCATTATCAGATATTGAAAGCTCAACTACCTCATGCGAATTTGTTCAAGTATGCTTCGACCCTAAGGTCTTTAACCCAGGGAAAAGCATCTCACAAACAGAAGTTCTCCCACTATTCTGAGCTTCCAAAGGAAGAAGAAAGCAAATTAATTGCTGCTCTGGAGGCTGCGAAAGCAGAGGAATAGTGTGAAAATTTGCACTGAAGAACAAATCGGTGTGATCCAACGAGGATAATTAATGAGAGCCGGAGCGTCCCGAACAAAAGAGGAGACGATTCGGCTCTTGTTTTCTGCGAGAGCTAACTGAGAGCTAGGAGAATTCATGGAAAAAATGTGGGCACCGTGGCGAATGGAGTACATTAAGTCGATCAAGCAGGCTGGTTGTATCTTTTGCGACAAACCGGCCTCTGAAGATGATCGTGAAAATTTACTTCTGTATCGAGGCGAGACCTGCTGTATACTGATGAATCTCTATCCTTACAATAATGGGCATTTAATGATAGCGCCTTATGAGCACAATCACCTGATGGAAGCTCTCCCCGTGGCGACCCTAACGGAGATTATGCGATTGAGCCAGGAATGCATGCGAATCTTACGGCAGCAGTTCAGGGCTGAAGGCTTTAATCTGGGATTAAATGAGGGTACCATAGCAGGAGCAGGTATCGCGGAGCATATACATTTTCACATCGTACCCAGATGGGCTGGGGATACTAATTTCATGCCAGTAACCGGCCATGCCAAGGTCCTGGTTCAGGGATTAAAAGAGTCGTATGATGTGCTAAAACCAGATTTTGAAAAAATAACATTGTAGCAGTTGACAGCGCGTATGTCCACGTTTACATTTGCGCGCTTTTGAAACGATCCGGAGTAGCTCAGTGGTAGAGCGAGTGACTGTTAATCACCAGGTCGGGAGTTCAAATCTCTCCTCCGGAGCTTACAGAGGTAAACATGCGAACCCTCGGTAATTTCATACAATGATTTTATCGGGGGTTCGTTATATAAGTACAATATAATCTCACCTTTATCGCTGTTCTTTGGATAGTTGATTTCAATCCCATCAATTAACAGATTAAGTACTTTTCGACGTTCAGATTTTGTAAAAGTATCCCAAAGCTCATCGAATTCTTTATAGATCGTCATAAGGTTATCAGCGTTAGGCGTAGGAGATTCTTTCTGCGATATCTCCTGAACCAGGTTATCTCGATAAGCAGCTTTTTCTTGCTTGAGAGTATTTAGGGAGTCGAGCTCTTCTTCGATTGGTGATGTATCATCCAGGGAGCCATTAGCAATTACATCAATTAGATTTTTAATCTTCATCTCTAAATTGCGAATCTGTCTGTTAGTATTCTTCAGATCATTCTTGAGGCCTTCTAATTCCTTGGCTGTCGATGTTGCAATGAACTCTTCCTCAATGGCCTTAAGGAACCCCTCAGTATTCGCAATTTCTTTGATCATCCCTGCGACAACATTCTCAAGCTGCTCTGTTGGGATTGATTGAAAATTGCAGTCATTCCGTTTACCCTCTGGAGCCCTTGCGCTAAGGCATTGGTAGTATGTGTACTTCTTTTTTTGCTTGCCGGTTCCAGCGGTAGCACTAACGATATCTCCACAAATCCCGCAAGTTAAAAGTCCAGCTAAAACAAATTGATCTCGTTTCGTATTCCCGAGATTCCTTTTATCACGATTGAGTGCAACGACTTCTTGAGCATCATTCCAGTCTTTCTCTGAGATAATCGCATCATGGTTCCCAGGGAGCATCTCACCTTTGAAGTGAATTCTTCCGCAATAAAGACAGTTTGTAATGAAGTTGTGGATGTGCTTTTCAGTGAACTTTCTTCCACCATTTCTAAAGGTACCATCAGGGTTATAGTGCTTTTTATTCCTGAATCCATCTTTATTGAGAGCATCGGCAATACGTTTTGGTCCAATTCCTGACAAATACTCTCTGAATATTCGCTTGATTATTTTTGCTTCTGTGGGATTGGTGTGAAATTCTTTTTTGACACGATCGTACCCTAGAGGGGGGACGCCCCCGCCTGGCTTTCCGTCTAATGCCCTTTGCTTTGTTGCAGCCTTAGTTCTTTCTATTCCTATTTCACGCTCAAATGCAGCGAACTGAATGAGAATACCAACAAGCATCCTACCGACAGGTGTCGTTGTATCCCACTGATCCTCCACAACGACAACCCCCGTTTTATATAGCTCAAGCTCCTCAATTAAATTGTAAAAGTCTCGTGGCACCCTGCTGATTCGATCGAGCTTAAGAGCAACGATTACATCGATCTTATTTTCTTTGGCTGCTTGTATCATCCGCATCATCTCAGGGCGCTCCAGGTCCTTTGCAGATACAGCGTCAACAAATGTATCTATGACTTGATAATTCTGCGCACCACAATAATCGATGCATCTTCGCTCCTGGCTCTTAAGGCTTATTCCACTTTCTCCCTGCTCTCGAGTAGATACACGGCAATAAATTCCAGCTCTCTTTACTTTGCTCTCAGCCTTTTCGGGCTTAGTCTCTTTTATTCTAGGCATCGGATATGGCTCCTTTGCCCTTCTTCGCTTTTTTGAGCTCGAGCAATTTCCTAGCAAATATCTCAGAAACCTTTTTGCGACGTTCCTCCGGGGTCAGGTTTTGATACTGTTTTAGGGAGATAGAGGAAAGAAAATGGGTGTGGGAGGTTTCTGCTTCCTCGTCATTGTTGATCTGGATGGTTTTTATCACCTTCTCAATCTTCAGAATACCTGGGTTCCGATTCAATTGATGATGTGCACCCTGAGGTCCTTCATTAATTGAGTGCAGATATTCTATTGCCGTTCCAACCCATCGGATATCATCATCGCAGAATTCATCTTTGTATTTAATCACATACAGCGCAAGGCTCTCGCCCATGATATCGAAAATATCGTTAGATGTCTGGGATAGTTCGAAAGCATCTAAAAGGAGTTCAATACTATCTCTATATTTTTTCCCCGAGTTGTAGAATTGGGCTAATTCGACGTACTTATTAAGCACAATAAGCGAATCTATACGATTTTGCTTTGCAGCATTCAGCAGGCCATGGATTGCCTCATAATTTCCATCACTGACCGGATAATGGAGTTGCATTTCAATCATGCTTCGTGTTGTAGAAATCATGTCACTCATATTGGATACCCTATGTTATGGTTTCAAAATACCATGGCAACCTCTAGAAAACACAATGTTTGTTTTGCAGTTTTCTATCCACATTAGGTAGAAAAGTAGCCAGTTGGGGATAAACCGACGTTTGTAGAAAATAATTCTCTGTCTACCTTCAAAGCGAATTAGTGATGACATCAGGGGCAATTGCAGAAGTTAAATGATTAATATTTATCAGGGTCACCTATGAGCGCACAGACAACAGCCGATTTATTAATTGAGATGTTTGATCTATCAGGTCTTCCAGCTGATGAGGTGGATTCAACAGTACAGAGATTAGTGAAGTTGCACAACCTTGATGATGGCGATAACAACAAGAACAAGATTTATGCCAAGATGTTAGGACAGGTACCTAAGGTATTCCCAAAGCAGACATCAACCTATAGTGGTAATATTGCGAATTATTATGACCATCTAATTAATGATGGTCAATACAATGTCGTTAAATTTAGGCAAGACCCACTGAGCCCACCAAGCCACCCAATTTTATCGCCACCGTTGCATGCAGATATTGTAGCAAAGCTCACTCAGCAAGGTAGGCAGCAGCTTTATTCACATCAGGTACGCTCGATAGATTTGATTCGCCAGAGTAAGAATGTCTTAATCACTACCCCGACCGCTTCGGGTAAAAGCTATGGTTATGTACTCCCATACTTGGATGCAGTCAAAGCGGATCCGCAGACAAGAGGTTTATTCATCTTCCCAATGAACGCGCTTACCAATGACCAGTATGACAAGTTGGTTGAATTTGGTATCGGTACTGTGGCTAAATATGATGGTACGATAAAATCCCATGAGAAGAAAAAAATACGGAATAATCCACCGAATGCATTGTTAACAAACCCAGACCAGATCCATCACAGCATATTAAGGACTCACGCAGATTGGACTTCTTTTTTTAAGAATTTGAAATTTATCGTCATAGATGAGATCCATAATTATAAAGGGTTCTTTGGGTCCAATGTTTCGAACATTTTATTCAGGTTACTCGAAGCAGTAAAAAAAGCCGGGGGCAAGCCTCAGATAATTTGTACTTCGGCCACAATTGATAACGTGTAAGTCGTCAAAGTAATTCGGACAAGATCGCTTAAAAAATAAGAGACACTTTCCGGGCATCCAACATATTAAGCAAACACCTCTTGGTGCTGCGATTTCATGTTAATACGCTTCCTCATCTGA